>ERZ791825.27-NODE-27-length-202229-cov-110.658695_pt1 | contig 202229 bp, 169 predicted proteins | sample MGYA00510298_ERZ791825 | MGnify/ENA primary metagenome ERZ791825 (study PRJEB30046, sample SAMN00792010) | human gut metagenome | study: EMG produced TPA metagenomics assembly of the A metagenome-wide association study of gut microbiota in type 2... | reverse complement strand
GACTTGCTAAATTATATGCTTAAATATAAAATCCCTCAGATTGTTACGTTGACCCGAAGTAACCTTGTTATAAATCCGTTGATAGAACGGCAAGGGGGAAACTTTTTCCTTATATAGACTTGCTAAATTATATGCTTAAATACAAAATCCCTCAGGTTGTTACGTTGACTCATGATTGGGAACAATTTGGGAACATCTCCGATAAAAAGAAAAAGCTAAGTATTGAATTATCAATTACTTAGCTTTTATCTTTGTACCCAGACCCGCATTTGAAATAATTAAAGCGAGGAAAATGTGGGTAAAAAGAAAAATGCAGAAAAACATTACAATTACACTATGTTTCAACAGGTTACAATCCAATTAAATTTTAATTCAAGTTAATCGAATTGCAAAATATTCAGCAGATGTGGGGAAAGTGTGGGGAAAATATCTATATTTGCAGCAGAGTAAAATTCAACCTGCAAGTCTATGAAAGTAACCTTTATCATTAAAAAAGCAGCCAAGCGATATGATACAGAATCCATGGCTACAATCTATGTACGCTTTAGAAACGGAAGGCAGTTAGACTCCGTTGCTCCTACTCAGTTGGCTATCAATCCCAATCTATGGGATGATAAAGACGAATGTGTAAAAACGAAAGCTGTCTGCAATGAAGAAATGCGTACCCTTATAAATGAAGAGATACGCCAGTTGAAAACCTATATTGAGAAGGTATATCAACAAGAAAAGGAAGCAATAGACAAAGAATGGTTAAAAACAACACTTGATAAATTTTACCATCCTGAAAAATATTTTCTGCCGGAGGAAGTGGTTATCAAGCCTACCATTGGAGAACTATTCGATGAATTTCTAAACAAACACCCTTTGTCGGAAGTACGAAAGAAGAATTTCCGGGTTGTCAAAAGAGCCTTACTGCGTTATGAACTATATGTAAGGGCAACAAAGAGAGGACAAAAGGGCTTTATCCTTGACGTGGATTTGGTAACGCCTGACACGCTTCGGGATATGTGGGACTTCTTTCAGAACGAATACCAGTACTATGAACTTTACCCGAGCATTTATGAAACCATTCCCGAAAAGAGGACACCACAGCCCAGAAGCAAGAACACGCTGATAGACTGTTTTTCAAGAATACGCACATTCTTCCTGTGGTGCTTCGATAACAAGCGTACCACAAACAGACCTTTTGACAAATTCCCGATAGAAGAATGTACATACGGTACACCTTATTATATAACACTTGAAGAAAGGGACAGAATTTTCAATGCCGACCTATCAGCCACTCCGCAACTGGCAATACAGAGGGATATATTTATATTCCAAACACTGATAGGCTGTCGAGTGAGCGACCTATACCGTATGACCAAACTAAATGTGGTTAATGAAGCCATAGAATACATTCCCAAGAAAACAAAAGAAGGGAATCCGGTCACGGTACGTGTCCCTCTTAATGACAAGGCAAAAGAAATCCTTGAACGCCATAAAGAATATAAAGGGAAACTGTTACCGTTCATATCCGAACAAAAGTACAACGATGCCATAAAAAAGATATTCAAATTGGCTGGAGTTGACCGAATCGTAACTATCTTAGACCCATTGACTCATAACGAAGTCAAACGACCTATTTATGAAGTGGCAAGCAGCCATTTGGCAAGGCGTACTTTTATCGGCAATATCTACAAAAAGGTGAAAGACCCGAACCTCGTTTCCGCACTATCGGGACACAAGGAGGGAAGCAAAGCTTTCAGGCGATACAGAGATATTGACGAAGAAATGAAAAAAGACCTTGTGAAACTATTAGATTAATATACTTTAAACTTTTTAGCGTATAAAATCAAGAAACAAATAAAAGAAATTCCTAACTTTGCAAGAAAATAAATTTAAAATTTGTATTATGGATAGATTGTTGCCAATAAGAATAGAAGCATGCCCACTTATAGACGCTTTAATTGAGTTCCGTTTTGAAGCAGCTATTACCAAAAGCGCAGTTTTTGGCATCATATACAATCTCATAAAAGAAGAGTATAGAGGAAATGTCATTAATTTGCCCATTTTACAAATCCCAGAACAAATTAGGGAGGTTGACCCTAACTTAAAATTTAAGCCCCTATACAGAATTGAAAACGAAAGATTTGTAATTCAAATAGGATATGATGTTTTGAGCATAAGCTCAAAAATGCCATATATAGGTTGGAGCGATTTTTCTAAACATTCATTTTCAATAATCAACAAGGTTATTAGTTCTGGAATAATAAAGCGTGTATCAAGAATAGGACATAGATATATTAATTTCTTCAAAGGAGATATTACCAATGGTCTTACGATGTCTTTTTCCATGACAGAAAAATACACATCTGAAAACTTATTGATACGGACAGATGTCAAAGATGGTAATTTTATGAACACCCTACAATTTGTAAATAATGCAAACTACAAACCACATCCTAATTCTATAGAAGTGGTAGGCTCATTAATTGATATTGATACGTCTCGTGAATATTCCGACAACTATTTCACTTCTAATATAGAACAAGAAATAAATATGGCTCATAAATGCGAAAAAAAGTTGTTTTTCTCTTTGTTAAAACCAGACTTCCTAAATAGTCTAAAACCTGTTTTTGAAAATGAATAGTTTAACGACTTACATAAATACCAATATCCTATTAATGTCTGCCTTATCATGTATGACATTAACAGACACGGAATTGCTTTCTTTATCAAGTAGGCAAACATATAATGATGCTATAATACCGTCTATTAACACTCCTGTCAATCCAATAAATATTTATACAAATTATTCCATTAAGGACATTCCTATCTCAACAGAGACCATTCATGTTAATATTCCCGAGCATGAAGATTTTGAGATAATCAATTCTTTTGCGAATAAGATGTTAACGGAAGCAACTCCTATAGATGAAGAAATTCAAAATGTCATTAATGACCACTTTTGGGATATGCTATGATTACAGAAGATGAATTAAAAAAATATCTACCCAAATATTTGTCAGAAGAAAATTACAAGACCCTTTTGGCAGAACTCAAATCTTTCCCTTATAACATAGATGGAAGGATGTACACTTCTATGCTTGACAAGAATGTCATTTTTCAAGGAGATGGCTTAAAAAAAATGCCTATAATTGATTTAGTTAACATCGAAAGAGGTGTAAAAAATGTAAGCTGTTTGATTTTATCAAACACTTGTGATATGGATTTATCTAATTCTCGTATGTTTCCTGCTTCAATCATGTATGCTCCTATTATAAATCTCACAACATATATTTCAGTTCTTCAAAAACAAGGTGTTAATAGTAGCAAAATTGAAAACCACATTTCAGATCTCAAACAACAAAAAATAACCCAAATAATCTTTCTTCCTGCAAATTCCCAAATGGAAGATTCAATAGTTTTTCTTGATAAAATCTATCATGTTGACAATCGCTTTATAAACCGAGACACATTAGAAGATCAACGCTTATTTTCTTTAAGCGATTATGGTTTCTATATGTTAATATTCAAATTGTCGATACATTTCTCACGCATACAAGAGAAAGTTAATAGAGGTTGCATTGCTAATTAACTTGTATGGGACAACAAGAATATGATAATTTCAAAAGGCTGATAAAGGAATGGCTTGACAACCATCCGGATGAATACGCCGATTTCGTAGAGGAAATGAACGACAAGAAGTTTAAAGGATTCTTCAAAGTTTTCAAGATAGCCACGAAATTAGCACCGAAATACAAGGAAGCCGCACGTAAAAGGATAGGCGATGACAGAACACCCGACTTTGAAGAACTGGAAAATATCCTTTTGCATTCAGACCTTGCCGAGAAAATAGTGAACGAGTTTCATAACCCAAACAAGAAAAGTATTGTCCCCGCCATGCTCGCATGGCTGTATTACGGACGGAGCTATGAATGCATGGTGGAACAGGGAGAGGAACTGACCCAAAGAAAGGATATACCTAAATTGTACAAATGGCTTATTTCCGGCATGGTCAAGTTCATTATAAGAAAAAGCATCACCAATGGAATGAGAAGTAAAGAGGACTGGCAAGTTTTCAGGAAGCAACAGAAAGCCATAGAAGAGAACACTCTTGTGGAATGGGCAATAGAAGAAGATGAAGATACGGACGAGGAAGACACAGATACCTTATCAGAAGAACAACCGAAGACCGCAGGACGCAAAGCCGACACACGCACACTGTCTGAACTTCTGATAGAAAGACATGCCATACTGATTGAAAGAATTGGCACACGATTGAAAACCCATGCTACGGAAACAGATATAGCACGGTTGTTTATCGCATTGGTAGAATACCGTTTCATGAGGAAGTGTCCCATCAAGACTTTCAGAAATGCGCTGCACAATCAATTCAAAGAACAAGAAATAGTCCACGAAAGAGGTATTCAGAAAGCATACAGAAATCTCATTTCACCACTTGGAAACAGCAAAAAACTGATAAAAGACATTGGTGAAGACCATGAAGCTATCGAAGAATTGAAAGCATATCTATCCAATTGAAATTCGTTTAATTCGCTTTTTGATTTTACGAATTTAACGAATTGAATATCATTGTTTTACGATTAATTTTCACTATATATTTGCGCCACTATCCTAATCGGGGTAGTGGCTTTTCGTTTATAATACTGCCAAAACGGGAAGTCTTACAACCGGCAGTTTCAAGAGCCTATGACAGACTTATTGGCAATTATCCAAAACGGCAACGGCAACATTAAGTTGGAAGTAACAGGAGAAGATTTGCTTTTATTCTCCAACCAGTTAATAAGCCGTGCGAAGCATGAACTTTCTACAGCTATTGCGGAAGCAAAAAAGGAAAAGTACCTCACCAAAGAGGAAGTGAAAAAAATGTGCGATGTTTGTGACACCACACTCTGGCACTGGTCTAAGAAAAACTACCTAAAGCCTGTAAAGGTCGGCAACAAGGTCAGATACCGCCAATCCGACATTCAGAAAATCTTAGGTGGACATAACCCTTTAATCTAAGTCTATGAAGGAGGAAGAATATATGCGCGTAGGAACAACTTTGTACAAGGTGGTCAATCAGCCATGTGCCAATGGCGGTTATGAAAAGAAACGTGTCGTATGGAACAACAGCACATTACGGCAGGACTACGGAAAGAACTATCTTGCCACCGTTCCCAAGTATGACGGCTTTTGCACAGTTCCCAATCATTTGAACTACCAAAAGGAGATTGAGGGGTTTCTGAACCTTTACGAGCCGATAGAACATAAACCGCAGCAAGGGGAGTTTTCTCATATCCAATCCTTGATGCGGCACATCTTTGGAGAGCAATACGAACTGGGTATGGATTATATGCAACTGTTGTATTTACAGCCGACACAGAAGCTGCCCATTGTTCTGCTTGTTTCGGAGGAACGCAACACAGGCAAAAGTACGTTCTTAAACTTCCTGAAAGCCGTGTTTGAGAACAACGTGACTTTCAACACCAATGAGGATTTCCGAAGCCAGTTCAATTCAGACTGGGCAGGAAAGTTGCTTATCGTGGTGGACGAGGTCTTACTCAACCGCAGGGAAGATAGCGAGCGATTGAAAAACCTAAGCACGACTTTCACCTATAAAGTGGAAGCCAAAGGGAAAGACCGTACGGAAATAGCTTTTTTTGCCAAATTCGTGTTATGTTCCAACAACGAGTACCTGCCCATACTCATAGACGCAGGAGAAACACGCTATTGGGTACGGAAGATAATGCCGTTGCAGAGCGATGACACCAACTTCCTGCAAAAGCTGAAAACGGAAATACCAGCCTTTCTTTATTTCCTGACACAAAGAAAACTATCCACAGCGCAGGAAAGCCGTATGTGGTTCAATCCGAAGCTGATATATACCGCAGCCTTGCAGAAGATTATCCGAAGCAACCGCAACCGTTTGGAAATAGAAATGACTGAATTGTTGCTTGACATCATGTCGAATATGAACGTGGAAAGCGTATCTTTCTGCCTGAACGACCTTGTAACCTTGCTGATTTATGCACAAGTCAAGGTTGAGAAGTATCAAGTACGGAAAGTGGTGCAGGAAGTATGGAAACTTACTTCCGCACACAATTCGCTATCCTACACCGCTTATGAGTTCGCACCCCATCGTGAGTGCCACTATGAACCGAAAAGAAAAACTGGTCGGTTTTATACAATAACGAAAGAACAACTGACCGCTATCTAATTATTTTGATGAAATGATGAATACGAGAAATAATATATTGCTTTACAGAAAGATAGGCTCTCATCAAATACTCATCAATAAATATCGCTGATGAAAAGAGGAAACATCATATCTCTTTTGGCAAGCAGTATAATGAGAAAAAAGATGAGCTGATATTACACTGTTTACCAGGTTATTACATTCCAAATTCATCAAATCATCATTTTTTATTCACCAATAAATCCGTAAGAATATGACAATAGAAGAAGCTAAAAGCATACGAATAGCCGACTATCTATACAGCTTGGGTTATTCACCAGTAAAACAACAAGGAATAAACCTTTGGTACAAATCCCCGTTTCGGGAAGAGAGTGAAGCATCGTTCAAGGTAAACACCGAGCGCGAACAATGGTATGACTTCGGTTTGGGAAAGGGCGGAAACATCATTGCACTGGCTGCACATTTGTATGCTACCGACCATGTACCTTACATCTTGAAACGAATAGCGGAACAGACACCCCATGTGCGCCCGGTATCTTTCTCTTTTGGAAAGCAAAGCTCTTCCAAGCCGAGTTTCCAACAGTTGGAGATTGTTCCGTTGTCATCTCCTGCCCTGCTTGCCTACTTGCAAGGTAGAGGAATAAATACAGAACTGGCGAAAAGAGAATGTAGTGAAGCCCGTTTCACCCACAACGGCAAGCGGTATTTCGCCATCGCCTTTCCCAATGTATCGGGTGGATATGAAATCCGCAACCGCTATTTCAAGGGCTGCATCGCCCCAAAGGAAATTTCCCATATCAAACAGCCGGGAACAGCAAGGGAAACGTGTTATGTGTTCGAGGGATTTATGGACTATCTTTCATTCCTTACTTTGAGATTGGAGAATTGTCCGAAATATCCCAAACTGGACAGGCAAGATTATATGGTGCTGAACTCCGTAGCCAATATTTCCAAAGCCCTCTATCCTTTGGGGAGCTACGAGCGCATCCATTGTTTCTTTGACAATGACCGTGCAGGAATGGAAGCACTCCAACAAATTCGTATGGAATACGGCAGGGACTTATACATCCGTGATGCTTCACAGACCTACAGTGGATGCAAGGACTTAAACGAATACCTACAGAAACAGACTGAAAGAAACAGGCAAGTCCGGTCTGCAAAGGAAACGCACAGCCGACCACCGAAAAAGAAAAACGGCTTTCGGTTATAGCCCACTATAACTACACGCTTCGCTTTCGTAGTTGTGGGCTCTCCCGAGGGGATTAGGGCTTTGCCCTAATGACCCACTCAGGGCGTTTCTTCCCTGAGAACCCAGACCAAAGAGTGACCCTCTCTTTGGAAACTCCGCTTATGGGTCGCACCCCTAAGAACCCCTCTGCGAAAGCGAACAAAGTAATCTATCGTAAACAATAAATCAGAATAGTAGTATGGCAATAAAATCAAGCATACATATCAAACCTTGCAACACCAAATCAAGCGAGGCTCACAACCGAAGGACTGCCGAGTATATGCGTAATATCGGAGAGTCCAGAATCTACATCGTACCCGAACTATCCGCTGACAACGAGCAATGGATAAACCCAGACTTTGGCAATCCTAATTTGCAAACACACTACGACAACATCAAACAAATGGTAAAGGAAAAGACAGGTCGTGCCATGCAGGAGAAAGAGCGTGAACGCAAAGGGAAGAACGGAAAAATCATAAAAGTGGCGGGATGCTCGCCCATCCGTGAGGGTGTGTTGCTCATCAAACCGGACACCACACTGGCAGACGTGAAGAAATTTGGTGAGGAGTGCCAAAAGTGTTGGGGCATCACTCCGCTTCAAATCTTCCTGCATAAGGACGAGGGGCATTGGCTGAACGGACAGCCTGATGTAGAGGACAAGGAGAGCTTCCAAGTAGGTGAAAAATGGTTCAAGCCGAATTACCATGCACACATTGTATTCGACTGGATGAACCACGACACTGGCAAAAGCCAAAAGCTCAACAACGATGATATGATAGTGATGCAGACTTTGGCTTCCGACATTCTCTCCATGAAACGTGGACAATCCAAAGTTGAGACAGGCAAGAAACATTTAGAGCGAAACGATTTCATCATTGAGAAACAAAAAACTGAACTTCAACACATAGATGCTGTAAAGAGATATAAAGAGCAGCAAGTAAATCTTGCCGAACAGGAACTCAAACAGGTAAAATCAGAGATACGCACGGACAAGCTCAAAAGCATAGCCACTGATGCTGCTACCGCCATAGCAAGCGGAGTTGGTTCTCTTTTCGGAAGTGGAAAACTGAAAGATTTGGAGCAAGCCAACGAAAAATTGCGTCTTGAAGTCATTAAACGCGACAAAGGTATAGATGAATTAAAAGTTAAGATGCAACAGATACAAGAACAGCATGGCAAACAGATACGCAATCTACAAGGGGTACACAACCAAGAACTTGAAGCCAAAGAGAGGGAAATATCACGACTGAACGCCCTGCTTGAAAAGGCATTCAAGTGGTTTCCAATGTTCAAAGAAATGTTGAGAATGGAAGAAATGTGTTATGCCATTGGCTTTACCAAAGACATGATAAACAGCCTTTTGACAAAAAAGGAAGCTATCAGATGCAATGGAAAAATCTATTCAGAAGAGCATAAACGAAGATTTGAAATCAAAAATGACACTTTCAAGGTAGAAAAAAGTTCAGTTAATGATAATAAATTGGTGCTGACAATAAACAGGCAACCAATAAGTGAGTGGTTCAAGGAACAATGGGAAAGATTACAGCAAGCTATACGTAAATCCGTGCAAACTGAGAAGAAAAGCAGGGGATTCCGAATGTAATCCGATAGCATTTAATTGGATTTCAATAAAATTGCGTATCTTTGCGAACGGATTGAGGGAACTCTTTCCATGACATATTAGAATTTTTAGAAGCGTTATGCTTATCTTGTAAATTGAAAACGTAGGAAATTTTCAAATGAGATACAAGAGTTGGCATAGTGGTTCTCATGTATAGCGTGAGCCACTATAGTCACATCCGTATCTCAGGTTTCCTACGACCTTCAATTTAGATGTGATATTGTGGTATCACGCTTCGTGTATAATAATAAACTAAATTGTAAAACAATGGATATAAAAACTTTACTTTTACCCAAAAGAGTATTATTACTATTTATTGTATTAGCTATAGATATTACATTTACATTTGGGCAAATAACTATTGAAATGACTCCTAAAGGTAATGTCTATTCTTTATCTGGCAAGATTAATGGTTTGGAATTAAATTTCATATTTGACACTGGAGCATCAGATGTTTACCTGTCAATGACAGAAGCTATATTCATGTTAAAAAATGGTTATCTAGCGCAAAATGATTTTACGGGTATAAGTTATTCACAAATAGCAAATGGCGAAATAGTAGAAAACACAACTGTTTTATTGAGAGAAGTTGAAATTGGTGGTATCAAAATTCAAGATGTAACAGCATCCATATCTCATAATTTGGACGCTCCTCTCTTATTAGGTCAATCAGTAATACAAAAATTAGGACCGATTCAATTAGACGGTAATAAACTGATTATTCAAAATGGAAAGAATCTTAAATCTGATAAGCAAGCGTGGGATTTGTATTATAAGTCTTTCCAATATATAGAAGCTGAAAATTACAAAACAGCAATATCTATTTTAAAAGAAGGCCTTAAACATGCAATAGATAAAAAATTGAAATCACTTTTATACGGTGAATTGGCTACTGCTTATTATCGTACCAACCAAAAAGAATTAGCTATTGAATATTGTCATACAAGTCTAGGAGAAGATTTTATGAATGAACAGGTAGGATATAATTTAGGAGTATATTTATATGAAATGGGGGAAATGAAACAGGCAGAGAATGCATTTCTTCAACAAATTTCAAAATTCGATAAAATTTCACCAACCGATAAGGATATGCGTGCTGCAACGTTTTCTTATTTAGCTGATATACAATACAATCATGGAGAATATATAAATGCCGAGACAAATTATCACAAAAGTTTAAACGTTTCTGTTAGCTCAATGGCATATTTAGGATTGGGGGATGTATATAGTGCTCAAAAAGAATATGCAAAAGCTGCAGAATATTATGAAAAAGGAATAGCTTACGAGCCTAATAGACCGAGTAATATAAAACGATATAATCAATTAGGACTCTCCTATTTTTATGCAGAACAATATGAAAATGCACGCAATGCATTTAATGCTTGTATTTCAGTCATGAAAGAAAACGAAGAGTTATTTAAACTAGCTATGAATTCAAATGATAAAGATGTGCAAAAAACGTATACAGATTTCATATTGTATTCGATGAATTCCACATTATGGCTCGCTAGATTGGCTCAATCACCTCAAGAGTCCATTTCAAATTATAATAGTATTATACAAATTCCCTCGATGAAAAGCAATTTACAGCCCCAAGATTTCATAAACTTAGCGACTGCTTATCATCATTTAAAGGACACAGGTAAAGCACAGTCTATTTTAAAAGAGGCAAATACACTATTTCCAACTGATATAGATATAATGTTTTCCCTATCATTACTCATGGCCGACAACGACATTTGCAGGATTGAGCTATTACAAAAAATACTAAAATATGAATATCAAATTCAACCACGCACATTCGATTATGCAACAGTGTATAATAATATCGCATGGACTTATTGCTGCCTAAAACAATATGAAAAAGGATTATCCTTTGCCGAAAAATCAGTGATACTCAATTCTGAACATGGTTATAGTTGGGAAACTTTAGGCGAATTGTATTTCTTTTTAAAAAGATATGAGGATTGTATTGAGGCAATGACTAAATGTTTATCTTGTCCTGCTAAAGAATTTCATAAGTCTGCACTTACTTTTAGAGGAAAATCTTTAATTGCAATTGGCAAAAAGAAAGATGGAAAAAAAGATTTAGAAAACGCATTAAAATTGTAGAAAATGGAAATTAGAATCATTGACAATAAAAAGAATACACATCCAAATATTTTATATAAATACAGAAATTGGGATAACGAACTACATAAGAAAGTTTTAACAGATAACATATTATATATGGCATCTCCAAGGGATTTTGAAGATATTCATGATTGCAATATTCCTAAAAAATTTCCCAAAAAATCCGAACTATATGATTTTTTCCTAAAGAAATCAAAAACTGAATATCCTAATCGAAGCAGAAGTGAACATCGCCAATATGCTCGCTACTGGCGAGATAAATCACCATTAGGTAATCCTATACAATTATCGCAACTGATAGAACGTTTTAATAATGAGTTCAATAATAAATTTGGAGTTTTAAGCTTAACTGCCAATTATGACAACAATGCGATGTGGGAAAAATATGCAGACAATCATAAGGGTATATGTTTTGGATTTAATGCAAAATCTCTGTTTGAATGTGTTGGAGGAGGTGGAGAAGTTCAATATATAGATAAGTTACCTACGATAAATTTTGTAGATGATGACTTTTTGAATAAACACGTTAAAAACATTTTTTTTAAAGAAAACAAATGGAGCTTTGAACAAGAATACAGATTACATAAAATGTGGGAGTCAGATGCTTCCAATAATGAAAGATGTATACATTTCCCGATTGAAAGTCTTGTTGAAATCCGTTTAGGAAAAAACATGTCACAAGATGCGAAAGAAGATATTAAACGGATTGCAAAACAGAAATATCCAAATGCAAAAATAATAGAATGCCATTAATGAGAACAGCGGAAATTCTCAGTGTATAACAACGGATACTAATTGCTGATAAAAAGCCGCTAAAATAGCACAAGCATAATGCAAAGGATCGGAAATACAGGGAGTTCAAGCCTTATAAATCAAAGTGGATTATCCTCGATATGCAGGCAACTCGTATTGCGGCAAGGTAAGTACAGTTCTTTTCTTCCTATGGATATCAACTTTTCCAAATGCAAGTTTACTCTAAACTCGTAAATAGTAGTCCTTGTTTTATCTTATTTTAATATAATATCAGAACATAAAACAAAACCCTTTCTTTTGTGAAGCATTGAACCGTTCAATCTCCAAAGAAAGGGATTTCTTTAATTGCTCTGCCATAAAGTCCAAGAAAGGTTGATTGGTTTCTTCGTCCTGACATTGGCGCAAGGAAAGGATATAGGCTTCTCTGTCTTCCTTGAATATCTTGGCGGGGAAGAGGTGATAGCAGAATTGGATGTAGTTCATCAATAGCCGAGCCGTTCTTCCGTTACCATCGACCCACGGATGTATGGTTACTAAATTAAGGTGGGCATTGAAACTCAATTCATATTGTTCCCGTAATGTTCCCACGGTCTTTTGCTTCTCTTGTAAAATAGCGCAAAGTTCATCCACCTTAGCAGGAACTTTTAGATAGTTCATATAAGAATGTCCACCGACACCAGCCGTGACACCACATAAGCGAAAATCTCCTTTAGATGAATCAAAAGAACCACTCATTACACTATGTACACTGCCTGTAGCACGCATCAGCGTTGCATTTAATCGTTGCAGAAAAGCAGGCGTTATTGGAGCAAGTCGGTCGGATTCGGTTCTGGCAAGTTCATACGCTTGCTTCAAGTCCTCATTCATCAAGTGATGGGCAAGCGGTTTTCCTTTAGCTGTCACTCCCTCGTCAAAGAGAAGCTGCGTATCAAGTTCAGTAAGCGTTGAACCTTCGATGGCTGTGGAATGGGTGATAAGAGAGTAGAGGTAGTACTTATCATAGTCCACCGCTTCACTAATACCAAGTTTTTGAAACTTTTGATATAATTGTTCTATATCTTGCCAAACACTTTGTTCCATCGTTTTTTTTCTATAAAAGGCTTTATTTCTTTTCAAAGGTAATGTATTTACTATGTTCAGCCAAAGAAAACAATGACTTACTGCTACATTTTTTTGCACGTGTGGGGAAAATGTGGGGAAAATTTAAACGAAAGAAAAAGCTAAGTAATTGATTATTCAATACTTAGCTTTTTCTTTCGTACCCAGACCCGGGGTCGAACCGGGATGGAAGTGAATCCACTGGTGTTTGAGACCAGCGCGTCTACCGATTCCGCCATCTGGGCATCTCTTGAAACATTGTTTGTTTCTCGATTGCGGTTGCAAAGGTACGACTTTTTTTCATACCTACAAACTTTTCGGCATTTTTTTTCAAAAAAAGATAAATATACTACGATTTATGGGATAACGGACAATGGTTTTCTAAAAATAAGCCCTATATTAGCGGAAACTTTAAAACGATTTTATATCATGACAAACAGCAATAATTATTGTGTCATCATGGGGGGAGGTATAGGTAGTCGGTTCTGGCCATATAGCCGCAAAAACCTTCCTAAACAATTCCTTGATTTCTTCGGGACCGGACGTTCTCTAATACAGCAAACGTTTGATCGTTATAAAAAAATAGTCCCTATAGAAAACATTTTTATTACAACCAATGTATTGTATAAAGAACTGATCCAAGAACAACTCCCAGAATTGGACAAATCACAAATTTTATTGGAACCCACCCGCAGAAACACTGCTCCATGTATAGCTTGGGCTTCCTATCATATAAAAAAACTCAATCCAAATGCCAATGTCATTGTCGCACCGTCCGACCACCTGATTTTAAAAGAAGATGAGTTCAAAGCTGCAATTTTGAAAGGTCTGGAATTTGTTTCAAACTCTCCTCAATTACTAACATTAGGTATCAAACCTAACAGACCGGAAACCGGCTATGGCTATATTCAGATTGAGGAAGAAAAACAAGGAGAATTCTTTAAAGTAAAAACATTCATTGAAAAGCCCCAATTGGAATTTGCCAAAGTATTCGTAGAAAGTGGAGAATTCTATTGGAACTCAGGAATATTCTTATGGAATATCAATACAATTTTAAAAGCCTTCAATGAGATTATGCCCGAAGTTTGTACCAAACTGACTAACGGAGAAGAAGATTTTGCCTCCTGTCCCAATATCTCCATTGACTATGGAATCATGGAGAAAGCCAACAATGTTTTCGTCCAATTGTGCGACTTCGGATGGGCAGATTTAGGTACATGGGACTCCTTGTATGATATATCATCCAAGGACCAAGAAGGTAACGTCGTAGTAAACGGAAACTCCTTATTATATAACAGCTATAATAATGTAATAGTAGTGCCAGAAGGGAAATTAGCCGTAATACAGGATCTAGAAGGTTATTTAGTAGCCGCAAGAGACAATGTATTACTCATATGCAAAAAAGATGACGAAAGCGCTATCCGAAAATTCGTAAATGACGTACAAATCAAACTAGGAGATCAGTTTGTATAAAAACAGGTAACCGGAGTTTAATCATAAGGAAAGCGGGAAACAGAATATCCGTTTCCCGCTCTTTATATTTACTAAGAAAGAAAAAGATTACTTGTCACCACCTTCCCAGGCTTGATTGATTGCTGTTGCCACCTCCACAAATTCTTCATTTGTCAGTTTCAACTTCGGATTAGAAAAAATCATATCCGACTCTTTCTGAATAGGAATCAGATGAATATGTGCATGAGGAACCTCTAATCCGATTACTGCCTCACCTACTTTCTTGCACGGAAAAACCTTTTGAATAGCAAGCGCCACACTCTTTGCAAAAACATGCATAGCAGCCAGTTCATTATCCTCCAAATCAAAGATATAGTCCACCTCACATTTCGGAACAACCAACGTATGCCCTTTGGCTAACGGATTGATATCCAGAAAAGCATAGAACTGGTCATTTTCAGCCACTTTATAGCTAGGAATCTCACCTGTAATAATTCTACTAAATATTGTTGCCATATCTATAAGTATTAAATAAGGCAGCCCCGCATAGCGGACCTGCCTTATATATTAAAATGAAATATTCACAACTTCTAAGCTGATTTTACCTTGCGGAATAGTGATTTCAGCCACATCACCCACTTTTTTTCCTAACAAACCCTGTGCTATCGGAGTATTTACCGAAATCTTGCCCAATTTTAAATTCGCTTCGCTTTCGGCTACGATAGTATAAACCATCTTCATTCCGGTCTTGGCATTCTTCAATTCTACTTTCGTCAAAATTTGCACTGTATCTGCATTCATTTTTGAAGTATCAATAATTTTAGCATCACCAATAGTTGATTTCAGCTGGCTGATCTTCATCTCCAATAGACCTTGCGCCTCTTTGGCAGCATCATATTCGGCATTTTCTGACAAGTCTCCCTTATCACGCGCTTCGGCAATAGCCGACACAATTTTAGGACGTTCTACTGATTCCAGATATTTCAGTTCCTCAATCAGTTGCTTGTAACCTTCTTCTGACATATAAGCCATAATGTTTTCCTCCTTTTAAATTATATAATTATTCATTGTTCCAGTTATGCCTATAAAAACAAAAAGAATTCCGACATGGAAATGTCGGAACCCTCTTTGGTATTTCAAGTCTTGCAAAGATAGACTTTTATCTAATACGAGTCAAGTTTATAAGGATGCTATGTAACATGTTTAAACAAATTCAACTCATAATTAGCTTTTTACAAGAGTTTTTTAATGGCTTCATCCAAATCTTTAATATTCTCACCACGGGCGCTTAATTCATTATTACGATTTACCAAAAATACCGAAGGCAGATTAGTTACATTATATAATGAAATGTATGAAGAATAAGCGCCATTAGCGTCACGTACACAGACCCAAGGCAGATTATCTGCAGATGTTTTCCAAAAGTGTTCATCACCATCCAGTGAAATCTGGTAAATCTCGAACCCTTGAGAAGCATACTTATTATAAAGTTCACGTAACGCCAAATTATGTGCAGCAGACATTGCATTGTTATATACAGTAAAATCGATCAGCACCACTTTACCCTTCAAATCGGTCAGACTGCGTGTATTGCCTTTCAAGTCTTTCAGCTGAATATCAATAATGCTGGCTTCCTTGATTTTATCTTCAGGAATTTCCATGGTCTGCTGACGGGGAGTACGGGTATTCTTCATTCCTTTTATAACCATATTGTACAAGTTGCGTGAACGGTCGGCATGTGGATAAGCATTATTCAGACTCGTAGCCACCGCAGCGAAACACTTCACATCCTCCTTATTTGTCAAAGGATCAAAAATCATATACCCATTCAACGACTGGAATAAAGCGAAATAAGCATATGGCATATTTGGAGCCGCAAAAATATATTCTCGTTTCACTTTATTCTTGTAATTGTTTACCATAGCCAAAAGGCTGTCTTGTGCGATGCCCGCAGGGATATTACGGTTCTGACCGAGTTTGTCCACATTCTTCTGCAAATCAGCTTGCAGCAACACCAATTCCTTTATTTTCAAATTGTTTTCCGAACCTTCAATACGATAGGCAGTCGCAAAATCATTTATCTCAGCCTTAACTGATACTGTTTCCGTAGAGTCTACAGCAAAGTTTATCACTTTATTATCTAAACGCAAACGATAGAATTCAGGAGATTCCGGGCGCTTCTGTGCAAAACTAAAACTTCCGCTACTGCCCAATTTTGCCGAATCAAGCGCTACTATGCCATCCAATCCCGACGCTTCCAAATAAAGCATCTTATCTTCAGCACCATTAATTTCACCTTGAACTTTGAACTTCGGTGCATTATCGCAGGCGCTCAACCCTATCAACAGAAGTGCGAGCAAAAAATATACATTCTTTTTCATCGCTAAAATTAATATAAATGTGTGTTCTCTTAATAATTTTGGATGCAAAGATACGTCTTTTCGTGGTTTGTCAAAGCATTTATCCACCTTCTTACACATTAAAATGAAAAAAAACAGTAATCATAGTAACTTTTTATCTCATTCTCACCAAATTAGAAGAATAAATGCCTATCTTTGCACGAATTTTAGACGAAAAATATATTAAAACATTTTTTATGATCAATCCAATTGTTAAGACGATCGAGCTTCCTGATGGTAGAACCATCACACTCGAAACGGGAAAGCTGGCAAAACAGGCAGACGGTTCTGTAATGCTCCGCATGGGTAACACCATGTTGCTAGCTACTGTTTGTGCAGCAAAAGATGCAGTTCCCGGTACAGATTTTATGCCCCTTCAGGTAGAGTACAAAGAAAAATATTCAGCATTCGGACGTTTTCCCGGTGGCTTTACCAAAAGAGAAGGCAAAGCTTCAGATTATGAAATCCTGACTTGCCGACTGGTAGACCGCGCATTGCGTCCTTTATTCCCCGATAATTTCCATGCAGAGGTTTACGTAAACATTGTTCTTTTCTCAGCTGATGGAATAGATATGCCTGATGCATTGGCAGGATTGGCCGCTTCAGCAGCATTAGCCGTTTCCGACATTCCTTTCGGCGGACCGATTTCTGAAGTACGCGTAGCACGTATCGATGGCCAGTTCGTTATCAACCCCACTTTCGAACAACTTGAGAAAGCTGATATGGATCTGATGGTTGCAGCCACATATGACAACATCATGATGGTAGAAGGCGAAATGCAGGAAGTCAGCGAACAAGACTTGCTGGCTGCCATGAAGGCTGCTCACGAAGCAATCAAAGTTCATTGTAAAGCGCAGATGGAACTGATGGAAGAAGTCGGTTCTACAGTAAAACGTGAATACTGCCACGAAGAAAACGATGAAGATTTACGCAAAGCTGTACGCGAAGCTTGTTATGATAAAGCATACGCCATCGCTGCTTCAGGAAACAGAAACAAGCATGAACGTCAAGATGCTTTTGATGCCATCCGCGATGAATTCAAAACTCAATATACAGAAGAAGAACTGGAAGAAAAAGGTGCATTAATCGACCGTTACTACCACGATGTGGAAAAGGAAGCCATGCGTCGTTGTATTCTTGATGAAGGCAAGCGTCTGGACGGACGTAAGACAACTGAAATTCGCCCTATCTGGTGCGAAGTAGGTTATCTGCCCGGCCCTCACGGTTCTGCCATTTTCACCCGTGGTGAAACTCAGTCTTTAACTTCTGTCACATTAGGCACCAAGCTAGATGAGAAAATCGTAGACGATGTTCTGGATCAACACAGAGAACGATTCTTGTTACACTACAACTTCCCCCCTTATTCTACCGGTGAAGCAAAAGCACAACGTGGTGTAGGTCGTCGTGAAATCGGTCACGGGCACTTGGCATGGCGTGCTTTGAAAGGACAAATTCCTGCAGGCTACCCATACACAGTACGTGTAGTATCTGATATCATGGAATCAAATGGTTCTTCTTCAATGGCTACTGTCTGTGCAGGAACGCTTGCATTAATGGATGCCGGTGTTGCCATGAAAAAACCAGTTTCAGGTATTGCCATGGGCTTGATTAAGAATGCAGGTGAAGAAAAATATGCCGTATTGTCTGATATTCTTGGAGATGAGGATCACTTGGGTGATATGGACTTCAAGGTTACAGGTACTCGTGATGGTATCACTGCTACACAGATGGACATCAAGGTAGATGGTCTGTCATTCGAAATCTTGGAAAAAGCGTTACTGCAAGCAAAAGAAGGTCGCGAACATATTCTTAACAAGTTAACCGAATGTATAGCCGAACCTCGTAAAGATTTGAAACCGCATGCTCCTCGTATTGAAACGATGACTATTCCTAAAGAGTTCATTGGGGCTATCATCGGTCCGGGCGGAAAGATTATCCAAGGTATGCAGGAAGAAACCGGAGCAACCATCACGATTGAAGAAACTGATGGAGTAGGTCGCATTGAGATTGCGGGAACAAACAAGAAATGTATTGACGATGCTATGCGCATTATCAAGGGTATCGTTGCCGTTCCCGAAGTCGGTGAAGTCTATGTAGGTAAAGTCCGTTCAGTAATGCCATATGGCGTGTTCGTAGAATTCTTGCCTGGTAAAGACGGATTGTTACACATCTCTGAAATTGACTGGAAACGTCTTGAAACAATAGAAGAGGCCGGTTTAAAAGAAGGGGATGAAATAGAAGTGAAGTTACTTGATATTGATCCCAAGACAGGTAAATTCAAGCTCTCTCACAAAGTATTACTGCCTCGTCCTGAAAAGCAAGAAAAGAAATAAGAACATTCTTTATTTATACCATAAAGAGCGCAACCTGTTATAGGTTACGCTCTTTTTTTAAGGTAAGCCATTAATAATAATGTAAAATAAAAAAGCGCAACTAAATAATAATTAGTCGCGCTATCTGATATATCATACAAAAGAAATTCCTCCGCTTTATATGATATCCGGTTATAAGGTAGGATCAATCTTCTTGAACTTCGAAATCATCTTTACCTACTCCGCAAAGAGGGCAAACCCAATCATCTGGAATATCTTCAAATGCTGTTCCCGGAGCGATTCCACCTTCAGGATCTCCTTCTGCCGGGTCATAAACCCAACCACATACTGTGCAAACGTACTTTTTCATAATTGTCTCTGTTTTATGTTTTAAATATTCTTTAAATACATAACAAATATACAAGGAAATTGTTTACTTGCAAACTATCCCACTAATATTTTTTTAAGCTCTTCCATTCCTTCGGACGCACCTTTCTGAATTACATGCACTTTACGTCCCGATGCAATGGGCACCTGCTTAGGATCTATTAAATAAACAGGAGTGCGGGCAGGCACATAATTCAACAAACCGGCAGCAGGATATACATTAAGCGAAGTTCCTATAATTAAAAAGATATCAGCTGTTTCAGCATATTCAATTGCAGTTTCAATCATAGGAACAGATTCACCAAACCATACAATGAACGGACGAAACTGGGAACCGTCTCCGGCCAAGTCTCCCAAATGTATCTCATATTCTTCCGGCTTTAATTCTTTAATATAAGCTGGATTATTAGGTTGCCAACTAGATGTCACCTTGGTCAGTTCGCCATGTAAATGAATAATATGCGAACTTCCGGCACGCTCATGCAAATTATCAATATTTTGAGTGATAACAGTCACATTAAAGAACTTTTCCATCTCAGAAACCAGTTTATGCCCCCGATTAGGCTTTACAGCAAGCAACTGTTTACGACGCTCATTATAAAAATCAATCACCAATTTAGGGTTTGCCGCATACCCTTCCGGAGTAGCCACTTGTTCCACCGGATACTGATCCCATAAACCACCTGCATCACGAAATGTACTGATACCGCTTTCTGCACTCATTCCAGCACCTGTTAAAACTACTAAATTCTTCATTTCTAGTCCTCCTCTTTTAACTAAACACACAAAAATAAGAAAAATTAAATTGTTAAAAACAGATTCATTCAAATAAAACACCTACCTTTGTGCGTTTTGTATAAAACATCTTATAAAATAAATAGTTATGGATAAATTCAGTTACGCCATCGGCCTTGGTATTGGCCAGAATTTATTGAGCATGGGTGCTCAAAGTATTAATGTTGAAGACTTTGCTCAAGCAATCAAAGACGTATTAGATAGAAAAGAAACGGCTATCAGCCACAACGAAGCACGTGAAATCGTAAACAAGTACTTTGAAGAGCTGGAAACCAAATTGAATGCAGAGAATATTGAAAAGGGAAAATCATTTTTGGAGGAAAACGCAAAAAGACCGGGGGTCGTGACACTTCCCAGCGGCTTACAGTACGAAGTTATCACAGAAGGTAACGGAAAAAAACCGAGTGCAACCGACCGTGTAAAATGCCATTATGAAGGTACCTTGATTGATGGAACTTTGTTTGACAGCTCTATCAAACGCGGCGAACCGGCTATCTTTGGTGTGAACCAAGTAATCAAAGGATGGGTGGAAGCACTCCAACTGATGACTGAAGGTGCTAAATGGAAACTTTTCATTCCTTCAGAACTAGCCTATGGAGCACAACAGGCAGGAGAAATGATTCCTCCTCACAGCACATTGATTTTTGAAGTAGAATTAATCGAAGTATTATAATTATTAAAGCATTTAAGGCAAATGAAAAAAATTAGTTTTTTTGTAGCAATCGCTGCTGCAGCCAGCTTGGCTTCTTGTACAGCCCAAGCACCGAAAGCAAACATGAAGAATGACGTAGACTCACTTTCTTACATGATGGGTATCACCAACACGCAAGGTCTGGATATGTATATGAGCCAACAACTGGGCGTTGACACAGCCTATATGGCCGACTTCATCAGAGGTGTTAAAGAAGGTACCAGCAAGACAAGTCCTAAAGATGTTGCTTATATGGCAGGTCTTCAGATTGGTCAACAAGTTGGTGGACGTATGTTCGATATGATGAGCCAACGTATTTTCGGAAATGACTCTACTCAAAGTTTAAGTAAAGAAAACTTCCTGGCAGGTTTCATGGCTGCTTTGCAGAAAAAAGGCATGAATGTTACTATGGAAGAAGCCAACGCCTACGTTCAGTCTAAAGCAGAAGCAATCAAAACAAAAGCTACTGAAGCCCAATTCGCTGAAAATAAGGCTGCCGGTGAAAAATTCCTAGCTGAAAATGCAAAGAAAGAGGGTGTTAAAACTACATCAAGCGGATTGCAATATAAGATAATTAAAGAAGGTAACGGCGCTGTTCCTACCGATTCTTCTAAAGTAAAAGTAAACTATAAAGGTACTTTGATTGACGGAACTCAGTTCGACAGTTCATATGATCGTAAAGAACCGACTACTTTCCGTGCTAATCAAGTAATCAAAGGATGGACTGAAGCACTGACAATGATGCCAGTAGGTTCTAAATGGGAACTTTACATCCCTCAAGACTTGGCTTATGGTGCACGTGAAGCCGGTCAGATTAAACCTTTCTCTACTTTGATTTTCGAAGTAGAACTGGTTGGAATCGAAAAATAACCTCATTTTAATACGATTTACAAAAAAGCGTGGAACATTCGTGTCTCACGCTTTTCTTTTAACTTGTCCTTCTACAAATCAAATTTTCTTTTCCTTTATATCTGTACGTGCCTCAACAACATTTACTACATAATCGCCTAATTTTTCGCATTCGCTGATAATATCCATATAATGATCCCCCGTCTGATAATTATATTCCTTATTATTCACATCCAATACATTCTGATCCTTCAACTGGTTGCGGTAATTGTTTCTCTCATTCTCTATATTAAATGATTTGTTAGGATCAACCAAATGATATTCGTCTTCTTCCAAAGATACTATTTGTTGCAGTGGAAGGCTGTACAATGCACCTGTCAACAATCCGGTGAAGCGATTCGTGGTCATAGCACCCAAAATATGGCGCAAATGCCCACCTGTCAGTTTTTGCAAAGCCTCACTCACGGTTTTCATACCATATATCAGAAGTACCAGTGAGCCTATCAGTTTCAAAAAAAACAAATATTGACATGTAGATTCTCTTTTATTTAGACTCTCTTCTTTCTTACACTTTATTAAAAAACACAGAGGCACAAAGTATTTAACCCATCATAGGTTAAACCTTGCACCTCTGCACCTATTCTGTTCACCATAGCCCTTTCAGGTCAGGATTTCTTTTCCTTCACATTGCTACTGGCTTCCACCACATTTACTACATAATCGCCCAGTTTTTCACATTCTCCAATAATATCCATATAGTGCACCCCCATCTGATAATCATACTCCTTATTATTCACATCCAGCACATTTTGGTTCTTTAGCTGATTACGATAGTTATTTATTTCATTCTCTATATTAAACGATTTATTCACATCTACCACATGATGCTCATCTTCCACCAACGAAATCATCTGAGACAAAGCATCATCAGTCAACTGGAACATCTGATGAATATGATCATACTGTTTCGGAGTAAAATCCATATCACTGCGATGTTTACGATTGATAGTACGTGCCAAATTATAACAGCTGTCCCCGATACTTTCTATTTCAGTCACTTCACGAAGCATAGCACGAATTTGCAACTTACTTTCAGAACTCAAACGCCCGTCGGATACCTGATTCAGATAATTAGCGATCTCCACCTCCATGTTATCGCTTATATTCTCATATTTCTCAATACGACTGAACAATTTGTTAAAGTCATTGTCATTAGTGGTGTGAAGCAGATCCCGCACCATGCCAAACATACGATGAGTACGCTCTGCAAAGAGATTGATTTCCTTGCGTGCCTGCAATATAGAAAGCTCTGCCGTAGAAAGCATACCACCTGTAATAAAGCGCAAACGATATTCCTCATCCTGCTCTCTCTGAGGAATGATTTTACAGACAGTTTTCTCTATCAACTTGACAAACCAAATAAGAATCAACACATTGCATATATTAAAAGTAGTATGAAAAGCAGACAGTTTAAAAGATACGGCAACAGCCGGATCTGCTGTTCTCATTATATCTTCTACAAACCATGAAACCCCCATAGTTACAGGCTTGAAAAGGCATAACACCCAAATAACCCCAAAAACATTGAATACCAAATGAGCCAGCGCAGCCCTCCTGGCCTGCGTATTGGCAGTCAGTGCGGCAAGGTTAGCGGTTATAGTGGTACCAATATTCTCGCCAAGTACCAACGCAGCCCCCAGCTCAAAACTAATCCAACCATTGGCACACATAATCAAAGTAATAGCCATCGTTGCAGCCGATGCCTGTACAATCATGGTAAGAACTGTACCGATGACAACAAATAAGATAACAGAACCAAATCCCATATCAGTATAGTTCTGAACAAAAGACAACATTTCGGGGTTTCTACTTAAGTCAGGAGCATTCGTCTTCAAGAGAGAGAGGCCCATAAACAAAAAAGAGAAACCGAATATAAATTCTCCAATGGATTTACGGTTACTCTTTCCTGAAAATAATAAGGGTACGCCAACAGCCAATAACGGAAGTGCCATAGCAGCAATATCTACTTTAAACCCTAGCGCAGATATAATCCATGCAGTGACAGTGGTACCGATATTTGCCCCCATAATGACTCCAATTGATTGTGAAAGTGTAAGGAGTCCGGCATTAACGAAACTTACTACCATAACAGTAGTAGCAGAAGAGGATTGAATTAACGCAGTGATAAGAACACCGGTTAGCACTCCGGTTACCCGGTTGGTGGTCATCGCTGTGAGGATTTTACGCAGTCTGTCACCAGCAAACTTTTGCAGCCCCTCACTCATGATTTTCATTCCATAAAGGAATAGCGCCAGTGAACCTAGCAGCTTTAAGAAATCATAAAAAGAATACTCCATCTTTAATTAATTTGGTAGGAATTGGCTAATCTCCCTTTTATTCAGTAAATTTCAAGCCGTTTCACTACGTTAGTAATAATTATTACGATTATGTTACAAATCTGTTGCAAAAATAACAATATTTCAAAGAACTTCCCAATCGGAAGCTCACTTTTGGATATTTATAATGGTTTTAATCTAGATATCCCATACGGGCCGGTCAGTGCCAAAGTCAATAACAAAGTAGAAGGACTCAATTACCGGGCCTATAATAATAAGGATGTAGAGTTCCTGAACATACTGAATCCTTCAGGAATGCGTACCTATGTCCGTTCGCTCTGCTTCATCTTGTGCAAAGCGGTGGAGGACTTATACCCTGATGGAAAAATCATGCTTGAACATCCCGTATCCAAAGGATATTATTGCGCCTTGCAGATAGGACGCGAAACCGGGTTGGATGATGTTTCCCGTATTAAGCAGCGAATGAAAGAGATTGTGGAAGCCAACATCCCTTTCCACCGTTTTGAATGTCACACAACTGAAGTAGTAGAACTATTCCGCCGGAAAGGAATGATGGACAAAGTTAGACTGCTTGAAACTTCAGGGGAACTTTACTCCTATTATTATACTTTAGAAGATACCATTGACTACTACTATGGCAGTCTGTTGCCCAGCACCGGATATATCCGCAAATTCGACATTGTTAAATACTATGACGGCTTGTTGCTGCGAGTCCCCAACCGTCAGAATCCGGAAATATTGGAGGAAGTAGTAAAACAAGAAAAAATGCTGGAAGTATTCAAAGAGCACCGACGCTGGAATCAGATTTTAGGTGTGGGTACTGTAGGAGATTTCAATGTGGCCTGTAATGAAGGTTATGCCACCGATCTGATTAATGTGTCTGAAGCCTTGCAGGAAAAAAAAATTTCCAATATTGCTGATGAGATATACCACAGAGGAAAAAACGGTCAAAGAGTAAAACTGGTTCTTATCTCCGGTCCATCCTCTTCTGGTAAAACGACTTTCAGCAAACGACTCAGTATCCAGTTGATGGCAAACGGGCTGAAACCTTACCCCATCTCCCTGGACAATTACTTTGTTGACCGAGAAAAGACACCAAAAGATGAAAAAGGTGATTATGATTACGAATCATTGTATGCATTGGATTTGGAGTTCTTCAACAAGCAATTACAAGATCTGCTTCATGGAAAGGAAGTAGAGTTACCACGTTTCAACTTCACCACAGGAAGAAGGGAATTTAAAGGTGACAAACTTAAGATTGACGATAACATGATATTGATTCTCGAAGGGATTCATGCACTTAACCCCGAATTAACCCCTCATATTCCCGCCGAGAATAAATATAAAATATATGTATCGGCATTAACCACTATTCTGCTGGACAATCATAATTATATTCCGACTACCGACAACCGTTTGTTGCGCCGTATTATCCGCGATTACAAATACCGTGGCTATTCCGCAGAGGAAACAATCAGAAGATGGCCCAGCGTACGCGCCGGAGAAGAAAAATGGATCTTCCCATATCAGGAAAATGCAGATGCCATGTTCAATTCTGCCCTGTTGTTTGAACTGGCCATTATGAAGGATTATGCCATTCCTATTCTAAGGAATGTTCCCAATAACAAACCGGAATATTCAGAAGCATACCGTTTACGCAAATTCTTGGAATATTTCGCTTCGGTACAAGATAAAGAATTGCCTCCCACTTCTTTACTGAGAGAGTTTTTAGGAGGAAGCAGTTTCCGGTATTAACCTGTTATTAAACAGTATATAAGTTTTGTTTATGTGCAAAACAAACAGTAATTTCGGCCATTATTAAACAAGTATAAGTGAATGCACTCCAAAGGCTATAGAAAACTGTTCAACTGCCTGATGTTCTACTACTAAGAACATTTCTTCTTCAGGAGGGTATGCCAAAAGCCAGCAGACTGTACATTACACCACCATAAAGATGGATTAAATGACAGCGTATCTTACTTTTGGCATACGTTTCTTTCTATTTGATATCTTATTCTCTTGCACATCAATTGGTCGGATCCATTAATCCGCCCTTATGGAAATTTCTATTTATGAACCAGTAGACCTTATTACAACTCTTATGAAAACAACAATCAACGGTATGACAGACCGTATCCGACGCCTACGTCAAGAATCTTTTGATACACAACCTTCTTTGTCCATAGAACGTGCTCTGATAGAAACCGAATTTTACAAAGAAAACGAAGGAAAGTATCCAATTCCTATTCTAAGAGCACTGAACTTCCTTGAAATCTGTAAACGGAAAACTATATACATAGGTGAAGACGAACTGATTGTAGGTGAACGTGGACCACGCCCCAAAGCCGTATCGACTTTCCCTGAACTGACCTGTCACAGCGTGGAAGACCTTCATGTATTGAACACCCGCGAATTGCAGCGTTACACCATCAGCCAGGAAGATATAGACACCTATGAGCGCGAGGTAATTCCTTATTGGAAAGGGCGCACCCAACGCGAACGCATCTTCAATCATGTTCCCAAAGAATGGAAAGAAGCTTACGAAGTAGGAATGTTCACTGAATTCATGGAACAACGAGCCCCCGGCCATACTTCTCTGGACGGAAAGGTTTATCAACATGGCATGCTGGATTTGAAAGAACGTATTGCACATGAGTTGAAAAATCTGGATTTTATGAATGATCCAGAAGCAACCGACAAACAAGAAGAACTGACCGCCATGTCCATCTCCTGTGATGCCGCTATCATTTTTGCCGAACGCCATGCCGAACTGGCCGAAAAGATGGCTGGACAAGAAACCGATCCGAAACGCAAAGAGGAACTGAAAAAAATAGCGGAAATCTGCCGATGGGTTCCTGCACATGCCCCCCGTACTTATTGGGAGGCCATACAAATGTACTGGTTTGTCCATCTCGGCACCATTACAGAGCTGAACGGATGGGACGCCATGAATCCAGGACATTTTGACCAGCACCTCGCTCCTTTCTATGAAAAAGACCTGGAAGAAGGAATACTGACCCGTGCAGAGGCCAAAGAACTGATGTCATGTTTCTTTATCAAAGTAAATAATCAGACAGCCCCACCCAAAGTTGGCATCACCGCCAAAGAAAGCGGTACCTACAATGACTTTACCAATCTGAATATCGGTGGCATCAAACGTGATGGTAGCAACGGAGTCAGCGAAGTATCCTATATCATGCTCGAAACAGTAGATGATCTTCACCTGTTACAACCCGGAAGCGCCCTGCACATCAGTGTATGCACCCCGGAGCGTTTCCTGCGCGAAGGCTGCAAAGTAATCCGTAAGGGCTATGGCTACCCATCTGTATTCAATCCCGACACATACGTCATGGAACTGATGCGACAGGGAAAAACACCGGAGGACGCTCGTGAAGGCGGATGTAGCGGATGCATAGAAGTAGGCGCTTTCGGAAAAGAAGCTTACATACTGACCGGTTACCTTAACGTACCCAAGATATTGGAAGTCACCTTGCACAACGGAACAGATCCTGTATCAGGCAAGAAAGTAGGCTTGGTAACAGGAGATCCCTGTACCTTCCGGAGTTATGAAGCACTTTATGACGCATTTCTTAAACAAATCCATTATTTTGTAGATATGAAAGTACGCGTCAGCAACTACATTGACCGTATGTTCGCCAAATACGCTCCCGCCACTTTCCTGTCTTTGTTCATTGATGACTGTATCGCCAAAGGAAAAGATTATTATAACTGCGGACCGCGTTATAACACAAGCTATATTCAATGCACCGGTTTGGGTACTATTACCGACAGCCTCTCCGTTCTGAAAAAACATGTATTCGAAGAACGTAAATTCAATATGGAGCAAATCATCCATGCTACCGATACCAACTTCGAAGGACAGGAAGCCATGAGACAGTTCATACTGAACCGTACCCCTTTCTTCGGTAACGATGACGAATATGCAGACCGCATCGCCATCCAGATCTTTAACGACCTTTACGATGCCATCGAGGGAAAGCCGAACACCAAAGGCGAATGTTTCCATCTGAACATGTTGTCTACCACCTGTCACGTTTACTTCGGCAAAATGATGAATGCCACCCCCAACGGCCGTCTAGCCGGACGTGCCATCAGTGACGGTACCTCACCCTCACACGGAGCAGATACCCACGGGCCATCCGCCGTTATAAAATCATTAGGAAAACTGGACCAGGTGAAAAGCGGAGGCACTCTATTGAATCAGCGCTTCCTGCCTTCACTTCTTAAACACGATGAAGACATAGCCAAACTGGCAAGCCTCATCCGCAGCTATTTTGCTTTAGGAGGACATCACATTCAGTTCAACATAGTAGATACCGCTACCCTGCATGCCGCCCAAAAACATCCGGAAGAATACCGGGACCTATTGGTACGCGTAGCTGGATACAGTGATTACTTCAATGACATGAATACAGATTTACAATATGACGTAATAGCCCGCACGGCACAAGAAACCTTCTGACAAGATGAGTCTGATTTTCGACATCAAACGCTATGCCATCAATGACGGACCGGGCATCCGCATCACACTTTTCATGAAAGGATGCCCGCTCTCGTGCGTATGGTGCCATAATCCCGAAGGCATTCGTAACGGAAAAGACAAACTATACACAGCCAAGAAATGCCTCGGCTGTGGAACTTGTCTGAAAGTATGTCCCAACGGGGCACTGACACTGGCTCCCGAGGGTATTATCACCGACAAGCAAAAATGCGTGTTATGCGGACGCTGTGCCGAAGAATGTCCGGCAATGGCTATCGAGATATCAGGAACGGAATATACCGCCGAATACCTGATGCATGAAATAGAAAAGGAAATTCCATTTATGGATCAATCAGGCGGTGGAGTTACTTTTTGTGGTGGAGAACCGTTGCTTCATCCCGAATTCTTGATTGATATACTGAAACGTTGCGGACAACAGGGAATTCATCGGGTGGTAGATACCACCCTGCTTGCCCGCAAAGAAACAGTGGATGAAGTGATGCGGAATTGTGAACTATTGCTTATCGACTTAAAATCAATGGACAGTACCGTACACCAGACATTTTGTGATGTTCCCAATGAATTAATTTTGGAGAACATCCGCAGAGTAGCAGAAGCTGACTTTCCTTATTATATCCGTATTCCATTGATTGAAGGAGTGAATGCAGATGAAAAGAACATAAAGCTGTCTGCCGAATTTTTGGCCAGTCTTCCACGGCATCCTGAGATCATTAACCTATTACCTTACCATGATATAGGAAAGGGAAAGCATGCAAAGCTAGGCAGTATCTATAACCCTAAAGGATATAAAATGCAAACGCCATCCGAGGAAGTACAACAGCAGTGCATACAAATCTTGACTGATTACGGTTTAAAAGCAACCATAGGTGGATAATTATATATCATCGTTCTGTAGTAAAAGGACCTTCGTACCCCAAAAACGTGCCCCGTCCTCCGTTATCAAATAATCTTCCTCATTACGCAACTCTGTAAACTCACGATAACTCTCCAACTTATCATAATCGATAAAATCCTTAAAGCATTTCTCCGCTTTCCAACAATCTATTAATATAGATACCCGGTTCTATAGTAAGTTCAAATTCCGGTTCCAAAGATCCGGCCAGCCTTAATAATTTACGGCTGACCTAAGTACTTTTCTAATGAATCACCTGTCTTTTAGCAACTGCTTTTTCCAAACACTTCTTCAAATCCGCGGCAGAACCAGTTTCTGTCACTCCCACCCTCTACGCTTTCTCACACAAGGCAGGCTGGATCCCATCCATACAATATGATATCCATATCGCCAATCCGGCATAGGGCAAGTCCCAAAAATAAAGAGAAGTAGAACCTTGGCGGAAATGATAAGTATTATCCGCATAGTCGCCACTCTCCTCGTTATCCCAAATAGCAAGAAACCTATCCCCACGTTTTTTCAAACTGTTACGATGGGTTGTATAAGTTTCTTTTGCAAACATAATCTTATGTTTTTTGTATAGATGACAGGTAAAGATAGCCATCCCCTTAAAATAATCCCCCCAAAAAGGAAGATTATTACAATACAATTTCCTATTTTTGTCGCAATAAACAAGGAAATAAAAATATTATGGCACAAGGCTCACGTCAAGTACAAACACAAGCCCAGCAACAAATACAAACCTTATCTCCACAACAGATACTGGTAGTGAAATTGCTGGAACTGCCCACTGTGGAGCTGGAAGAACGTATCCATTCCGAAATACTGGATAATCCGGCCCTGGAGGAAGGGAAAGAAATGCCCGAAAATGAAGATGACAACACAGAATACGTTGAGAACGAAGACGGAAATACAGACTCGAACGAAGATTTTTCATTAGGCGATTACAGCAACGAAGATGATATTCCCGATTATAAACTACAGGAACATAATCGTTCCAAAGAAGGAGTAGCCGAAGAAATCCCTTTCTCGGATGCCGTATCTTTTTATGAAATATTGAAAGACCAGTTGCAGATGCAGGAACTTACCCCAGAACAACGAGATATAGCAGAATACTTGATCGGTTCATTGGACGATGACGGCCTGTTACGCAAAAATATGGAGTCTATCATGGATGAACTTGCCATCTATCGAGGAATCTATACCACTGAGGAGGAATTAAATAAAATCTTGGAAATAATCCAAGACTTTGATCCGGCAGGTATCGGTGCCCGCAGTTTACAAGAATGTCTTCTGCTACAAATACAAAGAAAAGCCGATTCACCGTTAAAACAAATAGAACTGGACATCATCGGTAAATGCTGTGATGAGTTTACCCGCAAAAACAAAGAAAGGATTATCCAAAAACTAGGTATAACCGAAGAACAATATAATGAGGCGGTGAGCGATCTCACCAAACTGAATCCTCGTCCGGGCAGTTCACTGGGTGAAGCAATGGGTAAAAATATGCAGCAGATCATTCCCGACTTCATTGTAGAAACGTATGAGGATGACACCATTACTCTAAGTTTAAACAATCGTAATGTTCCTGAGTTGCGTCTGAGCCGCCAGTTCACCGAACTACTGGATGAACACACCCGCAACAAAGATAATCAGAGCAAAGCCTCAAAGGACGCACTGATGTTCCTAAAACAAAAAGTAGATGCCGCACAAGGTTTTATCAACGCCGTAAAACAGCGACAACATACGTTGCTCACCACCATGCAAGCCATTATAGATATTCAGCGCCCCTTCTTTTTGGAAGGAGACGAATCCCTGCTAAAGCCCATGATCCTAAAAGATGTAGCCGAACGCTCGGGATTGGATATTTCCACCATATCACGGGTAAGCAACAGCAAATATGTACAAACAAACTATGGTATCTATTCGTTGAAATTCTTTTTCAGCGACGGTTACACTACCGAAGACGGTGAAGAACTCTCTGTCCGCGAAATCAAGCGTATTCTGAAAGAATGTGTAGACACCGAAGACAAGGAAAAACCGTACACTGATGATGAACTGGCCGAAACACTAAAAACGAAAGGCTACCCCATAGCCCGCCGTACTGTAGCCAAATACCGCCAACAGCTTAACATACCCGTCGCACGATTAAGAAGGTAATATAAATTATATGGAAGCTAACGAAATAACCGAAACAATAGCAGTAGGCAAGAAAAACAGTCCGCTTGAAGTCAGTTCACGTATCATATCAGGCATATTCACGCCTTTTATGATTCCTTTTGTGGCATTTTTCCTGCTTTTTTTCTTCACTTATCTTCGTATCATGCCCATCCAGTACAAACTGATAGTATTGGGCATAGTCTACTGTTTCACCATTCTGATGCCGATGCTCGCCATCTACCTGTTCCAAAAAATAAACGGTTGGGGTATTCATGAATTGGGACACCGCGAAAAACGTTTCGTACCATATGCGTTGACTATCATCAGCTATGTCACTTGTCTCATCACCATGTATAAGATACACCTGCCCCGCTATATGTCAGGTATTATCGTAGCCGCCCTCATCTGCATGATCCTTTGCACGCTGATCAATTTCAAGTGGAAAATCAGCACACACGTGGCAAGCAGCGGCATGATGGTAGGCGGATTATTATCCTACAGCTTTATATTCAATTTCAATCCTGTATGGTGGCTCTGTTTTTTCATTTTGCTATCCGGGATGCTTGGCACAGCCCGTATCATTGTAAAACAGCATACCTTATTAGAAGTTTTAGCCGGATTTATTGTCGGATTGTTTTGTGGTGTCATTGGAATTTTGTTTATTTGAAAAAAATTAGTATTAACCTTATAAATTGAAAGCATTATGGAATTTCCAAGCAATGTAAAGTATACCAAAGAACACGAATGGATACGAGTAGAAGGTGATATAGCTTATGTAGGCATCACTGATTATGCACAAGAGCAACTGGGTGACATCGTATTCGTAGATATCACAACTGAAGGAGAAACTTTAGAAAAAGATGAAGTTTTCGGTACTATTGAAGTAGTAAAAACGATTTCGGACTTGTTCCTTCCCGTTTCAGGAGAAGTTTTGGAACAGAATGAAGCATTGGCCGACAATCCCGAATTAGTAAACCAAGACCCGTATGGTAAAGGGTGGCTGATTAAGATCAAGCCCAATGACTCTAATGACGTTAACGATTTGCTGGATGCTGAAGGATATAAAGCATTAGTCAACGAATAATATAGATTCCCATTAGGAATTGTTCAAGCGCGGATTACGCGGACCTCACGGATTTTTCTATCCGCGTTCATCCGTATAACCCGTGCTTGAAGTAAATATATAAACCAAACAATAACAAAAAACAATGAAACCTATCGTAAGCATTATCATGGGTAGCACTTCCGATCTTCCCGTAATGGAAAAAGCTGCCAAATTACTGGACGAGATGCACGTACCTTTCGAAATGAACGCCCTTTCGGCACACCGCACTCCCGAAGCTGTGGAGGAATTTGCGAAAAATGCTGCAGGCCGTGGAATTAAAGTCATCATTGCCGCTGCCGGCATGGCTGCCGCACTTCCCGGTGTCATTGCTGCAAATACCACATTGCCTGTTATCGGTGTTCCCGTTAAAGGTTCAGTTCTTGATGGCGTAGACGCACTTTATTCTATCATCCAAATGCCTCCCGGAATTCCTGTAGCTACCGTAGCAATCAATGGAGCCATGAATGCAGCTATTCTGGCCGTACAAATGCTAGCATTGAGTGATACAGAACTAGCCACCAAGTTTGCAGACTACAAGACCGGCTTGAAAAAGAAAATCGTGAAAGCCAACGAAGAACTGAAAGAAGTCAAGTTTGAATATAAAACAAATTAACTAGTGGTTAGTGATTAGTGGTAAGTGGTTAATATTTCAGCGCAGCCCACTAATCACTAACCACTCACCACTAATCACTAACTATGGATTTATTCAATTACTCCCGCCGCGAATCTTCCGAAGTGAATATCGGAGCCACTCCCTTGGGTGGCAACAACCCCATCCGTATTCAGAGCATGACAAATACCGTCACTATGGATACCGAAGCCTGTGTGGAACAAGCCAAACGCATTATAGATGCCGGCGGTGAATACGTTCGCCTCACCACACAAGGTGTCCGTGAAGCCGAAAACTTGAAGAATATCAATATCGGATTACGCTCTCAAGGATATGATACTCCATTGGTGGCCGATGTACATTTTAACCCCAAAGTAGCCGATGTAGCGGCACAATATGCAGAAAAGGTACGCATCAATCCGGGAAATTACGTAGACCCGGGACGTACTTTCCGGAAACTGGAATACACTGACGAAGAATATGCGCAAGAAATAGAAAAGATACGTGCCCGCTTCATTCCTTTTCTAAATATCTGCAAGGAAAACCACACCGCCATCCGCATCGGGGTAAACCACGGTTCTCTGTCAGACCGCATCATGTCTCATTATGGTGACACCCCTGAAGGTATGGTGGAATCGTGCATGGAATTTCTGCGTATCTGTGTTGCGGAACATTTCAACGATGTGGTTATTTCCATCAAAGCATCCAATACCGTGGTAATGGTCAGGACGGTCCGTCTGCTGGTAAAGGAAATGGAAAAGGAAGGCATGGCTTTCCCGCTTCATTTGGGAGTTACCGAAGCAGGGGACGGCGAGGACGGAAGAATAAAATCCGCATTAGGAATAGGCGCACTCCTTGCAGATGGCTTGGGAGATACCATTCGTGTTTCATTGAGCGAGGCTCCTGAAAACGAAATTCCGGTAGCCCGCAAACTGGTTGATTATATACTAACTCGGGAAGGACATCCTTTTATTCCTGGAAAAGAAGCTCCGCAGTTCAACTACCTATCTCCGGGGCGCCGGAAGACTAAGGCTGTCCGAAACATTGGAGGAGATAATCTTCCCGTAGTAATAGCCGAACGTCTGGAAGGGTCTTTCGAAACCAATCCTCAGTTCAAACCTGACTATATTTATTGCGGTGGAAGTGTGCCCCAATCACGAGATAACAATATAGCCTATCTAGTAGATGCCAATGCATGGAATCCAGAAGACAAAAATGTCTATCCGGCATTTAACTACCAGCAGATGATAGAATTACATCACACGGTTTCCGATCTGAAATTCCTGTTTCTGCCCTATATGGCTATGAATGACGAAGTAATCGCAGCCCTTAAACTACATCCCGAAGTGGTAATCATCGCCCAAAGCAATCATCCCAACCGCCTCGGCGAATATCGTGCCATGACACACGAACTGATGAATGAAGGGTTAGAGAATCCGGTCGTATTCTTCCAATACTATCAGGAAACGAAAGCTGAAGACCTGCAAATCAAAGCGGCAGCTGATATGGGTGCACTAATTTTTGACGGACTCTGTGACGGAATCTTCTTGTACAACCAAGGCCCCTTGAGTCATATAGTGGTAGATACCACTGCATTTGGTATCCTGCAAGCCGGCAGAATCCGAACCAGCAAAACGGAATACATTTCATGTCCGGGATGTGGTCGTACCTTATATGATTTGGAGTCTACCATCGCCCGTATCAAAACAGCTACCTCGCACTTGAAAGGTCTGAAGATCGGCATTATGGGCTGTATTGTCAATGGTCCCGGCGAAATGGCGGATGCCGACTATGGCTATGTAGGTGCCGGTCGTGGAAAAATCAGCCTCTATAAAAAGAAAGAATGCATAGAAAAAAACATTCCCGAAGATCAGGCTGTTGAGAAGTTGATCGAGCTCATCAAAGCCAATGGTGACTATACAGAAAAATAAAAACGTCCAAATCATGGATTATCAACAGATTCTAAAAGACATCTATCAAGAAATCCAGCCCTACGCCTCTATTGGCAAACAGGCTGATTACATTCCGGCACTTGCCAAAATCAACCCAGATCAATTCGGAATGTGTATCCATACGATACAAAACAAAACTTTCATGCATGGAGAAGCCACCACCGGCTTCTCCATCCAAAGTATTTCGAAAGTTTTTTCACTTGCCATGTGTTTGAGTCTTGAAGGAGATAATCTATGGAAAAGAGTAGGTAAAGAACCTTCGGGAACAGCTTTCAACTCACTAGTACAACTGGAGGTAGAAAAAGGAATTCCTCGGAATCCCTTTATTAACGCCGGAGCCATTGTAATGACAGATATCCTGCTGAACCATCTGAAACACCCCGAAGAAGAATATCTTCGTTTCGTCCGCTCAATCAGCGGAAATAACCAAATTCATTATAATGAAGAAGTTGCCCTGTCCGAACGTGAAAACGGTTATCTGAATGCGGCAATCACCAACCTGTTGAAATATTATCATAACATCGACAATGACATAGAACGTGTACTTCATTTCTATTTCCTGCAATGCTCCATAGAAATGAGTTGTTATGATTTATCCAAAGCCTTTTTGCCGTTTGCCAACCATAAACAGGCTTTTACATTCGAAGGAATCACGCTGACCGCCTCTCAAGTGAAACGTATCAATGCCATCATGCAAACATGTGGATTCTATGACGAAGCAGGAGAATTTTCTTATTTGGTAGGTCTTCCGGGGAAAAGTGGTGTGGGAGGCGGTATAGCCGCAGTTTACCCACTACGATATTCAGTTGCAGTGTGGAGCCCGAGATTGAATCCAAAAGGAAATTCCGTTATGGGAATCAAGGCGCTGGAACTATTGACAACACAGACACAGGAATCTATTTTCTAGGAAACAAGTATCTCTCCATACTCAATCATCTTCTTTCTTGTTGGAATAATCCAGAATGAAGTTGAATATAACACGCATAATACTTATAGCCTTTCTATAAAAGAGAGAAGTACCTGGAATTTATGTAGAAATTATTGACCATGCTTAATAAATAACCGTTTTTACCCTCAATGGAACATCTTCTGTTTGCCATAAATAAAAGAAATAACCGACAGCCAAAGTCTTTTGAAGATATCCTGAACAGGCACTTAAAAACCTGCCTCAGCATTTCAAATGTCCAAGACAGGTTCCCTTATATTTTATAGAGATACAGATCAATATCTGTTTCTGCCACCGCCATAGCCATTATCTCCGCGACTACCACCATAGCCACCACCACGACTGTTGTTACCGCCACGATAACCACCACCGCCATTGTTGCCATAGCTACGACGCGGACGTTCTTCTCTAGGACGAGCTACTGACACAGAAAGAGTTTTTCCATCCATATCAACTTCATTAAGAGCTGCAATCGCTTTATCTCCAGCTTCATCATCAGCCATTTCAACAAAACCATATCCCTTAGAACGACCGGTCTCTCTGTCCATTATAATCTTAACAGAAACAACTTCACCATACTCTGCAAATAATTCTCCAAGTTCGGCTTCACTCATATTATAGTTAAGCCCTGCAATAAAAATGTTCATTTTAAAATAAATGTTTTAATAAAAAAATAAGTGCGTTTTGCTATTAGGAATCTTACAGAGAGACAAACGATTCTACCATCATCACTAAAGAATAAGTTGGAAAAGTATTAATGTACTTCTATGAGGATACTTAATGCAGGGGACAAATGTACGCAATTAGACTTGAACTCAAAACTAATTGGAGATTTATTTTTAATAATAAATGTTTTTTCGTTCTCTTTGAAAGAACAGACAAGTTTTAGAACGGAAATAACTGTTCCTCAAATACATATTTATACTTTAAAAGCTATTATACAGAAAGTTATCCTGTACTACATATCAAAAAGATAACCAATCTCCAGCCAGATCAGCATTCTTTATAGCAACAGGCCAGATACTTTCCGTAGAAGGAATTATTATGGAAGAAATTTCAGGAACAGGAACTACAGAAAATTCTTCAGTTTCCAAACAAGCTGCGAGAAACCGCAAAGTAATAAAATACAGAAAGAGAACTTATCTTTTTCATCTTCCCAACCATAATTCCGGATTAAGTTTAGCCGTTTCCTTACGAAGTTGAAAATGCAAGACCGTATTACCCGAACTATCTGTATGAATAGTACCAAGAACGGTACGTGTATTGACTTTGCTGCCTTTAGAAACCGATACGGAAGAAAGGTTGCAATAGACAGAGATGTAATTACCATGACGCACCAGTATATTGTTCAAACCATTATACTGGAAAATAGCCGAAACTTCTCCATTGAAAACGGCACGTGCCTGCGCTCCCGGTTTGCCCTTGATATCAATCCCTTTATTATCCAGTTTCACATTACGCAAACCATCTACGGCATACTGTCCGTAATGGCTGACAATCACATATGGACCGGTAATGGGAACCGGCAAAATACCCCGGTTACGTTCAAAACTGCCCGACAGCTGGCGGTCCTCATTATTCAGACTGAACTTCTCCACCGGAGCGACCTTCTTTGTAGACTCATTTTTTTCCGTAGATTTAGAACGGGACGCCCCTCCCGTAGTTTCACGCTCCGCTTTCTTAGCTGCTGCCGCCTTTGCGGCAGCCTCAGCAGCGGCTTTCCTACGAGCTTCCTCCTCTGCACGCTTTCTAGCTTTCTCTATTTCAATTTCAATCAAACGGTCAATCTGGGCATTCAATTGCTCAGCCGAACGTTTTTTCTTCCTTATCTCGCTTTGTATACCTTTCTGCTTCTTTTGCAAATTCGCCAAAAGAGTCTGGCGCTCCTTTTCCTGAATCTCCAGTTTGGCCTTTTCAACCTCACCCTGTTTTAAAAGATTCTGTTTGGCATGCTTAGTTTGTTCCACTTCTCTTTTTTTAGCGGCAATTTGCTTCTGCTTACGTTCTATCTCCATTCCTTGAAGGCGCTGGAAGTTTGCATATTCCTGCACATAACGCATACGACGGTAAGTCTGACTCAAATTCTCGGCAGAAAAAATAAACATTAATTTCTCTTGAACAGACTTGTTACGATACATGTATTGCACCGAAGTTTCATACTTCCGCTTCTTGTCTTTCAAATCACGCTGAAGTTTATTCAGTTGTTTCTGTAAAGAAGCGATCTCACTTGTCAATGTATGAACATCACTCTCTATGGTATTGATATATTTTCTTCTCTCCTCAATCTGACCTGTCAGCAAAGCAAGGTTGTCCAACTGGCTTTTCACATCCTTTTTGGTAGATTGCAACAAAGTTTCAGACTCGGCAATCTGCTGGTGAAGTTCCTTCCGTTTGGCTTCAAGCTCCCTTATTTTCCGAGTACTTTGCGCTGAAATAGTACTTAAAAAGCAGCAGGCTATGAGTAGTAAGAAGATACGTTTCATTATTTAATAAGCTGTTTTAGCAAATCTTGCAATTCTATTCTTTCGTATTTTCCGGGCACTTCGGTATGAGCTTCCCAATCCTTATTGGTAGAAAGGCGGGAAAGTTCAAATACAGCCGTAACCGGTTTGGCAGCCCCTTCAAAAGAAACCGTCATAGTTCCCGGAAACTGTCTCTGCTCCAACGGACGAAACTTATCATAACGCCAATTTATCCCGTACCGGGTACCGGACAAGCCGATATGACTTTCTTTCAGCAGCCCATCATTTGTATTGGTACGAAAACGGTAGGCGAAATGTTTGCCGTTCTTAACTTCTATTAATGCATTTTCGTTTTCAGGACGCACAGCAAAGGACGAAATATCACGGACAGTCAGCACCTTTTTTCCCGGAAGAAAAATTTCATTCATAAACAAGGCCTGCAAAGTATGAAAATCCAAATCAGCCTTTGCCAGATTCTTCAATTCATCAAAAGGAACTTGTACATAACGTTTGTTCATGCGATCCATCACTAAAACTCCGTCCGGAGATATTTCAGCACGTGCCACTTCAATACCCAAAAATGGAGCGATAGAAAGCTGGATTACTTCATCACGTTTCATGCGCAACGTACCATTTACTTTAGTCGGTCCTTTACCGTTCAAGTCAACGGCCAATGACATTTTCGCAGTAATTGCATCCCATCCCGGAGAACGGCTAATCAGCTCTTCCATATATTCCGACTCGGATAAATTGCCAATAGATACCCCTTTCTTCATACTCCGGGTAGATGAACATGAAGAAATAAATATAATCAGCAAAGCGCTAAACAAATAAAAACAGACACGTTTCATCATTCTGCAAAGTATTTCTTTTGTACAATTTTCTTTCTCAATAAGTTCAATTCCTTTTCACTACGTTCTTCACTACCTTCTTGAGGAGGCTCCTTGGATAATTTTTCCGCTTGTTGCCAATATTCCAAAGCCTTTTCACGATCTCCATTCATATAGTAAATATCTCCACAATGCTCTACAACAACGGAACTTTTACTTCCATCATTCTGCATAGCCTGGTCAATGTAAATTTTTGCTTCTACATATTTACCTTTCTCAAAAAGTATCCAGGCATAGGTATCCAGATACGTACCATTGGTAGGTTCGGCCTTTACGGTACGGTAACTCATTTCTTCCGCTTTATCCAGGTTTTTACGCTCTACAGACAGGTAATAGGCATAATTATTCAAGGCCCCTATATTGTTTTCCTTATAAACCAAAGCGGAATCGTATGCGGCATATGCCTCCACATTCATCTTCTTTATATGATAAAGATCCCCCATAATGGCATAGAAATCAGAAACGATATCCTTATTGCTTTTATCTGTTACTTGATTCACTCCTTTTTTAAAAACCTCCAATGCCTCGTCTGTTTTCTCTTTCTGATGATAGGCCAATCCCATATAATAATAGAATTCCAATACATCCGGAGTATATTCTAAAGCAGGAGCACACAATTTGATTACTTCATCCATATTCTGCTCACGAATGGCAAAACTCAATAGCTGCAAGCGTGCCGGCGTATTTTCCGGATCAATTTCAAGCACTTGGTGCAAAACAGGGGTTGCCTCTTTATCCATCTTTTTCGTCAGAAGATATTGGGCCGCCAACATAGCAATATCTGCATTCTCTTGTTTTTCCTTCAATATAGAAGTAAACAGGCCTGCTATTTTCGTACTGTCCTTGTTCGTTTGCTCGGAACGCAGAATAAGCTGGCGCATAATGTTCATCTTTGTATCGCTATCCACATTATCATTCAGCAAAATAGTATCCAACTGTACCTGATACAAACTATCCTGCCCTTTTTTCTCGTAATAAGAAGCCATGGAAAGCAACGCCGGCGCATAGCCCGGTTCTTCCTTCAATACTTTCTGATAAGTTTCGTATGCTTCTTCTTCCTTACCGTTGTTCAGATAGACATCTCCCAAAATGGTAAGATAACGCATGTCATATGGATATTCTTTTGCCAAATTCTCAATCTCCGTAAATGCCTGCTGGTCATTGTTCATAGCCAGATACATACGGAATTTCTCCATGCTGATTTGTTCAGACTTCCCATCCAAGGCTTCAAGGCGGTTCAATGTATTAACTACCTGCTGATAGTCCTTGGTACGGGTATAGAGATCAATCAAAGCCATCAACGGTTCCAGACGTGAGGGGAACTGGCTCGCCATATCCTCATAAACATAAATGGCTTTCGGGTAATTTCCCTTACCTTGATAATAGGCTGCCAAAGTTTGCTTATACCAAAAACTCTTAGGATCGGCATCCACTGCCTTCTTCAAAGCTTCCTCCCCTTTTTCCGGCTGATTGAGAAACATATGGAAGCGGGAAATTTCGAACAAAGTAGCGGCTCCTTGCGGATAAATGTCCAAACAGTGACTATACATTTCGAAAGCCGCATCCAAGTCACCTTTTTCCTTCATCCGAAGCGCTTCCAAAAAGAAATAGTCGTATTTACGGCGCTGCTCCAGAGTAAGCGGATCCTTTTCCTCCACAACAGCTTTATTTCCGGACAAGCCGGAAGCTCTCTTCACCGTACCGCATGAAACAAGCATGCCTATCAGACATACACATAGCATGGGCACATATTTCAATCTTCTATTCATTGTTTCCTTTTACTTTTTTCCGGTATGTCCAAAGCCACCTGCACCACGTTCCGTTTCGTCCAACACCTCCACTTCCTGCCATTCGGCATGTTCGTGACGGGCTACAACCATTTGCGCAATGCGCTCCCCATCTTCTATCATAAAATCCTCAGATGACAAATTGACCAAGATAATACAAATTTCACCACGATAATCGGCATCAATTGTGCCCGGAGAATTCAGGACTCCGATGCCTTTCTTAATAGCCAGCCCGCTACGTGGACGGATTTGCGCTTCAAAACCTTCAGGCAATGCGATATAAAGTCCCGTAGGAACCAAACAACGTTGCAAGGGTTTCAGCACAATCGGTTCGTCAAGATTAGCACGGATATCCATCCCTGCCGATTGCCCGGTAGCATACTCGGGTAAAGCATGTTTTGATTTATTGATTACCTGTATTTTCATAATTTTAATAATTTATCAATATGCTTATATGGCAATGTGCTAATAATTTGCAGACAACAAACACAGTCCAGACATGATACAGCCCATTGGCATATTGACGAATCAACACATTGCCACATGATTAATAAGGTGCGAATTTACACATTTAGATGGATTTATCTAAGCGTTTACAGTTTTTTAAACGGAAGTTTCTTACTTTTGCAAACAGATAAAGCCTGAATTATGAACTGGAAACAATTAATATCAAATAAACGCTTCGGCATGGAAGAACTACACGAGGCCCGTAAAGATGACCGTACCGAATTCCAACGCGATTATGACCGTCTCATCTTCTCAGCACCTTTCCGTCGTTTGCAAAACAAAACTCAAGTATTTCCTTTACCGGGTAGCGTATTTGTACACAACCGGTTGACTCACAGCCTTGAGGTTTCTTGTGTGGGGCGTTCTTTAGGAAACGATGTCGCCAGCCAGCTTCTGAAGAAGCACCCAGCCTTGGCCGACTCCCATATATCGGAAATAGGTTCCATCGTTTCAGCCGCATGTCTAGCACACGATCTGGGAAATCCTCCTTTCGGTCATTCGGGAGAAAAAGCCATTTCAACTTACTTCTCGGAAGGACAAGGAATGGCATTGAAAAAAGAACTTTCACCGATGGAATGGGATGATTTAACCCACTTCGAAGGAAATGCCAATGCATTCCGAATCCTCACCCACCAGTTTGAAGGAAGACGGAAAGGAGGGTTCGTGATGACCTACTCCACACTGGCGTCCATCGTAAAATACCCTTTTTCCTCACAATTGGCAGGAAAGAAATCAAAATTCGGCTTCTTCTTAAGCGAAGAGGCTGATTATCAAAAAATAGCCGGAGAATTAGGGATTATCCGGCTCAGCAAACCGGATGAGCCTTTACGCTACGCACGCCATCCGTTGGTCTACCTGGTAGAAGCCGCAGATGATATTTGTTATCAGATGATGGACATAGAAGACGCACATAAATTAAAACTTCTGACACATGATGAAACCAAAGGACTGTATATGCAGTTCTTTGATGAGAAAAGAAGAAAACGCATTGAAGAAGTTTGCCGGATTGTAACAGACGTCAATGAACAGATAGCTTATTTACGTTCTTCGGTCATAGGCGCACTGATAAAGGAATGCACACGAGTATTCACTGAAAATGAAGAAAAGATATTGACCGGGGAATTTGAAGGCACCCTGATAATGCACATTTGCAGTCCATTGAAAGAGGCCTATGACAATTGTTCTGCAATTGCCTTTCAAAGAATATATCGTTCCAGCGATGTGCTGGACATAGAATTGGCAGGATTCAGGGTTATCAGTACCTTGATTGACCTGATGATTAATGCAGTGCGCTCTCCGGAAAAAGCGTATTCACAACTACTTATCAACCGCATATCCGGACAGTACAATGTCAACGCACCTACTTTATATGGAAAAATTCAAGCCGTGCTGGATTACATATCGGGCATGACAGACGTATATGCGCTCGACCTCTACCGGAAAATCAAAGGCAACAGTCTGCCGGCAGTATAATAAAAACATTGTCAGATGCGAGCACGATGAATCCTGTAAATTTTATCTGCACCTGACAATGTTTCCCCAAATACTACTATTAGTCCGATTATTTGGTCAGTATGGGATGAGCGCCTGAAGTTATTTTCATAGCTTCAGGATGTTGCTTTACAAACGATTCGATATGACGTACCCGTTTGTCTTCCAGAATTTCATTGACTGCAATCAGAATTCCGGTTTCCTCCACATCTCCGAATCCATAATTAATCGCTGTTCCAAACATACGCATTGTAGGAGACAGACTCATATATGCATTGACCAAAGGAGGAATATTATACCCCAGCTTACGCACTTCCGTATTCAAGATCTTGTAATCTTCTTTAAAGGAATCATAACAGAAAAGATTTTCCAACATTTTCTTATCTGTTTCTATTTCCAGCGGTTTCATCGGAGTTATCAATTTATCTTTATCACCGAAATGTTTATTCAGGAAGTATAATATCATGTCACGCCCCTGACGATGATAACTAGGATACATAGTCATCTTACCAAAAAAATATTTCACATTAGGCTTAATCACGGTTAATGCGCCCAAACCATCCCACAAATTATCCAAAGCAAACAATCCCTTGGAACCGGCACGGGTTGACTGATATTCCAATGTAACAAATGAGCGTCCCAACTCCACCGTGTAAGGCAAATATTCTTTCAAAAAAACTTCCGAGAAATTAAACATGTGAGCAGTAGCCAGCACAGGCTTCCCATGTTCATCAAATTGCACCTCATCCCCCAAAAGATAACGATAACCTCCCAAAATCTCCTCCGCTTCAGGATTCCATACAACTAATTGCTTATATGGATTTTCCATCACGTCATATTCATCGATATCCATCGCCTTTCCTGTTCCGCCACCTGCAGCACGAAAGGCTATTTCTCTCAACCGGCCAATCTCCTTCATCACATTGGGCGAATCCTGATACGTTATGACGTAAATTTCATTATGACTTTTATTCGTAAACCTCAGGCGTTTATCCTCGGAAAGTTCCGCCTTCAGAATCTCTTTGCTAATCGGTGCAATAATTTCTTCCATATCTTTTTTCTCTCTTTTGTCTATTATAGCTTGTAGACTACATCTTTTACAAACTGCGCCCACTGAGCCGGGGTCTTTGTCTTGTCGAAAGTTTGCCAAGGAATGGGTTTTCCAATGGTCAAGGTAAAGGTTTTATGACGATTTTTCAACATTTCATCTGCCAAGTAAAGCATAGCAATATTAAACTTAATGCCAAGTGCCTTACATATATTTGCCAAATTATAAAAAAAGTCTGAGTTCCGGCCCTCAAAGTGCAAAGGTACCACATCACGATGCGTTTCAATACTTTTAGTGACAAATGTCTTTTTCCATTCCAAATCCTTGATTTCCCCACCCTGTCTACGGGAACATAACCCCGCAGGAAACATAATGATATGATTATCCGAGGCAAACCCTGCCTCTACCATCTTCGGGAAATCCCTGGATTGCGAGCCTGTTTTATTGATAGGAATACATAAAGGAGCCAAACCATGCAAATTCATCAACAAATCATTGACCAAATAGCGTACATTACCATTGTAATGTTTTCCCAATATATACCCCAAAGCAACTCCATCCTGTCCCCCCAGCGGGTGATTGCTGACAAAAGTGCATTTACCGTTTTCAGGCAAGTTTTCCAAACCTTTTATCTCCACTTTTGCATCCAGGAACTCCATACAAGCTTCCAGAAAGTCAACTCCGACTTTATTTTTGGAGTCTTTTAAAAAGACATTCAGTTCATCCTGATGCACGATATGCTTCAGGTACGAAACGACAAAACGGGGAATATATTTATATTTTTTCCCGGCTTTCGTTTTCAATATCTTTTCTATGTCGATTAAAAATATAGAGTCGTCAGTCATTTTGCAAACGTTCTTTTCCATGCAAAAGTAACTTATCTTTTTTTATATTGGCAATTTATGACAGAAAAAACTCTTAATCTCTAAAGAAATTAAGAGTTTTTGTGTATGAAACTATACAAATTCTTTCATTTTTGCGCAAAACAAAAACGAATGTGCAATAGTTTGGTTCCGTTTTTCAACCTCCGAGAAGCTGCCCTTTCCATTATTTTTTATCATAAAATTATTAATTTTAAACCTCCTGTTTACCAAGCTACTAGCTACATTAACAGCCTGTTGAAAACTTCTCGAAATATTTTCTTAAAATATTGTGGGGAATTGTGGGGAATTGTGTAATTTTACACCTTGAACAATATAATAAGGTGTAAACATGCGATTTCTTGGGAATTCTGAAGCAAAGACGGATGCAAAAGGCAGAGTGTTCCTGCCTGCCGTATTCAGGAAGCAGCTACAAGCTGCCTCCCAGGAGTGCCTGATTTTACGCAAAGACACCTACCAAGACTGCCTGGTACTTTACCCTGAAAATGTGTGGAACGAACAAATGAACGAACTACGTTGCAAACTCAATCGCTGGAATTCCAGACACCAAATGATTTTCCGTCAGTTCGTTTCGGATGTAGAAGTTATCACATTGGATGGAAACGGGCGCTTTCTGATTCCAAAACGATATTTGAAATTAGCTAAAATACAGCAAGATGTACGTTTTATCGGATTGGACGACACTATAGAAATCTGGTCTAAAGAAATAGCAGACAAACCCTTCATCACACCGGAGGACTTTGGAAAAGAATTGGAAGAAATTATGGGAACTAATAACAACGTAGAAATAGAATGAGTGAAGCAAAACAGATATATCATGTACCGGTATTATTAAACGAGAGCGTAGACGGAATGAACATCCAACCCGGAGGTATTTATGTAGATGCCACTTTCGGCGGCGGAGGACATTCCAAGGAAATTCTAAGCCGGCTGGATAGCACCGCGCATCTATATAGTTTTGACCAAGATGAAGATGCCGAGAAGAATATTGTAAACGACAGCCGCTTCACTTTTGTGCGTAGTAACTTCCGCTACCTTCCCAACTTCCTACGTTATTATGGCGTGGAAGGGGTGGATGCCATTTTGGCCGATCTGGGCGTTTCCTCACATCACTTTGACGACTCCGAACGTGGATTCTCATTCCGCTTCGAGGGCAAATTAGACATGCGGATGAACAAACGCGCAGGTATGACAGCTGCTGATGTAGTGAACACCTATGACGAAGAACGTTTGGCTAATATTTTCTATTTATATGGTGAATTGAAGAACAGCCGCAAACTGGCATCAGCCATCGTTAAAGCACGAGGTGTAAAACAAATTGTCACCATCGGTGATTTCCTCGAAGTCATCAAACCGCTTTTCGGGCGGGAACGTGAAAAGAAAGAGCTCGCAAAGGTGTTCCAAGCTCTACGCATAGAGGTAAATCAGGAAATGGAAGCATTGAAAGAAATGCTTTATGCAGCAACCAAGGCACTGAAACCGGGAGGCAGACTGGTAGTAATCACCTATCACTCTTTAGAAGACCGCATGGTAAAGAATATCATGAAAACCGGAAACATAGAAGGCAAGGCCGAACAAGATTTCTTTGGTAATGTACAGACACCTTTCAAACTAGTCAACAACAAAGTTATTGTTGCCGGCAACGAAGAAGTGACACGCAATCCGCGCTCCCGAAGCGCCAAGTTGAGAATTGCAGAAAAGAGATAACGAGATGGAAGAAGAACTGAAACAAAATACACAACAACCCAAAGACGGACAATCTGCTTCGCCCAAGCATATGTCTATCCGCAGCATATTAGGAGGAGATATCCTTGCGAACGACTTTTTCAAAAGACAGACCCGTTTGCTGATTCTCATCATGATCCTGACTGTACTATACATAGACAACCGTTATAGCAGCCAACAGGAACTCATTGAAATTGACAAGTTGAAAAAAGATTTGATCGATATCAAATACGATGCATTGACACGCTCTTCCGAACTGATGGAAAAGAGCCGCCAGTCACGTATTGAAGAATATATTTCGACGGAAGACAGCCCCTTGCAAACGGCTACCAACCGTCCTTATTTAATAAAGAAAGACTAAGCCCATGATGCCCAACCAAAAAAACATAATGCTCCGCTTCTCCTTCATCATCCTAGTCATGGTGTTGATAGGCATTGCCATTATCTGCAAAGCCGGCGTCATCATGTTTGCCGAGCGTCAATACTGGAAAGACGTAGCCGACCGTTTTGTAAAAGAAAACGTCACCGTACGTCCTACCCGTGGCAACATCATCTCATCCGACGGCCAGCTGATGGCAAGCAGCCTTCCCGAATATAAGATTTACATGGACTTCATGATAAATAAAAGGAAGGGCGAAACCGAAGAAGAGGAAAAGACACGGCTGAAGCTACAACATATCAAAGACTCAGTTCTTTATGCAAACCTTGACACAATCTGCAAAGGGTTACATGAAATATTCCCTGATAAAAGTGCCGCCTTTTTCAAACAGCACATCAAAAACGGAAGAAAAAAAGAGAGCCGCAGTTGGTTGCTCTACCCCAAACGCATTTCTTATATACAATATAAAGAAGCAAAACGTCTGCCCGTATTTAACCTGAACAAATACAAAGGCGGATTCCATGAACAGGCATTCAATCAACGGAAAAAGCCTTTTGGCTCACTGGCAATGCGTACATTGGGAGATATGTATCCAGATATAGAACAAGGTGCAAAGAACGGGCTGGAACTTTCATACGATTCCATATTAAAAGGCAGAAACGGTATCACTCACCGTCAAAAGGTAATGAACAAATACCTGAACATTGTAGATATTCCTCCTGTAGATGGCTGTGATATCATTACGACCATTGATGTAGGTATGCAAGACATCGCAGAAAAAGCATTGGTGGATGAATTGAAAGAAATCAACGCTACTGTAGGCGTTGCCATTCTGATGGAAGTGCAGACGGGAGACATCAAAGCTATCGTCAACATGACCAAATGCAATGACGGCATTTACAGAGAAATACGCAATAACGCCATCTCAGACATGATGGAGCCAGGCTCTACTTTCAAAACCGCATCCATACTGGTAGCGCTGGACGACGGAGTCATCACTCCGGAAACGGTGGTGGAAACCGGTAACGGGGTCTATATGATGCACGGCCGCTATATGAAAGATCATAACTGGCATCGTGGAGGCTACGGCACTATCAACACAACAAAATCATTGATGGTGTCCTCAAACATCGGTGTATCGCGGTTGATCGATGATCATTATCATGATAATCCGGAAAAGTTTGTACGCGGACTGCATCGAGTAGGCATTGCCACTCCGTTAGATCTCGATATTCCCGGTGCCGGCAAGCCGAACATCCGCATCCCCAACAAAGACTTGAGCAATTGGTCACGTACTGCACTGGCATGGATGTCTATTGGCTATGAAACCCAAATTCCCCCCATCAATACACTGGCATTTTATAATGCTATAGCCAATAACGGAGTAATGGTCAAGCCCCGTTTTGTGAAATCAATAGTCAAAGACGGGCAGGTAGTGGAAGATATTGCTCCTGAAATACTCAACCCGGCCATCGCTTCCCCCAAGGCTATCAGCGAGATACAAACGATTTTGGAAAAAGTCGTCAGCGAAGGACTGGGAAAGAAAGCAGGATCCAAGCAATTCCATGTATCCGGGAAAACCGGTACTGCACAGGTTTCACAAGGAAAAGCCGGGTACACGAATGGCACACGCCGTTATTTGGTAAGTTTCTGTGGATATTTTCCTTCAGAAGCGCCTAAATACAGTTGCATTGTAGCCATCCAGAAACCTGGACTCCCCGCCTCGGGTGGTCTGATGGCCGGCAGCGTGTTCAGTAAAATTGCCGAACGCGTATTTGCCAAACATCTGGCACAAGATTTGAAAGAAGCAAAAGACTCAACTTCTATCCTTATTCCGGATGTGAAAAACGGGGATATAAGTGCGGCACATTATGTACTGAACCGGATAAATGTAAATTCATCCGGAGTTTCGGAACAATCAACCGAAGGCAAACCGGTATGGGGAAATGTGACTAGTAATCCGGACAATGTATTATTCAACAAAAAAGACATTAACAATAAACTTGTACCAAGTGTTATTGGTATGGGCGCAAAGGATGCTGTCTATCTGCTTGAAAGCATGGGATTGAAAGCCCGCATTACCGGCATCGGTAAAGTGAAGTCACAAAGTATCCCGGCCGGCAACACTTTGCGCAAAGGACAAACCATACAATTACGATTAAATTAACAGTGTAACAGGAAGAATATGAAACTGGAAAAGATTATTAAAGGAATAACAGTCAATGAAATCATAGGTGATGCATCCCAAGAAATTTCGGGAATAAACATGGACTCGCGCCTGATAGAGCCCGGTCATATTTTCGTTGCTGTAAAAGGAACGCAGACTGACGGACACACTTATATCCAAAAAGCAATAGAAAAAGGAGCCCGTACAGTGGTATGTGAGAATCTTCCTGAGACATTGATTGAGAATGTTACCTACATCAAAGTGAACGATACGGAAGACGTTGTCGGGAAACTGGCAACTACGTTTTACGGAGACCCCACCTCGAAATTGGAACTGGTCGGTGTTACAGGCACCAACGGAAAAACGACTATTGCCACCTTATTATATAATATGTTCCGTAAATTCGGATATAAGACAGGACTCATTTCCACTGTATGCAATTATATAGATGAGGAAGCCATTCCAACTGACCATACCACCCCTGACCCTATTACACTAAACAAACTGCTGGGGCGCATGGCAGATGAAGGATGCAAATATGCCTTTATGGAAGTAAGCTCACATTCTGTAGCACAAAAACGGATCGGTGGTTTAAAATTCGCAGGCGGTATATTTACCAACCTTACCCGTGACCATCTGGACTACCATAAAACTGTAGAGAACTATCTGAAAGCCAAAAAAGCATTCTTTGACGGTCTGCCTAAAACAGCCTTTGCCTTAACCAATCTGGATGACAAAAACGGATTGGTCATGACTCAAAATACCAAAGCAAAGGTACACACCTATTCGCTGCGCAGCTTGAGTGATTTTAAAGGAAAAGTGCTGGAAGATGGATTCGAAGGAATGCTGCTTGATATAAATAATGTGGAAGTCAATGTACAGTTCATCGGACGTTTCAATGCTTCCAACCTGCTGGCAGTCTATGGAGCAGCCTGCCTGCTTGGGAAAAAGACAGAAGAGGTATTGCTGGCATTGAGTACTCTTCGCCCCGTTGCCGGGCGTTTTGACTCACTGCGCTCACCCAAGGGATACACCGCCATTGTGGACTATGCCCATACTCCGGATGCCTTGGAAAATGTGCTGAATGCCATTCACGAGGTCCTGAATGGCAAAGGTCATGTAATTACGGTAGTAGGCGCCGGCGGCAACCGCGATAAAGGCAAACGCCCCTTGATGGCACAAGAAGCGGTAAAGCAAAGCGATAAGGTCATTATCACCTCTGACAATCCCCGTTTTGAAGAGCCGCAGGAAATCATCAATGATATGCTGGCAGGGCTGACTAAAGAGGATATGCGTAAAGTGATAAGCATAGCCGACCGTAAAGAAGCGATCCGTACAGCTTGTATGCTGGCCCAAGCTAAAGATGTCATTTTAGTTGCCGGGAAAGGACACGAAAATTATCAGGAAATCAAAGGTATAAAGCACCATTTCGACGATAAAGAAGTATTAAGAGATATTTTTGCTAATGAATAAACCAACCAAAAGATGTTATATTATTTATTTCAATATTTAGAAAAGTTCGATTTTCCCGGAGCCGGTATGTTCGGTTACGTTTCATTCCGTTCATTGATGGCAATCATTTTATCATTGTTGATCTCAGCTATCTTCGGTGAATATTTCATCAACCTGCTCAAACGTAAACAAATAACCGAAACCCAACGTGACGCATCTATAGACCCTTTTAATGTGAAAAAAGTTGGTGTGCCGACGATGGGAGGTATAATTATTATTGTCGCAATTCTCATACCTTGCCTCTTGTTGGGGAAGCTGCATAATATTTACATGATATTAATGTTGATTACCACCATTTGGCTGGGTACGTTAGGCTTTTTGGACGACTATATCAAGGTCTTCCGTAAAGACAAAGAAGGGTTGCACGGCAAATTCAAGATCATCGGCCAAGTAGGTTTGGGACTCATTGTGGGACTCACCTTATATTTAAGTCCGAGCGTGGTTATCCGTGAGAACGTAGAAATACAAAGAGGAGGAGAAATTGTGGAAGTGGTGCACAAGGAACAAGATCAGAAGTCCACCAAAACTACGATTCCTTTCTTCAAGAACAACAATTTGGATTATGCTGATTTCGTAGGTTTTCTGGGAGACAATGCCCAGGCTGTAGGTTGGATTATTTTCGTATTAGTTACCATCTTCGTAGTTACTGCCGTATCTAACGGTGCCAACCTGAATGACGGGATGGACGGGATGGCAGCCGGAAATTCTGCTATCATCGGTCTTACCTTGGGCATATTGGCATACGTATCCAGCCACATCGAATATGCAGGATACCTTAATATCATGTACATTCCCGGCAGTGAAGAACTGGTAATCTTTATCTGCTCCTTCATCGGCGCACTGATCGGTTTCCTTTGGTACAATGCTTTTCCCGCCCAAGTATTTATGGGCGATACCGGCAGCTTGACCATTGGTGGTATCATAGCGGTATTTGCAATCATCATTCATAAAGAGTTGCTTATACCTATTCTCTGTGGAATCTTCTTGGTAGAAAACCTTTCGGTCATTCTACAGGTGAGATATTTCAAAAGCGGAAAAAAGAAAGGACATTTGCAACGCGTATTCAAACGTGCCCCTATCCACGACCATTTCCGCACTACATTAGCACAGTTAGACCCCAATTGCAGTTATCTGTTCATGAAACCCAACAGCGTATTCCATGAGTCAAAAATCACGGTACGCTTCTGGATTGTCACCATCGTACTCGCTGCAATTACGATTATTACATTAAAGATAAGATAAGATAAACGAAGATTATGGCTAAAAGAATTGTCATACTAGGAGCCGGAGAAAGCGGTGCGGGAGCAGCCGTTCTGGCAAAGAAACAAGGTTTCGACACCTTCGTTTCAGACATGTCCACGATTAAGGACACATACAAAAACATGCTGAACGAGCGAGGCATCGAATGGGAAGAAGGCAAACATACCGAATCTCTCATTCTGAATGCGGATGAAGTAATCAAAAGTCCGGGTATTCCGAATGATGCCCCGATGATTCTTAAGTTAAAGTCACAAGGCACCCCTATCATCTCCGAAATAGAATTTGCGGGACGTTATACCAATGCCAAAATGATTTGCATTACAGGAAGTAATGGAAAAACAACAACTACTTCGCTGATTTATCATATCTTCAAGAAAGCAGGTATGAATGTGGGACTAGCCGGAAATATCGGCCAAAGTCTGGCATATCAGGTAGCAGAATGCAACTATGATTATTATGTGATCGAGTTAAGCAGTTTCCAATTGGACAACATGTACAAGTTCCATGCCAACATTGCCGTATTGATGAACATCACGCCGGATCATCTGGACCGTTACGACCACCAGATGCAAAACTATGTGGATGCCAAATTCCGCATTATCCAGAACCAGACCCCGGACGATGCCTTCATCTTCTGGAACGATGACCCCATCATCCAGCGTGAATTACACAAATATGGCATTCATGGCCATTACTACCCTTTTGCCGAAAGGAAAGAGGAAGGAACCGCCGCATATGTGGAACAGGACAAGGTTTATTTTACAGAACCAATCGCTTTCAACATGGAACAGGAGGAACTGGCGCTGACCGGAACCCATAATCTGTTCAACTCCATGGCGGCCGGTATCTCTGCCAACCTGGCGGGTATCCGCAAAGAGTGTATCCGCGAGGCCTTGGGTGATTTCAAGGGAGTGGAACACCGCCTTGAAAAAGTCTGCCGGGTAAGAGGGGTGGATTATATCAATGACTCCAAGGCTACCAATGTGAATTCCTGCTGGTATGCTTTGCAAAGCATGAAAACCAAAACCATCCTGATATTAGGCGGGAAAGACAAAGGCAACGACTATAACGAAATTGCCGACTTGGTAAAAGAAAAATGTACCGGATTGATCTACATGGGATTGCACAATGAGAAATTGCATGATTTCTTTGACAAGTTCGGCCTGCCTGTAGCCGATGTACAAAGCATGAAGGATGCCGTAGACGCTGCTTACCGGATGGCCAAGAAAGGCGAAACCGTATTATTAAGTCCATGCTGCGCTAGCTTCGACCTTTTCAAAAGTTACGAAGACCGTGGCGAGCAGTTCAAGGAATGTGTAAGAAACCTGTAATATAGTATTAAGGTATATAGATAATGGATCTGATAAAAGACTTGTTCAAGGGCGACAAAGTAATCTGGATTATTTTCCTGTTTCTTTGTCTGATCTCTATCGTCGAGGTATTTAGTGCCGCCAGCACGCTTACCTACAAAAGTGGGGATCATTGGGGACCTATCACCCAGCACAGTGTCATCCTGATGGTAGGTGTGTGCATTGTGGTACTGGTACATAACATTCCCTACAAATATTTCCGTGTGTTTCCCGTCTTCTTGCTACCCCTATCGACATTATTGCTGATATTTGTAATGGGTATGGGATTGATTACCGGAGACCGTGTCAATGGTGCAGCCCGTTGGATGACTTTCTTCGGTATCCAGTTCCAGCCTTCCGAACTGGCAAAAATGGCCGTGATTATTGTCACCGCATTTATTCTATCCAAGTTTCAGGAAGAAGACAATGCCAATCCGAAAGCATTTAAATATATCATGTGGATCACCGGAATTGTTTTCATTCTGATTGCTCCCGAAAACGGCTCTACCGCAGCACTGCTTTTCGGAGTAGTCTTTTTAATGATGGTGATCGGCCGGGTACCCTGGAAGCAATTGGCCAAGTTAATGGGAATAGTCGGAGTTATGATGGCTTTTTTTGTAGGCATAGTGATGATTATGCCCACACACAAACTGAACAAAGTCCCCATGATGCACCGTGTAGAAACCTGGCAGAACCGTATAAAAGGCTTCTTTGAGGACAAAGAAGCCGTTCCCGCCGCCAAATATGATATAGACAAGGACGCCCAGATAGCACACGCCAATATTGCTATCGCCTCCAGCAACATCATAGGAAAGATGCCGGGTAACAGTGTGCAGCGGGATTTCCTGTCACAAGCATTCTCGGACTTCATCTTTGCTATAATCATAGAAGAGCTGGGGTTGCTGGGAGGCGCCTTTGTAGTGATTCTCTACATCTGGCTGTTGATGCGGGCGGGTAAAATAGCCCGAAGAAGTGAAAAAAGTTTTCCTGCCTTTCTGGTGATGGGCATCGCCCTGTTGCTGGTATCTCAGGCGATGCTTAACATGATGGTGGCCGTAGGTCTGTTCCCCGTCACCGGACAACCCCTGCCGCTTATCAGCAAAGGAGGAACCTCTACACTCATCAACTGCGCCTACATCGGTATGATATTAAGTGTCAGCCGCTACGTGGCTGAGAAAGAAGAACAGAAAGCCGCCGAGCAACAAGCGCAGAAAGAAGCCGAACTGGCAGCCAAGACCGAACGGCATCAGGAAATGGTAGCTGCCATGCAGGAAGCCATTACCACACTTCCGTCGGGTGACAATGCCACCACTTCCCTCCCGCCGGAGGAGAACTCGCTGCCCGATGACTTGAAGGCAATGCTGAATGCAGCCGGGAAGCGGGAGCCGGAAGAAGAAATATAATATAAACCATTCATTTTAAAAGTATTATTTATACTTTTGCGAATAATTCGACTAAAAAGGAATTATGGAAGAAAATTTAAGAATCATCATCAGCGGAGGAGGAACCGGGGGACACATTTTCCCCGCAGTCTCTATTGCCAACGCCATCAAGGAACAACATCCCGAAGCGGAAATCCTGTTCGTAGGCGCTGAAGGCAGAATGGAGATGCAACGCGTTCCTGCTGCCGGATACCCTATAAAAGGATTACCTGTTGCCGGATTCGACCGTAAGAACTTATTGAAAAATGTTTCGGTTCTTTTCAAATTGGTCAAAAGCCAGCTATTGGCACGTAAAATCATCAAGGATTTCAAGCCACATGCAGCAGTAGGTGTAGGCGGATATGCCAGCGGTCCTACTTTGAAAATGGCCGGGATGATGGGTATTCCGACATTGATACAAGAGCAGAACTCTTATGCCGGAGTAACCAACAAACTATTGGCAAAGAAAGCCTGCAAAATATGCGTGGCATACGACGGCATGGAACGTTTCTTTGAAAAAGACAAGATTATCCTGACCGGAAACCCTGTCCGCCAAGGACTGCGCAACCATCACATCAGCCGTGAAGAGGCTATCCGCTCCTTCGGGCTGGACCCATCCAAGAAAACAATCCTGATTGTAGGAGGAAGCTTGGGAGCACGCACCATCAACAACTGCGTGATGGAAGGTTTGGACAAGATTAAAGCATCCGGCGCGCAGTTTATCTGGCAAACCGGGAAAATATATATCGGCGAAGCACGCGCCGCAGTAGCCCAGGCCGGTGAGTTACCAATGCTCCACGTAACCGATTTTATCAGCGATATGGCCGCCGCATACAGTGCTGCCGATTTAATAATCAGCCGTGCCGGAGCAGGTTCCATCTCCGAGTTCTGTTTGTTGCAGAAACCCGTCATTCTGGTTCCGTCACCTAATGTGGCCGAAGATCATCAGACCAAAAACGCACTGGCGCTGGTCAATAAAAACGCAGCACTCTATATCAAGGACGCCGCTGCCAAAGAAGCTCTGCTGGACAAAGCGGTTGAAACCGTGAAACAGCCGGAAACATTGAAAAGTTTAAGTACAAATATTGCTAAATTAGCCTTTACCGACTCAGCCAACGTTATTGCCCGGGAGGTATTCAAACTGGCTGATAAATACAGAAAAGAAAATGGACGTTAACACATTAAAATCAGTTTATTTCATCGGTGCCGGAGGTATCGGCATGAGCGCATTGGTACGCTACTTCCTGTCAAAAGGCAAGAAGGTAGGCGGATATGACCGTACGCCCAGTGAACTGACAGAAAAGCTGATAGAAGAAGGAGCAGCCATCCATTACGAAGAAAGCACGGAACTGATAACGGATGCATTCCGCGACCCGGCAACTACATTGGTTGTCTATACTCCGGCTGTCCCCGATACACATAAAGAGTTTACCTATTTCCGGGAAAACGGTTTCGAGATACATAAACGTTCGCAGGTATTGGGAATGCTTACCCATGCAGGAAAAGGACTTTGTGTAGCCGGCACTCACGGTAAGACCACCACTTCTACCATGACAGCCCATCTGTTACACCAATCCCATGTAGGATGCAACGCCTTTTTGGGAGGCATCTCAAAGAATTACGGCACCAACCTGCTGTTGTCTGACAGCAGTGAATACATGGTTATTGAAGCCGACGAGTTCGACCGTTCTTTCCATTGGCTCTCGCCCTACATATCGGTGATTACCGCAACCGATCCCGACCATCTGGATATCTACGGAACCAAAGAGGCTTATCTGGAAAGCTTCCGCAAATATACCTCACTCATCCAGCCGGGAGGTGCATTGATTGTACGTAAAGGCATCGAGCTGCAACCGGCTTTGCAGAATGGTGTGAAACTGTACACCTATTCCCAAGAAGAGGGTGACTTTCATGCAGAGAATATCCGTATTGGGAACGGTGAGATTTTCTTTGATTACGTATCACCCTTGGGAAATATCCCCAATATACAGTTGGGTGTCCCCGTCAGCATCAACATTGAGAACGGGGTAGCCGCCATGGCTTTGGCGCAGATGAGCGGATTGACTGATGAAGAAATAAAGAGAGGTATGGCAAGTTTCCGCGGAGTAGACCGTCGTTTCGATTTCAAGATAAAGAACGACAAGGTGGTTTTCCTGAGCGACTATGCGCACCATCCTTCCGAGATAAAGCAAAGCATACTCTCCATGCGTGCCCTCTATCGGGACAAGAAGCTGACGGCTGTTTTCCAGCCGCACCTCTACACACGTACCCGTGATTTCTACAAAGATTTCGCCGACAGCCTTTCCTTGTTGGACGAAGTCATCCTGGTAGATATCTATCCGGCACGCGAGCAACCCATCCCCGGCGTCACCAGCAAACTGATTTACGACCATCTGCGTCCGGGCATCGAGAAGAGCATGTGCAAGAAAGAAGAAATTCTAGACGTACTGAGCAAGAAAGATATAGAAGTATTAATCACCCTGGGTGCGGGCGACATAGATAACTATGTACCCCAAATCTGCGGATTACTGAATAAAAAATGATAAAGAAAATTCTCATACTCCTGTTTCTGTTGCTGATAACCGCCTACCTTATTGTAGCCGTTACCGCTTTCAACACCAAGCCTGCCGACCAGGTTTGCAAGGGTATGGAATTGATTATCAAGGACAGTATAGACCATGGTTTCATCAGCCAGAAAGGGATACTCCGCTTACTGAACGGTAAGAAGCTCTCCCCTGTGGGTAAGAAGATGGGCGACATCAACACCCGCCTGCTGGAAGAAGAACTCAGCCAACATCCCTTGATTGAAAATGTGGAATGTTACCGTACACCGGGATGCAAGATAGGTATCGAAGTGACACAGCGCCTCCCCATCCTCAGAGTGATGGCAAACAACGGAGACAACTATTATATTGACAATAAAGGAAAAATCATGCCGATACCCAACAGTTCGGCACACGTAGCTGTTGTTACAGGATACGTGGATCGTGATTTTGCCGTCAAGGAACTATATACCTTAGGAGTCTTTCTACAGGCCCATCCGCTATGGGATGCCCAGATAGAGCAGATCAACGTGACACAAGCCAAAGAACTGGAACTGGTTCCACGGGTTGGCGAACATATCATATTCTTAGGCAAGCCCGGGAATTATGAGGAAAAGTTCGAGAAACTAAAAACTTTTTATGAGAAAGGACTGAACCAAGTAGGCTGGAACAAGTACAGCCGCATCAGTCTGGAATTTAATAATCAGATTATTTGTACTAAAAAAGAGAAGTAAGATATGGCAGCAACAGATTTTATAGTAGCAATAGAACTGGGATCCTCCAAGATCACAGGTATTGCAGGAAAGAAACATGCGGACGGAAGCATACAAGTGCTGGCCCTCGCCAGCGAAAACTCTTCGGATTTTATCCGTAAGGGAGTGATTTACAATCTGGACAAAACCGCACAAAGCCTTACTTCGATTATCAAGAAACTGGAATCGACATTAAAGGCTTCTATCGGAAAGGTCTATGTAGGTATCGGAGGACAATCTCTACGCACCATCCGTAATACGGAGGTACGTCATCTGGAAGAAGAAACCAAAATTTCACAGGAACTGATTGACTCCATCATGGACAGCAACCGCGAAGTCCCCATCATAGACCAGGAAATACTGGAAGTGGCACCCCAGGAATATAAAGTAGGCATCAACCTGCTGGCCGATCCTGTAGGAGTTCCCAGCGATCATATAGAAGGGCGTTTCCTTAATATCATCGCCCGCAGCAGCGTGAAGCAGAACATTGACAAATGTTTCAAACAGGCAGGAATCGAAATAGCCGACTACATCATCTCACCGTTGGCTCTGGCCAATGCCGTACTGACCAACAGTGAAAAACGTTCGGGCTGCATGTTCATCGACTTTGGCGCAGATACGACTACCGTATCTGTCTACAAAAACAACATACTCCGCCATTTGGCAGTCATCCCACTGGGAGGAAGCAACATCACCAAAGACATTTGCAGCCAGCAGATTGAAGAGGAAGATGCCGAAGAACTGAAAAAGAAATACGGCAATGCCTATGCCGACAAGTCGGAAGACGGAGATGACAACCCTACCTACTCGCTGGACGGGAAATGCAGTATTGAGTCACACTTACTGGAAGACATCGTAGAAGCGCGTGTCAATGAGATACTGGCCAATGTATGGAACCAGATTGTTCTTTCGGGATATGAAGACAAACTGCTGGCAGGAGCTATCATTACCGGCGGTGCTGCAAATCTAAAGAATATGGAGGAAGCATTCAGCAACCGTACCAAAGTAGAAAAGGTAAGAATGGCCAAAGAAAGCCAGCTAAGCCTGAAAGGTGGCATGATGGAACTGAAAAAAGATGGTACATGCAATACAATCATCGCTTTGCTAGGAGCCGGAAAAGAGAACTGTTACCGCCCGGAACGTCCTATCCAAGTACCTCTCTTCGATGAAAGCGGCGAGAATGTGGAAGACAAAAGGAAAAGAGAGAAAGAAGAAGCAGCCAGAATAGCAGCGGCAGCCAAGAAAGCAGAGGAAGAGGAGAAGCTGCGAAAAGCCACTTGCGAGAGCCTGATAAGAAACGCAAAAGAGCTGAAAGAGGCAGGCAAATACAAAAATGCCTTGTCGCAACTGGCCAAAGCACGCGATCTAGGAGTGGCAGAAGCTTTGAACCAAATACGCGACCTGGAAAAAGAAATCAAGAGTTTGAAAGAAGCCAACAGTCCGATCAAACGGCTGACCGACTTGTTTGGAAGGATTCTGGAAGAATAATAACGAATTACATCACCTTAATATAATATAGAAGATTATGTCTGATGAAACTATAATGCCATTCGATTTCCCGGCAGAAAACCCGACTATCATTAAAGTAATCGGTGTGGGAGGTGGCGGCGGCAATGCCGTAAATCACATGTATAAAGAAGGTATACACGATGTAACATTTGTTGTGTGCAACACAGATAACCAGGCGTTGGCCGAATCCCCCGTTCCCGTGAAGTTGCAACTGGGAAAAGAAGGATTAGGAGCCGGAAACCGCCCGGAGCGTGCACGTGAAGCAGCCGAAGAAAGTATAGAAGACGTAAAAGGAATGTTGAACGACGGCTGTAAAATGGTATTTATCACTGCCGGAATGGGAGGAGGTACCGGAACCGGTGCGGCTCCGATCATTGCCAAGACAGCCAAAGATATGGATATCCTCACCGTAGGTATTGTCACCATTCCGTTCCTTTTTGAAGGAAACCGGAAGATTGACCAGGCGCTGGACGGCGTGGAGAAAATGAGCCAGCATGTAGATGCCCTGCTGGTGATCAACAATGAACGTCTGCGTGATATTTATTCGGACTTCAGCGTGATGAACGCTTTCGGCAAAGCGGATGACACTTTATCCATAGCAGCCAAGAGTATTGCCGAGATTATCACTATCCGCGGTACCATCAACCTGGACTTCAATGACGTGAAAACAGTACTAAAAGATGGTGGAGTAGCCATTATGAGTACGGGATACGGCAAAGGGGAAAGCCGCGTGAGCCAGGCTATCAATGATGCGCTCCATTCCCCGCTGCTGAACAACAACGATATCTTCAACTCGAAGAAGATCCTGTTCAACATCTCTTTCAGCACCAAGAGCGAGTTGATGATGGAAGAGATGAATGAGGTTCATGACTTCATGAGCAAATTCGGCAAAGACGTGGAAACCAAATGGGGGCTCTATATCGACGAGTCGCTGGAAGAACAGGTGAAGTTCACCGTACTTGCCACCGGCTTCGGCATCAAGGATGTACCGGGCATGGACAACATGATGAACAAACGCACCATCGAGGAACAAAAGAAACTGGAAGAACTGGAAGAAGAGGAACAGCGCAAGGATGAACGTCGTGGAGATTACTACGGCAAAGACACCTTCAAGAACAGCAACAAGAAGAAACGCCATAACATTTACATCTTCAGCCTGGAGGATCTGGACAATGATGACATTATCAGTATGGTGGAAACGACCCCTACTTTCCAACGTACCAAAACTGTGTTGGAAAGTATCCAGTCTAAAGCAATAGCCGAAGAAGAGGAAACATTCAATAACGATGCCGAAAACGGCGGAATAACGATCACATTTTAACAACTAAAATAGAAAAGAACCATGGATTTATTTGACGTAATCAGCAACGATATCAAAGAGGCTATGAAAGCCAAGGACAAAGTGAAACTGGAAACTTTGCGTAATGTGAAAAAATTCTTCCTTGAAGCAAAGACAGCACCGGGCGCCAACGACACTTTGACGGATGACGCTGCATTGAAAATCATGCAGAAACTGGTAAAACAAGGGAAAGATTCAGCCGCCATTTACCAAGGTCAGGGCCGCGCCGACTTGGCTGAAGCCGAACTGGCCCAAGTGGCAGTGCTTGAAGCCTATCTGCCCAAACAAATGAGTAACGAAGAACTGGAAGCCGCTTTGAAAGAAATAATTGCAGAAGTGGGTGCCGCCGGTCCTCAGGATATGGGTAAAGTCATGGGTGTCGCCACCAAAAAGTTGGCAGGCAAAGCCGAAGGACGTGCCATCTTGGCTAAAGTGAAAGAATTACTGGGATAATACTCCGGCAATCCATATTCGAGAAACGAAACTTCTGCCCCGATTCATCTTTACGGGCAGAAGTTTCGTTTTTTATAAAATCAGTGAGAAGCAAACATATGCAGTACCCTATCCAGCTTCCCGTTTATCATTCTCACTTCACCAATACCCTGGAATTCAAAGTATCCTTCAGTGTGTTCAGCCACAATAAAAATCTGATATACAGCGCATAAGGCTGACAGTAGTTCCTTCAGTGCGCTGTCAGCACCTTCAGCCGCCGCAACACCCGCACCGGACCGATATCTTTGACCATCATGCTAAAGGACAAGAATGAGTCATACAATATCGTGGTCAAAAGATTGCACCTGCTTTCCATCTTAACTTTCAAGACAGGAAGAATACTCATTTGCTTCCTGGACTCATTTATCGTTTCACTTTAGTGATGAAGTTGTTTCACTAGGATGATAAAACTTCATCACTAGAGTGCTAAAGCTTCCTCACTAAAGTGAAACGATAAATAAAAAAAGGCGTGAACATGAACACATCCAGATAGAAAGGATTTCACGAGAACAACTCTTTCAGCACATCCAGCGATTTCAGCACCGGAAAATCCGGCAGATGCAAACGATAGTAATCATTCATAATAACCAGACAGCGGTTACGCTCCAGACGGCTCATAGTAAAAAGATGCATTGTTTCATAATTCATACGCATTAAAAGGTTGATACGTGAAGCCTCCTCCGGTTTCAAAAAAGCACCATGTAATGGCCGGACAGACACGAAGCAGGCATTCAGCATATCAAAAAAGCATCCTTCCCTATAATCCTCCGTATTAGGATACAGACCGAGGAAACGTGAAAAACGCATCAGAAAAACCAAATGAAAATTGGAGAAACTTCTGTCGCATTCGTCCAGCCACCGGATAGAATGCTCCAAATAAGCAAACAACGGCCCGTTCTCCGCTTCTTCACGCAAAGCACGATACAGAAATTCCGCCAAGAACATGGCAATGGAAGATTTATAAGGATCGTATGGCAACGTGCGGAAAGGATACCACGACTTCGCTTCTTTTATACGATACAAATTAGACATCGGACGATAATCCGCTTCAAACTCTATCATGGAAAGCGGCTGGAACAATACCGTCTTCACCGCCGATTTCCGTGAACGGGGAACAGACACAAGAAAAGAAGCACGGCCATTCTCGCGCGTATAAATATCAACGATATTCGAAGTATCATTGTATTTTAAGGTATGAAGTACAATTCCCACCGTCTTTTGAAGCATACTCTTTCTCTCTTTTATATACTAGGTAATCGTTGTCCGCAATACGTTTTTTGCTTTTCCACACAAATATACGCATCGTTGGAACATACAAAAATAGGTTTTTTAGATGAAAATGCACGTATTTACAAAAAAAATATGCCGAATATTTTGTCAATTCAAAAAGAGTTCCTACCTTTGCAACCGCAAAAGAGAAAAACACTCTCCGAAAGCAAGCCAAGCTAAGGCTCGGCAGAATCAAGGCTCGGCCCGTTCGTCTATCGGTTAGGACGCAAGATTTTCATTCTTGAAAGGGGGGTTCGATTCCCCCACGGGCTACAAATAAAAATAATAAAAGAACAAAATTAAAGATTAGTCGAAATGGCAAATCACAAATCATCATTAAAGAGAATCAGACAGGAAGAGAAGAGAAGACTTCATAACAGATATTATGCAAAAACAATGCGTAACACTGTTAAAAAACTTCGTGCAACTACTGACAAGGCAGAAGCTGTTGCAATGTATCCGGGCGTTCAGAAGATGTTGGACAAGCTTGCTAAGACCAATATCATACACAAGAACAAAGCCGCTAACTTGAAGTCAAAATTGGCTGCTTACATTAGCAAACTCGCTTAAGCAAAGTCTTAAACTAAAAGATAAAATAGGCAGGATTTTTCAATCCGGCCTTTTGTCTTTTTATGTGTTTCATAAAACACAAGCAATACATATTGCAAACGTAACATCGAAAAAATACGCAATTCCTCGCTCCGCGGAAAACAGCGCCCGAAGAATCTGAAGCATTCATGAAGGATTTAGAAGAGAATCATACATGATAAGATGCTGATAAAAAGCCTGTTAAGCGTCAATGAAGGATTTGAAGGAAAAAGAAGCCCCATTGATCTTCAGAAGACTTACCCTCGAAATAAATACATCACTCCCCTACTTTTCCCGGCGTTCACGGACAGACCTCATTCCAAACCCGTCCAATCCCCTCTTTTTTACGTTTTTTAGTCCATAAAAGCTGCCTGTCTCAGCAATTTTTCGTATCTTTGAAAGCTAATATTTAAGATAATTGAATCAAACATGAGTGAAGAAGAAAAGATAAACGGCGAAAACAATTACTCGGCCAGTAACATCCAGGTATTGGAAGGTTTGGAGGCTGTACGTAAACGTCCCGCCATGTATATCGGAGACATCAGCGAAAAGGGATTGCACCACTTGGTTTACGAGGTTGTGGACAACTCTATCGACGAGGCATTGGCCGGCTACTGTGATCATATAGAAGTCACCATCAATGAAGACAACTCCATTACCGTACAGGATAATGGCCGTGGTATCCCGGTAGACTTTCACGAAAAAGAAAAGAAATCTGCATTGGAAGTGGTAATGACCGTGCTGCACGCGGGAGGTAAGTTCGACAAAGGTTCTTACAAGGTTTCAGGCGGTCTGCACGGTGTAGGTGTTTCTTGTGTGAACGCCTTGTCTACTCACATGACCACACAGGTATTCCGCGGTGGCAAGATCTACCAGCAGGAATACAGCTGCGGACATCCTTTGTATTCTGTAAAAGAAGTAGGAACAGCTGATATTACCGGAACAAAACAGACTTTCTGGCCGGATGATACCATCTTCACTGTTACCGAATATAAGTTTGACATTCTACAGGCACGTATGCGTGAATTGGCCTACTTGAACAAAGGTATCACCATTTCACTGACCGACCGCCGGATCAAAGAAGAAGATGGCAGCTTCAAGAAAGAAATATTCCATTCGGACGAAGGAGTGAAAGAGTTTGTACGTTTCCTGAACCGTAACAACGAAGCGCTGATTAATGATGTCATTTATCTGAATACCGAAAAAAACAATACCCCCATTGAATGTGCCATCATGTACAATACAGGCTATCGTGAAAGCCTGCATTCGTATGTAAACAATATCAATACAATAGAAGGCGGCACACACGAGGCCGGTTTCCGCAGCGCATTAACCCGTGTACTGAAGAAATATGCGGAAGATACCAAAGCACTGGAAAAAGCAAAAGTCGAGATTTCGGGAGAGGACTTCCGCGAAGGCTTGATTGCCGTCATTTCAGTGAAAGTAGCCGAGCCGCAGTTCGAAGGACAGACCAAGACCAAGCTGGGCAACAGCGAAGTGAGTGGTGCCGTGAACCAAGCTGTAGGCGAAGCGCTTACATATTATCTGGAAGAACATCCGAAAGAAGCAAAACAGATTGTTGACAAAGTGATCCTGGCTGCAACAGCGCGTATCGCCGCACGCAAGGCACGTGAATCTGTTCAAAGAAAGAGTCCGATGGGCGGTGGCGGACTGCCGGGCAAACTGGCCGACTGTTCGAGCCGTAATCCGGAGGAATGTGAACTATTCCTGGTCGAGGGTGACTCGGCAGGTGGTTCTGCCAAGCAAGGACGTAGCCGTGCCTTCCAGGCAATTCTACCTTTGAGGGGTAAAATCCTGAATGTGGAAAAAGCGATGTGGCACAAGGCTTTTGAAAGCGATGAGGTCAATAATATCATCACCGCCCTGGGTGTCCGTTTCGGTGTGGACGGAAATGATGACAGCAAAAAAGCGAATATCGACAAGCTGCGTTATCACAAAGTGGTAATCATGACCGATGCCGATGTCGATGGTTCTCACATCGACACCCTTATCATGACATTGTTCTACCGCTATATGCCGGAAATTATAGAAAACGGACATTTGTACATTGCCAATCCGCCATTGTATAAATGCAGCAAAGGAAAAATCAGTGAATACTGTTACACCGAAGAAGCACGCCAGGCATTCATTCAAAAATATGGTGACGGACAAGAAAACGGAATCCATACACAGCGATACAAAGGTTTGGGTGAGATGAATCCCGAACAACTGTGGGAAACAACAATGAACCCTGAAACGCGTATTCTGAAACAGGTAACAATTGACAATGCCGCCAACGTAGACTATATCTTCTCCATGCTGATGGGAGACGATGTAGCTCCACGCCGCGAGTTCATAGAGAAAAACGCGACATATGCGAATATAGACGCGTAATTTTTCATTCATTATTTTTTAATCAAAATCCATCCTCACATCTTACAATTTGAGGTAGCCCCGATCCTGCTTTTCTCTGGATCGGGGCTTTTTTATCAATGAAAACCAACCTGACCCCATTTATATTTTTCCTCCTTTAAATGCCCGAAGAAACAGATACTCATACCGACTCTTTTTTTCGATGAAATGGGCAGAAATTGTAATAGTTCACCGCCGGTAACAAACATAACCTCATTCATTTTTCTTATAAATTAATTGGATGAAAGACGATATTCTGCCAGAAAGTCTTAATTTTGGGACATTAAACCATTTAACTCGAATAATAACATGAAACTCACATTTCGAATTGAATACCGTACAGCCTGGGGAGAAGAACTGGGGGTGATACTGGACGGAAACAATAGTGAACCTATCATCCTTCGCACTCCAAACGGGGAACATTGGGAAGGTGAAGCTGAAATGCCGGACCTCCCTGCATGCGTGCCTGTTTCCTACCGCTATGGAGTATATCGTGACGGACAGTGCATCCGCCGTGAAAGCGGAACCATGGCTCATTTGTTTTGCTCCGGAAAAAAGAAAAACTGCCACTACATATTAAATGATTTCTGGAAAGACCTTCCGGCTGAATCTTACTTATACAGTTCCGCCTTCAGTGGTGATTATCAGTCTGAGACAACTATAAAAGTCACAGCAAGCGCCGATGGAAGCATTACTTTCCGGGCCTTATGCCCTTGTCTGCATCATAAGCGTCAAGTGCTGGCTATCAGCGGAGATTGCCCGGCTTTAGGCAATTGGGATATTCAAAAAACGGTCCTGATGGAAGAAATACAACCGAACGAGTGGACCATCACACTGAATGTTTCTACTTTGGAGTTTCCGCTAAGTTATAAGTTCGTAGCCTGCAACGCCGACAGCAAGCAGGTAGAGGAATGGGAGAACCACGACAACCGGATGCTTAATAATCCGGAATTAAAAAAAGGAGAAATTTACCTGACACCGGAAACTGAAGTTCATTTCACTTCATCGGCCCGTAAAGTGGCGGGAACAGCTATCCCTGTATTTTCTCTCCGCAGTGAGAAAAGTTTTGGAGTAGGAGATTTCGGAGATTTGAAGAAACTGATAGACTGGGCGGCAAAGACTCACCAGCAAGCTGTACAGATCCTCCCTATCAACGATACGACCATTACCCATACCTGGATGGATTCTTATCCCTACAACAGCATTTCCATTTATGCATTCCACCCGATGTATATTGACCTGAACCAGCTGGGTAAGATGAAGGATAAAGAAGCGCTGGCTGTTTTTGAAGCCCGCCGGCAAGAATTGAACGCTCTTCCCCAAATAGATTATGAAGCGGTGAACAATGCCAAACGTTCCTATTTGAAAGTGATGTTCCAACAAACCGGAAGGAAAGTGCTGGCTTCGGCCGAATTCAAAAAATTCTTTGAAGAAAATGAACATTGGCTGCTGCCATACGCCGCATTCAGCTATCTAAGAGATCTGTATGGCACTCCGGATTTCAGCCAATGGCCTGAGCATACAGAGTACAAGGCAGAAGAAATAGCAGCCTTATGCGCACCGGACAGCTCTTGCTATGAAGAAATCGCCTTTTACTACTACACACAGTACCATTTACATATCCAATTACTTGATGCAGGAAACTATGCCCGCGAAAAAGGTATTATCTTTAAAGGTGATATCCCTATCGGCATCAGCCGCAACAGTGTGGAGGCATGGATTGAGCCGTATTATTTCAACATGAACGGTCAGGCAGGCGCGCCGCCCGACGCATTCTCCGTGAACGGACAGAACTGGGGCTTTCCCACCTATAATTGGGAGGTAATGGAACAAGACAACTACCAATGGTGGCAGAAGCGTTTCCGCAAAATGGCAGAGTATTTCACAGCTTACCGCATAGACCATATTCTTGGTTTCTTCCGTATCTGGGAAATCCCATCTCATTCGGTACATGGTTTGCTGGGACAGTTTGTACCGGCATTGCCTATGAGTGTAGACGAAATTCAAAGTTACGGGCTGCCGTTCCAAAAGGACTTCATGACCAAACCGTTCATCAACGAAGAGATGCTAAACAAGATGTTTGGTGACAAAGCTGCCTTTGTAAAAGAAACATTCGTACAACATGCTCACGATGACATTTATGAAATGCGCCCGGAATATGATACCCAACGCAAAGTGGAGGCTTATTTCTCCGATAAGAAAGATGAAGAAAGTATCCATATACGCGAGGGAGTATATGCCTTGATAAGCAATGTATTATTTGTTCCCGACCGCAAGCACCCCTCCATGTATCATCCAAGAATTGCCGTTCAGAATGATTTCATCTTCGGGCGCCTCGACTGGAAGGAGAAAGACGCTTTCAACCGTCTGTATAATCATTATTATTACCAACGCCATAACCAGTTCTGGTATCAGGAAGCGATGAAAAAGCTGCCTATCCTGACACAAGCCACTTCTATGCTGGTGTGCGGAGAGGATTTAGGAATGGTTCCCGACTGTGTGCCTTGGGTAATGGACCAGTTGCAAATACTCAGCCTGGAAATCCAACGTATGCCCAAGAATCCCAAACACGAGTTCGGTCACGTGTGGGAATATCCGTACCGCTCGGTCTGTACTATTTCCACTCATGACATGTCTACTCTGCGGGGATGGTGGGAAGAAGATTATGAACAGACCTGCCGCTACTACAACCATGTAATGGGACACTGGGGAGAAGTTCCGGTTTCAGCCCCGGGATGGGTTTGCGAGGAAATAGTACGCCACCATCTGGAATGTCCGTCATTGCTGTGCATCCTGTCCTTTCAGGACTGGTTGTCAATAGACGAAGAAATCCGCTATCCCGATGTGAACGCGGAACGTATCAACGTACCTGCCAATCCAAGACATTACTGGAGATATCGTATGCATCTCACTTTGGAAGAACTGATAAAGAACAAGAAGTTCAATGAAAAGCTGGTAGAGATGATTGACACCACCGGCAGATTCTAACCATCCACCACAGACAGCCTGGGGCTGTCTGTGGTGACTCCCTACCCCAACGATAATCAATAACACACATACCATGAAAAAAATTCCCGATTTAGGTTTCTGGAAACTATGGAATATTAGTTTCGGATTCTTTGGCGTGCAGATAGCCTACGCTTTGCAAAGCGCGAATATCAGCCGTATCTTTTCCACTTTGGGAGCAGACCCACACAGTTTAAGCTATTTTTGGATATTACCTCCGCTGGCAGGAATCATCGTCCAACCCATCATAGGCGCACTGAGTGACCGCACTTGGATGCGTTTCGGACGGCGTATCCCCTATCTGTTTGCAGGAGCTCTGGTTGCTGTCTGCGTCATGTGCCTGCTCCCTAATGCAGGTAGTTTCGGAATGACAGTCAGTGCAGCTATGGTATTCGGTCTGATATCACTGATGTTCCTTGATACCTCTATCAATATGGCCATGCAGCCCTTCAAGATGATGGTGGGCGATATGGTGAATGAAAAACAAAAAGGACTGGCTTACTCCATTCAGAGTTTTCTCTGTAATGCCGGCAGTCTGGCAGGATATCTTTTCCCGTTTATTTTTGCCGCCATCGGCATCAGTAATATTGCTCCCAAAGGTATTATTCCCGACTCTGTCATCTATTCTTTCTACATCGGCGCATTGATACTGATTCTATGCGTGATCTATACTTCGGCCAAAGTAAAGGAATTTCCTCCCGAAGAATATGCAGCATATCATGGCATCACCCATGAAAGCAAAAAAGAAAAGACAAATATGTTCAAATTGCTGGTCAAGGCTCCCAAAGCCTTTTGGACAGTAGGACTGGTACAATTTTTCTGCTGGGCAGCCTTCATGTTCATGTGGACTTACACCAATGGAACAGTTGCTTTGAATGTGTTCGACACACCGGTCATAACAACCATGACAAACGGTGTTTCCAGAGTGGTACTGGATACACAATCCGCACAATACCAGACAGCGGGAGATTGGGTCGGGATCTTATTTGCTGTCCAAGCCATCGGTTCCGTTATTTGGGCAACGATCATCCCGATGATTCAGAACCGCAAACTTGCCTACGTACTCAGTCTGGTATTGGGAGGCATTGGATTCATCTCCATTTTCTTTATCCATAATCAATATGCTTTATTTGCATCCTTCATCCTGATAGGTTGCGCATGGGCAGCCATGCTGGCCCTTCCCTTTACCATTCTGACCAATGCATTAACAGGAGGACATATGGGAACCTATCTGGGATTATTCAATGGAACTATTTGTGTTCCACAGATTGTCGCTGCTTCTTTAGGAGGTATCGTACTGAAGATGTTTACCAGTCCGGGTAGTGTCGCTCCGGAAGTAAACATGCTGGTATTGGCTGGAGTGTTCCTGATTATCGGTGCCGGCTGTGTAAGTATTATCAAAGAGAGGTAAAGCATTTCCCGAAAGTAATATATGCTCATTCCATCACCACCGTTCAATGTTCTGTTTCCCGAAACTGAAATTCACTCCGCGGTGTCAAAACTCTGTTTTTGAAAACATGAACTTATAATCTGAAATTTGAGCATCCTAAAAGACTAAAGAAAGGATCGTATCATTACTCAATACAGAGTTTGATACGACCCTTTTACGCGTTATAATTACTATCTGCAACTTTTCAAAGCTGTCATTTTGGTTTTGACACATTCATCTTCATTCCGTCCAGCATTATTCCAACTTCTCCATGAATTCTGGATGCCGATAGAAAAAATCATACGCCATATAATAAAGTACAAAGCGGTACTCATTTCTGACACATGAGTTACATTCTGCGCCCAAGTATATAATAAAACGAAGAGATAAATAATTGATTTTTACCTGTTTAGGCTACAAAATACAAGATAGGTTTTTATCGATCTCTTAGTAAGAGATATATAATTCTCGTGCAAAGTTAGCGATAAATAGTGAGATACGGAAATATTAGGTAAAACCTTTGATAGATAGACAAAACGGAGAAGTTGAAAAATACTGCCGGAGGCGTTAAAAGCCAGTTGGGAGCCATGTCGTGACTTCGTTACGTTACCTTTCCGTAACCATGCGAAAATCCGGTTTTCCTGCTGTTCGCAGAATGGCGAAATTAACTATTTTATAGTGAGTTACCAACAACTCACGCGAAAATAATCCTCCCTTGACAAAGATTGCGCCGTTCCTCCCCGTTTTGCGTATCGACAGCGAACTCTTCACCAACTAAATTTGAACCAAAAAATTTTAGAACGATGAAGAGTACATTTTCAGTAATCTATTACCTCAAACGGCAGGTAGTGAAAAAGGACGGGACAGTTCCCGTCATGGGGCGTATCACGGTGGACGGAAGCCAGACGCAGTTCAGTTGCAAGTTGAGTGTCGATCCGAAGTTGTGGGACACCAAAGGAGGACGTGTCACGGGCAGAAGCACGGCGGCACTCGAAACGAACCGTATGCTTGACAAGATGCGGGTACGCATCAACAGGCACTATCAGGAAATCATGGAGCGTGACAATTATGTCACCGCTGAAAAGGTAAAGAACGCCTTTCTCGGACTGGAACATCGTTACCACACGCTGATGCAAGTGTTCCGCCAGCACAACGAAGACTACGCGAAACAGGTGGAGGCAGGCATGAAAGCCAAAGGCACGCTTGCCAAATATCGCACCGTTTACAAGCACCTGCAAGAGTTCCTCACCATCCGCTACAATGTGAAGGACATCGCTCTGAAAGAGCTTACTCCCGCTTTCATCTCCGACTTCGAGATGTTCCTGCGCACGGACAAGCACTGCTGCACCAACACTGTCTGGCTGTATATCTGTCCGCTTCGGACAATGGTATTTATCGCCATCAACAATGAGTGGCTGACACGCGACCCGTTCCGCGAGTACGAAATCAAGAAGGAGGAAGCGGTACGCAGTTTCCTAACCAAAGAGGAAATCCGCCTGCTGATGGACGGAAAACTGAAAAACGCCAAACAGGAACTGTATCGTGACCTCTACCTGTTCTGTGCGTTCACAGGCTTGTCATTCGCGGATATGCGCAACCTCACGGAAGAGAATATCCGCACCTACTTCGACGAACACGAGTGGATAAACATCAACCGCCAGAAAACGGGCGTGGTGTCAAACATCCGCCTGCTTGACATCGCCAAGCGAATCATCGACAAGTATCGCGGGCTGTGTGAAGACGGCAGGATATTCCCCGTACCGCATTATAACACATGCCTTGGCGGTATCCGTGCCGTGGCTAAAAGATGTGGCATAACCAAGCATATCACTTGGCACCAAAGCCGTCATACGGCAGCCACGACGGTATTCCTCTCCAACGGCGTACCCATTGAAACCGTCAGTTCCATGCTCGGACACAAGAGCATAAAGACGACGCAAATTTACGCGAAGATCACCAAAGAGAAGCTCAATCAGGACATGGAGAACCTTGCCGCAAGGTTGAACAGTGTCGAGGAATTTGCAGGTTGCACCATCTAAAAAGAAAAGCCATGAAACGTGACATAATCATCATAGATGAAAAGTCGGTCAGCGTAACCGGTAACGACGTGTGGATGACCGCCACCGAAATCGCCGGACTGTTCCATGCGGGAGTTCCGGCAGTGAATGCCGCCATCAAAGCCGTCCGCAAGTCGGACGTGCTGAACGACTACGAGGTGTGCCACTATATGCAGCTTGAAAACGGTCTGCACGCCGATGTGTACACGCTTGAAATCATCATCCCCGTCGCTTTCCGGCTGAACACCTACAACGCCCACCTGTTCCGCACATGGCTGGTAGGCAAGGCTCTCTCCCAAGAGAAGCGGCAGGCATACGTCATGTTCTTCCCAAACGGGAACATCGGGTACAGTTGAATACATATAAAGAAAAATAGGACAAAGGAAAACGGGCGGCACTTCAAAATGGTGTCGCCCGTTTCCTTTTTTCATATCGCCCTATCTGATTGGTCTGCGGTAGTTCGTTTCCAGCACCTCACGCAGACCCGATTCCGGGTAAAGCACCTTACCGCCCAAAAGGATAAAGGGAAGCACGCGGTTGTTCCTGTATTCCTGCAAGGTTCGTCGGCTCACACGGAGCAGTTCGGACACCTCCTTGTCCGTCAGGTAACGCTCCCCGTCCAAAGGCGGGCTGTAACTTTCCAGAAAGGCGGAAAGCCATTTCGAGTTTTTCTGCACGTTCTGCAACAGCATGGTCACGTCTTCCGTGTCCATCGTGATTACATTGTTCTCCTCGTTCATTCTGCATCGGATTTTAAGGTGAATACTCGATTAACGGTCTGCGGGGTAAATCGTGCCGACCAACGGAATGACCCTTTTCACGTCCTCCGGCTTGTAATAAAAGCGGTAGCCGATCTGCGAGTAGCCGATAAAGCCACGGTCGCGCAACTTCGCCAGCGTGCGGGGACTGATTCTCAACTGTCGGCAGACCTCTTCCCCGGTCAGCCATTTTGCAAGCCGCCTTTCATCGCCCTTGCGCTGCAAGGCGGAGACTTTCTCCACGAATGCACCCATCTGTGCCATCATCCCGTCGAAAGTCTGTTTCTCGATAGATACTATTTCCATATTCATGTCATTTAGAATTTGCCGCAAAGGTAACGACACGGCATACAAGGCGTATCGTTTTCCGCTGAAAGGCTGCTTGTTGCGCCGTTTGACCGGGTAACGGAGCCATCTTCCGTAAAAATCTTGCGTGAGTCATGTAGTGAGTTGTTAAAGCCCCTTTTGTTTATTGCCGAATTTTGTCGCAGAAACAAAAAGAAAGGACTGAACATGAAAGTGATAACAATGGAAAGCTCCGCCTACAAGGAGATGATGGCGCAGATTGCGGACATCGCAGGGTACATCCGCGAGGCAAGGGACGAGAAGAAACGGAAGCGGGAAACCGAAGACAAGCTGCTTGACACGGTGCAGGCGGCGAAGATGCTAAACGTGAGCAAGCGCACCATGCAGCGTATGCGCACCGACCACCGCATCGAGTATGTGGTGGTACGCGGAAGCTGCCGATACCGTCTTTCCGAGATACTGCGGCTGCTGGAGGACAACACCGTAAGGAACGAGGAAGGGACAATAGACACCCTTTTCCACAACCATAGGCTGCGCACGGGCGGCAAACCAAAAGGAAGGAGGACATAGGTCATGGAACTGCTCACACGAAACAACTTTGAGGGATGGATGCAGAAGCTGATGGAACGGCTCGACCGTCAGGACGAACTGCTGCTGTCCATGAAAGCGGAGGGGCAACAGCCCACACTCTCGGAAAGCGTCCGCCTTTTCGACAATCAGGACTTGTGTATGCTGCTCCAGATAAGCAAGCGCACGCTTCAACGCTACCGCAGCATCGGCGCATTGCCCTACAAGACACTTGGGAAGAAGACCTATTACAGCGAGGAAGACGTGCTGACCTTCCTTTCCAACCATGTCAAGGAGTTCAAAAATGAAGATATAGCCTTCTACAAGGCTCGTATCCATAATTTCTTTCATAAATAACAAATTAAAAACTTTTTCAGATGGCAAAGAAAAAAGACGAAAAGGACGTGCTGGTTGTCCGTGACGAGAAGACGGGCGAGATCAGCGTGGTAGCCGGGCTGAATGCGGACGGCACACCCAAGCGCATCCCCGCTAAAGCGGAGAACGCGCAGAGTTTCCTGCAACTCGACCGACACGGCGACGCGCTGGACAACTTCTTCACCAACTTCTTCCGGCAGTGCAAGGAACCCAGCCGCTTCGGTTTCTACCGCATCGCGGCAGACCAAGCCGAGAATGTACTGGAGGTAATCAGGCAACTTCTTGAAGACCCCGAAGGCAACAAGGAGATGCTCGCCCCTCACAAGGTGGACACTTCCGAATATGAGAAGAAGGTGCTGGAAGAACAGACTGCACAACAGACAGAGAAACAAGAACCTCAAAAACAGGAGAACATGGAACAACAGCAAGAACAACAACAGCAACAGGAAAGCCCGCAACAGACGCAGGGCAGACAGGGCTACCAGCCCATCGACGAGAGCAAGATCAACTGGCAGGAGCTGGAAGAAAAATGGGGAGTGAAGTATGACGACCTCAAACAGTCGGGCGACCTCGCCAAGATGCTCAACTACGGCAAGTCCGACTTGGTGAAGGTCAAGCCCACCTTCGGCGGCGAATCTTTTGAATTGGACGCCCGCCTCTCCTTCAAGAAGGACGGCGAAGGAAACATCAGCCTCGTGCCGCACTTCATTCGCAAGGAGCAGAAGCTGGACGAGTACAAGGGACACAAGTTCACCGACGAGGAACGGAAAAGTATGCGCGAAACGGGCAACCTCGGCAGGGTCGTGGACCTCGTGGACAAGGAAACGGGTGAAGTCACCCCCTCCTTCATCAGCATCGACCGCAAGACGAATGAAATCACGGACATCGCGGCAAACAGGGTACGCATCCCGGAGCGCATCGGCAAGACGGAAATCACCAAGCAGGAGCAGGATATGCTCCGCGCCGGACTGCCCGTGCGCGACAAACTCATCGAGCGCAACGACGGCAGGAAGTTCGTCACCACCCTGCAAGTGAACGTGGAACAGCGCGGCGTGGAGTTCGTGCCGGGAACGGGCAAGTCGCCCCGTACCGCACAGACGCAGGAAGCCAAGAGCGACACCTCGCAGAGCCAGACGCATGACAGTGGAAACGCCGCCAACACCCAGAAGGAGCAACGCCGCAACACATGGACAAACGAGGACGGCAGTATCCGCCCCATCAGCAAATGGAGCGGAGTGAACTTCACCGAACAGCAGAAAGCCGACTATGTGGCGGGCAAGACCATCAAGCTGGAGAACGTGACCGACAAGCAGGGCTTCCACGCCACCATGTACCTCAAGTTCAACCCGGAGAAAGGTCGCCCGTACCGCTACGACACGAACCCCGACAACGCGCAGCAGGTAGCCCCGTCCAACGAGAGCCGCACACAGGTGGCGGTGAACAACGAGGGCAAGACCAACGAGGCGACAAAGGAACTGAAAGAGCCGTTGCAGAAGGGACAGACCGCCCCGAAGAACGAGAACCAGCAACGGCAGCAGGACAAGCCGAAGAAAAACAACAAGGGCATGAAGATGTAAATCCGTGTCCGCCACTAAATCCAAAAAAATCCAGAGTATCAACTGAAAAAAGAAAGAAAAGATGAAGACAATCATTGCAGAGAAGCCCTCCGTGGCACGCGAGATCGCCCGCATCGTGGGCGCGACAAAGAGAGAGGAAGGATATTTCGAGGGATACGGCTATTTCGTGACATGGGCATTCGGACACCTCGTCCAGCCTGCCATGCCCGACGGCTACGGCGTGCGCGGATTCGTCCGTGACAACCTCCCGATTATCCCCGACACCTTCACGCTCGTCCCCCGTCAGGTCAGGACGGAGAAGGGCTACAAACCCGACAGCGGTGTGGTGTCGCAGATAAAAGTCATCAAAAGACTTTTCAGTATATGCGAACAGATTATCGTGGCGACCGATGCCGGGCGCGAGGGAGAGCTGATTTTCCGATACCTCTACTCCTACATTGGCTGTACCACCCCGTTTGTGCGCCTGTGGATAAGCTCGCTCACCGACAAGGCTATCCGCGAGGGGCTGCGCAACCTCGAAGATGGCAGCAAGTACGACAACCTCTATCTCGCCGCCAAAGCGCGGAGTGAATCCGACTGGCTCGTGGGCATCAACGGCACTCAGGCGTTATCCATCGCCGCCGGACACGGCACATACTCCGTGGGACGGGTGCAGACACCCACATTGGCGATGGTGTGTGAACGCTACTGGGAGAACCGCCGCTTCACGCCCGAAGCCTTCTGGCAGCTCCATATCGCAACGGACGGTTGCGACGGCGAGGTCGTGAAATTCTCATCCTCCGAGAAATGGAAGGAGAAAGAGCCGGCGATGGAACTGTACAATAAGGTAAAGGCGGCAGGCTTCGCCACCGTCACGAAAGCCGAACGCAAGGAGAAGACGGAGGAAACACCGCTCCTGTACGACCTGACCACGCTCCAGAAGGAAGCCAACTCCAAGCACGGCTTCACGGCGGAACAGACGCTTGAAATCGCGCAGAAGCTCTACGAGAAGAAGCTGATAACCTATCCGAGAACGGGAAGCCGCTACATCCCCGAAGACGTGTTCGCCGAAATCCCCAAGCTGCTCGCCTTCATCGGCACACTGCCCGAATGGGAAGGCAAGGTAAAGGCGAAAGCCGTGCCGACACGCCGCAGCGTGGACGGTGGCAAGGTGACGGATCATCATGCCCTGCTCGTCACGGGAGAGAAACCGCTCTTCCTCTCCAAAGAAGACGGTATCATCTATCACATGGTTGCCGGACGCATGGTTGAGGCATTCTCCGGAAAATGCGTCAAGGACGTGACCAACGTCACGGCGGAATGTGCCGGAGTGGAGTTCGCCGTGAAAGGCAGTGTCATCAGGCAAGCCGGATGGCGTGCCGTCTATGGCGAGGAAAACAAGGATGAAACCACCATCCCCGGCTGGCAGGAAGGCGACACGCTGACACTGAAAGGCTCGTCCATCACTGAGGGAAAAACCAAACCCAAGCCGCTGCATACCGAAGCCACCCTGTTGTCGGCGATGGAAACGGCTGGCAAGGAAATCGAGGACGACGCACTGCGGCAGGCGATGAAGGACTGCGGCATCGGCACTCCCGCCACACGCGCCTCCATCATCGAAACACTCTTCAAGCGCGGTTACATGGAACGCTGCAAGAAGTCGCTCGTGCCTACCGAAAAGGGGCTTGCCCTCAACTCCGTCGTCAAGACGATGCGCATCGCCGATGTAGCCATGACGGGCGAATGGGAGAAGGAACTGGCACGCATCGAGCGCGGGGAACTGTCCGCCGACACCTTCCGCAAGGAGATAGAGGCGTACACACGGGAAATCACCTCCGAACTGCTCTCGTGCGACAAACTCTTCGGCAGCCGTGACTCCGGCTGCGCGTGTCCCAAGTGCGGCACGGGCAGGATGCGTTTCTACGGCAAGGTGGTACGCTGCGACAACACGGAGTGCGGACTGCCCGTGTTCCGGCTGAAAGCGGGACGCACCCTGTCCGACGACGAAATCAAGGACCTGCTCACCGACGGGCATACCAAACTGCTCAAAGGCTTCAAGAGCAAACAGGGCAAGAGTTTCGATGCCGTTGTCGCCTTTGACGGAGAATATAACACGACTTTCGTGTTCCCGGAGGCTAAAAAGGGCAAGAAATTTTCAGGACGGAAGAAATAGTATTAACTTTGCCACTTGTTCAGAGTAATGAATTGTTCTTCGATACCGGATTACACTCATACTTTGGATTTAGTGGTGGCACTCGGAGGGATACCGAGTGCCTTTTTCTTCCTTTTTCCATTCAATTATCCCGGTATTTATCAATCCACTAAAATCCAAAGTAATGAACAACAAGAAAAGAAACGAGGGTCAGACCGACTTTTCCTATTACGGTCTGTACCTGCTGGACTATCTCCGCACGAACAAGTTTGAACAGGCTGACGACACCGCTTTCATACGGGAACGGGCCGACCGTGCCGCCGAAACGTATGAGAGGGCACGGCTTGAAGGCTATCCCGCCGATGGTGCGCAGGAACTGGCGATGGACACGCTGCTGCGCGGGCTGCATTATTCCCGTTACGCCATCCTCCGCGAAGTCGTGGAAAACGAGTTTGCCGATGAAGTGCCGGAAGAGAAGCGTGAAGCCTTTGTCCTGAAACTGCTGCCGCTTGTCGGCAACGTGTTCTCCGTCTATGACCTCTCGGATGACAATTTCGCCCTGTCTTCCGATTACGACCTGCTCTACACGGAGCTGACGGGAGCAACCGTCCTTTACTTAGACGAATATGGCGTTTAACCGCAAACAGAAACTGCGGGACAACATCGAGGCGATACGGACGGCATTCATCCTTGACAGGGAAAATAGGACAGCGACAACCGAAGAGCGTGCCATACTTCAAAGGTACTGCGGTTTCGGCGGTCTGAAATGTATCCTCAACCCTGCAAAGGAACTGACGGATGCCGTCCGGTGGGCGAAATCCGACCTCGAACTGTTCGCCCCGACGGTGGAGCTGCACAGGCTTATCCGTGAGAACAGCAAGGACGAAACAGAGTACAAGCGGTTTGTGGATTCGCTGAAAGCGTCCGTGCTGACCGCTTTCTACACCCCCAAAGAGATAACCGACACCATCGCGGACGTGCTGGCAGATTACAGCGTCCGCCCCGCCCGTATGCTCGAACCGTCGGCAGGTGTCGGCGTGTTCGTGGATTCCATGCTGCGGCACAGCCCCAATGCGGATGTGATGGCTTTCGAGAAGGATCTGCTCACGGGTACAATCTTGAGGCATCTCTATCCCGACCAGAAAATGCGCACCTGCGGTTTTGAGAAAATCGAAAGACCGTTCAACAATTATTTCGACTTGGCGGTGTCCAACATTCCGTTCGGTGACATTGCCGTGTTCGACGCGGAGTTTCAGCGGAGCGACTCTTTCGGCAGACGCTCCGCCCAGAAAACCATCCACAACTATTTCTTTCTCAAAGGACTGGATGCCGTGCGTGACGGCGGTATCGTGGCGTTCATCACCTCGCAAGGGGTATTGAATAGCACCAAGACCTCCGTGCGTAACGAGCTGTTCAGTCAGGCCAATCTGGTATCCGCGATACGCCTGCCCAACAACCTGTTCACGGACAACGCGGGCACGGAGGTGGGCAGTGACCTGATTGTCCTGCAAAAGAACCTCAGCAAGAAGGAAATGTCGCAGGACGAGCGGCTGATGACCGTGATACAGACGGACACGAAAACCGCCCTGACCGACAACGCCTATTTCATCCACCACCCGGAACGCATCGTGCATACGATGGCGAAACTTGACACAGACCCCTACGGGAAGCCCGCTATGGTTTATCTGCACGAGGGCAAGGCAGCAGGCATCGCCGGGGATTTGCGCCGTATGCTCGACGAGGATTTCCATTACAGGCTTGCCATGCGCTTGTATTCGGGTTCAATCCGGCAGGCAGGAACGGAAGAAAAAGTTGCCGTTCAAAATAAAGTAGAGCGTCCTGCCATAAAATTGGAAACAGTATCCTCGGCGCAGACGGTGGAAACTCCGACAGAAAAGCCGCAACCCGCAGATGAAAAGCCGGAGATAGAACCGCGCCCGCAATATTCCGCAGGCGTGCAGCTCACCCTGCTTGACCTCTGGGGGATGACGGAAGAGGTCAGCCAACCGAAAACCTCCAAAAAGAAAAAGACGGTGAAAAAGGCAGTTACGGCAAAGTCCACTCCGCCCAAACCGAAAGTCACGGTTACACCGACAGCTCCAACTGCAAAACCCGCAATGGAGAATAAGGAGGTGAAAGCGGAGAACACCGCCAAGCCTGCCGACCCGGACGACATCTATGCCACACTGGACTGGGATACCAATCCTCCCATCAACGGTTTCTATGAAATGATGATGGGTTTGACGCCGGAGCGTAGGAAAGAACTTCGGGAACTGGCAAGGCAGCATAACGAGAAACAAGTGGCGGAAAAGACGGAAGTGAAAGCCGTGCCGGAAACTTCCCGTGAGCAGCCACGACAGGAGGAAACACAGCCGGAGGCAGTCGCCGCACCTGCCGTTACAGATACCCCATCGGAAGCGGTGGGGACTTTCCTTTTCCCCGACATCGAAGCGGAAAAGCCGAAGGAGGAAGTCGTGGACCTTTCTCCGCGTGCCTACCACCGCACGCCGGAGATGCACCTGCGCGAAGGGTCGCTGGTGGCTGACCGGGGGCGTCATAACATCGGCTACCTGAAAGACATCACGCCATACGGGGCGACATTCCAGCCGCTCGACCTGAAAGGATACCAGAAGGAAAAGGCGTTGTTGTATGTGTCGCTGCGTGACGCCTACGAGCGTCTGTACCGTTATGAATCGCTCCGGCGCGAGGCAAATGTTCCGTGGCGAGAGCATCTGAATACCTGTTACGATGAGTTTGTCATGCGCTACGGCAACCTCAACGCCAAGCAGAACGTGAAGTTAGTGATGATGGATGCGGGCGGGCGCGACATCCTTTCGCTGGAACGGATGGAAAACGGAAAGTTCGTCAAGGCGGACATCTTCGAGCATCCTGTTTCCTTCGCGGTGGAGAGCCATGCCAACGTAGGCTCTCCCGAAGAAGCCCTGTCTGCGTCGCTCAACAAATATGGTACGGTCAATCTCGACTATATGCGGGAGATAACCGACAGCACGGCGGAGGATTTGCTCACTGCCCTGCAAGGGCGCATCTACTACAATCCGCTCGTGACCGGTTACGAAATCAAAGACCGTTTCATCGCCGGAAATGTCATAGAGAAAGCGGAACGCATAGAGGCATGGATGGGTGACAATCCCGAAAATGAGCGTATGCCGGAGGTGAAGCAGGCGTTGGAGGCTCTGAAAGATGCCGAGCCGCAGCGCATCGCCTTCGAGGATCTGGACTTCAATTTCGGGGAACGCTGGATTCCGACGGGTGTCTATGCCGCCTACATGAGCCGGCTGTTCGACACGGAGGTGAAAATCGCCTATTCCGCAAGCATGGACGAGTTTTCGGTGGTGTGCGGCTACCGCACCATGAAAATCACGGACGAGTTTCTGGTGAAGGGGTATTACCGGAACTATGACGGTATGCACCTCCTAAAACACGCCCTGCACAACACCTGCCCTGACATGATGAAGTCCATCGGCAAGGACGAGCATGGCAACGACATCAAGATGCGCGACAGCGAGGGAATACAACTCGCCAACGCCAAGATTGACGAGATACGAAACGGCTTCTCCGAATGGCTCGAAGAGCAGTCGCCGCAGTTCAAGGAGCGGCTTGTGACGATGTATAACCGCAAGTTCAACTGTTTCGTGCGCCCGCGCTACGACGGCTCCCATCAGACCTTTCCCGACCTCAACCTGAAAGGGCTGGCAAGCCGGGGTATCAAGAGCGTCTATCCCTCACAGATGGATTGCGTCTGGATGTTGAAACAGAACGGCGGCGGAATTTGCGACCACGAGGTGGGAACCGGTAAGACGCTGATAATGTGCATCGCCGCGCATGAGATGAAGCGTCTGAATTTGGCACACAAGCCGATGATTATCGGGCTGAAAGCCAACGTTGCGGAGATTGCAGCCACCTATCAGGCGGCATATCCCAACGCACGTATTCTGTACGCTTCGGAGAAGGACTTTTCGACCGCCAACCGTGTGCGCTTCTTCAATAATATAAAGAACAACGACTACGATTGCGTCATCATGTCGCACGACCAGTTCGGCAAGATACCGCAGTCGCCGGAATTGCAGCAGCGCATCCTGCAAGCAGAGCTTGACACGGTGGAGGAAAACCTCGAAGTGCTACGGCAGCAGGGAAAGAACGTGTCGCGGGCGATGCTGAAAGGATTGGAGAAGCGCAAGCACAACCTTGAAGCGAAGCTGGAGAAGGTGGAACACGCCATAAAGTCACGCACGGACGACGTGGTGGATTTCAAGCAGATGGGCATCGACCACATCTTCATAGATGAGAGCCACCAGTTCAAGAATCTGACTTTCAACACGCGCCACGACCGTGTGGCGGGATTGGGAAACAGCGAGGGAAGCCAGAAGGCACTTAACATGCTCTTTGCCATACGCACCATACAGGAGCGCACAGGAAAAGACTTGGGTGCGACCTTCCTCTCCGGCACGACTATCAGCAACTCACTGACTGAATTGTACCTGCTGTTCAAGTACCTGCGCCCGAAGGAGCTGGAACGGCAGGACATAAGGTGTTTCGACGCTTGGGCGGCGATATTTGCCAAGAAGACGACGGATTTTGAATTTAACGTGACGAACAATGTGGTCCAGAAGGAGCGTTTCCGCTACTTCATCAAAGTGCCGGAGCTTGCCGCCTTCTATAATGAAATCACGGACTACCGCACGGCGGAGGATGTGGGCGTTGACCGTCCTGCCAAGAACGAGATACTGCACCATATACCGCCCACGCCGGAACAGGAGGACTTCATACAGAAACTGATGCAGTTCGCCAAGACGGGCGATGCCACCTTGTTGGGCAGGCTGCCGCTTTCGGAAACGGAAGAAAAGGCGAAGATGCTCATCGCCACGGACTATGCCCGGAAAATGGCACTCGACATGCGCATGATAGACCCGAATTACGAAGATCATCCCGACAACAAAGCGAGTCACTGTGCCAAGATGATCGCGGAGTATTATCAAAAATACGACGCCCAGAAAGGCACGCAGTTCGTTTTCTCTGATTTGGGGACATACCAGCCGGGCGACGGGTGGAACGTCTATTCGGAAATCAAGCGCAAACTGACGGAGGACTACGGTATACCGCCAAGCGAGGTGCGCTTCATTCAGGAGTGCAAGACCGACAAGGCGCGGAAGGCGGTGATAGACGCCATGAACGCCGGGACGGTGCGTGTGCTGTTCGGCTCTACCTCTATGCTCGGAACGGGTGTGAACGCCCAGAAACGGTGTGTGGCTATCCATCATCTCGATACGCCGTGGCGACCGTCCGACTTGCAACAGCGTGACGGACGCGGAGTTAGGGCAGGTAATGAGATTGCCAAACATTTCGCCGGGAACAACGTGGATGTAATCATCTACGCGGTGGAGAAGTCACTGGACAGCTACAAGTTCAACCTCCTGCACTGCAAGCAGACTTTCATAAGCCAGCTCAAAAGCGGTGCGATGGGTGCGCGTACCATCGACGAGGGGGCAATGGACGAAAAATCGGGCATGAATTTCTCGGAATACATGGCGTTGCTCTCCGGCAATACCGACCTGTTGGACAAGGCGAAACTGGAAAAGCGGATCGCATCGCTCGAAGGGGAACGCAAGTCGTTCAACAAGGGCAAGCGTGATTCGGAGTTCAAGCTGGAGTCAAAGACCGGCGAGTTGCGCAACAACACGGCTTTCATAGATGCCATGACGGAGGACTGGAACCGCTTCCTGTCGGTGGTGCAGACCGACAAGGAGGGCAACCGCCTTAATATAATAAAGGTGGACGGAGTGGATTCCGCCGATGAGAAGGTCATCGGAAAGCGTTTGCAGGAGATAGCCAAGAATGCCACGACCGGAGGGTTGTACACGCAGGTCGGTGAACTTTACGGTTTTCCGATAAAGGTGGTGAGCGAAAGGATACTCAAAGAGGGATTGGAGTTCACCGACAACCGCTTCGTGGTCGAGGGGAACTACAAGTACACCTACAACAACGGGCATCTGGCGATGGCTGACCCGTTGGCCGCCGCCCGCAACTTCCTCAACGCGATGGAGAGGATACCCTCCATCATCGACCAGTACAAGGCGAAGAACGAGGTGCTGGAGATGGAGATACCGCAGTTACAGGAGATAGCGGGTAAGGTGTGGAAGAAGGAGGACGAGCTGAAGCAGTTGAAGTCCGAACTTGCCGCCCTTGACCGAAAAATTCAGCTGGAGCTTGCGCCACCCACGCCCGAAGTCGCAGAAAAGGAGAATGAAGGGCAACAGCTCAAGCCGGAAGCGGAAGATGTGAGGAACAGGCAGGCGCAATATCCCGAAAATGCACCGCCGCAGATACGCAGTCCGGCGGATAGTATCGTTGCCAACCATGTCATAATCGGGCGTCCGGGACTGTATGCCAAGGAGGAAACCCGGTCCAAAGGATTGAAAATATAACCTAAGGAATTTTATCTGAAGTATTAATAAGGGCTATCCCAAAAGGTCTAAAAGTAAATTTTATCCTTTCTGCAAGTATCTATAGGATGGCAACTGCATTTTTTTCTTTTTGGGCAGCCCTTATTAAAATTTATTCTTATTTTAGGTTATATACATTCATGTCCATTTATGTAAAAAATTCCTGCTGACCTTGTTTATGTCTTGTCAGTCACCATTTGCAAAACCATATTTGACCCTCAAAGAGGCTGAATTTGATAAGTAACTTGCTACATACTCATAATAAGGAGCTAAATAGAACACGAATGGGAAATACACAAATGCTAAACTAAAGAAGATATTGGCCAAAATAAACGCTATACCGAGAGAGAAACTTGATTTTTCAACTTCCTAAAACGGTGTTGTTCAAACATTTCTACTTATTTGTACTTGCCAGTTGAACCTACGCTTCCCTAATAAAATGTCTATGGTAAAAAGTTAAAAAATCCTCCCACTTTTGTTAGATATATTTTTTTGTGTAATTTTGTAATCGTTATGCGGCAGTAATAATATACATATTAATACGAGTTAGTAATCCTGTAGTTCTCATATGCTACGAGGAGGTATTAAAAGGTGCGTTTCGACAATGCATCTACTGTAGTATATTATTGCTTAATCCAAATGAATATTATAAATTTAGGAATTCTTGCTCACATTGATGCAGGAAAAACTTCCGTAACCGAGAATCTGCTGTTTGCCAGTGGAGCAACGGAAAAGTGCGGCCGTGTGGATAATGGTGACACCATAACGGACTCTATGGATATAGAGAAACGTAGAGGAATTACTGTCCGGGCTTCTACGACATCTATTATCTGGAATGGAGTGAAATGCAATATCATTGACACTCCGGGACACATGGATTTTATTGCGGAAGTGGAGCGGACATTCAAAATGCTTGATGGAGCAGTCCTCATCTTATCCGCAAAGGAAGGCATACAAGCGCAGACAAAGTTGCTGTTCAGTACTTTACAAAAGCTGCAAATCCCGACAATTATATTTATCAATAAGATTGACCGTGCCGGTGTGAATTTGGAGCGTTTGTATATGGATATAAAAACAAATCTGTCGCAAGATGTCCTGTTTATGCAAACTGTTGTCGATGGATCGGTTTATCCGGTTTGCTCCCAAACATATATAAAGGAAGAATACAAAGAATTTGTATGCAACCATGACGACGATATATTAGAACGATATTTGGCGGATAGCGAAATTTCACCGGCTGATTATTGGAATACGATAATCGCTCTTGTGGCAAAAGCCAAAGTCTATCCGGTGCTACATGGATCAGCAATGTTCAATATCGGTATCAATGAGTTGTTGGACGCCATTTCTTCTTTTATACTTCCTCCGGCATCAGTCTCAAACAGACTTTCAGCTTATCTCTATAAGATAGAGCATGACCCCAAAGGGCATAAAAGAAGTTTTCTTAAAATAATTGACGGAAGTCTGAGACTTCGAGACGTTGTAAGAATCAACGATTCGGAAAAATTCATCAAGATTAAAAATCTAAAGACTATTTATCAGGGCAGAGAGATAAATGTTGATGAAGTGGGTGCCAATGATATCGCGATTGTAGAAGATATAGAAGATTTTCGAATCGGAGATTATTTAGGTGCTAAACCTTGTTTGATTCAAGGATTATCTCATCAGCATCCCGCTCTCAAATCCTCCGTCCGGCCAAATAAGCCCGAAGAGAGAAGCAAGGTGATATCCGCTCTGAATACATTGTGGATTGAAGACCCGTCTTTGTCCTTTTCCATAAACTCATATAGTGATGAATTGGAAATCTCGTTATATGGTTTGACCCAAAAGGAAATCATACAGACATTGCTGGAAGAACGATTTTCCGTAAAGGTCCATTTTGATGAGATCAAGACTATCTACAAAGAACGACCTATAAAAAAGGTCAATAAGATTATTCAGATCGAAGTACCACCCAACCCTTACTGGGCCACAATAGGGCTGACTCTTGAACCCTTACCGTTAGGGGCAGGGTTGCAAATCGAAAGTGACATCTCCTATGGTTATCTGAACCATTCTTTTCAAAATGCCGTTTTTGAAGGGATTCGTATGTCTTGCCAATCTGGTTTACATGGATGGGAAGTGACAGATCTGAAAGTAACTTTTACTCAAGCCGAGTATTATAGCCCGGTAAGTACACCTGCTGATTTCAGACAGCTGACCCCTTATGTCTTCAGGCTGGCTTTGCAACAGTCAGGTGTGGACATTCTCGAACCGATGCTCTGTTTTGAGTTGCAGATACCCCAAGTAGCGAGTTCCAAAGCTATTACAGATTTGCAAAAACTGATGTCTGAGATTGAAGACATCAGTTGTAATAATGAGTGGTGTCATATTAAAGGGAAAGTTCCATTAAATACAAGTAAAGACTATGCCTCAGAAGTAAGTTCGTACACTAAGGGCTTAGGCATTTTTATGGTTAAGCCATGTGGGTATCAAATAACAAAAGACGGTTATTCTGATAATATCCGCATGAACGAAAAAGATAAACTTTTATTCATGTTCCAAAAATCAATGTCATTAAAATAATGGAGCGGTCAGGAAATTTCTATAAGGCAATACGGTTGGGATATATACTTATCTCCATTCTTATCGGATGTATGGCATATAATAGCCTCTATGAATGGCAGGAGATAGAAGCATTAGAACTTGGCAATAAAAAAATAGACGAGCTCCGAAAAGAAATAAACAATATCAATATTCAAATGATAAAATTTTCTCTATTGGGTGAAACAATACTGGAATGGAACGATAAAGATATCGAGCATTACCATGCACGGCGTATGGCAATGGACAGTATGCTCTGCCGTTTCAAGGCCACCTATCCAGCAGAGCGCATCGATAGTGTGCGCAGTCTTTTAGAGGATAAGGAACGACAGATGTTCCAGATAGTCCGGTTAATGGATGAACAACAATCTATTAACAAGAAGATAGCCAATCAAATTCCGGTTATTGTACAGAAAAGTGTGCAGGAACAGTCCAAAAAGCCAAAACGAAAAGGTTTCTTAGGCATATTCGGCAAAAAAAAGGAAGTAACTCCAGCAGTATCAACCACTATCCTTCATTCGGTCAATAGAAACGTAATCAGCGAACAGAAAGTGCAGGATCGCCAATTGTCGGAACAAGCCGACAGCCTTGCAGCTCGTAATGCAGAACTTAACAGACAACTGCAAGAATTGATTTGCCAAATAGAAGAAAAGGTACAAACCGAACTGCAAAGCCGGGAAAACGAAATAGTTGCCATGCGTGAAAAGTCATTTATGCAAGTAGGCGGTTTAATGGGATTCGTTCTTCTATTGTTGTTAATTTCCTACATCATCATACATCGTGATGCAAAAAGCATTAAACAATACAAGCACAAGACAACTGATTTGATAAGGCAACTGGAACAATCCGTACAACGGAACGAGGCACTGATAACGTCAAGGAAGAAGGCGGTACATACTATCACCCATGAACTGCGCACACCGCTGACAGCAATAACAGGCTATGCCGGACTGATACGGAAAGAACAGTGTGAGGATAAGTCCGGGCAGTATATCCAAAACATACTGCAATCCTCCGACCGTATGCGGGATATGCTTAACACTTTGCTTGACTTCTTCCGCCTGGACAACGGCAAGGAACAGCCCCGTCTGTCACCCTGCCGGATTTCAGCAATCACGCACACACTTGAAACGGAGTTCATGCCTGTTGCCGTGAACAAAGGGCTGTCCTTGTCCGTGAAGACTGGACACGATGCCATTGTATTGACCGACAAAGAGCGAATAATACAAATCGGGAATAACCTGCTGTCAAACGCTGTCAAGTTCACAGAAGAAGGCGGTGTTTCTTTGATTACTGAATATGATAATGGAGTTCTGACACTGGTCGTTGAAGATACAGGTACAGGCATGACAGAAGAGGAACAGAAACAAGCGTTCGGTGCGTTTGAACGTCTATCAAATGCCGCCGCAAAGGAGGGTTTCGGGCTTGGGCTTGCCATAATGCGTAATATTGTGTCGATGCTTGGCGGAACAATCCGTTTAGACAGCAAGAAAGGGAAAGGCAGTCGTTTCACAGTTGAAATTTCTATGCAGGAAGCTGAAGAACAGCTTGGATATACAAGCAATACACCTGTTTATCATAACAATAAATTCCATGATGTTGTCGCCATTGACAATGATGAGGTATTACTTCTGATGCTGAAAGAGATGTATTCCCAAGAAGGAATACACTGCGACACTTGCACCGATGCTGCGGCACTGATGGAAATGATACGCCAGAAAGAATACAGCCTGTTGCTGACAGACTTGAATATGCCCGATATAAACGGTTTCGAATTGCTGGAACTGTTGCGTTCGTCCAACGTGGGCAATTCACCAACAATCCCGGTGGTTGTGGCAACCGCTTCGGGCAGTTGTAACAAAGGGGAACTATTGGCAAAAGGCTTTGCCGGATGCCTGTTCAAACCGTTCTCCATATCGGAACTGATGGAGGTTTCCGACAGGTGTGCCATAAAAGCGACACCGGACGGGAAACCGGACTTTTCCGCCTTATTGTCCTATGGCAATGAAGCCGTCATGCTGGAAAAGTTGATAACTGAAACAGAAAAGGAAATGCAGGCGGTACGGGATGCAGCAAAAGAAAAAGACCTGCAAAAGCTGGATTCCCTGATCCACCACCTGCGCAGTTCGTGGGAGGTGCTCCGTGCCGACCAACCGCTGAATGTACTTTACGGATTGCTTCGTGGCGATGCTCTCCCGGATGGTGAAGCGTTAAGCCATGCCGTGACTGCCGTGCTGGATAAGGGAGTGGAAATAATACGGTTGGCAGAAGAGGAAAGGAGAAAATACGAAGATGAATAAGACAAAAATAATTGTGGTGGAAGACAACATCGTGTATTGCGAATATGTCTGCAATATGCTGTCACGGGAGGGCTACCGCAATATGAAGGCTTACCACCTCTCAACCGCGAAGAAACATCTGCAACAGGCAACAGATAATGATATCGTGGTTGCCGACCTGCGTCTGCCTGACGGCAGTGGCATAGACCTTTTGTGCTGGATGCGAAAGGAGGGAAAGATGCAGCCCTTCATCATTATGACCGACTACGCCGAAGTTAATACCGCCGTGGAAAGCATGAAACTCGGCTCGATAGACTATATTCCCAAACAGCTTGTGGAGGATAAACTTGTCCCCCTGATCCGTTCCATACTGAAAGAACGTCAGGCAGGACAACGCCGTATGCCTATATTCGCCCGTGAAGGTTCCGCCTTTCAGAAAATCATGCACCGCATAAGGCTGGTAGCCGCCACCGATATGAGCGTGATGATATTTGGTGAGAACGGCACGGGCAAGGAGCATATTGCCCACCTGTTGCATGACAAGAGCAAACGTGCAGGCAAGCCATTTGTGGCGGTGGACTGCGGTTCACTCTCCAAAGAGCTTGCACCGTCGGCTTTCTTCGGACACGTCAAAGGTGCATTTACAGGTGCGGACAATGCCAAGAAAGGATATTTCCATGAGGCGGAAGGCGGCACGTTGTTTCTGGACGAGGTAGGAAACCTCGCGTTGGAAACCCAACAGATGTTGCTCCGTGCCATACAGGAGAGGCGGTATCGCCCGGTCGGAGACAAGGCAGACCGGAATTTCAATGTCCGCATCATCGCTGCTACCAATGAAGATTTGGAGGTATCGGTGAATGAAAAGCGTTTTCGGCAGGATCTTCTGTACCGCCTGCACGACTTCGGGATAACCGTTCCTCCGTTGCGTGACTGTCAAGAAGACATTATGCCGCTGGCAGAGTTCTTCCGTGATATGGCAAACAGAGAGCTGGAGTGTAGCGTGAGCGGGTTCAGTTCCGAAGCACGTAAAGCGTTGCTGACACACGCATGGCCGGGCAACGTGCGGGAACTTCGGCAGAAAGTTATGGGTGCTGTATTGCAGGCGCAGGAAGGTGTTGTCATGAAAGAGCATCTGGAACTTGCCGTGACGAAACCGACCTCTACTGTCAGCTTCGCCTTGCGCAATGACGCGGAGGATAAGGAGCGGATATTGCGTGCGTTGAAACAGGCAAACGGCAACCGGAGTGTCGCCGCAGAACTGCTCGGCATAGGCAGGACAACACTATACAGCAAACTTGAAGAGTATGGACTTAAATATAAATTCAAGCAATCATAGCCCGTAATTCACTGAATTTGGCTATCTTTGCATAACATTTGAGAAAAACGGCGATTGGCAGGAGCTTTTCGCCGCCAACATATAGGATAAGACCGCAAGGCGTTTCAAGCGAAAATCTGGTAAATTGGAACTACGGAGACGATTGCGTGATGCTTATGCTATGCTTACGCATAGCGTGCATTCACGTACTCTCCGTAAAGGCTTTACCAGAGCCATCGCTTGAAGGTAGTGTGAATTGCACGCTACTTTTTTACCCTTGCCTAACGAAAGGAAACGATTATGGGTAAAGTTCAGATTCTCGCCGTACTGACGATGGACGGATGTCTTTCTTCAGAGTTATATGATAAAGCACATCAGGATTTGTGCCTTGACCGTTGCGGTCTTGATGAAATCAGGAAGAAAGCCTTTTACCGTGTGACACCGGACTATTCCATTTCAATGCTGCACGAATGGAGAAAAGACTGCACAAACATCCGTTACCTCGCGGAAGCCACACCGGACACGGCAGACTATATAAACGGACTGCTGCGGATGCACGCTGTGGATGAAATCATACTATACACCGTTCCTTTCATATCCGGAAGCGGACGACATTTTTTTAAGTCGGCTCTGCCAGAGCAACACTGGACGCTTTCCTCTTTGAAAAGCTATCCCAACGGTGTATGTCGCATTATCTATATCCTTGATAAAAAAGCAAGATAGCCAAAATGTGCGGCAAGCATACATTTCTATTTTCAGGAATAGAATAAATGTTCCGATTACAAACAATTTAAGTCGGAGATAATTTGTCCTTGTGAAAAAATACTGAATTTTATACCTCTGAAATCCAGCACTTTGTAAAATTGAGTGTTGGATTTTTTATTTTCTGCCGCGTTTTTTGCCAATTATATTCATGTGCGCACGCAGAAAACAAAGTGTAATTTTCAAAATTGACAGAACCATGAATTATTTCTTGCTGGCGGAAACCGACTTTTTCCGCCTGATAAACGAAGCCGGCGACTGCAATATGGAAACGGCATACACGGCTTTCGCCACCCAAGTGATCGAACTGTGCAACGGCGGCATGGACATGAACCTTACCGTCATCGCGCTTGCCTACATCGAAATCGAGTTGCAGCACCATCCCGTACGTAATCTGTCAGAAGAAAAAAGAGAGATTGCCGCCTACGTCAGCAAGGCTCTGTCTTTCGTAAGAAAGATGCAGAAATTCCTTGCCACGCCCCAAGTGCCACCACTAATATCCGCCAACAACGCAACAGAAACCACCGCCAGCCTTCTTCAATGGACGGGCAATGCCATCGACCTCGTGGAACTTATCTACGGCATAGACGTGATGGGCTGCATCAACAACGGCAATATGCCGCTCAAACAGCTCGCCCCACTTCTCTATAAGATATTCGGGGTTGATTCTAAAGACTGCTACCGCTTCTACACTGATATCAAACGCCGGAAGAACGAAAGCCGCACCTATTTCATTGACAGGATGCAGGAAAAACTGAACGAGAGAATGCTACGCGACGAAGAGTTGGAACGCATGAGAAAATGACATCAAAAAAACAAGCGGGACAGGTTTTGAAACTTGTTCCGCTTGTTTCCATTATTGCCAATGGGCTACTTCTGCTGCAACAGATGTTTCAGGTTATCATCGTTGGCGATACGCTCCAGTTCCTCCTGAACAATCTGCTTCACCTCTTCCTTGATGCGTCGGTAATTTTCCTGCACCGTTTCCTTCATGCGGTCGTTGCCGTCCTCGTCCGTGAAATCGGTAATGACGGGGATTTTCTTGTAGGCACTTTCCTCCCGCTTCACCTTCTCTGCATCCACCACAATCTCACAGTGAAAAATCTTCTGCTCGATGCGCTCGTTGAAGTTGTCGGACACCGAACCGACAAACATCCCCTGCGTAAGCCCGGAAATCTTGCTCGGCGGTATGAGCGCGTCCATCTGCGTGTTGATAGAGGTGGAAACGTCCTGCCGGTTGATGGAAATGGACTGCCGTTTCTGCAACACCTTACCGAACCGCTCGGAGAGCGTCTTGGCGGTTTCCCCGACCACCTGACCGGAGAAGATGTTGCCGACAGTGTTCATGACAACACGCGCCTCCTTGTCCCCGTAGTCACGCACCAACTGGCTGAAATCCTGAAATCCCAGACACACGGCAACCTTGTTGCTTCGCGCGGTGGCAATGAGGTTGTCCAGCCCCTTGAAGTATATCGTCGGTAGCTCGTCTATGATAACCGACGACTTCAACATCCCCTTCTTGTTAATGAGTTTCACAATACGGGAGTTATACAGACCAAGAGCCGCCCCGTAGATGTTCTGGCGGTCGGGATTGTTACCCACGCAGAGGATTTTCGGCTCTTCGGGATTGTTGATGTCCAGCGTAAACTCGCTGTCCGACATCACCCAATAGAGCTGCGGGGAAATCATCCTCGAAAGAGGGATTTTCGCCGATGCTATCTGCCCTTGAAGCTGCTCAGCCGCCCCTCCAAGCCATGCATCCATGAACGGGGAAAGGTAGTTTTCCAGTTCGGGATAGGAGGATAAAATCGGAAAAATATCCTCATAGCGGCGGTTGAGTAGTTCAATGGCATGGGGAAACGTGCAATACTTCCCGTTCTTGTAGATTTTGAGATACCAGATAATGCTGGCAAACAAAATAATCGGTGATTCCACAAAGAAGTCGCCCTGCTTCTGCACCCACGTCTTATTGAGGTTGAGCATAATGGTGTAGGCACTCTCGTAAGCGTCCGTAATATCCTCCATGAAATCCGGGTGAATGGGATTGCAACGGTGTGAGCGTCGCGGGTCGTCGAAGTTGATCACATAGAACTTCGGCTTCACCTTGTAGCCGTCAGGATTGTTCATCAAGTGGTTATAGGCGATGGTCGAGAGGTCGGGATATTTGAAATCATAACAATACATCGAAAAGCCCTTCTCAATCTGTTGCTTGATAAAGCTGTTCACAACGGCGTATGACTTGCCGCTGCCCGGTGTACCCAACACGATGGACGCACGGAAGGGATTAACTACATTAATCCAGCCGTTGTTCCAACGCTTCTTGTAATAGAAGCGAGTGGGCAGATTGACCGAATACTCGCTTTCGATGAGCCTCGTTTCCTGCATGAAACTCTCGTTCTCGTTGTTGAAAACATCGTCCATCAGATTATGTTTCAACAGGCGGCTCATCCACAGACCGCCCATCAAAAGGCAGACATATCCCGTGCCGATGGTCAGGATATACAGAGCCGTGACCGCTTCAACCGGAAGCGGCAGAGCCAGTATCCACCAGTTCAGAAAGAACAGTACGAACCCGGCGGCGATTGCCGTCCAGATTTTCCGCCAAGTGACTTTCTCACCCTTGACGCCCTTCGTTCCCAGACATGACAAGGCAAGCAGCAGGACGACAAACAACTTCGTGTAGAGGATGGAATGGAACAGCCCCGCCGTGCGGTCGAAGTTCATCAGTATCCTGTCCACCACGCCGATGTCCACGCCCCACAGCCGGATGGCTTCATAGCAGAACCAATACACGTTCATTACCACTAAAATAATACTCACGGCACGCAGAAAATCCATGATTTTTGCCAATGCCCTCAAATCGTCTTCTTGTTGTGACATACATTGATTTTTTGATTGTTGATACTCCGATTACATACCCAAGCCCTTGCGCTTTTTCTTCTTTCTGCGCTGCATCGCCCGGATGAAAGCCTCTTCCTCGGCATTGGTCGCCGGACCTTCGGGATTGAGCAAGCCCATACCGCCCGACACGTCTTCACGGTCGTATGCGGTCTGACCGTGTGCCTTGTGCGTGTCGTCCGCTGCATCCACCGGAATGGATAGCGGTATCGGCGGCTGTCCCGCGTATGGCAGAGTGAAGTGTTCCTGCAAGGCATTCGCCGAGAGTTCCTTGCCCATGCGCGAGCCGTTCAACACGCATCCCGTGCGGTGGTCGATGAAGGTAGCCCCATAGATGCGCCCTTCCTCCGTATGACGCAACACGGTGTCGATGCCCTTTTCTTTGAGCCGGGACACAAACTTGTCCTTGTCATAAGTGCCTTGCAGCACGGAAAGGACAGTGCGTTTCGTCATGTCGGCGAGTTTCCTGTCCTTAATCTCCAGCTTGGAACGGGCAAACTTATTCTGCACGGCTTCATAGCCTGCGGACTTCCCGAAAAGCGAGGACTTGAACGGGTTGCCCACCTTGTCGCCCTTGTCGTCCGTGACGGAATAGACCAGCCCGTGATATTCCCGTCCGCGCACGTTGCCCCTCGCTTCCTCCACCGTCAGGTTATAGAGGGAAAGGAGCGCACGGTATTCGCCCATCGTCTGAAAACGGTACTGCCCGTTCAGAGCCTTCAAGGTATTGCCCACCTGCTTCTTCACATCGCCTGCCGAAGCGTCCACCTTGCGCAACGGGTTTTCCAATCTCGGATTTTTACGCTCAGCCGGATGCAAGCCGTACTTCTGTTCCAGTTCCTTGCGGATACGGTCGCTGCGACGGTAAAGGAAATCACGGTTGAGCCGTTTCCCGTTCTCGTCCACATTGACCGTCACGATGTGCAGGTGGTGACGGCCGATGTCCTCGTGCTTGAAAACAAGATAAGGCTGGTTGCCGAAGCCGAGTTTTTCAAGATACTCGCGGGCGATATTCTGCAACTCCATATCGGTCAGCACATCTTCCGGGTGCGGATTTAACGAGATATGCATCACCGGCTTCTCCACCTTCATCTGCGGCGGCAGGAAGGTACGGAAGCCCTCCATCGCCTTGTTGATGTCCACCGTTCCCGAACCGTCATTGTAGATGCGGTTGGTGGTGAGCAACCTCCCTTGCGCCTCGTTAATCTTCTCACCGTTGTAGGCGATTGCGCCATACAAAGAGCTGCCTACACTGATTTTTGCGACCATTTCGCCTCCATTTGAGTTTCACTCTTCTTCAAACGCGACTCGGCAGAGTCCAAACAAGTTTGGCTCTGCTCTCGCTGCTCCTTCAGTTCCCTTGAAAGTTCCACAATCTGACGGCTCAGTTTCACGAGTTCGATGGTGTGCTGCTCCAGTTTGTAGAGCAACGCCATCGCCTTTTTCTCGGAGAAATGCAGCCTCAGTTCCTTCACGACTTGGTTGTAATTTGTACCCACGGCGCGGAACTGCGCGTGAAAATCCGACAACTTGGTGTAGTAGTCCACCAGCGTCTTGTCCACCTTCAGCACCTTGAACGGCTGTCCGAAGAAGTGCGCTTTGAGGAAAACCGACCGTGCATAGACACCCGATTTTCCGAACATGGCGAGGAAACGGTTGTGTTCCTCCTCGTTGAAACGGACGGTGTAGCGGTACACCGCCGGATCAAGTTTGGGATTTCTCCCTGCTTTACTTTTCCTTTTCTCTTTCATATTACTTTGGATTTAGCGGATTGACGGCATAAGCCGCCGCTTCAAGGCACATACACCGTAGGTCTGAAAGGCTGCCCGACTTCGGAGGGGAAGCCCGCCCCCTGCAAGGGCAAGTGCTTTTCGTGGCTGCTCAAAATATTTTGAGCGGCTGAAAAGACATCTTGCTATGTTCAGGTGAACATAAAAATCCGTCAGGGGACGGATGGAAAAGATACCTTTCAGGACTCCGGCTGCGCCACTATCGGCGAACCCTGCTGTCCGGGGGCAAAGTTACACCCTTAACGCGGTATCGGACAGATGCTTGACCCGGTCAATGACTGCCAACCAGCGCAACGTGCTGCCACTTGCCGGAGAAGTGATACAAGTTCCAGAATATACTTGTTTATTTGCAGCATGATTCAAGAAACGAACGATTTGAAGATATGAGAAAAGGAACCTTAAAATACCCGGAAACCCGCTTCTGCGGATACTTGCCGAAGCGGATGTCCGAACCGTCGGAAACCCGGTTCTCCGACAATTCGGTGACGTATGGATTCAATGACTTCATGACGCAATGTCGTCATTCATCACTTGTCCGCCGCACCGCTTCACCACAGAACCGGATACGCGACGACCCGCCTGCGCGTGTAGTCAAGGAAGCGGATGGTGCGACAGCCAAATCCGCATGGAAACAGAAAAACAAATCATCAACAAATAAAATGTATAGAACTATGAGTAAGGAAATCTTCGTTGCATTCGCAACACAGAAAGGTGGTATCGGCAAATCCACCGTCACGGCACTTGCCGCCAGCTACCTGCACAACGTGAAAGGCTACAATGTCGCCGTCGTGGACTGCGACGACCCCCAGCACAGCATCCACGGGCTGCGTGAACACGAAACGGGGCTGATTGACAGCAGCACCTACTTCAAGGCTCTTGCCTGCGACCATTTCCGCAAAATCAAGAAGAACGCCTACACCATCGTCAAGAGCAACGCGGTGGACGCCCTCGACGATGCCGAGAGGATGATCGCCACCGAAGATGTGAAACCCGATGTGGTGTTCTTCGATATGCCCGGCACACTCCGAAGCAACGGCGTGATAAAGACGCTCTCGCAGATGGACTACATCTTCACTCCGCTGAGTGCCGACCGCTTTGTCGTGGAGAGTACCCTGAAATTCGTCACGATGTTCCGCGACAGGCTGATGACGACCGGACAGGCGAAAACAAAGGGGTTTTATCTGTTCTGGACGATGGTGGACGGCAGGGAGAGGAACGACCTGTACGGCATCTACGAGGAAGTGATCGCCGAAATGGGCTTCCCGGTGCTTTCCACCCGTCTGCCCGACAGCAAGAAGTTCCGCCGCGACCTTTCGGAAGAGCGCAGGAGCGTGTTCCGCTCCACCATCTTCCCGATGGACACGGCACTGTTGAAAGGGAGCGGCATCCGTGAGTTTTCCGAAGAGATAAGCGACATCATCAGACCGCAGTGAGCATGGGCAGCAGGAAAGTGAACACGGAAGGCATCGACGAGGAACTGTTGTTAGCCTCCATCGGGCGACGCACTCAGGAGGTGGCACGCCCCACGCAGGAAGTCCCCGCAGCCGTACCGACCGAAGAAAGCACCGCCGCACCGGAACCGCCTCCTGCGCAACCCGCCACACGGGAAAAAGCGCAGAGGGAAGGCAACCGCCGGAAAAGGCAGGACGAGGACTATAACGAGCTGTTCCTGCGCCGCAACGAGATAAAGACCCGCCAGTGTGTCTATATCAGCCGCGATGTCCACGGCAAAATCCTCAGAATCGTGAACGACATCGCCGGAGGTGAAATCTCGGTAGGCGGCTATGTGGATACCGTGCTGCGTCAGCATCTGGAGCAGCACAAGGAGAGAATTAACGAACTGTATAAAAAACAACGGGAAGATTTAATCTGACATGAAAAAGGAAAAGAACAAAAAAAGAAGAGTGCCGCAGCAAGACGGCAAGGGCATGGTTGCCCAAATGCAGACGAGCGTGGAAATCATATCGCTTGCCACGGAAATCTGCAAATGCAGTGAGAAAGACTATGAGCGTCTGTTCATCCGTGAACCCGAAGTGAAGGCGCGAGCGGGAAAGATGGCGTATGTGCGCCCGGAGTACCACGACCGCATCATGCGCATCATCCGCGTAATCGGGCATGACAGGCTCACCCTGTCCGCCTACATCGACCATGTGCTGACCCAGCATTTCGACCAGTGCGAGGATGCCATAAGAAGCCTTTACGCCAAGAATTACAACCCGGTATTTTAACCCAGACAGGAAGCGTATGAATGAAACAATAAGCATAACAGACATTCTGCTGACGGTATCGGTCGGCTGCAACCTGTGGTTCCTGTTCCTGCTCCTTTACGAGCGCATCATGGACACGCGGATTGTCCGCTTCTTCAAGGGCATCGCCGGATTGTGGCGGTCGTCGGGCAGCACGGAGATAAAGCAGGAAACAGCGCAAGAGGAAGCCCCTGCGGAAAATGCGGACATCATCGGCAAGAGCCGTTTCAGGATGGCTTCAACCCGGACAACCGCTGCCATACCGACGCAACAAGCCGCCACTTCGGAAAAAGGCATTGAGTTGTCGGCGGAAGACACTACTTTTGACGACGGAAACACGGAAACCGCCTCACCGACAGCGCAAGTCCCGGAGGAAAAACTCGATGAAACATTCACGAGCATACCGCCGGAGGAACTGGAGTTCGGCGAGGATGAACCGGAGGAGGACGCTTCGGATACACCACAGGCTTCGGGCAACAGCTTTGACGAGATTGACGATGCCTGCAAGACCGCCAAGAACCCGGACGCGACACAGGCGGAACGTGAAAAGGCGGCAAAGGTGTTCACCGACATGGAAGGCACGGAGCTGTACGATAAAATGATGGAAGGCTCTTCGGAGATAGGCATCCGTATCAGGGGGCTTATCGAAATACGGATGAAAAAGCCTAAAAAGGTGTTCGTCGTGCCGGACAACATCGAGGAGTTCGACATCCGCAACTATGTGTGACGACAGAAAAAGGAAAGGACATGAAAGAATGACATCAACCCACGCGGCGAGGAAGCGCAAGGCGCATCCGGTCTGCAACGGACAGCCCAAGTCCGTGGAAACAAACGGGCGACCACTAAACCAAAGTAAAGTAACAGAGTATCAACCGCCCGACAAAGGACCATCCACCCTTTCGACGGCACAAAAAAGAACAGTTTATGAACAAGAACATTTTGAAAAACAGAAAAGCAATCCTCTCTGCGGCACTCATCATCGCCGCAACCGCCTCCGCCTTCGCGCAGGGAAACGGCATCGCGGGCATCAACGAAGCCACCTCTATGGTGAGTTCCTATTTCGACCCCGGCACGAAACTGATATACGCCATCGGCGCGGTCGTCGGGCTTATCGGGGGCGTGAAAGTCTATGGCAAGTTTTCATCGGGCGACCCCGACACCAGCAAGACAGCCGCCTCGTGGTTCGGCGCGTGCATCTTCCTGATTGTTGCCGCCACCATCCTGCGCTCATTCTTCCTTTAATAAACAACGTATGGCTGAATACCCGGTAAACAAGGGTATCGGCCGTCCGGTAGAGTTCAAGGGCTTGAAGGCTCAGTACCTCTTCATCTTCTGCGGAGGTCTGCTTGCTCTCTTCGTCCTGTTCATCATCCTCTATATGGTCGGTATCGACCAATGGATATGTATCGGCTTCGGCGCGGCATCGTCCTCCCTCCTTGTGTGGCAGACCTTCGCGCTGAACGCCCGGTACGGCGAACACGGGCTGATGAAACTGGGAGCGGCACGGAGCCATCCCCGATACCTTATCAACCGGCGGCGGATAACCCGACTGTTCAAACGACAACGAAAGGAAGAAAGACAATGAGGAATACATCGAAAATGACAACACTGGAAAACAAGTTCCCCCTGCTTGCGGTGGAGCATGGCTGCATCATCTCAAAGGACGCCGACATCACGGTGGCTTTCGAGGTGGAACTGCCGGAGCTTTACACCGTGACGGGCGCAGAGTACGAGGCTGTCCACGGCTACTGGTGCAAGGCGATCAAGGTGCTGCCGGACTACTCCGTCGTCCACAAGCAGGACTGGTTCATCAAGGAGAAGTACATGCCGGAACTGCAAAAGGACGGCATGAGCTTTTTAAGCCGTTCCTTCGAGCGTCACTTCAACGAGCGTCCGTACCTGAAACACACCTGCTACCTCTATCTGACCAAGACGACGAAGGAGCGTAACCGGATGCAGAGTAACTTCAGCACGCTGTGCCGCGGGCATATCATCCCGAAGGAGCTGGACAAGGAAACCACGACCAAGTTCTTGGAAGCCTGCGAACAGTTCGAGCGCATCATGAACGACAGCGGGCTTGTCCGCCTGCGCCGCCTATCCACCGACGAGATTGTGGGAACGGAAAAGTCCGTCGGACTGATTGAGCGTTACTTCTCGCTCATGCCGGAGGGCGACACCACCTTGCAGGACATCGAACTTTCGGCAAGGGATATGCGCATCGGCGACAACCGCCTGTGCCTGCACACCCTCTCCGATGCGGAAGACCTGCCGGGCAAGGTGGCAACCGATACCCGTTACGAGAAACTCTCCACCGACCGGAGCGACTGCCGCCTGTCATTCGCCTCTCCCGTGGGGCTGCTGCTCTCCTGCAACCACATCTACAACCAGTATGTGCTGATAGACAACAGCGAGGAAGCCTTGCAGAAGTTCGAGAAGTCCGCCCGCAATATGCAGTCGCTGTCCCGCTACTCAAGGAGCAACAGCATCAACCGCGAGTGGATAGACCAATACCTGAACGAAGCCCATTCCTACGGGCTGACCTCAGTACGGGCGCACTTCAATGTCATGGCGTGGAGCGACGACGCGGAAGAGCTGAAGCACATAAGGAACGACGTGGGAAGCCAGCTGGCGAGCATGGAGTGCGTGCCGCGCCACAACACCATCGACTGCCCGACACTCTACTGGGCGGCGATACCCGGCAACGCGGCTGACTTTCCGGCGGAAGAGAGTTTCCACACCTTCATCGAACAGGCGGTGTGCCTGTTCACGGAGGAAACCAACTACCGCAGTTCGCTATCACCCTTCGGCATCAAGATGGTGGACAGGCTCACGGGGAAGCCGCTGCACCTTGACATCAGCGACCTGCCGATGAAGCGGGGTATCACGACCAACCGCAACAAGTTCGTGTTAGGACCGTCAGGCAGCGGCAAATCTTTCTTTATGAATCACTTAGTTCGCCAATACTACGAACAAGGCACGCACGTCGTGTTGGTCGATACAGGAAACTCCTATCAGGGATTGTGCGGGATGATACAGCGCAAGACGGGCGGCGAGGACGGGGTGTATTTCACCTACACGGAAGAAAAGCCCATCAGCTTCAACCCGTTCTACACCGACGATTACGTCTTCGACGTGGAGAAGAAAGACAGCATCAAGACCTTGCTGCTGACGCTCTGGAAGTCGGAGGACGACAAGGTGACGAAGACCGAGAGCGGAGAGCTGGGCAGTGCCGTGAGTGCCTACATCGAGCGCATCAAGACCGACCGTAGCATCGTGCCGTCGTTCAACACCTTCTACGAGTATATGCGTGACGACTACCGCCGTGAGCTGGCTGAGCGTGACATCAAGGTGGAGAAGTCCGACTTCAACATCGACAATATGCTTACCACCATGCGGCAGTATTACCGGGGCGGACGTTACGACTTCCTGCTCAACTCCACGGAGAACATCGACCTGCTGAACAAGCGGTTCATTGTCTTCGAGATTGATTCCATCCGCGATAACAAGGAGTTATTCCCCATCGTGACAATCATCATCATGGAGGCTTTCATCAACAAGATGCGACGGCTGAAAGGGGTGCGGAAACAGCTCATCGTGGAAGAGGCTTGGAAGGCTCTCTCTTCAGCGAACATGGCTGAGTATCTGCGCTATATGTATAAGACCGTCAGGAAGTATTACGGCGAGGCGATCGTGGTGACGCAGGAGGTGGACGACATCATTTCCTCTCCCGTGGTCAAGGAGAGCATCATCAACAACTCCGACTGCAAGATACTTCTCGACCAGCGCAAGTACATGAACAAGTTTGACCAGATACAGGCGTTGCTCGGACTGACGGAAAAGGAGAAGGGGCAGATACTCTCCATCAACATGGCGAACAACCCTTCACGGCTCTACAAGGAGGTGTGGATAGGCTTGGGCGGCACACAGTCGGCGGTCTATGCCACAGAGGTCAGTGCTGAAGAGTATCTGGCGTACACCACCGAGGAAACGGAGAAAGTGGAGGTTTACCGTCTGGCGGAGAAGTTGGGCGGCGACATCGAAGCCGCCATCCGGCAGCTTGCCGAAAGGCGGAGAAACAACAGTTAATCATTAATCACCAACTAAAAACAAAAATGCGTATGAGTTTATCAAAAGTGAAAATGCTGCAAGTCAGCAAATGTCTGATCGGATTGGCGGTCGTGATGCTGCAATCCTGTGACGTGGAGGAAAACCGCCGCGATATGTTGTGCGGGAACTGGGAGAGCGTGGAGGGGAAGCCCGACGTGCTTATCTACAAGGAGGGCGAAGCCTACAAGGTGACGGTGTTCCGCCGGAGCGGTCTGCGCCGCAAGCTGAAACCGGAAACCTATCTCTTGCAGGAAGAGAACGGCAACCTGTTCATGAACACAGGCTTCCGCATCGACGTATCCTACAACGAGGCTACCGACGTGCTGACCTTCTCGCCCAACGGGGACTATGTACGGGTGAAGCCACAGCCGGAAAACCCGATTGAAGAATAACAACAACCACTAAAATCCAAAGTAACATGAGAACAAGAACAACAATGATTGTCTTCCTGTGCCTGCTTCTCGCAGGCAGGGCAAGCGCACAGTGGGCGGTGATAGACCCGTCCAACATCGCGCAGAGCATCGTGAACACCTCCAAGAACGTGGTGCATACCTCTACGACGGCTCAGAACATGGTGAAGAACTTTCAGGAAACCGTAAAGATTTATGAGCAGGGCAAGAAGTATTACGACGCTCTGAAATCGGTGAACAACCTTGTCCGGGATGCCCGCAAGGTGCAGCAGACCATCCTGATGGTGGGCGACATCACCGACATCTATGTGACCAACTTCCAGCGGATGATGCGTGACGACAACTTCACGGTGGAGGAATTAGGAGCCATCGCCTTCGGCTACACGAAGCTGTTGGAAGAGAGTAACGATGTGCTGACCGAACTGAAAAACGTGGTGAACATCACCACGCTCTCCATGACCGACAAGGAGCGCATGGACGTGGTGGAACGCTGCCACTCGAAGATGCGGCGATACCGAAACTTGGTATCGTACTACACCAACAAGAACATATCGGTGAGCTACCTCCGCGCGAAGAAGAAAAACGACCTCGACCGCATCATGGGGCTGTACGGGAACATGAACGAAAGATACTGGTAGCCTATGGAGTTCGACAACCTTCACCAGATACTCCGCTCGCTCTATGAGCAGATGATGCCGCTGTGCGAGGACATGGCGGGCGTGGCGAAAGGCATCGCCGGGCTGGGCGCGTTGTTCTACGTCGCCTACCGTGTATGGCAGTCGCTGGCGAGAGCCGAACCGATAGACGTGTTCCCGATGCTCCGTCCTTTTGCAATAGGTCTTTGCATCATGTTCTTCCCCACGGTGGTGCTTGGCACGATAAACAGCATCCTCTCGCCCGTGGTGCAAGGCACGGCGAAGATGCTGGAGGCGGAAACGCTCGACATGAACACCTACCGGCAGCAGAAGGACAAACTGGAATACGAGGCGATGATGCGCAACCCCGAAACCGCCTACCTTGTGTCCAACGAGGAGTTTGACAAACAGCTGGAGGAACTCGGCTGGTCGCCCGCCGACATGGTGACGATGGCGGGGATGTATATCGACCGTGGTATGTACAGCATGAAGAAGGGCATCCGCGACTTCTTCCGCGAGATACTGGAGCTGCTGTTCCAAGCCGCCGCCCTCGTGATAGACACCGTCCGCACCTTCTTCCTCGTGGTGCTGGCGATACTCGGTCCGATAGCCTTCGCCATATCGGTGTGGGACGGCTTCCAAAGCACGCTCACGCAGTGGATATGCCGCTACATACAGGTCTATCTGTGGCTTCCGGTATCGGATATGTTCAGCACCATACTGGCTAAGATACAGGTGCTGATGCTGCAAAGCGACATTGAGCGGATGCAGGCTGACCCGAACTTCTCGCTGGATTCGAGCGACGGGGTGTATATCGTGTTCCTCTGCATCGGCATCATCGGCTACTTCACCATCCCCACCGTGGCGGGCTGGATCATCCAAGCCGGAGGCATGGGCAGCTACAACCGCACCATGAACCAGATGGCGGGACGCGCCGGGGGCATGGCGGGCGGAGTCGCCGGGGCAACGGCAGGAAACGCGGTCGGTCGCATCGGCAAGCTGCTGAAATAACCAATGTGTAATCATAAAACGGAAAAAGTAAAATGGAATTCAAATCACTCAGAAACATCGAATCGTCGTTCAGGCAGATACGCCTGTTTGGTATCGTCTTCCTCTCGTTGTGCGCCGTGGTGACGGTGTGGAGCGTATGGAGTTCCTACCGCTTCGCCGAGAAGCAACGGGAGAAGATCTATGTGCTGGACAACGGCAAGTCGCTGATGCTCGCGCTGTCGCAGGACCTGTCGCAGAACCGTCCGGCGGAGGCACGGGAGCATATACGCCGCTTCCACGAGCTGTTCTTCACGCTCTCGCCCGAAAAGAGCGCGATTGAACACAACGTGAAGCGTGCGTTGCTGCTGGCGGACAAGAGCGTGTACCACTATTATTCGGACTTCGCCGAGAAGGGGTACTACAACCGCGTCATCGCCGGGAACATCAACCAAGTGCTGAAGGTGGACAGCGTGGTGTGCGACTTCAACGCCTATCCCTACCGCGCCGTGACCTACGCCACGCAGAAAATCATCCGGCAGAGCAACGTCACCGAGCGCAGCCTCGTGACCACCTGTCGCCTGCTGAACGCCTCACGGTCGGACGACAACCCCAACGGCTTCACCATCGAGGGGTTCACCATCATCGAGAACAAAGATTTACAGACAATCAAAAGGTAACGGATTATGAAACGGAAACTTCAAGACAAGAGAAAACAAATCGTGGCAAAAGTCAAAGGCTATCTTGACGGTTTGCCGCCGGAAACACGCCGCCGCATCGTGCTGGGGATGCTTGCCGCCTTCGCGGTGCTTGCCCTCTACACCTTCGGCAGAGCCGTCTATGACATCGGCAGAAACGACGGCTCACGCATGGAAACGGGACACGCCGGACAGGTGGAACTGCCGACCCCGGCAGAAACAGACAATCACTTAATACCTTATTTATATGGAACAGAAGAAGAATGAACCGACGAAAGAGAACAAAGCCGCTCCCGATGCTGGAAAACCGAAAAAGGAGCGCGAACCGCTGACCGAGGCGCAACGGCTGAAACGGCAGAAGATGATAGTCCTGCCTGCTATGGTGCTGGTGTTCATCGGGGCGATGTGGCTGATATTCGCCCCGTCCACCGGTAAGGAACAGAAACCGGGAACGGACGGCTACAACACCGAGATGCCCGATGCTGACAAGGAGAACAGGCTGATTATCGGCGACAAGCTGAAAGCCTACGAGCATGGGGAGATGGAAGAGCGGTTGGAGAGCCGCAACCGTGCCATCGGGCAGTTGGGCGATATGTTCGACCGTGAGGTGGCGCAGATGGAGGACGGAAAGGACTTCGACCTCGCCAATCCGGGCGGCAAGGAGGAAACGGCACAGCCAGCCACGCCGCAGACCATCCGATCCTCCGCTGCCGCCTACCGTGACCTGAACGCCACACTCGGCAACTTCTATGAACAGCCGAAGGAGGACAACTTCGAGATGGAAGAACTGTTGGAGCGCATCACCTCGCTGGAATCGGAACTTGAGAGCGAGAAAGGCAAGGCAAATGCCGTGGACGACCAAGTGGCACTTATGGAAAAGTCCTACGAACTGGCTGCAAAGTATATGGGCGGTCAGAACGGCAGACAACCATCAGCGGAACAGTCGGCAGAGCCTGCCACCGTACAGAAAGGAAAGAAGAACACGGCAATGCCTATCAAAAAGGTGGAGCATCAAGTGGTTTCCTCACTATCACAGCCCATGAGCAACGCGGAGTTTGTCGCCACCTTCTCGCAGGAGCGCAACCGGAATTTCAACACGGCTGTCGGCACGGCGGAGGTATCGGACAGGAACACCATCCCGGCGTGTGTGCATGGAGCGCAGAGCGTGACGGACGGGCAGACGGTAAGGCTCCGCCTGCTGGAACCGATGGCGGTGGCGGGCAGGACAATCCCCCGCAATGCGGTGGTGGTCGGCACGGGAAAGATACAGGGAGAGCGGCTCGACATCGGGATCACCTCGCTGGAATACGACGGCACGATTATCCCCGTGGAACTTGCGGTCTATGACACAGACGGACAGTCCGGCATCTTCATCCCGAACTCGATGGAGATGAACGCCGTCAGGGAGGTCGCCGCCAACATGGGCGGCTCGTTAGGGAGCAGCATCAACATCTCCACCAACGCCGGGGCGCAACTCGCCTCCGACTTGGGCAAGGGGCTGATACAAGGCACGAGCCAGTATATCGCCAAGAAGATGCGAACCGTCAAGGTGCATCTGAAAGCCGGATACAGGGTCATGCTCTATCAGGAAAAGGACTGAAAACAACAATCAATCAAAAAACATTTACCACTAAAATCCAAAAGTAATGAGAAAAGTAATCATCATGTTTGCCCTCGCTATGGGCATCGCATCTGCCAACGCGCAGGAGAATGTAACCGTTGAACAGAACAACGGAAGTAATGAACAGCCGACCTTGACAAAAGAGGTCTATCCGCAGAAGGAGGCGGACGGCGACCTGTATCACGGTCTGTCGCGCAAGCTGACCTTCGACCGCATGATACCGCCGCACGGTCTGGAAGTGACCTACGACAAGACCGTCCACGTCATTTTTCCGGCGGAGGTGCGCTACGTCGATTTAGGCTCGCCCGACCTGATTGCCGGAAAAGCCGATGGAGCCGAGAACATCATTCGCGTGAAGGCTACCGTGCGGAATTTCCCCAACGAAACCAATATGTCCGTAATCACCGAGGACGGAAGTTTCTACACCTTCAACGTGAAGTATGCCGCCGAACCGCTGTTGCTCAACGTGGAGATGTGCGACTTCATCCATGACGGCAGCACGGTGAACCGTCCGAACAACGCGCAGGAAATCTATCTGAAAGAATTAGGCAGCGAAAGCCCGATGCTGGTACGCCTTATCATGAAGTCCATCCACAAGCAGAACAAGCGCGAGGTGAAGCATATCGGCTGCAAGCGTTTCGGCATCCAGTACCTTTTGAAAGGCATCTACACGCACAACGACTTGCTCTACTTCCACACGGAGATAAAGAACCAGAGTAACGTGCCTTTCGATGTGGACTACATCACTTGGAAAATCGTGGACAAGAAGGTGGCGAAGCGTATCGCCGTGCAGGAGCAGATCATCCTGCCGCTCCGTGCGCAGAACTACGCCACACTCGTGCCGGGCAAGAAGAGTGAGCGCACGGTCTTCACGATGGCGAAGTTCACCATCCCCGACGACAAGTGCCTCGTGGTGGAGTTGAACGAGAAGAACGGCGGCCGTCACCAATCCTTCGTGATTGAGAACGAGGATTTGGTACGCGCCAATACCATCAACGAACTTCAAGTGCGCTGACCATGAGAAAGTACATCGCAACAATCATCGCGTCGCTTGCCCTGTTCACGGGGCAGGCGCACGCCCAGCGATGCCTGCCGAAGATGCAGGGCATCGAGGTAAGGGCGAACATGGCGGACGGCTTCAATCCCGGTGGCAAGAACGGCGGGTACAGCTTCGGGGCGGCACTCTCCACCTACACAAAGAAAGGGAACAAGTGGGTGTTCGGTGGCGAATACCTACTGAAGAACAACCCCTACAAGGACACCAAGATACCCGTGGCGCAGTTCACGGCGGAGGGCGGCTATTACTTCAAGATACTGTCGGATGCCCGAAAAATCGTGTTTGTCTATGCCGGGGCTTCGGCTCTCGCCGGATATGAATCGGTGAATTGGGGTAAAAAAGTGCTGCATGACGGCTCCACGCTGCACGACCGGGACGCCTTCATCTACGGCGGTGCGCTGACGCTCGATGTGGAGTGCTATGTGGCAGACCGTATATCCTTGCTTGCCAACCTGCGTGAGCGTTGCCTGTGGGGTGGCGACACGAGGAAGTTCCACACGCAGTTAGGGTTCGGTGTAAAATTCATAATCGGATGAGCCTATGGGACTGACTGTGATTGACCTTGACATCAAAAATCTTTCCCTTGAAGATTTTATGAGGGCTATGGGCTATGAGCCTGTCGATAGAAACGCCAACCTGCTGATATACGAGTCGCCGTATTCGACAAAAGGCAATATCATCGTGGATACCGGCATAAACTGCTGGTATGACAAGGAGAAACCCGATAAGACCTATGGAGGGATTTACGACCTCGCCCATGAAATTACCGGAAGTGCCAACCGCTCGGAACTCAACCTGTTCATCGCATCCGAAATGAAAAAGGTGCGTGAGGTGAAGATGTACGGCGTCACTGCAAACGGCAAGGAGGCTGACGGAAACATTGTCGTGGCTTCACCCGTAAGGAACGCCAACCAGCCGAAGCCGGAACCACCCAAAAGGAAACGGGGGATGCGCCTATGAACATTGACGAACTCCGAAAAATCCCGCTGGCGGACTTCCTTGCACGGTTGGGGCATGAGCCAGTCAGAAGGAGCGGAAACGAGTTGTGGTATCTCGCCCCGTACAGGGGCGAGCGCACACCCTCTTTCCGTGTGAACGTGGCGAAACAGCTCTGGTACGACTTCGGGCTTGGCAAGGGCGGCGACATATTCACGCTTGCCTGTGAGTTTCTGCAAAGCGATGACTTTATGGCGCAGGCGAGGTTCATAGCGGAAGCCGCCAATATGACGGTTGCCGGATGGGAAAAGCCCACCTATCTCCCTAAGCCGGCCGAACCCGTCTTTGAGGATGTGGAGGTCGCCCCGTTGCTCAGCTCTCCGCTGACGGAGTATCTTGCGGAACGGTGCATCCCTTACGCCACCGCATCCCGCCACTGCTGCCGCCTAAATTACGGTGTGCGTGGGAAACGGTATTTTGCCATCGGTTTCCCGAACATGGCAGGGGGCTATGAAGCCCGAAGCCGCTTTTTCAAAGGGTGCATCCCGCCAAAAGATGTGTCTTTGGTAAAGGCGAGGGAAATCCCGGCTGGCGAGTGCCTCGTGTTCGAGGGCTTCATGGACTTCCTTTCGGCTGAAACGCTCCAAGTAACCGGTAACGCGGACTGCCTTGTGCTGAACTCCGTCGCCAACGTGAAGAAGGCGGTGGAACTGCTGGACGGCTACGGGCGTATCGGCTGCTTCCTCGACCGTGACGAAGCTGGACAGCGGACGCTTGCCACACTAACCGGACAATACGGGGAACGTGTCACCGACCGTTCCGTCCTCTATGACGGTTGCAAGGACTTGAACGAGTATCTGCAACAGACAACAAAAAAAGAAAAAACAACCATCTAAAAATCGAAGAATATGAATATACTGAATAACAGAAACAAGAGAACATCAATCTTCAAGGCGGTGGCGTTGTGCCTGATAGCCGCCGTGTCATTCACTCTCGTGTCGTGCGACGACGACATGGACATCCAACAGTCTTATCCCTTTACGGTGGAGGTGATGCCCGTGCCTAACAAGGTGACGAAGGGGCAGACGGTGGAAATCCGCTGTGAACTGAAAAAGGAGGGCGACTTCGCCAATACGCTCTACACCATCCGCTATTTTCAGTTCGAGGGGGAAGGCAAACTGAAAATGGACAACGGTATCACTTTCCTGCCCAACGACCGCTACCTGCTGGAGAACGGGAAGTTCCGCCTGTACTACACGGCGGCAGGCGAAGAGGCGCACAACTTCATCGTGGTGGTGGAGGACAACTTCGGCAACTCCTTCGAGCTGGAGTTTGACTTCAACAACCGGAACATCAAGGATGACGGCTTCACCATCGTTCCCATCGGAAACTTCAAACCACTGCCGAAATGATGCGTGTGTGGTTGATGATACTCTGTTCGCTTCTGGCGGTCTGTTCTGCGTCCGCGCAGATCAGCCGCCAAGAGGGAACGGACGGGCAGGCGGCAATCTGCCGACTGCCGCTTTTCGAGAGGGCTGTGCGCTGCACGAAGTATTTTGAGGGCTGGCACTCGGAGAAACACCACCCGTATGTAGGATACGGACACCGCTTGCTGCCGGGCGAAAGGTATTCGGCACGAACCATGACGAAACGGCAGGCTGACGCGCTCCTGCGGAAAGACATGCGGAAGTTCTGCGCGATGTTCAGGCAGTTCGGAAAGGACAGCCTTCTGCTCGCCACGCTTGCCTACAATGTCGGACCATATAGGCTTTTAGGCAGCAAGACAATTCCCAAAAGTACCCTAATCAAGAAGTTGGAGGCTGGCGACAGGAACATCTACCGTGAGTATATAGCCTTCTGCAACTACAAAGGGAAACGCCACGCCATGCTGCTCAAACGGAGAAAGGCGGAGTTTGAGCTACTGTATATCAAGTAAAAAATAAGAAAGAGGATAAATCTATACTTAATAGAATATCCTCTTTCTTCTAATTTGTGGACGGAGAGGGAGTCGAACCCTCATGGCGAAACTATTGAGTTCAGAGTATGTCTTCACTGTACATTCATTCCTTGCAGCGCAAACCGCCCAGTACGCCAAATGCCCACCATACAAAAAAGTTACCTAATGTAATCATATTCTTCAGAGATTTAATGAAATTAAACGTGCTAATACATCCAACCGCAAACTGGTAAAAAGAGGGCGGCAGACACCCGAAGAAATGAACAGATATTAAACATACTCCTACGTTCAATCTTAATTGAATACAAAAGTACACAAAAATTCGCTCATTAGCGAAAAAACAAAGGTTTCTTTGCTACTTTCTTTGTCCGCCATCCTGCTCACTGAAAGAAAGTAGGGCGGCTTTCGCCGCCCACCACTCAAAAGCGTGTGTAAAGTCCTGTCACCATCGTGAACATTTCCTCCAGCATATCAAAATAGATACCCTCGTGTACGGCAATGTCCTTTTCCTTGCAGTCAAATGTCTTCTTGCTGAACGTCCTGCGATAGAAACGCATATTGTAGAGGTCTGCCCCTCCGTCATAGATGATGTCAAGGCGGTTTGCGCTTGTCTTGTTCCTCGCAAGGCTCATCCGTAAGCCGTTGCCCATATCTATAAAATTACGGCTTCCTGTCATAGTGGCGAAGCGTTTTCCGCCTATCTGCTGTAATATAGTCTTTGCTATCATATCCGTTGTTCTTAGGGTTTTAAGTGTTGGCGGTGCGTACACCGCCAACCCGTTCAAAATTCTATCATCTCGGCAATGGGTGTCTGCCGTTTTAGCCACTCCTTCACGCACTCCATATTATACTCGCTCGTGATGACTGCCGTATGGCTGTCGGTAGCGGTGAAGCGTGTGCTTTCGTAATCATCTATCCACCCTTTGAGGGTGTCAGTTCCCCACATTTGGGCATCGTCAAATATGCCGTCCAATGCCGTAATCGGCTCTTTGAACTTGACAATCAGCGTTTGATAGGTTGCGTTCATCGTCTGTCCTCCTTTCCTGCTTTTTCGTTCAGCCACTTGTCCCTTGCTTCCCGACACTCGTCCAATGTGGATTTTACACAAGCGAACAATTCTCCGTCCGTGTGGCGGTAGTCGTATTGCACAAGTGTCCGCCTGCGTCTGCCGATACCCGATTGGAAACGCTCGTATTTCTCCGTACCTACTTCCGTACAGGTACTTACTCCATTGATGGTCATTCGTGTTGCCATAATCATCGCTCTTTTAGATGTTAAAAATGTACTGATAAAAGTCTGTTCTTCATCACCATTTCGGGATTGCTCGTGTAGCGTTGGTGCAGGTAGAAATGGTGTGAACCGAAGCCGTAATGGAAAAACTTGTCAAGTTCGTGTTTCTCGGCAAACTCCTTTACGCCTTTTCTCAATCCCTCCTCACTCGTTGCAAGAGTGAGGAGGTTTACAAATTCAAGGAACATCGTGGGGATTGCATCGTCCCACACACAAATCATACTTTCAATTCTTACTTCCATATCAATATCGTTTTAGGGTTTATGCTATGCCACTTTCATCCGCTCACGGATAAGGTTGGCGTTGCGGTTCACAAGGTCTATGATGCGCTCGTGGTATTCGGTGTCTTGGTTGTGCTTGCCGTGACACTGCACCACTTCGAGGGTTCGCAAGTCCACCTCAACGGTTTCAATAATCTCATCGCCAATCCTTGCCGAGAGTATGAGGGTGTCGGGTTTCTTGTAGTATTCACTGCCGAACACGCAGATGTGCTGCGCCTTGCCCTCGTTGTAATATTCGTCTATGCTTTCAAGCACCTTGACGATTAGTTCCTCGTCCGTGATTACCAAGCCGAAGAATTTGGATTTAAGGTTGATGAAATCTTCCTCGTTCTTCTTCTCTTGGAGCAACCGCTTTTGCTCACGCTCACGCCTTTCAATCTCCCAACGGCGGTGTTGCTCGGCTCGTTCCTTCTCGTGTATGGCATCAATCTTTCGGCTTGCCTTGTCGTGCGCCACTATGAAATCTTCGGGGCAGATGTTCTTGGGGTTACGGAGGTCTTGACCGAGTTTTTTGAGCATATACAGATAGTCGCACCACATTGGGAAGTTGTATATCTGGTATTTGTGACGCTTGGCAATCAGATATGACGCCCAACATTCATCGGCATTGCGGACATTGAAAAGAAAATGCTTCATTACCTCAATCTCACCGCCTTTCATAAGGGTTTCAATTCTTGGATTGGTAAGGAGAGCCGTGAAAAGACGCACGGGGGAAATGCCGTGGAAATCGCCCTTGAAGCCGTTGCGTTTGAGTTGTGGCAATATCCTCATCTTGGGATATGGATAGCTCCTTGCCACCACATCATCGTATAGGCTGTTGTGCGGTCTTACCTCCATATCGCTGCCCAATGCCCACACATCGCAATAGCTGAAAAGGAAGCCTCGGAGCAACGCCATATCCGTAACCTTGCCGTTGGGTGCAATCCAACGCTGCACAACCTCGTGGCAATAGAAGTGCATCGGTTCGCCTTTCCTGCTTTCGCATCTGACCTGCGCCACACGGATAACCTGATAGCCTTTGCAGGTGGTTATCACGCTGAAATACTGCGTTTCCTTGTAGGTGCGCTTTCGGGTGTCCTGCACTTTGAGTTCGGTATGGCATCTTGGGCAGGTGCAACCTACAAGGGTGTCGCATAGTTCGCTCCTGCTGTGCCACTCGTGACCGCAGTCGGAGCAGGTTATGTTCCCTTTTTTGGTGCGGTAGCCGATATGCTCAACGCAATGGCGGTATGCCCAATCTATTTGTGTCGCGGATATGGGGCGGAGGTTGGCGGAAAGTCTTGCCACCTCTTTCTGTATCTTGGTCTTGGGTTTCATAAGCCTAAATCAAATAATGAGGGTTGTGGTTGGTTTTCTTTTCTCACTGACGGTCTGTTGCGGTTCTGCAATTTGCGGAGTTCCTCCTCTTGGTATCTGCGGACTGCGTTCTGCCGTGCCTCCGCCTTTTCCTCTGCCGTGAGTTCTACAACGTGGTTCACTACCACTTGGCAGTTCATCGGTTTGCCCACCTCTATCTCGTTTTCCTCATAGTAGTGGATGGCTTGCCCGAAAATCTCTCCGTCAGTGAAGCCGTTGCAACCGCTTTTCTGCACATAGTTCAGAATGTGGGTCACGCAATCGTCCATGTTCTTGGCAGGGTTGCGGTACTTCTTCGCAAAGAGCGTATCTTCCTCCGCACGCTGTTCCAAATACATCTTTATCGTTCTCTTGAAATGGTCTGTCCCTTTCATATCGCTGTTGTTTTTAGATTGTCTGTTTCAGTATCTCTCTCCAATAGGTCGGCTCTACCTCGCTGAGAAGGAAATCTATAAAGTCCCTCCGTGCGTCCTTGTTCAGTTCGTGGTATAGTTCACGGAATGTGCTGAAATTGCCGTTGATGTACGTTTCCACCATATACTCGAAGATGTTGTCCACCTCGTAATATCTGCACTGCTGCGCTGCCGTCTTGCTGTTTCTCTTTGCCATATCGGTAAGGGTTAAAGGGTGAATAACCAAAGGATGAAGCCGAAGAAGGCAATGGTGGAAAGGATAGCCACGATTACACCTATCGCCACTCGGAACACTCCGTTTACAATCTCTCTTATGATGCCCCAAAGGATGCCGGACACCCCGAAGGCGGTGCGCATTATCAAACCGCATATAGCAAGCCCGATGTATTGCGCCGTTTGTTTGAAATCTGCCGTTGCTGTCATATCTTCGCTGTTTTTGATTTTTTGTTTTTTATGCGGATTCAAGAGCTGAGGGAGTTGGTTTCTAACTATCTTATCTGCCTCTCGTTTATCCGACATTTTTTTTATGCGTCTTTCTTTCGCGTCGGTCGTTTTCGTTTCGGGTGCTTTTTGAATGTAGGGATTAGGGAATGCAAGGTTTTTCGGCCAAAATACTACCCGAAGGGCTGGAGATTTTTGCCGAAAACAGGAGGCCTGACCTTGCTTTCCCGTCCAATCCCGGAATTACCTTTGCGCCCAGAACGAAAATGACTGCCTGATGCGATTCTACTGAAAGGCGCAAGATGGAGGTAAACGAAAACAGAGGCAGATTGGAATACAAAAACTTCAGGGAAAATCCGTAAAAAAGAAGAACCGACTGAAAGAAAAAGACATCACCGGAAGCGTGAAAAGGGCAAACCATCAACAAGGAAGTATGACAGTTTCCGATCCGACTGTACTTGTCCAGTCGGGTGGAAACAGTCTTTCTTCCCGGTTTGTCCGGCTGTGTGTGGCCGCTTGCTTCATTCATGGGGCAAGCTGACACACTCGGCATCCTTTCCGCTTCCGGCACAAATGGACAGCTAAAAAGAAAATCATCTGAAAACTCGTAAAAGCACCTCTTGGCATAGCCACAAAAGAAAGGGGCATTGCATCATCAGTCTAAACTTCGTTTAGGCGTGAGGCAATGCCCTTTTCTCCGGCTATGCGATAGTCGGCACATATTCGTTAGGACTTGTCCGCTGCGATTATGTAACGACGGATAAAACCGCTTTTACGGAAAATCTTATGAATGAGAGAATAAAAAATCCGGGAGTTTATTTCAAAATCTCGGATTAAATAGCTACTTTTGCATACGAAGAGTTCTTTGAAGGTTACGCAACGCACAGAGGAATAATGCAGTAGATAACTAACTAATTCGTAACCTATTACTATCAAGAGCGACTAACCTACGCTCATTTCCAATAAATTACACTCTTTTCGTAACTTCCCTATTGCAAAAATAAGGAAAGTTTTGATAACTAATACACTTTTCATTAAAAAAATACGATCTAAAGCAAAAAAAAGCCTTTTTTCTTATTTAATCTTTCTCTCAACAGCCCACTTCTCACTGATTTAATTATTTGATTTTATGCATATTACATCTATTTTGTCGATCTCTTACTAAGAGATCGACAAAATAAGCAAATAAAAAAACGAAAAAAGAATTGAATGGAATACCTGTTTCTGCGACGTAAAAAGACCCGCTACACTTCGGTGCGCCAAAAGACTTTGCTCTATCGTGCCGCCTCTCGCCGATGGGAGAAGGAGTTTGCGTTGCGGACGGACGTCCGCCGGATAGATGCTCTTATATATAAAGGTATATTATACCTGATGGAAGTGCGTCAAGTATTCCTCGATTCCTCTCTTTCGCTGAAGACACTGAGTGCGATGCTGGAGACAAACCAGACTTATTTAAGTAATGTGGTGAACCGCTATTTCGGCTGTAACCTGAAAGAACTAGTAAACACTTACCGAGTGGAATACGCCAAAGAGCTGCTCCGCAGCGGACGATGCCCCATAGAGGAAGTTCCCGTACGCAGCGGCTTCGGTTCGAAAAGCCCTTTCTATGTGGCGTTCGGAAAAGTGACGGGCATGACGCCCCGGCAGTATGTGGCACACGAGAGGAATCCGCTGAAACAGGAGGAAAACAATTAAGCCCTTTTATAATAAATGGTATGTATAACCAATTTTAGTTTTTTAAATTTATAAATTTAAAGTTTTTCTATTATGAACAAAAAGTTTTTAAGTGCAATCCTGTTCGGAGCCTTAATGGTTTCGTCAACAGGAACATTTGTGTCTTGTAAAGACTACGATGATGACATTGACGAGCTGACTTCGCGCGTGGATGGCGTTGAAGGTCAAATCAAAGACCTGGAAGCAAAAATCAATGCTGCCAACTGGATTACTTCTGTAACTCCTGCCACAGGCGGTTTCACTGTTGCTTTCAATGACGGTAGCAGCTACACCATTACCAACGGTAAGGACGGTGAAGCAGGTGCTGCAGGTACAGAATGGACTATCTCGGAAGATGGTTTTTGGGTATGCAACGGTGAGAAGACTACCGTTAAAGCTGTAGGCCAGGACGGCGCACAGGGTGAACCGGGCAAGGATGCTCAACCTGAAGTGAAAAAGGAAAACGGCAAGTGGTATTTGTGGAACGGTACAGAATTTGAAGAATTTGCCGGCGCTACTCCTGCAACAAATGTTCCTTACTACTACGCTGATCCTACTGATCCTAACAACTACGTTATCATGGTTGTTTGTGACAAAGACGGTAAGAATGAAAAATCTGTTCGTCTGCCCTTGAACGAAGGATTGGCTCAGATTACTGTATTGGAAAACAATTTCAATATTGCTTATAGCATTGCTAAAGAAGGAACAGCATGGCCGAAATGGGAAGGTGGTTCTAAAGAAAAACCTGCCAAAGGTGAATATATGGTAGGACAATCTACCAGTTCTATTATAGTTCAGATATCCCCGGTTTCTTACGATTAATCAGGAAAAACCGTTAAGGCTGTAAACTCTAAAGGTGAAGAACTGCCTATCAAATTAGGAAAAGTAGTTCCTTTTAGTGGAGTATTAAGCAGCAGCAGAGCAGCTTCTACAACCGGATTGTATGAAATTCCTGTAGAAGGTATTACTGTTAATGATGAAATAGTTGAATCATACGGCAATAGCAATGCTGTAGCGTCATTGGTTGTTAACGAAAATGTTTACTCTCCATTCAATGGTGATTTTAATTTTAGTTTGGTGGATGCCCAAGATGTTAATATTCCATTCGGTAAATACCAGATTAATGAGCAAGGTGATACTTATCTCACATCATACGTGGATGCTAAGCCAGGTGAATCTGTAACAATTGTCCCTGAAAAAAAATGGGCAGGTCAACTATTCGATTCATACATCACAATGGCTGATAATGCTCAAGCAAAAGCAGACTCTATCCGTTATGGCGTATCATTCGATGGTATGACTATCAATCTTAATGACAAGGCTGCAGGAAATGTTTACTTTACAGTTCATTATATGAATGTTTTCGGTAAGGTTAAATCTGACAATGTAACCTTGAACTTTAATGAAAAAACTCCTGATGCAGAAGAAATTACTTCTATCGTAAGCAAGAAGCATGTTGTAACAGAAGTGACTGAAACTGCTGAACAAGCATTTATCTCTGACTTAAAGCCCTACTTCGATGCCATGGGTGCAGACAAACGTGTCGTTTGGAATGCTGAATATCAAGAAATGGTACTTGAACCCCAAGTAGAATGGGTATATGAAAATGCTGAAACAGGCAAGATAGAAACTGAAAATCTAACCGATCTTGTTAAGAATATCGCTACTGTTGACTCTGAAGGTAAAACAACAACTGAAGCAGCCCAAATAGCAGGTATCAAAGTTAACTTCAACACAAATTACGGTAGTCAATTAGCCAAAATCATTGAAAATGGTGGTGAGTTTACAGCTAAGGTAAATGTTGTTGCAGCTGTTAAAATTGGAACACTCAATTATTTCAGAACAATTGCTGTTATTAACTTGCCGTTCACTATTGAAAAGCCAAGCGATGCAACATTGGCAGCAGCTTATACATTTAACCCGTCATACTATTTGAATAAGATTGTAACAGTTTATGCTAGTGAAATCACTAAAGCCAACATTTTCTCTGCTGGAACTGTAAGTGGATACAAAGCTATTGAAGATGATGCTGACAAGATTGCTGTTAGTGACAACGGTACTATCACATTAACTGAAAAAGGGGAAACTAACAAGGCTTATACGTTAACAGGTGGTAAGGTTACCTATGCAGGCGTACAGTTCCCGATTGCTGACTTCAAAGTTATGTTTGCTGAAAGCAAAAACTATACAACAGTTATGCCTGCTGGTATTTCTATCATCTCTGGTAGTGGTAACATAGTAACTGTGAAATATGGTAAAGCTGCTGATAAGAATGACAAGAACATCTATTACCGTGTAGATAACATTTCTGGAACACAAGATGATATTCAAAATGTAGTTTGCGAAGTCGAAGCTAAATATACCCAATATTTGACAGCAAATATAAACGGTAAAGATATTAAACTTACAGCAAATGCTGGTGATGCAAACAAAGTATCTGTAGCAACCCCAGTCAAAGTGAAATTGACTATCACTACTTCAACAAATGAAAAAGTAGAAGACACCATTACTGTAAACCTGACTCCCTATCCGGCACAGTAATCAAAGTCTAAACACACAGAGATAAGGATTTAATATCCTCCTCTCTGTAGAACTACTCCCAAGCAGAGAGAGAATTATTTTGAGTTATTCAACTCTCATTCTCTCTCTGCTTTTTTATTTATGCCAAACAATCAGTACTATGTCCAATAATTTTTATCAGGCATTCAATAGCATCAGCGATTCGATGACAAAAACCGTTCCTAAAGAAATCAAAATGACAAATGAGGTCGTATTTACAGAATCCACTCCATTGATTTCCAAAGATATTTATCGCACCTACCGACATTGCCGCAATATTGAAATAAGCCACCTATGGCAATACTCTATCTCTCCTATTACATTTATAGTATTTTGTCTTTCAGCCTATGGTTATCTACCTGTATAGATATGCTATCAATGTTACTATTTTCTACCAAAACATCTCCGAAGATACGCTGAACACTTATTGGAAGTTTACTAGTTGTGGTGCTATTTTTATCTCTCACATAGGTACTGTACTCTCTGTTTTATGAATTTAATGGTCGAAGATTCAAAGACATGGTTTGAAATTTATGAAGTTGCCATTGCTGTTTATGAAGAAAATGACAAGTACCTGAACAAAATAGAAAATAATAATAACGAGGACAAAATAGGTGCTTTCCAATTTCAACAATTAGAAAGTTTCGAGACCAAGTTAACTGAAAAGATATTCGACTTGCCTATCCTCAATGTCCAAGGCGGGACTTATCCATCTTCTAAAATCAATTGTGTTATTGGACAAGTAATGCTATCCGTTTGGGGAACAATTACATTTTGCCACATTTAGAATAAATACGACCAAACTCCCAAGGTTAGAGCTAATACTTACTGAAGCACGGAATAACAGTGAATACACTTATATTACATTTGCTGGTATTATTGTAATCATATCTCTACAAGTTCATCACTTCCTGTTCAAAAGTTTCCTTGTTTCCTATCGCCTTATTACGCATCTTGCTGCGATAATTATAAATCGTTGCCAAAGAATACCCCAAGAAATGGGCAATCCGATTACTATCAGTCACTCCCAGACGGATCAAAGCAAATATACGCAATTCCGTAGTCAGCAACTCGCCCGATTTGGGATATATTCTTCCTTCCTCTACCAATAACTCATTAAAAGAAGTAATGAAATGAGGAAATAACTCCAGGAAAGACTTATCAAACTCATTATAAAAATCCTTCCGTTCATCTCGTATGAACTGCTCGGATTTAATCGCTTTAAACAAATCGTCTATACGGGAGGCCATTGCCAGTTTCGCCAAAGAACGACGATAAAACTCCAACTTGTCCAGATAAATCACACATCTGTCCAAATAACGGGCAATGTATACTTCCTTGATCTTCCCCGTCTGTGCCAACTCAGCATTTACTTCCTGCATCTGCTGATTAGCCAGACTCAGATTACGGCGCATCACTGATAATTTCTTCATCCATCGGTACAGATAAAAAATAGCAGCAAGCAAAAATAAAGAAAGCAAACTGACACTGATTAAAAGAGTACGGGAAATCTGCCTCTCTTTTTCTTCTTTCAATTTATATGCTTTATCAATAATAGGAAAGAACTGCGTTACCTCAATAAACCGCAAACGGGCATTACAAGCTACCGCATCCTCCATTGAACAATTCAAATACTTATAAGCACGATCCAAATCACCTACCTCATACATCAGTTGAGCCAATTTCTGTAAGGATGCATATTCACGAATAGACGATTTCAAATCTGTAATAGCGGTCAAGGCCAGATAATAAATTTCTTTCTGAATATCTCCCCGCATATCGTAAGCCTCGGATAAAGTATAATAAATATACCCTTTTTGCCGTTCATCCGGCGTTTCTTTCAATAGGTCCGACAATATAACCAAAGCAGAATCCACCCTGCCATTAATAATCTTTTTCTCGGCCCATACAATGCTCCTGTCCACACAAGGATCAGTAGCAATAAGAATAGAATCCCTGTAAGCATCGGTCTTTTTCAAATATTTCACTTTTTCGGCATCATTGGTGGTATAATCGGCCACCCAACCATAATAAGCCCGATAGGTCCGGTAATAATAAGCCAAAGTCTCCCGTTCCAATTCCAACGGGTCTACCCGCTCCAATTGTTCCAAAGCCTCGTTATACATTCCCATCACCCCCATCACCTCGGCACGGTTAATGACAATCTCATTCTTTAACTCCGGATGATTCAACAGAGGCAACAAATTCATTTTTCCATTAATATAATACAATGCGGAATCAGCTTGATAATGCAGATAAGCGTTAAACAAAGAACCGCAAAGTTCATATTTCTCCCTATTATCTTTAGAACGGTGAAGACGTTGCTTTAAATCCACAATCTCTTTTTCCTTCTGTACATGACAAGCGGTCTTATTATCTATGACCCGATCCAACCTTTTCAACACTTCTTCATTGCTGTTTTTATCAGCAAACAAAGGAGTTGTCAAAGTCAACAAAAACAATATAAAGAAATAGGTTACATTCTTCATCTTATATACTTATTATAGATTCACAAATATATAAATATAAGTAATTAGAATAAAGTTTTTCAACGAAAATATTTTCATTGACGTTTATATTTTCAGCAATACAGCAAAGACAAATGCGCCTAATTATCAATAAGTTGAATCTATAAAACATTTATATTTTTATTCTAGTACTCAAATCTCAGCTATTCCACTCCTACATTTGCAACATCCAAATGAAATGAAGATATAAACACTAATTTCTATATATTATGAAAAGAACATTCGCACTTATGGCATTACTCGCGTTATTCGGTTTGCAACACACAGTGTCCGCAGCCATAATTAAAAAAGTAGCCCCAACCTTCTGGTGGGCGGATATGAAGAATCCCGAACTACAGATCCTACTGTATGGCGACAATATTTCCTCCAGTGATGTAAGCATCTCTTCTAAAGACATTCTTCTGAAAGATGTTGTGAAACAAGAAAATCCCAATTACTTAATCTTATATATGGATTTATCGGAAGCTACTCCGCAGACTTTTCATATTACACTGAAACAAGGTAAAAAGCAAACTGTTGTGCCATATGAAATAAAACAGCGTAAGGCAGATGCTTCCAACGTGGAAGGCTTCAACTCGGGTGACGTATTATATCTGATTATGCCAGACCGCTTCGCCAACGGAAATCCCTCGAACGATGTCGTACCGGAAATGTTGGAAGCAAAGGTAGACCGTAACGATCCGTTCGCCCGTCACGGGGGCGACCTCGCAGGTATTGAAAATAATCTGGATTATCTCTCCAACTTGGGAGTTACGGCAATCTGGCTGAACCCCATACAGGAAAATGACATGAAAGAAGGATCCTATCATGGCTATGCCATTACCGATTATTATCAAGTAGACCGCAGATTAGGTAGCAATGAAGAATTCTGCAAGCTGGTAGAACAAGCACACAGCAAAGGAATGAAAGTTGTTATGGACATGATTTTCAACCATTGTGGCAGCGAAAACTATCTTTTCAAAGATATGCCTTCCAAAGACTGGTTCAATTTTAAAGGAAACTACACACAAACTTCTTATAAAACAGCGAGTGTACAGGATATCCACGCTTCTGATTATGAACGCAAGATAGCCGTAGACGGATGGTTTACAGAATCAATGCCCGACTTGAACCAACGCAACCGCCATGTAGCCCGCTATTTGATCCAAAGCAGTATCTGGTGGATAGAATATGCAGGGATTAACGGCATCCGTCAAGACACACATCCTTACGCAGATTTCGACATGATGTCAGAATGGTGTAAAGCCGTGACCGATGAGTACCCTGATTTCAACATAGTAGGTGAAACTTGGTTGAACAGTAATGTGCTGGTTTCTTTCTGGCAGAAAGACAGCAGACTGGCTGCTCCCAGAAACTCCAATCTCCGTACCGTGATGGATTTCCCGCTGATGGAACAAATGAACAAAGCCTTTGACGAAGAAACAACTGACTGGAACGGCGGATTATATCGTCTTTACGATTATCTTACTCAGGATTTGGTATATGCAGATCCGATGAATCTGCTCGTTTTCCTTGATAACCATGATACTTCACGCTTTTATTTAAATGAAGAAGCCACGCAAAATATTGACCGCTACAAACAAGCACTTGTATTCCTGCTGACCACACGTGGCATTCCCCAGATTTATTATGGGACAGAAATTCTGATGGCTGCAGATAAAGCCAATGGCGACGGTCTGTTACGTTGTGATTTCCCCGGAGGTTGGAAAAATGACCCACGCAACTGTTTCAATGAGGCTAACCGTACTCCGCAGCAAAATGAAGCCTTTACTTATATGCAGAAATTACTCCAATGGAGAAAAGGGAATGAAGTCATAGCCAAAGGCAGATTGAAACACTTCGCTCCCAACAAAGGGATTTACGTTTATGAACGAAAATACGGAAACAAATCGATAACGGTTCTCATGAATGGAACAGACAAAACGCAAACCATAAACCTGACTCCATACAAAGAAGTACTTCCAACAACATCAGCCCATGATGTTTTAACGGATCAAAATATCGACTTGAATAAAAACCTAACACTTCCGGGGCGTGGAATGCTAGTTTTAGAATTTTAAAACAACCAGTAAAAGCTTATAATTTAATACCAGTACATATTATGAATTTAAAAAAGAATCTTTCACTTATCGCATTTCTCTGTATCTCATTCATTGCAAATGCACAACAAAAACTGAACTCTCCGGATGGTAATCTGGAGATGACATTTACTCTAGATGGTCAGGGCACTCCCACGTATGAACTGACCTATAAACAAAAGGAAGTTATCAAACCCAGTAAATTGGGGTTGGAATTAAAAAAAGAAGACGCAAACGCCAAAACCGACTTCGAATGGACTGATAAAAAAGACATAGACAAACTGGACATCAAGACAAACCTTTATAACGGTTTCGAGATAAAGGATGTCCGGACATCTACCAACGATGAAACATGGCAGCCGGTATGGGGAGAAGAAAAGGAAATCCGTAACCATTATAATGAATTGGCGGTCACATTGAACCAGCCTGCCAATGACAGATTTATAATCATCCGTTTCCGCCTGTTCAACGACGGTCTGGGCTTCCGCTATGAATTTCCGCAGCAGAAGAACTTGAACTATTTCGTGATCAAAGAAGAACATTCACAATTTGCCATGGCAGGTGACCACACCGCTTACTGGATTCCGGGAGATTATGACACACAGGAATATGACTATACCGTTTCCCGCCTGTCGGAAATCAGAGGATTGTTTTCAAAGGCTTATACGGAGAACTCCTCGCAAACCGCATTCAGCCCCACCGGTGTACAAACTGCCCTGATGATGAAAACAGACGACGGTCTGTACATCAATCTGCACGAAGCAGCTTTGATAGACTATGCCTGCATGCACCTCAACCTGGATGACAAGAACATGATTTTCGAATCATGGCTGACTCCGGACGCACAAGGTGACAAAGGATATATGCAGACTCCCTGCACTTCACCGTGGCGTACCGTCATCGTCAGTGATGATGCCCGCAACATTCTTGCCTCACGCATTACGTTAAACCTGAACGAACCTTGCAAAATAGCAGACACTTCCTGGATCAAGCCTGTGAAATACATCGGTGTGTGGTGGGATATGATTACGGGAAAAGGCTCATGGGCTTACACGGACGACTTATCCAGTGTAAAACTGGGTGAAACAGATTACAACAAAACAAAACCTAACGGCAAACACTCTGCCAACACTGCCAACGTAAAACGTTACATTGATTTTGCAGCAGAGCATGGATTCGACCAAGTATTGGTAGAAGGCTGGAATGAAGGTTGGGAAGACTGGTTCGGAAAAAGCAAAGATTATGTGTTTGATTTTGTAACTCCCTATCCCGACTTCAATGTGAAAGAACTTCAAAGCTACGCTGCAAGCAAAGGCGTAAAACTGATGATGCATCATGAAACTTCAGCTTCTGTACGTAACTATGAACGCCACATGGATCAGGCATACCAATTCATGGTAGACAACGGATATAATTCTGTAAAAAGTGGCTATGTAGGCAACATTATTCCACGTGGCGAACACCACTATGGACAATGGATGGATAACCACTATCTGTATGCGGTGAAAAAAGCAGCGGACTACAAAATCATGGTAAACGCCCACGAAGCTGTACGCCCTACCGGAATATGCCGCACCTATCCCAACCTGATCGGTAACGAATCGGCACGCGGAACTGAATATGAATCATTTGGCGGTAACAACGTAAACCATACTACCATCTTGCCTTTCACACGATTAATAGGTGGTCCGATGGACTACACTCCGGGTATCTTTGAAACCCGCTGTAACAAAATGAATCCTACCAACAATTCACAGGTACGTTCTACTTTGGCACGCCAACTGGCCCTGTATGTAACAATGTACAGCCCATTACAAATGGCTGCCGACATACCTGAAAACTATGAACGCTTCATGGATGCCTTCCAATTCATAAAAGATGTAGCCATTGACTGGGATGAAACCAAATATCTGGAAGCCGAACCGGGAGACTATATTACCATTGCCCGCAAAGCTAAAGGAACCAACGACTGGTATATCGGCTGTACGGCAGACGAGAACGGTCATTCTTCAAAACTGATATTTGATTTCCTTGATCCGGACAAAAAATACATCGCAACTGTATATGCAGACGCAAAAGATGCCGACTGGAAAGATAATCCACAGGCATATACCATCCGTAAAGGCATTGTGACCAACAAAAGCAAACTGAACTTACACGCAGCAAGCGGTGGTGGTTATGCAATCAGCATTAAAGAGGTAAAAGATAAAGCAGAATTAAAAGGCATCAAGAGGTTATAGAAAGTGATCTTTTGACAAACAGTTAACATTAATCCTCATAAAATGTAGCCGAATGAGCCTTGAACAGTTCACATATAGTTATATTTTTAAGATAAGCCAACCAGTATATTATACTATGAATCAATTATATATGATTTGCACTAGCACTAAATCATTTATATTTTTATTCTTATCTCAAAAATCGCTTTATAAGACCGCTACATTTGTAACAAACAAAACAAAAAGTAAGTGAGGATGATGGTTAGCTAAAGCAGCCGCCAATCATTCTAAAAGGTAAAAACATACATTATAACAGAGATTGATTAGAAAATCAGGTTGTTTGGGAAAACAGTTTTCAATAGGTATTTTTTAACTGAGAATATAAACTTGAAATAATTATTTAACTTTAAATTTAAAGACATGAAAAGAAACTTGATGTTCAAGGTCCTACTAATGTTAATGGTAGGATGCTTCTTGTCCATAGACGCATTTGCCCAGCAAATGACTGTTAAAGGACTTGTAAAGGACACAACAGGCGAACCAATTATCGGTGCCAATGTTGTGGTAAAAGGAACAACCAATGGTACTATCACTGATTTTGACGGTAACTTCCTGTTAAACGCCAATAAAGGTGATATAATTGTTATTTCGTTTATCGGATACCTGACCCAGGAACTTCCGGCTGCTACTTCACTAAATGTGATACTGAAAGATGATACGGAAACTTTGGAAGAAGTAGTCGTTATCGGTTATGGTGTGGCTAAAAAGAATGACCTGACCGGTTCGGTAACAGCCATGAAACCGGATGGAAAGAACAAAGGCTTAGTAATAAACGCACAGGATATGATTTCTGGGAAAATAGCCGGTGTCAATGTAACAAGTAATGATGGTGCCCCAGGCAGTGGCGCCCAGATTCGTATACGTGGCGGTTCTTCACTGAACGCATCTAATGACCCTCTAATTGTTATTGATGGTATGGCTATGGACAATGAGGGAGTAAAAGGCCTCTCTAACAAACTAGCCATGATTAATCCGCAGGATATCGAATCATTCAACGTATTAAAAGACGCTTCAGCCACTGCTATCTACGGTTCACGCGGCTCAAACGGTGTTATCATCATCACTACTAAAAAGGGACGCAAAGGGCAAAAGCCTTCAGTTTCCTATTCAGGTAGTGTCACATTGAGTCAGAAAAAAGGAACAGTTGATGTACTTGACAGCAACCAATACCGTCAACTTATCACCGATTTATACGGAGAAAACAGCGATGCTTATCGTGCCATGGGTACAGCCAACACCGACTGGCAAGATCTTATTTACCGTACCGCTCTCAGTCATGACCACAATATAACCGTATCGGGTGCAGTAAAAGACCTTCCTTATCGTGTATCTGTAGGTTTCACCAATCAAGAAGGTATCTTGAAAAATTCTGATTTCAAACGTGTCACAGCTGCATTGAATCTTAATCCGTCTTTTTTTGACGATCATTTGACTATGAACCTCAATGCGAAAGGAATGTACGCACGTTCTGCATATGCCGACGGTGGAGCCGTAGGTGCTGCTGTAAAAATGGACCCTACCCAAGATCCTTATAATTTCACATCCGAATATCACAAAGCCCAATTCGGCAATGCATTGGATCAGACATTACAAAATTATGGGGGATTTTTCCAATGGTCATCAGCCGCATCATTAGGCGACTCCACATGGCCGTTCATCTATAACAGCACGGCAGAATGTGCCAACCCATTAGCCATGCTTGCTTTTAACACAGAAGTTGCCCACAGCCGCGCCTTTGTGGGAAGTGCCGATATCGACTATAAAGTACATGGTCTTGAAGACCTTCGCCTTCATTTATCTCTAGGTGCCGATGTTTCCAAAGGACGCCAAGCACAGAATAAATCTACTGCTTCCCCTAGTGCCATGTATTATGGTTCTGTTGGAGGTGAAAGTATCCTAAAACGCAACCTTTCATTGAATGCATACGCCCAATATTATAAAGACTTTAATGATAACCACCATTTTGATATTATGGGAGGTTACGAATGGCAACATTTTTGGAAAAGCACAAACAGTGACTACGTAGGTCGTTATCCGATGACGAACGATGACCCCACATTAGCCGGCACAGAGCGTCCTCACACTCCGTATCAATACAAGACCGACAGTTATTTGGTTTCCTTCTTCGGACGTGCCAACTACATACTTATGAACCGTTACTATCTTACAGCTACCGTTCGCGATGATGGAACTTCACGCTTCAAAGACCATTGGGCGTGGTTCCCGTCTGTAGCCTTAGCTTGGAAAGCAAAAGAAGAAAACTTCCTAAAAGACATATCTTGGATATCTGACTTGAAACTTCGCTTAGGCTGGGGCATGACAGGTCAACAGGCAGGAGAAAAAATTAACAATTATAACTGGATTCCCACATACTCAGTAAGCACAGGTACTAACGGTTTTTATCCACTGATAGGTAACGGAACCCTATACCGCCCGGACAACTATACTCCTGATTTAAAATGGGAAACCACTACTACCTATAATATTGGGGTTGATTTTGGTATTATGAATCAACGGCTGACAGCCAGTATTGATGCTTATTACCGTAAAACCGAAGATTTGCTGAACTATGCACCATTAGCGTCCATGGCTGGCTATAGAAATCAAGCATGGCAAAATATCGGTTCGTTGGAAAATAAAGGCATCGAATTTGCCTTAGACTGGAAACCCATTGTAAACAATGACTTAATATGGACTATTAATTATAACCTTACTTATAATAAGAATGAGATTACCGATCTAAGTGGTGTATCCGATAGTGGTGCTCCTGTAGCCAATACCGATATAAAAGTAGGTCAAGGTTCGGGTTTTTATCTGCAATACAATCAAGTAGGGTATCCAGCTAATTCATTCTATGTATACCAACAAGTATATGACCCACAAGGCAACCCGATAGAAAATGCAGTAGTAGACCGGGACGGTGACGGTAAGATTACCGAAAATGACAAATACCTTTATAAAAATGCTGCTCCCGACGTAACTATGGGGCTTTCCTCCCGCCTGGAATACAAAAATTGGGACTTCGGATTCTCACTGCGTGCCAGTCTAGGTAACTATGTTTATGATGGAATCAACGCCGGATGGAGCAACATGAATCCTGGTGAAGTATGGTCCAACTCTTTGAATTACCTGTCTAACCGTCCGGTAGACGCTGTAGCCAGAAATTGGCAAACTTACGAAATTACCGCCAAAGCTTCGGACTACTGGGTGCGTAACGCCTCATTCTTGAAGTGTGACAACATCACTTTAGGATACAGCTTTTCCAATCTCTTCAAGAACGGAAGCTATCGCGGTTTGAATGGACGCGTATATGGAACCGTATCGAATGTTTTCACCATTTCAAACTATGATGGCATCGACCCCGAAATCAATAACGGATTCGATAACAATCTCTATCCGCGTCCTATCTCATTTATTATTGGTCTTAACCTGAATTTCTAATTCGCAAAATTATGCAGTATATGAAAAAATACATAAAGAATATCGTTCCTGCCACATTCATGATGTTGGCTTTGGGGGCAACCTCATGTATCGGAGACTTAGATGTAGATCCTATCGATCCGAACATCGATACCAATGTTGATTTAAACGGATTGTTCAACAAGTGCTACGCCAATATGGCATTAGCCGGAAACGGTGGTGCTAACGGTGACTGTGATATTGACGGTTTGGATGGTGGTACGACAGGCTTTATCCGCCAATTGTTCAATTCCAACGAACTGACCACTGATGAAGCTATCTGCGGCTGGGGAGATGAAGGTGTAGCCAGTTTCTGCTACAATACTTACAATGCTTCCCATCCTATGTTAAACGGGTTCTATGCCCGTCTGACTACCGGCATCACCTATTGTAACCAATATCTGGCTATGGCTGGAGATACAGATGCCACCATGTCTGCCGAAATCCGCTTTGTACGTGCCCTACACTACTTCTTACTGATGGATGGTTGGGGAAACATACCCTTTACATTGGAACCAATGACCAAACCTGAACAAAGATCCAGAGCTCAAATGTATGAATGGCTTGAACAGGAACTGATCGGAATAGAACCGGCCCTTTCCGAAGCAAAAGCAAAAAAATCGACAGATGCCGGTTATGGTCGTGTAGACAAAGCTGCCTGCTGGCTGTTGCTCTCACGCCTGTACTTGAATTCGGAAATTTATACAGGAACGGCCCAATGGCAAAAAGCAAAAGAATATGCCGACAAAGTAATAAAATCCTCCTACCGGCTCAATACTGTGGGAAAAGGCGGATGGACTGCCTATCAAATGTTATTCATGGGTGACAACGGGGAAACTGATGCTGCTTACGAAGCTCTTCTACCCTTACTTCAAGACGGTCTGACAACCACCAGTTGGGGTACTTCCCTGTTCTTGATAGCTGGTTGCTTTGATGGTGAGATGCATGCAAACCCTAATGACCTGACAGCCACCAACGGTGTTTCTGCACAAAACTGGGGCGGTAACCGCGCACGTCCTGACCTCATCCGCAAATTCTTCCCTCAGAATGATGCCCCCGAACTGCCAAGCTACGACATGTATGTAGCAGCCAAAGACGACCGTGCTTTATTCGACGGTGTGGGACGTACCTTAAACAATGAAGATGTATCTACCTTTAAAAGCGGTTATGCTATTGCAAAATTCACCAACTTCAAAACAGACGGTTCAGCCGGACATGATGCCACCTTCGCCGATACCGACTACTTCTTGCTACGTGTTGCAGAAGCCTATCTGACTTTTGCAGAAGCCGATGCTCGCTTGAATGGAGGAAACACTACATCTGAAGGTACACAAGCAGTTAACTCCATCCGAAGTCGTGCACATGCTTCTACCCGTACAAATGCATATAGCCTGGATGATATTTGCGATGAATGGAGCCGAGAATTCTATTTTGAAGGCCGCCGCCGTATGGACTTAATTAGATTCAACCGCTATGGAGGCAACAACAATTACACTTGGCAATGGAAAGGCGGATCTTATGAAGGACGTAGTTTTGATGCACATCTTAATATTTTTGCCATCCCGACCAATGAGTTGACTGCCAACTCCAATTTGACTCAGAACCCGGGATACTGAAAACTTTTTGTTTTATAAATATTAAATGAAAATACAATGAATAAAATACTTAAATCATTTTTGATTATCGGATTGGGACTGGGTATATTCACCGCATGTGATGATGATCGCGACTCCAACCCAACGCTAATCTCACCCACCGAATTTGTCCTAAACACTCCAGCTATCAGCGGTACAGTAATCGATTTGGCCAATTCTTCCTCTATCGAAATATCCTGTTCACAACCCGACTACGGCTTCCCCGCCAACGTTGGATACTATGTGCAAGTGGCATTCGATGAATCCATGACCGATTTTACAGAAATAGGTAATGTCAATGCAGGAACAAAAATCAGTATAGACGCACCTCTTTTAGCTAGTACACTTACAGATATGAAAGTAAACAAAGGTGCAACCGATGTTGATTTTCCGATGGATATAGCGGTCTATATCCGCTTGAGAGCAGTTATGATGACCAGTGATAACAAAGCAATAGAAGGAACCGAAATACTTTCCAATGTAGTGTCATTGAATAAAGTACATTTACTTTTCTCGCTTCCTCCGGTCAATACCCCCGAAAACTTATATATCGTAGGCGGATTTAACGAATGGAACTGGGATTCGGCAACCAAGATGATTCCCGTAAACGGTGCAACTCATGTATTCTGGTCTATGGTATGGATAGACGATGCCGGCATCAAATTCAATCAGAGCAAAGCTTGGGATGGAAATGAAACAGGATTTTCTGGTATAAACAGTATAAACGGCGATTTGGCAGGCAATATCAAAGACAACGGAGACAATATCGCTACTGATACTCCGGGATGGTACTTAATGGTAATCACCTCTTCCGTTTCGGGACGCAACCTCGTCTATGATATACAGTTTAACAAACCTGAAATATGGTTGATGGGACCTGTTGTAGGCAACAGCGACTGGAAAGAGCAGGCTGAAGGCTGGTTATGTACCATTCCCGATACTTTTAACGCTTCTTTTGTCTCACCTGCTTTTGCTGCCAGTGTCCCGGGTGGCGATGGTGACGGTGTGCGTGCATACGTAAAAATTCCTACCTTTGAGTGGTGGAAGAGCGAGTTCATGGTCTTCGACGGCAAAATTGAATATCGTGCCAACGATGGAGACCAAGCACGAGTAGCAGGCAAAGCGGGACAGCAGCTCTACCTGAACTTCGCTACCGGCGAAGGCGAAATCAAATAATAATCTTTTTAATTGAATCAAGATGAAAAATATATCAATCCATTCATTAATCGGTCTGACTGTTCTGTGCATGTCTTCATGCACAGATGATTACACTGATTGGGCAACTCCTCAAGCCAACGAACAAGAAGCTGCAATAACCCTTCCCGATTTCTCGGCATCCAAGGTCGATGACATCAATTTATCCAATCCGGGGAGCAGCATCAAATTGTTCACTCTATCTAATGCCACACTTCCCGAAGGATATACCTTGGGCAATGTACGGGTAGAGCTCTCTACCGAGAAAGGTAAGGCAGGAGAACTGGAATCCAATACAGACGGAATGATTGACAGCCTGACCATTCAGAAGCTGGTAGTGGAAACTTACGGGAAACGTCCTATAGCGCGTCCCTTCATTGCCCAAGTATATGCCAATGCCATAAAAGACGGACAAGCCTTATTGGTAAATGCCGGTTCGTTTGACGTAAATTTCACTCCGGCCGCACCATTTATTGACACCGGTTACTATCTTGTAGGCGACATGTTCACAATAAAGAACGACAAGGATGAAACCTCGGTAAATGGTTGGAGCGCTGACGGCATGGTGGGATTCAGCCATTCGGGAACAGACGTTTATGAAGATTCCAAATTTTCCATCGTATTCACCACAACCGCTGATAATCAATGCTGGAAAATTATTCCGAAGACCAATACCGAGGGAGAATTCTGGGGAGCTGGTGTATTGGGAACCGTAACCGATGGAGATACCGCTACCGAAGGAACACTTACAACAAACAATCCACAAGCCGGCATGATAACTCAAGCCGGCATGTATAGAATGACATTGGATATGATGGAATACACCTACACACTGGAAGAGCTGGGGTTCGCTCCTTACATCTATGAAATAGGTAATAACACCTCATGGTCAGGTACTTGCCCGCTAGCCGGAATAAACTTTGATGGCAAATACAGAGGTTTCGCCTATTTGAACGGAGAATTCAAATACAAGCCGAACCCAGAAAAAGATAACTGGACAGGCGATTGGGAAAAAGTAAGTGGTGATGCTCTGGCAGGTACACTTGATGAAAACGGTGCAGGAAATATCGACGCTCCGGAAGCAGGGTTCTACATGATGGAAGTGGATTTGACTGCCATGACTTACAAGCATACCCTCATCTCAACTCTCGGAGTGATAGGTAGCGCCACCCCATCCGGATGGGATGCCGATACCGACATGACTTACAACGAAGAAGATGGAAGTTGGAATCTGACCACCAACCTAACGGATGGTGAAATCAAAATCCGCGCCAATAATGACTGGGACATCAACTGGGGTGGTTCGATAGCCGAACCGACTTTCAATGCCGGCAACATCGCTGTTACGGCCGGAAACTATACCATCAGGTTCATCCCTCAATGCGACGGCATGAACCTGTTGACCCTAACTAAGAACTAATCAATACAAGTATAGGTACGCTTCTTGTATCCTCCCCGTACCTATACCGACAAAAGGCGGTTTACGGCTTGCGGAATTTCCGTAATACTGTACTCCGCCTTATTCTTTTACCCCTTATAAACAAAGAAACCATGAAACGAATCCATCTCTTTCTAGTAGGTATACTATTCCTGCTTTGCTTGGTACCTCTGTCACAAGCCTGTTCTGACGATTCGCCGGAAATACCGGTTCCTCCGACTCCCGAAAACCCTGATCCTCCTACCGCCACTTGGAAAAATATCACTGCCGCCCCCGACAATTGGGATGGTACCAAGCGTGCCGACATCTCCTATCAATTATTAGTTTACTCCTTTGCAGACAAAGACGGTGACAAATACGGCGACCTCAACGGACTCATTGACAAGCTGGATTACATCAACAGCCTCGGAGTGACAGCCCTCTGGCTCTCCCCCATCCATCCTGCCATGTCCTATCACGGCTATGATGTGACAGACCATACCAAAGTCAATCCCAAACTAGGTACAGAGGCCGACTTCGACCGCCTCATCACCGAAGCCCACAAGCGCAACATAAAAATATACCTGGATTATGTAATGAACCATACGGGCAAAGCCCACCCTTGGTTCAAGGAAGCCACCTCATCTACTGATAATCTTTATCGTAGCTACTATCTCTTCTCCCAATCTCCTCAAACAGAGATAGCAGAAGGAAAAATAGCCATGATACCCAAAGAAGAATATGCCGCCAATGAATGGTTCGCAACCTCCTCCGAAGATACAGAAGTAAAAGGCATCTATACATTCAGCCTCGACTGGAGCAAAGCCTCGCAACCCACCATCACAGTAACCCGGGCCGAAAAAGCCGATGCGGACAACCCTGACCCCGGCACAAACGGAGCCAAATACCTTTATTTCGGAGAAGGCATATGTAAAAAATTCTATGACAAAGGGAACAACCATTATGAACTGACCACAGACTTCGTGTCCTCTTGGGGATTTCTAATCCGCACTAGTAACGATCCTTCTTGGCCTGCAGGAACTAAATACGGTGCTACTTCTGCTTCCCACAAAGTCACTTTGGGAACTGCATTCACTCTTGATAACAAAACAGCGGCCGATATTCTGTTCGATTCCATGAACTTATGGTATTATCATTCCCAGTTTGCCACCGACTACTTTGCCGACCTCAACTATGGTGCGGTGGAACAAGCCACTTCTTCCCCTGCGTACATAGCCATGGCAAACAGTGCCAAAGGATGGATAGACCGAGGTGTGGACGGACTGCGGCTGGATGCTGTCAAGCACATCTACCACAGTGCTACCAGCAACGAAAATCCCCGTTTCCTGAATATGTTCTACGAAGACATGAACACTTATTACAAGCAAAAAGGACACACGGACAATTTCTACATGGTGGGTGAAGTACTGTCCGAATACAACGAAGTAGCCCCCTATTATGCCGGTCTGCCCGCTTTGTTCGAGTTCTCTTTCTGGTATCGTCTGGAATGGGCTCTCAATAATGCCACCGGATGTTATTTCACCAAAGACATCCTGAACTATAGGCAAGAATATGCCGCCTATCGTCCCGGGTACATCGCAGCAACCAAACTAAGCAACCATGATGAAGATCGTGCAGCCTCCAAGCTAGGTAAATCTACCGCCAAGGAGAAATTAGCAGCCGCTGTCCTGCTCACTACTCCCGGCTCACCTTATATTTATTATGGTGAAGAACTAGGATTATACGGCACCAAAGACAAAGGAGATGAATATGTACGCGGACCTATGTTGTGGGGAGACAGTTATACCACCCACTATACCGACAAAATAGATGCCACAGTAAGCACAAACATCCCCGATGTAACCAAACAGACGGCAGACCATCAGTCAGTATTGAATACCTACTTGATCTTTACCGCATTGCGTAACACCTATCCAGCGCTGGCCCAAGGAACCATGACCCGTCATGCTCTGTTCAACGAATCGGGAGAGGGAGAAAAAAAATACAAAAGTATTGCCGCCTGGTACATGACTAAAGATAGCGAGAAACTATTGGTTATTCATAATTTTGGCAATTCTGAAATAGAGATTCCCTTGACGGACAGGACGGAGAAAGCTATCGCCGTATCCGGAAATGTACAGGAGAAGGAAGACCATGGAAACTTTTATTTAAAACTAGACGGATATGCCTCCGTTGTCTATCTTCTAAAAAACTAATATACGAAAACACATGAAAGAAATATATCATAACCTCAAGAATTATATGCTAACCGCTTTGCTGGTATTATCCTCGTCAGCTTGCGGAAGCCACGGCAACGAACAGTCCGGAACAGATAATTCCGATACACCAGCACCTTCCAAAACCAGTTTTACTCAAGGAGCCGACATCAGTTGGGTGAGTGAAATGGAAAAAAAAGGGTTGAAGTTTTACAATCATGAAGGCATAGAAACCGACTGCTTCCAACTGATGAAAGAGCTGGGCATAAATGCCATCCGCCTGCGCGTATGGGTAAATCCCAAAGACAGATGGAACAGTAAACAAGACGTTGTGAACAAAGCCCGACGAGCCAAAGAACAAGGTCTGGATGTCATGGTAGACTTCCATTACAGCGACTCATGGGCTGATCCCGGACAACAGTTCAAGCCCAAGGCATGGATCGGCAAATCAGTAGCGGAACTAAAGACGGCCATTGCCGCCCATACCATCGACATCTTGCAAGCATTAAAGGCGGAAGACATATCCCCACGATGGGTACAAGTGGGTAACGAAATCCGTCCAGGAATGTTGTGGGATGAGAATGTCGCACTCAGCGGTGCATTCTATGATATCCGAGAATGTGATGTCAAAGGCTTAAACAGTACCAATGAGCGAGTGAAATATCCACAAAACACACAAAATCTGGCCGAGTTTGTCAATACCGGCTACGATGCCGTAAAAAAAATCTTCCCCCAAAGTATCGTTATTGTTCACATAGACAATGCCTGGGACGACTTAACTTGGTGGTTCAAGCAGTTCAAAGAAGCTGGAGGAAAATTGGATATGATTGGCCTGTCACACTATCCACAAACTCATTCCACAAAATTATGGCAAGAAATGAACTTGTTAGCATTAAAACACATCAGCCAACTAGCAAAGACTTTCCAAGTAAAAGTCATGATAACCGAAATAGGGGTAAAACAAAATGATTCCGCTTCCGCCCAAGTCCTTGCCGATTTTATAAACAAAGCCCGAGACATGGAATCTTGCGCTGGTGTATGGTACTGGGAACCGGAATGTTACGAATGGAACGGATATGATATGGGAGCCTTTGACAAAAACGGAAAACCCACAGCCATTATGAATGCATTCCAATCATCTACAAAAAGAAAGTAAAGATAACTCATAATCTTCCTGTTAATAATCGATAACCTAGAAGCCTAATATATGTATATATATGTATATAGGCTTCTAGGACTAACCGTGCAAGAGTTAAAAAGAGTATCCTAAAGAAATCCAAAACGTATTTCTGGCAAGACATTCATGTCCCGCAAACATCCACGCAAAATCCAAATGCACACCTGCATATTCCACTCCTGCCCCGGCCGTAGCATAACTGGCATCTCCTTTATTCTTATCACCATAATGATAACCGCCACGCAACATGAGATGCTCCATCCATGCATATTCCGCCCCGGCACTTACATTTAACGCCTGTACATCATCGGGGGAAAGCCTGTAACCCAGATCAGCGGTCAAAGTCAACCTATGCATTGATGCAAAAGGCAAGTCAGCAGCACCTCCTACTTTGACCATTGCAGGAAGAGCCTCTTTAGAGGTTAGGTATTTTATTTTCGGTCCAAGATTACTCGCATGAATCCCGACCGACCAACCGGCACCTTCCCAATCCTTTATCTCACGCTTATATAATATCCCCAAATCAAAAGCCACAGAACTCGCACCGTTGCTATTTCCTATCTTACCCATATCCGAATACAGATATTTAAAAGTAGCGGAAACCGAAAGATTCTTTATGACCTCGTATGCATAACCTGCCGCCACAGCTATTTCTTTGGGATGTATTCCCGAAGCATCCTCCCCTATTCCATCCATCTCCGGATAGCCGAAATAACGGAAACCTAACAGAATGGCATTGCGCTTATTAATTTTATAAAAACCGCCTAAACTATGAAGAGAGTATCCAGACTCATAGTCACGCATCCACGGGGAATAAGTATACGTAACCCCACCTTTGTGCATGGCCTCCGATAAAGTTGCCGCACCATTATGGAAAACGGCATTATTTACCCTCGAAATCGCCACACCGGCACCTCCCATGGCTGCGCTGCGTGCATCAACCGGTATAGTCAGATAGTTTGCCGCTCCGGTATTGACAGGTCCGGAATCCTCTTGTCCATAAGCTTTAATAAAAGTTATGCCTATTATAAACAGATATAGTCCTATTCGTTTCATGTCCTATTTCATTTTATCAGGATTAGTACTTGATAAATTTCTCTCTGATCTCCATCCCGTTCGCTCGGTACACCAATGTATAATATCCGGCAGAAAGCTTGGTTATGTCCACAGAATGCAAGGAGGCGGCTTCAAGTTCCAAATGAAGACTCAGCACCTTATTGCCAATGCCATTATACAAAGTCAGTTCTCCATTACCAGCCATACTGCTGCTTACACTAAATATCAGAGTATTATCAGTTACCTGATTGGACTTCAATGTAAAAGGATGAAGATTAGAAACATCTATCTTTAAAGCAGCTGTGGCATCCACGCATCCGTGCCCCAACTGGCCGGTATACCTCGGATTATATTCATCCAAATCGTATGCGCTTTGATAGAGGATTTCCTTCAGAGTTTCCGGTGTAAAACCTTTCTTGCCTACCCCATACTTCTCTATCACCAGTGCTGCCACACCGCTGACCAGCGGACACGCCATAGATGTACCGGCCAGATATTCATAATTACCGGCCAGTTTTGTAGTCGTACTCCATATCCGCCCATCTCCGTTCAATGCTCCTCCGGGAGCAGAAATATCCATATATGTACCATAATTGGAATAAGAAGCCTTTCTATAATCGGCCTCAATGGCTGCAACCGCAACTACCTTGTCATAATCAGCCGGCGCCGCTATCCTGGGGTCAGAAGTATTCGCATTGCCTGATGCAAACAATACAATCCCTCCTTTCATTGGACTTCCGTCAAGTTGCTCTCCGTTGTTATCACATCCGGCATATTTTATAAAGTAATCAATGGCTTCCTTATGTACAGGATTAATATATGAAGAGGTATTCCTCCCCGTTCCGACAGCGTATCCCCAACTATTCTGACTGATAACAGCTCCATTATCAGCACCATATTTAATAGCGGCAGCAATAAACGGATCAGAAGCGACTTCTCCTCCAGTGGAAGTCAGACTTTTTAAAATTTGGCAACTCATGAGTTTCACCCCACTGCCGGGAGTTCCGTTCCCTCCTGCAATGCTGCTGATACCTGTTTCATTATTATTTGTCGCACCAATAGTACCCGCCACATGAGTTCCGTGACGATGAGGGACCAAAATTGCATTATCATCTACAAAATTATAACCATGTACATCATCTATATACCCATTGCCATCATCATCTATACCATTCTTTGGTATCTCACCCGGATTCGTCCATAAATTATCCTGCAAATCAGGATGCTCCTGATTAATGCCGCCATCTACAACCGCTACAATAATAGCCGGATTCCCATTGTATTGTTTCCACACATCAACTAAACGGATATCCGCACCTTCCCTCTGCCAGGATTCTGTACCGGGATTATCAAAATACCATTGTTTGGATAAATCCGGATCATTGAACAACCACTCCCCCACTCTGATACCATACATATCCCATACTGTTTCCGGCCTTGCCCTGGAAACTATCTTAGGAACAGGAACAGCCATTTCAATACCATCTAGAAAAGCTACTTCAGCAGCTGCACGAGTCGCTGATGTGTCTTTGGAGAACCAAACATTGTACCATAAATGAAGCCCCTCCTTACGAGTACGTTCTTCAAATTTGCCGGCGTAGGGAAACGTACGTTCCATTCTCTCTATTTTCAAAGAAGAGGCAGCCCGGTCCAACACCTTAATTCCTGTCCTTACCGTGTTGCCAATACTCCTTATCTGCACCTCTTCTGTAGGTTCTTCTTTCAGTTTCACATAAATACAACCCTGAAGTGCATCTTCATCTGATAAATCAAAAATCAGCTGATTCCCTTCCGGTTTATCGGAAACAGAAGGAATTTCTTCTTGATGGCACGAGGCTATCAATATAATCATCAGAAAAAAAAGGACAGTCTTTTTCATTATAATATTCTGTGTTGTTAGTTGAAGTAATTAATTATTTCACAAATATAGCGTATTTCCCCGGTCTTGCAATGAAAAGGGGAAACAACCTCATTGAAATAAAAAGGTAAGCCTTTTTTCTTGTATTTTTGTCCGGCTGCGTTCATTGCTTCACCTTGGTGAAGAAGCGATTTCACTTAGGTAAACAGCCGTTGTCACATGGGTGAAGCAGTTGCTTCACCCATGTGAAATATCAAACGGAACGGAGTGAAGATATGATAAGGAACATCAAAAAACGGGAATAGAGTAAACCAACCCGACAGAAATACGTTGCGTGTCCGGACTCGTGCTTCCCAAAGCCTGCGCACGCCGGGTCAAATGATGCCCTTTATATAAAAGATGGGCAAAGATAAGCAGTTCACTATTACGCATCGGGAAATATTCCACACACGCCTGCGCATTCCATGTAGTACGATAAAGCCCTTTCTCAAAATGCCCGTTTGCTTTATAAATGCCTGCCCTCTCATAAGCGCCTTTCAAATAAAGATTCCAATTGGGATGAACGCGATAGTCAAAGTTTACCACGGTACTAAAGTATTCCGCATTCTGCGCCGTGGACGGAGCTGTTAAAACAGGACCTTGCAAATCACTGATAATGCCTTTGCTATCCAGCCCTTCACGAGAATACATTAAATCAATATAAGCAATAACAGGGCCTTTCTCATAAATATTACCCGCCGTAAAACAACAAAGATTCTTACCTTCCGCCAGCTGCCCATATGAGGCCGCATATCGTAATTGTACCGCGTTATCAAAGAAGAACCCGTTCCAATTGACTGTTGACAGAACAGGAACTTTAGCTTTTTCCACTCCTTGCGGCAAACCGTAAAGATAGGTTTCATCATTTTCTCCACTACGGTTATTTACTACCTGAAGCACCAACTCATTGGTGGATGACAGATTGAATCTTCCCGCCACTCCTGCCTGATAACAACTGATGTTATCATTAAACTCACTATACTCGCGGACTTTGATGGCATTGACATAATATTCATAGCCACCCAAAGCGATATCTTGTTTTCCGGCAGTCAACGTGAATTTATCAGACATTTTCCAATTCACCAAAGCATACTCAATGGAAGAGGACAAATTATCCAACGAGTGGGGATTGCTGTATTTATTAAACGACTGACGGAAATGATAAGAAAATTGTTTACTGAAAGAACCTAATATCTCCAGTTTTACACGATTCAGTTTAAAAGAGGCATCCTCTAAATCTCCTTCAATAAAGTTGGCAACTCCCGAAGTGGAGAATTGCAGGTTCATGTGTGCCGAAAGATTCGGATTGCTATTAGGAAACAAACGTCCCACCAAACTACGGATAGAATCATCCGGACTGATTAACGGCTGTTCTTGCGCCTTCAAAGTCAATACGACGCATAATAAGATACAGCATGACAAGAGTAGTCTTTTCATGGGGTATTTTCGTAGTATTAAATTTCGGTTAATGTAATAAATCAGGGATAATAAAACCGAAGATGCTTAAATCATTCCTCTTTTCTTCAATTCTTCTGCCGCAACCTCCAGCTCTTTATACCATTCTTCACCAAATTTCCGCACCAACGGTTCCTTTAAGAACTTGTATACAGGAAGGTTCTCTTTTTTTCCCAATAACACGGCGGCTTTACATACATCCCAACGATGGTAATTCACCGCTTTATAAGGGCCATAATCACCTATACGGATGGGATAAAGATGACAAGAGATTGGTTTATAGAAATCGGTCTTACCTGCCCGGAAGGCTTTCTCGATGGCACAATAACAATACCCTTTCTCGTCATAACAGGTAAATACACAATCTTTCTGATTGACGATGGAAGTTACCAAATCGCCCTCTTCATCTGTATAAACCACTCCCTGCTTATCAATCACCGCCCGTGCCTCGGGTGAAAGCTCGTCCCAAATAACAGGAAGCACCTCTTCCAGTTTTTCCACTTCATCCAATTCCACCGGTGCACCGGCATCTCCCTCTATGCAGCACTCACCTTTGCAGGCATCGAGATTACAAAGAAATTTCTCACGAAACACATCAAGGGAGATTACAACATCATCTATCTGTATCATCTCTTATTAAATTAAAATGTCATTCCGGACAAAGTGACGAATCCATGCTTCATTACAGATTCCTCACCTTGTTCAGAATGACAAATAAATATACTTTCTACATTATTTTATCAAATCCCGTCCGGTCATGTCGGCAGGCTGGGGCATACCCAAAATGTGCAAGATAGAAGGAGCAACATCTGCCAATACACCATTTTCCACTTTAGCATTCTTGTTCTCTGTTACATATACAAATGGAACAGGGTTCAAAGAGTGAGCCGTATTAGGTGTACCATCTTCATTCAGTGCATGGTCGGCATTACCGTGGTCGGCAATAATGATTACTTCATAATCATTAGCCTTGGCAGCTTCCACTGTATCTTTCACGCACTCGTCAATAGCCTTCACTGCTTTTTCAATAGCGTCATAGATACCTGTATGACCTACCATATCACCATTAGCGTAATTCACGACAATGAAATCGAATTTCTGGGTCTTGATGGCTTCTACCAATTTATCCTTCACTTCATAAGCACTCATCTCAGGCTTCAAGTCGTAAGTAGCCACTTTCGGAGATGGAACCAAGATACGCTCTTCGGCATCATACGGAGTTTCACGACCACCATTGAAGAAGAAAGTCACGTGAGCATACTTTTCCGTTTCTGCAATGTGTAACTGAGTCTTACCGTTAGCAGCCAGATATTCACCCAACGTATTTTGAACATTTTCCTTGTCGAACAGAATATGAACACCCTTGAAAGACGCATCATACGGAGTCATGCAATAAAACTGCAAGCCCGGAATAGTATGCATACCTTGTTCCGGCATATCCTGTTGAGTCAGCACAACAGTCAATTCCTTGGCACGGTCGTTACGGTAGTTGAAGAAGATAACCACATCACCTTCTTTGATGGTACCGTCTACGGTAGAATTATTGATCGGTTTGATGAATTCATCTGTAACACCTTCATCGTATGATTCCTGCATAGCCTGAACCATATCGGTGGCTTGCTTTCCTTTACCTTCAACCAACAGGTCGTATGCTTCTTTCACACGTTCCCAACGCTTGTCACGATCCATAGCATAGAAGCGACCAACGATAGAAGCGATTTTACCGGCTGATTTTTCACAGTGCGCAGTCAGTTGTTCGATAAAGCCTTTACCACTCTTCGGGTCTGTGTCACGACCATCCATAAAGCAGTGGATAAATGTATTTTCAATGCCATATTCTTTAGAGATATCGCAAAGTTTGAACAAATGATCGAATGAACTGTGTACACCACCGTTTGAAGTCAATCCCATAAAGTGGATGTTCTTGCCATTTTCCTTTGCGTAAGAGAAAGCGGAAACAATCTCGGGATTCTTCATTATGCTGTTGTCGGCACATGCACGGTTAATCTTTACCAAATCCTGATAAACGATACGTCCTGCACCGATATTCAAGTGTCCTACTTCGGAGTTACCCATCTGTCCGTCGGGCAAACCAACGTTCTCACCGCTAGCCTGCAATTTAGAGTGCGGATAGTTTGCCAACAGAGAATCCCAGTAAGGAGTGGGAGTGTTAAAGATTACATCGTCTTTACCTTGATCGCCGATACCCCAACCATCAAGAATCATTAAAAGGGCTTTTTTACTCATAATCTTATTTTGTTTAAAGTTTATCCTTGCTTTTTCCGGGTGCAAAGGTACAAAAAAGCCCTGTCAATGAATAATGTTTCACCTATTTTTTATAGAGGAAGTTCGATGATAAAATGCAGTCCGTCTTTAAATTCCATATCCCGAGTCAATTTTGCATTCATACGCCCGGCAATCATTTCACAAACCAGCAAAACAATATCCGGCGCACCGGCAAGACACGCCCCCCCCTTTGTTCTGTAATGCGGTTAATATACTTCGGCAAATACTCTAATTATATTATTTGATTAGTACGTATTACACATTCTTCCGGAAATCGATATAGAAGCTTTGATTCTTGTGTTATAAAACATACCTTTTCATCTTGCTGTTTATGAATAAATTGCATTTCTTTGCATCGGGACAGTTCAGCACAGTTTGCATTGTCCGCGTAAAACCTTAAACAGTTCATGAAAGTTACCTTTGGACAGCAGACCACTAAAGTGAAACAACTGGCTGATTTACTCAGTCAGGAGATTTCCATGGGCAAATATAAATCGGACTGCACATTACCGTCCATCAACAAACTGAGCCGTGAGTATCAAGTGTCGCGGGATACGGTGTTCAAAGCATTCATTGATTTAAAAGACCGGGGAATAATAGACTCTACTCCGGGAAAAGGTTACTACGTTACCAACAAGCTTACAAACATTCTGCTTCTGCTGGACGAATATTCTCCCTTTAAATACTCGTTATATAATAGTTTTATCAAAAAACTATCCATCAACTACAAAGTAGATTTATTGTTTCATCAATATAATGAACGACTTTTCAATACCATCTTACGTGAATCAATAGGCAGATACAATAAATACATTGTGATGAACTTCGACAATGAGAAACTATCCCCCCATCTTTACAAAATAGATTCGTCTAAGTTGCTGCTGTTGGATTTCGGGAAGTTCGATAAAAAGGATTATTCATACGTATGTCAGGATTTTGACGATTCCTTTTATCATGCATTGGCCGCATTGAAAGAACATCTGAGAAAATATCAGAGACTAGTACTTTTATTTCCCGAAGACATCAAACACCCCCGTAGCAGTTGTCAGTATTTCAATTGTTTCTGTCAGGATTATCACATTGATTCAGCCATTGTGGAAAATACAGACCGGATACAAGTCCGTAAAGGAGAAGTATATATTGCAATCCGTCAGATAGAGGTGGTCAATATAATCAAGCAAAGCCGGACAACCGGGCTGAAATGCGGAGAAGATTTCGGACTGATAGCCTACAATGACACTCCTGCCTACGAGGTAATAGACCAAGGGATTACGGTACTCAGTATCAACTGGGAAGAGCTGGGGCGGAAAGCCGCAGAATTTGTACTAACCGGACAGGAAATAAGAACTTATCTCCCTACCGAAGTCCATTTAAGAAATTCAATTTAACAACTAAAACCTATGTATATCATGAAAAAGTATCCTAAAATCGGGATTCGTCCCACTATCGACGGCCGCCAGGGTGGTGTCCGCGAAAGCCTTGAAGACAAAACTATGAACCTGGCAAAAGCTGTTGCCGAACTGATTTCATCTAACTTGAAAAACGGTGACGGAAGCCCCGTGGAATGTGTAATAGCAGACAGCACCATCGGTCGTGTAGCCGAAAGCGCCGCTTGTGCCGAGAAATTCGAACGCGAAGGAGTAGGTGCCACCATTACCGTAACCAGTTGCTGGTGCTATGGCTCCGAAACAATGGATATGCACCCGCACTGGCCGAAAGCAGTCTGGGGATTCAACGGTACAGAACGTCCGGGAGCCGTTTATCTGGCTGCCGTATTAGCCGGACACGCACAGAAAGGGCTGCCTGCATTCGGTATTTACGGACACGATGTACAAGATTTGGATGACAACACGATTCCGGCCGATGTAGCAGAAAAACTATTGCGTTTCGCCCGTGCCGCCATGGCTGTAGCCAATATGCGCGGAAAAAGCTATCTTTCTTTCGGTAGTGTCTGCATGGGTATCGCCGGCTCTATTGTCGATCCTGACTTTTTCCAGGAATATCTGGGAATACGTAATGAAAGCGTGGACGAAACTGAGATCCTGCGCCGTATGGAAGAAGGAATCTATGACCATGAAGAATATGCCAAGGCAATGGCCTGGACTGAAAAATATTGCAAGCCCAACGAAGGGGAAGACTTTAAGAACCGTCCCGAAAAGCGCAAAACCCGTGAAGAGAAGGATGCCGACTGGGAATTTATTGTAAAAATGACTATCATCATGCGTGACTTGATGGTCGGCAACCCGAAATTGCTTGAAATGGGATTCAAAGAAGAAGCTATCGGCCATAATGCCATCGCAGCCGGCTTCCAGGGGCAACGCCAATGGACTGACTGGAAACCAAACGGTGACTTCAGTGAAGCACTGCTCAACACCACTTTCGACTGGAACGGCATTCGCGAAGCATACGTTCTGGCTACCGAAAATGATGCTTGCAATGGTGTTGCCATGTTATTCGGTCACCTGCTGAGTGGCTGTGGACAGATGTTCTCCGACATCCGTACTTACTGGAGTCCCGAAGCGGTAAAACGTGTCACCGGCAAAGAACTTACCGGAATGGCTAAAAACGGTATCATCCATCTTATCAACTCTGGTGCAACCACTCTGGACGCTACCGGTGAGAGCCATAATGAAGCGGGAGAGCCCTGCATGAAGCCCAACTGGGAAATGACTAAAGCCGATGTCGAAGCTTGTCTGAAAGCTACAACCTGGTATCCGGCAGATCGCGACTATTTCCGTGGAGGCGGTTTCTCTTCCAATTTCTTGTCTAAAGGCGGTATGCCTGTCACCATGATGCGTCTTAATCTGGTAAAAGGCTTAGGTCCAGTATTGCAACTGGCAGAAGGCTGGACAGTAGATATTGATCCGGAAATCCATCAGGTACTGAACATGCGTACAGACCCCACATGGCCTACTACTTGGTTTGTACCCCGCCTATGCGACAAACCTGCATTCCGTGATGTCTATTCGGTAATGAACAACTGGGGAGCCAACCACGGCGCCATCAGCTATGGACACATCGGACAGGATTTAATAACTCTGGCATCTATGCTACGTATTCCTGTTTGTATGCATAATGTAGAAGACGACAAGATTTTCCGCCCGGCATCATGGAATGCCTTCGGTATGGATAAGGAAGGTTCCGACTACAGAGCTTGCTCAACTTACGGACCTATTTATAAATAGTTAATAAATTGAGAATTGAAAATTAAAAATTGAGAAAGGGTTATATGCCTATCCTTTTTTTGTTTTCAATTCTCATTTCTTAATTTTTAATCCTCAATCTTTAATTTAAGAAATGAAAGATACAGATCAACCCATCCTGCACAAAGATGGAGTCAGTTACGTACTACCGTTTATATTAGTCACCTGCTGCTTCGCCCTCTGGGGATTCGCCAATGATATCACCAATCCGATGGTAAAAGCATTCTCTAAAATCTTCCGGATGAGTGTCACCGATGGCGCATTGGTGCAAGTTGCCTTCTATGGCGGATATTTCGCCATGGCTTTTCCGGCAGCTATGTTTATCCGTAAATACTCTTATAAAGCCGGTATCCTGCTGGGATTGGGACTTTATGCCGTAGGAGCCTTATTATTCTTTCCCGCTAAAATGACAGGCAGCTACTATCCGTTCTTATTAGCTTATTTTATTCTGACCTGCGGACTCTCCTTCCTCGAAACCAGTTCCAACCCTTACATCTTGTCCATGGGAACAGAAGCTACCGCTACCCGACGTCTCAATCTGGCACAATCGTTTAACCCTATGGGCTCTTTACTGGGAATGTATGTAGCCATGAACTTTATCCAGGCGAAACTAAATCCGATGGATACGGCAGAACGAGCCCAACTAAACCCGGCAGAATTTGCAATGGTAAGAGATGCGGACCTGTCCGTACTGATCGCTCCTTATCTCACTATCGGAATAGTCATATTAGTTATGCTTCTAGTGATACGTTTTACCCAAATGCCCAAAAATGGTGACCAGTCTCACAGTATCAATTTCGGTCCCACACTGAAGCGTATCTTCTCCATCCATCATTACCGCGAAGGAGTGGTGGCACAATTCTTCTATGTAGGTGCGCAGATTATGTGTTGGACCTTCATCATCCAATACGGCACACGCCTGTTCATGTCACAAGGTATGGAGGAAAAAGCTGCTGAAGTACTATCACAAGAATATAATATCATTGCGATGGTTATTTTCTGTATCAGCCGTTTTATCTGTACCTTCATCTTGCGCTACCTCAATCCAGGTAAATTATTGGCCATACTTGCCATTGCGGGTTGCTGCTTCACCGCCGGAGTCATCTTCTTCCAGGATATCTGGGGTATGTACTGTCTGGTAGCTGTTTCAGCCTGTATGTCATTAATGTTCCCCACGATCTATGGCATAGCGCTTACCGGATTGGGAGATGATGCAAAGTTTGGAGCAGCCGGCCTGATTATGGCTATTTTAGGAGGTTCCGTACTTCCTCCTTTACAAGCAAGTATTATTGATATGAATACCATTTGGAATATGCCAGCCGTAAATGTTTCATTTATCCTGCCATTTATCTGTTTTGTGGTAATCACTATTTATGGACATCGCTCTTATCAACGGGGAAAATATTGATATGCTGAATAAGACCATTGTAAAAAAGTGAAACGAAGAATCTGTTACTACTCATATGAATCAAACAGATTCTTCGCTTTATTTTCAACCAAGTAGAATGAAATGTAAAGAAGTTATCCCATCCTCCTATATATTCTTCAAATTAGAAAGGAATCTCTAATTGGGGATCTGTTCCCAACAAATTAAAAGTCATCCGATGATATGGCGTTGTTCCATGTTCACGGATAGCCGCACGATGCTTTTTAGTAGGATAACCTTTATTACTATTCCAATCATAAAAAGGATATTCTTTATGCAGTTCATTCATATAATCATCACGATAGGTTTTCGCCAGAATAGATGCAGCGGCAATAGAAAGATATTTTCCATCTCCTTTTACCACAGTAGTATGCGGCAAATCCTGATACTTTTTAAAACGATTCCCATCAATCAACAAATGTTGGGGACGAATTTTCAATTGATCCACAGCACGATGCATTGCCAGAAAAGACGCATTAAGGATATTTATCTCGTCTATCTCTTCAGGAGTCACTACACCTACAGCCCATGCCAATGCTTCTCTTTCCACAATCTCTCGCAGCGCATAACGCTGATGCTCCGTCAGTTGCTTGGAATCATTCAGCAATTCATTCTTAAAATCTACAGGTAAAATAACAGCTGCTGCATATACAGATCCTGCCAGACATCCCCTGCCCGCCTCATCACAACCGGCCTCTATCAGATCTTTATTCAAATAAGGTAATAACATAGCTCATCTTTATTGTTGCTTGCAAAGATATTCTTTTAAAAGAGAAACAAGAGTGTCTTTTTACAAAGAAAATCACTATTTTTGCAAAAATACGCTTGATTATGAAAAACAACCTACTTGTATATATTCTCCTTTGCCTGCTGAATCTCTCATGGGCTAATGCCCGTAATAAACAACAAGAAGCCGAGGCACTGATTAAAAAGTCGGTTGAAGCCTTATACAATAATCCGAAGCAGGCCAGTTACTATGCTGCCAAGGTAATTGAATTGTTTCCTGAAGAAAGGCAAAATGATCAAAAAGCCGAAGCAATGTTCTATTACAGTCAGGCAGAAAAGCTATTAGGCAATTTTGATGTGAGCATCAAAAATCTATATGACGCATTGGAGTATGCAACTCCTGCCAATAAAGAGCTGAATGGACAAATTTACGCACTGATAGGAGCACTCTATTGTAAACTGACCGACTATAACAAAGCGATCGAAATGAATGAGAAAGCCATCTCAATCTTTAAATCCATCGGAGATTCCATTTCTATCGCACTATGCTACAATGATCGTGGCATCATCCATTATTCCATGAATGAGTTCAACACAGCTGAACAATTCCTCAAACAAGCCCTTATAATAAACCGCAGTCAGAAAAATTTAAGAGGGATATCCGCCAATTTGAATAATCTATGTTTATATGAGGGTGATTTTAATGAAAAGCTAAGTTTAATTAATGAGGCCATTATCATCAACAAGAACTTGAATTCTCAATGGTCATTAGGGGAAAACTATAACAATATGGGAAAACAATACTTCTATGCAAAACAATATAACAATGCCTTGATGGCTTTACAAAGAGCATACGAGGTCGCTTCTTCCATCAGTGCCAAAGAACTGATTTGTGATAATTACGAATATTTATCTTGGGTATACGATGCCCTTGGAGACCATAAAAACGCTTATAAATGCCTGATACAACTATATACCCTTAGCAAAGAATTGCAAAGTGGAAGTAAATTACGCATCGTAGAACAGGAAATTTCCCATAAACAATATCAAAACCAACAAAGGAAAGCAGAACTAAGAGAGCAAGCTTATGAAATAGAACTACTGAAACGGAACCTGTTTGTACTAGTAATCATATTCATCTCATTGATAGTACTCAGTATATTTCTATACCAATGGTATAAACGCAAAAAGAATATGCAGTTAATGGTTACCCGCTATAATCTGGAGCAATCGGAACATGAATTGGCAGAACTTAAAGTACGACAGCAAGAACTCGAATTAAAATCTGTACAAAGCGCATTATACAACAGTCGTCAGGAAGCTACCAGTTTTGCTGTATTCCTGCATAGCCGCAATGAAATGCTGGAGAAAATCAGAGAAATGATAAAGCAAGGATATAAGATGGACCAACAGGCATTGATTCCTCATCTGAAGAAAGTCAATGCCTTCATCAGCCAATATCAGAATGGAGATAAGACGAACAGCACCTTGCTAATGAATGTTGAAGAAAAGAACCAGGAGTTCCTTCAACGGCTATCCGAACGGCATCCCAATTTAACACAAGGAGAAAGATATCTAGCTACTTTATTACGGGTAAATCTATCTACCAAAGAAATCTCGATGCTCACAGGAAATGTTCCCAAAACAATCAACATGAATCGATATCGTTTACGTAAATCTCTAAACTTATCTTCGGAGGATGACTTGACAGACTATCTACAAAATATTTAAAGAACCTATATTTTTACAGTTTTTATCAAACAGCATTTTGTAGATATTATTTCTTTATATAGATCACTATATATCAATATATTACATTTATATTTGTAGATTAAAAAAAAGAGTTTTTTTATTCATTGTAGTTCATTTGTAGGGTATAATAATTAGGAATTTGCACATACAACCTATTACTTAGCGATGTGAAAAACAATTATTAACCTTAAAATTTATTCACATGAGTAAAAAGAATTATTTCAAGGAAAGAATCATGCTATTGATTCTACTCTTTGCTTTTATGACTCCCTTCGGTACATTAGCACAGACGATTCAGCTGACTGGTCTGGTTACCGATGCTGCCAACGAACCTATTATTGGTGCCAGTGTAGTAGAGAAAGGTACAACCAACGGGGTCATCACAGACTTTGACGGTAACTTTGCATTAAGCGTATCCCCCAAAGCCACTATTATTATTTCTTATGTGGGCTATGCAACACAAGAAGTCCCTGTAAACGGAAAGACCAACATCCGGGTGACTTTGAAAGAAGATACTGAGATGCTGGATGAAGTTGTAGTGGTGGGCTATGGAACCATGAAGAAAAGTGATATGACCGGTGCTATTTCCTCAGTAGATGTAGACGATTTGGTAAAGCGCACCACAACCAACCCTGCAGAAGCATTGCAAGGTAAGATTGCAGGTGTAAACATTATGAAGGCTGGTGGCAATGCCGGTGCAGGTGTGCAGGTTAAAATCCGTGGTGTCAAAACGTTTGGTGACAACCAACCTCTTTATATCATTGATGGTTTTCCCGGTGATATTGAAAATGTGAATCCGCAAGATATTCAGTCAATGGAAGTACTGAAAGATGGTGCAGCCGCTGCCATCTATGGTTCGGTTGCTGCAAATGGTGTCATTATCGTAACTACCAAAAACGGTAAAAAGGGTGACATGAAAATTGATTTCAGCACTTATGTAAGCTTTACAAGCGTAGCCAAAAAGCTGGAACTGCTAAATGCCGAAGAATACAAAAGTGTTCATAAACAAATGTATCAGAACTACATGAACCAGTATCCAGATGATACAGAGGTTACTATGCCCGCATTTGTAAATAAAAACACAGGAATAGATACAGACTGGCAGGATGCCATGCTAAGAGGTGGTGTTTCACAAAACTATATGTTCAGTATCCGTGGCGGTTCTGAAAATGCTCAATATTCACTTTCATATAACCATGCTGACGAAAAAGGTATTTTCTTAGGTAACAATTACCGTCAAGATAATGCACGTTTGAAACTCCACATGAGCAAATATATATTTGATATTGATGCTAACATCGCTTTCAAATTTACGGATAGCAAACAACCCGAATATTCCATTAAAGAAATGTACATGATTTCTCCGCTTGTTCCTATCTATGATGATACAAGAGAGTATGGCTTCGGCTTAAGTGACTTTGACGATCTGCCCAGTAACCGTAATGTTATGGCTGACCAGCATTATGAAAAATCTACCGACAAAAAATATCATACCACAGCCAATGTTGCCTTGACCATGAACTTCACCCCATGGCTGAATTTCAAGACAAGCTATGCATACAGAGGTGAGCACCAACGTCAGACTTATCATACTCCGGCCTATGTTGCCGACCCAAAAGCCAAACGTGACTATCCTTATCATAGCGAAACCACAGGATACTGGGAGGAACATGTATGGGAAAATGTATTAAGTTTTAATAAGACATTTGGAAAACACAACGTCAATGCAATGGCAGGTACTTCCATGACTGCCCGCAAATATACATGGAATTCTGTTGGGGTAGAAGGTAAAACCACTGTTTATAAAGTAGAAGACGGAAAATTGGTAACCAGTGAAATTCCGGGCGGATTTCTTGATCCATCTTTCTCAACTGTAGGTGCAGGAGCAGGTGGCACATTTGATGGTAGCGGAACAAAATGGAAATATAACCGCGCCTCTTTCTTCGGCCGACTGAACTATAATTATAATGACCGCTACCTGGTACAGGCAACTGTACGTTATGACGGTTCATCCAAGTTTGGTAAAGACAACCGTTGGGGTTGCTTCCCATCAGTGGCATTAGGCTGGAGAATCAGTCAGGAAGAATTCTTCCCGAAAGACATTGCATTGAATAATTTGAAGTTCCGTGTCAGTTGGGGACGTTTGGGTAATGAAAATGCTTTGGGATATTATGACTTCCTTGCGCTGATTAGTACATACAATGAAATGTATCAAGGATACGTGAAAGGCAACGGTGACAACGCATGGGCAGGAAGCATCGCTCGCGGATTGGAAAACCGTTCTTTGAAATGGGAAACAACGGATACCAAAAATATTGGTTTCGATTTCGGCTTCTTTAACAGCAAATTAACCGGTACATTAAACTACTACTATAACCAAACAGAAGATCTGTTGATAACAAAAGTTCTACCTCCTTCAGCAGGTATGACTAACCCCACCCTGAATGTCGGAAAGATACGCAATACCGGTTTCGAACTTGAATTAAACTGGGGAGATGCTATAAAAGACTTTGATTACAATATCGGTTTCAATATGAGCACCACCAAAAATAAAGTGGTTGAATTGTCAGATGCAGACCAAGTTCTTCAGGGTGAAGGATTGAAATATGGAACGGAGCATTTCCCGACAGAAACCAGAGTGGGCAAACCTATCGGTGCATTCTATCTTTATAGAACAGACGGTATCTTCCAAAGTATGGATGAAGTAAATGCCCATGTAAACAAGGATGGACAATTATTACAGCCTAATGCCCAACCGGGTGATATCCGTTTTAAAGATTTAGATGGTAATGGAAGCATAGACGCCGGTGACAAAGAATACTGTGGCTCAGGTATCCCGACATTGGAAGCGAACTTAAATCTGTCATTCGGCTATAAAGGATTTGACCTTTCAATCGTACTTGGCAGCGCATGGAACTTCAAATTGTATAACGGAAACAAATATTTCTATGAAGGTATGAACTCTAAATCAAATATGCTGAAGTCTACATTGAATGCATGGACTCCTGACAATAGAAATACGGATGTTCCCCGCGCAGTATATCAAGATCCGAACGGCAACATGAAAGAATCAGACAGATTCCTTGAAAACGGTGATTTTGTCCGTCTGCGTCAGGCACAGTTAGGTTATACTTTACCCAAATCACTCATGCAGAAATTCTATATTGAGAAACTGCGTTTCTATGTAAGTGGTGAAAACTTGTTCACTATCACAGGCTATGATGGTATAGATCCTGAATTCTCTCGTGCCAGTGTGTTGAATACCGGTGTTGATAAATTGATTTATCCGTTTACCCGTTCATTCACCGTTGGAGCTCAACTTACATTCTAATCCTTTAAAGTAATAAGAAAATGAAGAAACTATTATACATAGCAAGTATCTGCATTGCAAGTTTATTTAGCGCTTGTGACGATTATCTCACGGTAGAATCTCCTGACCAGTTGACATCAAGCAGTTTTTGGCGTAACCAGTCTGATGCTGAAGCCGGACTTGCCGCCGCATACTCCCAACTTTACCTGATGACTTATTCGGGTGACATGTGGTCTTTCCCGGAAATCAAATGGCCGGTGGAAGCCTATCGTGAAGATATTATCCAATTAGGAAGCGATGCTCTGAATTACCCGAACTGGGTGGAATTAGGCAACTATACCTACACCAATGGTAACTCTCAGTTCAGTTATTACTGGCAATGCTACTATAAAGGCATCAGTTTTGCTAATCAGGTAATTGAAAAAACCGCAGAAATACCCGATGAGAATATAGACGCAGCAACACGCGAACAATTGGTCAATGAAGGCTACTTTATCCGCGCTTATTACCACATGCAACTTTTATTGAACTGGAAAGAAATCATAGTTCGTGATAAATATATCACTGACCCGGCTGAATTAAGCAAGCCCCTTTCTTCCCGTGAGGATGCATGGAATTTCATCATTGAAGACTTGAAACGTGCAACCAGTCTGCCTGCAACACGTGACGCTGATAATGTAGGCCGTGCCACAAGCGGTTCTGCTTATGCATATCTTGGTTTCGCCTATCTGACACGCGCCTATGAAGAGGCAACCAACAAAGACTCTTATCTGGCCAGTGCTATAGAAGCATTCAACCAAGTAAAAGGATATGAACTGGTTAATAATTTCAGCACTATGTTCAGCGGGGATAATAAGAACAGTAAAGAATCGATTTTTGAAATTCAATTCTCTATGAGTTCTGCAAACGGAGCTACTTATCGTACTCAGTTCCATCGATGGATCGGTGTTTCCGAACTTGGGGGATGGGATGAGATTCTTCCCAGTCAAACATTGATTAGTGAATTCAAAAAAGAAGGGGAAACGGCTACTACAGGACGTTATGACTCGCGTATGTATGCAACATTATTTTTTAATTGTGACTATTATAACGATGGTAACGGACGTGTCTATGGCTACGACTATAATGACTGGTTCGACAACAAAGAACGCGTAGCCTTCCGTAAATTCATGCCCTCGACCTATGAAGGTTTAAACCAAAACTATTCTGCAATCAATGTTCCTTTGATGCGTTATGCCAACGTACTGTTAATGAAAGCCGAAGCATTGAATGAACAGGGACATCCCGAACAAGCTATTCCTTTAATCAATGAAGTAAGAAGCGTTCACGGGGATATGCCACCCATGACAGGTACTTCTCAAGAAGCAGTCCGCGCGCAAATTGAACACGAGCGCATGATTGAATTCCCTCTTGAGAACTATCGTTGGTATGATCTCCGCCGTTGGGGCAAACTGTCCTCAGCCCTGCAAGCTGCCGGAAGAACAGGCTTCAATGAAGACAAAAATTCATTCTACCCCACTCCTCTTACAGAGCTGAATGCTAATGATGCCTTAAAATAAGTATTTTCTTTTTTGGTTAGATATAATTAGGCAACAAGGCGGTTTTCGCTACAGTGATACCGCCTTGTAATCTAAAAATGAAGTATCTTTGCCTATAAATAAAACGACATAGATATGTTTACAATTATTGGATTAATGCTCACGGGGATGCTCCTCGGCTTCCTGCTTCGCAAGCAGAAGCTTTCAGGAATACACAAAGTCATCACCGTTCTTATTTGGTTGCTACTCTTTTTATTGGGTATAGATGTAGGCGGCAATCAGAAAATTATCAATGGTCTGCACACTATAGGGTTGGAAGCCATTGTCATCACCTTGGCAGCAGTGCTGGGCAGTGTTACAGCAGCATGGGCTTTATGGTATGTACTTTACAAAAGAAATAAGGAGGGACAAGTATGAAAGGAAGTTTGATTATCGTCGGATTCTTTGTACTGGGAGCTCTTTGTGGGGTATATCACCTTATTCCATACGACTTTACACAAAGTAAGCTAAGTTTCTACGCCTTGTGTGCGTTAATGTTCAGTGTAGGAGTCAGTGTAGGTAATGATCCGCAGACTTTACGTAATTTCCGTTCATTAAATCCCCGCCTGATCTTTCTACCGGTCATGACCATATTGGGAACACTGGCAGGATGCGCAGTGGTCAGTCTGTTTCTCTCGCACCGCTCAGTAACAGACTGTATGGCAGTAGGTGCCGGTTTCGGCTATTACTCTCTATCCAGTATCTTTATTACAGAATATAAAGGTCCGGAGTTGGGAACCATTGCATTATTATCCAATATCACACGTGAGATTATCACTTTGCTTTTTGCCCCGTTGCTAGTACGCTGGTTTGGCAATCTAGCCCCTATTTCTGCCGGAGGAGCCACTACGATGGATACAACATTACCCATCATCACCCGCTATTCCGGTCAAAGCTTCGTAGTAGTTTCTATATTTCACGGCTTTGTAGTAGACTTCAGCGTACCTTTTCTTGTGACTCTTTTCTGTTCTATTTAAAATAACAATAACCATGAAACACTCTCTTCATACTGTTCTTACACTGTTGTTTGTTTGTGCTTCCGCCTGGGGTGAAAATGTGCCCTGGCAGAATCCACAAATAAATGAAATAAACCGTGAACCTGCCCATGCCCATTTCATTCCTTATACGAATGAGGCCAATGCACTGAAACAACAGGCTTTACCTGCCGCCCAGCGTTTTGCAGTAAACCCTGCTACAGAACGCCGCATTTCACTAGACGGAACCTGGAAGTTCTTATTCTCTAAAAACAATGAGGAATGCCCGACAGATTTTTATAAAATGGGGTATAACACCAAACGCTGGAAAGACATACAGGTTCCGGGAAGCTGGGAACTGCAAGGATTTGACTCCCCCATCTATACTGACGTAGCTTACCCCTTCCCTGCCAATCCGCCTCATGTTCCAACCGATTACAATCCGGTAGGAGCATACGTACGTGAATTTACCGTACCGGCCCATTGGAAAGGAATGGATATCTTCCTTGATTTTGAAGGAGTTGAGTCCGCTTTTTATTGCTGGGTAAACGGTAAATTGGCAGGATACAGTGAAGACAGCCGTCTTCCGGCTCATTTCAATATTACTCCGTTCTTAAAAGCCGGAAAGAACAAACTGGCCGTTAAAGTTTTCCGTTATAGTGACGGTTCCTACCTGGAGGATCAGGATTACTGGAAATATAGCGGTATTGAACGCGATGTATATCTCTATGCCCGTCCTCAAAGCCGTGTACAAGACTTCAAACTGGTAGCCGGACTGACAAATGGTTATAAAGACGGAGATTTTAATCTGAATATCACACTCCACAAGCCTCATCCGGGAGGAACCGTGGAAGTGAAGGTTATGAACAAAGGCAATGTAATTTACCAGCATAAAAAGGAAATAACTTCTGCTACAGATACTTTATTCGCTCAGAAACACTTGTTCCCGGCCATATTGCCTTGGAATGCCGAAACACCCAATCTTTATACATTGGTAGTCAGCACCTACGACGCTCAAGGAAAAGCCTTGGAATCATTCACACAGCCTTTCGGTTTCCGTTCTGTGGAAATGCGTAACGGCATGCAACTGATAAATGGGGTAGCCGTATTGTTTAAAGGAGTAAACCGCCATGAACACGATCCGCATCATGGTCGTACCATCACCGTAGAGAGCATGATAAAAGACATTCAGTTGATGAAACAATTCAACCTGAATGCTGTACGCACTTGCCATTACCCCAACCGCTATGAATGGTATGCATTGTGTAACGAATACGGTTTGTATCTGGTAGATGAAGCAAACATTGAAAGCCATGGTATGCAGGCGCATAAAGATGGCACACTGGCTAATAATCCCGATTGGGAAGTACCGTTTATGCAACGCATGAGCCGCATGGTGCTGAGGGACCGCAATATCACTGCCATTGTCACTTGGTCAATGGGAAATGAGTCCGGCTACGGAAAACACTTTGAAACGTTATATGACTGGACCAAGAAGTTTGACCCTACCCGCCCTGTACAATATGAAGGAGGTGGTTATGATGCCAAATCTGACATTTATTGTCCGATGTATGCACGTGTCTGGGCGCTCCGCCGTCATGTAAACCAACGCGACGCACGCCCGATGATTCTATGTGAATATGCCCACGCCATGGGTAACAGTGTAGGTAACCTGCAAGACTATTGGAATTTGATTTATAAATATGACCAGTTGCAAGGTGGTTTCATATGGGACTGGGTAGATGCTACTTTTGATATCAAAGACAAGAACGGAAACAAGATTTGGGCTTACGGAGGCGATATGGGCTTCGTGGGTGTTCCTAATGACTCCAACTTCTGTGCCAACGGATTGGTAGCTGCCGACCGTTCACTTCATCCGCACATCTGGGAAGTGAAAAAAGTATATCAATATATTCATTTTGAGCCGGTTGCCTTTACCACCAAGCAAATTAAAGTGACTAACTGGCATGATTTTATCGGTTTGGAGGATTACAAACTACACTGGACTGTAGAAACAGACGGAAAAGCTGTACAAAGCGGTGAAATGGATTTCCCGGTTATGGCCGCCCGTTCTTCTACCTTCATCACTATCCCGATGAACTTGATTCCTAACGATGGAAAAGAATACTTCCTGAAATTGGAAGCATTTACCAAAAAGGAAGCCCCATTAGTTCCGAAGGGACATCAGGTAGCCATGGAGCAATGGCAACTGAATCCGGAAGGAGAACGGCTGCTGAATGCTACATGGACTGCCCGGGAACTAGTAGACAAAACTGTAAATACCGAACGTACTCCGGATGCCATTACCTTGACAGGAGAGAACTTCCGTATCGCATTCTCTACTGCTGATGGTGAAATGACAGAACTCTTATATAACGGGAAGAATCTGATAAAAGAAGGATTGCAACCCAATTTCTGGCGTGCGTTAACCGACAATGATGTTGCCAACAACCACCTGGAACGTTGCGGCATCTGGAAATTTGCAGGCAAGAACGCCAAGTTACAAAGTATCGACCTGAAAGAAGATTCAAACAAACAACTGGCAACCGTTACTGTAAATTATAAACTGGAAGCACAAGAATCAACTTTGCAGACCGTTTATCAAGTACGACCCAATGGAGCAATCAAAGTAAGTATGCACTTTGTACCCGGCAACAAATCCCTTCCTGAAATACCACGCCTGGGTATGCGTATGATTCTTCCGGCAGAATACGATGTGATGACCTGGTTGGGCCGCGGACCACAAGAAAACTATGCAGACCGCAAGACGGGTTATCCTATCGGGCTCTATACCGCTACAGTATGGGAACAATTCCATCCGTATGTCCGTGCCCAGGAAACCGGCAACAAAACCGATGTACGATGGGTTGCATTGCGTAATAAAGCAGGGGAAGGCCTGTTAATCACAGGTGAGGAACCGCTGAATGTCAGCGCATGGAATTTCCCGTTGGAGGATATTGACTATGTAGCATTCAATACCGAACGCCGTCATGGTGGAAGTATTATGAAGAAAGACATGATATGGTTAAACATCGACCACCGTCATATGGGGGTAGGTGGAGATAATACCTGGGGAGCGCAAGTACATCCGGAATATACCATCACTCCGCACGAATGGCAATACAGCTTTACCATGCAACCTTTGAGCAATCAAGACGATGCCGCTGAAAAAGCGCATAAGAAATGGTTTTAAAATAATAACGAAATGACATGAAATATAAATTTACCAAAATCATTCTTCTCACAGCAGTAGTCGCAGGTCTCACAACGGCCTGCACACCTGCCGGTGAGAACATCCCCACAGGCAAAAGATATGAATTCAATAACATACTGGATATAACCTATACCCCCGATACACTGACACGTTGCGGGGGATGGTTTACAGACGCCGGTTCCTGGATGGGATTTACCCTTCCGCAGAAAGATCACTGGGTGAACGGTTTCTGCGGTCCGTTCAGTCTGGATATGAACCGACGCCAATGGATGGCGCAATCTGCTGTCACGGTAAGATATGCCGATCAGGCGAATGTTATATTTACTCCGGATTCCACTTGTTATTTCCCGGGAGAGTTATATCTTTCGGCAAGTTCAGAGGAAGGTAAAATCATTCAACGCTTGAATTTTTTAGATGCTTCTACCGCATTGCTCCGCATTCACTCCGATGCAGGAAAGGAACTCTCCTTAACTGCCAGCCAATGGGGAAAAGAGATACAAGTCCAAACAGACCAGAATACCGTCATCGCCCGTCATCCCTCCGGTGAGATTGTAGCATTAACTTTTACCCCGGATGTTAGCGTAAAGGGCACTGACAATAATTACCAGGCAAAAATCAATGGCAGCGAACACGACACCTACGTAGCCATTTCTTTCTATACCGGAGAAAAAGAACTTTCTGCCGGATTACAGAAAGCGCAATTGGCTCTAAGCAATCCGCAGGAAGGGCTCAAAGCCAACAAAGAACGCTGGGAAGGTTATCTCACCAAGATTCTGCGCAAAGATATGAAACCTGAGTATGACCGTATCGCCGTGAAAGCAGTTGTTACACTTATCAGCAACTGGCGTACCCACCGTGGCGGATTGCTCCACGAAGGAATTGTTCCGAGTCATGCAGCATACTACTTCGTAGGATTCTGGGCCTGGGACACCTGGCGCTTCTCTGCCGCCCTGGCAAAATTCGATCCTAAACTTGCCAAAGACAACATCCGCGCCATGTTTGACTACCAGCAACCGGACGGCATGATTATAGACTGCATCTACACCGATCCTGCCGAAAACAATGCACGCGACAGCAAACCTCCTCTCGTATCCTGGGCTGTAGACGAAATATTCACCCATACCAATGATACGGCATTCATCAGCGAAATGTATCCGCAATTGATGGCCTATTACAAATGGTGGTACAACAAGCGTGACCATAACCGCAACGGTATGTGTGAATACGGTTCCACCGATGGTACACTGGAAGCGGCAGCATGGGAAAGCGGCATGGATAACGCCATCCGTTTCGATGATGCCAAGATGCTGAAAAATGACGGTGCGGAGGATGCATGGAGCATGGATCAGGAAAGTGTTGACCTGAATGCCTATCTGGCTTTGGAATGCAAGTTATTGAAAAAGTTCGCCGGCATTTTGGGAGTAACTTTCGATGGTCCGGATTACAGCAGCCAGGTAGCCGATTATTTCTTCGACAAAGAAAAAGGTTTCTTCTTCGATCGCCGCTTAAAAGACGGAAGCTTCATACAGGAACCGGGATGCGAAGCATACACCCCCTTATGGACAAAAGTTGCCACGGCCGATCAGGTAAAAGCCATGCTGCCCCTGCTGACCGATACAGCCAAGTTTTCTACATACATTCCCTTCCCCACAGTGGCAGCAGACCATCCGAAGTACAATCCGCGCGGCTACTGGCGTGGTCCTATCTGGTTGGACCAGACTTACTTCGCTATCCGCGGCCTGCGCAATTATGGATATAACAAGATGGCGGATGAATACACCCTCCAGGTATTCGACCGTCTGCAAGGCTTGAAAGAAGGCGCACCGATACATGAAAACTATGGCACACACACCGGTGAATTGTTAAAAGCTCCCCATTTCAGTTGGAGTTCATCACATTTGCTGATGTTATACGATGATTACGGCAAATAAACTCTCTCTTTTTACCTTAATATAAATAATACAATACCAAGGAGGGCTGCACTCGTGATGAATGCGGCCCCCTACTTTTATATCGTATTACCTGTTACCCCCAATACACTCTTTTCAGAAGTGATAAAAATTCTCCAATGAATGAGTAGAATGTTACAGGTGTAAGATTATATATCTTCCGGCTGCAACATGATATATCCTTCAGCCTATACATCCGTATGTGTTCACACTTCACAACAGGAAACTTCAAAACATCTGCCCCTTTTTTAAAAACAACAGGACATATTAAAAAAACATCAAGAGCTTTTATTAATACGTCCTGTTGTTTCTCCTGTTTCTTTATATACACATAGCAAAACACTTATTTTTCCTTCAGAAGTTTCAGCCTCTCCGCAAACGCTTTGTTCATCGGCATTCCGGCTGAAGAATTGATACCTCGAAATCTTTCAGACTGAAAAAAAATTCTTCAGCGTACCCAATGGCCGAAAGGTGAAAAGCACGCAGGTACATGGGGAAAACTCCGAAGATGCCGGAAAGTACACAGCCATAGCTGAAAAAACGTATATGCCGGCTGAAAGAATAAATACCCGGCTGAAGAATTTTAAGAGCCAATCCTTCAGCCGGAAAGCCCATGAACAGGCAGTTTGCGGAGAGGCTGAAACTTCTGAAGGATTTTTGGGGCAATTCTTCGGGAGGGGCATATTTCCCACCGGAAGAGGAATATGCCCACAGAAAAGAACATAAAAAGACGCAAGAAACCGGGATGCCTGATATCTTGTTACAAGATGCGGCAAATCTTGTGAGAAGTTTCTCCCAATCTTGTGGGAAGTTCCGCTGATTCTTGTTATACAAAAAAAGCCTGCCATTAATATAATGTTTATCAATGGCAGGCGACTTATTTCGTTTGGAGAAATCAAAACATCCTGCTGACGCGCTCAATGCCGGCAGCCAGCATATCTATCTCCTCCTTGGTATTATACAAACCGAAAGAAGCACGTACAGTTCCCTCAATCCCCATACGAATCATCAAAGGCTGAGCACAATGATGCCCGGTACGTACGGCAATGCCCAGACGGTCAAGCAACGTACCCATATCCAAATGATGAATATTTCCTACCAAGAAAGAAATGACACTGCTCTTATGCTCAGCCTCTCCGAAGATACGCATCCCGTTTATTTCTTTCAGACGCTGCATGGCATATAGGGTCAGTTCATGCTCATGGGCAGCAATGTTCTCCATACCAATGGCAGATACATAATCCAACGCTTTTGCCAAGGCGGTAGTGCCGATATAATCGGGAGTTCCCGCTTCAAACTTAAACGGCAATTCATTAAAAGTCGTTTTCTCGAAGCTGACACTTTGTATCATCTCGCCTCCCCCCTGGTAAGGTGGAAGCTTATCCAGCCACTCTTCCTTTCCATAAAGCACCCCCACACCGGTAGGACCATATATCTTATGTCCGCTGAAAGCAAAAAAGTCGGCATCCAAATCCTGGACATCCACTTTCATGTGAGGAACACTCTGCGCCCCGTCAATCAAAACGGGAACACCGTGTGCATGGGCAGTCGCAATCATCTCTTTCGCCGGATTGACAGTGCCCAACACATTACTTACATGAGCGAAACTCACCAGCTTGGTCCGTTCCGAAAAGAGTTTCTCATATTCATCCAACAACAGTTCTCCCCTGTCATTCATGGGAATCACTTTCAGCACGATTCCTTTACGCGCAGCCTGTAACTGCCAAGGTACAATATTGCTGTGATGCTCCATGACAGAAACAATCACTTCATCGCCTTCCTTCATCTGACTGTCGGCAAAAGAAGAAGCCAACAGGTTGATACTCTCCGTCGTGCCCCGTGTAAACACGATTTCATTGCTACTGCGTGCATTGATAAAACGACGTACAGTCTCACGAGAAGCTTCATGCAACTCGGTAGCCTGCTGAGACAGGAAATGCACACCACGATGCACATTGGCATTGACCGAATAATATTCATCGGTTATGGCTTCAACCACTTGGCGCGGTTTCTGAGTGGTAGCCCCATTATCCAGATAAATAAGCGGCTTTCCATACACCTCCCGATCTAATATCGGAAAATCTTCTCTTATTTTTTGTATATCGTACATGGCGTCTTATTTACATATCGCACATCCCTGACATTTATTCAACTCACCACGGAAACGTTTTTCCACCAACAGATGCAAACGGTCTTTCAATGCATCCAGGCGGATCGTATCTATTACTTCATTGACAAAAGCAAACATAAGCAATAAACGTGCTTCCTTCAGACTGATACCACGCTGTTGCATATAGAACAACGCATTTTCATCCAGCTGACCGACAGTAGCTCCGTGAGAGCATTTTACGTCATCCGCATAAATTTCCAGTTGCGGCTGAGTGTACATATGGGCATCACGAGTAGCACAGAGGTTGCGGTTGGTTTGTTGGGAATTAGTATGTTGTGCTCCTTCACGTACCAATACTTTTCCGGCAAACGCACCTGTCGCCTGATCATCCAATACATATTTAAACAGCTCATTACTAGTGCAATCAGCAACCTTGTGGTCAATGAAAGTATGATTGTCCACCTGTTCATTCTTATCGGCAATGACCATACCACACAAATTGATCTCAGCTCCACGTCCGGCCAAAGTTACTTCAGTTGTATTACGCGTAGTACCGTTATGCAAAGTCATACCATTCAAAAGCACATTACTGTCTGCCTCCTGGTTCACATAGAGGTTACTGAAACGCACTGTGCTGGTATGGGTTTCTTCCAGTTCATAAAGATCGAAAGTAGCATTTTCTTTTGCAAAGACCTCAATAACCTGAGTAGAAAGGAAATTTACATTATCCATGGCATGATCACAAATCAACAGACGAGCCTGCGCACCTTCTTCCAGCACAACCAGCACACGGCGGTTCACCATAAAATTAACATCAGCACGCAATATGTTCACCAGTTGAATGGGTTTGTCCACCACCACGCCTTTCGGCACATACAGCATAAAGCCATCCTGGGCAAAAGTAGTATTGAAGGCGGTCACACCATCCTTGGAAGTATCTGCCAACTTGCCATAATACTGCTTGACCAAAGCCGGATATTGTTCAGACAGCTCTTTCAAGCTGCCAAGCAACACTCCTTCCGGCAATTGTGCCTTCGGCAAAGCCTTACGATAAAAAGCATCGTTTACTACAAAATAAAGAGCGGTACTCATATTAGGTACATCGCACTTGAACACTTCATACGGATTCACCGGAATGTCGAGTCTGTTCAAATTCAAACCATAATCCGGCTCGAACAACTTGCTCACATCCGTATATTTATACTTCTCCTGTTTGCGGGTAGGGAAACCTAATTTTTCGAAATCTGCGAAAGCTTGCGCACGGGGAGCGTTCAGCACCTCGGCACTATGCCGGCAAATCATCGCCTCACATTGAGAAAAGAGATCAATATATTGTTGTTCTGCTCTCATAATCACTTTCTTCTTTAGGCATCAAATTATTATTCTCCCAACTCGGCTTTTATCCAGTCGTAACCACGCTCTTCCAGTTCCAAAGCCAATTCGGGACCCGCAGTCTTCACAATACGTCCTTTATACAATACATGTACAATATCGGGTTTGATATAATCCAGCAACCGTTGATAGTGCGTAATGACGATACAACTTGTTTCGGGAGTTTTCAGTTTGTTCACACCCTCGGCTACAATACGCAACGCATCAATATCAAGACCGGAATCCGTTTCATCCAAAATGCTCAACTTAGGTTCCAGCATAGCCATCTGGAAGATCTCATTGCGCTTCTTCTCACCACCGCTGAATCCCTCGTTTACCGAACGGTTTGCCAATTTATTATCCAATTCCACCACAGCCCGCTTCTCGCGCATCAGCTTCAAGAACTCACTGGCTGTCAATGCAGGGAGGCCTTTATATTTACGCTGCTCGTTTACCGCCGCACGCATAAAGTTCACCATACTGACTCCGGGAATCTCCACCGGATATTGGAAAGACAAAAACAGACCTTCATGACTGCGATCCTCAGGACTCAAAGCCAACAAATCTTTTCCTTCAAAAGTCACCGAACCTTTCGTTACCTCAAAAGCCGGATTGCCTACCAACACAGACGAAAGGGTACTCTTTCCGGAACCGTTGGGTCCCATAATAGCATGAACTTCACCTTTCTTTATGCTTAGATTAATACCTTTCAATATTTCTTTGCCATTGACACTGGCATGTAAGTCTTTTATCTCTAACATAATTCTATTAAATTCTTAGTTCTTCATTTATCCTACACTTCCCTCTAGAGAAATAGCCAGCAGTTTCTGTGCCTCCACCGCAAACTCCATTGGAAGTTTATTCAGTACTTCTTTTGCATATCCATTGACAATCAACCCAATAGCATCTTCTGTAGGAATACCGCGCTGATTGCAATAAAACAACTGGTCTTCGCTGATCTTGCTGGTTGTCGCCTCATGTTCCACCACAGCTGTCTCGTTATGAATATCCATATATGGGAATGTATGAGCACCACACTGGCTCCCCAGCAACAAAGAGTCACACTGACTGTAATTACGGGCATTGTCTGCTTTCTGAGCCACACGTACCAGACCACGATAAGAGTTCTGGCTCTTTCCGGCACTGATTCCTTTACTAACAATGGTACTACGGGTATTTCTGCCTAAATGAATCATTTTAGTCCCCGTATCAGCCTGCTGATAGTTATTCGTTACTGCCACCGAATAGAATTCAGCAGTAGAATTATCTCCACTCAGGATACAACTGGGATATTTCCAAGTAATGGCCGATCCGGTTTCCACCTGTGTCCAACTCAATTTGCTATCCACTCCTTTGCAATGACCGCGTTTTGTCACAAAGTTATATACTCCTCCTTTGCCTTCGGCATCTCCCGGATACCAGTTCTGTACGGTAGAATATTTCACTTCCGCACGGTCGTGCACCACAATCTCCACTATGGCCGCATGTAATTGGTTCTCATCCCGCATAGGGGCCGTACATCCTTCCAGATAAGAAACATAACTATCATCATCCGCAACAATCAGTGTACGCTCAAACTGACCGGTATTGGCTGCATTGATACGGAAATAAGTGGAGAGTTCCATAGGACAACGCACTCCTTTCGGAATATATACAAACGATCCGTCACTGAATACTGCCGAGTTCAAGGCTGCAAAGAAATTATCCCGCGGCCCGACCACCGAACCCAGATATTTCTTCACCAAATCGGGATGCTCACGCACCGCTTCACTGAACGAACAAAAAATAATCCCTTTTTCCAACAAGGTTTCTTTAAATGTAGTCTTGACGGATACAGAGTCCATGACAGCATCTACTGCCATACCGCTCAACGCCATTTGCTCCTCCAAAGGAATACCTAATTTATTGAAAGTTTTAATCAACTCAGGATCTACCTCATCCATACTTTTCGGTCCTTCTTTTTTCTTTGTAGGGTCCGCATAATAGGATATAGCCTGATAATCTATTTCAGGGATAGTGAGGTGTGCCCATGCAGGCATCTCCATGGTCAACCAGTAGCGGTATGCTTTCAGGCGAAACTCCAGCAACCACTCCGGCTCGTTCTTCTTTGCAGAAATCAAGCGGATAACATCCTCATTCAATCCCCTTTCTATAATATCTGTGTGAACTTCTGTGGTGAAGCCATATTTGTACTTCTCCTGCGTCAGTTCTTTCACATATTTATTGGGTTCTTCTTGCATATCTATCTTATATTTCTATTAATTGTTCTGTTACATTCTTAAATACCGGAAAAAAGATACCGGACAAGTCCCTCATAGAATAATATAACACTGATTCCTTCTTTTTTGTTGCACTGATCATCTCATTGTTCGGATCTATATATTCTATCACATGAATAGCTAACCCTATCAGTATCATATACTTCAATGCTCCCAATCCGCTGCCTAACCAACGGTTCAGCCATCCCAGGTGCACAGCATCCAATGCTTTTGTCAACAAAGAGGCGACGAACGCAAAACCTAAAGGTACAGCTATCCAGATCAATATAAAAGCCAAGACCTGTGCTACAGTCGTCGAAGTACCTAGAACCGGCGCCAACCTTTCGGCAACAATGCCAAACAAGGCACGAGCCATCAGCAATCCGGCTATCAACCCTACAATAGACGCCATCTGCTTCACAAATCCTTTTATTAATCCCATAATGACACCCACACCAATCATAGCCAATATAATAATATCTATTGTCGCCATCTTTATCGTTATTACAAAAAGCAGTAATGCCATTCTGAACAAAGCGAAGAATCTGCCAGCCCACGCGCTGGGCGAGGTGCCAGATCCTTCGCTATGCTCAGGATGACATTACCATCTATATTCTCAGACTTCAGTGTATTACAAAGTCTGTTTAACCTCTACTTCTTCGTAAGCTTCAATAATATCACCGACCTTGATATCGTTACAGTTTGTCAGACTGATACCACATTCAAAGTTAGTACCTACTTCTTTCACATCATCCTTGAAACGCTTCAAAGCATTGATAGCACCGGTAAAGACTACAATACCATCACGAATCAAGCGTGCCTTATCAGAACGTTTCACCTTACCTGTCTTCACCATAGCACCGGCAACCAAACCGACCTTGGTAATATTGAAGACTTCACGCACTTCGATGGTTGCAGTAATCTGTTCCTTCAAAGTAGGTGCCAGCATACCTTCCATAGCAGCCTTCACTTCTTCAATCGCATCATAGATAACAGAATATTTGCGGATATCCACCCCCTCCTGCTCAGCCAGTTTGCCGGCAGAACTTGAAGGACGAACCTGGAAACCTACAATAATCGCATCTGATGCAGCAGCCAAAGTCACATCCGACTCGGAAATCTGACCGACACCTTTGTGGATCACATTAACCTGTACCTGTTCTGTAGACAGTTTTATCAATGAGTCGCTCAACGCTTCGACAGAACCGTCCACGTCACCTTTAACAATCACATTCAGCTCATGGAAATCACCCAAAGCCAAACGACGGCCCACTTCATCCAATGTCAGCAGTTTCTGAGTACGCAAGCCCTGCTCACGCTGCAACTGTTCACGCTTGTTGGCAATGTCACGAGCCTCTTGTTCCGTATCAATCACATGGAAAGTATCACCTGCCGCAGGAGCACCGTTCAGTCCCAGAATCAATACCGGTTCGGAAGGACCGGCCTCCTTGATGCGCTGGTTACGTTCATTAAACATGGCTTTCACCTTACCATAACTAGTACCAGCCAAGACTATATCGCCCATTTTCAGCGTACCGTTTGCCACCAACATAGTAGCCACATAACCGCGTCCCTTGTCCAAGGACGATTCAATGATAGAACCGGTTGCCTTGCGGTCGGGATTAGCCTTCAAATCCAACATTTCAGCTTCCAGCAATACTTTTTCCAACAAATCGTGTACACCTGTACCTTTCTTTGCCGAAATATCTTGCGACTGATACTTACCACCCCACTCTTCCACCAGGAAGTTCATGGCAGCCAGTTCTTCCTTAATCTTATCCGGATTGGCGTGCGGCTTATCCACCTTATTAATAGCAAATACGATAGGCACACCGGCAGCCATAGCATGATTAATCGCCTCTTTGGTCTGCGGCATCACATTATCATCGGCAGCTACAATAATAATAGCAATATCCGTCACTTTCGCACCACGGGCACGCATGGCGGTAAATGCCTCGTGACCCGGAGTATCCAAGAATGTAATATGACGTCCGTCTTCCAATTTCACATTGTAAGCACCGATATGCTGGGTGATACCACCTGCCTCACCGGCAATTACATTTGCTTTACGAATATAGTCCAGTAATGAAGTCTTACCATGATCAACATGTCCCATTACTGTCACAATCGGAGCACGCGGCTGCAAATCTTCTTCGTTATCTTCCTCTTCTGTAATAGCCTGTGCTACCTCAGCACTTACATATTCTGTCTTGTATCCGAATTCTTCCGCTACCAGGTTGATTGTCTCGGCATCCAGACGCTGATTGATAGAGACCATGATACCGATACTCATACAAGTAGCGATAACCTGAGTAACAGGAATATCCATCATACTTGCCAGTTCGTTCGCAGTAACGAACTCGGTCAGTTTCAATATTTTGCTATCTTCCTGTTCCATCTCCTCCTGTTCCATCAGGCGGTTCTGAACATTTTCACGTTTCTCCTTACGATACTTGGCAGCCTTGTTCTTAGTCTTGTTAGTCAGACGTGCCAATGTTTCCTTAACCTGCTTTGCCACATCTTCATCACTAACTTCCGCTTTTACAACAGGTTTCTTGAAACGGTCTTTATTAAATTTGCCTCCACCCTGATTGTTATTGCCATTAGGTTTGGAGTTATTGTTCCTATTCGGTCTGTTAGCGTTATCGTTACGTTGGTTATTATTAGATGCTCCTCCAGCATTTGTTGTACCGGCAGCATTTATATCCACACGTTCCTTATTTATTCTATTGCGTTTTTTCTTCTTTGCAGCATCATCGTTAACCGAGTTTTTAGAAATCTTATCGTCTCCCTTACGGATTTCTTTGATAATAGCATCCTTCATCAGTTTACGCTGTTCCTGACGCTGCTTATCTTTCTCTTCTCTCTCTTTCCGTTTTTCTTCCTTCGATTTCTTTTTCGGACGGGTAGACTGATTCAATGCAGCCAGATCAATCTGACCTACTACATTAATTTTCGATTTAAATTCAGTAGGACGAATTTTAAATACATCGTCTTCTTCTTTTTCCTGAACGGGTGCTGCTTCGGGTGTTTCTTTTTCCATCTCTTTCACCTGGGGTGTCTTTTCTTCCGTCTTTTCAATTTTAGGCTCTTTCTTCTCTTCCAGAACTGGAGCAGGAGCAGGTTGAGGAGCAGGTTCCGGTTTCTTTTCCTCTACCACCACAGGCTTCGGCGTTTCCTTCTCGGGTTGGGGAGTTTCCTTCCTCTCAACCACCTTTTCCACCACGGGTTCTGCTTTCGGAGTTTGTTCAATAACTTTCGCAACTGGTTCTACAACCTTTGGCGCAGTTTTCTTGTTCAAATTGTCCAGATCTATTTTACCCACTTGCTTCAGTTTGGGGCGTGCCTCTTCAGGAATAACAGTTTTCACCACCTCTTCTTTCTCTTTCTTAGATTCAAAACCTTCGATAGAGATAGAAGCTTTGTTGCGGTCCTTGTTCTGTCTTTCCTGACTAAATTTTTCAGACTCTATTTTTAAATTTTTATCTGTGCTGAACTCTTTCACAAGTACAGCATATTGTTCTTCGGTAATTTTCGCATTAGGACTAGCCTCAATGGTATAGCCCTTCTTCTGCAAGAATTCAACTACCGTCGTTATTCCTACATTTAAATCTCTTGTTACTTTGTTCAGTCTAATCGTCATACTCGTTTTTTAATTATTAACTACGAGCCGGGACTGAAGAGTTACTCTTCAAATTCAGCTCTTAAAACTCTCAACACGTCATCAACCGTGTTTTCTTCCAGGTCCGCTTTTTCTATCAACATCTCGCGCGGAGCATTCAATACAGCCTTGGCTGTATCCAATCCAATATTCTTGATGGCTGTGATAACCCACTCATCAATTTCATCCTTGAATTCATCAAGGTAGATATCCTCATCCATCGCGCTCTCATCCAATTCGCGGTACACATCAATCGTATATTCGGTAAGCATACTGGCGAGTTTGATATTCATTCCCCCCTTACCGATTGCCAAAGACACTTCTTCCGGTTTCAGATATACTTCTGCTTTTTTCTCCTCTTCGTGCAACACAATAGAAGAAATCTTAGCCGGACTCAACGCACGCTGAATGAACAACTGAATGTTAGAAGTATAGTTGATCACGTCGATATTTTCATTACGCAACTCGCGCACAATACCGTGGATACGTGATCCTTTTACACCTACGCAGGCACCTACCGGGTCTATACGGTCGTCATACGACTCAACTGCTATCTTAGCACGTTCTCCGGGAATGCGCGCAATCTTCTTGATAGTGATCAACCCGTCATTGATTTCGGGTACTTCCATTTCAAACAGGCGTTGCAAGAACACAGGTGAAGTACGGCTCAGAATAATCTTCGGATTATTATTTTTATTATCTACACGGGCCACTACGGCACGGGCAGTTTCGCCTTTACGGTAGAAATCACTCGGAATCTGTTCAGTCTTGGGCAAAAGCAGTTCGTTGCCTTCATCATCCAGCAACAACATTTCTTTCTTCCATATCTGATAGACTTCCGCACTGATTACAGTACCCACCCTATCAATATATTTATTATACAAGCTATCTTTCTCCAGTTCTAAAATCTTCGATGCCAGTGTCTGACGCAAGTTCAGAATGGCACGGCGGCCAAACTTGGCAAAGATTACTTCATCGGTCACTTCCTCACCCACCTCATAAGACGCATCAATTTTCTGTGCCTCGGTCAATGAGATCTGCATATTGGGATTCGTCAAATCCTCATCTGCTACAACTTCACGGTTACGCCATATTTCAAAATCTCCCTTGTCAGGGTTCACAATAACGTCGTAATTTTCATCAGTGCCAAACATTTTCGCGATCACACTACGGAAAGACTCTTCGAGTACACTCACCATAGTTGTTCTATCAATATTCTTTAATTCCTTAAATTCCGAAAATGTATCAATCAAGCTGATTGTTTCTTCTTTTTTGGCCATAATTATTTAAAACTAATTAAGTATTTAGTGTATTTTATCTCATCATATGCAAAAGTAATATTCTCCTCTACCAGTTTGGGGCGTTTGGCTCCTTCCGGTTTCACTTTCTTTTCAATGGTTACGGTAAAGTTCTCTTCATTTGCATCCTTCAATACACCTTCCAGCTTCTTTCCCTCTTTAGTCAGGATTTCCACCTCCTTACCAATGTGTATCAAGTACTGTTGCAATACCTTGAAAGGTTGTCCTATACCGGCCGAACCCACTTCCAGTTCATAATCCTCTTCTTCACGGTCCAGTTTAGACTCAATATAGCGGCTAAGTTCTACACAATCGTCAATCCATACTCCCTCGGCATGGTCAATTTCTACCACAATTTTGTCATCCGGGCTCACCGTGACATCTACCAAAAAGTAATCTTTACCTTCCAGCCACTCGTCAACAATCCGGGTTACTACATTTTTATCTATCATTTATTCACTATTAAGAACAAAAAAAGGGCTTAATCAAGCCCCACCATTCATCCGTTTCGGTGCAAAGATACAAATTATCTACCAGTGCTACAAAATATTCTATTAAAAAATTGTAGTTTTGCAGAAACTTATAACACTATGGATAAAAACAGTTTAAATACGAACAAGCAGTTCATGATAGGTAACGGTATGCTGGCTTTTGGAGTCTTTGCCGTTATTATCATTTTTTTGTATATGTCCTTCCGTTTCCAACGCAAGGCTGACAAAGTACAGACTTATGAAGGAGTCTACAACATAGAACTGACTAACAGTTTTGCCGGAGACAGTATAGCGGTATATCTAAATGACAGTCTGCTACTGGACCAAACCATGCCCGACGCCAACCTGAAAGTGGAGATAAAACGCTTTGCCGAAGATAATGTACTGATGGTCGTAGATAACAAAACAGACAAGACCACACCTTTCAACCTGAATCCGGAAGGTAGCCGGGTAGAGGTTAAAAAGAGTGGAGATGTAATTTATATCTTGGAAAGAGAAGCCGATTCCCTTTTGGAATAAAGGGAAACAGCGACAAAGCCGATCAATACGATAAAGACACCCACCAAAGCCGGATACCGATAACCCAATCCGGCATCTATGGGTAGCCCACCGGCATAAGCACCAATGGCATTGCCCAAATTAAAAGCGACTTGCACACAGGCCGCTCCCATCATTTCTCCTCCGCGTGAATTCCGGAGTAACAATAATTGTTGTGGAGCCGAAACAGCAAATAATCCTGCCGTACATATACACATCAATATTACTGCCAACCAAGAAACAGAAGCCGCAAAGAAAATGGCAAGCAAACCGGAAGCCATAATAACCTGTGTATATTTTACCACACGGGCAGCCCCATACTGATCAGAAAACTTTCCACCCATCAAGTTTCCTACAGTCATGCTAAGACCTGCCAACACCATAATAAAAGTCATGCTGTTTTCACTGAAACCTGCCACGTGCGTCATCAAAGGAGTAACATAACTATACCAACAAAAGATGCCTCCGTTTCCGAACATGGTCGTAAATATCAACAACCATGGAGCCAGATTCTTCAAAAAACGGAACTGTCCTTTCAAACCTGTATCTGGCAAAGCAGGCAGTGAAGGAACCCATTTCCAAATATAGAACAAAGTAATCAGTCCCCATACTCCATTAAAGAGAAAAGGAATACGCCAAGACATTATATTACTCATGAACGTACCCAAAGGTACACCAAAAAGATTGGCAATCGTCATACCCGACACCATCAATGCCACTGCCTGCGAACTTTTTCCTTTATCAGCCACTCTTTCCGCCACAATGGAACCAACCCCAAAGAAGGCGCCATGAGGCAATCCGGAAATAAAACGCATCATCAACATCATCCAATAATTCACTGAAGCGGCAGCACACAAATTACCACAAATATAAATAACCATCAAACCTAACAGAATATGTTTCAGCGGACGGGTACGAGCCACCAAAACCATCCCCGGTGCTCCTACGCACACACCTAGTGCATAAGCCGAAATAAAATGTCCTGCTTGCGGAATACTTATATGCAAGTCCTTCGCTACATCGGGCAAAATGCCCATCATTACAAACTCGGCAATGCCCAATCCCAATGTGCCGAACGCCAAAGCCGTCAAACTCTTCTTCATACCTGAATAAAAACAATCCATTAATTAAAAAACGTACAAAAATAATTGTTATGTTTTCAGATATAAGTGTTTTTAGCACACTTTTATAAGAAAAGGAATGATTACTTGCTTTATGTCAATTTATTGTTGCCACATGCAAAAGAGGTCAAACATTTTAGCTTCACGTTCAGAAGTTAAAAAGAACAAACAAACCTCTCTACAAAGCCATGCTTACTAATCAACATTCACACTAAACAAACCTTTGCTTCCTGCTCCATTATCAACATCCCGTAAACTCTGATTGATTTTACATTCAGCACTTTTCAGTTTAGTACTTTTATACGAAAACAAGCCTTTGCTTCCTGCTCCGCTAGCGACAGCATTTGAACTTTTCGTTATTATACACCTATCACTCAATTCATAACCGTAATCCGGCTGAGTGCTTTCACCCACCCGAACATCTACCAATTCTTGTGTCTTCATAATTATAAACATTTAGTATATTAAGATAATTCTTTGTCTAAATAACACAAAATAAATTCGTTTCTCGCTTGCAATATTTCTGCAAAACTGTTTTTTACTATATTCACGTTCGGTAAAGCGATCTTATCAAGATACTTATAATGAATATCATCTGCACAGGATATAATGTAACCATCATGAGTAACGACCAATTCATTAAGGAATGGAATGCTGAGTAAAGGATAACTAAACTCCAACACCTTATTCCCCCTCTGATATTTCATTTTATTGCCTCTGTATATATATTCCTCTATTTTTCCGGTTAATATATTTTCTTTCAGAAACAGTTCATACGCCATTGCTTTCGTCATACAAATCCTTATATCAATAGCATCCGGACTGTTATCATTATTCATAAAATCAAGACAGAGCGAAACAAAACCAAGCAAGGATTCACACGACAAACTTTTCAATGGTTTCATTTCAAATGGTGAATAATACATGATAGGAGCAAAATTAAATTTATCAACTCCTAATTTCCAATATGCAAGCAACATGGATAATAAATCAGCTCCATTATCATCAAAAATAGTAGAAGTAATGTTTATTTTATCTCGATGCTCCACATTTTCAATCAACTCATAAACCGTATTGTATCCATTCTCACCCCTTATCAAATCATTGTATTTTCCAGAGCCCTCAAGACTAATTTCAAGGTATGAGATGTTGGTTGCAAGAACTTCGTCATACCCCTGAATATCCATACTCATTCCATTTGAAACAACTCCATAAAATATTCTCCTATCTTCCTTATATTCCGCTAAAAGATTCAGGATATCAAAGATTCTATTATCCAAAAAAGATTCTTTACCCGAAAAATGAAAATGTTTCATACCCATTCCAATAGCTTCATCAAGAAAACTTCTCCATCTTGCCAAAGAAACCGACTCTGATATGGGCCGGGCATCTCCAAAATAACAATGCCTACATTTCAGATTACATTTATTACTGACGAATGAATCTATAATCATAGGTTCATTCTGCCGCAGCTTGGCATCTATATGTTCCATAAAAGATGCCTTATCTATATATTTTTTCAGATTTCCAATCATCTGGCAACTTCGTAATACAATATATAAGTAGAATTCATTAACGGATTATCTTCTTCATAAGATATCGTATCTGTGATTTCGGACATATCAACGTCCAAAATCAACTGGGCCTTATCCATACCGACTTTATATTTATATATACTTGCCGATTTAAAACCTATATCTTCTTTACATTCCAAAGACATTTTCAGATGTTTCACCGTACCTGCCAAAAAATTAGGCAATGTAGTATAGTCGCAATCTGTAATATTCAACATATTAGGCCAGCACCATTCAATCATCAAATCAACAATACTACCGGGACTTTTTACTTTGCCATAAGAAACAACAACCTGCTTCAACAAAGAATCCTGTCCGTTATCAGCAATTCTTGCACATAATTTTTTCTGCTTCCCACCAACACGCTCGAACGCTTGTATGTTTATATCTTCAAAGTTAACAATGGTATCACCTGCCACCAGCAGTTGGAATGTACTGATTTTATGCGAAACAACACCTCTTATATTTAATCGGACAAAGGAATCTCTCTTGTTTCCCATACCTCTTTTTTCTATTGTATTCTTTATCTCTATTGAATCAATATCAATGTTATTCTGTATATATTCCCCCAATTCATTGTATAAATACTCTGTGGTCAAGAAAAAGCGTCCTTTGAATGGCACAATTTTCATCATTTCCTGCAATGAACGAATCATTGCATCTTGCTCGTTCAATTTAACATTCAATACTTCCACCCTTTGACTCATCGATTTGTACCGTTCCCTCAACATAGCAAAAATAATAGTCAGGCATACAAATACATATACTACCCACGCAGGAAACGAAAGCAAAATTGATTTAATATCAAGATCAGGCTGCGTAAATAGTTGCAAAGCCTGTATAACCCCACCCAGTGTTGCAAAGCCGCCAAATGTCTTTATACCTAAGTTGTACAAGTATAATCTATTTTCCATATTGTGGTTTGTCTGTTTCTAGTTGCTTTAACTCATTATTCAAAATGTCTATTTCTCTCTGTATATCGTTCCATTCCAAACGCCCAGTTGTCATCTTCTGCTTTAACTTCAAATCCCTGATTTTTTTCTTTATCTCTTCTATTTTATTCATGGTATATACAATTTATTGATTACAAATTCAATGAACAGACTCTAAGCGGGAAAGAAACAAACTATTCTTCAGAGTCATTTCCTTTAAAAAAAGCGGGGAAAGAAACGCCCGTTGCCGGATACGTATGCTTTCCCCGCTTGAAAGAATTTATAATTTCTACTTTGGGTAGAAGTTGCTTCTCACGAAGGAGAAGCGGACTTTTACTTTATAGTATGATTATTTTTTAATCATCTAAATTCAGATTAGAGGTTAGATTTTACAGTTACAGGAATTGTACCAACCGCAACACCCCAAGTGTATGTAACCGTAACTTTCACATTGATAGTCTTGTTGGCTGTCAAAGCTACACCATCATTCTGCCATGTAAATTCACCCGTTGTAGCATTTACACTAGCTCCCTTAGCAGCATCCTCTTCCGATACTTCGAACTTAGCTGCCTGAGCATTATAGTAACCGGCAATAGTAGCATCCATCGTACCGTTTTCAATTACTTTTTCACCAGCAATGCTTACCAAGTTGATTGCAGAATTCAACTGCAATTTATCGGCAGGATTCTTCTTGTCTGTAGTTTCAAACTTGGCATCTTTCTTCAAAGTGATATTCTTCAACGGGTCAGCAAACTTAACCTGGATCTTAGTACCATTGTCAATCTTCTGGCCATTAATCAGAACAAATACCATTACATCAACCGGATCGATCTTAGAAATGTTGATACGGTTACCTTCTTTATCATTGCAAGATCCTGTATAGGTCAGGATATTGTTAGTCAAATCAAAATCTGTACGAGTTTCACCAGCTACTGTTTCAAATACCAAATCAAGGTCTTTATTCTTATATCCGCGACGTAAGTCACCAGACATGACATAATTAGAACCTACAAGTTTACCGGCATTAATCATATAACCGTCTTTCCAGTAATCATTGTCTTTAACCAAAGTTACTTCAGGATATACTACCTTAACCTCATAAACAACTTCTGCACCTGTATTACCAATTTTAAATACTACTTTGTACTTGCCAAGCTGCTCCTTAGTCAAGATATTCTTAACATCTACATACAAGAAGTTTTCATTGTTTTCATATGCTGAGCCAGCAGAAATAACACCCTTGCTTGTTGGTACATATTCACTTCTATCTGCATCCCAAATATAATATTTAGAAGAATATCCTGCATTCCAGAAAGTTTGAGAAGACATGCCCAATGTATTATATACATCATTCATATCAAACTTGAATCTATAATCTTTTGATTCAAGAGTTAATTCATGAGTTTCAGATTTAGTATAAGTCTTAGTAGTAGCAATCTTCTCAACTGACGATACAGTCAATTCTTTTTCAGCCAATTTATATCCGTCTTTCTTATCATATACAGATACAATGAAAGTACAATTATGACCTACAGAAGAAATTTGTCCATTCGTTTTGATAACACCATTTTCTACAGTGAAATAATTGCCTTTGTCTTCACCAGCTTTCTTAGCTACTTCGTAGTAAGGAGCAAAACCGTATTTTCTCAAATCTTTGTATGAATTATAAGAAGTGTAGTCGCCAACACTTAAAGTATCAGCAACATTCAGTTCACCTGTATATAAAAGGTTCATCGGAATAATGGTACTCCAATTCATATAGGATTCATCTCCATTATCATCCTTACGAGCTTCGAATACTGTCAAGTTTCTACGATCGATTGTTTGAGATGTAAGCAAATGATAAGTAGAGAGTGCAGTTTGCGCATCATTCTGAACCTGCAAAGCCACGGCATATTTCTTATTCTTCAAAGAGAATGCTTCACCAGCCTTAGCTTTTACAGTCAAAACACCATCAGCAAACGATTTGTCAGCAACATCTAAGATAGAACCTGCAGCTCTTGACTGTACTTCATTTACCAAGAAACCAATATTTGCTTTTGCCAAATCAATGCTTGCAGGAGAAACACGATAGTTGAAAACAATATCGTTAGTCAATGAAACATTATTATCCCACAAATGGTTCTTATCGTTAAGCTCGTCACCAACAGGAATATTGATAGCAACTACTTTAGTCTGCATATCACTATATGTCGGCATAAACACCACGTTCAAAGCAGCTGCAGCGGCAGTAGCAGGAAGAACGATTGACTCATATTCCCCGGTAGTCTGGTTATACACATGCAATTCATAGTTATCACCATTCTTCACCACGTAGGTACTGGTTCCGGCAGCAGAGATACCTGTATCTTCCACTTCTTTTGTCTCGGTGTTATAAGCAAACCAGTTACCGTTTTCACCGATATAAGGAGATACACCAGCAACACCAGCTTCGCCAGCTTGACCAACAGCCTGATACTCGGTCTTTACATCATTCTTATACCAGAAACCGTCAGTACCAATCTCCCATTTCACAGCATCAGCACCAGCAGCACCATCTTTACCATTCGTAATGGTATAAGAAGTGTTATCCGAAAAAGTTACGGTAAAACCACCAGTAGTTGGAGCCAAACTTGTAATCCATTTGCCTTCATTTACTTTTGCCTGTAAAGCACTCAGATCTCCTTTAAGAGTCGACAACTCTTTGTTGATGTTGTCAATGTCATCATCATAGTCTTTACAAGACACAAATGTTCCCGTTGACGAAACCATCAAGGCTCCGAACAGGATTGCACTTAAAAACTTTTTGTTCATAATAGAAAAACTTTAAATTTATAAATTTAAAAAACTAAAATTGATTATACATATTAATCTCATTATTAATATCTTAGTTCGTTTATTACCTGTAGTTCCCGTTTCCTCCTTTCCCGTGACTGATAAGACAAAGGTGACACACCCGCAACCTTACTGAAAGCTGAATAGAAAGCGCTTTTAGAAGCGAAACCGCAACTACGAGGCAAGTCATTCAATGCACAACGACCGAAACTAAGAAGCTCCTTGGCATATTCCACACGATAGCCGTTCACAAGCTCCTTCAAGTTACAGCCAAAGTATTTGTTTACTACATTACTCAGGTAGGTCTGGTTTGTTTCAAGCAAATCGCTCAGTTTTTTCAGCGAAAGCGAAGTGTCAAGGAATATCTGACGTATCTCAAGCTGGTACAATATAGCTTTATATATACGACAGTCCACTTTACGAATATTCGCTTCCTTGCCGACAAACTCCTCCTCCCAATGCCGCTGGGCGGCCTTGAAAAGCAAGTTCTTCTGCCGCTCGGAAACGGCACTACTTCGTTTACGTCTTAGAAATAGATATTCCATCTGCTCTATGTTAATTTCATTCATTCTCATCGCTTCAAAGACATACTTTATCATATAATAAAGGAACTTAAAAACGACATTTTCTATAGATCTCTTACCAAGAGATCTATAGAAAGTAACTAATGAACAATATATCAACATATTATATCCTATTTCAAATAGGATAAAGGAGTATAAAAATGGACTTGGAAGCTTATTTTTTATATAAATTCCTATTTTTTTTGCCAAAAATGTATTAGTTCTCAAAACTTTGCTTATTTTTGCACAGAAAATGTATATCTCTTGGTAAGAGATATACAAATAAGTATATATAAAAGAAGGAAACAATCAATTGTTAATCAATTGATTACTATCACAAAAAAGAGATTCTCTCCTTAAAAAAGATTCACCGAAATAATTTGAACAAACTCTTTGAACGGAAATCGGTCAACAAGTTTCAAGCATCAAGCCAACTTAATCACTTTACGAAGTCAATTTCTCCAGAAAAAAACTTAAAGAAACATTATTTCCTGAGCCGATAAACCGGTAACTTGGGCAATTTACATCAGATGCAATACCGACCTGTTTCATTTTTAGCATTCTTCCTTACGACCTGTTTCAAATCCTTCCTAAAGACCTGTTTCGAGTCCCTCTTTAAGGTCCTCCTCACGTCCTTTCTTCAATTGGGTAGACATTACGCTATACCAATCACGGAAGCTCTTCAAATTTTCCCAATGTTCACCAAACTCCCTAGAGGTGAATTTCGCAATCTCGGCAGCCTCGAAAAAACGATCGAATACACGGCTCCGCAACGCACACAGACGCTCAAGAAGGGAAGATAGATTACGCAGAACGAACAGGCATTTGTCAAACATGCCCTCCACCTTATCTTCCTTCTTGTTGAACTTCAGGATTTCAAGAAGAAAGAACTTAAAGATAAGAAAAAAAATACCTAAGAGAAAAAGGATTTAGCATAAGTATAAACACAAATAAAGTTGCTTTGAACCATACATCAAAGCAACTTTCATAAAAGCCGGAACGAATGAAAACATTCCTTATTTTTTCTCTTCTTCGACAGAAGACAGTGGCGTACTGTTCTCTTTATAAGCAGCAAATCCTTTCACCTTTGTCCGTTCCTTATTAACACTTTCCGAAGCGGCACTACCCAGTTGCTGCAAATTTTGCTTGATAGCATCGTGAGTAACAAAGAAATGATCGAGCATAGCTTTCAGATATTCGTCCAATTGGCCTTCTTTGGGAGTAAAGACCGTATGACATTTGGAATGAAGCCCCACGTTTTTCTCATCCTCATCCGCCGTAAAGACAGTGGTCACCAACGAATCCACATTGACCAGATTGACAATCTCTTTTAAGTAAGGTAAAGCCGGATTATCCATACTGATAGACGCCCACCACGGATTCCATATCATGATGAACCGGGCCTCATCCTCCACCGCAATATAAAAATCATCACCTTGATATTTAAAGACAATATGTCCTTCCTCATTGGTTTCCGGCTGACAGCCTATCTTTTTGAGCACAGCTATAACCAGCTCTTCCGTACCGATATCCTCCAAGTCTTCCTTTGTCATACGGTCCAAACGGTCTCTACGTTTTTTACGCTCATGACGGATGCGAAGAACTAAAAATGCAAGCGGCCACAATGCCAATGCAATAACAGCGATTAGAATGGTGAGGTCAGTCATATCTGTTTGCGATTTAAGGGTTCAACATCAAAATACAGATAGTTGCTACACTATGCTAAACAAATATAGCAATTATAATCTTAAAAACATCTATTTCCATCGATTTATTTCAAGTGTTTCTTTATCCAAAGCAAATGCCCGTATTCTGTGTCTTCAGAAGTCCAGTGCTCGTTGACTGGAGTAATCAACGCCTCTTTCGGACAGTTCAGTACATTATAGACAATGTAACTGGTAGTAGGAGGACAAGTATTGTCATTAAATCCCCATGTCATATAAACAGGAACAGTAATCTGTTTGGCAAAATTCACCACATCATAATATGCAAGGGTCTTCATCTTGGCAGGTGTATCCATATCTACCGTATTCTTAAAAAGATGAGGATATCCCCCGGCACGGCCGGCTTTGTAACCTGCCATATCACTTAAAGCGGGATGGTTTGCCACACATGCCGTAACACGCTTGTCAAGTCCTGCCGTAATCAAAGCCAAAGCTCCCCCTTGGCTCCCCCCTTGCACAATAACATTTTTACCATCCCATTCAGGTAATGAAGTCAGCAAATCAATGCTGCGGACGCAAGCCAGATAAACCCGTTTCATATAATAATTTTCACGGCTATCCAAGCCGTTTACCAAATAACCGTTTTCCCGACTACTGAAAGCGCGGCTTATTTCGCCGAAAGTGTCCTCATCCAGCTCCGGATTCAAGCCGTGGATTTCTATCTCAAAGCGGATACAGCCTTCTTCCGCATAATATTTATGCCTCATAGGCCCTTTGATCGTCTTGATACCGGCCCCCGGAGGACAAAGCACTACCGGATACTTTCCTTCCGCCTTAGGATAGAACAGATAACCATAAATACACTGGTTCTGCTTATTCAGCTGAAGTCTGATCAAGTAACAGTCTATTTTGTCCGTAGAATATTTCTCTACGTACTCTTTAGTATAAGTCAGAGGGAACTGGGCTGCTTCCGCCTTAGTCTTATTCCAGAATTCATTAAAATCAGAAGGCAACTGGGTATAGGGTTGAAGCTTCTCAGGAGAGAAGCCGACTTTGATATGGTGGGAATAAGTTTTACCTCCTAGTTTAGCCGTCAGACGACAATCACGAAAACCGGGCTCTTTCATTGTCCCCATAGAAATAACCGCTTTTCCATTCTTCAGTTTTACAGTTCCCTTGGTATCCGAAGGCATCATGTCGCCTCCCAGCTCATATAAAACCTCCACACCATCTTGCGGAATACCATATTTATAGAACTGAACCTCAATCTTCGCTTTCTCGCCTGTCTTGTACAACCAGTCGGCATGATCGGGTACAGTTACCCAAAGCACATCACTCCGATAAGGATAATTTTCGGCCGCTGCTGAAAGAACGAACAAGACAGCCCCAATAAGCATGCTTAAAAATCTGTTTTTCATTGTAATTCTATTTAATGGTTCTAAAAATCAGTATTAAATCTGCGTAACTCCGCACGCAAGGCACGAGCTCTCCCTCCTGTCATACTATCCAGCAATTCCCAAAAACGAGGACCGTGATTCATTTCCTTGGTATGAGACAATTCGTGTAACAGTACATAGTCCATCAAATGGGGAGGCAACAACATCAAATAACAGGAAAGATTGATACTGCCTGTCCCCGAACAACTTCCCCATCTTCCCTTGCTGCCGGTAATCTTCACACGTTTAAATGGCAAATGATACTGTTCGGACAAGGCAGATAAAAGAGATGGCAGATACTCTTGTGCATTTTTCTTCATGGCACGGATGATGGCATTACGTACCAGCCTTTGTACTTCAGGTAAAGAAAAATCCACATTCCTCGGACAGATAATCTTGACTCCCTCCTCGGTAAAACGTACGGAAAAGCAAGTAAAGTTACCTTGCTCCAGCCATAAACGGAAACAGGGAGTGTGAATACGAAAATTTAGATCAATCGGTTTCTTGCTCACTTTCCTCCAGTCCTCCAACAGACGTTGCCTGTATTGCTCCACCACCTCCAGCACTTTGCTGCTTAAACTATAAGGAGGAACAGTAACATGCAGTCCGTCGGGCTTTACCCGCATAGTAACATTACGCGCCAGCTTGTGTGTACGCACTATAATACGGTCAAAATCTTTATCCGGAAGTACTCTTTTAGTTGCCATACGGATACAAAGATACAGCTTTCCAATAAAAAAAGGCAGAGATTTGCAACTTTCCAGGAATCTTCACCGTCTAATTAACAGAAACCAATTAAATATATATATTACCATGAGAACAAAAACTATTTATTTTTTCAGTCTTTTTCTGACAATCACAATGATGACAGGCTGTTTCCACATATCATCAGGCCCGAAACCCAGCAAGAGTAAAATGACCAAAAAATATAGCGTAACTCCTTTCAATAAGATAGAGAACAAAGCACCTGCCAACATTGTCTTTACTCAAGGGAATGCGACCAAAGTAGAAGCCGACGGTCCGGATAATTACATCCCCCAACTCATTGTCATGGTCAAAGACAGTACGCTGAGTATCAGTATGGATAAAGACAAATTCAAAAACTTCAAAAGTTCAAAAATCAATATCTCAATTACCAGTCCGGTTTTATGCAATATCAAGCAAAGAGGTGTAGGAAGTATTTATCTGAAAGACAGCGTGAAAGTAACAGATCTTTCTATCAGTGCCGAAGGTGTGGGGAGTATTGAAGCAAATGCATTAATGGCACGTTCCATCAAAGTATCCCAAGAAGGAGTAGGAAGTATCAATTTAAAGGGGCAGGCCGGTCATGCGACATATTATTTGGAAGGAGTAGGCAGCCTGAAAGCAAAAGACATGATTGTTTCTGATGTGGTAGTTGAACAAAACGGTGTGGGAAGTGTTTCTTGTTATGCATCCGGGACGATAAATATCAGTGCCCAGGGAGTAGGAAGTGTAAACTACTACGGTGACCCTCGGGTTACCGGACTAAAAAAATCCGGAATCGGAAGCGTTAAGAGCAAATAACTCATTTCATAACTCTCTCTTTACATTAAATTATCTACCAAGCAAAAAAGGATTACTGCTCACGCGGTAATCCTTTTTAAAATTATTTAGTTAGTTAATTTAAAATTTGAGAGAATTGAAACTTCACAGCCTCGAATTAAAAAGTTGTTTTAATAAGCACTAACTATCATATTTATATAAAAGCAAATGAAAATGTTCTAATTTGTTTTCCCTGTCCCTGTACCGGTATCATCAGCGGTAATCTTTGTCACCGTATCTGTAGGCAATACAGGTTCGTATGCCACTTGGGGATCGGTAGTAGAATCCTGATACTCATCGTGTACCGATACCGTATCACTATCACCGCCTTCCATAGCGTGTTGCATCACTGTACCCATAAGAAACAACACGGCAATCATTGCAGCCGCTTTAAACAGAGGCATAAAGCGCGTACGCATAGTCAGACGTTGCGCTTTTACCACCGGTCTTTCTATCCGGGTCAGGATTCTGGTATCAAAATCATCGCCCAAACCTTTCTCCTTCTCCACATCCTGATAAGCAAACAACTGCTTGTAACGGAGTAAATGAGCAGGCACTTCCTTCTGACGAAAGAATGAACGTAGTATTTGCTCTTCTTCCAATGAAGTTTCGCAATTCCAATAACGTTCCAAAAGCTGTTCAATATATTTATAATCCATAATCCTCTATTTCAGTGTATCTTTGTTTTATCTTCTGCCGGGCACGGAAAAGGGTTACTTTCACCTGTTCTTCCGTAATCTGCAGAATATCTGCAATCTCTTTATAACTCTTTCCTTCCACATCCCTCAACTGCATAATTGTACGCTGTCTTTCGGGAAGCTCATTGACCAGACGGTGAACCAACTGCATTTGTTCGTTCTGCGCCAACCGGTCATAAGGCGTCAATGTATCAGGCATCTCCCGCACTTCAGAGGTCAGTTGCAAATTCTGTGCTTCCATCTTCTGGCTGCGGTCAATTGCCAAGTTACGAGCAATGGTCAGGCAATATGCCTCGATGGATTCAAACTGCGGCCATTCATCCCGCTTGTTCCATACCCTGATCATCGTATCCTGCACCACATCCTCCGCTTCAGCACTATTCAGCGTAATACGAAGCGCCAACCTGTAGAGTTTGTCTTTCAGGGGCAGAATATCGTTTCGGAAACTGATCTCTCGCATTGCTCTGTAATAATGACGGGTGAGTTACACTAAAGTTACACTCACCCGCCTGTTTTTTTTGAATTATTTTTTGATTACGGTTCCACTTCCTTCATTAATGGCTGATGCTAAGGTTATTACCACCTGACTGACTCCTGCATCAATGGCAGAAAAAGAATTTTCCAGCTTGGGAATCATCCCTCCTTGAATAATGCCTTGCGCTACAAATTCTTTAAACTCTTCAGGAGTAATGACAGGAATTACACTGTCATCATCATTTTCGTCACGCAATACGCCCTTTTTCTCAAAGCAATAAACCAATGTCACATCAAACAAGGACGCCAATGCTTTGGCGGTTTCTCCGGCAATGGTATCAGCATTGGTATTCAGCATGCTTCCTTTACCGTCATGGGTCAATGGAGCCATAACAGGCACAATGCCCTGACGGATCAATGTCGCCAGGAAACCGGCATTTACTTTCTCCACATCACCAACAAAGCCATAGTCCACGTCTTTTACCGGACGCTTTACCGAACGGATCACATTCATATCGGCTCCGGTCAGTCCAATGGCATTCACACCTTTTGCCTGAAGGCCGGCTACAATATTCTTGTTCACCAGTCCGCCATATACCATGGTTACCACTTTCAGCGTTTCTGCATCCGTAATGCGGCGGCCATTCACCATCTTGCTTTCAATCCCTAGTTGTGCCGCCAGTCTGGTAGCAGAGCGCCCGCCACCGTGTACCAACAACTTATAACCTTCTATAGCAGAGAAATCAGCCAACAACTGATTAAGTGTAGACTCTTCCTCTACAATTTTTCCACCTACTTTTATGATAGTCAGTTTCTCTTTCATACTATTATTCCAAATAAGTATATCCGTACAACCCGGAACGATAATTAGAGAGGAATTCTTTTCCTTCCTCTACAGAAATTCTTCCTTCCTTCACTGATTTGGTCACCCAGGTTTCCAGTGTACGCACCAGTTTCTTCGGGTTATATTGTACATAATCCAAAACCTCGGCCACCGTTTCACCATCAATTACCTGATCAATAGAATACCCTTTGTCATCCACCGTAACATGCACCGCATTGGTATCTCCAAACAAATTGTGCATATCACCCAGAATCTCCTGATAAGCACCAACCAAAAATACACCTATATAATAAGCGTCTTTTCCCTTCAACGAATGTACCGGCAGGTCATGCGATACATAACGGGTAGAGATAAAATTGGCAATCTTTCCATCCGAATCACAAGTGATATCCTGCAAGGTAGCATTTCTGTCGGGCTTCTCATCCAGACGCTGGATAGGCATGATAGGGAATATCTGATCTATCGCCCACGAGTCCGGCAACGACTGGAACAACGAGAAATTACAAAAATATTTATCAGCCAGCAGTTTGTCCAGTTTGCGGAACTCATCGGGCGCATGTTTCAGCCCCGAAGCAATCTGATTGATCTCACGGGTCACCGACCAGTACAGACGCTCTATCTGGGCACGGGTCTTCAAATCCACAATACCGTGGCTGAATAAATCAAGTGCTTCCTCACGTATCTGCTGTGCATCGTGCCAAGCCTCCACCATACGGCTCTGATTCAGATTATCCCATATCTCATAAAGTTCATGTACCAGTTCATGATCATTTTCACCCACTTCGAAATCCTCATCCATTTCGGGCAGAGTCGCCGTTTCCAGCACCTCGAAAATCAGCACGGAGTGATGGGCGGTCAGTGAACGTCCGCTTTCGGTAATAATATTCGGATGAGGAATTCCATTCTTGTCACTGGCATCCACCAGTGTAGAGATAGAGTCATTCACATACTCCTGAATAGAGTAGTTCACACTGCTTTCACTATTGGCAGAACGAGTTCCGTCGTAATCCACACCCAAACCGCCGCCGATATCCACAAATTCCACATTAAATCCCATCACATGCAACTGCACATAGAATTGCGATGCCTCACGCAGAGCTGTCTTGATACGGCGTATTTTAGTCACCTGGCTGCCTATATGAAAATGAATCAGTTTCAGACAGTCCTTCATGTCTTTCTTTTCCAGAAAATCAAGCGCTTCCAGCAATTCACTGGATGTCAAGCCAAACTTACTGGCATCTCCTCCGCTATCTTCCCATTTACCACTTCCCGAAGAAGCCAGCTTAATGCGGATACCTATGTTAGGACGCACATTCAGCTGCTTTGCCATTTTGGCTATCAGGCGTAATTCATTCATTTTCTCCACTACCAAGAAAATGCGTTTCCCCATCTTCTGTGCCAGCAGAGCCAGCTCGATATAACTTTCGTCCTTATATCCGTTACAGATAATCAATGAATCCGAATCTGTATTCACAGCTATCACCGCATGAAGTTCAGGTTTGGAACCGGCTTCCAGTCCCAAATTGAATTTCTTTCCATGACTGATGATTTCTTCCACTACAGGACGCATCTGATTTACCTTGATAGGATAAATGATAAAATTCTGGGCCTTATACCCATACTCATCAGATGCCTGCTTAAAGCAGTTCGCGATTTTTTCAATACGATTATCCAGAATATCCGGAAAACGGACCAGCATAGGAGCTGCCACATCCCGCAATTGCAACTCATCGACCAACTCTTTCAAATCGACCTCAACGCCGTCCTTACGAGGAGTTACCACTACATGACCTTTGTCATTGATACCAAAGTACGAAGTTCCCCACCCTGTTATGTTGTAGAGTTCTTCCGAATCTTCAATACGCCATTTTCTCATTTCTTCTTCTGTACAAAGAGTGTGTATTTTACTATATATAATTATTTATTCAATTTCTTTCTCAAGCTGTCAACAGAGGCTTGAATTTGTCTTTTATCCTCCAGCTCATCAGCCTTAAACAGATGTTTCGCCTTTGAATAAAACGGATGTCTTTTCTGTAACGCCTCACAGATAAAATCCATCAGTTCCTCATCACTTTTATTTGCTAACAATGGACGTTGCTGCTTGGCCACTCTCAGACGGCGGAACAATACGGCAGGTTCCACATCCAGAAACACCGTATCACCGCAATCATTCATATACTCCATGTTATCAAAAAAACAAGGTGTTCCTCCACCGGTCGAAACAACCACATCTTCAAACTCGGCCACTTCGTGCAACATTTTCCGTTCCAGTTCCCGGAATCCGTCTTCTCCGCGTTCCAAGAACAGCTGTTGAACGGTTTTATGGAAACGTTCCTCGATAAACCAGTCCAAATCAATGAAATTCAGACTCATTTCACGGGCAAACGCCTTACCTAGAGTCGTTTTGCCCGCGCCCATATATCCTATTAAAAATATACGTGTCATTTTTTTGCTTTTGCAGTGCCCTTTACCTTGGAAGCCGCCTTACTTTTTGCGGATTCTTCGGGCTTTTCGGACTCCTCTTCCATATTCACGGTTCCCCTGTTTCTTGAAGCCGCTTTCGTTTTACGCGTTTCCGCCTTGCTTTTCTGCAATTCAATCACCTTAAAACAAGCCTCCAGACTTAAATCTGCCGGTTCTACATTCTCAGGAATCTTATAATTCTTTTTCTGATAACTGATGTATGGGCCGTAACGTCCGTTCAAGACCTGCATATCAGGGTCAGCATCGAATACTTTAATAAACTTCTTCTCCTGCGCTTCTATCTTATTCTTGATCAACTCTACCGCCTCATCCAAAGAAATCTCCATCGGATCCGTTCCTTTAGGAATAGAAACAAACAGTTTGTCATAGCGCACGTATGGTCCGAAACGCCCTACTCCTACTGTTACCGTATGGCCGTCATAATCCCCCAACGTACGGGGAAGCTTGAACGCATCCAATGCTTCTTCCAACGTAATGGTTTCCATCGACAATCCCTTTGTCAACTGCGCAAAACGCGGTTTTTCCTCATCATCGGCAGTACCAATCTGAATAACCGGACCGAAACGACCGATCTTAACCGATACCGGCTTACCGCTTACAGGATCTGTTCCCAATACCCTTTCACCCACCTTATGCTCAGTCTTAGAGTGAATGGTCTTATCTACCAACGGATGGAAGCCTTTATAGAAACTGTCCATCATGCCAGTCCATTCCTTTTCTCCTTCCGCCACTTCATCGAACTCTTTCTCCACATTCGCTGTAAAGTTAAAGTCCATGATTTCAGGAAAGTATTCCATCAGGAAATCGTTTACCACGATACCGGTATCAGTAGGCAACAACTTGGCCTTTTCATTTCCCGTCATCTCTGTCTTGGTAGTTTCCGTAATCTTGCCGCCTTTCAGTTTCAAGATATCATACGGGCGTTTCACACCTTCACTGTTTCCTTTTTCTACATAACCGCGTTGCTGCACAGTAGAAATGGTAGGTGCATATGTAGATGGACGACCGATGCCCAACTCTTCCAGTTTGCGTACCAGGCTGGCTTCCGTATAACGGGGCGGACATTGGGTAAAGCGCTGAGTCGCCAGGATTTCTTTTCTTATCAGTTTTTCCCCTTTGCTCAGAGGCGGCAACAGACGGCCCTCGTCTTCCTGCTCATTGTCATCATCGTATGATTCCTTGTATACACGCAGGAAACCGTCAAAAGTAATCACCTCGCCGGTAGCGATAAATTTCTCGCTACTGTTGCTGATTACAATAGTAGCCGTTGTTTTCTCCAGCTCCGCATCTGCCATCTGTGAAGCGATGGTACGTTTCCAGATCAGTTCATACAATTTCTGTTCCTGACCGGTTCCGTTCACCGTTTCATTCTCCATATAGGTAGGACGGATAGCCTCATGCGCTTCCTGTGCTCCTTTAGTCTTGGTGGCAAACTTACGGACTTTGACGTATCTTTCTCCCATCAGGGACAAGATAGTCTGCTTGCTGGTATTCAAAGCCAGGTCCGAAAGGTTCACCGAATCCGTACGCATATAGGTAATTTGTCCGTTTTCATACAGACGCTGTGCCACCATCATGGTCTGCGCTACTGTAAATCCCAACTTACGGGCAGCTTCCTGCTGCAACGTAGAAGTAGTAAACGGTGCCGCCGGCGATTTCTTCACAGGGCGGGTTGTTATATCTTCAATAGAGAACTGCGCATCCTTACAAGTTTCAAGGAAAGCCTGTGCTTCTTCCTTGGTCTTGAAACGGTTGGACAATTCCGCTTTCACTTCAACTTCATTTCCATCGACATCAGGTACTTCAAACACTGCTGTAACGCGATAAGACGGCTCACTGACAAAAGCATGCACCTCACGTTCACGTTCCACAATCAAACGAACGGCAACAGATTGCACACGTCCGGCAGAAAGAGCAGGCTTTACCTTCTTCCACAATACCGGTGAGAGTTCAAAACCTACAATTCTATCCAGAATACGGCGTGCCTGCTGGGCATTTACCAGATTCACATCAATGTCACGCGGATTTTCGATGGCCTTTAGTATCGCTGTTTTGGTTATCTCGTGGAATACAATGCGCTTGGTCTTCTCAGGGTCCAGCCCCAAGACTTCAAACAAGTGCCATGAAATAGCTTCTCCTTCACGGTCCTCATCGGATGCAAGCCATACCATATCAGCTTTCTTTGCCTCCGCTTTCAATTCGGCTACCAATTTCTTTTTATCTGCCGGTATCTCGTAAGTCGGCTCAAACCCATTCTCTACATCGATACTAAACTCCTTCTTTTTCAAATCCCGGATATGCCCGTAACTGGAAAGGACTTTATAATCATTGCCCAAGAATTTCTCAATGGTTTTAGCCTTGGCGGGTGACTCAACTATTACTAGATTTTTTTGCATAATACTATGTATTCCATTTTATTTTGGGGCAAAAGTAGAAAAAAAGCAGAAGCACACCTATATAATAAGGTATGTTTCTGCTTTTTTTTCTTAAAAAAGTCCTTTCCGAGTGCCTATTTAACTAAAAAGCCAAAGAAAGCCCGGCTAGAACATTCAGTTTTTCAGCAGGATAGCCGTACTCATAATAATATTGTTTATTCAACAGATTATTCACACGCCCAAAAACAGACAGATCTTTCAGGAAAGTATAACTGGCTCCCACACTCAAATTGCTGATATTGCCCAAACCAAAATCCTTGCTGCTATTCCCTTCTTCTATCACATATTCTTTCCGCTGTACATATTCATAGCCCAAATTAACCTTCAATCCTTCAAAAACCTTAGCCTCAGCATAGAAATTCAATTCAAACTTGGGCTTGGTCACTAAATACAGCTCTTCATTTTCATTGTCTGTCTTCCAGCTATAAAATGTACCTTTCAATGAAGCGTCAAACCAGTCCTTATAACCGTATTTCAATTCAGCACCTCCATACGCGGTTTTCGCTTTATCCTGCAAGAAATGAGTAAAATAATACCCGTCCGCATCCACCAGATTGCAAAACAACTCATCTTTACTGATCCGATATCCACCAAAGACATTAAACCACAAACCATTTACCGGAGATGCTTTAAAACCCAATGTAGCATTCAGTGGCACATAGGTAGAAGGCATCCGGGCGTTTAAAGACCAATAAGGTGAAAAAGCATTCAACCGGCGATAATCATTCAGTTCACGCCCTCCCAGCGCATGTAAATAAAGCACATAACTCTCCGAGAACAAGTATTCGGCTTTCACGTCAGGAGACACATCAATACCACTGTCCTCTCCCGACTGCCAATCCACATGAGCACCGACACGGACCCGCCAGTCATCACTTTCCAACATATAATAAGGATTCAAACCCAGTGAAGTATAGTTGCCCATTAAACTGTCCGAAGAATAAAACAGGTTATCCATCTCGAAACGGATGCCTACCCGTTGCTCATTATCCAGCTTGCCCCATACATCTCCTTCAGTGTGGACAATCTTCTCCTTACCTGTAGATGCATTGCCTGAATAATCCAGCGGATATTTGATACCAAAATACTTCAATCCGGTCTGCAAAGTGAATTGCAAAGGAAGCGATTCATCTCTGGAAGAAACACCTATGTGAAAATCGCCTAAAGTATGATGCTGTTTATCAGTAGCTCTGGCAGAAGCCGTATGCATTTCGGAATCAGGCATATAGTTAAACACTTGTGATTGCAGGCCGCCACCTAAATTCAAAGTTACCTTGCTGAAATCATGAGAATAGTCCAAACGGAACTCAGTAGAATAAAAACGTGATTTCCAATCCTCAGCATTCCAATGCTTCAGCTTTCCGTTCATGCCATCCAGAGATACCCCGACTTTCAGACGGTCCTTTCCGGTGATATCCCACAGATACCCAGCCTTAAAATCCACATTCCCATAATTTCCATATCCGGCACGGACATATCCACGTTTCGCGCGGTTCATAGCCCATTCACGGGTTATAGGAGACATACTTTCATACGTCCAGGCCGAAACAGGGCGCAAGGCTGTAGCATATTCTATGCCTTTCTTCATTACAGCCGGCTCCTCCACCCTAGGCAGGACATTAATCTTTGAGGCATCCATGATATTGGGATTATACTCATTCTCTACCACCACAGTGCGGTTCAACGTACTATCTTGCTGCGCATATGCAACAGACAGAGGCAAAAAAGCCAATATAATGGACAATTGACAATGAACAATTGACAATTTCTTACTTATCATATTCAGCACTTATTTTTTAATTTTTAATTCTCTGTTTTCAATTTCTCCAGTCTGCTTTCAATCATTCCGGCAATATCATCATCGGCCTGATAGTTCTGCTTCAATGAAAGCAAATATTGTTTAGCATCCAAGTTACGCCCCAACTTCATATACACATCAGCCAATAACACAAAGCTGCGTGCCAGCCAATAGGTATGCGGTGTACTTACCTCAATGTAATTCAGCACCTCCTGCTCCGCCTTATCCGTTTGTCCGCCGTCAAAGTAAATCTGGGCGACTTTATATTTGGCCTCCGCTCCATATACATTACGGGTGTCTTTCGCCAAGACCTTCAAATCTTCCATAGCTCCATCCGTCTTGCCGGCATCCAAATAAGCTTTTGCACGGTAATAATGTGCCTCGTTAGACAATTCCGGCGCCAGTTTAGTATCGGCCAGCAAATCTGTTGCGGCAAAGATAATCTCTTCCTCATTTCCCAGCATATGCGCACTGCGTAACATTCCGGTTTTTGCAAGCCGGCGACGCTCCATAGAAGCGGCTTTATCTTTCAATTGCTTGTAAATATGCAAGGCTTTTTCATAATCCTTCGCCGTATAAGCCATTTCGGCCCCCATCAACATGGCATCTTCAGAATATTTGTTGTTGGGATATTCCAATACTTTATCCAAATGCCGGGCTGCACTTTCATAGGCTTTCTGATTATAGTCTATCAAACCGATATAATAGTTGGCATTCAGACTGAAAGCACCTTCGGGGAAAGTCTGTAAATAACGGGTAAAGCTGTTGCGGGCCTCGGCGACCTCACCCCGCATATATACCCTTTCGGCAGCCACATAGGTCAATGAGTCACGCTCATTCACATCAAAGTTGGCACCGCCGGGGATAGTTGAAGCAAAATTGGCATACTCATCCACCTTATTCAAATCAATATAGATCGATTTCAAGTCACGCTGCGCCAAACGCGCCTCCTCACTGCCCGGATAACCGGCTATGACCTGCTTATAAGCCTGGATGGCTTCAGGATACTTGTCATCCTGATAGTATAGCAAACCGATCTCGTTAGCCGCCCGCCGTGCGACATTGCTCTCCGGAAATTTCTTCACCAGAATATTGAAACGGGCAATGGCATTGGCATTATCCTCCATCTGCACAAAAGCACGTCCCTGCTCGTAAAGGGCATCATCCATGTATTGTGATTCCGGATAATCCGAAATCAAGCGGTTCAACGTCTGCACTTTTCCATTGTAATCACGTTGCAAACCACGCACAAACGCCTCCTGATACAAAGAGTAATCCCCCAGTGACGGATCAATCTCCACCGCACGGGCATAATCCTGACGAGCCTGCTCAAAACGGCGGTCATAGAAGTTGCAGTCACCTATGCGGTTATAGGCATCTGCCTGCATGGTGCGTTCATTGATACTTCCCCTGTCCACAAAACGGGTAAACCAAGTGCCCGCATTTCCATAATTTTTCTGTTTGAAATAAGTATATCCCAAGTTATAGAGCGCCAAACCATATTCCTGTCCGTTCTTGCTGGTGGCAAATTCCAGATACAAGCGGTAATCGTTACCCGCCTGCGGAAAACGGTCCAGACGATAATTGGATTCCCCCCTCCAGAAATAAGCGTCCGCCTTTGTCGCCTGATTGTATTGCCCCACAGCAAGCGATTGGTTGAAGAACTCCAGAGCCTCCTGGAAACGGGCATTCGCAAATGCCTGTGTGCCCAGCCGGAACAAAATCTTCTGCTTGGCCTCCATAATGCGTGTGCCCGGATGCTCAATCTTTGCTATAGATTTTAAAGCAGCTTCATAACTGCGGGTATTCATATACACCTCTATCAAATAATCATTGACACGCTCCGTATAAGGTGAATTCGGGAACTCATTCAGAAAACGCTCAAACACGGTTACCGATTCGGCAAATGGAGAATAAGAGGTTTCATGAATACACAAAGCATAATTATAAAGAGCCTGTTCCTTTACTTTCGGATCAAAACTGAAATTGGCAGCCTGCTCGAATGCCATGCGTGCCCTGTTCCTCTCCTTCAAGTTCAAATAAGCCAGCCCCATGTGTAGATAAGCATTCTGTGACAAGGCATCATGTACCGAAGCCATTTCCCCCAAAGTAGCGGCAGCCTTGGAATAAACACCAGTATAATAATAACTCATACCGAGTTCATACAAAGGCTTACGTTGCGGGTGGGAAACACTTTCACGGTATCTTTCCAAAGGAGGTATCGCCGCTTGGTAATCATTCAATCCGAAACAAGCCTCTCCCCAAATCCGTTCCATCTGAGGAACATCCTTTTTAGCCGGATATTGCTCCAGATACGCTTTTGCCACAGTACGGGCCTGCTGATAATTTCCTTTCACCAAATAAATCTCTCCTATATAATAAGGAACCAATGCTGCATATACGGCATCATTCTGCAAAGACTGGAAACTTTTCAGCGCCTTGTCATAGCGTTTCTCCACATAATCAATATAAGCCAGATTATAGACAGCGTCATCCTGATATAATGGGCTTACCTCTTTCAGCAAGGTAAACCATACAGCCGCTTCACGCAGATTGTCTTCTTTCAAATAAGAGGTGGCCAGACGCATGGCACAATCATCTCTTTCCTTATCAGGCAAAGCCTCCAGATCACACGACCGGAACAGGGCAATGGCCTCCTTGTATTTTCCCTCCATAAAATAAGCAGAGGCAATCAGTGACAGCACCCTGTTTTTATGGCGGGAATCAGGATATTTGTCCAGATAAGCCTGTAACAGCTCCATGCTGTCCCCACCTTTCAACTCATATTCCCGGCATACCCGGTTATATTCCTTGTCACCTGCCACATCCTTGGGAGTGATCTGCTGCGCCATTCCCTGCAAGGAACAGCCTCCCATCAATGCGGCCATCAATAAGGTTTTTCTTTTCATATCTTATCATTAAAGTTTATGTTCTTTCAAAAAACGCCGGACTCCTTCACGCACAGAATCCAGCCCGAATTCTTCGGGATTCACTTCATTCAAGGGAAGCCAGAAAGACTCCGCCACATCATCCATCGCCTTTATCCGGCTGGTATCTTTCACTTTACAAAGAAAGAACAGATCCAATGTATGTACCAGAAATCCTGAATAAAGATAAGTGTTGGGCAATGAGAACTGATAAACAGCCTCCTCCACCTGCAAACCGGTTTCTTCCAACACCTCGCGTGCCACACCTTCCTCGCCGGTCTCATGCATATCAATAAACCCGCCGGACAGGTCCAATGTTCCCTTCGCCGGTTCTTTTCCCCTGCGGCACACCAACAACTCATTCTTATCATTCAAGATAAAAGCTACAGTAGCGGCACTGGAATTAAAATAATACACAAAGCCACAATCGGCACAACGCTTTGATTTCTCATTGTTCACTTCAAAGTGCGGCGAACCACACTTCGGACAATATTTGAATAGTTCCAACGGATGCATAATTACTCCTTTCTAAGTATAGACACCGCAAAGATAGCGCAAATGACAGATAATTCATTAATTAAATCTAAAAGAAGAAAGAGAAAACACAATTCTTAGTACATTTGTTAGCAAAACAAAACGTAAATTCTTACATGGAAATTGCCATTATTATCGCACTTATCTTATTAAACGGGGTATTCGCCATGTCCGAAATCGCCCTGATCTCAGCGCGTAAAAGTAGTTTGTCCAATGATATCCGTCATGGAAGCTCTACAGCGCGTATCGCTTTAAAGCTTGCCAATGACCCGGACAAGTTTTTATCCACCATCCAAATCGGAATCACCCTGATTGGTATATTGACCGGTATTTACTCCGGCGACGTGCTGGCCACCGATTTTGGGAACATACTGACTGACGCCGGCGTACCCGCCACATATGCCTATTTATTGGCTCAAACCCTGATTGTCATCCTGGTCACTTACCTCACTATTATCTTTGGCGAGCTGGTGCCCAAACGCATTGGCATGAGTGCCTCCACCCGTGCTGCCAAGCTATTGGCACGTCCCATGTACTGGCTGTCCGTCATCGCCTCTCCTTTTGTATGGATACTTGCCAAAAGCACTTCACTTATCTTCAACCTGCTGCATATCAACACAGCGGAAGAAAAAGTGACTGAAGAGGAAATCAAATCCATGATAGACGAAGGAACCGAGAACGGTGAAGTGCAGGAAGTGGAACAGGATATTGTGGACCGCGTCTTCTCTCTTGGCGACCGCAGTATCAACACCATCATGACCTATCGCAGCGACATCGTATCCATTGACATAGACATGAACAACAAGCAGCTGTATGACATCGTATGCCAACACCTGTACCAAGTTTACCCTGTAACTCAAGGAAACACCCTGGACAACATCATCGGAGTAGTTTACCTGAAAGACCTCTTCGGGAAGCTGAACAGTTGCGAATTCAATCTGCGTGATGTGATCCGTCCGGCACAATACTTCCACGAAAACATGGATGTATATAAAGTATTGGAACAAATACGCCAGCACAACATCAAATACGGATTAATCTGTGATGAATTCGGCAGTCTGCAAGGCATCATCACCATGAAGGACATTCTGGAAGCCCTGGTAGGCACCTTGCCCAGTGACTCGGAAGACCCCGATATCGTTCCCCGCAAGGACGGAAGCTGGTTGATAGACGGCCAATGTTCTTTCTATGACTTTCTGAGTCATTTCGAAATGGAGGATTTATACCCCGATTATAATTACAACACGTTGAGCGGCCTCATCCTGCAACAACTAGGCCACATTCCCAAGACCGGTGAATCCATGGAATGGAATGACTTCACACTGGAAATAGTCGACATGGACGGAGCCCGGATAGATAAAGTATTAGTAACACTAACCCATAAAAACGAAGAGGACAATTAACATGCTGCAAAGAGATTACATTATGCGGTTGCTTCAACAATTTTTCGAAGCATTGGAAAAGTTGGTAGAAGAAAGAGATAAAAAGGACGGTCCCGAGCTGCAATTGCAACTTCAAAGCATTTATCGTGCCTACTTCAATCATCCTTCCACCTTCTATTATGATCAAGATGCGGAATATATACTGAACGAGATGGGACAGAACTATGGTGGCGAGGAATTGCTCACGCGCATCGACATGTTATCCGAACTGCTCTATCAGGATGCTTTGTTGAAAGAGTCCGAAGAACAAAAATATTTGTTAAGAAAATCGCTATTCCTGTTGAACTATTTAGATACACATAGCGATACCTTCTCATTTGAAAGAAGAGGGAAAATCGGCGAAATAGAGAAGAAAATAGGTGATTAGCTCCTCTTATTGCACTTTTTTTCAAAGAAATCCTGTTTTTTCTTGCAAAATAGTAGATAAATTAAAAAGTATTCCTATATTTGCTTACAGATTGATAACATTAAAATCGGTATATTATGGAGAAAATTGATAGTCTCGACAGACAAATTCTAGAAATTATATCCCAAAATGCCCGCATCCCGTTTAAAGATGTCGCAGCAGAATGTGGAGTTTCACGCGCAGCCATTCACCAGCGTGTGCAAAGATTAATTGATTTGGGAGTTATTATCGGTTCAGGATATCATGTGAACCCTAAGAGTTTAGGGTATAGAACCTGTACATACGTAGGAATCAAGCTGGAAAAAGGTTCCATGTACAAAAACGTAGTGGCAGAACTGAAGAAGATTCCCGAAATTGTGGAGTGCCACTTCACTACAGGTCCCTATACCATGCTGACCAAACTTTATTCACGCGATAACGAGCATTTGATGGACTTGCTGAACTCAAAGATTCAGGAAATTCCCGGCGTTACGGCTACCGAGACCCTGATCTCTCTGGAGCAGAGCATCAAAAAAGAAATACCCATTCAAAGCTAAGAAAGAATGGAATGGCTGAATGAATACCATTTAGGCGGTATTGCCATCGGCATTTGTACCTTTTTAATAATCGGTCTTTTCCACCCCATCGTGGTCAAGGCCGAATATTATTGGGGTACACGGTGCTGGTGGATATTTTTGGTACTGGGCATAGCAGGCATTATAGGGACTGTGCTTATCAGTGACATCCTGATTTCCTCTTTATTGGGTGTCTTCTCCTTCTCTTCTTTCTGGACTATCAAGGAGATATTCGAGCAACGCGAACGCGTGCTGAAAGGCTGGTTTCCGATGAATCCGAAACGGAAACACGAATACGAATAGAAACTATTCTTTCCGGCCAAACCCTTTGCAATCCAATTAAAGGGTTTTTATTTCTTCTTCAGGAAGCCCTGTAGCCTGTACTATGACATCAGATGACACTCTCAAGTTTCGCGCATTCCTCATGCGCTCTTCGTAAACGTTTCCGCGATTCTAATATCATACGCATCCCGTGCCTGCAACATATCAAACAAAAATTATTTCACAACTTTATCCCCTGCTCCGTACTCTGCAAACTCTTCTTATTCCTATATTTGAAATTCTTTCCTTGCATATAATAATTGAATCCTAATGAAAAGCAGAAACTTCGGTCCTTCATCCTGCCGGATGAGAAATTGTAATAAGTTCCTTCGTGCGTAGTGGAATCATACCCCAAAGTGCCCAACAAATACCTCATATTTCCAGTAATTCCCAAATGTTTGTTCACACGCCAAGTTACCGTCAGTTCCGATTCAGACCCATAATGTTTCCGTTTGTTATTCACACCATAGCTGAAAGGCCGATAATTCCCATAAAGATTCCATGACAATCTTTTATAATGTCCATACGTATTAAGATTAACATAAAGAGAGCCCTTTCCATGCTGATGAGTATAGAAATGAGTATCATACCCTATATTTCCACCAAATGCAGATGGCGGAGGCAATGGTTCACCCTCTTTGCTAGGAGAGATGAGAAAAAGAAATAGTCATTGGGAACGTTTGGGCCTTCCATTAAGCCTTCGGCTTGGGAAATGGAACTTTTACAACAATCTGGTCCTTTCTAATGCAGGAGATCCTTACATCACGGAAAATATAACCCATAACAGCCACCAGAATATCCATATTGTAAATCAAAATATAGACCGTAAAAATATAAGAAGAATCAATGAAACATTCAGCATGTTATATGATATAACTACCCTGCAAAGCATCGGACTTAACTGTATGGTAAAACAGGCTGGAAGCACACTAAAATCTTCTTCTTTTTCCGAAACACAAGAAACAGAAAAGGAATATACCTCTTCCTACCATAGTAAAGGGAAAGGGGATGACAAAATATATCAGGCTAGTTTGAACTATAATTGGAATTCAAAAAACGGAAAGAATACTTTGCAAACAGTTCTTGATTATTTGAGAAGTGATGAAACGAAAGAACTGAATCACCATTATCTTTATCAGTATCCGGAGAAAAACGAAGAGGATAATAAATGTAGCAACACCGGAACTGTTTCTGATTTATGGAAAGCAGAAATAAATTATATCTTCTTGCTCAACAAACATTCCAGGTTGAAATGGGGTGGCGACTATTATAATAACCATACCAACAACCAAATGTATTACGCATATCAGAGTGGAGAAGGATGGCAGAAAGAAGAACACGTAGAAGCGAAACAATATATCACAGTGTATACAATATGAATGCCGGCCTTTACAAATATTTCCTGGATCAAAAGTTCTGCATAAATTTATCAGTTTACGCTATTTTGAATAAAAGAAGAAATCTGACCACAATTACCAATAACAATCTAAGCAGAATAGAAGAAAATAATAAACCCCCTTATCAAGGAGCGTGCTTAAACCTTATATATAAGTTTGACTTTGGCAAGAAAGTAAAAGTAAAACGTGCGAAAAGCATACAGACAACAAGCGATAGTTATTTGCGCAAATAGTGATCAGGAAATTGTCAATTCTAGTACATTGATCTATTTATCCGACAGATAGTTTTAGCACCCATCTCAACCACACGTCAAGATACAATGAAGGAATTATTTCCTTCAAATCCTTCATCAGCGCATTACTTGCTGAATATAAATAAGTTGCAATGAAGGATCGCTATAGATATCCTTCATCTATTCTTCATGACAGCGTAAGCGTCTCCGCGATTCTATCTTGTCGCCCTTTTTTCATTCTTATATTTTTGC
>ERZ791825.18-NODE-18-length-243393-cov-15.035239_pt1 | contig 243393 bp, 216 predicted proteins | sample MGYA00510298_ERZ791825 | MGnify/ENA primary metagenome ERZ791825 (study PRJEB30046, sample SAMN00792010) | human gut metagenome | study: EMG produced TPA metagenomics assembly of the A metagenome-wide association study of gut microbiota in type 2... | reverse complement strand
TGAATCGGTTGAAAGAGCCTTTGAACAGATCGCCGGCAACCTGTGATTTTCGACGTATGAAGCGGAATTGCTTACTCAATAAGTACCTTATGGAGACGGGATCTCTTCGGAGACCCCGTCTCTTTTTGTATAGAAACCACAGATGCAGCCCACTCTATCAAAAAGGGGTGAGCAGATGTCCGGCAAACGGGTATTGGCGTTGTATGCAGCTGTTCTGCTGGGGTTTGCGGTGGTTTTGTGCCGCCTGTATTTTCTGGCAGAGAACCATACCTATGCTGCCCGGGCCGAAGCGCAGAGCACGGTCCGGCTCTCGCTGCCTGCCCGGCGGGGCAGCTTTTACGATCACAGCGGCCTGCTTCTCACCGGGCTGGAAACGCGGTATCTTGCCCTCTGCTTCCCGGGCGAAAACAACTACACACGCCTGTATGCATTTACGGACAGTGCCGGGCAGGCACTTTTGTACCGGAACCGCAACCGCTCCGCACCGTTTCTGCTGGAAGTGGACCGCGACCTTTCCGGGCGCGGCATACGCTGCTTTGCAACGGCACGGCGCTGCGCAGAAGTTCCGCTGTGCCAGCATCTGATCGGCTATCTGGATGCAGAAGGCTGCGGTACTGCCGGGCTGGAAAAGGCGCTGGACAGCCAGCTGGCCGGGACAAAGGAGCATGACACGCTGGTGTGCGCGGTCACAGCACAAGGACGGCTGCGGGCCGGGGAAACACCGCAGCTCACCCGGCAGGACAGCAGTGCGGTGGGCGTGCAGCTGACGATCTCCCGCCCGGTGCAGCGTGCCGCCGAAGCGGTGGCCGCAGACACCATGACCAGCGGCTGCATTCTGGTTCTGGACACGGCCACTGCTGCGGTTCGCGCCAGCGTCAGCGTACCGGGCTATGACCCGGATGACCTTGCCGCAAGTCTGGATGCACCGGACAGTCCGTTCCTGAACCGCGCACTGGAAAGCTATGCTGTGGGTTCAGTGTTCAAGCCGGTGCTGGCTGCGGCAGCGCTGGAGCAGGGCATCCTGCCGGAGTGCGAATGCACCGGTGCTGTGGTGGTGGATGGACAGATCTTCCGCTGCGCAGGCGGTGTTCCGCACGGAACGGTGGACATGACTGCGGCTCTGGAAAAAAGCTGCAACGGCTATTTTATCCGGCTGGGGCAGCAGCTGGGGGCAGAGACGCTTTTGCAGATGTCTCGGCAGCTTGGCTTCGGGCAGGAGGTGCCGGTGGCAGGTGCGCTGCACGCCGATGCCGGAAAGCTGCCGTCTGCCGGGGAGCTTGCCCAGAGCGGCCAGCTGGCAAATTTCAGCTTTGGGCAGGGCGGTCTGCTGGCATCACCGGTACAGATCGCCGCCATGATGAACACCATTGCTTCCGGCGGGGTGTACCGCACGCCTTTCTTTGTGTGTGGCTCGGTGGATGAAACTGACGGTACGCCGCTGGAAACGCTTGCACATCCGCAGTCAAGGCGGGTCATGAGTGCGGAAAATGCAGCGCTCCTGCGTAAAATGCTGCAGCAGGTGGTGGAAGAGGGAACCGCACAGGATGCTGCCTGGCTGGAAGAAGGGGCTGGCGGCAAGACCGGTACCGCGCAGACCGGGCAGTTCACACCGGATGGCACGGAACGCAAAAACTTGTGGTTCGCAGGGTTTTACCCGGCGCAGCAGCCGCGCTACACCATTGTGGTGCTGCAGGACGGGCAGGTGAGCACGGAACATTCCAGCGCCGCCATCTTTGCCCGGCTGTGCGCAATGCTGGACCTTCTGGCATAAAAATGCACGGTTTCTGCTTGCTTTTTTGCGCTTGTTATGCTACTATATATTTGTATTTCTGCGTAGTTTTTGTTGAATTAAAATAAAGGAGCGTTTCAATCCATGTCTGTTATCGAAATTGTTGGCGGTGTGATCCTGCTGATCGCTTCGCTCGTCATCGTTTTCCTCACTCTCATGCAGCACACCCATGGTCAGGGCCTTTCCGGTGCCATCAACGGCAGTATGGGCGGCGCAAACAATGCCCGTTTGACCCCGGCTGATCAGATGCTGGCCAAGACCACCCGCATTGCAGGCATTGTTTTCTTTGTGGTTGCCATTCTGGCATGTCTGTTTGCAGGCCGTCTGGCAGGTTGACAAGGTTCGTGCAGCCCCGTGTAAAGGACGGGGCTGTTTTTCTGTGTTATGATAGGATGTCGGCGGCAGTCTGACCGCTGGGCAGGGTGGGGCAGCTGGCCCACGATTGGCAGCGCTGCGGCACGTTGGAGGCTGCGGCCATGGAAGAGCAAGGAGAAAAAATATTATGGCAATGCGCGATAAAATTGAGCACGCGATCCAGAATCAGCCGTGCACCGTCAAAGACCTCAAATCCAAATTCGGCGGGGACCGCGGCTCGGACCGCAAGGTGATGGAGGCTGTGGATCAGCTGGTGCACGAGGCGGTCATCTGCCAGCGTCAGGGCGTGTTCTTTACGGTGCGCTCCGGCCGTGCAGACAAGGCTCTGCTGTGCAAGGTGGTAAAACTGGGCAAGAATTTTGCCTTTGTCATGCTGGAGGACGGCACCAGCGATATCTTTATCCCGGGCCGTTTTACCCGCGGTGCCATGCCCGGCGACATGGTGCTTGTGGAAAAGTTTGAGCACCCCCGTGTGGAGGGCAGTGATGAAGGCGAGATCCTGGCCATTCTGGAAGAAAAGAACGATCTGGTGGGCACTGCCCGCCGCATTGATGGCCGCCTGAAGTTCGTGCCGGACGACTGTCCGGCCATCTCCATGCAGATGATGCGTGACTGCGAGGGCGGTGCAAAGGACGGCGACAAGGTGGCCGTGGAGATCCTGCAGCGCGGCAATCGGCAGGAAGATCACCGCGTGGGCGTTGCCATGCGGTTTGGCAGCTCGGACGAAGCAAAGCGCTGCGCAAAGGCCCTGCTCTATGCGCAGGATATCCGTAGCCGCTTCCCGGATAAGGTTCGTGAGGAAGCCAAGAAGCTGGAGAACGCTGAGGTCTCTGAAAAGGACACCGAGGGCCGCATGGATCTGCGTGCTCTGCCCATCTTCACCATTGACAGTGCTGAGACCAAGGACATCGATGATGCCATCAGCCTGACCAAGACCCCGGAGGGCGGTTTTGAGCTGGGTGTCCACATTGCAGATGTTTCCAACTATGTCAAGCCCGGCAGCGAACTGGACAACGAAGCGTTTAACCGCGCAACCAGCGTCTACTATGCCGATCAGGTGGTGCCCATGCTGCCCAAGCAGCTTTCCAACGGCATCTGCAGCCTGAATGAGGGCGTGCTGCGTCTGGCCTTCTCCTGCCTGATGCATCTGGATAAGGATGGCAACCTGATCGATTACCGCTTTGTCAAGTCGGTCATCCGCAGCCGCGTCAAGGGTGTTTACTCCGAGATCAACGCCTTGCTGGCCGGCAGTGCTGACGACGAGCTGAAGGGCAAGTACCATGAAGTGCTCAGCCAGCTGCCCGCCATGAAGGAGCTGTACGGCCACCGTGCCCGCCTGCGCAAGGAGCGCGGCTGCATGGATATCGAGAGCGGCGAGGTGAAGCTGATCCTCGACGAGGACGGCCACTGCATCGATGTGAAAAAGCGCACCTCCGGCGAGAGCGAAGCTATGATCGAAGAGTTCATGCTGCTGGCCAACCAGTGCGCTGCCCACTTTGCCCGCGTGAAGCAGATCCCCTTCGTGTACCGTGTGCACGAGGAACCCAATGCTGAAAAGCTGGAGCGTCTGCACACTCTGCTGCAGGCCTGCGGCATCAACGATCACTTTGCCAAGGATGTGCCCACCCCCAAGGAGCTGAGCGCCATTCTGGAAGGTGTGCGCGGCGGCCCGTATGAGCAGATCATCAATACCGGTATGCTGCGCTGCATGTCCAAGGCTGTGTATGAGGAAAAACCCAAGGGCCACTACGGTCTGGTGCTGAAGGACTACGCTCACTTCACCAGCCCCATCCGCCGCTATCCGGATCTGGCCATCCATCGCATCATGACCGCCCAGCTCAAGGGCATGGATAAGGATACCATGGTGCTGCGCTACAGCGACTTTGCCGAGAAGGCAAGCAAGCAGTCCAGTGAGCGCGAGATCATTGCAATGCAGATCGAGCGCAAGGCCGAGGACTGCTATAAGGCCGAGTATGCCCGCCGCCATCTGGGCGAGTGCTACGAGGGCCGCATTTCCGGCGTGACCCAGCGCGGCCTGTTCATCGAGTTGGAGAACGGCGTGGAGGGCTTTGTGCCGGCTTCCAGCCTGACCCCCTCCGGCACCATGCTCACCGAGGGCATCCGCCTGTCCGACCCCGTCTCCGGCAAGAACTGGAGTCTGGGCGACACCATGATGATCACCATTGTGCGTGCGGATGTGAACCTGGGCAAGATCGACTTTGAGGTTGCTCCGGCAAGCGCAAAGTAAGCAAAAAGATCAGAACACCTGTACTGCGTTTTCCTGCATAGGAAGAGACTGTACAGGTGTTTTTTGTCCGCGGACAAGAAGCGATGGAAAAGGGGAGAACGACATGCTGAAAAACGAAACACTGCGCAGAGATGCAGATGCCATCATCCGTGCCAGCCTGAACGCTGTTCTGCCGGACGAAGCGGTGCGCCGCGCGCTGAAAAATTTCCGGCCGCAGGGCGGCAGGGTGCTGCTGGTGGCTGCCGGTAAGGCAGCATGGCAGATGGCCCATGCGGCGGTGAAATTTCTTGGCCGGGTGGATGGCGGTGTGGTCGTGACCAAATACGGCCACGTGAAGGGCACGATCCCCGGCGTGGACTGCTGCGAAGCCGGGCACCCCGTGCCGGACGAGAATGGCTTTGCCGCCACCCGGAAAGCGCTGGAACTGGTGCAGGGCTTAACGGCAGAGGATACGGTGCTGTTTCTGCTGTCCGGCGGCGGCAGTGCACTGTTTGAGAAGCCGTTGATCCCCGGCGCAGAGCTGCAGCAGGTCACAAGCCAGCTGCTTGCCAGCGGTGCCGATATCGTGGAGATGAACACCATTCGCAAGCGCCTGTCCGGGGTCAAGGGCGGGCGGTTTGCACAAAGCTGTGCGCCCGCGCAGGTGTTCAGCATCGTGCTCAGCGATATTCTGGGCGACCCGCTGGATATGATCGCCAGCGGCCCGGCGGTGCCGGATACCTCCACCTGTGCACAGGCCCTTGCTATTGCGGAAAAATATCACCTGCAGCTTTCGGCACAGGCCAAGGCTCTGCTGGCACAGGAGACTCCAAAGGTGCTGGGCCGTGTTGCCACGCAAATCACCGGCAGCGTGCGGGAGCTGTGCAGCGCAGCAGCCAACGCCTGCCGGGAGCTGGGCTATGAGCCGGTGATCTTGACCGACAGGCTCTGCTGTGAAGCGCGGGAGGCTGGCAGCTTCCTTGGCTCCATAGCCCGCACCCACGCGGGGCAGGGCAAAAAGCTGGCCTTTCTTGCAGGCGGTGAGACGGTCGTCCATCTGACCGGAACAGGTCTGGGCGGGCGCAATCAGGAGCTGGCCCTTGCTGCAGCACCAATGATCGCCGGGCTGGATGCAGCGGTCTTTTCGGTGGGCAGCGATGGCACCGACGGCCCAACCGATGCTGCGGGCGGCTATGTGGACGGCAGCACGGCCGCGGCACTGGCGCAGAACCAGCTGAACGTGTACGATGTGTTGCAGAACAACGATGCCTACCATGCTCTCAAGGCGGTGGATGGGCTCATCATCACCGGCGCGACCGGCACGAATGTCAACGATGTGGCCGTGGTGCTGATCGGAAATCAAGGATAGAACAAAGCCGCCGGGAGTTCTCTGCAAAAAACGGAAAGCTCCCGGTGTCTTTTTGTGTGATACAGGGAATAGACTTTTTAGAAATTTTCCTCCGGTGCAGCAGACGGGGCGGTGATGTCCCGGTAAAAGATGGCCCACGCGGCTTCCTCATAGGGGCGCAGGAAGAAGTATACACCATGGGCGGCGATGAATTTGCCCTGCTGACCATCGGCGCAATGTCCCCGGAAGAGGCCCGCCGCAAGGTCGAGTTTATCTGTAAGACTGTTGCAGCACCCTATCATGTTGCAGGCAGTCTTCTGACGATCGGCACCAGCTGCGGCTTTGCCCTCTACCCGGAAGAAGGCACGGATACAGACAAAATCACCCGTCTGGCTGACCAGCGGATGTATAAGCACAAGCAAAAGAACCATGCCTTGCAGGATCATGGATTATAGGGGTAAAAAATAAGGTGCTGTCCGCACAGACAGCACCTTATTTTTATGGTTTACATGTGCAGCAGGCTGCGCTGCTCGCTGGCGCGGAACTTGAGTGCCGCAGCAATGAATGCCTTGAACAGCGGGTGAGCACGGTTCGGACGGCTCTTGAACTCCGGGTGGAACTGTGCGCCCAAATGGAAGTCACGGCCGGGCAGCTCTACAGTCTCTACCAGACGACCGTCGGGGCTGGTGCCGGAAATAACAAGACCGGCGTCCTGCATCTCCTGACGGAATTCGTTGTTGAACTCGTAGCGGTGACGGTGGCGCTCCCAGATCTCGGCCTCGCCGTAGCACTCGGCCATCTTGGTGCCGGGCATCACCTTGCAGGGGTATTTACCCAGACGCATGGTGCCGCCCTTGGGAATGTTGCCCTGCTGGTCGGCCATCAGGGCGATCACATTATGCTTGCCATCCGGGGTGAATTCGCTGGAATTTGCATCCTTGTAGCCCAAAACGCCCCGGGCAAACTCCATCACCATGATCTGCATGCCAAGGCAGATGCCAAAGTAGGGAACATGGTTCTCGCGGGCATACTGTGCAGCCTGGATCATGCCCTCAATGCCGCGGTCGCCAAAGCCGCCGGGTACGATGATGCCGTCCACATCTGCAAAGGCTTCCTTGCAGGCGGCCTGGTCGGTCAGGTCCTCGCTTTCCACCCACTTGATCTCCACCTGGCTGTCATTCTCGAAGCCTGCGTGGTACAGGCTCTCCATCACGGAGAGGTAAGCGTCGTGCAGCTTGACGTATTTGCCCACCAGTGCAATGCTGCAGGTCTTGCTGCGGGTGGCAATGCGGCTGACCACCTGCTTCCACTCGGTCAGGTCGGCAGGAGGAACGTCCAGCTTGAGTTTCTGCACCACTACCTCGTCCAGACCACCGGTGTGCAGCATCAGCGGGCACTGGTACAGGCTGGGCATGGTCAGGTTCTCGATCACGCACTCCGGCTTCACATTGCAGAAAGTGCTGATCTTGCGGCGGATGTCGCCGCCCACACTGCCGTCTGCGCGCAGGATGATGATGTCCGGGTTCACGCCCATGCCCTGCAGCTCTTTCACAGAGTGCTGTGCAGGCTTGGATTTGTACTCGTCCGAGCCGGAAATGTAAGGCACCAGCACCACATGGATGTAGCAGCAGTTGTCGCGGCCCTGCTCCAGACCCACCTGACGGATGGCCTCGAGGAAGGGCTGGCTTTCAATATCACCGGTCGTGCCGCCGATCTCGGTAATGACCACGTCAGCCTCGGTGGAAGAGGCCAGATTGTAGATGTAGCTCTTGATCTCGTTGGTGATGTGGGGAATGATCTGCACGGTCTGGCCCAGATATGCACCCTGACGTTCCTTGTTCAGTACGTTCCAGTACACCTTGCCGGTGGTCAGGTTGGAGTATTTGTTCAGATTCTCGTCGATAAAGCGCTCGTAGTGGCCCAGATCCAGATCGGTCTCAGTGCCATCGTCGGTCACGAACACCTCACCGTGCTGCAGCGGGCTCATGGTGCCGGGATCCACATTCACATAGGGGTCCAGCTTCTGGCTGGCCACCTTCAGACCGCGGCATTTGAGCAGACGGCCCAGCGATGCGGCTGTGATGCCCTTGCCAAGGCCGGAGACGACACCGCCGGTGACAAAGATGAATTTGGTTTGTTTCTCTGCCATAGAATTTCCTCCTCTATTTTTGCTTTTCTGAATTCTTTCCCTTATAAACCTTTGTGAATTCTTTCAGGTGAACGGCCTTGCTCTCAGCCTCTCCCAAAATGAGCCGGTGAAAGCAAGGATACTTTTCCCAATTCAATATTATACACCCATGTCCTCATAATTTTCAAGGACTTCCTGTGCAATTTCTGTGCGGTCACGCCGGGTATCCATGGCCTGTTTTTCTATGTAGCGGTGTGCCTCGGCTTCGGTCATGTGCTCGTGCTCCACAAGGCAGCATTTTGCCCGGCTGACCAGCCGCACCTGTGCGATCTTTTCCTGTAAGCGGGCGTTCTCCTGCCGGGCACGCAGCAGGCGGTGGTTGCCCGCCGCCGCCATGTGCATGGCCTGCACAAAAAAGGCGGTGCTGAAGGGCTTTGACAGCAGCAATACCCCCTGCTCGCTCAAAGGCCCCAAAAGCTGCTCAGCCTGTGCGGCCTTGACCAGAAACACGACACCGGCATCTGTTTTTTCCACAGCATTGATGCACACCTCATGCCCGAATTCATCGGGCAGGGGAGAGTTGACCACGATCAGCTCAAAATCCGATTCCGTCATGCGCCGCCGGGCTTCGGCCCCGCTGGGAATGATCACCGGGCGGCTGTAGCCCATTTCGGTCAGCCGTGCAGCGATATACTCGTTGGAGCTTGCACCGGCACTTACGATCAGTGCACGTCCCATTTCCTGCGCTCCTTTCTCCTACACACTCTCTTTTGCAGGGGTCAGATGGCGTTGAAGTAATGGGTACGCTCGTACTCAACAGGGTCGGACGCGTGTTTCAGTGCTTCGCAGCGCTTCAGTTCTTCCGTAAAGTAGCGGCTGGCAAGCTGCTCGGGCAGCACTCTGCGCAAAAATTCGCTCTCCTCCGCAGCCTGCACGGCCTCTTCCAGACTGGCGGGCAGAGTCTCAAGGCTGAGGCCCTCAGCCATAGAGGGGTCGAACAGATTCTTGTTCACGGGGGCAGAGAGCACCATGCGGTTCTCGATGCCGTCCAATCCGGCAGCCAGAATCAGACCAATGGCCAGATAGGGGTTGCAGGCAGGGTCCGGGCTGCGCAGCTCCATGCGGCAGTTGTCGCCCTTTACCTGCGGGATGCGCACCAGCTGGCTGCGGTTCTGGCGGCTCCAGCTCACATAGCGGGGCGCTTCATCGCAGCCAAAGCGCTGATAGCTGTTGGGCAGAGGGTTGGTGAACACGGTCAGCTCCCGGCTGTGGGCCAGCACACCGGCCATAAAGCTGCCTGCAATGCTGTCCGGGGCAATGTCGCCCTCAAACAGGTTGCGGCCATCCATGTAAAGGGACAGGTTGATGTGCAGGCCGCTGCCTGCCTGATCCGGCAGGGGCTTGGGCAGGAAGCTTGCATGGATGCCGCTGCGGGTGGCAATGGCGCGCACGATCTGCTTGAACATCATCACGTTGTCGGCGGTCTTGAGGGGGCCTGCGTGGTGGCAGTCGATCTCGTTCTGGCCGTTGCCGCTTTCGTGATGGCTGTGCTGAGGGCTCATGCCCATCTGCTCCATGGTCAGGCAGATGTCCCGGCGGAGGTTCTCGCCTGCGTCCAGCGGGGCCACGTCAAAGTAGCCGCCAAAGTCGATGGGGATACGGGTGGGGCGGCCCCGGTCATCATTCTCGAACAGGTAGAACTCACACTCTGCGCCCACATTGCAGGTGATGCCCAGCTTTTTGAATTTGCGGTTCACGCTGCGCAGAAAGCCGCGGCAGTTGCCGCCAAAGGGCTGGCCGTCCGGCTTTTCCACATCACAGAAGAACTGCATCACCCGGCCCTCGGTAGGGCGCCAGGGGAGAATGGTCACGGTGGACAGATCCGGCCGCAGCACAAGGTCGCTTTCCTCCACCTTCATGAAGCCGGCAATGGAGCTGCCGTCGAAGCAGACACCGTCTTCCAGAGCTTTGGGCAGATCGTTTGCCAGCACGGCAATGTTCTTCTGAGTGCCAAAGATATCGCAGAAGGCAAAGCGCACAAATTTGACGTTATTGTCCTCCACAAAATCAAGGATGTCCTGTTGGGTCGAATAGCTCATAATGGTTTCCCTTTCAAATAAAACGCCTAAAGGCCTGCCCTCAGAATGGGAGCAGGTCTTTAGGCTGGTGTAAGAAATAGGAAAAGGAGAATGGCAATTTTAAATTCCGCAGCCTACGGATGCTATTCTGCTGTTACGCTGATGAAAGATCAGACGTAGTAGAGCATCTTGCTGTAGCTGGGCAGAGGCCAATAATCCTCACCGCAGATGGTCTCGGCGTCGTCCGCAGCGGCACGCAGAGCATCCATTGCAGGCAGCACGTTGTCATGGAAGGCAACGGCCTTCTCGCTCTCGGAGGGCAGAGCCTTGGCGGCATCCACTGCATCCTGCAGGGTATCGACGGCGTCGCTCATAGCATCGGCATCAGCAGAGAGCTTAGTCAGGGTCTTGGTCTCACTGCGCACGCTGATGTTCTCGCTGACGGCCAGCTTGGATGCTGCGGTATTGGCAAGCTCGCTCATGTAGGAGTTGACGGCAGGCAGCAGCTGCTTGCGGGCCATTTCCAGCATGGTCAGAGCCTCGATGTTGATGATCTTGGAGTAGTGCTCCATTTCCACCTCGTAGCGGCTCTCCATCTCCACCTTGGTCAGCACGCCGAACTCTTCCATCAGGGCAATGTTCTTGGGCTCGATCAGGGCAGGCAGGGCAGCAGGGGTGTTCTTCTTGTTGGGCAGACCGCGCTTTGCAGCTTCCTCTTCCCACTCGGCAGTGTAGCCGTTGCCGTTGAAGATGACGCGGCGGTGGTCGCGGATGGTGCGCTTGACCAGAGCAATCACGGCGCTGGTAAAGTCCTCAGCACCCTCCAGCTCGTCGGCGTAGCCCTTCAGTTCCTTTGCGACGGCGGTGTTCAGGATGGTGTTGGCATCACTCAGGTTCTCAGCGGAACCGGGCATACGGAACTCGAACTTGTTGCCGGTGAAGGCAAAGGGAGAGGTACGGTTGCGGTCGGTGGTATCCTTGCTGAACTTGGGCAGGACATCAACGCCCAGATCCATCTTCATCTTGACGGGGCCGGCATAGGGGGAATCGGATGCGATAGCATCGATGACAGCTTCCAGCTCTTCGCCCACAAAGATGGAAATGATAGCCGGAGGTGCCTCGTTGGCACCCAGACGGTGATCGTTGCCGGGAGTGGCAACGGAGGTGCGCAGCAGATCGGCGTACTCGTCAACAGCCTTGATGACGGCGGCCAGGAACACCAGGAACTGCAGGTTCTCCATGGGGGTGTCGCCCGGGTCGAGCAGATTCTCGTGGGTGGTGGACATGGACCAGTTGTTATGCTTGCCGCTGCCGTTGACGCCCTCAAAAGGCTTCTCATGCTGCAGGCAGACCAGACCGTACTTGGGAGCAATCTTCTTCATCATCTCCATCGTCAGCAGGTTGTGGTCGATGGCAACGTTGGTGGTGTCGAAGATGGGAGCCAGCTCATGCTGACAGGGAGCAACTTCGTTGTGCTTGGTCTTGGCGGGAATGCCCAGCTTCCACAGCTCTTCGTCCAACTCCTTCATAAACTCGGAGACCTCGGGACGAATGACACCGAAGTAGTGCTCTTCCAGCTCCTGACCCTTGGCAGAGGGGGCACCGAACAGGGTGCGGCCGGTGAGGATCAGATCCTGACGGGCTTCGTAATCTTCCTTCTTGATCAGGAAGTACTCCTGCTCGGGGCCGACGGTGGTGGAGACGTAATCCACATCCTTGCCGAACAGCTTCAGGATACGGACCGCCTGATTGGACAGTGCGTTCATGGAACGCAGCAACGGGGTCTTCTTATCCAGAGCCTCGCCGGTGTAGCTGACGAATGCGGTGGGGATGCACAGCACGTCATCCTTCACGAATGCGTAGCTGGTGGGGTCCCATGCAGTGTAGCCGCGGGCCTCGCAGGTGGCGCGCAGACCGCCGGAGGGGAAGGAAGATGCATCGGGCTCGCCGCGCACCAGCTCCTTGCCGGAGAACTCCATGATGGCGGTGCCGTCGCCCACAGGGGAAACAAAGCCATCGTGCTTCTCACTGGTGATGCCGGTCAGCGGCTGGAACCAGTGGGTGTAGTGGGTGGCACCCAGCTCCATGGCCCAGCGCTTCATCACGCTGGCCACAACGTTTGCCACCTCAATGTCCAGCGGAGCACCCTTGTGCAGGGTGTTCTTCAGGCTCTTATAGGTTGCGCTCGGCAGGCGCTCCTTCATCACATGTTCGTTAAAGACCTTGCTGCCGTAGATTTCCATAACATTCGCTGCCATAAATCCTACTCCTTACTTGATCTTATTTTTCTTACCCTTTCGTCTGCATTCTGGTCTGCCGCAATGCCGCACCCAGAAGTACGAAAGCATCTTAACAAAAACGGCGCTGCGAGTCAGGAGGTGACCCACAGCGCCGTTGCTGTCTATGGTTTGATTATAGCCGCTGCCGGGCAAAAAGGCAATTGACAAATCTGACGATTCTGTACAAACAGCTTCCTGCATTTTTGGAGCATCCGCACTTGGTATGACTTTTTAAGAGAACGAACCCTCTCCGCCCGATGGGAAAAACCCTCTCAGTCATTGCTTGCGCAATGCCAGCTCTCCCGAAGGGCGAGCTTTTATCCAGCTGCCGGGTAAGTTTATTCATCATCGGAAAAGATCGTTGTTTTCCGTCCCTGCTCATAAAGCTCCCCCCTCGGGGGAGCTGGCAAAGCCGTCAGGCTTTGACTGAGAGGGTTCAGGCAGCGCAGCAAAAAGATGCATTTACCCGATGGGGTCCCTTCTGGTGAAAATGTGTTTGGATCGGCCCTGCGGTTGTGCAACAATAAAAGCCCCGGCGAGGCTTTTAAGCAGGCGAGCGGTCTGCGTTAGCAGATGGAAGGGCTTTGCCCTGACAAGTGTCGGGGACGCGACAAACACGAAAATATAAAATAAAAATGCCTTAATGAATTGCAGAACGAAGCGGAGCAATTTTAAAATCGTTAAATCACCTGAAAGAGGAAGAACTTCAGATAATTCGTCTCCGGCACGCCCCACAGGATCGGATGATCCGGTGCCTGCTGTTTCACCTCGATCTGCCGCAGCTGGCGGTGCGCATCCTTTGCAGCGGCGCGCAGCATCTTGATGAACAGCTCCTCGGTGGCAAAGTGGGAGCAGCTGGCAGTTGCCAGATAGCCGCCGCGGGGCAGCAGCTTCATGGCACGGTAGTTGATCTCCTTGTAACCGCGCATGGCGTTCTCCACAGTGCGGCGCGCCTTGGTAAAGGCCGGCGGGTCCAGAATGATAAAATCGTAGGGGTGTCCCTCTCTTTCCAAGCGGGGCAGCAGCTCAAAGGTGTCCTCGCACAAAAAGTCCATATTGGTCAGACCGTTGCGCTGGGCATTGCGCTGCGCCATGGCAATGGCCTCGGCGCTGATGTCGGCGGCGGTCACACGGGCAGCGCCGCCCGCAGCGGCGTTCAGTGCAAAGCTGCCGGTGTGGGTAAAGCAGTCCAGCACGGTGTGGCCTGCAGCAAGGCGTGCCACCGCCCGGCGATTGTACTTCTGATCAAGGAAGAAGCCGGTCTTCTGGCCGTTCTCGAAATCCACATGATAGTAAACTCCGTTCTCGCAGATCTCGGTCTGGGTGTTTGCCGGGTGAGTCTCACCGGGCAGCTCAAACCAACCTTTGTTCTGCTCAAGACCTTCCTTTGCGCGCAGAGCCTCATCGTTGCGCTCGTAGATGCCGTCGATGGTCTGGCCGTCGGCGCGCAGGACTTCTGCCAGAATGGGGAAGAGGATGGGCTTGAGCTTTTCCATGCCCACGCTCAGGGTCTGCGTGACGAGGATGTTGCTGAACCGGTCCACAGTCAGCCCGGGGAACTGGTCGGCTTCGCCAAAAATGACGCGGCAGGCGGAAAGGTCGGCGGGCTCCAGCACGGTTTTGCGGTAGTTCCATGCATATTCCACCCGGCGGCGCCAGAACGCAGCATCAAAGGTGTCGTTGGCATTGCGGGAGATCAGCCGCACGCGGATCTTGCTTTTGAGCGAGACAAAGCCGGTGCCAAGGTAGGAACCCTTGGTGCTGACCACATCGGCCAGCGTGCCGTTTTCCGGCTCATTTTCCGGGGAATGGAGGATGTCGTTCTCATACACCCAGGGGTGCCCGCCCACCAGCAGGCCTTCGGCGTGTTTGTTGACGGTATACACAGGGTAAGCGCGTTCTTTCATATGGTTCTCCTTATCATGGACGAACTCCCTTCGTCCCGCGTTCGCTCGACACGCTTACCGTGCGGGTAGGCTCCCTCACTGAGGGAGCTGGCTGCGAAGCAGACTGAAGGAGTAAAAATCTACCCTTTATAATAGCACAAAATCATGTTATTATAAATAAGAAATGCCAAAAAACCGCATGAAAGAGGGATGCATTATGGAAATCGAACGCAAATGGATGGTGAAGGGCTGGCCGGAAGGGCTGCCCCTCAGGGAGGAATTTGCCATGCGGCAGGGCTATATCAGCGTGCGGCCCACTGTGCGCATCCGGGAAGAAGCCCTCACCGGCGGCAGAACGGACTACATCCTCTGCTTCAAATCCGGGGGCGGCCTTGCCCGTGAGGAGATCGAGCGCAGCATCGACAAAGAACTGTTTGAGGATCTGGAATACAAGATTATCGCTAAACCTCTCATCCCGAAGCTGCGCCGCAGCTACACCCTGCCGGACGGTTCTGTGCTGGAAGTGAACCATGTGGACGAAGGCCAGCCCACCGAGTTCTGGTATGCCGAGGTGGAGTACCCCACGGTGGAAGCGGCCCTTGCATGGCAGCCGGAAAACTGCGGCCTTGGTGCATACCTCAGCGATGAAGTGACGAACCAGCCCGGCCAGAGCATGGGCGAATACTGGGTGGAGACAAGAGGATGAAAAAAGTAAAACTCAAACTGGAACTGCAGTACAACTCCCCGGTGATCCTCACATTTTTCCTGCTGTCACTTCTGGTGCTGTTCCTCGACCAGTGGACGGACGGGTGGACGACGATGCATCTGTTCTGTGTCTACCGCTCCTCGCTGAAGGACCCGCTGTTCTACATCCGGCTGTTCGGCCATGTGCTGGGCCATGCCAGCTGGGACCACTTTCTGAATAACATGCTGCTGCTGCTCGTTGTTGGCCCGCCAATGGAAGAAAAGTACGGCAGCAAGCCGCTTTTGTGCGGCATGGTGTTCACTGCTCTGGTCACCGGCGTGCTGCAATGCGTGCTGTTCCCACGTTCGGGGCTGCTGGGCGCGTCCGGCATCGTGTTCATGCTTATCATGCTTTCGTCGCTGGCGGGCTTCTCTGGCGGCATCCCGGTCACCATGCTGCTGGTTGCAGCGCTGTACTTTGGTCAGCAGGTGTACGATATCATTTTTGTGCACGACAATGTAGCAAACTTCATGCACATTGTGGGTGGCTTATGCGGCACTGCCTTTGGCTACTACAGTGCGTTGCACAGCCGCCGCAGGCCGGCAAAAGCGGTGAAGTTTTCCAGCACGAACAGCCGCCGGAAGCGCTGAACCCACTGTGGACATAGGCTGATTTTGAAAAATTTGCAAACAGGTATTGACAAACGAAAAATCCGTGGTTTAATATAGCCAAATTCAATACACTAAACCGTTGAAGCGGAGATAACGGCGAACCATGCCTGTACAGAGAGCCTGCGTAGCTGAGAAGCAGACCGGAAACAGTTCGTCAAGGAAAGTGTGACTTTGCGTTATATTTTCCCGAAATGGACCGCTGAGGGTGCAGGGAACTGCGGAGAACTTTCGCCGCACAGTATTCTGCAACGTAGGGCATACGTCAGTTGCCGGGGATGTGTTGGCATCCCGCCAAGTGCATGGGGTCATGCCCATGAAGTCAGGGTGGCACCGCGGATAAAAGGCCATATTTTATTCGTCCTTGACAGAAGAGAGTTCTTCTGTTAGGGGCGTTTTTCTTTTCCACTCCCTCGGCAGAAGAGCCGGGGGAGTTTTTGTTTTAGGGCTCCCTTGTTTCCGGCACTAAGGCTCATGCCTGTGGCTGCGGCCACGAAACCCTGAACAAAACAAATGCACCCGGTTGCTGCGGTTCTGCCCACAGGCCGGGTGCATTTTATATTTTAGGAAAAATTACAGGTCAATGCGCGGGGAAGCTGCCATGGCCCAGAAGTTCAGCTCGTGCTCTGAGCAGGCATGGAAGATCTCGCGGCAGCGGGCAAGGCGTTCGTCGCTCAGGCCTTCGCAGACTTTTTCTGCAAACGCGGCCCAGTCGCGGCAGGCCGCCTCATAGCCCTTGTCAGCATAGTCCACCACCAGTGCACCATAAAGGGTATCCTGCACGGAAGGCTTTTCTTCCAGCAGTTTCTGGAAGATCCAGCCATAACTCAGCATACAGGGCAGGCAGGCCATCATGCACTCGGCTGCGCCCTCGCCGTTTTTGGCGGCTTCGATCATAGAGTCCACATAGGCACGGTTCTCCGGCCGCAGCGGCAGGCTCTGGATGCCTTCATCGGTCAGTCCAAAGTGCTTGAGATAGTGCAGGCGGGCTGCATCCTCGCTCTCATTCACGAAGGAAAGCAGGGAATAGTAGGTGCGGATGGTCTGCATATCCTTTGCCTTGGTCATGCCCCAGGCAAACACCTTGGCATATTCCCGCAGGTAAAGACTGTCCTCCACGATGTAGCCCTTGAAGCAGGCTTCATCCAGTGTGCCATCCGCAAGGTGGGTCAGAAATTCTGAGTGCAGACATTTCTCCCACACAGGCAGACTTTCCTGCACCAGCTGCTGCACAAAGGTCTGCTCACTCACCCACAAACTCTCCCTTCAGTGCAAACATATGGTCCATCGGGCCGGAGCCGTGGCCCAGATCCAGCATGGCAGAAAGACAGCCGGAAATGTAGGCCTTTGCGCGCTCCACCGATGCATCCAGATCATAGCCCTTTGCCAGATTGGACGCAATGGCGCTGGACAGGGTGCAGCCGGTGCCGTGGGTATTGGGGTTTGCAATGCGCTTGCCGCGGAACCATTTGCCGCAGCCGTCCCGCCACAGAAGGTCGTCGGCATCATTGATCTGGTGGCCGCCCTTGCACAGCACGGCACAGTGGTATTTCTCGCTGATCAGCTTTGCAGCGGTCTCCATTCCGGCCGCATCGGTGATCTTCATGCCGGAAAGGATCTCAGTCTCCGGAATGTTGGGGGTGACCACCTCTGCCATGGGCAGCAGCTTTTCGGTCAGTGCCTGCACGGCATCGTCCCGCAGCAGCTTGGAGCCGGAGGTGGCAACCATCACCGGGTCCACCACGATATGCTTTGCGCCGTAGGTGTGCAGCTTTTCGGCGATCACACCGATCAGCTCTGCCGAGGATACCATGCCGATCTTGACGGCATCCGGGTAGATGTCGGTAAAAATGGCATCGATCTCCTGTGCCAGAAATTCGGGCGTGGCTTCAAAAATGCCGGTCACACCTGTGGTGTTCTGGGCAGTCAGTGCGGTAATAGCGCTCATGGCGTACACGCCGTTTGCAGTCATGGTTTTGATATCGGCCTGGATGCCAGCACCGCCGCTGGAATCGCTGCCGGCAATCGTCAATGCAGTTTTCATGGTTACAACTTCCTTTGCAAAAAATGCGGAAATGCCCGCAAGGAGGCATCTCCGCACTTTGAAGCAGCAGTATCTCCCTACGTTGGCATTGTCCAAATCAGGTCACAGGTCTGGGCAAACAGCCCACTCTCAGCCTGCTTTTGCAGGCTCCCTTTTTTCTGCGTTCAAGAATACCACAGTGCCGCTGCATTTGCAAGGGGATGGCCCTTTTCAATCGGCCCGCTGCGTGGTAAAATGGAAAAAACAAAGGGGGAAATACCATGAACATCACGGTCTATCTTGGAGCAAATGCGGGCAATGATCCTGCGCTGGCGGAAGCTGTCCGGGAACTGGGCAGCTGGATCGGTGCAAACGGGCACCGCCTTGTGTACGGCGGCTCCCGCAGCGGCCTGATGGGTCAGCTTGCCCAGAGCGCGCTGGACGCAGGCGGCACGGTGACCGGTGTGGAACCGCAGTTCTTTGTGCAGCAGGAGCTGCAGCACGATGGCCTGACCGAGCTGATCGTCACCAAGGACATGACCGAGCGCAAGACGAAGATGATCGAGCTGGGCGATGCCTTCATCGCATTCCCCGGCGGTACCGGCACGCTGGAAGAAATTGCAGAAGTGATGTCCCGGGTCTCGCTGGGTCAGCTGGATGCGCCCTGCATCCTTTATAATCTGAACGGCTACTACGACAGTCTGAAAGCACTGCTTGCCAAAATGATCGAGAAAGGCCTTTCCACGCCGCAACGCCAGCAGGGCATCCGATTTGCGGCGAATCTGGAAGAGATCACAACAATTTTGAATAAAGCCTAAAAGGAAACGCTTCCCAGCCGGGAAGCGTTTCCTTTTTATATCATTCTCCCAGTGCAGTGCGGATATTTGCCAGCACCTTCTGGCTCAGCAGCACAAAAGCCTGCTTGGTGCGTCCGGCAGAAACATTCGCGCAATGCACATTCTCACGGGCAAAGAAGTCTTCACCCACCGGGCCGGCAGCGGCACGGGTGTCACAGAAGAAGTGGGTGCCCGGCAGAGCAAGCCACTGTTCCAGAGCAGCAGAGTCAAAGCCCGGGCCGATGGAGGTGTTGAACAGCACCTTGCCTGCGCCCAGCTGTGCAAATTCGTCCTTGCCCAACAGCAGTACGTTCTTGTTCAGGCAGGTGAACACCACCTCGCTCTCGGTCAGCAGCTGTGCCAGCGGCTTATAGGCCATGCCCACAGCTTCGGCATCCGGCTTGCGGGTGCGGCTGTAATAGGCAATGTCGGCACCCATGAACTGCAGCGCGTCGGCGATCATTTTGCCGGACACACCCAGCCCGATGATGCCTGCCTTCAGCCCGGTGATCTCCACCGGCTCGTCCCGCAGCATGGGCATCCCAAAACCGTGCAGGATGCCGGTGAGCTCATGCAGGACGTACTCCACAACGCCGCGGTCGCCGTAGTCCCGGATGCCCAGCACTTTGATGCCGCGGGTGCGGGCGTAGGCGATATCCACATTGGCGCTTTCCTCAGAATACAGGCTGCAGCACATGCCGATGTAACGGATATTCGGGCAGCGCTCGATCACATTTTTGCCCATGCGGGAGGTGTAGCTCAGAAGTACAGCATCGGCATCTCCGATGCGCTGCACGATCTGGTCATCGCTGGCCGGGATATCGCGGTACAGGGTCACCTCTTCTGCATACTGATGCAGTTCCTGCTCAGCGGAGGGGATCAGACTGACCGGCTCAATGGCCACCAGTTTGTTGAACATCTGCAAAGCCCTCCTTTAATAGAAGCATACAGGGGAGGAGAGGTTGCGCAGCAGGGCAACTACGCTCCAACCGGCAATGGCGCTGGTGGAAGAGCAGATATCCACCACGGCCTTCACGCTCTCGATCTCGGCGGTGATGCAGTGGTCGTCGCCCACCCAGCCGGGTACCGAGTGCATGGTCACGCCGGTGATCTCCGGGCCGGTGGTGGCCAGCGAGGTGGCAACAGCCACATTCACGCGGCGGGGGAAGGTGGCAATGGCCTGCTTGGCATTGCCGGTGAACACGGTGGTCTTTTCGGTATCGGTCAGCAGGTGGTCGGCCCATACCGGCGTGTTGCGGAAGCCCTTGGCTCCGGTGTGGGTCTCAATGCCTGCCGTCTCGGCCAGCTTCTGCGCCTCGGCCATCAGGGTGACGGTCTGCAGCACATCAAAGCCGCCAATGGCACCGCTTGCCAGATGCACCTTGGCACCGCCCTCCACGGCAGCGGCCTTGACCCGCTCGTAAAAATCAAGGTCCGCAAAGGCACCAATGGAAATAATGACCAGATTCACGCCTTTTTTCAGTACAGGCACAGCCATGGCGCGCACAGCCTCCACCGAAGCAGTCTCCACAATGTATTCCGGCTGCAGTGTCAGCAGAGCATCCACATCATCGCAGACGGGACAGCCTACCTCGGCGGCAAGTTTTTCTGCCGAAGCACGGGTGCGGCTGGTCACGCCCACCAGCTCGTAGTCCGGCAGCAGACCGTTCTTCCATGCGTTGGCCACAATGCCGCCCAGAAAGCCGCAGCCTACAATGCCAAATTTTGTTTTCATATCCTAAACTCCTTTTTCTGCTTTTTCCAAAGAAAACAGCATATTCCATTAAAGTATATCATATCAAAACAAAAAATGATATAATAAGGTGCAAGAAAGGAGAAAGCTATGTCGAAAACAAAGGAGCTTTTCTGGACGTTTTTCAAAATTGGAGCGTTCACGTTTGGCGGCGGCTACGCCATGGTAGCCCTGCTGCAAAATGAGTTTGTAGAAGAAAAAAAGTGGGTAACAAAAGAAGAATTTCTGGACATGGTGGCAATTGCGGAGTCTACGCCCGGCCCGGTGGCGGTGAACAGTGCCACCTATATCGGCTACAAGATCGAGGGTACGGCAGGTGCGGCAGCGTCCACGGTGGCGGTATGTCTTCCGTCCTTCGCGGTCATTTATCTGATCTCGCTGTTCTTTGACCAGTTCCTCCGCCTTTCGGTGGTGGCAAGTGCGTTCCACGGCATTCAGGTGTGTGTGATCTATCTGATCCTTTCCGCCGGACTGAAAATGCTGAAGCAGCTGGAACACAGCGTCTTCAATATTGTCATCCTGACCACGGTTGCGGCAGCGATGGTGGGCTGTTCCATTGCAGCAGTGTCCTTCTCTTCCATTTTTTACATCCTGTTCAGCGGTGCGGCCGGGCTGCTGGTGTATGCAGTACAGCAGCTGCGGAAGGGGGAGAAGAAGCCGTGATCTATGTAGAACTTTTCTGGAATTTCCTCATGATCGGTGCGTTGTCCTTCGGCGGCGGCTACGGCATGATCTCGCTGGTGCGGGAAACGGTCTTAGGACACGGCTGGCTGACGGAAGGCGAATTTCTCAGCTTCATTGCCGTGTCGGAATCCACACCCGGCCCGCTGGCCATCAATATGGCCACCTTCATCGGTGCTTCACAGGGCGGCTTCTGGGGCGCGCTGTGTGCGACGCTGGGGGTGGTGCTACCGTCTTTTGTGATCATTCTGCTCATTGCATCGGTACTGCAGAATTTGATGAAATATGCCGGTGTCAACGCAGTTCTTGGCGGCGTTCGTCCCTGTGTGGTGGCGATGATCCTGGCAACTGCAGTCAACATGGCGCTTTCTACGCTGGCCGGGTTTGCAGCGGACAAGGCAGGCATTGCACCGGATTTCCGTTCCATTGTGGTGTTCCTGCTGCTGTGGGGGCTGCATGCCCTTTGCCGCCGGAAAAAGGGCAAAGCACCATCGCCCATTGGGATGATCCTGCTCTCTGCAGGACTGGGGATCCTGTTCTGGGGAATATAAGAATAAGCATTGCACGCTGCCTGAGGGGCATCCTGCTTCTGATGACAGCTTCTGAAAAATGCGCCGGGAGGTTCCCAATAAACCTTTCCGGCGCATTTTGCTACAAAAAGCCGGGCACAGGAAAACTCATGGCTCCCTGTGCCCGGCTTCAGCTTTTATTGGAATTTAGGCGCTATGCGATCAAGCTGCAACGGAAGAAGCAGCTTCGCTGGAAGCAGCCTCAGAAGAAGCGGCCTCAGAAGAAGCGGCCTCGCTGGAAGCAGCCTCAGAAGAAGAACCGTTCTCCTCTGCAACAGCGGAAGAAGCGCTCTCCTCGGCCTCAGCAGCAACAGAAGTGCTGGTAGAAGCAGCCTCGGAAGAGGATGCAGCAGTGGAGGAAGCAGAACCGCCGCAAGCGGTCATGCCAACAGCCAGAGCCAGAGCAACAACAGCAACACAAACATTCTTGAGTTTCATATCTAAAATCTCCTTGCCATACGCAAATGTATTTTGCAGAAGGCCCTACAGGAAGTGCCTCTCTGCAAGTGGATATTCTAGTCTTTTTTGCGAAAAAATCAAGAGTTTTTTTGGCTAAGAAGTGAGATTTCAATGATAATCTACGATTTTGTTATAATTTATCGCTAAAAGTCAAAGAGTTTTTGTTAAACTGATCGAAGCGCAGAGAGACTCAGGAAAGAATTTCTTACCGCGTTGTAATCACTTTGTAATTTCTTTCATTGTTTGTTCCCTTGAATCAAGACGGGAATGCATGTTCCCTAAAGAGAAATAAAGAAATGCAAAAGTGAGGATGATGCGGCTCCGGAAACGGAAAAGAGCCATTTGTCACCTGACAGTTGACCTGCGGAGAAAGAAAAGATGGTAAACTTTGTGCAGCGAACCTGAACAAAAATATCAAAAAATGACAAGTGTTATTTGAAAGTGATTTTTATTGGACATAAAAAGCGGATAATACAGACAAAGCAGGGGATGAACGGGTCCCCTGAAAATAAAACATGTGTTTTGGAGGAAATAAAGATGAAGTACTATGTTACATTGACCGGACTCAACTACCGCTTCGGCACTCAGCCGTTTGCAGTGGGCCAGAAGGTAAAGCTGGTCAAGGAGCCGGAGAATGACTTTGACCGCGAAGCCATCCGCGCAGAACTGCCGGGTCTGGGCAAGGCGGGTTATGTGGCCAACAGCACTCACACCGTGCTGGGCGACTGTTACAGCGCAGGCCGCATCTATGATAAGATCGGCGCTGCTGCCACCGCAAAGGTGAAGTATGTGCTTGCCAATGCGGTGGTATGCAGCGTAAAGGCGGCGGATATGGGGCAGGCTGGCCTGCCGCCGGTCGATCCGGCTACGGGTCTGCCCTTTGGCAGCGAAGAAGATGCCATCGCATTCTGACAGAAAAGCCCGTCACACAAAATACAGTGTGACGGGCTTTTCTGCACCTTTTTGCTTCGGCGCACATACACCGGGCAAAGGGGGAATGTATCGTGAACCAGATCGTTTTCACTGCGTGGGTACTGCTGTTTCCGGCGGCGTGCACTACACTGGGGGCAGCAGGCGTGTTTTTGCTGCGGCGGCGGTCGCGGCCCTGCACGCAGCGCATCCTGTGCGGCATGGCAGCGGGCATCATGCTGGCGGCCAGTGTGTGGAGCCTGCTGCTGCCTGCTATCCAGCGCGGACAGACTTTGCCGCTTCCGGCATGGATCCCATCGGCAGTGGGGCTTGTGCTGGGCGCAGTGGGCCTTTTGCAGGTGGAACAGTTTGCCGGGCAGCTGCTGGCAGGCGGGGCCGGGCACGGCGGACGTATGGTGCTGGCTGTAACATTGCACAACCTGCCCGAGGGTATGGTGGCGGGCCTTGCCGCTGCACTGGCATTGACCGGGGAACCGGATGCCATCAGCGGTGCACTGGCGCTGAGCCTTGGCATCGGCCTGCAGAATATCCCGGAAGGTGCAGCAGTCAGCCTGCCGCTGGCTCATAACGGCCGCACCCGCAGTCAGGCGTTTTTTGCGGGAGCGGCTTCCGGGCTGGTAGAGCCGTTGGGGGCATTGCTTGCCTTTGCTCTGGCCGAATGGGTCAGTACTGCGCTGCCGTGGCTGCTCAGCGCGGCGGCGGGCTGCATGGTGTGCGTGACCGCACAGGAGATGATCCCGCAGGCCGTGGAGGGCGACGAGCCTGCCGGTGTTGTAAGCATCGTGCTGGGATTTGCGCTGATGATGGCGCTGGATGTGGCATTGTAAGAAAAAAAGGGCTGCTGCAAAATCAATGCCGTTAAACTAACAGGATAAAAGCAAAGCGCAGTACAAAACGCGAAAGCGCAGAGAATGTACTGCGCTTTTTGGATTTTAGAGAACATCACATTTTCTGACGTTGGGCTATCCTATTTGATCGTTTCATGCGTGGGCCGTGAAATGATACCTCCCACCCCTTGCAATCTGCCTGCGTTTATGGTACAATATTCTGGCATTCAGAAGGATGTGTCGGACAGCGCCTGCTGCGTGGTTCGGCATACGGATGCGGGTCCTGTACGATGGATTCGCTGTGAACCAGGTCAGGTGGGGAACCAAGCAGCCTTAAGCAGTGCGTTCGTGCGTTTCAGTAAGCCTGCATCCGTATGCCGAGTTACGCAAGGCGGGGACAAAACCCCGTCAGCGCTGTCCTTTTTATTTTGCAGGAAAGGGGAGAGAACCATGTACCGTGCCTTGTACCGCAAATGGAGACCGCAGCGTTTTGAGGATGTGGTAGGCCAGCGGGCCATTGTTACTGCGCTGAAAAACCAGATCACGGCAAACCGTGTGGGCCATGCCTACCTGTTTACCGGCGTGCGCGGCACCGGCAAAACCACCTGCGCCAAGATCTTTGCAAAGGCAGTCAACTGCCTGCATCCGGTCAATGGAGACCCCTGCGGCGAGTGTGAGATCTGCAAGGGCATCGATAACGGCAGCATTCTGGACGTGGTGGAGATGGATGCGGCTTCCAACAACGGTGTGGACGATATCCGCGACCTGCGCGACGAAACAGCTTACACTCCCAGCGCCTGTAAATATAAGGTATACATCATCGATGAGGTGCACATGCTGTCCACAGCAGCATTCAATGCGCTGCTCAAAACGCTGGAAGAACCGCCTGCCCACGTCATCTTTATTCTGGCAACCACTGAGATCCAGAAGGTGCCCGCCACCATTCTTTCCCGCTGCCAGCGGTACGATTTTACCCGCATCGGGCCGGAGGATATCGCCCGCCGGGTGGAATATATTGCAGGTGAGGAAAAGCTGGAGCTTTCGCCGGACGGTGCGGAACTGATCGCCCGTCTGGCCGACGGTGCACTGCGCGATGCGTTGTCCATTCTGGATACCTGCGCAGGCGTTACGGCGAAAATCGATGCCGATGTGGTGCGCCGCATGGCAGGTGTGACCGACCGCAGTTATCTGTTCCGCATTTCGGACGCACTGGAAGCGCAGGACGGTGCCACAGCACTGGCCCAGCTGGCACAGCTTCGCCAGCAGTCTGTGGATGTCAAGCGTCTGACAGAGGAATTGATCGCGCATTATCGTGCTTTGATGCTGGCAGCATTGCCGGGCGGGCAGAGCCTTCTGTCCGGCGTTTCGCCGGAGGAGGAGGCTTTGTATCTGGAAAAAGGCCCGCAGCTTGGCCAGCGGGAGGCCATTCGTGCCATCCGTGCGCTGGGCAGTGCGCTGGAACATATGACCCGCGGCAGCGACCAGCGGATCGAGCTGGAACTTGCACTATTTGGCTTATCCGAACCGCCCCAGCAGCCGCAGGCAGTTCCTGTGCAGGCCGCGCCTGTCCGTGCTGCAGCTCAACCCGCAGCGCCGCAGCCGTTTGCCTCGGCAACTGCTGTGCAGCCCTTTGCAAGCGCTCCGACTCCCCAGCCGCCAATACCGTCCGTTCCTGTGGTGCAGCCTGCAGCGGAACCGAAACCTGTAAAGGCAGAACCTTCCGTGCCGTCGGAAATATCTGTAGAGCAGACTTCACCCGTCCAGACCGAAGAGCTGCCGCCGCTGCCGGAGGAACCGCCCGTGCAGCAGGCCGGAATGCTGCCTTGGGACGAGCCTGCCGCGCAGGCCGCACAGCCAGCTGCACCCATGCCGGCAGAGTTGGAATCTGTTCCGCAGCCAGAACCGCCCAAACCTGCACCCACACCCGCTGCAAAGCCTGTGCCGGAAAAGCCACAGGATGCCGGGCAGGAAGGGACTGCGCTGTATCCGTACTGGCCGCAGGTGGTACAGCAGCTGCAGGAAAAAGATCCCATGCTCTACACCTATCTGCGCAAGTCCAAGGCTTACTTTGATGGCACCCGCGTGCTGATCGACGGCGGCAAGACCTTCCGCGATTTTATCCGCGCCAACAAGGACAGCCAGCGCCTGATCAAAAAGCTGATCAAGGATGTGTCCGGTACGGCGGTGCCCATTGGTCCCTATGAACCAAAGAGCGCTGGCAAAACGGTCTCCAACGCAGAGCAGTCGCTTCGTGCACTGGAAAAGCTGGGGTTGGATGTGTCCATTGAGGATTCCGCAAGGAAAACGAGATCATAAAAATACATTGCATCAATAAGGAGAAACGATTATGAAAGCAAGAATGCCCGCAGGCTTTGGCCGCCCCGATATGAACGCCCTCATGCGTCAGGCACAGAAGATGCAGGAAGATATGAAAGCCAAACAGGCCGAGCTGGAAGCTGCCGAGTACACCGGCAGCGCTGCCGGTGAGATGGTCACTGTTAAGATGAACGGCAAGCACGAAGTGCTGTCCATCACCATCAAGCCCGAGGCTGTGGACCCGGATGATGTTGAAATGCTGGAAGATATGGTGGCTGCTGCCATCAACGCAACCGTCAAGCAGGTGGACGAAACTGCCGAAGCTGAAATGGGCAAGCTGACCGGCGGCATGAACATCCCCGGTCTCTGATCCGGCAGGAGGGAAGAACATGGGCTATACTGCTGCCCCGCTGGAAAAGCTGATCGAAGAATTCAGCAAGTTTCCGGGGATCGGGCGCAAGGGCGCTACCCGCATGGCGTATCAGGTGCTGAGCATGTCGGACGAAGATGCCGCCGCACTGGCGGGAGCCATTCAGGGTGCCCACACCAAGCTCCATCGCTGCCGTATCTGCCAGAATTATACAGAAGCGGATATCTGCCCCATCTGTGCCAGTGCAAAACGCGATCCTTCTGTGATCTGCGTGGTGGAAACGCCCCGCGATGTGCAGGCGTTTGAACGCACAAGGGAGTATCACGGCTTGTACCATGTGCTGCACGGTCTGCTCAGCCCGATGGACGGAATTACTGCCGAACAGCTGTGCGTCAAGGAACTTCTGGCCCGCTTGGGCGACGGCAAGGTGAAAGAGGTCATCATGGCCATGAACCCCACGGTGGAGGGTGAAGCCACCGCTATGTATCTGGCAAAGCTTATCAAGCCTCTGGGCATCAAGACCACACGTCTGGCCTACGGCCTGCCGGTGGGTGCAAGTCTGGAATACACTGACGAAACCACTTTGTACCGTGCACTTTCTGGCCGTGGTGAGCTGTGAATTGGGAAAAATTTACAGTTTCTTCAAAAACAGCCCTTGCAAAACCATAAAAAAATGGTATACTGATACAACAAACCACAATGGAGAAAGGAGGCGCGCGGAATGGCACCCACTAAGGAGCGTCCGGCAACAAAAACCATTGCCACAAACCGTGAAGCGCGCCATGAATACTTCGTTCTGGAAGCGCTGGAAACCGGTGTTGAACTGAAAGGTACGGAGGTCAAGAGCCTGCGTGCCGGAGGGGTCAACCTGAAAGACAGCTGGGTCGATATTGAGGATGGTGAACTGCTGGTAAAGGGAATGCATATCAGTCCCTACGACCACGGAAACATGTTCAATCAGGATCCGATGCGCGTCCGGCGCCTGCTGGCACACAAAAGTGAGATCCGGCGGCTGCATCAGCAGTGCAAGCTGCAGGGATTTACCCTTGTGCCGCTTTCGCTCTATTTCAAACATGGCCGCGTGAAAATGGAAGTGGGCCTTTGCAAAGGCAAAAAGCTCTACGATAAGCGTGCCGATGCCGCCCAGCGCGATGCAAAGCGTTCCATTGACCGTGCCATGAAGTCCAACGGCAAATACTATTGATCTTTTCAGACCGCTTCCTGAAGCGGAACTTTTTCAAAGCTTTCTGCACACCGCAAGGTGTGCTTTATAAGGGGGCGTAAAGGTTTCGACGGGGAGAGTGAGGTCTGGGCAGCGGGTAGCAGTGGGGGAACTGCTCTATAACTCCTCCAAAAAAATTAACTGACAATAACAATTCTCAGTTGCTCGCAGCCTGAGTGCTGCGCGTTCCGCCCACTCTTGTGTCGTGTGGGGCCGGGGCGTCCTTTAGACACAGCACCTGAACGGACTTAAGCTTTGCGGACCGGCAGGAACTCATGAAGCTACCAATGCGCTAGCCTGACGATCGGCGTGGCGCGGCGGGAATGTTGTAGATCGCCTGCACCCGGAGATACCTGCACTGAACTCTTTTCGGACATGGGTTCGACTCCCATCGCCTCCACCAACAAAAAGCACCTGGATTCGTTGAAATCTGGGCGCTTTTCTTTTTGCTGAAACTGGTTTATAAAGCACCCCATATCACAGAACGATTCGCTATTAGGGCGGCTTTTGTCACAATTTGTACGTATTTCCAGCAAAACAGAATGATTGTATAAAATTTATACACCCGCTAAAGTTTGTTTGTTGTCTGCTGCTGCGGCGCGGGGTATACTGTTGCCATAAGGACGGCGCAAGGATGCCGAAAAAAGCAATAAAAAGCAGGGAGGCTTTTCTATGTACTATTCCAGTGGCAACTATGAAGCATTTGCAACTCCTAAAAAGCCGGAGGGTGTCGATCATAAATCTGCATATATCATTGGTTCCGGTCTGGCCGCACTGACGGCTGCATGTTATCTGGTGCGTGACGGCCAGATGAAGGGCGAGCATGTGCATGTGTTTGAGAAAGACCCCATCCCCGGCGGTGCCTGCGACGGCTACAAATACGATATCGGTTACGTGATGCGCGGTGGCCGCGAGATGGATAACCACTTCGAGGTCATGTGGGATCTGCTGCGCTCCATTCCGTCTCTGGAGACCGAGGGTGCCAGTGTGCTGGATGAGTACTACTGGCTGAACAAGGAAGACCCCAACTATTCACTGTGCCGTGCTACCGTCAACCGCGGCGAGGATGCCCACACCGATGGCAAGTTCGGCCTGTCTGATAAGGGTGCTATGGAGATCATGAAGCTCTTCTTCACCCCAAACGAGCAGCTGCAGGATAAGAAGATCACCGATTTCTTTGATGATGAAGTGCTGAATTCCAACTTCTGGCTGTACTGGCGCACCATGTTTGCCTTTGAAAACTGGCACAGTGCTCTGGAAATGAAGCTCTACCTCAAGCGTTATATCCACCACATCGGCGGCCTGCCGGATTTTACCGCCCTGCGCTTTACCCGCTACAACCAGTATGAATCTATCATCCTGCCCATGGTCACTTACCTGAAGGACCACGGCGTGCAGTTCCACTATGAGACCAAGGTCGTGGACGTGAAATTTGATATCAATGGCAAGCGCAAGCAGGCAAGCAGCGTGGTTGTGGAGCACGCAGGTGAGATCAGCTCCATTGACCTGACCGAAAATGATCTGCTGTTCATCACCAACGGCGGCTGCGTGGAAAGCTGCACGATGGGCGCACAGGACAAGGCAGCAGGCTTTGATCCCACCATCAAGCCGGGCAACGGCTGGGATCTGTGGAAGAAGATCGCTGCACAGGACCCCGCATTCGGCAATCCTGAAAAGTTCTGCTCCGACCCTGAACATTCCAACTGGGAAAGCGCCACCATCACTACGCTGGACGACAAGATCCCGCAGTATATCCAGAAGATCTGCAAGCGTGACCCGTTCAGTGGCCACACCGTCACAGGCGGCATCGTCACCGTTAAGGACTCCAACTGGCTGCTCAGCTGGACGCTGAACCGTCAGCAGCAGTTCCGAGACCAGCCCAAGAACCAGCTGTGCGTCTGGGTCTACGGCCTGTTCAGTGATAAGCCCGGCAACTACGTCAAAAAGGCCATGCGTGACTGCACCGGCAAGGAACTGTGCATGGAGTGGCTGTACCATATCGGTGTGCCCGAGGATCAGATCGAAGAGCTGGCCGAGCACAGTGCCAACACCATTCCGGTCATGATGCCGTATATCGATGCATTCTTTATGCCGCGTGCGATGGGCGACCGTCCTGATATCGTGCCGGAGGGTGCTGTCAACTTTGCCTTCCTGGGTCAGTTCGCCGAGACCGGCCGTGACACCATCTTCACCACAGAATACTCCATGCGCACCGGTATGGAAGCTGTGTACACCCTGCTGGACATCGACCGCGGTGTGCCTGAGGTCTGGGGCAGCACCTATGATGTACGTGCCCTGATCGATGCAACGGTCAAGCTGCGCGACGGCAAGAAGATCACCGACATGGATCTGCCGCTCATCCCGCGCCTTGCCATGAAGGAAGCTTTGAAAAAGATCGAGGGTACCGACCTTGAGAAATTCCTCAAGGAATACAATGCGATTTGAGCTCGTTGCTCTGATCCATTTTTGAATCCCCTTTGAAAACAGCCCGCTTTTGCAGTCAACGACTGGCTGCAGATGCGGGCTGTTTTTTGTCCTGAAAAGGAATAATGTTGCACAAAAAGTGTGACTTAGTACCGTGAATTGTGAACAAATTGTGCGATTCCGGGTTGTTCTTGGGTGTTTTGTGTGTTATGCTTAATATAACAAGCGTCGGGCTGGTTCTGTGCGCCCGATAAAAACAAAAGAGTGTTTTAAGAGGAGGTCGTTTTTCCATGAAACAGTTTATCTCCCGCCGCAGCTTCCTGAAAGCCGCAGGTGTCACCACGGCCGTTGCTGCCGTAAGTCTGGGCGCACCCGCTGCGTCTGCATGTTACCCCGGCAGCTTTAAGGACATTACGATCCTGTACACCAATGATGTTCATACTTACATCGACAAAAAATCGCCGGAACTGACCTATGCTGCCATCGCAGCTTTGAAAAAGAGCTATCAGGATGCAGGCAAAAATGTCCTGTTGGTAGATGCGGGCGACCATATTCAGGGTACCGCATATGGTTCCATGGACGAAGGTGCATCCATCATCCAGCTGATGAACGCCGCTGGCTACGATGTTGCTACGCCCGGCAACCATGAATTCGACTACGGCATGGCCCGTGCAAAAGAGGTAATGGCTGAGGCAGATTTCCCGTACCTCTCCAGCAACTGGGTCAATCTGCCGCTGGGCAACCGCGTTCTGCCGGATGTCAAATACTTCACCATCGGCGGCCGCGTGATCGCATTTGTGGGCATCACCACGCCCGAGACCTTCACCAAGTCTACTCCGGCTTACTTCATGGATAAGAGCCAGAGCCGCTATATCTATGATATTCTGGGCGGTGACGACGGCCAGAAGCTGTACAAGGCTGTGCAGAAGTCCATTGATAAGGCCAAGGTTCTGGCTGACTACGTGATCGGTCTGGGCCATCTGGGCGTTGATCCTTCCTCTTCGCCCTGGACCAGCAAGGAAGTCATCGAGCACACCTCCGGCTTCGATGCATTCATCGACGGCCATTCTCACACCAAGATGGAGTGTGAGTGGGTGAAGGATCTGTCCGGCAAGGCTGTCGCCCTGACCCAGACCGGCTCTTATTTTGCAAATGTTGGCGAAATGACCATCAAGGCTGACGGCTCCATTGCCACTCGTCTGATTTCCTCTTACGAAGGCTCCGACAGTGCTGTTGCCGATATCCAGAACGCATGGGTCGCTTCTGTGGACGACATGCTGGGTGAGAAGATCGCTGTTGCCGATACGAACTTCTACATCTCCGACCCCGAGACTGGCAAGCGCCGCATCCGCATGGCAGAGACGAATCTCGGCGACTTCGTGGCCGACGGCATTTACTCCTACTTCAATGAGGTGGAACAGCTGCATTGTGACATCGCTATCATGAACGGCGGCGGCATCCGCGCCGATGAGAAAGCCGGCTACTGGACCTTCAAGACCTGCAAGCAGGTCAGCCCGTTTGGCAATGTGGCCTGCCTGATGTCTGTCACCGGCAAGCAGATCCAGGATGCACTGGAGTTTGCAGCCCGCTTTGCCGGAACGGAAAAGGAGAACGGCGGCTTCCTGCATGTGGCAGGCGCTTCCTACGAGATCCACGCCGATATCCCCAACACCGTGCAGACCGACGAGAAGAATGTCTGGATTGGCAGTGCCACCGGCACTCCGCGCGTGCAGAACGTGAAGATCTACAACAAGGCTTCCGGTACTTATGAACCGCTGGACGAGAGCAAAACCTACGCTCTGGCTGGCATGAATTACACTCTGCGCAATCTGGGCGATGGCTTTGCCATGTTTGATGGCGCAGAGCTGATCAAGGACTATGTGTCTGAGGATTACCTTGTGATGTCTACCTATGCCATGACCTTTGGCGGTGTAGATGCAGAGGGTCTGCCGCATCTGACCACCGCAAACAGCCCGCTGGCCGATTACCCGGGCTATCTGCTGGATTACGAGAATCCCTACGGCGCAGGCCGCATCAATATCCTGTAAAACTGCATAAAAATGGGCGTACCGTCGCAAAGACGGTACGCTGTTTTTGTATAACAATATAGAACGAAAAAAGCCATCCGGCATAAACCGGATGGCTTTTTGGTTGGGGATGAGAGAATCGAACTCCCACAAGTAGAGTCAGAGTCTACCGCACTACCACTATGCAAATCCCCAATATTCGATTGCGTTTCGCGGTGTGAGCCGCTCAACGTGTGCTATTATACGCGGAAAAGTGATACTTGTCAAGCGTGATTTTGAAAAAATTGCAAACTTTTTTAAAATGCGCGCACCAGCGGAGAAGTTTCTGCTTTACCATAAACTGGCATATTCTGCACCGGTCTCTTCATATACTAAAATGTACAAACCTTCAAGATACACAAAGAAGAGGAGGACGGCCTATGCTGGAACGAACCCATGCCCAGAACACCCAAACTTTGCTTTCGAGCCGCATCCCGCGGGATACCGAGCACGAACGCTATCACCCAGAACTGGAAGAAGAGCTGAAGGAATGTCTGTTCTGCCTGCGGCGCAATGAGATGATGTTTGATCTGGAGGTAGATACAGACCTGATCGAGCAGCGCATTTACGAGCGGCAGGCGCTTTTGTGCCGCTACCGGTACTTACTGGCCAGGGCGCGGGAGCTGGGGCTGCACACCGTCCTGACGAAGTATCAGCCTGCTGGACAGGTTTGAACAGGTTGGCAGCATAAAAATCTTGACAGAAAGCCCCTTGCGTGTTATCATAAGCAAAGATAAATGCGTACTGGGCTTTGTCCGGCGCGATGAAATTTTGAGAGTTAGAGAGGTTTTCTATTATGGAACGTATTAAGACCATTGCTACTCGTGACCTGACCAAGAGCGTTAAGACCGGCGGCTGCGGCGAGTGCCAGACTTCCTGCCAGTCCGCTTGCAAGACCTCCTGCGGCGTGGCTAACCAGCAGTGCGAGAACAGCAACAAGTAATTTTTGCAACCCCCTGCCGCCTTTGCCGGGCGGCATTTTTTTGTATAATTGGAATGGAGAGTAAAATGGTACACCAGTATCAATTGAACGGCTATAACATCGTGCTGGACACCTGCAGCGGCTCGGTGCATGTGGTGGACGATGTTGCATACGATATCATTGCCATGTACCCGGAGCATACTGCTGACGAGATCGTTTCGGCTATGATGGCAAAGTATGGAGACCGCGAGGATGTCACGGAGGAAGATCTGCGTCAGTGCATCGATGATGTGACCAGCCTGAAGGAAGCAGGCAAGCTGTGGACCCCGGATACCTATGAGAATATGGCTTTCGACTTTAAAAACCGCAACACCGTGGTCAAGGCCTTGTGCCTGCATGTTGCACACACCTGCAACCTGAACTGCTCCTACTGCTTTGCTTCGCAGGGCCGCTATCAGGGCGACCGTGCGCTGATGAGCTTTGAAGTGGGCAAGCGTGCCATGGACTTCCTGATCGAAAACTCCGGCACCCGCCGCAACCTTGAGGTGGACTTCTTTGGCGGCGAACCGCTGATGAATTTTGACATGGTCAAAAAGCTGGTGGCCTACTGCCGTGAGCAGGAGAAGATCCACAACAAGAACTTCCGCTTTACCATGACCACCAACGGTATGCTGATCGATGACGATGTGATCGATTTTTGCAACAAGGAGTGCCACAATGTGGTGCTGAGTCTGGATGGCCGCAAAGAGGTCAACGACCGCTTCCGCAAGGACTATGCAGGCCATGGCAGCTACGATACCATCGTGCCCAAGTTCCAGGAGTTCGTGAAGAAGCGCGGCGACAAGAACTACTACATGCGCGGCACCTACACCCACTACAACACCGACTTCACCAACGATATCTTCCACATGGCCGACCTCGGCTTTACTGAGCTGAGCATGGAGCCTGTGGTGTCTAAGCCTGGCGACCCCAGTGCCCTGACCGAGGAAGATCTGCCCATCCTGAAGGAACAGTACGAGATCCTTGCCAAGGAAATGATCAAGCGCAACCGCGAGGGCCGTGGCTTTACCTTCTACCACTACATGATCGACCTCACCGGCGGCCCCTGCATCTACAAGCGCATTTCCGGCTGTGGCTCCGGCACGGAGTACATGGCTGTTACTCCTTGGGGCGATCTGTACCCCTGCCACCAGTTTGTGGGCGACCCCAAGTACCTGATGGGCGATATCTGGAAGGGCGTTACGAACACTGCCGTGCGCGATGAGTTCAAGCACTGCAACGCCTATGCCCGCAAGGAGTGCCAGAACTGCTGGGCAAAGCTGTACTGCTCCGGCGGCTGTGCAGCAAACTCCTACCACGCTACCGGCAACATTACCGGTGTGTATGAGTACGGCTGCGAGCTGTTCAAAAAGCGAATGGAATGCGCTATCATGATCAAGGTCGCTGAGAATCAGGAACTTGCCGCCAAGGGCATCGAGGTGCCTATTGAGCTGGGTTCCACCTGTAACGCCTGTGCTGATGGCGAAGCCTGCGAATGAGCACGACCACGCCTATTGTGGATTTTGTGCGCCGTTACGCACAGTCCGGCACCTCGCGGCTGCATATGCCCGGCCACAAGGGCCAGAGCCTTTTGGGCTTTGAGCCGTGGGACATTACCGAAATAAAGGGTGCGGATGAACTGTATGGGGCTGACGGCATCATTGCCCAGAGCGAAGCCAACGCTACCCGGCTGTTCGGCACGGTGCATACCTATTACAGCACAGAGGGCTCGTCCCAGTGCATCCGTGCAATGCTGTGCCTTGCACTGCAGGCTGCGCCCGCAGCCGGACAGCGCCCGGTCCTGCTGGCAGCGCGCAACGCTCACAAAGCGCTGTTGTATGCGGCGGCGCTGCTGGATTTTGATATCCAGTGGCTCTGGCCTGCGCCGCAGGATGCCGGTGCACTTTGCAGCTGCCCGGTGTCAGCTGCAAAGCTGACAGGTGCTCTGCAGGGTTTGGCACAGCAGGGCAAAAGGCCCTTTGGCGTCTACATCACCAGTCCGGATTATCTGGGCGGCGTGCAGGATATTGCAGCGCTGGCCGAAGTGTGCAAGGATTTTGGCGTTCCGCTTCTGGTGGATAATGCCCACGGTGCTTACCTGCGTTTTCTGCCGCAGGGCGGTCAGCATCCTATTGCGCTGGGCGCGGCCATGTGCTGCGACTCCGGCCATAAAACGCTGCCCGTTGTCACTGGCGGCGCATACCTGCATCTGGGCAAAAATGCCCCCATTCAGGACGAAGCCGCTGTGCGCAATGCACTGGCATTGTTTGGTTCCACCAGTCCGTCTTACCTGATCTTGCAGTCGCTGGATAAATGCAATCAGGTTCTGTCGGAGGGTTATCCGCTGCGGCTTTTGCAGTGCTGCGGATATTTGACCCGCCTGCGCCGGGAGCTGAACGAAGCCGCTGCGGCAAAACACTGCCCGGGGCCGCTGGCACTGGAAAGCGAGCCTCTCAAGGTCACGCTGGATGCTGCTACACTGGGCATGACCGGCACAGAGCTTGCAGAAGCGCTGCGCAGCGCAAAGGTCGAGTGCGAATATGCCGACCCGCGCTATGTTGTGCTGATGTTCACCCCGGCAAATCCGCCGCAGGACTTTGAACGGCTGACTTCTGCCGTTCTCCACATTGTGGAAAACCTTCCGGGACCGTTCCCGCTCCCGGAAAAAAACGATCGTGAGCTTTTGGAGCTGGAACACGAATTGCACACCTGCTGCAGCATCCGGCAGGCCGTGTTTGCCCCGCAGGAGCAGGTGCCCACAGAGCAGGCGGTGGGGCGTATCTGCGCTATGCCGACGGTTTCCTGCCCGCCTGCGATCCCCATTGTGGTCAGCGGCGAGAAGATCACACCGGCTGCCGTCCGGCTGATGCAGAAATACCATGTAATGCAGGCGGCTGTCCTGCGCAAAACGATCTGATTGTTTCAAAAGGCCCAAAGGCATCGTGCGTTTTGCACGGTGCCTTTTTTGCGCGCATATCCTGCAATGCATGTGCATACCTTTCCAGTAGAGACGGACAGGGAAAGGAGCACACTGCATGGAACTGAAGATCTTTCGGGATACGCTGCCGCAGGCAGGCACGAGCTGCACCGTCAAGGCAGAACTTCCGCTGGAAACCGAGATCCTGATTTCAGATTATCTTCCGCCGGTGTTCAAGCTGGTCAAATGCTTTGCAAAACCGGTGGTGCTGCAAAAGCAGCTGCAGCCCGGGCGGCTTACATTGGAAGGCTATCTGCGCTGCACTGTGTTTTATCAGGGCGAGGATGGGGCCGGGCTTTGCCAGACCGAGCAGAAGCTGCCGTTTACAAAGCAGCTGGAGGTGCCGGAATTTTCCTTCACCAGCTGGATGGCCATGGTAGAAGGGCAGACTGAATACCTCAACTGCCGGGCGGTAAACCCGCACCGCATCGAGGTGCGCGGAGCCTATGGTCTTGTGGTTACTATCCATACACAGGATAAACAGGAACTAATCACAGCGCTGGCCGATGGCGGCATTGAACAGAAATTGCAGACGCTGAACGGCGTGCGCAGCACCGCGGTGCTGGAAAAGCTGGTCACTGTGGAAGGGGAGCTTGTGTTTGCAAAGCCGCCCGCAGCCATTCTGGATATTACCGGCAGCGCCGCCGTGCGGGAGGTAAAGCTGCTGGCGGGCAAGGCAGTGGTCAAGGGCGAGGTACGTGCCCAATGCGCCTGGCGCGCGGAAGGTGAAAGCAGCCTGCAAAGTCAGGCGGCATCCCTGCCGTTCAATCAGGTGGTGGATCTGGAAGGCGTAGCAGAGGACTGCAGATGCATGTGCGTGCTGGAGCCGGTGGGCTTTGCCCTTGCGGAGGGCGAACAGGAAGCCAGCGGCCAACTGACAGCCAGCGTGATGATGCATTTGCACGCATGGCGGCCCTGCCAGCTGCAATACGTAGCGGATGCCTTTTCTACGCAGTTTGAAACCGCCGTCACGCCGCAGGAATTGGCAGCAGAAGATCTTGCCTGTATGCTGAACGAGACAGCATCTTCCACGGCTTCCGGGCCGCTTCCAGATGCGGATGCTCAGCTGCGCGCCTGCTTTGTGTCTTATGGACCGGCGCAGGTAACACCTTACCGCGACGGCTGGGCCTTTACGGTGCGTGCCGTTGCCACCGCCTTTGCCGAGAACAGTCTTGCCGAGCTGGAAAGCTACGAAAAAACACTGGAGCTTGTCTTTCCGCTTGCAGTAGAAGCCCCGCCGGGTGCACAGTTCAGCCCGGAATGCTGGCTGAGCACCGAGAACATCCAGTGCAGCTGCACTGGCGGCACATTGGAAGTGACGGTCACCGCCCGTGCCGAAGGAGCCATCCTCTGCCGGAGCACACATTCGGGCATCGGCAGCATTGAGCTGGGCGAACCGCTGACGACTCCGGACCCGGAGATCGCACTGCGCATCTACTATGCACAGGCAGGGGAGGAGTTGTTCGGCATTGCCAGACGGTTCCATGTGTCACCGGCACAGATCCTGACGGCAAATGGGCTGGAAGCCGGTACGCAGGTCCTGCCGCAGGCGATGCATTTTCTGGTGCCGGGCGCATAAATCGACGAAGAACGCTGCCTTTTCAGGCGGCGTTTTCCTTTTGTGCCGAAAAGAAAGTGAAAAAGCCCTTTCTTCTCTGTGTGCGGGAGAGTATAATAAAAAGCGGTGTTTGAAATAGGAAAGGAGTAAAAAAACAAAGATGAATTCCAAAAGTAAGCTCCTTGCCCCGGAGCTTGTCAATGCAGAAAGGCCGGTTTGGGCTTTCAGCAAAAAGATTTTCTGTGAGGGCATGCGGGATGGCGTTCCCATTGCGCTGGGCTATTTTGCTGTTTCCTTCTCGCTGGGCATTGCGGCCCGCCGGGCAGGCTTTACCCCGTTTCAGGGCTTTCTGGTCAGCCTACTGAACAACGCTTCGGCAGGCGAGTACGCTGCATTTGCCATCATCATGGCCAATGCGACCTATCTGGAAGTGGCCATCATCACACTGATTGCCAATGCGCGCTATCTGCTCATGAGCTGCGCACTGGCCCAGCGCTTTGCGCCGGGCACACCCTTCTGGCACAGGCTGCTCATCGGTTATGATGTGACAGACGAGCTTTTTGGCATCACCATTGCACGGCCCGGCAGCCTGAACCCATATTATACCTACGGTGCCATTCTGCTGGCGGCACCGGCTTGGGCCATCGGTACGGCGTTGGGCATCATTGCGGGCAATCTGCTGCCGCTGCGGGCTGTCAGTGCGCTGAGCGTTGCCCTTTACGGCATGTTCCTTGCCATCATCATTCCTCCGGCGCGTAAGAGCAGGGTGGTAGCTGCACTTGTTGCCATCAGCTTTGCACTGAGCTTTGTGTGCAATTACCTGCCGGGTATTTCCGCTCTTTCGGAGGGCACGCGCACCATTTTGCTCACAGTGCTCATTTCCAGCGCTGCAGCAGTTCTTTTTCCGGTAAATCCAGAAGAGCAGGAGGCAGAGCATGACGCATAATCATTACATTTACATTGCAGTGATGGCGCTGGTATCCTATGCCATCCGCATCCTTCCGCTCACACTGATCCGCAAGCCCATCAAAAATCGCTTCATTCAGTCGTTTCTGTATTATGTGCCCTATGTGACGCTGGCGGTCATGACCTTCCCGGCCATTGTCAACGCGACCCAGAGCCCGGCTGCCGGTGCCATGGCGCTGGTGGTAGGCATTGCAGCTGCTTGGTTCGGCGCAAGCCTGTTTCAGGTATCTGTGGCCTGCTGTGCCGTCGTGTTCGTGCTGGAACTGTTCCTTTGAAATTTCTGTGCCCGGCAGGCTGTCATGCTGCTGGGCACTTTTTCATTGCCCTACAGGAGGAAATTATCATGAAAAAAATTCTTATCACCGGAGCAGGCGGCTTTGTCGGCTCCCGCATTTTGCAGCAATGGCAGGGAAAGTACGAGCTTTGCGCCCTTCCAAAAGGCTTTTTCTGTACAGCCGATGAAGCTCTCACCCGTGCACAGGTGGAAGCTTTGCATCCGGATGTGATCCTGCACACCGCCGCTCTTTCCGATACCAGTTACTGTGCGCAGCATCCGGCAGAAGCTTACCGTGCCAATGTGGAGCTGCCAGTCTGGCTGGCACGGGCTGCGCAGCAGACGAAGGCAAAGCTGGTGGCATTCAGCTCGGATCAGGTCTATGCTGGTGTGCAGCAGCAGGGGCCGCTGCCGGAAACACTGGCCCTGCATCCCGCAAACATTTACGGCCAATACAAGCTGAAAGCAGAGCAGCGTGTGCTGGAGCTCTGCCCGGACTCGGTCCATCTGCGTGCCAGCTGGATGTATGACCTGCCCGGCTATGGGCTGCCCATCCGCGGCAATCTTCCGCTGAATCTTCTGCGTGCCGCGCTGAAGGGAGAGGCTCTGCGCTTCTCCCGGAACGACCACCGCGGCGTGACCTATGTGCGGCAGGTGATTGAAAATCTGGAGCCTGCCATGACGCTGCCCGGCGGCGTATACAATTTTGGCAGCGGCAATGCTGAAAACATGGTATGCACCGCCCGGCAGTTTGCCGAAACGCTGGGAATCGCTGTGCAGATCGAGGAAGAAAGCTGGGGTCGGAACCTTGTGATGGACACCACAAAACTGGAACGCTTCGGCATCCGGTTCGACACCACTCAGCAGGGCATCCAGCGCTGTTTAAAAGATTACGGGCTGAGAATGCTGTAAAATTTCCATATCGCACAAAAATCAAATAAAACAAAACAAAAAAGCAGGAGTTCTGCGCGAAATTCTTCCGACCAAAGCGGAAAAAACGCACAAAGCGCCCTGCTTTTTGTGTTTCTCAGCGGGAAACAGCCGTTCACGAAAAAGTCATACTTAATTTACAAGGATACGCAGTTTTGCTATAATAAATCCGCTTTTTTGGTAAAGCAGTCGAAAAGAATGATTTTTGTCAAGATTTGAGGAGAGTGGAACATTTGAAGGAAGTCAAGCTCGAAGAGTCGGCGTATCAGTTCGACGCAAAAATGTCCCTGAAACAGGCGATCCCGCTGGGTCTGCAGCATGTCTGCGCCATGTTTGTGGGCAACCTGACCCCGCTGCTGATCATCACCAGTGCCTGCGGCATTGCGGGTGGTGAGTTCGCAGATCTGCAGGTCACGCTGCTGCAGAGTGCCATGTTCGTGGCCGGTGTGGTCACACTGGTGCAGCTGTTCACCATCGGCCCCGTGGGCGGTAGTGTGCCCATCATCATGGGCACCAGTTCCGGTTTTATCGGCGTGTTCAACAGTGTTGTCGGCAGCATGGGCGGCGGTGTGCTGGCCTATGGTGCCATTATGGGTGCATCCATCATCGGCGGCATCTTTGAAAGCGTGCTGGGCTTCTTCCTCAAGCCTCTGCGCAAGTTTTTCCCGCCGGTCGTCACCGGTACGGTTGTGCTTTCCATCGGTCTTTCGCTGATCTCGGTGGGTATCAATTCCTTTGGCGGCGGCAACAGCGCAAAAGACTTCGGCTCCATGGAAAATCTGCTGCTGGCCCTGTTCGTTCTGGTGGTCATTCTGATTTTCAAGCACTGGACCACGGGCTTCCTCAGCTCTTCCGCGATCCTGATCGGCATTCTGGCCGGTTACGTTGCGGCTTTTGTCATGGGTCTGGTGCTGCCCACCACCGGTGTCACTGCCGATGGTGTAGAGTTTACCAAGGCATGGGTGCTCAACTGGAATAAGGTGGCACAGGCCTCTTGGTTTGCCATTCCCAAGCTGATGCCGGTCAAGATCGTGTTTGATATGCGCGCTATTATGCCGGTGATGATCATGTTCGTTGTTACCGCTGTTGAGACCGTGGGTGATATCTCCGGTGTCATGGAGGGCGGCATGAATCGTGAACCCACCGATAAAGAACTGTCCGGCGGTGTGATTTGTGACGGTCTGGGCTCCTCCTTTGCGGCTTTGTTCGGCGTACTGCCCAACACTTCCTTCAGCCAGAACGTGGGTCTGGTGGCCATGACCAAGGTGGTCAATCGCATGGCTCTGGCTTCCGGTGCCATCTTCCTGATCCTGTGCGGTCTGATCCCCAAGCTCGGCGCGCTGATCTCCATTATGCCGCAGGCCGTTCTGGGCGGTGCTGCCGTTATGATGTTCTCTTCCATCGTGGTCAGCGGCATCCAGCTCATCACCAAGGAAAAGATGACCCCGCGTCAGCTTACCATCGTCTCGGTGGCTCTGGGTGTTGGCTACGGCATGGGTGCCAATAGCGGCATTCTGGCACAGGCTCCGCACGCTTTCCAGCTGATCTGCGGCGAGTCCGGCATCGTTCCGGCTGCGTTTGTGGCGATCCTGCTGAATGTGCTGCTGCCGAAGGATGACAAGGCAGTATAAAGCTCAAAGCTTCTGCCGGGCCAGTGCTTCCAATTGCGCCAGTGCTTCGGGCGTGTCGGCGTCGGCCAATTCATTCCGATCCGCAATGTAAACGGTGTGAACATGCGCGGGATATTTCCGAAGCAGAACACTTCCGCCCATGCCCTGCGGCAAGGTGAGCAGTTCCTGAAAAAGTCCTTTTTCAAACAGAACGGGACTTCCAGTAAGGGGAGACGGGTCGTTACGGGCCCGGAATCCCAGACGGAAGATCTCCCGTTCTGTTTCTTTTTGTCGTTCCAGCCGAGTTCTTTGATCCCACCCGGAGATGCCTGCCATGGCTTCCACTGTCTCGCGGCACAAAAGCGGCTGGTCTCCCGGCAGGAACATGCAGCCAAAAAGCTCCGGAACCTGTTCCAGCAGCGCAGAAAGACCCAGCCGCACCGTATCGTTTCGACCAGGCAGATCGTGCAGCAGCACCGGAACATTGCGGGAGCGGCAAAGCTGCGCAACTTCGTCCGAACGTGTCACCACGATGCGGGCCGAAAGCTTTGGAGTATCGGTCGCTGCAAATGCGCGGCATAGCATCGGTTCCCCGCAGAACGGCGCAAGGAGTTTGTTGGAGCCGAAGCGCTGGCTCAGACCGGATGCCATGATGACACAGCCCACCGGAAGAAGTTCTTTCATATAGTACCACTCTTTCTGAAACGAATTCACAATAGTATTATATCGAAATCTGTGTTAAAATAAAAGAAAAGAGAAAAAAAGAGAGAGGAACCTGCATCTATGATGACGATCCGAGAATATAAGCAGGCCGAAAGTCTGGAAGAAGCGTGGCAGCTGAACCAGAAAAAGGCCAACCGTGTGCTGGGCGGCATGATCTGGCTCAAAATGGAGAACATCAATGTCGGTACAGCCATCGACCTGTCCGGTCTGGGACTGGACACCATAGAGGAGACCGAGGGCAGCTTTTCCATTGGTGCCATGGTTACACTGCGCCAGCTGGAAGAGCACGCCGGTCTTGCTGCGTATACCCATGGCGCAGTAAAGGAAGCGCTGCGGCATATCGTGGGCGTGCAGCTGCGCAATCTGGCAACTGTGGGTGGCAGCATCTACAGCCGGTTCGGCTTTTCCGATGTGCTCACGCTGTTTATGGCCATGGACTGTTCGGTGGAGTTGTACAAGGGTGGAATCATATCCCTGCAGGAGTATGCTGAGCGCCCTTATGACCGGGACATCCTTGTGCGGCTGATCGTTAAAAAGGAAGAAGCAGAATTTTTCTATCAGTCCGTGCGCAACAGCCAGACTGATATCCCGGTGCTTACCTGCGCTGCCGCCCGTCTGGAAAACGGCAGCTATCGCATTGCGATCGGTGCGCGGCCGCTCAAGGCTGTGCTGTTTGAGCTGCCGGCAAAGGCGGGTGTTTCTGCGCAGGAACTGGCGCAGAACTTTGCCGATGAAGTAAAGCAAAAAATTGTCACTGGCTCCAATATGCGCGGCAATGCCGAGTACCGCCGCCATCTGGCAGGCGTTCTGACAAAGCGTGCTGTTCTGGAACTGGAAGCACGCACGGCACAGGAGGAAAATTAAATGCAGATCACTCTTACATTGAACGGCATCAAGGTCACAGAGGATGTGGCTGCAGATATGCTGCTGATCGATTTTGTACGTGCCCACGGCTGCAAGAGCGTCAAGCGCGGCTGTGAGACTTCCAACTGTGGTCTGTGCACGGTGTTTCTGGACGAGAAACCGGTGCTGTCCTGTTCGGTACTGGCAGCGCGTGCCAGCGGCCACAGCATTACCACACTGGAAGGCCTGCAGGAAGAAGCCGCGGAGTTCGGCGGCTTTATCGCGGATCAGGGTGCAGAGCAGTGTGGCTTCTGCAACCCGGGCTTTATCATGAACGCGCTGGCCCTCTTCCGCGAGAATCCGTACCCCAGTGAGGAAGAAGTGAAGGAATATCTCTCCGGCAACCTCTGCCGCTGCTCTGGCTATGAGGGCCAGCTGCGCGGCATCATGAACTTTCTGACATGGAAAAAGCAGAAGGAGGCCGCAGAATGAGTACCATCAACAAGCCTTTCCGTAAAAAGGATGCCATGCAGCTGGTCACCGGCCAGCCCGTCTATATGGACGATGTGATCCCGCAGGACTGCCTGATCGTAAAGCTGCTGCGCTCTCCGCACGCAAATGCCATTGTCAAAACCATCAATACGGCTGTGGCAAAAAAGGTGCCCGGCATCGAGGCAATCTTTACATGGGAGGATGTGCCGCAGGATGCGCCGCGCTACACGCAGGCTGGCCAGACCTATCCGGAAGCCAGTCCGCGTGACCGCCTGCTCATTGACCGCCATGTGCGCTTTGTGGGCGATGTGGTGGCCATTGTGGCCGGTAAGGACGAAAAGTGCGTGGATAAGGCTCTCAAGCTCATCAAGGTGGAATATGAGGTTTTGGAAGCAGTGCTGGACTATCACACTGCCAAGGACAACCCCATTCTGGTGCATCCGGAGGACAACTGGGCCAGTCTGTGTCCGGTGGGAGCCGACAACAAACGCAACCTCTGCGCCCACGATGAGAGTGGTTCCGGCGATATCGATGCAGTGCTTGCAGCCAGCGATGTAGTCATTGACCACATTTACCACACCAAGGCCTGCCAGCAGGCCATGATGGAGACCTTCCGCACCTACTGCTCCATTGATACCTATGGGCGGCTGAATGTGCTCAGCTCCACGCAGATCGTGTTCCATGCACGGCGCAATATTGCGAACGCACTGCATATTCCCAAATCCATGGTGCGCGTGGCAAAGCCCCGCATCGGCGGCGGATTTGGTGCCAAGCAGACGGCGGTCAGTGAGGTATATCCGGCTTTTGTGACATGGAAGACCAAAAAGCCCTCCAAGATCATTTTCAGCCGTGTGGAAAGCCAGATTGCATCCTCGCCGCGTCACGAAATGGAGATCCATGTGCGGCTGGGTGCCACGAAGGACGGCGTTGTGAAGGGCATTGATCTGTACACCCTTTCCAATACCGGTGCTTACGGTGAGCATGGCCCTACGACTGTGGGCCTTTCCGGTCACAAGTCCATCCCGCTGTACGGCAAGGCAGAAGCCTTCCGCTTTATCAGTGATGTGGTGTATACGAACCACATGTCTGCCGGTGCTTACCGCGGTTACGGCGCAACGCAGGGACTGTTTGCCGTAGAATCTGCTGTCAATGAACTGGCTCATAAGCTGAATATGGACCCCTTTGAGCTGCGGCTGAAAAACGCCGTACAGGAGGGCGATGTGATGCCCGCCTACTATGGGGCTGTCAACACCAGCTGCGCGCTGGACCGCTGCCTTGTCAAGGTGCGGGATATGATCGACTGGGAGCACAAATACCCTGCCCGTGATATGGGCAACAGCAAGGTGCGCGCTGTCGGTATGGGCATGGCGATGCAGGGCTCCGGCATTTCCGGCATGGATGTGGGCAGTGCCACCCTGAAACTGAATGACGACGGCTTCTATACCCTGATGATCGGTGCGGCCGACATGGGCACCGGCTGTGACACTACACTGGCGCAGATCGCTGCCGAGGTTCTGGACTGCCCGCTGGACAATATCACGGTCTTCGGAGCTGATACGGATACCTCGCCCTATGACTCCGGCTCCTATGCGTCTAGTACCACTTACGTTACCGGCAAGGCCACCGAAAAGTGTGCCATGAAGCTGCGCGGCCAGATCTGCAAGCTGGGCGCAGAGCTGCTGGAATGCACCGAGGACGAGGTGGAATTTGATGGAAAAGATGTTTTCAAGAGCAAAGATCCCACACAGAAAAAGTCTCTGAGCGAGATCGCGTATGCTTCTCAGTTCGGCCACATGGTTCCGCTGGAAGCCACCGAAACACATACTTCGCCTTTGTCGCCGCCGCCGTTCATGGTTGGTGCTGCTGAGGTGGAAGTGGATACTGAGACCGGCGAGGTAAAGCTGCTGGAGTTTGATGCCTGTGTGGACTGCGGCACGCCCATCAACCCGAACCTGACCCGTGTGCAGGCTGAGGGCGGTCTGCTGCAGGGCATCGGCATGACTCTGACCGAAAACATCACCTACGATAAAAATGGCTACCCGGAAGAGAATTCTCTGTTCCAGTACAAAATTCCGGCCCGCACCGATGTGGGCAAGATCAAGGTTGAATTCGAGAGCAGCTATGAACCCAACGGACCCTTTGGCGCAAAGTCCATCGGCGAGGTGGTCATCAACACGCCGCTGCCTGCCATTTCTGATGCGATCTATAACGCTATCGGCACCCGGTTCTATGAGCTGCCCATCACACCGGAAAAAATCGCCATGGCAGTTGCAGAAAAGCAGAAATGATCGACGAAAAAATTTTTCCGTTTCTTGCGGAGAAGGGACATGTTATTTCTCTGGTGGGCGGCGGCGGAAAAACCACACTGATGTACAATCTGGCTGCGCACTGCGCCCGCAAGGGCTGGCGGGTATTGGCCGCTACCACCACCCATATTATGCAGCCGCCCGGCGTGGTCTGGGCACAGACGGATGCAGAGCTTTTCCGCCTGTGGAAGTGCGGCAGTTATGCCGTGGCCGGAACCGCTGCACCCGGCGGCAAATTGACGGCCCCGCCGCAGGCACAGCTGGAGCGCTGGATGACCCTTGCAGATATCGTGCTCATTGAAGCGGACGGCGCAAAACGGATGCCCTGCAAGGCACCCGCTGCGCACGAGCCGGTGCTTTTACCGCAGTGCGATACGGTTCTGGCCGTAGCAGGGCTTTCTGCGTTGAGGCATCCGCTCCGGGAGGTCTGTTTCCGGGCAGAGCTTGCCGCAGAGCTGCTTTGTGTTCCGCAGGATGCGCAGTTGACACCGGAACTTCTGGCAAAGCTGCTTGCGAGTGAAGCCGGTGGAAGGAAGGCTGTAGGGGATCGCAGCTTTTATATTGTACTCAATCAGGTCGATACAAAAGAGCAGGCTGCTCTGGCCCGGCAGGTGGCTGATATTCTGAAAAAAATTTATCGGATTTCCTGCGCTACGTCTCATTTCGAGAAAGGAGAACGTGCATGAGCAAAGAAGGCAAGATCGTGTTCTGCACCGGCGGCGGATGTACCGCAAAGCTGGGAGCCGGAGCGCTGAGCCGTATTCTGGAAAAGCTGCCGCGCGGTGCAAGAGACCCGAGCCTTCTGGTCGGGTACGACAGCCGGGATGATGCGGCTGTATACCGCATAACAGATGATATCGCGCTGGTACAGACAGTGGATTTTTTCCCGCCGATGGTGGATGACCCCTATACCTTCGGCCAGATCGCAGCGGCCAACGCCCTGAGTGATGTCTATGCCATGGGTGGCGAGGTTAAGACTGCACTGAACCTTGTCTGCTTCCCGGAGAGCATGGATCTGAACATTCTGGGCGAGATTCTGCGCGGCGGAGCCAAGAAGGTGGCCGAAGCGGGCGGAAGCCTTGCAGGCGGGCATTCCATTGCCGATACAGGTGTGAAATACGGACTTTCGGTGACTGGCCTTGTGGACCCGAAAAAAATGTATACGAATGATTCCGGCAGGCCCGGCGACAAGCTGATTTTAACAAAAGCTCTGGGCGTGGGCCTGATCTGCACGGCAAACCGTGTGGGCGAAGCGGCACCGGAAGATATGGCCGGTGCCATTGCGTCCATGACAACGCTGAACAAAAACGCTGCCGAGATCAGCCGAAAGTATACGGTCCACGCGGCAACCGATGTGACCGGTTTCAGTTTTCTGGGCCATCTGCACGAGATGATGGGCGGAAAGCTTTCCTGTATCATTGATGCACGGATGGTGCCGGTTCTACCGGGAGCCGAAAAAGCGGCAGATGATTTTTTGTATACTGCTGCCGGACAGCGCAACCGCAACCATACCGGCCCATATGTCACTTTTGAAAATGTGCCGTTTGCAATGGAAGAGGTGCTGTTTGACCCACAGACTTCCGGCGGACTATTGCTGGCCGTGTTGCCAGAAGAAGCAAATGCGCTGGAAGCAGAGCTGCAGGCCGCTGGCCTGCCCGCAAAGATCGTGGGTGAGATCATACCCAAAACCGAACAGGAAATCACTGTAAAATACTGATGGAGACCTACAATTATGATGCTGAAAGTTGATGCCCGTGGTGACACATGCCCGCTGCCCGTTGTAAAAGCCAAAAAGGCGATCTCTGAACTGAAGGGTGCCGGTGAGGTGGAAGTGCTGGTGGATAATGAGATCGCCGTGCAGAACCTTACCAAAATGGCCCAGCAGAAAGGTTATCAGTACAGCGCCGAAAAGCTGGCCGAGCGGGAATACCGCGTGCTGTTCACGGTCGGCGAAGCGTCCGAAACACCCACTGAAGAAGCACCGGCCTGTGCACCGGACACCCGCACAGACACGGTGGTTGCCATCAGCTCTGATAAAATGGGCATTGGCGCAGATGACCTTGGCAAGTCCCTGCTCAAGGCCTTTGTGTTCGCACTTACCCAGCAGGATCAGCTGCCCAAAACAGTGCTGTTCTATAACGGCGGCGCGTCCCTGACCTGTGATGGTTCGCCCATGCTGGATGACCTGAAGGCACTGGAAGCACAGGGCGTGGAGATCATGACCTGCGGCACCTGCCTGAATTTCTATGGCCTGACCGAAAAGCTTGCTGTTGGCAGTGTGACCAACATGTACACCATCGTGGAAAAGCTGACGCAGGCAGGCAACGTGGTGAAACCGTGATCTATCTGGATAACGCTGCCACGACCCTGCGCAAGCCGCCGCAGGTAGAGCAGGCTGTGCTGGACGCAATGCGCACGGCAGGCAATCCGGGACGGGGTGCCCATGAGCCAACGCTGCACGCAAGCCGTCTTGTTTATGCTGCACGGTGCGCAATGGCAAAGCTCCTCCACGCACCAGACCCGTCCTGTATTGCCTTTGCGGCAAATGCAACGGAGGCCTTGAACATTGCATTGGGGGGCCTTTTTGCACCGGGCGATCATATCATCACAACGGTATGTGAGCATAACTCTGTTCTGCGGCCGCTCTACCGGCTGCGGGAACAGGGCTTGCAGTTCAGTTTTGCAGGCGTGGATGAGCGCGGACGGCTGCAATATGATGACTGGGATAAGCTGGTTCAGCCCAATACAAAGGCGCTGGTCGTAACAGGTGCTTCCAATGTGACCGGCAACGGAACGGATCTTGCAAAAGCAGCGGGTTTTGCGCACCGGCACGGCCTGCTGCTGATCGTGGATGCGGCCCAGACGGCGGGTTCACAGGCCATTGACGTACAGGCACTGGGCATTGATGTGCTATGCTTCACCGGGCATAAGGCGCTGCTTGGCCCGCAGGGAACAGGCGGCTTGTATGTGCGCCCGGGGCTTTCCATCCAGCCATTGGTAGTGGGAGGCAGCGGCGTACACAGCTTTGATGAACAGCATCCTGCACAGATGCCCACCGCTCTGGAAGCCGGGACGCTCAATGTTCCGGGTCTGGCGGGCCTGTGTGCCGGTGTGGAATGGATTCTGGCTCAGGGTGTGGAAACGCTGTGTGCAAAAGAATCTGCACTGGCAGCGCTCTTTTATAAAAACATTCGAGATCTGCCGAACGTGAAGATCTACGGCGACCCGGAAATGGCGCTGCACGCTCCCATTATCTCGCTCAACATTGGAGACGAAGATTCAGCCCGCATTGCAGATATCCTGTGGGACGACTACAGCATCTGTGTGCGTGCCGGCGCGCACTGTGCACCGCTGATGCATAAAGCGCTGGGCACGGTGGAACAGGGCGTGGTACGGTTCAGCTTTTCGCATTTCAATACGGAAGCCGAAGTGCTTCAGACCGCAGCCGCTGTTCAGGAGCTTGCACAGGAGATCTGATATGCGCATCAAAAAAACTTATATTGTTCTTTCATTCCGCACAACGCTGGATGCCATGGAATGGGAAAAGCAGTGCCTTGCGGAGAAGGTTCCGGGCAGGCTCATCCCACTGCCGCGCGAGATCTCCGCAGGCTGCGGCCTTGCCTGGCGGATGCTGCCGGAAGAATTTGAGCAGTGGCAGAACCGGCTGGACCCGGCACGTTACGATCAGGCTGCAGCAGTAGAACAGTAATAAAGATAAAACAGGAGAATGACGCATGGGTAAAATGCCGCTTTATACAATGCTGCAAAAAGCCCGTTCTATGGGCGGCTGGACGATGGTGGCCCAGTTAGAGGGCGATGCCGCGGGGAGCCAGCTGCTTTTGCTGGAGGGCAGGCCTGTGTGGCAGAGGGGGGACAGCACCGTACTGCTGCAGCACCTGACAGAACTGCAGGGCTGCACAGCAGCTGGTATCCACTCTGTTGCAGGCACAGACATCTTTGCGGAGCGCTTTGGCGCGGTGCCGCAGCTGGTAGTCTGCGGCGGTGGACATGTGGCTGCAGCCGTTGTGCAGCTTGCAAAGCTGCTGGGCCTGACGGTCCTTGCAATGGATGACCGCGAGGAATATGCACAGCAGCTGCGGCTGGCCGGAGCCGATAAAGTGCTCTGCCTGCCGTTTGATAAAGCGCTTGCGCAGGTACCTGACGGCGCAGAGACTTATTTTGTGGTCGTCACCCGGGCACATGCATTTGATGTGGACTGCCTGAAGGTGATATTAAAAAAAACTGCAGCCTATGTTGGCATGATGGGCAGCCGCGGGCGTGCCGCACTGGTGCGCCGTCAACTTCTGGAAGCCGGTATCGATGCCGAAAGAGTGGAGGCGTTGTACGCCCCCATCGGGCTTTCCATCGGCTCACAGACGGCAGAGGAGATCGCACTTTCCATTCTGGCACAGATCGTATCGATCAAGAATGCGCGTCCGCAGACGGAGGGCTTTTCATCTGCCCTTCTGGAAGCCATGGCTCAGACAGATGCCGCCGGGCAGCAGGCGGTGCTTGCCGTGATTGCGGCGCGGCACGGCTCTACGCCGCGGGAAATCGGCGCAAAAATGCTGGTTCGCACAGACGGCTCTATTGTGGGCAGCGTGGGCGGCGGCATTATGGAGCACCGCACCATTCTGGCTGCACAGGAAATGCTGACGGGAGCCGCTCCGACGTATCAACGGCTGCATTTTTCGGCAGACGGCAAAAATGATGATGCAGCAATTGCTGCCTGCGGTGGGTCTATGGAGATCGTATTGACTCGACTCCAGCCCGGAGAGGAGATCAAATGAAGAAGGATGCACTGATCCTTGTGCGCGGCGGCGGCGACCTTGCTACCGGCACCATTCACCGGCTGTGGAGCGCAGGCCTGCGTGTGCTGGTGCTGGAAGCGGAGCATCCGGCGGCGATCCGGCGGCAGGTTTCTCTGTGCGAAGCCGTTTATGAAGGTGAGACCGCCGTTGAAGGTCTGCGTGCGGTACGGATCGAAACTCTGGCGCAGGCAGAAGAAGTCTGGAAACAGAATGCCGTTCCTGTTCTGGCAGACCCGCAAGGCAAAAGCATTGCGTCGGCAAAGCCGGATGTCCTTGTGGATGCGATCCTTGCCAAAAAGAATCTTGGCACAACGCGGGATATGGCACCCCTGACTATTGCACTCGGCCCCGGTTTCACGGCTGGGCAGGATGTGGATGTGGTGGTGGAGACCAAACGCGGCCATCGGCTGGGACGCATCATTCGGGAAGGCAGTGCCATCCCCGATACCGGCATTCCCGGAATCATTGGCGGCTACGGAAAAGAGCGCGTGATCCATGCCGGCACAGCCGGTATATTTATGGATCTCCGCAAAATTGGAGATATCGTGGAAGCGGGTGAGACCATTGCGCAGATCCGCACGGCAGATGGTGCCATGATCTCTGTGACCACGCAGATCACGGGCATTCTGCGCGGGCTTCTGCGCAGCAGTTATCCGGTAACGCCCGGTTTTAAGGTGGCCGATATAGACCCCCGCAAAGAGGAACTTTCCAACTGTTTTCTCATTTCGGATAAGGCCCGCTGCATCGCGGGCAGTGTGCTGGAACTTGTCTGCGCTCAACTGTGGAAATAAACCTGTAAAAAGCAAAAACCTCCGCTTCCCGGCGGCAGTACCGACAGGGAAGCGGAGGCTTCTATTTTTCATTTCAGTTGCGGTAGCAGCGGTCCTGACCTACCAGCCAGTCCTCACACAGGCGCTGGGCTTCCTCCAAACTGCGGCTCTCGCAGTCGAAGAATGCACCGTGCATCGAGCGATAGGAGTAGTGAACTCTCGGAATACCGTTGCCATCCTTGAAGCGTTCGCAGCGTTCTTCACCGGGCATCAGAAAAAGTTGTTCCATGGTTCCTTCTCCTTTGATTTCAGCATTCCGGAGCGGCCGGCCGGGTGCAAGCCGCACAACGCTTGCTATTGTAGCACGCAGGGGAAAAGTTTGCTATTGCCTTTTTGGCCAAAGATATGTTTTGTTTTTCTCTGTGGTTGTGGCACAAAAGGTCTTGACAAGATCATTCGTACAGGATGCATTCCTGTTTCTGCATTTTCTTTTTTGCCGCTGACGCTTTGCATGGGCAGCTGCCTTGGCGTATGAAAAAACCGATGGAACGGATGAAAATATTTTGTGTACTTTTCACAGTTTTCTTCTCGAGATTTTGGTGGTACAATAGAAGCATTAAAATATATCCTTTCAGGAGGAGCACATGGCAGAAAAGAATATTGAACTGGATAGTGTAGAGGTCGCCGCAGCTGTTTTTGGCAACTGCGACCGGAACATCCGTCTGCTGGAGAACGAATTTTCTGTTACGGCGGTCTGCCGGGGCACGCAGCTGCGGCTTTCAGGCGAACCGGCCAATGTTGCCGCGGCCAGCCGCGCTGTGGAGGGAATGCTGCTTCTGATCGAGAATCATACACCGCTGGAGGACCAGACCGTGCGCTACTGCATCAGTCTGGCGCACGACGGAGCAGAAAAGCGGGTCAAGGAACTGACCGAAGATTTTGTTACCGTAACGGTCAAGGGACGGCCGATTCGGCCCAAAACACTGGGCCAGAAGGAATATCTCAATGCCATCCGCACCAATGCCATCACCTTTGGCGTTGGCCCGGCGGGTACCGGCAAGACCTATCTGGCCGTTGCCATGGCGGTAAAGGCTTTTAAAGCCAAGGATGTTTCCCGCATCGTGCTCACCCGCCCGGCAGTGGAAGCAGGTGAAAAGCTGGGCTTTCTGCCCGGTGATCTGCAGCAGAAGGTAGACCCTTATCTGCGCCCACTGTATGATGGCCTGTTTGATATGCTGGGTGCTGAAACTTACGAGCGCCTTGTGGAAAAGCAGATCATTGAGGTTGCACCGCTTGCCTATATGCGCGGGCGCACGCTGGATGATTCCTTTATCATTTTGGACGAGGCACAGAACACCACACCGGAGCAGATGAAAATGTTCCTCACACGTATGGGTGTCGGCTCCAAGGTGGTGGTTACCGGTGATGTGACCCAGATCGATCTGCCGGAACGCACCCGCAGCGGTCTTGTGGATGCACTGCACGTGCTTAAAAATGTAAATGGGATTGCACAGTGCTATTTTACTGAGAAAGATGTTGTGCGCCACCGTCTTGTGCAGGAGATTATCAAGGCTTACGAAAAGGCTGCACACCCTGAAAAATAAAATCACCAGAATTCATATAAAGCCATCAAAAACAGAAAGGAGTGGACTGATTTATGTCCAATAAAGTTTTGATCACCAATTCACAGAAGGCCGTCAAGGTTCCTTCCGGTCTGCGCATTCTCATCCGCCGTGCCTGTAATGCCGTGCTGGAGTATGAGCATTTTGAAGCTCCTGCAGAGATCAGCGTGACCTTTGTGGATAACGCCGCCATTGCTGAGCTGAACAACCAGTACCGCAACAAGCCCATGCCCACCGACGTGCTGAGCTTCCCTCTGGGGGTGGACGGCAAATATGATGTTGACGAGAACAACGGCTGCAAAATGCTGGGCGACATCGTCATCAGTATGGAGCGTGCACAGGAGCAGGCAAACCTCTACGGCCATCCGCTGCAGCGTGAGGTGGCGTTCCTGACGGTGCACTCCATGCTGCACCTGCTGGGCTACGACCACGAAAATGGCGGTCTGGAAGCCATGCGGATGCGTGAGAAAGAGGAAGCTGTTCTGCTGCAGCTGGGCCTGCCGCGCACCGTAAGCTATACCGAGTAATAGATTCACCGTGCGGTTGCCGCACAATACAGACAGGAGCTAGATTTTGAGTAACGCTACACCCATTCAGGGGCATTATGATACTTCTTCCGTTTTTGTGGCTGTCATTGGCCGTCCCAATGTTGGCAAATCCAGTCTGACCAACCTTCTGGTTGGCGAAAAGGTAGCCATCGTCACTTCCAAGCCGCAGACCACCCGCACCCGCATTACCGGCGTGATCACCCGCGGGCCGTTGCAGTATGTGCTGCTGGATACACCCGGTGTGCACAAGGCACGCAACAAACTGGGTAAACGGATGGATAAGACTGCCAGCGATTCCATTGCAGATGTGGATGTTTCCATGATGCTGTTTGAGCCTTACGGCGCACTGAATGAATCGGAAATGGTGCTGGTGGATATGCTGCGCAGCAGCGGCGGCCCGGCAATTGCAGTCATCAACAAGACCGACCTTGTCAAGGAGCCTGCTGATCTGGAAGCCCGCAAAGAAGAGCTGAAGGCATTGGGTGTATTCGACGATATCTACACCATCAGCGTCCGTGATAACGACGGCTGCGAAGTGCTGTTCGATGCTTTGAGCCGCTATGCTGTGGAAGGCCCGCATTATTTTGATGATGATGCCTACACGGATATGCCGGAAAAGGAGCTTGTGGCGGAGGTCATCCGTGAAAAGGCCCTGCTGTTCATGCGCGACGAGATCCCCCATGGTATTGCTGTTGTGGTGGAGCGCTTCAAAGAGCGCCCGGGCACCGACCTGATCGATATTGATGTAAATATCTACTGCGAGCGCGAAAGCCACAAGGGCATGGTCATTGGAAAAGGCGGTGCAATGCTGAAAAAAATTGCCAGTGCTGCCCGTGCAGACTGCGAAGAGGTTTTGGGTTGCCGCGTCAATCTGCAGTGCTGGGTAAAGGTAAAATCCGATTGGCGTGATAACGAGTTCCTGCTGAACAACTTTGGCTTCAAGCAGAACACCAATAACCGCTGACACTTGCCAAAGCAGGACAGAATTCCCTTGGATGAACGGTTAAAATAAACCTGACACTATCCGTAACAGGGAAGAGGTGCTGCAAATGGATTCACAAGCAAGCTGGCAGGCGTTTGCCTGCACGGGAAACATTCTTCGTTATCTCGATTATAAACAACAGCGGCCGGAAGAAACCCCGGCAGAGGACCAAGAAAATGGAAGCCTTTGTAACCACGGGTCTGGTGCTGAAGGAGACCCGCTATAAGGAATCGGACCGCATTCTGACGATCCTGACACCGGAACTGGGCGTGATCTCGGCAGCAGCGCAGAGCAGCCTGCGGCTGAAGAGCAAGCTGTTCAGCGCGTGCGGGCTGTTCTGCTACTCCGAGTTCACACTGGTGCCGGGCCGCAACATGTACACTGTGCGGGAAGCAGAAGTGAAAAATGTCTTTCACGGCATCTCGTCCAGCATTGAGGGCATGAGTCTTGCCATGTATATGGCTGAAATGGCAATGACCCTTTCGCCCACCGGGCAGGAGGCACAGCGGGAGCTTCGGCTGCTGCTCAACTGTTTCTATATGATCAGCGAGAGCAAAACGGATCTGCGGGTGATCAAGGCCGTGTTTGAACTGCGTACCATGAGCGAGTGCGGCTTTATGCCGCAGATCGTGTGCTGCCGCGATTGCAGCGCCTATGATGGTGCTGCGTTCTATCTGGATGTGCAGGAAGGCCATCTGCTCTGTGCAGACTGCGCCGCAAAAGCAGGAAAGACCTGCAACCTTGATCAGGGCGCACTGTATGCGCTGCGGCACATCTGCCTTGTGGACGACAAAAAAATATTTGCATTCAAAATTTCTGTGGGCAGTCTGGAAAAGCTTTCCGCAGTGGCAGAGCGCTATGCACTGACCCACATGGACAAGCCTTTGAAAAGCTATGACTTTTTAAAGACCCTGCTGCCCTGAGCATAAAGGGAACCTATGGAAACAAGTTACTTAAAAACTCTGGAACTGGATAAGATCGTCGCTCGTGCCGCAGAGGGCTGCGTGTGCAAGGAAGCGCGCGAAATGCTGCTTGCCACTCAGCCGCAGTGCGACCCGGACGAGGTGCGCTATGCGCTGGAACAGACCGATGCCATCAACACCCTGCTGATCAAAAACGGCTCCCCGCGCTTTGGCGGCGTGGAGAATGTCAGTCAGCTGGCGGCCCGCGCCGTAAAAGGCGGCGTACTTTCAATGGGCGAGCTGTTGATGGTGGCTGGTGCACTGCGCAATTTTCAGAATCTTTCAAGCTGGTATGGCGCTTCGGAGCACGACGCTCTGCCTACAGACGATCTGTTCTATGCGCTGGCACCGCAGCCGGGCCTGGAACAGCAGATCTCCAGCGCCATTCTGGCACCGGATGCCATGGCAGACACGGCCTCTCATACCCTGAACGACCTGCGCAAAAAGATCCGCGCAACGGAGAATAGCATCCGTGACCGTCTGGAGAGCATGGTCCGCAATATGGATACCTCCAAGTATCTACAGGAAAGCGTGGTTTCCATGCGCAATGGCCGGTATGTTGTGCCGGTCAAGAGCGAATACCGCGGTGAGGTGAGCGGCATTATTCATGATGTTTCGTCTACCGGAGCCACCGTCTTTGTGGAGCCGCAGGCCGTTGTGGAAGCCAATGCCCGCATTTTGCAGTACCGTGCGCAGGAAGCGCAGGAGATTGAGCGCATTCTGGTGGCCTTTACCGCACAGGTGGCCGCCATTGAGCCGCAGTTCCAGTACAGCTACAAGGCTATGCTGGAGATCGATGTTCTGCTGGCAAAGGCACGGCTGGCTTTGGATCTCAAGGCATTCAAGCCTGCTGTCCGCACCGACGATTCCTTCTCGCTGATCCGTGCGCGCCACCCGCTGATCGATCCTAAAAAGTGCGTGCCTGTGGATATTGCTCTGGGCAGGGATTACGATTCTCTGATCATCACCGGACCGAACACCGGTGGCAAAACCGTCACCTTGAAAACAGCGGGCCTGCTGTGCGCCATGGCGCAGTGCGGCTTTCTGATCCCGGCTGACGAGCGCAGCGAGATCTGCGTATTTGACGAATTTCTGGTGGATATCGGCGATGAACAGAGCATTGAGCAGAGCCTTTCCACCTTCTCCGGTCATATGAAAAAGATCACCGGCATTCTGGAGCTTGCCATGCCGCACACACTGGTGCTGCTGGACGAGCTTGGTGCCGGTACCGACCCCGCCGAAGGTGCTGCGCTGGCTGTGGCCATCATTGAAGAGCTGCGCCGCCGCGGCGTGCTGCTGATGGCCACCACTCACTACGCTGAGCTGAAGGTGTTTGCTCTGGAAACCAAGGGCGTTGTCAATGCCAGCTGTGAGTTTGATCTGGAAACGCTGCGCCCGACCTATAAGCTGAGCGTCGGCGTGCCGGGCAAATCCAATGCGTTCCTCATCAGCGAAAAGTTGGGCATCCCGGAGCGCGTGATCGAAGCGGCACAGCAGCATCTTTCCGCAGAGGATAAGCGTCTGGATGCCGTTCTGGGACAGCTGGATGATCTGAAGCTGCAGCTGAAGGAAAGCCAGAACGAGGTGGAAGAGCTGAAAAATGAAGCTTCCCACCAGCTGGAAGCCGCGCAGAAAAAGCGTGATGAGCTGATCCGTCAGGGCGAAAATGAACTGGAAGCTGCCCGTGCTAAGGCTCGTGCGCTGGCACAACAGGTGGAAAGTCAGGCTTACGCCTTGACCGATGAACTGCGTCAGCTGCAGAAGGACGAGCGCATGAGCACCCAGCAGAAAGCTCAGCGCGCCCGCGAGATCGCCAAAAAAGAATCGGAAAAGCTGTTTATCGGCTCTGAGGCGGTGCATAACCCCGTCAAGGAATTTGTGCCGCTGAAAGAGGTCAAGGTAGGGCAGGAGGTCTGCATTGCAGAGCTGAACCAGCTGGCCACCGTATTGGCCCTGCCGGATAAAAACGGCGATGTTCTGGTGCGTGCAGGCATCATCAAGACCAAAGTTCCGCTCAAGGGCTTGAAACAGCCGGAAAAGCTGGTCAAGGAAAAGAAACCGCAGACTAAAGCACAGCAGCGCTATTCCCGCCTGACCGGCGATGCCAACCGCCCGAACGGCAGGGTAGAGAGGGTACAGCGTTCCGCCAAGATGGAATGCAATCTGCTGGGCCTGACGGTGGACGAAGCGCTGCCGGAGGTGGATTCCTTTATCGACCGTGCCATCCTGAACGGACAGACAGTGGTTTATCTGATCCACGGCAATGGAACCGGTGCGCTGCGCACAGCTATCCACAAGCATCTGCGCGGCAACCGCATGGTCAAAAGCTTCCGTCTGGGCCGTTATGGCGAGGGTGAAAGCGGCGTGACCGTGGTAGAGCTGAAATAAAGAAAAAGCTATCCGAAGGATTTTTCGGGTAGCTTTTTCTTACATTGAAGGAATTTGCAGAGCAGGATCGTATTCTATAAAGAATGCTAATATAAGGATGTAAGCCAAAATGGCAAAACGATATTCCAGAGCCGCGCACTCAAAAAGACGAAAACAGACTTCTCATGTGCTCAAAAATACGGTCATTCTGCTTTTTTGCGCAGTGGGCATCTGGTTTGGCAGCTCACTCTGGCATGCAGCGCTGACTCTGCAGACAGCTCAGCCAGCGGAAAGCATCGCCGGTGAAGAATTCCGTCCGCAGGTCGGTGATCCGCCTTACCGCGTGGTGATCGATGCCGGGCACGGTGGAGCAGACCCGGGTGCAAGGGGAGTGATCGAAGAAAAAGATATGACCGCAGCAACCGCCTCGGAACTGATCCGGTTGCTGCAGCAGGACTCTAATTTTATTCCGCTGCAGACCCGTGACAGCTTTGATGAAACCACTACGCCCGCCCAGCGTGCCGCCAGAGCGGACGAACAGGCACCGCAGCTGCTGCTTTCCATCCACGGCAACTCAGCTGCAAATGGCTCCACTGCATCCGGCTTTGAGTGCTATCCGGCAGTGCCGGGCCGGACTTGGCATCAGGAAAGCTTTTACTTTGCGCAGCTGCTTGCCAAAGGAATGCAGGCTGCAGGAGCATCTCTGCGTGGGCGCGGGGGAGTCCGATACATTTATTATCTGGAAAACGATCAGAAGCAACTGGTGGAAAGCACCCACACCGAGGTGCGTGCAGAGCGAAGCTTTACGTTGCTGGAAGATGTAAATTGTCCGGCAGTGCTGGCAGAGCAATGCTTTGTAACGAATGAAGCAGATGTTGCACAGTTCGGCAGCGAAGAAGGTTGTAAAAAAACAGCCCGCGTTTATTACGAAGCAATCTGTGCATACTTTGGCACACAGCCGCAGGCCGAGCAGCTTGCCGGGTTCACTTTAAATTAAAAAGTATCAGCATAGCATCACCAAAGGAGAAGAAGCGATAACATTCTGAACCCAACACCATACAGCCATCAGTATTTTAAGACCGCTGAACTCATAACCAGAAGAGAAGGGCGGTCTTATTTTTTTGATTGCATAATTTTCGTATAATGCACGTTATGCGAAATGCAGGGAAGTGAAAAATCTCTATTTTCCTGAATCTGGCCTTTTTCCGCGACCTGCGGATCTGCAGCCATCTGTAATACCGTATGATTCAACTTTTGCGTTTTTTATATTTATGTGTCTCATTAGTATTTTGGTGCTACAATCTTTTTATGGACTTACAAATTACAAAGCTGCACAGTCTGCCGCTGCCATGCGCGCTTGCATTTTATTTTTCCAGATTCTCTTTTTATGTTGCTATAAGTTCTGTGGTCATTCTAATCTTTTTATTTTTCTGCGCACGACCATTTGCTCGTGCGATTTCAAATCGCTGGCCAGATCACAGCTTATCATTCCATTATTTATATAAATATATCTATAAAAATACCGCCGATGACATGTCCGCACCTTGGACGCGTCACAGACGGTATCGTTCCATTTTATGGGTATTCTTATGTGGTTCAGGAATTTCCGTTTCCAGCGTTCGCATCAGGCTTCATTGCAAGCACGGAAGCATCCAGCCCGATGCCATCCTGAGCCGCACCCTCAAAGGCTTTCATGGGCACAGACGAAAGTTCCTCATCCAGAGCTGAATCCTCTGCTGTCTCCCCTGTTTCCTTTTCTGTTGTATCCAAAATGTGAGAAGATGCTTTGGGCTTTTTGACCTTGCCCAGCGGGTTTTCTTCAATAGCCGCGCGCACCTGAAATTCCTGTAGGTGCGTATAAATTTGTGTGGTAGACACGTTGCTGTGGCCCAAAAGCTGCTTGAGTGTAAGGATATCTACATTGCCGGTCTGATACATCAGAGTTGCGGCAGTGTGGCGCAGCTTATGTGTGGAAAAGCCTTTTAATCCGGCTGCTTTCATTGCACCGGTCACTAGCTGTTCTACCCTGCGGTTCGAGATACGTTCTTTGCGCCGTCGGGTAATAAAGACCGCCTTTTCCTGTGGCAGAAGTCCCTCCATCGTATTGCGTTTGCCCAGATACAGCCGCAATGCTTCCATGCAGGCATCATTCAGATAAACCATGCGCTCCTTGTGGCCCTTGCCAAACAGGCGTATCTGGCGGTTTTCCAAATCAATGTCGTCCAGATTCATGCCGACAAGCTCTGCCAGACGCATTCCACAGTTCAAAAACAGCGTCACCATGCAATAATCCCGCTCCGGAAAATCGCTTTGGGTCTGCGTGCTTTCCAATAACTCCATGGACTGCTCCGCCGTCAGATATTTGGGCAGTACCTTATCCTGTTTGGGTGGGTGGATGGCCGCAGTCGGATCAGCATCCAGCCGGTTGACCTGATTGACCAGGTAATCATAAAAGCCGTGCAGGCTTGCCAGCCGCCGGGCCGTTGAGGACTTTTTGTTGCCGCACTCGCGGTTTAAAAAGTACAGATATTCGTAGATATCCTCCTTTGTTACGGAGGCCCAGAATGCGGTGTCCAGCCCTTTGGGGTCGATATCCTTCATCTCGCTGTCTTCGGGCACAAGCCCACGGCGGCGCTTCATAAAACGGCTGAATCCGCGCAGATCACAGTAGTAGCTGAACGCCGTGTTTGCGCTTTTGCCCGCGATCACTTCCAGATAGCGGACGTATTCTACAATGTCCGGCGCAGCATCATCGAAGGGCTTGTGCTTGCCGGGATTTTTCTCGTCCAGATAGATTGACATTGTTTTTCCTCTTATAAGCGGTCAGATTTCAGGGCATTGATCGCATCGGTGATATAAGCCGCGCCGATCAGCTGCATTCCAGGATAATCTGCCGGGCTCAGATGATTCAGGCTGTGCTTCGGGATCACCGCACGTTCAAAGCCGATACGCTCTGCCTCATGCAGGCGCTGTTCCAGATTGGGTACGCTGCGCACTTCACCGCCAAGGCCGACCTCGCCAATGGCGATCAGCTTATCGCTGACGGGCCTGTCCAGCAGCGAGGAGACCATACTCAAGCAGACAGAAAGATCACAGGCAGTATCACGCAGCGCAATGCCGCCCACGATGTTGATATATACATCCAGGTTTCCAAAGAAATACCCTGCGCGCTTTTCCAGCACAGCGATCAGCAGATTCATGCGGTTATAGTCGTAGCCGCTGCAGGCACGGCGCGGTGCTGGAAAATTGGTTTTGGTTGCAAGGGCCTGAATTTCGCTCAAAATGGGACGGCTGCCCTCCATGGTACAGGCCACACAGTTGCCGGAAACGCCAAGAGGACGGCCTTCCAGCAGCATCTGTGAAGGGTTTTCAATCTCAGCAAGGCCCTGCCCCGTCATATCAAACATGCCCAGCTCATTGGTGGAGCCATAACGGTTCTTGGCCGCACGCAGGATGCGGTACGGCAGCATTTTATCGCCCTCAAAGTAAAGCACCGTATCCACGATATGCTCCATGACTTTGGGGCCTGCAATGGCACCGTCCTTGTTCACATGGCCCACAATGAACATGGGGATCTCCTGCTTTTTGGCCACGGCCAGCAGGCGGGCCGCACTTTCCTTGACCTGACTTACCGTACCGGCGGAGGACGAGATATCCATGCAGCGCATCGTCTGGATGGAGTCGATGACCACGAGATCCGGCTTTTCTTTTTCGATCAGGCCGCAGATCTCGTCCACATCATTCTCCGCTGCCAGAAAGATGTTATCCTGCGGCACTTTCAGCCGGGCAGCGCGCAGCTTGACCTGCCGCACCGATTCCTCGCCAGTGATATACAAAACGCTGTGCTGGTTGGAAATGGCACCGCACAGCTGCAGAAGCATAGTAGATTTGCCCACACCCGGCTCACCGCTCAAAAGCACAACGCCGCCCAGCACAATGCCGCCGCCAAGTACACGGTCCAGCTCCGAAATGCCGGTCAGAATACGGCTTTTTTCTTCGGTCATGCTGATCTCAGAAAGGCGTTTTGCGGTCAGGGTGGTCACCCCTTCCGGGCGGGCGGCTGCCGCCTGTTTGGCTGCGGCCGTACCTGCTTTGGGGGCTTCCGCTACAACGTCCTCGTTCATCGTGTTCCAGCTGCCGCAGCTTGGGCAGCGGCCCATCCAGCGGGGGCTTGTCTCGCCGCAGTTGGAACACACATATACAGTTTTCAGTTTTGGTTCCTTCATCAAAAAAGCTCCTGTTACATTGTCTTGGTTTTATTATTCTCTATTGTAGCATATAACAAGCAAACCCGCAAGAAAAGTCCTTGCTCAAAGCCTGCTTCCAATGCTTGCAAGCGCTGCAGAAATGCCGCACAGCGGCACAAATAACGTCAGCGTCAGCAGATACTGCCGGATGAATCCATGTGGCCGGACGATCTCCCGGTCAGGCCCTGCTGCCAAAAAGGAACAGACGCGGATCTGGCTGCTCACCCGCAGAGAATCTGTGCCGAGCGTGCACAGCCCTGCAGAAGCAGCTGCCGCAGGCAGAAATGCAAGCAGCAGAAGCCACGTTTCTCTTTTCAGTGCCGTGTCGGAAAGCAACTGCACAAACAGCGTCCCGTTTCCCAGCCCATAGAACATCGTAAACAAAAAGATCAAAACCGGCCCCAGTACGGAAAAGCCCATCAGGAACAGAAGGGTCGCGGCCGCAGCCAGCGTAAGATATTCCATTCCGAAAAGGCTGGCCGCAGTATGTGCATCTGCAGCAGCAAACAGGCCGCGCCAGCTTTGCAGGTAATATTGCAGCCAGTCCGGCTGCTGCTTTTCGCAGAAAGCCAGAAGCACGCCAGCTGAGCCAGAGCCGATCAGAAAGGCACAGACGAGCAGCCAGCAGGTTTTCTGCCGGGTTTCCGTGTGATGTCTCTGCAGCGGTGAAGGCACTTCCGGTGCGGATCGTTCTGGCGGCAGTGTTTTCTGCGGCTGCGGCAGAAGCACAGCTTCACCTGTGGGAAGCGGCTGCGCGGCTTCTGGCAAGTGCGCTGGCGTTCCTGTTTGCTGATAGACCCACATGATCGAACCTCCTTGTTTTATTTGTTCAGCTGCGGCGCTTTTTCTCCCGGGTCACCATGCCCAGCAATCCGCCAATACTGCCGCACAGGATCAGCACAGCAAACCGCAGCAGCGGCGGCTCTTCCGTAAGCGTACCGGAAGGAACGCTGAGCACCACGAGCAATACCGCATAAAACAGGCCCTGTACAAGCCCGCACAGCAGGCCGCGTTCCTTTTTGCAAAATGCAGCGATCCAACCGCTGCAAAGGCTCCCTGCACCAACGGCTGCTGTTGCCAGCGGCGGTGCGGCGGCACCAGAATAACCCTGTGCTGTCATCAGCGCTGCCATTGCGGCCAGCCAGCCCGCTGTGACCATAACGCCGACTGTCCCAGCCAGCAGAAGAACCCGGAGTTCCGCCGGGAAAAGTTTTTTCTCAGACATAAAAACGCGCCTCCCTGCCAGTAATCTATGCAGGAAGACGCGTTTGATATGCTCTTAATTGTTTGAAGAAAAAGCTTACTTCTTGTCAGCCTTGTCCATGTTCAGCTTTTCAACAGCGGAAATTGCAGTCTTGGTGAAGCGGATCTTCACACGGTCAGCACCGGTCTCCAGAACAAAGGTATCGTCCTTGATTGCAACAACACGGCCAATGACACCGCCAATGGTGGTGACCTGATCGCCGATCTCCAGGCTGCTGCGCATTGCGGCATCCTTCTTCTCCTGCTTCTTCTGGGGACGATAGATCATGAAGTACAGCAGAACCAGCATCAGAGCCAGTGTGAAGAACAGGCTGATGTAGCCTTCGGAAGTGGTAGTCAGAAATTGCATGGGGCAAAATCTCCTCTCAAAATTCAGATAAGCTTATTATACCTTTTTAAACGACCTGTTGCAAGGCTTATTCTCAAATTCGGGTATCCAGAAGCTTTACATATTTATCGTGGAAAGCCGTGAAGGTGCCTGCATCCAGCTCATCCCGGATGCGCTCCATCAGATGGTTATAGAACCACAGGTTGTGCATGACGGCAAGGCGCATTCCCAAAATCTCCTCCGCTTTGAACAGGTGGCGGATATAGGCGCGGGAATAGCTGCGGCAGACCGGACAGCCACAGGCAGGATCAATAGGGCGTTCATCGCGCTCATACTTTGCATTCTTGATGTTGATGATACCGCCCCAGGTGTTCAAGTGGCCGTGGCGTGCATTACGGCTGGGCATCACGCAGTCAAACAGATCCACACCGCGGGAAACTGCCTCAATGATATTGCCGGGGGTGCCAACGCCCATCAGGTAGCGGATCTTATCCTTGGGCATGTGGGGCTCCACCTGACTGATCATTTCATACATCACCTCGGTGGGCTCGCCCACAGCCAGACCGCCGATGGCGTAACCGTCCAGATCGAGGTCTGCGATCTGCTTCATGTGCTCCACACGCAGATCAGCAAAGGTACAGCCCTGATTGATGCCAAACAGCAGCTGATCGGGATTCACGGAAATGCCCTCGTGCTTCAGGCGGGCCATTTCATCCTTGCAGCGCTTCAGCCAACGGGTCGTTCGTTCGCAGCTGGCCTTGGAATAATCGTGCTGTGCGGGGTTCTCCACACATTCATCAAAAGCCATGGCGATGGTAGAACCAAGGTTTGCCTGGATCTGCATACTCTCTTCCGGTCCCATAAAGATGCGGTGGCCGTCCAGATGGGAGGCAAAGGTCACGCCCTCTTCGGTGATCTTGCGCAGCTTTGCCAGACTGAATACCTGAAATCCACCACTGTCGGTCAGAATGGGGCCGTTCCAGCGGGTAAATTTGTGCAGACCGCCCATATCGGCTACCAGCTTGTCGCCGGGGCGAAGGTGAAGATGATAAGTATTGCACAACATCACCTGCGCACCGATCTCCTTAAGGTCATGGGCCGAAAGGCCACCCTTGATAGCACCGGCAGTAGCCACGTTCTGAAAAGCGGGCGTCTGCACCGTGCCGTGCACGGTCTTGAACTCGCCCCGCCGGGCGTCGTGTTCCTGCTTGAGCAGTTTGTAGGTCGTCAAAGAAGGCATAGTTTTTATTCCTTTCTGTGCACGGAAAACAGCCGTGCAATCTTCATGAAAAAGCCCGGGATCAGGCTCATCAACAACAGAATAGCGGGAAAAATAATCAAAGAATCAGCATCGCATCGCCAAAAGAGAAGAATCTATAACGTTCCTCCACAGCCACCTTATAGGCCGCCATGGTCTTTTCGTAGCCATACAGGGCCGACACCAGCATGATAAGGGTGCTTTCCGGCAGGTGGAAGTTGGTGATCAGGCCGTCGATGCAGTTGAACTTCACGCCTGGATACAGGAAGATAGAAGTGTTGCCGCTGCAGGCGCGAATCTCGCCGTACTTTGCGGCAACGGCTTCCAGCGTGCGGCAGCTGGTAGTGCCCACTGCAATCACACGATGACCGGCAGCTTTGGTGTCACGAATCATCTGCGCCGTTTTTTCGTCGATGCAGTACCATTCGCTGTGCATTTTGTGATCCGCGATCTCGTCCTCCTGTACAGGGCGGAAGGTGCCCAGACCCACATGCAGGGTCACTTCAGCAATGTTCACGCCCTTGGCGCGGATGGTATCCATCAGTTCCGGGGTGAAGTGCAGGCCAGCCGTGGGCGCTGCGGCGCTGCCAAGCTCCTTGGCATAGACGGTCTGGTACTGGCTCTGATCCTCCAGCTGCTTGGTGATATAGGGCGGCAAAGGCATTTTGCCAAATTCGTCCAGCTTTTCATAAAGGGTCTCGGTATCGTAATAGAATGTAACGTACTTGTTGCCGTCCTCCATGGTCTCGTCCACCACGGCGGTCAGGCTGCCGTCACCAAAGCTCACCTTCGTGCCGGGCTGCATCCGCTTGCCAGGCTTTGCAAGGCACTCCCACTGGTCGCCTTTGACCTGACGCAGCAAAAGCAGCTCACACACAGCACCGGTGGGCTGCTTGACGCCCACGATGCGGGCAGGCAGGACCTTGGAATTGTTTACCACCAGCAGGTCGCCCGGCTCTAAAAATTCCGGTAGATCGTGGAAGATCTTGTGCTGGATGCTGTCGTCTTTCTGGCTCAGCACCATCAGCCGTGCAGAGTCTCTGGGGTCAGCCGGCTCCTGTGCAATGAGTTCTTTGGGTAAATCATACCAAAAATCTTTTTTTAACATAGCGTGCAATTTGCCTTTCCGATGATTGACACGGACACCGTATCAATGATATCATAAAATCTGTATAAACAGTATCTATTATATTGCATCGCTGTCCGGTTTGCAAGCCGTGAATCTATGTAATAGAAATATTTATTGAGTTCGCTTTCACGAAAGGAAAGGTGCTGGAAATGGAAAAACAGTATAAAGTGGGTATCGTAGGTGCGACTGGTATGGTCGGTCAGCGTTTTGTGACGCTGCTGGAAAATCACCCCTGGTTCAAGCTGACCGTTCTGGCTGCATCCGGCCGCAGCGCCGGCAAGACCTATGAGGAAGCTGTCGGTCCCCGCTGGGCCATGACCTCCCCCATGCCGGAAAGTGTCAAGAAGATGGTAGTTTTGGATGCATCCAAGGTGGAAGAGGTTGCTTCTCAGGTGGATTTTATCTTCTGTGCAGTCAACATGCCCAAGGATGAGATCAAGGCTCTGGAAGAGGCCTATGCAAAGGCTGAGTGCCCGGTGGTGTCCAACAACAGTGCAAACCGCTTTACCCCGGATGTGCCCATGGTGGTGCCCGAGATCAACGCCGACCACATCGAGATCATCCCCGCACAGCGCAAGCGTCTGGGCACCAAGCGCGGCTTTATTGCCGTCAAGTCCAACTGCAGCCTGCAGAGCTATGTTCCCGCCCTGCACCCGTTGATGAAGGATTTTGGTGTCAGCAAGGCTCTGGTGTGCACCTATCAGGCCATTTCCGGTGCAGGTAAGACCTTTGACCGTATGCCCGAGATCGTGGACAATGTGATCCCCTACATTGGCGGCGAGGAAGAAAAGAGCGAGCGCGAGCCGCTCAAGCTGTGGGGCCACATTGAGGGCGACCATATCGTGAACGCCGAAAAGCCGGTGATCACCGCACAGTGCTTCCGCGTGCCTGTCTCCGACGGCCACACCGCTGCCGTGTTTGTAAGCTTTGAGAAGAAGCCCACCAAGGAGCAGATTTTGGAGGCATGGGCAAACTTCCGCGGCCCCGCACAGGAGCTTGACCTGCCCAGCGCACCCAAGCAGTTCCTGCATTACTTCACCGAGCCGGATCGTCCGCAGCCCAAGCTGGACCGCAACACCGAGAACGGCATGGCTGTGTGCATCGGCCGCCTGCGCGAGGACACCCTGTTTGATTACAAGTTTGCCTGCATGAGCCACAACACCCTGCGCGGTGCTGCAGGCGGCGGCGTTCTGCTGGCAGAGCTGCTGGCCGCAAAGGGCTATTTCGACTAAGTATATTTTGCGCAAAAGCGCATACAAAGGAGTTTTTAGTCTATGAAGAATCCTGTCTTTACCGGCGCGGGTGTTGCCATTATCACCCCGATGTACGAGGACGGAAGCATCAACTTTGACGAGCTGGGCCGCATTATTGAGGATCAGATCGTGCACCATACCGATGCCATCATCATCTGCGGCACCACCGGCGAGTGCTCTACTATGACCGATGAGGAGCAGCTTGCCGCCATCAAGTATACGGTGGATGTTGTCAACCACCGCGTGCCCGTCATTGCAGGCGCTGGCTCCAACGATACCGACCACGGCTGCGCACTGGCCGCAAAGTCTGCCGAATGCGGCGCAGACGCTCTGCTGATGGTGACTCCCTATTACAACAAGACCACGCAGGCTGGTCTGGTTGCTCACTTTACCGCCATGGCTGAGGCCGGAGGCATCCCGGTGATCATGTACAACGTGCCTTCCCGCACCGGCCTGAACATTGCCCCGGAGACTGCTCTGGAACTGAGCAAGCATCCTCTGATCAACGGCATCAAGGAAGCTTCCGGCAACATCTCTCAGGTAGCCAAGATCGCACAGCTGTGCGGCGACGAGCTGAACATTTATTCCGGCAACGACGATCAGGTGGTTCCCCTGCTGGCTCTGGGCGGCAAGGGCGTGATCAGCGTCGTGTCCAATGTCAAGCCGGAACTGGTGCACAACTGCTGCAAGGCATTCTTTGACGGCGATACCGCAAAGGCCCGTGAGCTGCAGCTGGAAATGCTGCCGCTGGCTGATGCGCTGTTCTGTGAAGTGAATCCCATCCCGGTGAAGTATGCTATGAACGTGCTGGGCTGGGAGGCCGGCGAGTGCCGTCTGCCTCTGGTAGAGCCGAGCGAGGCACACAAGGAGTATATTGAAAAGGCTCTGCGTGCAGAGGGTCTTATTAAGGAATAAGTTTTTGGCTGCAAAATGCCCGGCGGAGCGCTCTGTCCGGGCATTTTGCGATATGCCGATATGCAAAACGGGCAGGAAAGGATAAAAATTATGACGGATATTGTGATTCAGGGCATCGGCGGCCGCATGGGCCATGTGCTGTGTGATATGATCGCACAGCGCGAGGACTGCCGCGTGATTGCAGGCATCGACATAAAGGATGGCGAACAGAATGGCATCCCTGTGTATGACAGCCTGGAAAAGCTGGACGGCAAGGGCGATGTGATCATCGATTTCAGCTCTCCGGCCGCTGTGGAAAAGGCTCTGCCCTACTGTGAAGCTCACAAGTTGCCCATCGTGGTGTGCACCACCGGCCTTTCGGAAGAGCTGCAGCTCAAGGTGGTGCAGCTATCCCGCACGGTGCCGGTGTTCAAGAGCGCTAATATGTCCATGGGCATCAATGTGCTGTCGGAGCTGTGCAAGCGCGCTTCGGCTATTCTGGGTGTGAACTACGATGTTGAGATCGTGGAGCAGCACCACCACAACAAGCTGGATGCACCCAGCGGCACCGCTCTGATGCTGGCCGATGCCATCAATGAGCAAAACAATGGCGAATATCATTATGTTTACGACCGTTCTTCTGTCCGCCAGAAGCGCGACCCGAAGGAAATTGGTATCAGTTCCGTGCGCGGCGGCAGCATCGTGGGTGATCACGAAGTGCTGTTCTGCGGTCCGGATGAGGTGATCACCCTCAAGCACACCGCTTACTCCCGCAATATTTTTGCAAACGGCGCTGTGAATGCAGCAGTTTACCTTGCAAAAAAGGAGCCGGGCCTGTACAATATGGGTGATATGATCGCTGCACTTTAAAAAGCCTGATTGCTCTGCTTTTGGCAGAAACAGGGTGGAAGGATGTGGACGCGGATGAGCAAACAATCCTCGCAACAGCACCGGCGCAGGCCGACTGCAAAACGCCGCGCCAGAAGGCAGGCTTTCTGGACAGCCGGAGCGATGCTGATCGTATTTCTGTTCTGCCTGCCATTGCTGCCAAAGTTCTTTCTGCAGGAAAGCATACCGACGGCAGAACCGGTGAGCACGGAAAGCTCTTCTGCAGGTTCTGCCACTGTATCACAGCTGGAAGAAGCAGAGCCTGCGCCAGAGCCGGAACCGCAGCCGCTGGTTCAGACTGTCCGCTTTTCTGCAACAGGAGATAATCTGATCCACTCCCCTATTTACAAGCAGGCAAAGCGCCGGGCTGCCGGAACAGAAGGCTACAGCTTTGATTACTGCTATGAGCACATCGCTCCCTTCTACGTGCAGCAGGATGTGAACTGGATCAATCAGGAAACACTCTGTACGGACGAGCTGGAGCCATCCACCTACCCGTGCTTTTCCACTCCGGGCGATTGCGCCCGTGCGCTTTACCGGGCGGGTGTGCGGGTGTTCAGCCTGTCCAATAACCACACCTACGATAAAGGCGCTTCCGGCATTGCCGCTACCCTGCGCTTCTGGGGCAGTATGCCGGAGGATGTAGTGACCACCGGTTTGTGGAAGGGAGAAAGTGACTACGGTCATATCCCGCTGCAGACTGTCAATGGTGTAACGATCGCGTATCTTTCCTACACAGAGCATACCAATGGCATCCCGCAGAACAGCTCCATGCAGGCCAATGTGATCTATACCAGCCAGACCGATGTGATCGAGCAGCAGGTAAAAGCGGCACGTCAGCTTGCAGATTTTGTGGTGGTGGGTGTGCACTGGGGCGTAGAAAACAGCCATGCCATCGCAGATCCGCAGCGAACTCTGGCGCAGAACCTTGCAGACTGGGGTGCAGACTTGATCATTGGCACCCACCCGCATGTGCTGCAAAATGCACAATGGCTGACTGCAGCAGATGGCAGAAAGGTTTTCACCGCCTATTCTCTGGGAAATTTTATCAGCACGCAGGAAAAGCCCGATCAGCTGGTCGGCGCAATTTTATCGGTTCAACTTGAAAAAACGACCGAACCGGACGGCACTGTCCGTTGCAGCGTGCTCTCTCCCAGACTTCTGCCGACGGTGACCCACTATGATGCAGGCAAATCCAATGTGCGTACCTACCTGTTCCGCGATTATACCGAAGCCCTTACAAAGGCCCACGGAGTACGGCAGGCGTATCCAGATTTCAGCCTGGAAATGATTCAGTCCATTGCCCGGGAAAATATCGACCCGGAGTTTTTACAGCTTACCTGAATGTTTTTGTATTGTTGAAGCCCGCCTTTCGGGCAGAACGGAGGATCCTTATGTACGGAGTATCGAAGATCAATATTGAGCCGAGCCTCATGATGATCAGTGTGCAGGATGTAGAGTTCAAGGGCAACAGTCTCGCACGTTACCTGCAGATCTTTGCAGATAACGGTGTGGTCGTAGATATGATCAGCCAGAGTGCACCCCATGGCACCACCATTGATTTCAGCTTTACCGCTTCCAGCAGTGATCTTCCGCTGGTGATGAAGGCTATTTCCGTTGCAAATCTGGACAAGGATGCTAAGGCTTCCCCGCTGATCAGCGTGGGTTATTCCAAGCTGAACCTGTTTGGTGAAGAAATGGTCACCAGCTGCGGCGTAGCTGCCCGTGCACTGAATTCTCTGGCAATGGCCGGCATTGAAGTACTGCTTATCACCACCAGCGATCTGGATATTTCCCTGCTGGTCCACGCAGAGAATGAGGATGCAGCTTACGAAGCATTGAAGAAGGCTTACGAGCTGTAAATTCTGCAAGCAAGCGAGCAATCCTCCATCAAGTGAAAAAATGCCGGTGCACTCCAAAACAGAGTACACCGGCATTTACATGTTCAATATTTTTACAGAGTGACTTTGTGGTAAATCTTCTTGCCCTTCTTGATCACAATACCCTTTGCCAGCTGCTCAGCAGTGAAGCCAACGGTGGGAGCGGCTACCTTCTCGCCATCCACCAGAACACCGCCCTGCACGACCAGACGGCGTGCCTCGCCGTTGGATGCTGCCAGACCAGCCTTGACCATCAGGGTCAGGATACCGATGGAGCCATTGGTCAGGTCGGCCTCAGTCAGCTGAGTAGAAGGCATGTGCTCGGTATCCATTGCGCTGCCGCTGAACAGTGCGCGGGCAGCATTCTGGGCCTTCTCGGCCTCTTCTTTGCCATGGACCATGCTGGTCAGCTCGTAAGCCAGAATTTCCTTAGCTTCGTTCAGGCGCTGATCCTTCCATGTGCTCATCTCGTCGATCTGCTCCAGCGGCAGGAAGGTGAGCATACGGATGCACTTCATCACATCGGCATCGCCCACATTGCGCCAGTACTGGTAGAACTCGAATGGACTGGTCTTGTTGGGATCCAGCCAGACGGCATTGCCGGCGGTCTTGCCCATCTTCTTGCCCTGAGAGTCGGTCAGCAGGGTGATGGTCATAGCATAAGCGTCCTTGCCCAGCTTACGGCGGATCAGCTCGGTGCCGCCCAGCATGTTGCTCCACTGGTCGTCGCCGCCGAACTGCATGTTGCAGCCGTAGTGCTGGAACATGTAGTAGAAGTCGTAGCTCTGCATGATCATGTAGTTGAACTCGAGGAAGGACAGGCCCTTCTCCATGCGCTGCTCGTAGCACTTGGCGCGCAGCATGTTGTTCACGGAGAAGCAGGCACCCACATCACGCAGCAGTTCCACGTAGTTCAGGTTCAGCAGCCAGTCTGCATTGTTCAGCATCAGTGCCTTACCCTCAGAGAAGTCGATGAACTTTTCCATCTGCTTTTTGAAGCAAGCGGCATTGTGGGCGATATCCTCTTTGGTCAGCATCTTGCGCATGTCGGTACGGCCAGAAGGGTCGCCGATCATGGTAGTGCCGCCGCCGATCAGGGCAATAGGCTTGTTGCCTGCCATCTGCAGGCGCTTCATCAGGGTCAGGGCCATAAAGTGGCCTGCGGTCAGGCTGTCGGCAGTGCAGTCAAAGCCGATGTAAAAGGTTGCTTTGCCGTTGTTGATCAGGTCGATGATCTCTTCATCGGTGATCTGGGCCACCAGGCCGCGGGCCTTGAGTTCTTCGTACAGAGTCATGATTTTTTCCTCCTGTTTGTGGGCAGAGGGAAAAATAAAACACCCCCTGCCAAAAATGAATTTGGCAGAGGGCGAAAAAATTCGCGGTACCACCTCTGTTTGCCGCTTCCTCACAGAAACGACCTCACGAGTGCACACCCCAGAGTAGAGAGACACTCCTGCGTTTGTAACGCTCGCACGCGGCACAGCCTATTAACCTGAACGGCATTCAGCCTGCAGCTCCGGGAGGTATTTCCCCTGCTGCTCTGCGGCCCCTTACACCAACCGGGGTTTCTCTGGGCAGAACACTTCAAGGTACTTGTTCCCTTCATCGCCATTAACAAAGACTACTTTATCACAATGCTTCGGGCTTGTCAACCCCTTATCTGCAGCGGCTTATTTTGGCTTATTTTGCGCCAAGACCCAGCATTTCGCGGGCATTGGCACGCGAAAGCTCGGTAACGTGGTCGCCGGAGATCAGCCGGGCCAGTGCTTCCACCCTGCCCTCCTCATCCAGCGGATGGATCTCGGTATAGGTGCGGTCATTGGCTACATTTTTCTGAATCAGCAGATGGCAGTCCGCCAGTGCAGCGATCTGGGCTGTATGGGTGATGCACAAGATCTGGTGGCCCTGTGCGCTCTGGCGCAGTACCTCACCAATACGCCCGGCGGCTTTGCCAGAAACACCGCTGTCGATCTCATCATAGATCACGGTAGGCACGGCATCCTTATCAGCCATTGCATTTTTGATGGCCAGCGTGATGCGGCTCAGCTCGCCGCCGGAAGCAATTTTTGCAAGGGGTTTGGGCGCCTCACCGGGGTTTGTGGAAATGTAGAACTCGATGCTGTCCTGCCCATGGCTTGCCAGCGGGCCGCGGGTATGGCGCAGTGTCATGCGCACGCCCGGCATGTTCAGAAAATCCAGCGTGCCGGAAATACGCTTGTTCAGCTCTTCAAAAGCGCGCAGGCGCGTCTGGGTCAGTGCTTCTGCCTTTTCACGGGCCAGCGCATAAAGGCGGAGCTTTTCTGCCTGCAGGTGGTCATGCCGCTCCTGCGAGGACTGGATGCGCTCCAGTTCTTCCCTTGCATTCTGTCCAAAAGCAATCACGTCTTCTACCGTATCACCATATTTGCGCTTGAGCTTGTAGATCAGATCCAGACGCTGCTCAATCTCGTCCAGCTCCGCATCGTTGGTATCATAGGAATCCAGCCGACCGATCAGATCTGCGGCAACATCCTTTGCATTGTAATACAGATCCAGCAGCTGACTGGATGCACCGGCAAGTGCATCATCCAGCTGCGCGGCAGCATCCACTGCATTGGATGCCTCGCCCAGCAGATCGACTGCGCCGGAGGCCTCGTCATCGCCCGAAAGCAATGCATAGCTCTGTGCGATCTTATCCCGGATGGCAGATGCATTGGCAAGGATCTTGCGGCGGCTTTCCAGCGCCTGTTCCTCTCCGGCGGTCAGTCCGGCATCCTCGATCTCCTGCACCTGATAGCTCAACAGATCGATCCTGCGTTGCTTTTCGGCTTCGTCGGTGATCATGGCATCCAGCTCCCGCTTGATGCGCACAAGCTCCCGGTACAGGACATAATAGTCCTGAAACTCCGCGCTGTTCTGCGCATAATCATCCAGAATGCCCAGATGTCTTGCCGGGTTCAGAAGGCCCACAGAGTCGTGCTGACCGTTGATATTGATAAGTCCTCCGCACAGCTCCCGCAGAACCGCAGCCGTTGCAGGCATTCCGTTGATGCGGCAGGTGCTTTTGCCCTCGGCTGTGATCTCGCGGCTGAGCATCAGTGCATCCGAGCGCTCGTAGCCCGCCTTCTCAAGGCTGTCCAGCACCGTACCGGGCACCTCCTCAAAGGCTGCACGGATCACCGCCTTGGAGGCCCCTGTGCGCACAAGATCCTTTGAAGTGCGGTTTCCCAGGATCGCATTGATGGAATCGATCAGGATCGACTTGCCGGCACCAGTCTCACCGGTAAGAACATTCAGGCCCGGCTTGAAATGTACTTCAGCCTTCTGGATCACAGCAACATTTTCAATTTGCAGGCTGCTCAGCATATCTTTTCTCCCGCGTTATTTTTATCCAATGTGTCTCGTCAGTTCCGAGCAAATCGTTTTTGCATCACGCTCCGACCGTGCAACGATCAGGAACGTGTCGTCGCCCGAAAGCGTGCCGACCACATTTTTCCACTGCAATGCGTCAAAAACCTCGCATGCGGCGTTGGCCATGCCAGAATAGCACTTTACCAGCACAACATGTCCGGCGTAATCTACCCCCAGCACGGATTCATGAAAGATCGTTTCAAACCTTCCCTGCGTTTTGGGGTTGAAGCTTTCGTTCCGGCTGGAGACATAGCGATACCCCTCTGCCGTGGCAGCTTTTACCAAACACAGCTCCCGGATATCGCGGGAAACGGTGGCTTGTGTTACCTCGAATCCCTCTTTGGAAAGGTGATCCAGCAGAACTTCCTGCCGGCTGATCGGGTGTTCCTGCACAAGCCGGAGAATCACCTGCTGACGTTCTCCCTTGCTTTTTACATCTTCCTTACGGCTGCGCGCCATCGTAAACTCGCCTCCCCTTTATCGTCTGCTGCGAAGCTTCTGGTCAATGGCCTGGAACTGATCTGCTTTTCCGAAGGTGATCAGCTTTACCACCTGATCGGAGAGCCTTACTTCAGCCGTTGCGCCGGCCTTGAGCGGACAGCCAGCTCTGCCATCGCAGCTGATAAACACTTCATCATCGGCCACCTGTCCCACACAGATATTCAGCTTGCGCTCCTGCGCAAACACCATGGCCGGGCTGGCCAGACTGTGCGGGCAGATAGGCGTTACAACAACGCCCTTCGTCTGGGAATCCAGGATCGGCCCGCCCGCCGCCAGCGAATACGCTGTGGAGCCGGTGGGAGTTGCAACGATCACACCGTCCCCACGGTAGTGCTCTACTAAAATATCATCGCAGTAAATGCTGAAATCGATCGCCTGCTGCAGGCGGCCCTTTGTGACCACCACGTCATTCAGGGCGTGGCCCTCCCAGCCATCGTGGCCAAGAACGCGGACATACAGCAGCATCCGGTTGTCTACGCTGAACTCTCCCCGTGCAACAGCGGAGAGCTTGGCTTCCATCTCGCTGACTTCGCAGGTAGCCAGAAAACCACAGCGTCCCAGATTGATGCCCAAGATCGGCTTTGCGTACCGAAGCGAAAGATTTGCCTCATGCAGAATGGTGCCGTCGCCGCCAATGGTCAGGATCACATCTGCCTGCTCAAGGCATTCCTCCAGCGGCAGATAAACCACTCCGGCCGTGCTGCAGCTTGTGCGTGGCTGTTCACACATCAGAACAGCTGCACCATGGTTCATTAGAATCTGCGCCGCGCGCAGTGCGATCTCGTTGGCAGAGGTCTTGCCGGGATTCGGCGAAATATAGATCGTCATGCGGGAAGCTCCTTTTTCTGGTCTGATGGCGGAGCCACTCAGCGGTCCAGCGTGCTGTGGCTTGCCGCCACCACCTGCTCTGCAACGCTGTCGTCCAGCACGGAAGGCTCACCGCTCTTCTGCACGAACATCAGGTATTCAATGTTGCCCTCAGGTCCCTTTACCGGGCTGAAATCCAATCCGCGTACAGCAAAACCGTTTGCAGCAGCATAGCCCATGGCATTGTGCAGCACTTCACGGTGGGTAGCAGGGTCGCGCACCACACCGTTCTTGCCAACCTTTTCGCGTCCAGCTTCAAACTGCGGCTTGACCAGACAAACGCCCATGGCATCCGGCGTTGTGATTGCCTGTGCCACCGGGAAAATATGGTGCAGCGAGATAAACGAGACATCCACACTGAAAAACTCGATCTGCTCGGCAAGATCCTCCGGTTTGACATTGCGGATGTTCGTGCGCTCCATGTTCACAACGCGTTCGTCTGTGCGCAGACTCCATGCAAGCTGTCCATAGCCGACATCCACCGCATAAACCTTGACGGCACCGTTCTGCAGCATGCAATCCGTAAAGCCGCCGGTAGATGCTCCAATGTCCATGCAGACCTTGCCATTGGGTGTAAGCGGGAAACACTTCATAGCTTTTTCCAGCTTCAGGCCGCCGCGGCTGACATAGCCAATGTCGTGCCCGCGCACTTCCACCTTGGCATCTTCCTTGATCATCTCTCCGGCCTTGTCCACCTTTTGCTCATTGACAAAAACGATGCCGGACATGATCAGCGCCTTTGCGCGCTCACGGCTCTGTGTCAGACCATGCTGAACAAGATATTGGTCCAATCGAATCTTCACAGTAAATTTTCTCCTTTCGTCACGGCCATCTGCACGGCCTGTACAAGATGCGCTGCATCCAGACCGGTTGCCTGTTTGATCTGTGCCACACTGGCATGCGGAAGACACGCGTTCCGCACTGCACAATGGATAAAGCGCCCATTCCATCCGTTTTGCTGCAAAGCATATTCCAGATGTTCACCAATGCTTCCGTTTGCAATGCATTCTTCCGCAAACAGGATTATTTTATATTTCGACAGATCAGCGATTATTTTATCTGTAAAGGGATACAGCTTTACAGCCTTTATCACATCACACGCAATACTTTTCTGCTGTAATTCACGTTCTGCCTGCAAAAGGTCGGCCAGTTCGTCGGCGTAACTCACCAGAACGATTGTTGCATCATCCGCTTTGCGCAGGAAATCATAATCTTCGCCGGTGCAGCCAAATTCCGCCAGAGCTGTATCCTGCCCACCGCGGGGATAACGAATTGCCCGTGGACCATGGAAGCGGTCACTCAACAGCTGCTGCAGCCAGTAATTCAGTTCCTGATAATTGGAAGGCGCATACAGCGGCATTCCAAGCTGGCTCAGGAAAGCGGGATCGTAAATGCCCTGATGCGTTTCGCCATCCGCTGGGACAAAACCGGCGCGGTCGATGGCAAAAACTACATTCTCCCGCAGCAGATTTACGTCGTGGATGATCTGATCATAGGAACGCTGCAGGAAGGTGGAATAAATGCATACCACCGGCAGCATGCCCTGACTTGCAAGCCCGGCAGCAAAGGTCACAGCGTGCTGCTCTGCCATACCGACATCAAAAAAACGCTCCGGGTGGCTGTGCGCAAAAAACTGCAGGCCGGTGCCATACTTCATTGCTGCAGTGATGGCGCAGATATTCGGGTTCCGGTCGCCTTCCGTCACAAGAGCATTGCCAAATACCGTCGAGAACGATTCCTTTGGTGCCACCTCCGGGTCGGGCATTCCATCCGGATCAAATGCCGACACGCCGTGATAGTTGCCGGGGTTTACCTCGGCCGGCTGATAGCCCTTGCCCTTTTTTGTGATCACGTGCAGAAAATGTGGTCCTTGCCGGTTGCGGATGGTGCGCAGTGTGCGTTCCAGCTCTTCCACGTTGTGGCCATCCACCGGCCCGATGTACTGGAAGCCCATATCCTCGAACATGGTAGAGTGGTACATTGCCCGACGCAAAAGCGTCTTGCACTCGGTGATGTTTTTTTTCAGTGGAGCGCCCACCAGCGGTACTCCATCCAAAAAGCTGCGCACATTATCCTTGGCATCAAAATAGGCCGTGGTCGTGCGCAAATGAGTCAGATAGCGGGCAAGTGCACCGACATTTTTAGAAATGGACATCTTGTTGTCGTTCAGGATCACAAGAAGGTTGTCCAACTGTTCAATGTTGTTCATGCCCTCGTAGACCATGCCGCCGGTAAAGGCACCATCGCCGATCACCGCGACCACAAGCCCTGCTTCATGATGCAGCTTTTTGGCCCACGCCATGCCGATCGCAAGCGAAAGCGCCGTGTTTCCGTGCCCGGCAATGAATGCATCGTGTTCACTCTCGTTCGGGTTCGGGAAACCGGAGATCCCGTCGAGCTGGCGCAGCTTATCAAACTGTCCGCGCCGACCCGTAAGGATCTTGTGTGTGTAGCACTGGTGACCGACATCAAACACGATTTTGTCCTGTGGTGTATCCAGAACACGGTGCAGCGCAACGGTAAGCTCTACCACGCCAAGGTTTGAGGCAAGGTGGCCGCCCGTCTTGGAAATATTCTCCAGCAGAAACTGGCGGATCTCCGTGCACAGCTGTTTCACCTGCTGTTCATTCAGTTGCTTTAAATCTCTGGGCTGATTGATGCTGTCCAGCAGCAATGCTCCCATAAATCACACGTCCTTCAAATGAAGATTTTCTGTTGCTGCAGTGCGTTCCTGCGTGAAAAAAGAATGTCTCAAGCCAGCGGATACAGGAAGCCGACGGCTGCGCCGACCAGTACGCCTGCCACGACCTGCAGCGGCGTATGGCCGACCATCTCCTTCAGATGCATGTTCTGCAGGAAAGGAGCATTCTTCTCGCTCACTTCGATCCACTGATCGATCATCTGGTTCAGGACCTTGGCCTGCTCGCCAGTCTCATGCCGCACGCCCATGGCATCGTGCATGGTAATGATTGCCACCACGCTTGCCACTGCAAAAATGGCAGAGTCAACGCCCACACAGCGTCCGGTTGCAATGACCATGGCACAGACCGTTGCGCTGTGGGCACTGGGCATACCGCCATCACCCCACATGCGTTCCAACTGGAACTTGCCCAGCAGGATAAAATTGATGATGGTTTTAAGCACCTGCGCCACAAGCCAGCCGAGCAGTGAAACCGTAAGGATCTGATTGAAAGACAGGATGTTATGAATAAGCTGCATAATCTTTTTCCTTTATTCTGTATGGATTATTTTTAGTTTTTACGCACAAGAAGCTGCTGCGCAAGCTGTTCCAGAAACGCAGCTTTTTCGCCAAAATTCCGGTGCAGTTCCGTGCAGGTCTCCTGATTCAGGTCATGTGCAAGCTTCATGGCACCTTCCGCACCATAAAGGGTCACAAAGGTAGTCTTTCCATTTTCGCTGTCGCTGCCAATGGGCTTACCCAGCTGTTCCGGTGTGCTGGTAACATCCAGAACATCGTCCACGATCTGAAAAACAAGGCCCAGACCATAAGCATACTGTTCCAGCGCTCTGCACTGTGCTTCATCTGCTTTGGCCGCAGCCGCACCCATCTGGATGGCTGCATTGATCAGCGCACCCGTTTTATTGCGGTGGATCAGCCGAAGCTGGTCTTCTGTTGCGGCCAACGCTTCGTATTTCAGATCCAGTTCCTGCCCATAGACCATGCCGCGGCTGCCAGCGCCTGCACCCAGTGCCCGCGCTGCCTGTACACAGACAGACGCATCTGCCGGGGCATTGGCGACTGTCTCAAATGCTTCTGTCAGCAGCACATCACCGGCCAGCATGGCAGTTGCTTCGCTAAACGCCTTGTGGCAGGAAGGACGGCCGCGGCGCAGATCATCATTGTCCATGCAGGGCAGGTCATCGTGAATGAGCGAATAGCAGTGCAGCATTTCTACAGCAGCTGCAAACTGCTGTGCCGCCTGCATACTGCCGCCCAGCATATCGCAGACGCTGAGAACAAGAACTGCACGGATCCGTTTGCCGCCGCCCATCAGGCTGTAGCGTGCCGCACGGCACACCTCGGATTCTTCCGGCAGAAAACGGCCGCAGGCCTTTTCCAGCGCGGCCATTGCCTGCGCCAGATAATTCTGATACTGCTCCTGATAGTCCATTAGCTTTCCTCCTGCACTGTGCCCGCAAGCTTTGCGTCGATCTCGTCGATCTGCAGCGATGTTTTTTCCAGTGCAGCATGGCAGTACTCCATCAGAGAAGCGGCCTCTGCATACAGTTTGACCGAATCTGCAAGGGTCGTATCCTCGCTCTGCATCTGTGCAAGGAGCGTATTCAGCCGTTCCATGCCTTCCTCAAAACTTTTGGGTGTTCTCATTGATCTCCTCCACCGCTTCCACCCTGCACTTTGCACGGCGGGAAGCGCTGCGAACATAGATTGTTTTTTCCGGCTGCAGATCATCTGCATTTAAAATAGTGCCGTTGGCTGCTGTGACCATCGTGTAGCCGCGCGCCAGCACCTTGTATGGATCCAGCGAACCAGTAAGTGCTGCCGCATGACCCAGCTGCAATTCTGCAGAATGCAGGCGTTTCTGCATCTGCTGACGGATGGCATCCTGCACCTGCTGCAGCTGACCCTGACTTTTTTGCCAGTTTCGGCGTGCAAGGCCCTGCTCCAACACAAAGTTGTATTGTTCCAGACCATTATAGCATAAATCAAAACGTTTTTGCATATTTTTGCGAATATTTTGCTGCAAATCCAGCAATATCCGTTCCTGCTCTGCCCGATCCGGTACAGCCAGCTCTGCTGCAGCCGAAGGTGTGGGGGCACGGCAGTCTGCCACAAAATCCAGAATGGTATAGTCGATCTCGTGGCCGATTGCGCTGATCAGTGGTTTTTTGCAGCGGTATGCAGCCCGGGCGATCATCTCTGCGTTAAAGACCCACAGGTCTTCCCGGCTGCCGCCTCCGCGTGCAACGATGATCTCGTCCACCTCTTTGCGCTGATCCAGCTTTTTGATGGCATCGGCCACCTGCTGCGCGGCTTCAAACCCCTGCACTGTCACCGGACACAGCAGCAGCCGTACCGATGGCCAGCGCCGTGTGAGCACATTGCGGATATCCTGCAATGCGGCTCCCGTCTTGCTGGTGACAACACCAATGCATTTAGGGAATGCCGGCAGCGGCTTTTTGTGCTCCGGTGCAAACAGGCCCTCCTGCTCCAGTTTCGCCTTGAGCTGTTCCAACGCCAGCTGTGCGGCACCAATGCCACCCGGGAACATATCGTTCACGTACAGCTGAAATGCGCCGTCGCGCTCATAAAGGGTAGCGCGGCAGCGCACGACTACACGCATTCCCTCTTCCGGGCGGAAAGCAAGGCGGCGTGCATCAGTGCGGAACATTACCGCTTTGACGCTGCAGACATCATCCCGCAGAGAAAAATAGCAGTGCCCGCTGCGCGCATTCTGTACAAAATTTACGATCTCGCCGCGCAGGGCAAGGTCAAACAAAGCATCGTTGGCATCCAGCAGCGTTTTTACATAACGGTTGAGTGCTGAAACGGTAATCACTTCAGCCATAATCCGGCCTCCCGCGCTGCCAGGATCGAAACACCGATGGCATTATCGCTGGAATACTGTCCCGGCACAAAGTAGACCTGCGGCAGACGTTTCTGCACCCATGCACGGATGATATCGCTGCTCATCACTCCGCCAGCACATACCACCGGCAGGCCGGGGTATTCCTTCTGCGCAGCTTTGGTCATTTTTACCACTGTATCCGCCACACAGAGCAGGCAGTACTTGCACACATATTCCGGCGTTTTGCCTGCGGCAAGCAGGGCATTGCACTGGTTTTCCAGCCCGGAAAGGCTGCATTGCATCCCCTTCACGCTGGATTTTGGCTTGATCTCCTCAGTGCACTGTGCAGCCAGACGGGAAACCTCGGCACCCGCCGGGAAGCCAAAGCCAAGCCTGACCCCCACACGGTCCACAGCCTGTCCGGCATAAAGGTCTGTGCTGGTGCCAAGCGTTGTGATCCGGCGCACCTGATCGCAGAGCAGCAGGTCCGTGGTGCCGCCGGAAATATGGAACAGCAGAACTTTTTCAACAAACAGCTGTTCCCCCTTAGCTGCAAACAGCGCTGCGGCAGCGTGACCCTGCTGATGGGTCGTCAGCACAAGTGGGATTCCTTTTGCATGTGCAAAGGCCGTTGCAGCATTGACACCTGCAAGAAAGCAAGGCATATAGCTGCCTTCTACCGGGCGGGGCTTTTGCGATACGCCCACAGCATCAATCTGCGTCAGATCAAATTCCTGCGCCAGTTCCTGCATCATCTCCGGCAGCGCGACCGTATGATGAAACAGTGCATCGCTTTGCCGCAGGCCCAGCTGGCCCGCTTTTACCGGCAAAAAGCGCTTCTTTGCGCAAACAACCTCTCCAGCTGTATCAAACACTGCCAGAGAGGTTGCATAGTTGCTTGTATCAATGCCAAGCGTATAACGGCTCACTGTTCGGCCTGCTCCGCATCCAGACCGTGATCCCGGGCCACTGCGCCAAGCAGACCGTTCACGAACTGGTAATCTTCGTCCGCACCATACTTTTTCGTCAGTTCCACCGCCTCGTTGATGGCAACACCGGGCTTATTCTCGCCGCCAAACAGCATCTCGGCAACTGCCAGACGCAGGATGGTCAGGTTGACACGAGGCAGGCGCTCCATGGTCCAGTTGCGCAGATGTGCACGGATCTCATCATCCACCTCGGCAGAATGATCGTAGTATGCGTTCAGCAGATGCTTGCTGAAACCATCCACAGGGTGCTCTTCATCGTTTTCTTCATGGCTGGTAATGGCCTCTGCCAGCGGGATATCACCAAAGGTCTGCGAAAATGCCAGCAAAAATGCATTCTCGCGTGCTTCTCTACGGGGCAAAATATTTTCCATAATGTTCCTCTCGCAGCACGAAGCCTCTCCGGCCAGAGCACAGAGAGGATCGGCTTCCAATTCTGAATTTTATTTTACTTCTCTGCTGCAGTGGTTTCTGCAAGGCCGGCGATCACCAGATTGACGCGGCTCACAGTGACATTGGTCATGTTCTGCACAGCGTTCTTCACGTTTTCCTGCACCTTTTCGGCTACAGCAGGAATGCGTGCGCCAAAGCTCACCATCAGGTTCAGAGTGATGTTTGCGGTACCATCCCGCATTTCCACCACGACCGGAGACTGGATGCTGGATGCTTCCAGCAGATCCTTGAGCTTTTTATTTTGTCTGCCGCAGGAAACCTCGGCAACGCCGTCAATTTCCAATGCTGCGCAGCGTGCGATCTTGCCAATGACTTCGGTGGAGATCTGAAGGCTGCCGCCCCGAAGATCTGTATTCTGAAAATCCATTGTGTTGTCCTCCATTCAAAAGCGGGCACAGCCTGCTTTTTCTTGTTTGAAATGGTCCTGCCTGAAACGATCAATGCCATACGCAGGACAACATCATTCTTTATTGATAGAGTTATTATACCATCAAAGCGGGTGCGATTTCAATACTTGTTTCGGAAAACTCTGCCGCACCTTCTTATTTGACCTCCACCACCGTGATGTTCTGGGCAGTCACAGTGCTTTTGTTCAGCACCACATCCCGGATCTGTGCCACCTGTGCCGCTGTGAGCGGTTCACCGGAGGTCATCACGGTAAGGTCTGCCCGGCCGGACTGCAAAAAGCACAGGCAGTCTGCAAAACCTTTGGCTTTGATCAGCGTTTCGATCTCATTCTCCGCATTCAGATCTTCCAGATTTGCGGTCATCTGGGCGGTATATTCCTTCTTTTCCTCTGCGGAAAGCGACGAGGATTTCATCGTTTTCTTGATGGAATCCATCGCCTCATCGTGGGCCTTCTGTCGCTTAAGCCGAGCCTGCTCAAAAAACTTTGCACCGCTGTCACTGGCAACGCTTACAAGCTGCGCTTCACCATAGTTTTTGTTGGCGCTGGACACCGCTTCGGCCTCTGTGGGCAGCTCATCCAGAACCGTCTGCGCCTGTACCGGGACATCCTCAGCCTCTGCCGCGACCATTGCAGCATTGTCCGGCAGCTCCGTGGGCACATCGCTGCGGGCGTACTGCCAGTTCAAGTATACGGCGATCACCAGTGCGGCAGCCAATGTAACAGCTGTGGCCCTGCGGGTATTTCTGGAAAGTGCTCTCATAAATCGTTCCTCCTTATAAAAGCTACAGGGTCTCAGCCCTTGCGCTGTTCCACACAAATGCGGTTGGATGGCAGATCCAGCAGTGCGCTTACCAGTTCGGTGATCCGGGCAGCAACGCGGATGTCTCCGCCGCCCTCGCACAGCACGGCCACACCGCACACCTGCGGCAGACATACCGTTTCGGTCAGGGCTGAACCATCTTCCAGCAGGACATGGGTCTGCTGGGACTGCATTTCTCCGGACTGTGTATCCAGCGCATAAATGGCTTCTTCCCCAGTCTCCAGCGTGACCATCACGGTCGTTTTGCCCGCACCGCTCATCTGTGAGATCAGATGTTCCAGCCGGTTCTCCAGCTGTGCCTGATATTCCGTGCTGCTCTGGGCAGACTTTGTGTTTTTTGTGCTGCCCGCTGCCGTGTTCTGCGGAAAAAGTTCCGACAGCAGGATCAACAGCATTGCCAGAATGCCTACTGCCGCAGCAAGCCTTGCTCTGCCCTGTTTCCCTTTACATTTCCGGGCAAAATCTTTCACGGAATCTCCGAACGAAATGCCCCCTGCTTGTTTCATTCGGTGCCCTCCTGTACTTCCAGTATCGGTGCCATGCCAAGCTCCTGCTGCAGATATGCCGCGATCCGGCTCTGCTCTGCGGATGTGCACGCCGCCGGGAGGATCACAAGCACCTTTTCTGCCCGAACGGTCTGTTCTGTCCGGGTCAGTGTGATCTCCAGTTTCACCTTTGTACCAAAGCGCCGCTCACACTCTGCGCAAAGATCCGCTTCCAGCCGTTCCTGCGTTCCCTGCAAGAGCGATGTCTCCGTACTCTGGATGCTGACCGCTGCCGGAGCAGCCGCCGCTGCACTTTTCAGTTCCAGCTTCATCTGCGGGGCCAGCCGGAACAGGATCACTAGAATATATAGCCCGGCAACGGCTTTTATGCATCTGCCCGCCCAGCCTGCGCCCGCCAACAGCGTCGTGATCTCCGCACAGATACAGGCAATGCAGAACGCCGATGCCGCCGTCTGAAATGCGTGCATTTCCTATCCGCCTCCCGTCATCATCAGAAGCCCCACGCCTACCGTCAGCAGTTCAAAAAACAGTGCCGTTACTGCTGCCATGCATTTTACCGCTTCGGCCATGCAGTCAAACAGCGCCTGACAGCGCCGGTTCTCCGCAAGGCCGCACAGAAGCCTGCATCCTGCAAGGAATAGCAAATGGAGCAGAAGCTGCAGATACAGTGGCAGAAATTCGGCCCCGATCACGGCAAGTGCCGCAAAACCCAGACTGCTTTTGAGCAGCTGCATTCCGGCAAGAAATGCTTCTGCCGTATCGCTCAGAGCCTGCCCGATCACCGGCACGCCGCCGGTAAGCAGCTGGCCCAACCGCAGTGCAGAACGGTCCAGCTGAACCGTTACCGCTCTTTGCAGCCCTAACAGCACTGCAAAAATCCGCCCAGCCCAGACAAGCCCCCTGCGCAGCAAAGCGCCCATGGCACGGCACGTTTCCGAAAGCCCCTGCTGAGTGCTGATGCAGCACGCCATGCTTACCGCAAGGTAGCTCTGCAGCAGCGGACTGACCACAAGCACCGTACCCTGTGCCAGAAAGCACAGTCCGGTCAGCAGCAGACCGCTTGCCGCTGTGCTGGCATTCACCTCTCCACCGGCAGCGAGCACACCGCTGTACACCGGAAGAAAACCCAGAAGGTAGTTTTTCCACCCCTCCATCCGCTCACAGATCAGCTGTGCAAGGCTGATCAGATCTCCCCACAAAAGAGTGCCGCAGCCCACAGCCGCAGCTAGCTCCAACAAGGCGCTGTCGGCTGCTCCTCCCACCAGAAATGAAAGCACGATCAGCAACAGTAAAAACAGCAGAACATCCGCATAGCAGTGTGCCATCTGCCGGATCATCTCTGCCGGTGATCCCGGCAGGAGCGCGAGCAGAGATTTGAGCGGATCTTTGGCAAAGGACTCTGCGCTTTGCGGAGCTTTTTCCAGATAAGGCTGCCAAAGCTCCTGTCCGGGCAGGCCCTGCAGCTGTGCCGCAGCGGCATCAGGTGCAAAAGCCAGAAAGCATACGGTGCACAATACAAACGCTGCCGCTTTTTGCAGGAATTTTTTTATCATGCGGCAAGCCCCCAGATCTTCTGGCAGATCTCTTCCAGCAGAGGAAATGCTGCCGCCAGAACCAAACATCGGCCCGCAAACCCGGCGCACCATGCCAGAGTATCCGCACCAGCTTCTTCGCACAGGGTCCGCGCGTAATCGGTCAGCAGCAAAATTCCGGCACAGCGCAGCAGGCAGGCAAATGCAGGCCCGTCCACCCGGCGGCTGAAAGCCAGTATATTCCGAAGCAGCTCCTGCATCGCCGCTCCAAGCTGCAGCAGCACAAACAATGCTGCGCCAACGGACAGCAGAAACGCATAGGCCGGTGCATCCTTCCGCAGCAGAAGCTGCGCCGCTGCAAAGACGACCACTGCCCCCAGAATGGAAAAAGATGTACTCATAGTGCAAACAGCGACTTGATGGTAACGAACAGTGCGCTGATCTGCTTGACAAGGATGGAAAGCACTACCACAAGACCCGCAAGGGTCGTCATCATGGCCTGATCCTCCCGGCCGGAACGGATCAGCAGCTGGTTCAGGACGGCCACGATAATACCGATCGCTGCAATTTTGAACACAAGGTCGATCTCCAAGTTTTCGTCCTCCTGCCACTACAAAAGAATCAGTGCTGCCACCGCACCGGCTGCAAGGCCAAGCCTGCACGGTAAGCCTTGCCCGGATGCCGCTTTCTGCTGCGCCTGGTGCAGGAATGCTTCAAAACGGGCAGAGTAATAATCCAGTCGTTCGCATTCCTGTGCCGCTTCGCTTTGGCCAAGGCCGGCAAAGCACTGCTCAAAGCAAAGGCGTTCCGCATCATCAAATCTTTCCGGTGCCGGAATTTCCTGCAGTTTTTGTGCTTCATCGCTTTCCAGCAGCTTCTCCTGCACGAGACACCGCTGCAGCTGTTCCAGATCCAGCCTGCGGTAAGCGATCTCCTGCCGGATGCGCTGCAGCAGCTCCACGGTGCGCTGCAGCTGCAGGATATGCTGCTCTGTTCTGGCCTGAAATGCCGAACCGGTCAGCCACCCGCACAGCAGGAGCAGTGCAGCCGCTGCCCAATGAAAAAGCCGCATCATACCGTGCAGACCTGCCGGACTTTTCCCGGCGTTGTGCAGCCGTGCAGCAGTACAAACACACGCAGCATTCCATGCCGCTGCAGCGCCTGCACCTGCGGCCGCCGGGCGGCTTCTTCCACGCTTGCGGCATGGACGCTTGCAACAAAATCCACCCCGCTGTAAAAGCCCTGTTCCAGCGCTGCAGTTTCGGCAAGCGTGCCCAGCTCGTCCAGCAAAATAACCTGCGGCGAAAGCGTGCGCAGTGCCATCTGCACAGCCCGTTCCTTAGGGATGCCGGATAGCAGATCCAGCGGCGGCATCTTCTCGGAATCACCCGGCGGAAAGATCTCGCAGCGCTCGTCCACCACGCAGGCTCGCCGCTGCATCCCGGCCAGTTCTCGTGCGATCTGACGCAGCAGCGTCGTCTTGCCGCTGTCCGGCTCGCCGACCAAAAGCATCCCAATAAAATGCTTTTTCAGTTGCACCAGAAGTTCGTCCGGCAGCTGTACCGGAACCGCCCTTGCAATGCGCAGGTTCAACCCCTGCACCTGCTGCAGAACCGTCTGGCCGTCGCGATCCACATAGCGTCCTGCCACACCCACCCGGCAGCCGGAGGGCGTGGTCAGAAATCCATGTGCAAGCTCCGTCTGGTGTGCATGTACCGCGCCGCCGCACAGGGTATGAAAGATCTCTTCGATCTGAAGCTGATCCAATACACACTCCCTCAGCTGCAGCGGGCACTCCTGCAGGTCCTGCAGCGGGAGCTGCCGACCCGACAGTGTAACAAAAACACCACAGCCTGTCCGGAACCGAAGTTCATGGATCTGCGCTGCCGTCTGTGCTGGCAGCTGTCCCAATGGCCCGGCCAGCCATGAGGGAAGCAGGCGTATCGCCCGATAATACTCATCCACACTGTCCTCTCCTTTTTCAGGCTCATTGCCTGCTATGAGTATATGCCTGTCCCTGCCGGATAGAACCTGCGGACATAAAAATATCCCCGCAGCACAAAACTGCGGGGATATCCATTGGAGCGGTTTTATCAGGTGTTTTCGTCGCTGATCATTGCCAGAAATTCTGCCTCGGTCAGCACCGGGATGCCAAGCGCCTGCGCCTTGGTCAGTTTGGAGCCTGCTGCCGTGCCTGCCACAACATAGGCCGTTTTCTTTGAAACAGAACCGCTGGCCTTGCCACCGTTTTTCACGATCAGTGCTTCCGCCTCATTGCGGGAAAGAGTTTCCAGCGTGCCGGTGACCACCAGCGTTTTCCCTGCCAGCTTATCGCCCTTCGGTTCGCCCTTCCACTGCATATTCAATCCGGCATCGGCCAGACGATGGACAAGGTCGGTCGTTCCCTCTTTTGCAAAGAATTCCACGACGCTCTGCGCCATTACGCCGCCAAACCCATCGATCTCGCTGATCTGCTCTGCACTTGCTTCCCGGACAGCCTGCAGCGTACCGAAATGCTCTGCCAGCAGGGCTGCAGCTTTATCGCCAATGTTGCGGATGCCAAATCCGAACAGGAGCTTATCCAGATTGTTCTGCTTGGAAGCCTCGATGGCGTTCAGCAGGTTATCGGCGCTCTTTTCCTTGAACTTATCCAGCGTCAGAAGCTGTTCCCGTGTCAGCGTGTAGATATCCGCTGCGGAGTGCACCATGTCCTTCTCCACCAGCTGGGTGGCAACTGCTGTGCCAAGGCCCTCGATATCCATTGCATCACGGGAAGCAAAATGGATGATATTGCGCAGTGCCTGTGCCGGGCACTCGGGGTTAACACAGCGCAGAGCTGCTTCATCCTCCAGATGAACGACTGGCGCACCGCAGGAGGGGCAGACCGTGGGCATCTCATAGGGCTGTGCATCCTCTGCGTGATTGGTAACACCGATCACTTCCGGGATGATATCGCCCGCCTTGCGCACCTGAATGGTATCGCCGATGCAAAGGCCGAACTGATGGATAAAATCCTCATTGTGCAGGGTCGCGCGGGCAACGGTAGTACCCGCCAGAAAGACAGAGTCAAAGCAGGCCGTCGGGGTAAGAACACCGGTGCGGCCAACTGCGACCTCAATGCTGCGCAGCGTTGTCTCCTTTACCTCTGGCGGATACTTAAACGCAATTGCCCAGCGTGGGAATTTGTTGGTGGAACCCATCAAATCGCGCTGTGCAAAATCGTTCACCTTGATCACTGCACCATCCATATCAAAATCCAGTTTGGCACGGTTCTGACCGATCTGCTCGATCTCGGCAATGGCCTGCTCAATGTCATGCACGATATGATAGCGCGGCGAGACCGGCAGGCCAAGGCTCTTGAGGTAATCCAGACTTTCAGCATGCTTGGTAAGCGTTTTGCCGCGGATCTGCTGCACATTGAAAACAAAGATAGAAAGGCCCCGGCTTCCTGTGATCTTTGCATCCTTCTGGCGCAGCGAACCGGCAGCCGCATTGCGCGGATTTTTAAAGGGCGCTGCGCCCTGCAGCTCCTGCTCTGCACACAGCTTCTGGAACGCGCCATGCGGCATATATATCTCACCGCGCACTTCCAGAAATTCCGGTGCATCCTTCAACTTTTTGGGAATGCTGCGAATGGCGCGGACATTGGCGGTCACGTCCTCGCCCACCACGCCATCGCCGCGGGTAGAGGCACGAACCAGCTCACCGTTTTCGTATTCCAGACTGCAGGAAAGGCCATCGATCTTGATCTCCACCACATACTCCGGCTCTATGCCGGCTTCCCGCACGCGGCGGTCAAAATCCCGCAGCTCATCATACGAAAATGCATCCAGCAGGCTTTCCATTTTTACCGCATGGATCACCTTTGGCAGCTTGCTGCTGGCCGTGCCGCCTACCTTCTGGGTAGGCGATGATGCCGTGACCAGCTGCGGAAACTGCGCTTCCAATTCTTTCAGTTCCCGGGTCAGAGCATCATACTCAAAATCTTCAAGCTCCGGGGCATCCTGGTCATAGTAAAGCCGATTGTTTTTCTCGATCACAGCGCGCAATTCTTCCACGCGCTTTTTTGCCTGTTCCAACTCCAAAAGTTCCACTCTCCCGCTATCCGGTTTCTCCCGCGCTGCCGTCCGGCACTACCGCCTGAAAATGCATCGCAGAAAACTATTTTGATTATAACACATCCAGCCGCGCTCTGCAAAGAGAAAGCGGATACAATTTGTATAAGTGCTTTGAAATCCGCATGTGTAATCGTTTTCAACCATCGCTGCGGATTGATTTAAAATCAACACGTGAAGATACTCTTTGTTTATTCTTTTAATAAAGCAACGTATTATCGTGTGATTTCTCCACATCCATGACGAGTGAATCGTCCTGTGGTATCGTTAAGTCGCCAGCCAAAACACACACAGAAAGGGCAACGCATTCGTCGTGAATGCTTTAGGCCTTTGCCCCCCGGCATCGTCCTCATGATGGTCGTGTTCAGTTCGTCACCACGGCAAAGAAAGCCGGTGTGGATGAGCATGTCATTAAAAAGATTGTCGGCCACTGTATTGATGATGTTGCCGAAAAGTCGTATACTAAAAGAGGCATTGAGTGGATTCGTCATTTCATGCAATGCATCGTACCATCCTAGATTTTGTACTATTATTTTAGGAGAAAAGCTGTTCCGATTTGTGAATTAAGTATCATACCGTTTCAAGAGGAGATCAAGCTGCCATGGATTGGGAAACATTAAGATCAAGCTGTCTTGCCTGCACCCGCTGCGAGCTGTGCAAGACCCGCACCAATGTGGTGTTCGGTCAGGGTGTGGAAGATGCCGAAGTTCTGTTTGTGGGCGAAGGCCCCGGCCAGAATGAGGATGAGCAGGGTCTGCCCTTTGTGGGGCGCAGCGGCCAGCTGCTGGACAAATATCTGTTTGCCATCGACCTTGACCGCACGAAGAACTGCTATATTGCAAACATCGTCAAGTGCCGCCCGCCGCAGAACCGTGACCCCCAGCCTGCTGAGAGCGAAGCCTGTATGCCCTGGCTGCGGGAGCAGTTCCGCCTGCTGAAGCCAAAGATCGTGGTCTGCCTTGGCCGCATTGCCGCCCAGCGGATGATCCGAAAGGATTTCTCCGTGACCAAGGAGCATGGCCAGCTGTACGAAAAGGGCGGCATCCTGTTCATGGGTACCTTCCACCCTGCCGCTCTGCTGCGCAGCCCGCAGAACAAGCCTGCAGCCTTTGCTGATTTTACTGCCCTGCGGGACAACATTGAAACGGTGTGCAAACATACCTATCATAAAGACTGAATCATTCCCGCTGCAAGAACCAAACACCTTCCTTTTGCATACTCTAAAACAAAAAGAGAGGTGTTCGATTATGGAAACTGCACGACATGATTCCATTGATTTCTTTCTGGGTGCTACAACGCCTGCCGGTTTCAAGGGCTATTTTGAACCGCTGCGCCACGAACCCGGTATGCAGATGTACCTGATCAAAAGCGGGCCGGGCTGCGGCAAATCCACCCTGATGAAGCGGCTTGCCCGTGCTGCCGAACAGCGCGGCGAACTGACGCAGCGCATCCACTGTGCCAGCGACCCGGACAGTCTGGACGGCGTGATCCTGCCCGGGCAGCACAGGGCCATCGTGGATGCCACTGCGCCCCATGTGGTGGAGCCGGATGCTCCCGGTGCGGACGAAGTGGTGGTGAGTTTGTACCACACCATCGATGCAGAAAAGCTGCACCAGTGCACCGATGAGGTCAAGGCGCTGTTTGCCCGCAACGCCCTGCTGCGCAGCCGCGCTGCACGATATATTGCATCGGCAGGCAGCCTTTTGCTGGACAGCCGCCGCGCCGAAGCCTGCAGCGCCAATTTCGACAAGGTGCGCCGTTATGTCAAACGGCTGTGCACCCGGGTGATGCCGCGCACGGAAGGCATTGGCAGCGAAGAGCTGCGCCTGCTTTCCGCCGTCACCCCCAAGGGTGAAATGTTTTATCAGGGCACTGCACAGGCATTGGCGGATAAGTTTATCGTGTTCCGGGATGACTACGGCGCGGTGTCCCGCCTGCTGCTGGAACTAATCCGCGCCGAAGCCCTGACGCGGGGCTACCACATTATTACCTGTCCATGCGCCATGCACCCGGAGGATAAGATCGACCATATCCTGATCCCGGAGCTGAAGCTTGCCTTCCTGACGGATAATCGCTGGCATCCGGTGCATCTGCCCAGTGTGCAGGCTGTGCGGTGCACCCGCTTCCTTGACAGGGAAAATCTGGCAGCGTACCGGGCACGGCTGCGCTTTAACGAGCGTGCTGCCGCCGAACTGCTGGAACAGGCCAGTGCCCTGATGGCACAGGCCAAGAGCTGCCACGATGAGTTGGAGACCTATTACCGTGCAGCGGTGGATTTTGGCAAAGTGGATGAAGCGGCAGCAGAATGCATGGAGATGTTCGGCCTGAAATAATCAGTTTACGTCGACGAACCGGGAGTTTCTCTGAAGACCGTCCGCTGGGGTGGGACCCTGTTGCCGTGAGGCAATAGGGCGGGCGATGGAATGGCCCGAATCGTGTCTGAAGAGGAATTACCGGTTCGTCAGTGTATCCCAAAAGCGGAGGTGAAATGCTTTGGCAACGGTTCATCTGCCCATCCGGCAGCTGGTGGAATTTCTGCTGCGGACCGGCAGCATTGACAGCCGGTTTACGGGGTTTGACCGCGCACTGGAAGGTGCCCACATCCACCGCAAATTGCAAAAAGCTGCCGGAGACGGCTATCAGGCTGAGGTATTTCTCTCCGTAGAGCGGCAGGCAGAGGACATCACTTTTACCCTTGAGGGCCGGGCTGATGGCATTTTTACCGACGAGACTGGCACGGTAGTCATTGATGAGATCAAGACCACCGCTGTGCCGCCGGAAGAGATCACTGAGGATATGAACCCCTGCCACTGGGCACAGGGCATGGTGTACGGTGCCATTTATGCCGCACAGCAAAGCCTGCCGGAACTGAACGTCCGGCTGACTTATTATCAGATAGACACCGATCAGATCATCCGCTTTATCCGCCGCTTTACACAGCAGGAGCTGGATGAATTTCTTGACAAATTATTGTGCCAGTATGCTCCGTGGGCACAGCGCCGGATAGAGTGGGATGTAAAGCGTACTCAGAGCCTTGCGGCACTGCAGTTCCCGTTTGCGCAGTACCGGCCCGGACAGCGGGCTATGGCGGGCGAGATCTACCGCGCCTGCCGCGCTGGCAAGACCGCCGACTGCAAGGGCGGTACGCGGCTGTTCTGTCAGGCTCCTACCGGCATTGGCAAGACCATGAGCGCGCTTTTCCCCGCGCTGAAAGCCATGGGCGAAGGCAACGGAGAAAAGCTGTTCTATCTCACGGCCCGCAACACGACCCAGACTGCCGCCGAGGATGCCTTGACCCGGCTGCATACGGCCCAGCCAGAGCTTGCCCTGCGCAGTGTGACGTTGACCGCCAAGGAAAAGGTCTGCCTGCATCCGGACGCAGAGGGACATCCCGCCTGCCTGCCGGAGCTTTGTCCCTACGCCAACGGCTACTACGACCGCATCAAGGATGCACTGACAGCTCTGCTGGACGGTACCGGCAGCTTTGACCGCGCAGCGCTGGCCGGGGCGGCAAAGCGTTTTTCGGTGTGTCCCTTTGAACTGGGGCTAGACCTGAGCGAGTGGTGCGATGTGGTCATTGGGGATTACAATTACCTGTTCGATCCGGTGGTGCACCTGAAGCGGTTCTTTGATTCTTCCGGCGAATGGTTGTTTTTGGTCGATGAAGCACATAATCTGCCCGACAGAGCCAGAGCAATGTATTCTGCACGCTTTTGTAAAAGCAGCCTGACCGAGGCAAAACGCGCATTGGGCAAGGGCAAAAGTGCTTTAAAGACCGCTCTGACCAAAGCAGACAAAGCCCTGCTGGAAGCCCGGAAAGCCTGCATACAGCTTGCACCCCGGCACAGCAGCCAGACCGATGCCGCAGACCCGGCACAGACCAGTCTTTTGCCTGAAAACACTGCCCCCGCACTGGAACTGCCCGAACCGCTGTATGCACAGGACAGTACTGTATTTTTGCAGGAGCCGCCCTCTGCCCTGCTCAGTCCGCTGCGGGCCGTACAGGCACCTTTGCAGGATTGGCTGGAAGCGAACCCGGATGCCGAAGTACATGCACAGTTGCTGGAGCTTTATTTTGCTGTACAGGACATCACCCGTGCCGCCGAACGATACGACAGCCACTTTGTCACTCAGCTTACCGCGCGCGGCAGAGAGCTTGAATTGCAGCTGCTGTGTCTGGACCCGGCACCTTTTGTGGATGCCAGCCTTGCCGCAGGGCGCAGCGCAGCGCTGTTCAGTGCAACACTGGCTCCGCCCTCGTTCTACCGCAGTGTTCTGGGCTGCAGCGATGCACGTGCCGTCGCACTGGACAGTCCCTTCCCGGCTGAAAATCTGGGGCTGTATTGCCTGCCGAATATTTCTACCCGCTACCGCGACCGCGAAGCCAGCGTGCAGGCAGTTTCGGATGCACTGGCCCAGCTGGTGCAGGCCAGAACAGGAAACTACTTTGCCTTTTTCCCAAGCTACGCATATCTGCGGCAGGTACACGAAGATTTTGCAGCACGTTACCCGGGCATTCGCACCCTTGTGCAGGAAAGCCGTCTGGATGATGCCGCTCGGGCTGAATTTCTGGCTCAGTTTGTGCCGGACCCGGCCGAAACGCTTCTGGGTTTTGGCGTGATGGGCGGCATCTTTGGTGAGGGAGTTGATCTTGCAGGCAGCCGCCTGATCGGGTGCGCCATTGTGGGTGTGGGCCTGCCGCAGGTAAATCCGCAGCAGGAAATGCTGCGCCGTTATTATGACGCACAGAACGGCTTTGGATTTGATTATGCCTACCGCTATCCCGGCATGAACAAGGTACTGCAGGCCGCAGGGCGCGTGATCCGCACGCCGGAAGACAGAGGTGCGGTGCTTTTGCTGGACGACCGGTTTGCCCAGCAGGAATACATCCGGCTGTTCCCTCCTCACTGGCGGCATATCCGCTATCTGCGCAGCTGCGAAGAACTGGCCGCTGTCCTGCAGGACTTCTGGAATAAATGAGACCCAAACAAAAAGGCACTGCCGCACCCAAAACAGGAGCGGCAGTGCCTTTGCTTCTTTTTTGTTTTATTTTGCTGCTTTCCGGTTCTGCTGCAGGCTATCCCACGAGGGCATTTCATTGCGCAGCTTTTCCCACATGGGCATTGCCGTGCCGGTCTGCCTGCGCAGAGCATCGAACGCTTCGTCCAGATACTTCATTTCGGACACTGCGTGCATGGCGTGATCCGAAACGCACAATCTGCCCAGCGGTGTTTTTGTCATGGTAAACACCATCGCTTCCATCTTACGGCGGGCCGATGTGCCGGGCTGGAAATTATCGGTGTTGTTGGCATCGTTCACCGGGATGCCCGCATCCTTGAGCATCAGGCAGGCTTCATAGGCGGCATCCAGAATGGCGCCGCGCTGCTGCTTGGTGGCCCGGTGCAGATCGCCGTTGCAGGCATAGCACACATAGCACGCCGGCAGAACGAATGCAATGTGGCACTTGAGCCATTCATCCATATCGCCATAGAAGGTCAGCTTGTATTTTGCACCGTCAAAGGCGGTCTTGAGCCGGGTTCGGAAGGTGCCAGAAAGCGGAGTTGTGGCACCGCCCACCGTCATGCCAGCATTGGCGTACACACTGACCACATGGTCGTGTTCACGGCGGCCTGCCGTGCCCTGAAAGCCGAATGCGATCTTATCCGCCGGGCGCTGCATGAATTCCAGCACCTGCTTTGCCTGCGGGTTGTTGCCCACAAACACAAAATACTGGCTCTTGTTGGCCTTGAGCACAGGAAGCACATCCGGCAGCTGGCCCGCCTGCACGACCACAAAGACGAGATCATAATAATCATCCGGGGCAAGAGCGTCCACGGTTTTGATCCGTTCCGTTGTGGTCTTGCGCTGCACCCAGTGGCGGATGACCAAACCCTTCTGGTCGATCATTTCCTTCCACTCTCCGCGTGCAAGAAGCGTGACAACGTTCTTTTTGTTCTGCATCAGCACATGGGCCAGCTCGCAGCCCAAAACGCCTGCACCGTAAACCAGAATCCTCATCCAGATACGCCTCCCTTATGTGTGTTAAGGTTTGCTTACTTTTTCAAAAACGAGAAAAAGCCTTTTTTCTCGTAAGGTGCACTGCTTACGCCCTTGACCTCATAGCCGGTTGCATTGATGGCATCCCGCAGCTTCTGCTCGTCCAGCGGCTGTTCCGAGTGGATCACCGTCTGGGCTTTTGCCTGCGAGGACGACACCCTTTTTACCTCCGGGAAGGCCTTGCGCACGGCTTCGTTGACATGGCTCTCGCACATGCCGCACATCATACCATCTACTTTTACGATCGTTTCAATCATTTTATTCCCCTCCAGATCTTCTGCGCGCATCGGCCCGTTGACGCGGAATCCGTTAGGAAACACTAACCGTAGTTTCAAACAAAACGCCGTCGGGAACTGCCCGGCAGCGGTGCGGAGCGGTTCCCTGTTCTGTGGTGGGTCTGCTCAGAAAATGCACGCATGATTTCTTGTCTTCATCATATCACACCAGTGGGCTAAATGCAAGATGAAAAATACCCCATCCCGGTTTTTGCGCTTTTCACTCATGCACCCGGTATCCTGCTTCCGTGGTCAGTATTCAATGCCCTTCCGGGCGGAAATTCCCCTCTGGTAAGGGTGGCGGTGGCACTTCATCTCCGTGGCATAGTCGGCGGCATCCAGCATCCACTGCGGCGCAGCATGGGCAGTAAGCACACATTCCTGCTCTGCCGGGCGTTCCAGCACAGCCTTTTGCAACAGGGCTTTATCCACCATATCCAGTTCCCATGCGCTGCCTGCTTCGTCCAAAATCAGCAGGTCGGCAGGGTCGGCCATGGCAGCTGTGAGGTTCGCATTCTGCAGCTGGCGGGTGACTTCCTTTTCCGCTTCGTTCATCTGGAACACGAATTTCTGCCCCGCCTTGCCGCGGTACACCTTTGCACCCAGCTGTTCCAGCAGCGGCACCTCGCCGCTTTTGCCGCCTTTGAGGAACTGCAGGATCACCACCCGCTTTCCGCTGCCCATGGCCCGCAAAGCAAGGCCCATGGCAGCGGTGGTCTTGCCCTTGCCATCACCGTAATAGAGATGTAACAGCCCTGTACGCTTCATGGTCATTTCTCCTTTTGTCTTTGCGTTTATGGTAACACAAACCCAGCAAAAAAGGAAGAGGAAGCACCCGAAGGCGCTTCCTCTTTCAAGCAATGCGATATTTACTGATACAGAGGGAAATCCCGGGTCAGCTTCAGCACACGGTCACTGATCTCGTCCTTCTTCTCGTCGTAGTGCCAGATGCAATCGGCGATGCAGTCGGCGATCACCTTCATCTCGGCCACGCCCATGCCGCGGGTGGTAACAGCCGGGGTGCCCAGACGCACGCCAGAAGTCACGAACGGGCTGCGGGTCTCGCCGGGGACAGTGTTCTTATTGGCGGTGATGTGCACGCTGTCCAGACGTGCTTCCAGCTCCTTGCCGGTGCACTCCTCGTCACGCAGGTCGATCAGCATGAGGTGGTTGTCGGTGCCGCCGGATACCAGCTTGACACCGCGTGCCTGCAGCTCTGCTGCCAGAGCCTGTGCATTCTCCACAATCTTGCGGGCATATTCCTTGAACTCCGGCTTCAGTGCTTCACCAAAGCAGACAGCTTTTGCGGCGATCACATGCTCCAGCGGGCCGCCCTGGGTGCCGGGGAACACGGCAGAATTGATGCGCTTTGCAAGAATGGGATTGTTGGTCAGGATCAGACCGCCGCGGGGGCCGCGCAGGGTCTTGTGGGTGGTGGTGGTAACAACATCAGCATACGGCACAGGGCTCTGGTGATAGCCGCCTGCCACCAGACCGGCAATGTGGGCCATATCCACCATCAGATATGCACCATAGCCGTGGGCAATCTCAGCGATCTTCTCAAAATCGATGGCACGGGGATATGCAGACGCACCGGCCACGATCAGCTTGGGGCGCACCTTCTTAACCTGCTTTTCCAGCTCAGCATAGTCGATCACGCCGTCGGCATTGACACCGTAAGAGACAAAGTTATAGTTCTTGCCGGACATGTTCACCGGAGAACCGTGGGTCAGATGGCCGCCCTGAGACAGGTCCATGCCCATGACAGTATCGCCCAGATCCAGCAGAGCAAAATAAACTGCTAGATTGGCCTGTGCACCGGAGTGGGGCTGAACATTGGCATATTTCGCGCCGAACAGCTTGCAGGCACGCTCGATGGCAATGTTCTCCACCTCGTCCACATAGACACAGCCGCCATAGTAGCGCTTGCCGGGCAGGCCCTCGGCGTACTTGTTGGTCAGGATGCTGCCCATTGCGGCCATGACGGCGGGAGAGACGATATTCTCACTGGCGATCAGTTCAATGTTCTGGCGCTGACGGTTCAGCTCGCGATCCATGGCTGCGGCCAACTCCGGATCAACGGTATTGACCAGACCGATGGTGTCCATCATTTCATTGTACATAATATTCTACCCCTCTCAATTTCCGGAGAAAGCCCCGGATCTGTGGATCTCTTCAAGCCACCCTGCTCCGCGCACGAACCGAATTGCTTTCTTTTATCATAGCAGAAAGCTGTAGAATCTTCAACTTCCATTTTGCCAAAAGGCTTGCTTTTTTCGTCTGAAGTGTTTATTATACTTGTATAAAAATGCAGTGTCGTTTTTGTATATTTTTCAAGTCAGTCAACCTTCAGATGAAGCGAGGTGTTCTCTGGTGACGGTCAGTGAAGCAAAGCAGACCCAGCGCAAAGCGGGCCGTGCCGCACGCAAGGCTCTCGGCCCGGAAGAACGCAAGGCTGCAAATGCCGCTTTGTGCGCATTCCTCTGGCAGCTGGCTGCCGTGCAGAATGCGCAGACCATCCTGCTATACGCAGCGTTTGGTTCCGAAGCCGACCTTTCTGCCCTTGCGGAAAAGGCGCAGGCGCAAGGCAAAACGCTGGCCTATCCGGTGTGCGGCGAGGCGTATTCCCTTACAGCCGCTGTGCCCGGCCCGGACGGCTGGGAGATGGGACAGTACGGCATCCGCACCCCCATCCTGAGCCGGTCGGAGATTCTGCTGCCGGAAGCGCTGGATCTGGTCCTTGTGCCCTGCACGGCTTTTGATGCAGACTGCTTCCGGGTCGGCATGGGCAAGGGCTATTACGACCGGTATCTTCCCCGCTGCAAAAACGCGGTGAAGATCGGCATTGCATTTGAGGCACAGCGGGTGGAACATGCTGCCGTAGACGAGCACGACCAGCGGCTGGATGCCTATGTAACAGAGAGGGGTATTTACAAATGGAAATGACTAAGCTGAGCTGTGAGAAATTTCTCGCAGAGCTGGCCAGCAAAGCACCCACGCCGGGCGGCGGCGGAACGGCGGCGCTGGTGGGTGCTGCCGGTGTAGCGCTGGGCAATATGGTGGGCAACCTGACCACCGGCAAAAAGAAATATGCCGCCGTGGAAGCAGACATTCAGGCCCTGAACACAAAGGCCGATGCCCTGCGCAAAGAGCTGGAGGTGCTGGTGCAGGCCGATGCCGATGCCTTTGCGCCGCTGGCTGCGGCCTACGGCCTGCCCAAGGACACACCAGAGCAGGCTGCACACAAAGCCGCCGTGCTGGAAAAGGCGCTGGATGCCGCCTGTGCCGTGCCACTTGAGATTATGGAAAAGTGCGCCGAGGGCATTGCTCTGGTGGAAGAATACGCCGCCAAAGGCAGCGTGATGGCCGTCTCGGACGCAGGCTGTGCAGCCGCTCTGTGCAAGGCAGCCTTGCAGGCCGCAAGCCTGAATGTGTTCATCAACACAAAGCTGATGGCAGACCGTGAGCGCGCTGCTGCGTTGGACGCAAAAACAGACAAACTGCTGGATGAATTTGTGTCGCGGGCAGACGCTGTTTTTGCATCCGTGACGAACAAATTGCGGAATAAGTGAGGAAAAATATTATGGCAACGATTTTGAAGGGCGCACCCGTTGTAGCCGCTATGAACGAACGCAATGCGGCGCTGTGTGAGCAGCTCAAGGCAAAAGGCATCACTCCCACGCTGGCCGTGGTGCGTGTGGGTGAGCGGGAGGACGACCTCTCCTACGAGCGCGGCGTGATCGCCCGCTGCGGCAAGGTGGGTGTGGAGGTAAAGCAGTTTCTTCTGCCCGCCGATGCTTCGCAGGACGATCTGCTGAAGGTGATCGCCGAGGTGAACGCAGAGGATACCATCCACGGATGCCTGCTGTTCCGTCCGCTGCCCAAGCAGTTCAATGACCGCACTGTGCGTGCGGCGCTGGCTCCGGAAAAGGACATTGACGGCATCACGGACGATTCTCTGGCCGGTGTGTTCACTAATACCGATCTCGGCTATGCTCCCTGCACCGCGCAGGCCTGCCTTGAGATCCTGAAGTATTACAACATTCCGCTTTCCGGCAGGCGCGCTGTCGTAGTGGGCCGCAGCCTTGTGGTAGGCAAGCCCGCAGCCATGATGCTGGACCGCGAGAACGCCACCGTGACCATCTGCAATTCCCGCACGCAGAACCTGCCCGCCATCTGCAAGGAAGCAGATGTGGTAGTAGTGGCCATGGGCAAGATGGGTGCCGTGGGTGCCGACTGCCTGCGTGAGAGCCAGACCGTGGTAGACGTGGGCATCCATGTGAACGAAAAGGGCAAGCTGTGCGGTGACGTAAAGTTCAGCGAAGCAGAGCCGGTAGTGGATGCCATCACGCCGGTACCCGGCGGTGTGGGCACTGTGACCACCTCGGTGCTGGTGGGCCATGTCGTGCAGGCTGCAGCAAAAAAGGCCGGGCTGTAACGAATGATAGAACTATAAAAGACGCTTGATACGCTGCTGTATGCTTCCCTGCCGGGAAAACATATTCAGACAAGACCAAGCGTCTTTTTTGATTGCTATATTTTAGCCGCGGACAATGAGCAGCAGCAAAGCCGAAGCCACACACTGCATGATCAGCCAGCGGGCCACCACCTGCTCGTCGCTCCAGCCCTTATTCTTGCGGGCGTGGTCGTGCAAAGGGGTGCGGGTGTTCTTGAGGATGGAAATGTGCAAAAAGCGCTTCAGGCTGATCTTCAGGATGCCCAGACTGCCATCCACGATGAACACGATGGCTGCCAGCAGGAAGGCAAACGGATGGCCGCATTTGAGGGACAGCATTGCGATAAAGAAGCCCATTGCGCGGCTGCCGGCATCGCCCATCAGCAGGCTGGACGGCTTTGCGTTGGACCACAGATAGGCCAGCAGCGCGCCCATGAACACAACGCCTGCGGTGCCGTACTCGGCCAGCTCTGTTTTATAGGCCAGCAGGTAGGTTCCGATGGTCACCACTGCAACACTTGCCGAAAGGCCGTCCACGCCGTCGGTGCAGTTGACCACATTGATGCTGGTCCAGATCAGAATAACGATCAGCAGCAGGTACACAGCATACGGCAGAGTGAAACTCCACTGCAGGAAATTCACACCGCAGCCGTTGAAGTTGAGGTAGGTCACACCTGCAACAATGGCAATGGCAAAATCAATGATACCCTTTTTATACTCGTTCCATGCAGTTTCAGCAGCATCATCAAAGTAGCCGGACAGCATGGATGCAATGAGCAGGATGGTGTAGATGACGTATTCCACCTTGAACGGCAGGAATGCCAGCGATACCAGTGCGATGCACAGCACGAAGATCAGGCCGGAACCACGGGCCTTACCCTTGGAAAGCGCACCGTTCACCGCAAACTCGCGGCCATGGTCGTGCGGAAGCTTATCGTGAAAAACGGAGTCCATCAAAGCCGTAAGGGCAAACGCCAGCAGGAATGCCAGAGCATCGACACCGCGCTGTCCTACGACCGAAAGCAGTGATTCGATCATATTCAAAGTTCCTCTTTCTTTTATGTTTGTGAGAGAAGTGTATCACGCTATCCATAAAAAATCAATCATTCCCGGAGAAAAATCCATGTTTGATTGACTTTCTGCAACACCGCACTTATAATAGTATATCAGTCTGTCGAAAAAGTTATTGTTTCTATAAAAGGAGAACTCATGTCCATCTCTCTTGAGCAGCTTTCGGCGCAGATGCGCCGGGGTGAACAGGTGCCGCTGCGGCACACCATGCAGGTGGTGCTCACACTGAGCATCCCATCCATCCTGCAGCAGATCGTGGTAACTGCGGTGGAGTACATCGACGCAGCCATGGTGGGGCATATCGGTGCATCTGCTACGGCATCCATTGGCATCGTCAGTTCCAGCACGTGGCTCATGCATGGAATGCTGGCCGGTCTATATATGTCCTTTGCCATTCAGGTGGCACAGTATCTGGGTGCAGACCGGCAGGACGATGCACGCGGTGTATTGCGCCAATCTATGATCTTCAACCTTGTGGTGGGCCTTGCAGCTGCGGCCTTCGGCATTGGCATCAGCCGTTTTCTGCCCGGATGGCTGGGCGCCGACCCTTCCCTGCAGGCGGATGCTTCGGCCTACTTTGCCATCTGGTCGGCTTCCCTGCCCTTTTTGATGATCATGGGAACCTACTCTTCCATGCTGCGTTCCTCCGGCGATGCCCTGACACCGGGCCTTATCAGCGTGCTGACCTGCGTGCTGGATGTGATCTTTAACTTCTGCCTTATCAATCCCACCCGTGAGATGGTGGTGTTTGGCCGCACAATGACCGTCTGGGGCCTTGGCTGGGGGGTACCGGGCGCAGCACTGGGCACCGCCCTTGCTACCGCTATCAGCGGTGTGCTGACCCTTGCCATCCTGCTGCTGCGGGACGGCCCGCTGTGCATCCGCAAGCCCGGCTCCTGGCACATTACCAAAGCCTGCCTGCAGAACCTGTGGAAGGTAGGCGCACCGCTGGCCGCAGAGCGTGCAGTTCTTTCCTCGGCGCAGGTGCTGCTCATCCGCATCGTATCCGGCCTTGGCACCACCGCCATTGCTGCCAACAGTCTGGGTGTGAGCGCCGAAAGCCTGTGCTACATGGCAGGCTATGGCATTCAGGATGCATCCCTTGCACTGGTGGGGCAGGCCGTGGGCGCAAACCGTCGGGATATGGCAAAAAACTTTGCCTGGCTATGCACCGGCATGGGCATAGGCATCATGGCGCTGACCGGTGTTGGCATGTACATTTTTGCGCCAAACCTGATGGGTATTTTCACCGCAGATGCGGCAGTTATTGCGCTGGGCGCACAGGTGCTGCGCATTGAAGCACTGGCCGAACCGATGTTCGGTGCCAGTATCGTTGCCAGCGGTGCCATGCAGGGTGCCGGAGACAGCACGGGATGCTTTGTGCTGAACCTTGTCAGCATGTGGGGCATCCGGCTCACGCTGGCTTCCCTGCTGGCTCCGCATTTTGGGCTGGTGGGCGTATGGATGGCCATGAGCTTTGAGCTGACCATGCGCGGTGTGCTGTTCCTTGTGCGGCTGGTACGCGGCAGATGGCTGGACAAAGGGGCATTAGCCTGATCGACCGCTGGCGGATATATTTTCCTCTAAATAGCAGCTCCCCGGCCGGGAACCGCACTGCGGGACCTGACCGGGGAGTTTTGCTGTGGTTATACGATTTGAGAAGAAGAAAAAATGGAGAACAAGTTACTTTCTGCCGTGCAGGATGGGAGACAGCGGCTTGTAGATCAGCATGCACAGCACTGCATCCAGCAGGCCTTTGACCAGCGTGAAGGGCATATTGAAGATGACAAGGCACTTGATGAGGCTGTCTGCAGAAGGCAGGATGGCCTGATACATGCCGAGGATGGCTTCCAGCGGCATGTGGTAGAACTGCACATAGGCCGGATAGGTGATGAAGTAGTTGGACGGTACGCTGAACACAGCCATGGCTGCAGCGCCTGCAATAGCACCAATGATGGCGGTCTTGCGGCTCTTGTGGTGCTTATAGATAACGCCTGCCACAGCGGAGAAAACCGCACCCAGCATGAAGTTGCACAGCTCGCCCACGCATGCAGTGGAAGTGCCCTTGATAACGATGTGCAGCAGGTTCTTCATAAAGCTGATGACCACACCGTACACCGGGCCGAGAGCAAAGGCACCCAGCAGAGCCGGCAGGTCAGAAAAGTCCATCTTGACGAAGGACGGGATGAGCATCGGAATGGGAAACTCAATGAACATCAGGATAAAGGCCACCGCGCTGAGCATGGCGGCAACAGTAAGATTGTGAGTCGTGCTTTTTTTCATGGTAATGATCCTTCCCGGGGTAAGATGCCCCTTACAAAAATTGTTCCGAAAGCTCTTTTCGTATCTTGTTTTTTGGAACGGGAAGGACAAATAGAAAAGCGCCCTGCTGCAACAAAAACACTGCAACAGGGCGCGTAGACAACGATTTGCCTGCCGTTTCTTGCATCCGGACTATACCGTTGGTCCCGGAGTTGCACCGGGTCAGCACCCTTGCGGGTGGTCGCGGACTTTACCGCCAGTGGGGAATCTCACCCCGCCCTGAAACGAACTTTCTGGCACAAAGTATAGCGTGGCAGGCCCAGCTTGTCAAGAGGGCATCTTAAAATTTGTGCAAAAGCTGTCAAAGTAATTCTTTCAAGCTCCCTTCTCTGTAAGCTCTTGCCCGGGTGGGTGCGGTATGGTATCATAGATGGGTCGTATAAAATTCAGGAGGTTATCATGATCTTTTCTATTCGTGATCTTTCGTTTGAGTTTGGCTCTGTGCTGCTGGAGGGCTGGTTTGCACTGGCTGCGCGCGCAGGGTGCGCACTGCTCATTCTGCTTGCCGCATGGCTGGTACGCCGCTGGCTGAGCAAAAGGGGCATTCCGGCACTGCTGTCCCGCAAGTGGCACTTTAACGGCACTCCCATCCTGCTGCGCAGCTTTGCGGTACCCATCCAGCGCATGTGCACTGCGGTTGGCGTATATCTGGCGGCAGCTTCCCTGCCCTGGGCCATTCCCGGCATTGCCAAGCTGCTGTTGGTCTGCTTCCGTCTTGTCATGACCCTGCTGGTCTGCGAAGGCCTGTATGCGGCATCGGATCTGGCCGACCTGCTGCTGGCTTCCTGCAGCCCGGAGATCCGCTCCAACAAAACACTCTGCTCTTTGCTGGACACCGCCTACAAGGTGCTGGTGATCGTGCTGTGCGTGGCAGCGTTGGCACAAGAAGTGGGCTTTCCCATCGGCAGCATTGTCGCCGGTGCCGGTCTGGTTGGTCTGACCATCTCGCTGGCCGCACAGGAAAGCGCCAGCAACCTGTTTTCCGGCATCGTGATTCTGCTGGACAAGCCCTTCTCGGTGGGCGACTGGATCACTGTGGGCGATGTGGAAGGCGAAGTGATCGACATCAACTTCCGTTCCACCCGCATCCGCTCGCTGGATAAAACCATCAATGTGGTGACGAACAGTAAGATCTGCTCTTCCACCGTGCAGAACGCCGCCCTGCGCACCATGCGGCCCTACAAGTTCAATCTGGGTGTCACCTATGGCACCACCCGCCCGAAGCTGGAACAGCTGATGAAAGACTTGCAGACCATGCTGGACGCAAGCCCTTACACCAACAAGGGTACCAACATCGTACAGCTTGCAAACTTTGGCGATTCCAGCATCAACATTCTGGTCTCCGCCTACCTGCTGACTAACGCCTACGCGGAATTTTTGCAGATGCAGAACGACCTGAACCTGAACATTATGGACATCATGCAGGCCGACGGTGTGGATTTTGCGTTCCCCTCCACCAGCGTGTATATCGAAAAGAACTGAGCAAACCTGTAAAGGGGCTGTTGCAAAATAGCGCCAACGAAAAGCGGAAAGCAAAAATCTTATCTTTTTCCCTCAAAAAGAGTAGAATTTTTCGGAACTGAAAATGCAAAAAGCTGAGCACCTGCTTTTTCACAGATGCTCAGCTTTTCTATACTCATTTTTTGAAATCTGCCTTTGAGGCCTCAACATTCTGCCCGTTTTGTACGGTGAATGCGGCGGCTATTTTCAATCAGTCAGCTCAAGACTGGCAGGCAGTGATCAGGCTCATCTTGTAGACCTCGTCGGCGTTGCAACCACGGGACAGGTCGTTGATGGGAGCGTTCAGACCCTGCAGGATGGGGCCGTAAGCTGCATAACCACCCAGACGCTGAGCAATCTTATAGCCGATGTTGCCGGCCTCGATGCAGGGGAAGATGAAGGTGTTGGCCTGACCAGCCACCTTGCTGCCCTTGCACTTGACCTGTGCAACTTCGGGAGCAACGGCAGCGTCAAACTGCAGTTCACCGTCCACAGCCAACTCGGGATCCATTTCCTGAGCCTTGATCACAGCGTCATGGCTCAAAGCAACGGTGCCGCCCTTGCCGGAGCCCTTGGTGGAGAAGCTCAGCACAGCAACCTTCGGATCGATGCCGAACAACTTTGCGGTCTTAGCGGTCTCAATAGCAACCTCAGCAAGCTTTGCAGAAGCGGCGATCTTGACCTCGCCGGTAGCCTTATCAATGGTATCGGTATAGTCGATGTTAACAGCGCAGTCGCCCATGGCAATGCGCTTCAGGCCCTCTTCACCGCAGTCACGGTCCAGAATGAAGCAGGAGCTGACAAGATGTGCGCCCTTCTTGGTCTTGACCAGCTGCAGAGCGGGACGAATGGTGTCGGCAGTGGAGTAAGTAGCGCCGCCCAGCAGGCAATCAGCCTTGCCCATCTTCACCAGCATGGTGCCGAAGTAGTTGGACTTCTTCAGCAGAGCGGTGCACTCCTCAGCGGTCTGCTTGCCCTTGCGCAGCTCCACCATGGTGTTGACCATCTCATCGAAACCGGCATAGTTCTCGGGGTCGATGATCTCGGCAGCGGAAATATCAAAGTTACCGGCGGCAGCAGCAGCCTTGCACTCAGCCTCGTTGCCCACCATGACGACCTTCAGCACGCCCTCGGCCAGCAGCTTTGCAGCGGCCTCCAGAATGCGGGGATCATTGCCCTCGGTGAAAACGATCGTCTTGGGATTTGCCTTCAGCTGTGCTACCAGCGGTGCAAACATATCAGCCATTGTGATTACCTCCGAATTTACTTTCCAATATTCACATCCAGATATCTGTTGGACACAAGGATGCCTTTCTCTTTTATTCTAGCACATACGGCAAAAAGTTCAAGACAAAATTGGCTTTTTGTGCTACAATTTTTGCCTCACGCATCATCGTTATTTTCCTGCCAAAGTAGTAAAACACGCCCTGCGTATTCCTTCACAATTTCCCGTAAACCACCTTCCACAAATTTCATTTTCAAGCTATGCACTTTTCATTCACAATTTTTCTTTTTTAAAATGCAGAAAGCTCCAGCCAGTTCATATATTTTTTACGTTAAAACGCAAAAAAGAGCCGTCCTCCCGATTCTTCGAGAGAACAGCTCCATAGTATTGGCTTTATAAATATCAGATAGAAATGGTGTTTGCCACGTCCAGCAGCACCGGGTCAAGTGTCTTGGTCATTTCAAGAGCTTCATCCACAGGGTAATCCACCAGCTTTTCGCCCTTCATGCCGACGATGCGGTTATACTTGCCCTGCTCCAGCAGGCACACGGCATGGTAGCCCATTGCAGAAGCGTTCACACGGTCACGCAGAGTGGGAGAACCACCGCGCTGGACATGGCCCAGAATGGTGGCGCGGGAGTCGATGCCGGTGCGTGCCTGAATCTCGTTTGCGATCTCCTGTGCATGGCCGACACCCTCGGCAACGATAATAATGAAGTGACGCTTGCCGGTCTTCTGAGTCTCAGCGATCTTATCCAGAATATCACGCTGCATGTCAAATTCCTTCTCCGGCAGTAGAACAGCCATAGCGCCGGAAGCAATTGCAACATTCAGAGCAATATAACCGGCGTTGCGGCCCATGACCTCGACCACACTGCAGCGGTCGTGGCTCTGGGTGGTATCGCGCAGCTTGTCGATCATCTCCAGCGCGGTATTCATGGCGGTATCGTAGCCAATGGTGTAATCGGTGCAGGAAATATCGTTGTCAATAGTGCCGGGCAGACCGATCATCGGAATGCCGCGGTGGGCCAGCTCACGAGCGCCGCGGTAAGAACCGTCGCCGCCAATGACCACCAGCGCATCAATGCCCAGTTCGCGGCACTTCTCTGCACCCTTGTCCTGACCTTCCTTGGTCTTGAATTCCAGACAGCGGGCGGTATACAGAATGGTACCGCCTGCAGAGATGATGTTCGACACACTGCGCAGGTTCATCTCAAAGCATTCGCCGTTCAGCAGGCCATTGTAGCCACGCTGAATGCCGATCATGCGGTAACCCTTATGCAGGCCGGTACGGACTACGGCGCGCACGGCAGCGTTCATGCCAGGAGCATCACCACCGCTCGTCAATACGCCAATCGTTTTGATCTGCTTTTCCATACGAGAGTTTCCCTCCAATTTGTTTCTTCATTTACCCAATGGTATCACAGCGCTCTCCGTTTTAACGCTGTCCAAAGCACTTCATTTGCCTTGAATCATTATAACACAAACGCCTTATTTTGGAAACAGCCATCCCGCCGGATTTGCGTTAAGATTCGTGCACGGAAATGTCATTTTGTTGCAATGTTGTCCGTTCCGACCAGCCTTTCCAGCTCTTTGAACAGCAGCGGATGGCCGGATGCGTACAGATGGCGCGGCACACGCAGATACTGCTTGGTATCGGTCAGATACAGGAGCACCGGCATGTCCCCATCAAAAATGCCAAGCAGATTGACCACCTTTGCATATTCCCTGCTGCTGCGGGAAGGCACACGGATATACAGCTTCTTTGCTGCCGTTTTCATCGGGTCCGGCCTGCCGTTATCCAGTCGGGCCGGATCGTAATTTTCGACCGGGACGATGCTCTCTGCCAGCAGCTTGGAAGCTTCATCCTCCCGTACCGACAGTCTGCCATCGATCACGACGACTGCATTTTCGTGCAGTGAATCCCGGAAAGCATCCAGCACCTTTGGGAATACGATCACTTCCATGGTGCCGGTCAGATCTTCTACGCTGGTAAAAGCCATCATGCTGTTGGACTTTGTGGTCATCATGCGGCTTTTTACCACCGCGCACACAATGCGCACTTTTTCTCCATCCTTCACATGGGCATCTTCCCCTGTTAGCGCCTTAATGGTGTGGGATGCAATGCGTGCCGATTGTTCCCGGTAAGCATCCAGCGGATGACCGGACAGATACAGGCCGCTGACTTCCTTTTCCTGCTGGAGCAGCTCCTTATGGCTGTACTCCGGCAGCTGCTTTATTTCATAGTTATCCTCGGAAGCACCGCTCTGTGCTTCCCCGCTCATCACCGAGAACAGATCCAGCTGTCCATCCAGATTGCGCCGAGAGTCGGTCTCAATGCTCTTCAGAATGCCCTCTACGGCCTCCACATGGCTGTGGCGGTTGTTGCCCAGATGATCGAATGCGCCGGCCTTGATGAGGCACTCCACTGCCCGGCGGTTCAGTTCATTGCCATGCATCCGCTTGCAGAAATCGTACAGGCTGGTGTAAGGCTTCTTCTGCCGCCCCTTCACCACATTCTCGATCAGGTTGCGGCCCACATTTTTGACCGCATTCAGGCCAAAGCGGATCTGACCGCTTCCATCCGCCGTGAAGCCGCCGTTGGAAACATTCACATCCGGCGGCAGCACCTTGATGCCAAGGCGGGCACACTCGCCGGAATATTCAATGACCTTATCCGTGTTATCCAGCACACTGGTCAGCAAAGCCGCCATGAACTCACTGGGATAATGGCACTTGAGGTAGGCCGTCTGGAATGCCACATAGGCATAGCAGGCCGCATGGCTCTTATTGAACGCATATGAAGCGAAACTGGACATTTCATCGTAGATCTCATTGGCCACTTTCTCAGAGATGCCGTTTGCCACACAGCCGGGGCATTCGTTGCCGGGATCGGTGCAGCCGTACACAAAGTGCTCTCGCTCGGCCTCCATGACGGCATGTTTCTTTTTGCTCATGGCACGGCGGACATTGTCTGCCTGACCAAAAGAAAAACCTGCCAGCTCCCGGAAGATCTGCATGACCTGCTCCTGATAGACGATGCAGCCATTGGTCACATCCAGAATGTGGGCCAGCTGTGGGGTCTTATAGCTGATTTTGTCCGGCTCGTGGCGGTTGCGCAGGTAGGTGGGGATCGAATCCATGGGGCCGGGACGGTACAGGCTGATCAGAGCGATAATGTCTTCTAGGTTCTGCGGCTGCAGGCCCACAAGCACCTGCTTCATGCCGGAAGATTCCAGCTGGAACACACCCTCGGTGTCTCCCTGTCCCAGCATCCTGTAGGTGTCCGGGTCGTCGTAATCCAGCTTCTGGATGGAGAACTCCGGGTGGTGCTTCTGCACAGCAGTTTCCGCGTCATGAATGACGGTCAGCGTGCGCAGGCCCAGAAAGTCCATCTTCAAAAGGCCAAGTTCTTCGATCTCGGTCATGTTGAACTGGGTCACAGGCAGGCCGTCGTTGGTGGCCAGCGGCAGATAGTAGTCCGTAGGCTCCGGGGTAATGACGACACCCGCCGCATGGGTGGAAGCATGGCGGGGCATGCCCTCCACCTTCAAGGCCGTGTCGATCAGCTCTGTGACCTGCGGGTCGGTATCGTACATCCGCTTAAGTTCCGGCGATACCTCCAACGCACGCTTCAGCGTCATTTTCAGCTCCATGGGCACCTGCTTTGCCACAACATCTACCTGCTGATACGGAATGCCCATCACGCGGCCCACATCGCGGATGGCGTTGCGGGCGGCCATGGTGCCAAAGGTGACGATCTGAGCCACATGGTCGGCACCATATTTCCGGTTGACGTAATCGATCACTTCCTGACGGCGCTCGTAGCAGAAGTCCACATCAAAATCTGGCATACTGACGCGCTCTGGGTTCAGGAAGCGCTCAAAGATCAGGTTATAACGGATGGGGTCGATATCCGTGATGCCCACACTGTAAGCCGCAATGCTGCCTGCGCCGGAGCCACGGCCCGGGCCTACCGGGATACCCTGACTCTTGGCGTAGTTCACGTAGTCCCACACGATAAGATAGTAGTTCGTGTAGCCCATCTTTTTGACCACGCCGATCTCGTATTCCAGACGGTCTTTGTTGGCCTGCGGAACATTGGGGCCGTAGCGGCGCTCCAGACCTTCCCAGCAGAGCTTTTCAAAAAACGCCTGATTATCCATACCGTTCGGCGCTTTGTAATATGGAATTTTAGTGTGTCCAAAATCAAAATCAAAGTTACACTGTTCGGCAATTTTGGCGGTATTCTCGCAGGCTTCCGGCACTATGGAGAACAGCGCGTACATTTCGTCTGTCGTTTTGACATAGAACTCGTCGGTCTGGAACTCCATTTTATCCGCATCCTGAATGGTCTTGCCGGTCTGGATGCAGAGCAGGATGCCCTGCATTTTGGCATCCTCCTTGCGCAGATAGTGGGAGTCGTTGGTGGCTGCCATGGGAATGCCGGTCTCCCGTGCAAGCTTGATGAGCTGCGGCAGCACAGTATTATCCTCTTCCAGACCATGGTCCTGAAGCTCGATATAATAGTTTCCCTCGCCGAAGAGGTCTCGATACCACAGCGCTGCTGCTTTGGCGCGCTCATAATCGCCCGCCAGAATAGCCTGTGGAACTTCGCCTGCCAAACAGGCCGACAGGCAGATCAGACCTTCGTGATATTTTTCCAGCAGTTCCTTATCAATGCGGGGCTTGGAATAAAAGCCCTCCACAAAGGCGGCCGACACCATTTTGATCAGGTTTTTGTAGCCGGTCTCATTTTTGCACAGCAGGATCAGGTGGTTGTTGCCGTCGATCTTATTTACCTTGTCAAAGCGGGTGCGGGTGGCCACATACACCTCACAGCCGATGATGGGCTTGATGCCAGCCTTTTTTGCAGCCTTATAAAACTGCACGCAGCCGTACATCACGCCGTGGTCGGTGCAGGCAATGGCGGTCTGTCCGCACTCTTTTACGCGATCCATCAGCTGGTCAATGCGGCAGGCACCATCCAGCAAGCTGTACTCTGTGTGGATGTGCAGATGGACAAAAGGCCGGGTATTGGCTAATGCTTCGCTCATGCTTTTGCCTCCTGTTCCAGATTCTGCCGCAGCGTTTCGGCCAATGCCTCCAGCTTCTTCATCCGGTGCGACAGGCCGGATTTGCTCACGGGTGGCTCAAAGCAGCCGCACAGCGCTGTGAGCGAAAGATCCGGGTACTGCATCCGCTTGGCAGCGGCCTCCTGCAGTACCTCCGGCAGAGTGCTAAGGGCATTCTGCTCTTCCAGAAAGCGGATGGCCTTCAGCGTCTGCGCATTGGCACGGGCCGTTTTGCCAAGGTTTGCCGTATCACAGTTGGTCTGTCGGTTGGTCTGGTTGCGCACCTGTTTGAAGGCTTTTTGTGCATGCATTTCCTCTGCAGCGTTTCCAGCGCCCATAAAGCTGAGCAGCCGTTCCACATTGGCCCCGGTCTTGACGTAGATCAGGTTCACGCCGTTGCGGCGGGTGCGGTGCGGTGCAAACTCATGCTCTGCCAGCAGCGCTTCAAAGTCCCGTGCCAGATTGGTGCGGGAGGTAAGAAATTCCAGATTATATTCTTTCTGCGGATCAATGACCGTTCCACTGCACAAAAAAGCTGCGCCAATGTACGCACTGACGCAGGTCTGACAGCGGATAAGGCGGGGATCGATCTGCAGGCTGGTCTCGCTGCCCGTGGTGCCGAACAGCTCGTGCACCCGGGCCACCTGCTCCGGTGCGCGGATGTTGAATTCATACAGCACGCCGCTGGGCCGCTGCTTGTGCAGGATCTCGCCCTGCACGCCGCAACGTGCGAACAGCTGCTGGGCAGCCTGCACTGTCTCCTGCTGCTCGGTCTGCACCACCAGACCCTTTGCATCAAAATATTTGGCAAAGCACGCAATGCCATAAGCTGCCGCACGCACACAGCAATCCTTCTGGATGCTGCGCTGCGCGATCTCCTCCCGCGCGCGGGATGCAAAACTACTCATACTTCCTCGAATTCTGTCAGCGTTTGGCATCGCGGTGCTGCACGCCCGGCTCGTAGCCGAGTTGCGTGCAATACTCCGCGATCTTACGCGCAAATGTAATGGAACGGTGCTTGCCGCCGGTACATCCCACCGCAATGGTCAGTTGGCTTTTGCCCTCCTTGACGTACAGCGGCAGTGCATACTGCAAAAAGTTCTCATACCGCTTGAGCAGTTCCTGCGCTTCCGGGTGGCTCATGACAAAATCCACCACATCCTGATCAAGGCCGGTCTTATGCTTGAGTTCCGGCACGTAGAAGGGGTTGGGCAGGCAGCGCACATCCAGCACAAGGTCTGCCTCCGGCGGGATGCCGAATTTGAATCCAAAGGACATCACGGTCAGGCGCATGGCGCCCTTGGCTCCGCCATTTTTTGCAAAAAGATCGCAGATGCGTTCTTTGTTTTGTGCTGTAGAAAGCAGGGCGGTATTGATGACGTAATCTGCACGCTCCTGCAAAGGCTTCAATATTTTGCGTTCCTTTGCAAAGGCCTCCCGGGTGGAAATGCCCTCGGCAATGCTGATGGGGTGGCGGCGGCGGGTCTCGCTGTAGCGGCGCATGAGTACATCGTCCGGGGCATCCAGAAATAGAATTTTATAATCCACACCCTGCTCATCCAGCTTGTCGAGCGCACGCTCGATCTCTTCGCTGGTACGGCAGCCGCGCACATCCATGGAAAGAGCCACCCGCTCCAGCTGGCTGTCGCCCGCTTCCGAGAATGCAGTGATGCTGGGCAGCAGTCCGGCCGGAACATTATCTATACAGAAAAAACCGATATCTTCCAGCGCATTCATAGCCACCGACTTGCCTGCACCGGAAAGTCCGCTGACGATCAACAGCTCCATAATCTGATCTACCGCTCCTTTTTTGCTTTTTCCGTTATCGGACGACCCGGATCTCTTTTTCAAGGTCGTAGCCCGTCTTTTCCTTTACGATGGCGCGCACCTCGTCACAAAGTGCCAGCACATCAGCACAGGTAGCGCCGCCAAGGTTTACCACAAAGCCGCAGTGCTTATCGCTGACGGCTGCGCCGCCGTGGCGATAGCCGCGCAGGCCGCACTGGTCGATCAGCGCAGCCGCAAAAGCACCCGCCGGGCGCTTGAAGGTGCTGCCGGCGCTGGGCTTATCCAGCGGCTGCTTGTCCACACGCTTGGCCATCAATTCATCCATTTTTGCACGGATGTCCGCTGCGTTTCCGGGCTGCAGATGGAACTGTGCCGAGAGAATGCAACCGCTGTTCTCTTCAAAAATGCTGTGGCGATAGCGGAGATCCAGCTCTGCGGCAGGCACTTCTCTGACCTCGCCTTCTGCCGCAAGATACCGCACTGTGGTGAGCACGTCCTTCATCTCGCCGCCGTAGGCACCCGCATTCATATACACTGCGCCGCCCACCGTGCCGGGGATGCCGTAGGCAAATTCCAGCCCGGACAGGCCATGCTTCAGTGCCGCCTTACACAGTGCCGCAAGGCGGACACCTGCGCCTGCGGTCAGGACTGTATCTTCCACCGCGATCTCTGCGTCCAGTGCCGAAACATCGATCACCACGCCGGAAAAGCCTTCGTCCGCAAACAGGATGTTGCTGCCGTTGCCCAGCAGGTAATAGCGGACAGCCTGCTCTTTGCAAAGCGCAACTGCACTGCAGAGCTGCTGCTCGTTTTCCGGCATGACAAACAGCTGTGCCGGGCCTCCGATTTTAAAGGTACAGTGCGCCGCAAGCGGTTCATTCTCCCTGAACGGGATCGCTGCTGCCTGCAGTTTCTGCTTGAATCGTTCCATGATAACTTGCTCCTTTTGCGGTGTGGGATCAATCCATTTTATCGTCCAGACCCAGACGGATCAGCAGTTCACGCGCTGCGTTGTAACCCATCTTCTTCTGGCGGTTGTTGATGGCTGCAGTTTCCAGCACGACAGCCAGATTGCGGCCCGGTGAGACTGGAATGCTGGTGCTGGGAATGCTGACACCCAGAATGTCGTAGTATTCGTTTTCCAGACCGGTGCGCTGGTAGTTCTTAGTGGGGTCCCATGCTTCCAGCTGAACCACAAGGTCAAGGCTTTCGCTCAGCTTGACCGCGCCCACGCCGTACACACGGGCCACATTGATGATGCCAATGCCGCGCAGCTCAATGAAGTGGCGGATATTCTCCGGGGCAGTACCCATGATCTGGCGGTTGGACACCTTGCGCAGCTCCACCGCATCATCTGCCACAAGGCGGTGGCCGCGCTTGACCAGCTCGATGGCAAGCTCGCTTTTGCCAATGCCGCTGTCGCCCAGGATCAGGATGCCTTCGCCGTACACTTCCACCAGCACACCATGGCGGGTGATACGCGGTGCCAGTTCCAGATTCAGCACACTGATCAGGCTGCCCATCAGAGTGCAGGTGGTCTCATTGGAGCGCAGCAGTGCAACACCATGCTTCTGGGCCAGCTCCTGCATCTCCGGGAAAGGAGTCAGTTCTTCGCTGCGGCAGACGATAACAGCCGGCGGCTGCTGACGGAACAGCTGATCCAGCGCCTCGTAGCGTTTTTCCGGTGAAAGGCCGGACAGAAAGTTCATCTCGGCCAGACCCATGATCTGCAGACGCAGCTTATCAAAATAATCGTAATAGCCCGCCAGAAACAGACCCGGGCGGTTCACTTCGGCGATCTCCACACAGATCTGATCCAGTTCCTTCGGCGTATAGACAACTTCCATGCTGACACGGTCGGTCAGCGTTTTGAGCGAGACATTGAATGTGCCCATTCTTGTTCCTCCTGTGCTCCCTTTTGCTGCACAGCCCTGCCTGCTGTCAGGTACCGTGCAGGATTCCTTCTTATTATTATAATAGAACGATCGGTAAAAAACAATATTGTGCGGGCGGCTTTTTCGCAGCCCGGCAAGAATGCACGCAGCAGCGCAGCCATGTACTGATTTTTTACATTTTTCTTACCTTTACACGGATTTTACATTCCCTCGATTTTGGATTTTACATTGCATCTGTATACTCAAAATCAGGAGAAACACATCAAAAACACGTCAAACCAAAGTGAGGAAATCTTTATGACCATCTTCAATGTCTTTTCCCTGCTTGGAGGTCTTGCCCTGTTCCTGTTCGGCATGGACATCATGGGCAAAGCACTGGAAAAGCAGGCCGGCGGCCAGCTGCAGAAGATCCTGAGCAAGCTGACTGACAACCCCCTTAAAGGCTTTTTCCTTGGCCTGTGCGTCACCGCTGTGATCCAGAGTTCCAGCGCTACCACGGTCATGGTGGTCGGCTTTGTCAACAGCGGCATCATGGAGCTGCATCAGGCCATCGGCGTGATCATGGGCAGCAATGTGGGCACCACTGTCACCAGCTGGATCCTGAGCCTTTCCGGCCTGCAGGGCGACAGCCTCCTCATCAATCTGCTCAAACCCACTTCTTTCAGTCCTTTGCTTGCATTTATCGGCATTTTGCTGTATATGTGTAAGAGTGAGAAGAAAAAAGGCGTGGGCACCATCCTCATCGGCTTTGCCGTGCTGATGACTGGCATGACCACCATGTCTAACGCCGTCCTGCCCCTGCAGAACGAGGCATGGTTCACCAGCCTGTTCACCCGCTTTTCCAACCCCCTTCTGGGCGTTCTGGTGGGTGCCCTTGTTACCGGCATCATCCAGAGCTCCAGCGCCAGCGTCGGCATCCTGCAGGCGCTGAGCGCCACCGGCGTGATCACCTACGGCAGTGCCATTCCCATTATCATGGGTCAGAACATCGGCACCTGCGTTACCGCGTTGATCTCCTCTGTGGGTGCCAACAAGAATGCACGCCGTGCTGCCATGGTCCATCTGTACTTCAACATCATCGGTGTGACCATCTTCCTTGTCGGCTTTTACGGCCTGAATACGGTCTGCCACTTTGCTTTTGTGAACACCACCATCGAGGCATGGGGCATCGCTGTGGTGCACTCGGTGTTCAATATCGTGGCAACGCTGGTGCTGCTGCCCTTTGCAAACCTGCTGGAAAAGCTGGCCATCCTCACCATTCCGGATTCGCCGGAAAAGGAAAGCTTTGCGCTGCTGGATGACCGCCTGCTGAACACCCCTGCCGTGGCCGTGGAGCGTGCACGCTCTGCAACTGCTGAAATGGCAGAGCTTGCCCGTGTGGGCGTGATGCAGGCCATGAGCCTGACTCATGAGTGGAACGACACCCTTGCGCAGAAAGTCCGCGAGGAAGAGACGCAGGTAGACCGTTACGAGGACGCTCTCGGCACCTATCTCGTCAAGCTTTCCAGCCGTGAGCTGAACCATGCCGACAGCCAGAGCGTAAATACCCTGCTGCACACCATCAGCGATTTTGAGCGCATCAGCGACCATTCCGTAAACCTGATGGAATCTGCCGAGGAGATGCACACCAAAGAAATCCAGTTCTCGCAGGATGCCCGCGACGAGCTGCAGGTGCTGGAGGATGCGGTGCAGGATATTCTGAACCGCACCACTGATGCTTTCCGCAAGGGTGATCTGCATCTTGCCAGCAAGGTGGAACCGCTGGAAGCCGTGGTCAACGAGCTGGTACGTGCCATCAAGGCCCACCACATTGCCCGCCTGCAGGCCGGCAGCTGCTCCATTGAATATGGCTTTGTGCTGGACGACCTGCTGACCAACTATGAGCGTGTGTGCGACCACTGCAGCAACGTAGCCGTTGCACAAATCGAGGTTGCACAGGACAGCTTTGATACCCACGCATACCTCAACGAGCTGCGTCACGGCAATGACACCAAGGAAAGTGAGGAATTCCATCGCCGTCTTGACCGTTACCGTGAACGCTATCTCTTCCCTGAAAATCAATCTGCGGAGGATTTTGACAAATGATCTATATTGTTGAAGACGATGCCGCCATCCGGGAGCTGGAACAGTATGCCCTGCAGTCCAGCGGATACGAAGTGACCAGCTTTGAAAGCTCTGAGCCGTTCTGGCAGGCCATGCACGCTGCAGAGCCGGAACTGGTGATCTTAGACGTGATGCTGCCCGGCGAGGACGGTTTTTCCATCCTGAAAAAGCTGCGCAACACCCCTTCCCTGCGCAGGCTGCCCATCATTATGGTCACGGCTAAGTCCAGCGAGCTGGACACCGTGCGCGGGCTGGACTGCGGTGCCGATGATTACATCTCAAAGCCTTTTGGCATCATGGAATTTTTGAGCCGGGTGCGCGCCGCCTTGCGCCGCTCGGCTCCGGAAGCACGTCCCAACGTACTCAGCTTTCACGAGATCCTGCTGGACAATGCCCGTCACAACGTGACTGTGAACGGAACGCCGGTGGAGCTGACCTACAAGGAGTACAGCCTGCTGCGTTTGCTGCTGGAGAACACCAATCTGGTGGTGACACGCGAGACCATTCTGCAGGTGGTGTGGGGCACCGACATTTCGGTGGAGAGCCGCACTGTGGATATGCATATCCGCACCCTGCGCAAAAAGCTGGGGGATGCCGGCAAATACATCTGCACTGTGCGCAAGGTGGGTTACAAGCTGACCGATGAAGAGGAGGCCGGTGAAGAATGAAGCTGCGCAGCATGGAAGAAAAGATCAGCTACCGCCTGTTCCTGATGGGCTTCCTTGGTCTGCTGTTCACGGCGGCGCTTTGCATCTTTGTTTTTCACAAGGCATTCACGGCTCAGGCATGGACCAGCCTTGAGCGGGAAGCCGATCTGGTAAGCGCCGGTTATGATCTGGTGCAGGACCCGCAGCAGCTTTCGTCCTTTGTTACCAATGATCTGCGCATCACCCTGATCTCGCAGGACGGCAGCGTGCTGTTTGAATCTGCTACCGATCAGCCCATGGAGAACCATCTCTCCCGCCCGGAGATCCGTCAGGCCATGACCGAAGGTGTGGGCCGGGACATCCGCGACTCCCAGACCATGGGCTACGAGACCTATTACTATGCCGTACTGTTGCCCAACGGTGAGATTTTGCGCATGGCACAGGATGCAGAAACGGTCTGGTCTATTTATGATTCGACCCTGCCCGCCATCGTGCTGAGCTGCGTTGCACTTATGCTGGCCGCCGCTGTGCTGGCAGCTCTGCTCACCCGTGCATTGGTCTCCCCTGTGCTGAGCATGACCGAAGATCTGGATCATATTCAGGACAATGTTCCCTATAAGGAGCTTGTCCCCTTTGCCGAAAGCATCCATTCTGACCGCATCCTCCGTGAGAACAACGAAAAGATGCGGCAGGAGTTTACTGCCAATGTCAGCCATGAGCTGAAAACCCCGCTGACCAGTATTTCCGGCTATGCGGAGCTGATCGAGACCGGCATTGCAAAGCCTGAGGATGTGCCGGGCTTTGCCCAGAAGATCCATGTGGAGGCCAGCCGTATGATCCAGCTGGTGAACGATATCCTGCAGCTTTCCAGTCTGGACAACGCCAGCGAAGCCGGTTCTGAGCCGGAGATGGAGACAGTGGATCTGCTTACCGTTGCCAAGGACTGCGTAGAGCGCCAGAAGCTGAATGCCCGCCGGGCTTACATCTCACTGAACTGTCTGGGCGAAAGTGCTCTTGTGCACGGCAACCGTGCCCTGCTGGACGAGCTATGCCAGAACCTGTGCGATAATGCGATCCGTTATAATCGTCCCGGCGGTAAGGTACAGATCACCACAGCCTGCAGCCGCGACGGACACTGCACCCTGACTGTGGCCGATAACGGCATCGGCATCCCGAAAGAAGCACAGTCCAGCGTGTTTGAGCGCTTCTATCGTGTGGATAAGAGCCGCAGCAAGGCTACCGGCGGTACCGGTCTGGGCCTTGCCATCGTCAAGCATATCGCACGCATCCACAACGCACGTATCAAGCTGGAAAGTCAGGTGGATGTGGGCACTACCATTACTGTCACCTTCCCCACTGCCAACTGAATCACATCGGTAAAAATCTCACGTCTGCCTGCAATTGCGGGCAGGCGTTTTTTATTGTGATCTTTTCTCTGCCCACACCGTTCTGCAATGCACTGCGCTGCTGCAGATGCACAAGGTCGATGCCCTGCTGCCAGAAAGACTGCACCGTCTGCGTGCACAGTTCTGCCAGCTGTTTGCACTGTGCGGCGCTGGGCTGCGGCGTATCATAGCTGCGCTGACAGTCCAGCCGCAGACTGGCAGTTTCTTCCCGCAGGGTGACAGACACGCTGCATCGGCGGACCGTTACCGGCTCACCTTCCAGCCAGAAAGTATGCACGCCTCCCATTTCCAGCAAAAGCCGCGCTGTTTCCGCCTGCCGGGCCTCCAGCTCAATGCTGTTTTCCACTCGCCAGAGGATGCTTGTATCTGCAAGTGCCACTTCCTGTTTCTCTGCCCGCAGCTGCGGCAGAAGCATTCCGTCCTGATACTGGTAAAGCCTCGGCATCTGGTCTGTGCACTGCTTGAGCAACTCAAGCAGTTTGTTCGGAAATTCCTGCTTTTCCGCTGGAAGTTCCTCCAAAAATCCATCGTCCATCTCCAGCACAGAAACTTTTGCCGATACCCTGCCCTGCCTGTTTTCCAGCACCGTACGCTCATACGCTGCAAGCAGCTCTGCCGATGCATTTTGATCGATCAGCAGATAATCGCACAGGCGGTAATCCGCCTTTTGCGGCAGTTGCTTTTGAGCCGCCGCCAGCGCTTTTGCCAGCGTGTCCGCCTGCGCCAACTGCAGCTGCACAGCCCCAGAAGCCTCGGATGCATCGGCGGCGGCTTCCGGAGCCTGATACAGCAGCCCTACGGTGATGGACTGTTCCTTCTGAGCAAGATACAGCGCACGAACCATGCTTTTTTCGGTGGTCTCGCAGCGCAGAAAAATCAGGCACCACCCGATCAAAAGCACCGCACTGAGAGAGCGCAGTTTCTTCTGCTTCATTTTACCGCTCCTTTCCCGCACTGCACCGCGCGCTGCCACACGGTACGCACTGCCGCGCAGAGAAAGCCGATGCGGAAGATCGCGCAGGTGAGCCAGATGAGCAAAAGCAGCGCATCCATGCGGGAGAAAACATCTGCACTCCATGCCCGCAGCAGTTCCTGTTCCGGGTAATCCGCTGCGCCAAATACGAGGCACATCCCGGCAGTAAGACCCGCCTGTGCCAGAAAGGTGAGCCATGGCAGCCAGGACATGCTGCGCGGCTCTTCATAACCTGCAAGAAGCGGCCAGAACAAATACTCCGCATACAGCGGAACACGCGGCCAGCGGGCCAGTTGCACAGCATCTGCCGTCAGCAGGTGCGCCCAGTCCATCTGCCCGGCAAGCCCTGTCAGACAGACCAGCCCACCCAGCAGCACGAACCACCACAGCACCCGTGCCGGAGCATCCCAGCCGGAAGGCGGAATACACCACCCTGCCCAGAGCAAAAGCGGCAGCAGGCCGATCAGCGCCATGGAGCGGAACTCCTGCTGGCAAATGTTCTGGGCCTGCACTACGGTTCCAAACAACTCTGCCAGAAACCATGCTCCTGCGGAAAACAGCCAGACCCACTGCATGGCTGCCCGCTGCCAGCAAGCAGAGAACACCCCACTGATGCATGTGAGCAAAAGAGCCTGAACCGCTCCATGAATGATCATCCCACGCGGAGAGATACCGGTCTGCATTTCTTCTGCCAGCGCAGCTGTCCACACGCTCAATGCCAGCACGGGAGCAGAAAAGCCTTTCTGTTTTTGCATCATTTTCCCTCCCGTTTCTGCCAGATATTAAAGTCGTGCGCTGAAAGACGGCGGTAGTTGCGGCGGATGATGCCATCCTCTGCCATGGGCCGCTGCGGGAACGGATGCGCCGCCAGATATGGCACCTGCAGGCAGGCTGTGCTGGAAAGACTGAGCAGAACTGCAAAAAAAGCCCCCGCAAGGCCCACCGGCCCGGCAAGACCTGCAGCCAGCACCACACCCAGACGCAGCAGCGTAGCAGGCTCGTACAAAGAGGGCGTGACGAACACCGCGATGGCCGTGATGCTTGCCACAAAGATCACCGGCGTGCTCATAAGCCCGGTGGCAATGGCAGCATCGCCGATGATCAACGCGGACACCAGACTGACCGAATGCCCCAGCGACTGCGGCATCCGCAGACCTGCTTCCCGGATGACCTCCAAAATGAGTATGACCAGCAGCATTTCCGCAAACAGCGGCAGCGGTGTGGCCTTCTCCGCCGCTTCGATCTTGTACAGAAGCTGCGGTGGAATCAGCTCCGGCAGGTAAACCGCCAGACAGACGAACACACCCGGCAGAAATACTGTGAGGTAGAACGAAACATATTTGAGGATGCGCAGAAAAGAGGAAAACACGGCGGTGGATGCATAATCGTCCAAGCACTCAAAATTTTCGCAGAAAAGAGCCGGAAGCACCATGGCAGAGGGACTTCCGTTGACCAGCACCACGATCTTGCCCTCACAGATCTTTGCCGCCGCCACGGCAGGCCGCTCGGTGTAGCTTACCGGCGTGAACAGCCGCGCCTTGCCCGGCAGAAGCCACGGCACAAAGTAACTGGAATCCAGCAAAAGCTCCGGCTTTGCAGCGGCAAGCGCTTTGCGCACACGGATCACCATGGCGGAGTCCGCCCTGTTTTTGCAGTAGCAGATGGCGTATTCCGTTTGCATTTCGGTATCGGCCTGCGCCACCTCCTGCACCAGATGTTCGGTACGGATGAGCCGCCGCAGCAGGCTCAGATTGACCCGCAGCAGGTCGGCAAAGCCTTCGCGGGAGCCGCGCAGATTGCCCTCCCCGGAAGGCTCGTCTACCGAGCGGAACTTCAGTCCCTGCACCGAGAAGGCAATGCCCTTTGCGCAGCCGTCCAGCAGTAAGACCGCCATGCCTGCCGTCATTCGTTTGATCAGATCAGCCAGATCTGTTACCGGCTCACTTTCTGCCGGAAAGGCTGAGCCGTGCAGGATCAGCTCAAAGACCTGCGGCCCGGTGCAACGCTGGCCTGCCTGCTGCGGCGGTGCCTGACGGCTGGCCGCATCCAGTAAAAGCTCCCACAAAGAATCCAGGCTTGCCATGCCGTCAAACAGCAGGATGCTTCCCCTGCAATGATAAATCGTGATCTCCTTGGCATAATAATCCGCAGAGGTGCCAAACATTTTGTCCAGCACCGCAAGATTTGCCGCAAGGCTCTGTGATAACTGCCGCATCCAACCACTCCTTTGCACAGCAGTATGCCCGGCTGCAGCGGCATCCATTCCGCCAGAAACGACAGGAGGTCTTGTTACTTGAAGCTTCTGATCTGCCGCACTATCATCATTTATCTGTGCGTTCTGTTTGCCATGCGGCTGATGGGCAAGCGCCAGCTGGGCGAACTGCAGCCCGAAGAACTGGTGTCCACCATTCTCATTTCCAATCTGGCATCCATCTCCATTGAATCGGAAGAGGTGCCCATCACATCCAGCCTGATCCCGCTGTTTCTCATTGCAGCGCTGGAACTGCTGGGCTCCGTGCTGAGCTTCCGCAGCCAGAAATTCTTCAACTTTCTCTCCGGCAGACCCAAAACGGTGATCTTGGACGGGCAGATCGATCAGAAAGCCTTGCGGATGCTGCGGCTGACCACAGCTGACCTGATGGAAGCGCTGCGCGGTAAAAATATTTTTGACCCACGGGAGGTCTCCTACGCGGTGATCGAGACGAACGGCACCCTTTCGGCAGCACTGCGGCCAGAAAAAGAGCCAGCCCGTCTTGCTGACCTGCAGCTGAAGGTGACCCATACCAACGCCACCATTCCCTTTGTGCTGGACGGACAGGTGCTGGAAGACAACCTGCGCTGGTGCGGCAAGGACCGCGCGTGGCTGGAACGCACGGCGCAGGCCAACACCCTGCTGCCGGAAGAAATTTTGCTGCTGATCGGCAACGAGACCGAGGATTATTTTTTGCTAAAAAAAGAGAACCGCCGTGCCGGCGGCTCCCATTGAGGTGAGCGGATGAAGCGGATCTATGCATGTATCGCCATTGTGGCCATACTGTTGAGCGTGGCCTTTTACAGCAGCTGGAAGGTGCAGAGCTTTGCGGATGTGATCTCGGCAGACCTTGACACCGCCGCCGAAGCCATCCGCAATGCCGACTACCCTGCCGCCCGGCAGGCGCTTGCTGATGGTGCCGACCGGTGCGACCAAATGCGCACCAAAATGAACCACCTGCTGCGCACCGCAGATTTTACCGAGCTGGAAGCTGCACTGCGGGCGGCGGACGGACACCTGGAAATGGGTGCCCCAGAGGAAGCCTTTGGTGAGCTGCGCCGCGCACAGGTACAGGTGGAAACACTGGAATGGCTCTCGCACCGGCTGGTATAAACAAAAACACCGGCCCTGCCCCATTGGGCGAAAGCCGGTGTTCTGATGCAAATTATTTCTGTGGTTCCTTACGGTCGCCCATCAGCTTTTTCAGCTCATTGAAAAAACTTTCCACGTCTGCAAACTGACGGTAGACCGATGCAAAGCGAACATATGCCACTTCGTCGATCTTTTTCAGTTCCTGCATGGTCAGCTCACCGATGCGCACGCTGGGGATCTCACGGTCGTAGGAGCTGAGCAGCGTCTGCTCAATGCTGCTTACTGCACGCTCCAGCGATTCGTAGCTGACTGGCCGCTTGGCGCAGGCACGCACCATGGCGTTGAGCAGCTTCTGCCGGTCGAACGGCTCACGGGAGCTGTCCTTTTTGATGACCACAAGCGGAACAGTCTCCACGACCTCATAGGTCGTAAAGCGCATATGGCAGCTCAGGCATTCGCGGCGGCGGCGGATGCGCTCACTGTCTTCGGTGGGGCGGGAATCGATCACTTTGGATTCCTCGGCTCCGCAATAGGGACACTTCATGTTCTGTTCCTCCTGTCCGGTCTGACCGGGCTGTGTTTTTAGGCTTTGGTCTTGGGCTTGCGCTCACTCCACAGCACCCACGCAGAGGTGGAAACGCACAGCGAAGTGTACACGCCGCTGATCATGCCCATCATCAGCGGGAACGCAAAGGTAAAGATGCTGTCCAGACCATACAGCTTTGCCACGATGCACATAACGCCCAGCGCCATCACCGTGGTAATGGTGGTGATCAGGGTGCGGCGGGCGGACTGGTTCACCGAGTGGTTCACCAGCTCTTCAAAGGATGCCTTTTTACCCATCAGGGTGCGGTTCTCGCGGATACGGTCGTAGACCACAACAGTATCGTTGATGGAGTAGCCAAGGATGGTAAGCATGGCGGCAATGAAGTTGCCGTCCAGCGCGGTGCGCAGCAGCACAAAGGTGCCAAATACCACCATCAGGTCGTTCACAAGCGCCAGCACTGCCATCATGCCGCCGGTCAGGCCGCCGATGTTCTTGAAGCGCAGGGCGATGTACAGCAGGATCAGCACCAGTGCAAACACCACGGCAACCAGACTCTTCTGCAGGAACTTGGTGCCCATGGCAGCGCTGACGTTGCTCAGCGACAGCTGTTCAAAATTGTTGTCCGGGCAGCTTTCATTCAGGCTGTCCAGCAGCTTAGCTACCTGCTCGGTAGTCACTGTTTCGGTACCGGGCATCGAGATTTTCAGGGTCTGGTCACCGGTAGCAACATTCTCGCCGGTCTGCAGAGTCAGGCCGTTATTCTCCAATGCAGAGGATGCAACCTTCTGCACATCCGACATGGTAAAGCTGCCCTCGTAGCTCAGGGTGATCATGGCACCGCCGGTGAACTCGGTATCCAGATGGACACCCAAAACCACAGCGCACAGCACGATGGCTGCCATCAGGCAGGAGGAGATCGTCAGGAAGCGCTTGCGCAGGCCCACAAAGTCGATGGGCTTCTTCTCGGCTTTTTCCTTGCCGGGCTTTTCTGCACCGTAGAGCCAAGGGTTGCGCAGAGCCTTGATGGATGCCGCACCGCGGATCATCACACGGGTTGCGAACACGCCGAACACAAAGTTCAGCAGCACGCCGGTGAGCAGCGTGTAACCGAAGGCATAAATAGTGCCTGCGGTGGAGGGGCCAAAGGCAAAGAACACAAAGTGGAGTGCCTTTGCAAACATGCCGTCCGAGGGGCCAAAGGCACCCATCAGCACGATGGCCACGATGACGATGGTCACGTTGCCGTCAACGATGGGGGTCAGGCCGCGGGCAAAACCGCTCTTGAGCGCGCCATCCAGAGACTTACCGTTTTTCAGCTCTTCCTTGATGCGTTCTGCCGTAATAACATTGGCATCCACGCCCATGCCGATGGCAAGGATGATGCCTGCGATGCCGGGCAGGGTCATGGTAAAGCTTTCAAACACCGGGAAGTAGCCGGAAACGAACGCCAGCGTTGCTGCCACCTGACCAGCCAGTGCAATACATGCAAGGAAGCCCGGCAGACGGTACAGCATCGTCATGAACACCACGATCAGTGCAAAGGCGATCAGGCCGGCCAGAACCATGGCGCTCAGGCTGTTCTCGCCCAAACTGGGGCTGACGGTGGAATAGCTGTCCACCGTCAGTGCAAAGGGCAGTGCGCCGGAGTTGATCTGGCGGGCCATCTTGACGACCTGCTCCTGCGTGAAAGGATTGGAAGCCGAGCTTGTAATGATGGCAGAGCCATCGGTAATAGCGGTGTTGACCGTGGCCGTGCTCACGTTTTCATCGTCCAGCCAGATGCTGATGGTGCCGCCCGATGCAGCCAGCTTTGTGGTAGCATCGCCAAATGCCTTGGCACCGTCATCGGTGAACTTCAAGGAGACGAAATATTCCGAAGCACCGCCATTACTGACGGGGCCATACTGAGCTGCGGCGCTCTCGATCATGGAGCCGTCCAGGATCAGCTCACCGTCCGCACTGCTTCCCTCGCGGAAGGTCAGATAGGCGGTGGTGCCGATCTCATCGATCGCAGCTTCCGGGTCAAAATCCGTCTCACCGGACTGCCACGGGAACTCCAGGATCAGGCTGTCGGAATTGTTGTCCACATACAGCTCATAGTCGGTCACGTTCAGCGCTACGAGACGGTTCTCAATGACGAGCTGGGCTGCTTCCAGCTGTTCTTCGGTAGCATCGTAGCCATCCGACGGCACAAAGGTGACGTTGACACCGCCCTTAATATCCACACCGAAGCGGATATCCTTTGCACCTTTGATATAGGTCGTGGTCGTATCGCCGTACTTGGCATACACACCGAAGAACGCAGTATACACAAATACCACGATCAACAGCACTGTGGCGATCAGATGCCATGCTTTGCCTTTTGTTTTCATAAAATTCAGGGAACCTCCAAAAGCAGCAGTTCTTGCAGCTGCCGCCCGTATTCTAGTGCGGACCGCCTGCTCCGGCGGGCCTTATCATTTCCGCAAGGGGGCCGTCGTGCCGGCTTTCTTGCGACAAAACTCCCCTGACGGCCCAGACGGGCCGCACAGAGGAGATAAAATCAAAAAATGTTAGTCTGCCTTGTCAGCCAGCAGTTTTTCTGCCACAGCCAGACGCACACAGATGCACAGCAGTTCGGAAGCGGTTTCCACCTCGTCCAGACTGGGGTAGGTAGGTGCAATGCGCAGGTGAGAATCCTCGGGGTCCTTATGATAGGGATATGCAGAACCGGCACCGGTCAGGGTCAGGCCCGCATCCTTGCACAGACCCGCCACGCGCTTTGCACAGCCGGGCATCACATACAGGCTGATGAAGTAGCCGCCCTTGGGGTCCGTCCAGTGGGCAATATCCCCGCAGGGGATGAGGTTGTTCTTGAATGCGGTCTTGACGGCATCAAAGCAGGGCACCAGACGACGACGGTGCTTTGCCATGTGGGCCAGCACACCTTCCTTGTTCTTCAGGAAGCGGACGTGGCGCAGCTGGTTCATCTTGTCGTAGCTGATGATCATGACCGAGAAGCGCTTGCAGATATACTTCATGCTGCTCTCGCTGCAGGCAATGGCAGAGACACCTGCGCCCGGGAAGGTGATCTTGCTGGTGGAAGTGAACATGAACACACGGTTTTCGTTGCCGTACTTCTTGCTCTCGTTCAGCAGCACCGGAGTCTCGATGATCTCATCGGTCAGGTGATGGACGATATAGGCTTCATCCCAGAAGATCTTGAAATCAGGCGCAGCGGTCTTCATCTTGGCAAAACGCTCGATGGTCTCATCGCTGTAGGTATAGCCATCGGGGTTGGAATACTGCGGCACACACCAGATGCCCTTGATGTCAGGATCCTCGGCCACCAGCTTTTCCACAATGTCCATATCCGGGCCATTGGGGGTCATAGGCACGCTGATCAGCTCAAAGCCAAACTCCTCGGTAATAGCAAAGTGACGGTCATAGCCGGGCACCGGGCAGAGGAACTTGCGCTTCTCCACCTGAGACCAGGGGCACGGAGACTCCGGGAAACCGAACACATAGCCGATATTGACGAGGTTATACATCAGCTGCAGGCTGGAGTTGCCGCCCACGAACACTTCCTCCGGCTTTACGCCAAAGACATCCGCAAACAGCACGCGGGCCTCCTGCAGGCCTTCCAGCTCGCCATAGTTGCGGGCATCCGTGCCAGCATCGGTGGTGTAATCGTTCATCTTCAGCAGGTCCATGGCCAGATCCATCTGGTGAGGGCCGGGCTTGCCGCGGGCCATATTCAGCTTGAGGCCCTTGGCCTGAAATTCTTTGTACTTTGCCTCAAGCGCTGCCTTTTCGGCAGTGAGTTCATCACGATTCATTGCAAGATAATTTGCCATTGAAAACACACTCCTTTATCGTACTTCCTGTTACCCATAGCGCCAGAGCGGCATTTTGCGGAGCATTCCTGCCAGGGAGCGTTCCCCATGCCATTCCAGACCTTAATATTATAGTACATTTTGCCCTCGGAAACAAGAATAATAAAGCAAAAAGCCCTGCCAAAAGCAAAAAGCTTTTGAAACAGAGCTTGAATGCCGGGTCTTTGCTCCCCTGCTGTACGCTAAAAGCGTCAGCTCAGAGCGGCCTGATTTTTATAGCGCTTGCGCACCGCGCCGTATTCCAGATGTGCTTCGCCGCCTTCCACGGTATCTTCATCCACAGTTACGCGGATGATGGTAGCATCGGTGGGCACCTCGTACATGATGGGCAGCAGAATGCTTTCCATCACGCTGCGCAGGCCGCGGGCACCGGTCTTGCGCTCGATCGTCTTGCGGGCAATGGCGTGGAGTGCTTCATCCGTGAAGTTCAGTTCCACATTATCCATGCTCAGAAGTTCCTTATACTGCTTCACAAGGCTGTTGCGCGGCTCCTTGAGCACGCGAACCAGAGCGTCCTCGTCCAGATCGTCCAGCACGGTAATGACCGGCAGACGGCCGATCAGTTCCGGGATCAGGCCGAACTTGACCAGATCGTGGGGTTCCACCTTGCGCAGCAGAGCCTTCTCCGCTTCGCTGGAATTATCCTTCAGGCTGCTGCCGAAGCCCAGTGCGGACTTATCGGTGCGGCGCAGGATATACTTATCCAAGCCATCAAATGCACCGCCGCAGATGAACAGGATGTTGGTGGTGTCGATCTGGATGAACTCCTGCTGCGGGTGCTTGCGGCCGCCCTGCGGAGGAACATTGCTCACAGTGCCCTCCAAAATCTTCAGCAGGGCCTGCTGCACGCCCTCGCCGCCCACATCGCGGGTGATGGAGGGGTTCTCACTCTTGCGGGTGATCTTGTCGATCTCGTCGATATAGATAATACCGATCTGTGCCTTCTGCACATCAAAATCCGCTGCTTGGATCAACTTGAGCAGAATGTTCTCCACATCCTCGCCCACATAACCGGCTTCGGTCAGGGTGGTGGCATCGGCAATGGCGAAGGGAACGCCCAGCATTTTTGCCAGAGTCTGTGCCAGCAGGGTCTTGCCCACGCCGGAAGGACCCAGCAGCAGCACGTTGGACTTCTGCAGCTCCACATCGCTGCCCTTGCCGCTGAGGATGCGCTTGTAGTGGTTGTAGACCGAGACGGCCAGCACACGCTTTGCCTCGTCCTGACCGATCACATACTGATCCAAACCTTCCTTGATCTCGGCCGGGGTCAGGATGTTGATATCCAGATCGTCCGCAGGCTGGATGTGTGCACGGTTTGCACCGCGGGCCGGTCGGGCGCTTTTGGGCTGATCCGGCTTGTCGGAAAGCAGGTCGTGGCACAGGCCGATGCATTCGCTGCAGATATTGACACCGGGGCCGATGATCATACGCTCCACTTCGTCCTGATGCTTTCCGCAGAAGCTGCAGACCAGATCCTTTTCGTTTTTGTCTCTGCCGGAATTGTTATTTGCCATAGCTGTTTTTCCTTATCCTGGGTAAATTAAATGTCGGCGGCTCAGCGGTGGGCAATGACCTCATCGATCAGGCCGTATTCCTTTGCCTGCAGTGCGGACATATAGTTGTCGCGCTCGGTATCCAGCTGGATCTTTTCCAGCGGCTGGCCGGTGTACTCGCTGAGCATGCGGTTCATCTTATCGCGGATATACACCATGTGCTCGGCATGGATCTTGATATCGGTGGTCTGGCCGGAAAGGCCGCCGCCCTGCCCGCCGATCAGCGGCTGATGGATCAGAATTTCCGAGTTGGGCAGTGCAAAACGCTTCCCCTTGGTGCCGCTTGCCAGCAGGAAGGCACCCATGGAAGCTGCCATGCCCATGCAGATGGTGGAAACATCGCACTTGATATACTGCATGGTATCGTGGATGGCCATGCCGGCGCTGATGGAGCCACCGGGGCTGTTGATATACAGGCTGATGTCCTTATCCGGGTCCTGCCCTTCCAGATACAGCAGCTGTGCCACAACAAGGCTGGCGGAGGTATCATTGACATCCTCGCTCAGAACGATGATGCGATCGTTCAAAAGACGGGAGAAAATATCATAGGAACGCTCGCCATGGGACGACTGTTCCACAACGTAAGGAACAAAACTCATAAAGTTCGCCTCCTGAAATGGAATATAGTATTTGCAAAATTGACCGATACGGTTTCCCTGCCGGTTCTGCCGTATCGGTCAATTTTTACAACCTTTGATTGAAACCGTGCAGCATACTGCCCGCTTCAAAGGAACACAGGAGCTGATTACTCAGCGTCTGCAGCCTTCTCTTCCTCAGCAGCCTTCTCCACGATGTTTGCATGGCTCTTGATGAAGTCGATGGCCTTGTTGATGGCCAGATCCTTCTTCAGGTCGTCAACATTGACCAGCTCACGAACCTTGTCCTCTTCCATCTTATACTGGTCAGCGATGCGCTTGATCTCAGCGGAAACTTCCTCCTCGGAAGCCTCGATGTTCTCAGCAGCAGCAACAGCCTCCAGAGCCAGACGGATCTTGACCTGCTTCTCAGCCTGCGGCATGAAGGAAGCGCGGAACTGCTCCATAGTCTGGCCCATATACTTCAGGTAGTCCTCGAGGCGCAGGCCCTGCTGCTCCACGCGGAATGCAAAGTCGTTGACCATCTCGTCCATGCGGGCATCATACATTGCCTGGGGGATCTCACCCTCCATGCTCTCGATGACCTGATCCACCAGAGCGTTCTCAACAGCCAGATCGTCCTGCTTGTCCAGCTGCTCCTGATTGTTCTTGCGGATGGAAGCCTTGAACTCGTCCAGAGTGTCGTACTCAGAGCAATCCTTAGCCAGCTCGTCATCCAGAGCAGGCAGCTCCTTGTACTTCACTTCGTGCAGCTTGATCTTGAACACAGCAGCCTTGCCAGCCAGTTCGGCAGCCTGATACTCGGTGGGGAAGGTAACATTCACGTCGAACTCTTCGCCAGCGGAGTGGCCCACGATCTGATCCTCAAAGCCGGGGATGAAGCTGCCGCTGCCCAGAGTCAGGCTGTAGTGCTCAGCCTTGCCGCCCTCGAAAGCCACGCCATCGACGAAGCCCTCGAAGTCGATATCAGCGATGTCGCCGTTCTCAGCAGCGCCCTCACGGGTCAGCTCACGGGCATTGCGCTCCTGCACACGCTTCAGCTCAGCTTCAACAGCCTCGTCAGAAACAGTATGGACAGTCTTTTCAACCGTCAGACCATTGTAGCTGCCAACCTTGACTTCGGGCTTGACAGCGACCTTGACGGTCAGGGTGACACCGTTGGTCTCATCAGCAGAGTCAACAGTGACCTCCGGACGGCCGACCGGCTCAACGCCAGCTTCCTTGACAGCAGCCTCGAAAGCCTCGGGGAACAGCTCATTGATGGCATCATAGGTAAAGACATCAGCGCCGTACATCTTCTCGATCAGAGCGCGGGGAGCCTTGCCCTTACGGAAGCCGGGAACAGCGTACTTCTTGCCTTCCTTCTTGAAAACATCGGCAACAGCCTTCTTGAAAGCCTCTGCGTCGATGGAGAACTGCAGTTCTGCCATGCTCTTCTCGAGCTTTTCACACTTGATGAAATTCATTTGTTTTTCCTCCACTCAAAAATTCTATTGCGCAGGGCAGGAAGTTTTTGCCCTTTGCAACCGCGCACTGCGTCCTGGATGAACTTGCTTTTGCAATATGCGGGGACGCGCGCGCTCAATTGGGTGCAACAATCGCGTCAAAAACTATTATAGCACGCTCCTGACACAATTGCCAGCCCAAATTGTTAATTTTTATTGGTTTTAACGGTTCAATTGATGCGGTACGGGCAAAAACGCAGCCCATCGGCACTGACCAGCTTGTAGTGGATGCCATCCACATCGCCCTGCACCGCATAGCGGATGGCATTGCCGTGCAGATGGCCATAGTAGCAGGTCCTGATGCTGTATTCCTTTAAGGTGGCCACGATCTCCGGCGCACTGGTGCCGGTATACACCGGCGGATAGTGCAGGAACACCAGCTTTTCCAGCCCGGGTTCGGCGGCATCCAGACTCATGCGCAGCCGTCCGATCTCGCGGTTCATCACCTTTTCGTCGTGGGCCTCGCCTGCATCAAACAGCCAGCCGCGGGTACCGCACAGTGCATATCCCTCTACACTGTAAGAGTTGTTGTGCAGAATGTGCAGGGTATCAAAGCCTTCTGCTTTGAGGTAGGCATTCATCTTGTTCACGGTAGACCACCAGTAATCGTGGTTGCCCTTCATGATGATCTTCTGCCCGGGCAGGCTCTGCAGAAATTCAAAATCCTTACGGGTATCGGTCAGGCGCATGGCCCAGCTGATATCGCCCGCCAATACAATGGTATCCTCTGGTTTGATGAGCTTGCGCCAGTTTTTCTCAAGGCGCTCCACATAATCATTCCAGCCGGGAAAAATATCCATCGGCTTGGAAGCGCCCAGAGAAAGGTGGGTATCGCCAAGCACAAAAAGTGCCATGTTTTTACTCCTGTTCTAAATGCAGCAGGATGTGTTATTCCTGATAGCCCAGCGCCACCTCGGCGATCTGCGCAGGATCGATCACGGTGTTAAAGCGCTCCGGCTTCTGGCGCAGTGCGGCAAGGCTTGCCGGTGCGGTATGCGCGGTAGCTGCTTCCAGCTGCTGCATTGCTTCAAAATCATTTTCCGGGGCGGTGCGGCCCAGTGCTTCCAGCACACTGCGCGGGAACTTGAAGGGAGACGCGGTGGACAGCACCACCATGGGCACGCCCTCGCGCTTTTTCTGCGCTGCCACATGGAACGCAACGGCGGTGTGGGTATCACACAGGTAATTGTCCTTCTCGTGGCGGACACGGATCTCCCCTGCCACTTCTTCCTCACTGCTCCAGCCGCAGGAGAAGTTCTCCTGAATGGCAGCCAGCGTCTCCGGACGCACAGTATAGCTGCCGGTCTCGGCAAGGCTCTTCATCAGGCCCGCCACCTCGGCATCACTGCCGGTGACATGGTACAGAAGGCGCTCGAGGTTCGAGGACACCAGAATGTCCATGCTGGGCGAGGTGGTCTTGAAGAACTCCCGCTTTGCGGTGTAGGTGCCGGTGGTGAGGAAATCGGTCAGCACGTTGTTCTCGTTGGAAGCGCAGACCAGCTTGCCCACGGGCAGGCCCATGCGCTTTGCATAGTAGCCTGCCAGAATGTCGCCGAAGTTGCCGGTGGGTACGCAGAAGTCCACTTCATCGCCGAAGGTGATCCTGCCCGCCTTGATCAGCTGGGCATAGGCGGCAAAGTAATAGACGATCTGCGGCACCAGACGGCCCCAGTTGATGGAGTTGGCGCTGGACAGGCGGATGTTCCGCTTGGCAAGCTCTGCTGCAATGGCAGTGTCACCAAAGACCTTCTTCACGCCGGTCTGTGCATCATCAAAGTTGCCGCGCACAGCGTACACTGCCACGTTGGCGCCCTCCTGCGTTGCCATCTGCAGGCGCTGGATCTCGCTGGTGCCGCCCGTGGGATAGAACACTGCGATCTCCACGCCCGGGATATCATGGTAGCCGTCCAGAGCTGCCTTGCCGGTATCGCCGCTGGTCGCCACAAGGATCAGGGTCTTTTCCGTGCGGCCCAGATTCTTTTTGGCTTCCACCAGAAGCTTCGGCATCAGCTGCAGAGCATAATCCTTGAATGCACAGGTAGGGCCATGCCACAGCTCTAAGGCATAGGTGTCCCCTTCCACCGGGGCAAGATAGCCTGCCTTGCCGCCAAAGGCCTCTCCGTAGGTCTTGTGGGCAGCTTCGGTCAGGAAATCCTGCGAGTAGTCGGTCAGATATTCTTTGATGACGGCAGCTGCCATGGCCGGGTAGTCCAGCTCGCACAGTGCCTTCACATCCACCTGCGGAAAGCTTTCCGGTACAAACAGACCGCCCTCGTTGGACAGGCCCTGTGCGATCGCTTCCGAGGAAGTCACTTTGCGGTTTTGGTCTCTGGTACTAAAAAACTGCATTGTTGTCGCTCCTTTTTCGCCGTAGAACGTGCAAAGCACGTTCTTCTGCTGTGGCAGAGAAGCCCTCTGCCCGTACATTTTCCCACCGGGGCCGTTGCTTTACGTGAGAAAAGCGCCCCTTATAATATGTACCATCCAGCGCCCGCTGTCAAGAGGGAACACTTCTGCCACGTCAAATCGCACCGGTGCATCGCTCAGGCCGTTCTGCTGCAGATAATACTGTGCTGCACGGATCAGGCGGCGCTGTTTGGGCCGGTCCACCGCTTCTGCCGGGCTGGCCAGAGAGCCTTCCGCACGGGTCTTGACCTCACAGATGACAATGGTCCCATCCGGCTCCTGCACCACAACATCCAGCTCACCCATCCGGGTGTGGAAGTTGTGTGCCAGCAGCCTGCAGCCCTGCTTCTGATACCAGCGGGCCGCAGCTGCTTCTCCCCTGCGCCCTGTCTCGGCGCGGTTCACTTTCCGTTCTCCGGCCAGTAGCCCTGCTTTTTGAGGAAGCTGCGGCGGTAGAACGGCTGGATGCCGTACTGGGCGATCAGCTCATAGTGGAGTTTGGTCGGGTAGCCCTTGTGCTTTGCCAGCTGATACTGCGGATACCGTCTGTCCAGTTCCAGCATATAGCGGTCACGGCTGACCTTGGCAAGGACGGATGCTGCGCCGATGCTGGCACTGGTGGCATCGCCCTTGACCACCGGCTGTGCCGGGATCTGCAAACCCGCCGGAGTGCGGTTGCCGTCCACCAGCACGAGGTTCGGCACGATGTCCAGCTCTTCCACGGCCTGCTTCATGCCGCCCATGGTGGCGTTGAGGATGTTGTCCCGGTCGATGATCTCCGGCCCCACAAAAACAATTTTGTAGGCCAACGCCTTTTCAATGATCTCATCAAACAGAGCTTCCCGCTTTTTCTCGGTGAGCTTTTTGGAGTCGTTGATGCCAAAGACCGGATTCTCCGGGTCCAGAATACAGGCCGCTACGCACACCGGGCCGCACAGAGGGCCGCGCCCGGCTTCGTCCACGCCTGCAAAGCAGCCATACTGACTGCGTACAGCGGCATCGTACTCATACAGCGGAGCCGAGATCTCCTCGTCGGAACGGCGCTTCATTCGTCATCCTCCTCGGCAAAATCAGCCAGATCATCCCGCTGCGGCGGACGCTCCAGCGAGATGCGGCCCCACTTGCAGGCGCGGAACTCGTCCACCAGCATAATGGCGCAGCGCTCGGTGTTCACCTCGCCGCCGCGCACCAGCAGACCGCGCTTGCGGCCGATGGCTTCCATCAGCTCGTAGGGCGGCAGAGCCAGCGTTTCGGCATCCAGCTTGTAGCGCTGGGCCACAAGGTCGGGGTAGTTGCGGCGCACCTCGTCCAGCAGGTTCATGGCCAGCTCTTCCACATCCAGAATATCATCCTTGATGGAGCCGATAAAGGCCAGATTGGACGCAATGGTCTTGGAGTCAAACTTCTTCCACAGTACGCCGGGCATATCCAGCAGATCAAATTTGTCGGTGCTGACCCACTGTTTGCCCTTGGTTACGCCCGGGCGGTCTGCCGCCTTGGCGCGGGCAGAGCCTGCAAAGGTGTTGATGAAGGTGGATTTGCCCACATTGGGGATGCCGCACAGCATCACCTGTGTTTTGGCACCGCCCATGCCGCGGTTCTGGCGGCGTTCCAGCAGGCCCGCCAGTTCTTTTTCAATGGCAGCCTTTACCGCATTGGCACCGCCCTTCTGCTTGGCGCTGATGGCCACACAGCCGGCATCTGCCGCACGGAAATACTTGATCCATTCTTCCGTTACAGCCGGGTCTGCCAGATCGGCCTTGTTCAGCGCGTATAGTTTCGGCTTGCGGGCCGTGATGCGCTCGATCTCCGGGTTCAGGCTGGAAAGCGGGATGCGGGCATCCAGCAGCACAAGGCTGGCATCCACGTGCTGGATCTCCTGCTCCATCATGCGCAGGGTCTTGGTCATGTGGCCCGGGAACCACTGAATATTGTACTGGTTTGCAAAGCGGGTATCCATTTCGTTCATTTTACCACCCCAAAATCTGTAAAGGGCATAAAGCACAAAAGCACCCTGCCCAGAATGTCCCGTTCGTCAATGCAGCCCACATAGGTGGAACGGCTGTCCAGCGACTGGTTGCGGTTATCACCCATCACGAACACCGTGCCCTCCGGCACCGTATACGGGAAAGTTACATCATAGCCAAGATAGGTAGGCTCTGCAATGTAGTCCTCCTGCAAGACCTCGCCGTTCACCGCCACGGTGCCGGTCGCATAATCGATGGAGACCGTATCGCCGCCTTTGGCGATGACACGCTTGACCAGCGGCTTGCCGTAGGAGGTATAGCTGTCCACAATGACCACGTCACCACGCTGCGGTGTATAGCCTGCTCCCCACACGATGAGCTTATCACCGTTCACCAGTGTGGGCACCATGGAGCTGCCGTCCACCTGAATGATGCGGAAGAAAAACGAAAAGATCAGCACCAGCACCAGCGCTGCCGAGATCAATGCCTCGTACCATTCCAGCAGGTTCTGCCCACGCACGGGCTTTGCCTGTTCCTGTTTTTCCATATCCGGTACACCTCACCTTCTGGTTTTACACTGCTGACCCGATTATACCGCAGCCGACAGGCTCTTCGCAAGAACGGTGCCTGCAAAAAGCCGCATTTTTTCCGAAATTTTGATAAAGAAAAAAGGGACAACAAGGTTGTCCCTTTTCTCCCGTTTCAAATCGGGGATGATCAAATATCGCTCTTGACCTTGGCAGCCTTGCCCGTACGACCACGCAGGTAGAACAGCTTTGCGCGGCGGACCTTGCCCTTGCGGACAACGGTGACCTTCTCAACGAAGGGGCTGTTGATGGGGAAGACACGCTCGATGCCAACACCGTAAGCAACGCGGCGAACGGTGAAGGTCTCAGCAACGCCGCCGTGCTTCTTTGCGATCACAGTGCCCTCAAAGGCCTGAATGCGCTCACGGTCGCCTTCCTTGATACGAACATCAACGCGGACGGTATCGCCAACGTTGAACTGGGGCTTTTCAGCCTTGATGCTGCCTTCAGAAATAATCTTCAGTGCGTCCATTTTTGAATCCTCCATTTGTTTTTAGACGTTCATACACGGCACTTTGCCGTCAGAGGACCGCCCGTTTAATGATATTGTCATTAACCCCGCTGTGGTCTCAGCGGACACTAACGCCTAAATAGGATATCACAAAACCTGCGTAAATGCAAGCGTTCTGACCAAAATAAATGCAAAAATTTTCTGTTTTGCCCAACAGACAGTCTTTCACGCTCCGATCAGACAAACTGCTGCTTATCTGCCGTCAAAAACTTTTTGCGCAGGATGTTGGCGCTGACGGCAGGCAGGCCGAATTTTTCTTCCAGAAAGCCGGTGAGCAGCGAGGGGTTCAGGTTCAGCTCCTGCGCAGCGGGCAGGCACAGATCCATGTGCAGGCTGTCCCCCTCCGTGGTGTACTCCACCTGCGGGATGTGATCCTTCAGCTCAATGATCTTGTTGCCTTTTTTGCCGTGCTTTTCCACCGGAGCGCTTTCCAGCGCATTGTACTGATCCAGCGCCGCAGCCGCTGCCGCCGGGTAGGTGATGCGATAGCATGCGTAGGCAATGAGGTCCGCCTTCATCTGCACCGGGCCAACGTGCGTGATCACGATGCCTGCGGGCATGATGGCATTGAGGGCCGCTTTCCACTGTTCAAAATCCGGGGCTTCCGCTTCGGTCTTGACGTCCACGCACTCGCACTCGCTCTCCTGCCCCAGAGAAAGCGGGCAGGCAAAGGTCATGTAGATATGGGGGTTGAAGCCCAGCGTATGCCACACCGGCAGGCCGCTGCGCTTGAGCACCCGCTGCATCACCCGCTGCAGGTCCAGCAGGGAGATGTAGGAGGCCTCATTCTTTTTCTCAAACGAGATTCTTACTGTAATCAAAGCAGGGACCTCCTAACAGGTGATTTGCACCGCAGCCGTGGCAGGCACGGTTGCAGGGCTGGGTGGTCTGGGCGGCAAGAGCCTTTTGGTACTCCCGCACCAGATATTCGTGGGTGACGCCGTAATCCATGTGGGACCAGGGCGTTACCTCGTCCAGACCAATGGGGCGCTGGCAGTAAAATGCCGGGTCGATGCCCAGATCAGCAAAGGTCTGCAGCCAAGTATCGTACTTGAAGCACTCTTCCCAGCCGTCAAAGTAGCAGCCGCGCTTGTAGGCTTCCACAATGACCGGTGCCAGACGGCGGTCGCCCTTGGCAAACACGCCCTCCAGAAAGCTGGTGGTGCTGTCGTGGTAGTTCACCTTGATCTTGCGACTGCGCACACTTTCCAGCAGGTGCTTCTGCTTGGCGCGCAGCATTTCTTCAGTGTCCATGGGCACAAACTCAAACGGCGTATGGGGCTTAGGCACAAAGCAGGCACAGCTGATGGTCACCTGTACACCCTTGCCCTTGCCGCGCTTGGGCAGCGAATAATAGAGGTCTACCACCTTCTGCGCCGTCTCTGCGATGCCCTCAATGTCCTCCATGGTCTCAGTGGGCAGGCCCATCATGAAGTAGAGCTTGACCGAGGTATAGCCCGCGTTGAATGCAATGGTGCAGGTCTTTTCGATCTCGTCCCATGTGACATTTTTGTTGATGACGTTGCGCAGGCGCTGGGTGCCGGCTTCGGCGGCGAAGGTCAGGCCGCTCTTGCGCACCTTGGTGGTCTTTTCAATGAGGCTCTGGGAGAAGTTGTCCACGCGCAGCGAAGGCAGCGACAGACTCACATGCTCCTTGGGTGCCCACTCGTTCAGATCGTCCAGCAGCTCTTCCAGCTGGCCGTGGTCAGAGGTGGACAGGCTGGAAAGGCTCAGCTCTTCATAGCCGGTGTTAGCGCACAGCTCCTGCGCCGCCCTGTTCAGAAGGCCCGCGTCACGCTGGCGCATGGGACGGTACAGAAAGCCCGCCTGACAGAAACGGCAGCCACGCACACAGCCGCGCAGCACCTCGATGCTGGCGCGGTCCTGAATGGCACCCACCATGGGCACCACGAAATTCGTAGGCGGGGCAAACTCGTTCAGGTCCTTGATGATTGCCTTGGTGATGCGCGCCGGGATGCCCGGCTCATTGGGGGTGATGGCCTTGACCCGGCCATCTTCGTAATACGCCACATCATAGAACGCCGGGATATAGACGCCGGGGATCTTTGCAATGCGCAGCAGCAGCTCCTTTTTGGAGACGCCGCCCTCTTTTTTGGCCTTTTCGATCTCGGCGCAGATGCCGGGCAGCTGGTTTTCGCCCTCACCCAGCTGGACCACATCAAAAAAGTCCGCAATGGGTTCCGCGTTGCAGGCGCAGGGGCCGCCCGCCACGATCAGCGGCCAGCTTTCATCGCGATCCTTGGAATAGAACGGGATGCCCGCCAGATCCAGCATAGCCAGAATATTGGTATAGGAAAGCTCGTACTGCAGGGTGAAGCCCACTGCATCAAAAGCGGTGAGCGGATCCTTGCTCTCCATGGTGTAGAGCGGCAGACCAAGACGCTCCATCTCGGCCTTCATATCCAGCCACGGCATAAAAGCACGCTCGCACCACCAGTTTTCGTGGCTGTTGAGCAGCTCATACAGGATCTTTTCGCCGAGGAAGGACATACCTACCTCATAGGTGTCCGGAAAGCAGAACGCAAAGCGGACATCCACTTTTTCTTTGTCCTTATATACACTGCCGGGTTCTCCGCCGGTATAACGGCCGGGCTTCTGTACCCGTCCCAGTGCTTCTTTCAGTTTTGGATCAAACATCGAGTCCTCCAATAAACAGTCCATTTTTACACGTCATTTTATTGTACCCGAAATGAGCTGTTTTTTCAATCATTTCCCTTAAACTTTTTGCCTGCACGCCGCATTTCGCACAGGCAGGATGCCAGCTGCGCCCCATCCAGCGGTGGAACGGGCAGCAGATTGAATCCCCCGGTCAGCAGATTTGCCGCCCAGAAGGCACTGCCGCGGATGGTCAGTTCCTGTTCCAGCCGCAGTGCCCAGATGCCTGCCAGCATGAAATTGACCGCCGGGCCTGCAGCAGCCAGCCAGAAAAGCCGCCCCGGTGAAAGGCCCCGGGCCGGAGCGTCCATCCGCATACAAAAGCCAGTCATGGTCACCTCAATGACCGGAAAGCGGCGCAGAAACACACAATACACCAGAATGTGCCCGCACTCGTGCAGGAACGCCGCCAGCAGCCCCAGCCGCAGAAAGCCGCTTGCATCAAAGTAGAGCAGAAAATACAGTGCGCTACACAAAAGCAGCGGGTCGCGGAACACCAGCGGCCCCAGCTGCCGGGAATCATGCAGCTTCATGAGGAAAGGCCCAGCGCATCCGCCGGGTCACAGGCTGTTCCCTGCCGGTACAGTTCAAAATGCAGGTGTGCTCCCGTAGCGCGCCCGCTGCGCCCTGCTGCGCCCAGCAGCTGCCCTGTTTCCACCACCTCGCCCGGGCGGACATAGGCGTACTGCAAATGGGCGTAAAGTGACTCGCTGCCATCTGTATGGAGAACACGCAGACAGGTGCCATAGCTTGTGCTGCGGTATGCCTGCACCACCGCACCGCCTTCCGCAGCAAGCACTTCTGTTCCCTCTGCACAGGCAAGATCAATGCCCTTATGGAACGTCCTTTCCCCGGTAAAAGGATCCTGCCGCCAGCCGTATCCGTCCGAAACACGGTACTGTGTGGTGTCCAGCGGGAAACAGAGCTTCCCCGTTTTTTTCTGCGCCCGCACCGGAAGCACCACGCACACCAGCAGTCCGGCTAAAACTGCCAGAAAAATCACCCTCCGTCTGGGCTGCTCCCTGCCGTGCCCGGCTCGTCCCCATCGCTTTGCCCGCACCTTCTGCCTCCCGCCTTCCGTTTGCTTTTTATTTATGCAGGCAAACACGCAAAAAGACCCGGCAGAGGGTTTGCTCTGTCGGGTCTTGCAAATATTATCTGCGTAACCTGAAGAAATCCAAAATCCGTTTCAGGCGGCTTCTGGGGGCGGGTGTCTCCACCACCACCGGCTTTATCGGCTTGGCTGCAGGGGCAAGCTGCGGCTCTGTACGCTTTTTATGATTGACCATCTGTTCCAGCTGGTCAAAGCGGTCGCCGCTTTCCGGTGCCGCAGCAGATTCCGGGTGAGAAGCTTCTGCCTGTTTTGCAGCGGGAGCCGCTTCCGTTTTCGCAGGTTCTGGCTTTTCTGCTTCGGCAGAAGGTTCAGGCTGTTTTTCCTGCGCAGCGGCAGAAAGCTTCCAAGGCTCCGGCTGCGTCCAGTCATTTTTCAACAGCTCATACATGCCCATCTGGCCGTTCACCAGTGCTTCGCCCTCAGCGGGCTTTACCTTCTGGTAGCTGCCGTCCGGGCGCATCTCGCGGGCATTGACGTTATCCCGCAGCTGCAGCTGCAGAATGTCGGTAAGCTTCCGCACCAGCACGGGATCCTCCACGCGCACGCCCACCTCCACGCGGCACTCGGTGTTGCGGGTGAGGAAATCGCCGGATGCAATATAGATGCGGGTATGTGCACCATCGAAGAAGCTGTAAATGCGGCCATGCTCCAGATAACGACCCACAAGGCTGCGGATATGCAGGTTCTCCGTCTTGCCGGGCACGCCGGCGCGCACGCAGCAGATGCCGCGCACGATCATATCAATGCGCACACCAGCACAGCTGGCTTCCTGCAGCTTGAGGATGATATCCAGGTCGCTGATGGAATTGTTTTTCAGGATCATGGATGCCGGACGGCCCATGTGGGCGGCGGCAATGACACGATCCATCTCTTCCAGCAATACGCTCTTGAAGCGCAGCGGTGCTACCAGCATCCGGTCGCTCTCCTCAGTCAGCTTCTGCACGGCAAGGTTCTGGAACACATTGGAAGCTTCCTCGCCAATGCCATGGTCTGCCGTAATGAAGGAGTAGTCCGTGTAAAGCTCACTGGTCTTTTCGTTGTAGTTGCCGGTGCCGATCTGGGTGATATAAGAGTAGCCCTCTTTGCTCTTTTTGGTGATAAGGGTCAGCTTGGAGTGCACTTTGTAATCATCAAAGCCATAAATGACCGTACAGCCTGCGCTTTCCAGCTGCTTCGACCAGTCGATGTTGTTCTGCTCGTCAAAGCGGGCGCGCAGCTCCACCAGCGCCACCACCTCTTTGCCGTTCTCAGCGGCTTCCATCAGCGCCTGCACGATCTGGGACTCCCGCGCCATACGGTACAGTGTCATTTTGATGGAAATGACCTCAGGATCATGGGCAGCCTTTTTGAGCATGGCAATGAAGGGCCGGATGGACTGGTACGGGTAGCTGAGCAGCACATCGTGCTTCTGCACCTCAGCGGCAAGGTCGTAGTCCGGCGGCGGCAACATGGGCCGTGCAGCCGGGTAGAACAGTTCCGGCCGCCCCTCCGCTTCCATGCGGCCGGTGAGCTTGTAGAAAAAGCTCAGATCCAGCGGGCTTTTCTGCTCGAACACCCGTTTATGGGTGAGCAGCAGACGGTTGCACAGCAGGCGTTCTACCTCCGGGGCCGGAGCAGGCGTGATCTGCAGACGCACCGCAGCCAGCTTACGGCGGCGCTTGAGCAGCTCGGTCATGATCTCGCGGTAGTCGATATCATGATCCATCATGCCCTCTTTTACGTCGATATCCGCATTGCGGGTAACGCGGAAGAGACATTTTTCCTGAATCGTCTCTTTGCCAAAGATGCTGGCCGCAAAGTGCAGCACCAGCTCTTCGGTAAGTGCAAACTGCGTTTCGCCGTCTTTTTTTACAACGTGCATCCGTTCCATCTGGCTGGAAATGGGAATGATGCCAAGGCTCTGCCCTGCCGGGTGTTTTTCCTTGAGCAGAACGCCAAGGTAAATCTCCTTATTGCGCAGGAATGGGAACGGATGGCGGTTGTCCACGATCTGCGGGCTGAGGATAGGGAACAGCTCCGTTTGGAAGTACTTCTTCCAGAAGTGCTCGTCCTCCTTGGACAAGTGGTCAAGATCCACCTTGCGCCAGCCGCACTCCGCCAGTGCTTCCAGCGCCTTTGCGTAGTATTTATCGCACTCCTCCTGCAGCTGTGCCGTTTTGGGCATGATGGCAGTCAGCTGTTCCGCCGCGGACATGTTGGTCTTGTTTTCCCTCTTGACCTTTTTGCCCTGTTCCTGTTCCAGATTGGCGCGCTCCTGCAGAGAACCCACGCGCACCATAAAAAACTCGTCCAGATTGGAGCCGTAGATCGCAAGAAATTTGACCCGCTCTGCAAGCGGAACATTTTTATCTTTGCCCAGCGCAAGAACGCGCCGGTTGAAATCCAGCCAGCTCAGTTCCCGGTTGATAAAAATGGTATCGTCACTCATAATCATTCCCCTTTTTGCTGCGCCGGGCCGCCGGCTGCGGCTCAGCTCACGGTTGCCATTCCTGCCCAGGAATCCACAATGGTCTGTGTCAGGCCCGGAACATTGGCTGCATCTTCTACCCGTTCAAACGGGCCATTCTGCGTCCGGTAATCCAGAATCGTCTGTGCGCGCTTTTCCCCTACGCCCGGCAGTGTGCACAGCGCAGAGAGATCGGCAGTGTTCAGATCCACCAGCACATACTGTTCCAGCCCGGTCGTATCCGGCAGGACCTGCGGTTCGGCAGCCTGCAGCGGCACGGCAAAGCCAAAGGCCAGCACTGTGCACAAAACCACCGCCGCCAGCGACAGCGCAAGAAAGAGTTTTTCCTTCTTTTGCAGGACCAGAAGATGCGTTTCTCTCATTGTACCTGACTTTCCTCCAAAAAGAAAGGCTTCTGCGAAAGAATTTGCAGAAGCCTTGCACAAATTTTACGCCAAATTTTCAGCATCCCGCACCATACGGTACAGCACTTCCACTGCAGAACCTGCCGCAGCATCGGTCAAAGTGACCTTTTGGGCAGCAAGACGCAGCTCAGCCGGGGCATCCGCAGCTGCGGTGCTCTGGCTGGAAGCGCGCACCATGTCCAGCATAGGCAGCCCTCCGGCAAGTACCAGCACATCTTCCGGGTCGATGCCCACCGGCATACACACGGCATCCAGCATTTCACGGCCAGAGACGGTTCTGGGGGTCAGGATCAGCGTATCCGCTGCGGCACGCTCGCCCAGCAGCACCGCTGTGCGGTCGCCCAGAGATTTTTCCAGCAGCGAGATCATGGGCACTGCCTTGCTGTCCTGATACAGCAGCACCCGCAGCACTTCTTCCCCCTTGATGTCTGCCGCGTTTGCCAGCAGATAAGGGGTCCATTCCTGCCGCAGATGACGCTCCAATGCCTCGCTCATGCGCAGCACGCGGGTAGTACCGTCGGTCATCTGCAGGGCAATGCCCACGCCCTCTGCCACCGGCAGGCGGGCGAACAGGTCGGCATCCTGCCCGGCAAAGGTGCACAGCGGATGGCGGGTGCCATCGGAAAAATGGTAGGCCATGGCACCGCCGCACACCAGCGCAGGAGCGCTGAGCCGCACACTGCCCAGAATGGACCGCACTGCCCGCGGCGTGCGCTGGGAAAACACCGTAAAACGTCCGCCGCGGCGGACGAACAGCTGCAGCACATCCCGCACCACCTGCGTCAGGTTGCCGTCGGCACCCAAAAGCAGATGGTCCAGATCACACAGTACGAGCGTTGAAGAAAGATGGTTCATACCGTTCCCCTCCTGAGCGTTGCAAGAAAATGAGTGAAGTATTCCGGCAATTCCGAATCGAACCGCAGATGTTCGCCGGTGATCGGGTGCACAAAGCCAAGCGTTTTTGCGTGCAGGCACTGGCCGTGCAGGCTGGTGATGCAATTGTGCGGGCCATACACCGGGTCGCCCGCCACCGGGTGCTGGATGGATGCCATGTGCACGCGGATCTGATGGGTGCGGCCGGTCTTCAGGCGGCATTCCAGCATGGTAAAGTTGTTCAACCGTTCCAGCACCTGATAGCCGGTATAGGCATATTTGGTGTGCGGCTCACTGGCCGGGTAGACCGCCATCTTTTTGCGGTCGGTCTTGCTGCGGCCCAGATTGCTTTCCACAAAGCCCTCATCTTGTGCAAAGCCGCCGTACACGATGGTGCGATACGCGCGCTCCACACTGTGCACCGCCATCTGCTGGGAAAGGCCGATGTGCGTTGCATCGTCCTTTGCCACCACCAGCAGTCCGCTGGTGTCCTTATCGATGCGGTGCACGATGCCGGGGCGAATCTCGCCGCCGATACCGGACAGACTTCCCTTGCAGTGCCACAGCAGCGCGTTCACCAGCGTGCCGTCCGGGTTGCCGGGAGCCGGGTGCACCACCATGCCTTTGGGCTTGTTGACCACCAGCAGATGCTCGTCCTCATAGACGATTTCCAGCGGGATGTCCTGCGGCACGGCCTCAATGGGCTTTGCGTCCGGAATTTCCAAAACGATGGTATCGCCTGCCTTGAGCTTCAGGCTTTTGGCAACCAGCCTGCCGTTGCACAACACATGACCGTCGGCCACCAGCGCCTGCAGAGCAGACCGGGAAAGGCCGGTGTCCTCGCCGCTCAGAAAGCGGTCGATGCGCTGGCCTGCCGTCTCCTGCTCCACCACAAATTCACGCTGTTCCATGGCTCACTGCTCCTTCGGGGACTGCCCGTTCTCAGCGTGCAGCTCTTCCAGAAAAATTACCAGCACCCAGAGGCCCACGCCCACACACACGCAGATATCCGCAAAATTGAACACCGCAAACTGCATGAACAGCAGATTGATGTAGTCCACCACCTCGCCGTTGAGCACACGGTCGATCAGGTTGCCGATGCCGCCGGCAAGGATCAGCAGCAGTGCGGCCTGCTGCAGGTATCTGCCGCGGCTGCGGAAGAACAGCCCGTAGGCCACAAAGATCAGCGCTATGCTGGTAGCGATGATGAGGAACAGCTGCTTGCCGCTGAGCAGGCTGAACGCCATGCCCGGGTTGAGCACGAACCGCAGCTCCACCACATGGGGGATCAGCGGCATTGCACCAACGGGCTGCAGCACATTGGTGGCCCACAGCTTGATGGCCTGATCGATGCCAATGAGTGCCGCAGCCGCGAGCAAATTAAAAACAACAAATGCCATAGGATACTCCCAAAATCATTCAGTATAAAAAACGGCGCTCCCCGGTATAAGGGAGCGCCGCCCTTTAAAACATTGTTTTATGCGGAACGCTTAGGCTTCCACAACGCTGGCGCAGCGTGCGCACAGGGTGGGATGTGCGGCATGGCTGCCGATGGAAGAAGAATACTTCCAGCAGCGCTCGCACTTTTCGCCGGTGGCATGTGCAGCAGCAACGCCCAGGCCCTCGACAGCACTTGCAGCGCCGCCTTCGCCCTTGACCAGCTCTACCTGAGAGACGATCATCAGGTCGGCCAGCTCGTCCATGGGGATGCTGTTCAGCAGATCATACACCGCGTCATTGCAGTACAGGGTGACGGCAGCCTCCAGAGAAGCACCGATGACCTTTTCGGCACGGGCCTGCTCCAGAACCTTCTTCACCTCATCACGGACGGCGATCAGCTGTGCCCACTTTGCCTTGAAGGCTTCATCGGCGGCATACTGGCCAGCCTTGGGCATCTCCTCAAAGACAACGTACTTGTTCATGCCCTCGGTCTTGGGCATGAAGTCCCAGATCTCCTGACTGGTGAAGCACAGGATGGGCGCAATGATCTTGTCCAGAGCCACAAGGATCTTGTACATGGTGGTCTGAGCAGCCTTGCGGCCTGCGCCGTTGGTGCAGTACAGGCGATCCTTGGTCACATCCAGATAGAAGTTGGACATTGCAACAACGCAGAAGTTGTACACTGCATGATAGACCTTGTTGAAGTCATACACAGCGTAGCCTGCGCTGGTGTTGACCATCAGGTCATCCAGAGCAGCCAGTGCCCAGCGGTCGATCTCCTGCAGCTGATCGTCAGCCACACAGTCGGTGTTGGGATCAAAGCCGTCCAGATTGCCCAGAATGAAGCGGGCGGTGTTGCGGATCTTGCGGTAAGCCTCGCTCAGCTGCTTGAAGATGTTCTTGCCGGCACGCACATCCACGGTGTAGTCGGAAGAAGCCACCCACAGACGGATGATATCAGCGCCGTAGTCCTTGATGATCTCGCTGGGCTCCACGCCGTTGCCGGCGCTCTTGTGCATCTGCTTGCCCTGCTCATCCACGACCCAGCCGTGGCACAGAACAGACTTATAGGGTGCGCAGCCCTTGCTTGCAACGCTGGTCAGCAGGCTGGACTGGAACCAGCCGCGGAACTGGTCGCCGCCTTCCATATACATATCAGCCGGGAAGCGCAGCTCGGGGCGCTCCTCCAGCACAGCGGCGTGGGTGGAGCCGGAGTCGAACCAGACATCCATGATGTCGGTGTCCTTGGTCCACTCGGAAGCACCGCACTTTTCGCACACTTCGCCTGCGGGGATGATCTGCTCGGCTTCGTACTTATACCATGCATCGGAACCTTCCTTGCGGAACAGGTCGCTGACAGCCTTGATGGTGGCATCGGTGATGTGGTAGGTGCCGCACTTCTTGCAGTAGAATGCAGGGATGGGCACGCCCCAGGTGCGCTGGCGGCTGATGCACCAGTCGTTGCGGTCGCGCACCATGCCCTTCATGCGGTCATGGCCCCAATCCGGCATCCAGGTAACGGTATCGATAGCCTTGTAGACATCCTCGCGGAACTTTGCGATGGAGCAGAACCACTGTTCCGTTGCACGGAAGATGATGGGGTGATGGCAGCGCCAGCAGTGCGGGTACTGATGCTTGATGTGCACCTGACCCATGACAGCACCGGACTCGGTCAAATCGGCCAGAATGGTCTTGTTGGCAGCCCACACGCGCTGACCTGCATACTTACCGGCCAGCTCGGTCAGATAGCCGCCATCGTCCACGGGGACGGTGATGGGCACCTGCGGATACTTCTGGCAGACGTTGAAGTCGTCCACGCCGTGGCCGCCTGCGGTATGGACGCAGCCGGAACCGCTTTCCAGCGTGACGTGATCGCCCAGAATGACCCAGCCCTCCTTGGGCAGGTAGACGTGGTTGTAGCGCATCAGCTCAAACTCGGCACCGGAGACCGGCTCACCCACGATCTCGTAGTTCTCGATGTGGCAGGCATCCATGACGCTCTTGACCAGTTCGGTGGCCATGATGTGGAATTCATCGCCGATCTTGACGAAGGAGTACTCGAACTGGCCGTTCAGGCAGATCGCCTCGTTGGCGGGCAGAGTCCAAGTGGTGGTGGTCCAGATGACGAAGTAGGTCTTGTCCATCGGGATGCCGTGCTTTGCCAGCACACCGTTGGGGTCCTGAGAGACGTGGAAACGCACGAAGATGGAATCGCAGTCGTCCTCGCCGTACTCGATCTCGGCCTCTGCCAGAGCCGTGCGACAGTCCGGGCACCAGTACACGGGCTTCAGGCCCTTGTAGATGTAGCCCTTCTTTGCCATCTCGCCAAAGATCTCGATCTGGCGTGCCTCGAACTCAGGCTTCAGGGTCAGATACGGATGTTCGAAATCGCCGATAACGCCCAGACGCTTGAACTGGTCGCTCATGATGTCGATGTGCTCGGTAGCAAACTTTTCGCAGATCTGGCGCAGTTCCAGCTTGGAAATGTCCTTCTTCTTATCACCGACGGAGGACAGAGCCTTCAGCTCGATTGGCAGGCCGTGGGTATCAAAGCCGGGCACATAGGGAGCCTGGAAACCCTCCATGTTCTTATCGCGGATAATGATATCCTTGATGATCTTGTTCAGGGCAGTACCCATGTGGATATTGCCGTTTGCGTACGGAGGGCCGTCGTGCAGGATGAACTGCGGCTTGCCCTCGTTGTGCTTCATGAGCTGATTGTACAGGTCGTTGTCGTCCCAATCCTTCAGCATGACCGGCTCCTTCTTGGGCAGGCCGGCACGCATTTCAAACAGGGTCTTGGGCAGGTTCAGAGTACTATCGTACTGCGATTTGTTCTTAGCCAATGGTTTACACTCTCCTCTATATTTCCTTATGGGGTTGCCTTACTCGCTGAACTTGACACCCTGAAAAGCATCGTAGTCCGGCTCGTCCGGCTTAAAATCAGCAGGAGGCGCGGGCGGCGGGTCCAGCTTGAGCTGGCTCTCATCCTTTGCCCAGAAATCCTCGCTGCTGTCAGCTGCCTTGTCGTCGTCATCTTCAACAACGGCAGCAGGTTCTGCATCTTCCTGTGCGGGCTGTGCAGGCTCTGCTTCCGGCTCCTGCACGTCCACTGCCTGCGGCTGGGCTGCAGCGGCAGGCTCACTTTCCTCTGCAGCAGGCTCTGCCTGTTCGGCATCCTGTGCAGCCGTTTCCTTCTGGAACTCCGGCAGACGGCTCAGCGACTCCACATGGCTGCGGTACAGGTTGAGCACATCAGACTTGAAGCGGGTCACTTCCAGACGCACGCGGTCATACTCGCGTTCCTCTGCAAGGCGCTTCTCGTTTGCTTCGTTCTCAATCTCGTCTGCACGGTCGTTTGCCTTCTGCAGCAGTTCGTTGGCATCGCGGATGATATCATCACCGCGCAGATTTGCACGATGGATGATCTCTTCTGCTTTCTGGTTTGCTTCGCGGATGACATTTTCGCCCATGCGCTGTGCATTGATCAGCGCGCTCTTGAGCATTTCACCATCTGCCTCAAAGCTCTTCAGTTCATCGTGCAGCTTCTGGTTTTCAGCAGTCAGGTCCGCAATCTGCTTGCGAAGCTGTTCCGCCTGCGCATCGTCGTCCCGCAGCTGTTCTTCCACCTTATCCAGAAAACGGTCTACGTCCTCTGTGCGGTAGCCGCGGAGGTTTTTCTCAAATTGCACAGAACGGACATCCTGCGGAGTCAGCATAGTCATTTCCTCCCGTTGCTTTTAATATTGAAAAAATTCGATGATTGACCGATCTTTTCTGCTTTTGCCGGGCAGTGCAGTCAGGTTGAAGCGGCCCTTGCCGCGCACCGTGAACACATCGCCCTCATATACCTGCGCATGAGGTTTATCCGCCGGCAGGTGGTTGATCTCCACCCTGCCCGCCTCGATCAGTTCCGAAGCCTGTCCTCGGCTGCAGTGCAGCATAGCTGCCAGCACAGCGTCCAGCCGCAGGGACGATACCGTTGCACTGTGCATCTCACGCTCCGCCTGCGGAAACTGCGGCACCTCGTCCAGCGTCAGCAGTTCCGTGGTCAGCTCCGTGTGTCCAGCCTGAAACAGTTCCCGGCAGATCAGCTGTGCTGCCGGTTCCAGCGCAAACACATAAGCTGTGCCCGGCTGATCCTCCGGCAGAACGATATCTCCCAGCGCCTCGCGCCGCAGCTCAAGGCCCATCAGACTGCCCAGGTAATCCTTGTGGGCGGGCAGCGCAGCCCCCGCCTGTGCACAGCATTGCAGCCGCACACAGCAGATGGGTGCTTCGCCGCAGCTGTACTCCGGCTCGATACAGAGCACCCTGCGCTCCGCATTCAGCCAGCCGCCCTCAAACCGGAAGCCCTCCTGCACACCGGCACGGCCCAGTGCCGCGCGGGCCAAGTCTTGCTCGCGGTCACTCAGGAAAGCCGAATACCGCGCAATGTCCCGGGAAAAGGCCGTGTGGGCCAAGTCCTCGATATGGCGCATGAGATAGCGTTCTTCATCGGTACGCGCAGGGATGAACCCGCGCGCCGCCTTGGGCTGCGGATCAATAGAACGCGCCATTGTTCTCCAGCTCGTCCAGCAGATCACCCATGATATCCACGTTGTACGGAGTGATGATGAAGGTGCTGTTGGCCACGCGTTTGATCTGGCCATTGTTTGCATATGCAACACCGGACAGAAAGTCCACCAGACGGCGGGACACTTCCTTGTTGGTGGACTCCAGATTGAGCACCACGGTGCGCTTGTTGTTCAGGTGGTCAGCAATGGTACTGGCATCCTCAAAACGCTCAGGCTTGACCAGAACGACCTTGAGCTGAGTGGTGGCATTGATGTTGACCACCTTGCCGTTCTTCTTGGCACCCTCAACAGGCTCTTCATTTTCGTCGTCAGCACCAAGGCCGATGCCATTGTTATTGTTTACCATCTGGGGGCCATCGTCAATGTACTGATCCTCGTAATCGTCTTCCTGGTCAAACAGACCTTTCTTAATGCTGTCAAGCAAAGACATACAATCTGCTCCTTTCATTCGGGCAGCATGGCGCTGCCTGGCGTTCTTTGCAAATAGATGCAAATAATAGCTTTATCTATTATCGGATTTTTTGCCTCAGATGTCAATAACTACAAAAGCTTTCCATCATACAAATTTTGTCCGGAAACGATTATTTCGTCATAAAGCCTCACCTTGCTGACCGAGCCCTCGGTCCCTTCGGGCAGAACAAGGATGTAATCGCCGTCCGTGATGAGGGGATGGTCTGCGTCCACCGGGTCGATCGGGCAGAAGCGGGCAATGTTGCCAAGTTTCACGTACACACCGGGAATGTAGTTTTCGCCCTGCGTTTGTGCCTCGGTGCCATCCTCTTTTAAATAGTGCACAGCCGCAGCAGGCACCCGCAGGCCGCTGCGCTCTCCTACCGAGATGCGTGCTGCAGCCCGGTTCAGGCAAAGCACATCGCCGTTGATGGAGTTGCAGGCAAGCACAAAGCGGGCAAGGCCGCTGTCCTGATCGATCTCCACCTCGGTGACGGTGGCCTTGAGGCTGTTCTCCACCTGACCCGGGAAGCTGATCTCCACCGCTGTGCTCAGCGGCTTGCCGTTCTGACCCAGCAGCTTTTCGCCCTGCTTTGCAGTGCACACGCCCACATAGCGCCATGTGAACCCTGCCACGATCTTACCGGCGCAGCCGTCCAGTGCCAGCACTGGGTCGGACTGCAGATAGCCCTGCAGCTCCTGTGCGTTCAGTGCAAGGATATCATCGGCACTGGCATTGAGCCGTCCGCTGCTGGAAGAGCGCACAAAATAGCCGGTCTGCGGTGCAGTGATCTGCGCCGGGCTGCCCAGCTGCGCCTGCACGCTCTGGGACTGCTGGACCAGCGCAGTGATCTGATCGGTAAAGTTTGCAGCTTCGCCCGTTACCACCCAGAGCTTGTTCTGGGCCAGCAGGTAGGCATTGGCATCATCATCCACCGCTTCATAATCGCTGTCGTCCAGCGTATCCAGCAGGTCATACAGCGCAGAAGAACGTTCTTTTAAAAGGGTATCCAGCTGCAGCGCAGAAGTGTTCTGCGATTTCTGCAGCAGGTCAATCTGATCATTCAACTGGTTCAGCTGCAGGCGCAGCGAAGCCTGCGAAGCGTTGCTGTACACCTCTGCCACTGCGGTGCCCGCTGAAACGCGCTCGCCGTCGGCAGCAAGATATCCAAGGTTTCCGCTGCCTGCCACATAGCTTTCGTCGAACAGCAGAACTCCGTCGGCTTCCACCGTATCCGAAATGACCGCAGGCAGCGCAGTCTCATAAACATTCTGCGGGAACAGGATATGTGCGGCCTGATACACCACATAAATTGCTGCCAGCAGCAGAAACGCGATCAGCACGCCTGCCAGAGTGGTAAGCACATGCGGCGCATGGCGTTCCTTCTGGGTCTCATCCGGCATATCGATCATCCTTTCGCTAAAAATTCGCTAGTTTTGCGGATGGCAGTCTGCACTGCATCCGGTGCACCGGCATCCAGCCAGACCACACCGTCCATATGGCGGAACCAGGTCAACTGGCGCTTGGCATAGTTGCGGGACGCCTGCTTGAGCTTTTCCGTGCAGGCTTCCAGTGGAGCCGTCTGCTCAAAATACGGAAAGAACTCCTTGTATCCGATGGCCTGCGCTGCCGTGCGGAAGCTTTCCCGGTTCTGCCAGACATGCTCCGCTTCCTTTATAAGGCCCGCTTCCAGCATTTTGTCCACACGCAGGTCAATGCGGCGGTAAAGTACCGCGCGCTCTGGGAAATCCAGACCGAGGATCAGGCTGCGGTAGGGCCGCTCCGGTGGGAGAGACTCCGCTTTCTGTTCGCTCAGCTTTTTGCCAGTGGCACGGTAATGCTCGAGTGCGCGCAGCACCCGTACCTGATTGTTCGGGTGGATAGCCGCAGCAGCTTCCGGGTCGGCCTGCTTCAGTTCTTCGTACATGGCAGCACCGCCTTTTGCAGCCAGTTCCGCCGCCAGCTGCTCCCGCAGACCGGCAGGTGCTTTTTCCTCTGTAAAGCGCACCCCATACAGAAAGCTCTGAACATACAGCCCTGTGCCGCCCACAAGGATGGGCAGCTTCTTCCGGGCAGAGATCTCTTCTTCCAGCTTTCCGGCCATGGCGGTAAAATCTGCCACGCTGAAAGCCTTGTCCGGCGTAAGGATATCCACGCCGTGATGCGGGATACCGCAGGTCTCCTCCGGTGTCACCTTTGCCGTGCCTATGTCCAGACCTTTATAGATCTGCATGGAATCACAGCTGATGACCTCGCCGGAAAAATGTTTTGCAAGCTCTACGCCCAACGCCGTCTTTCCGGTTGCGGTAGGGCCGACGACGGCCACCACGGGATGTTTATACGATGCGTCCAAACTGCTTTTCCAGCTCCTTCCGGGTCAATTTGAGTACGCAGGGGCGGCCGTGCGGGCAGAACGGCGGCACCTCGCCGGAAAGGATCTTTTCGGCCAGCGCCAGCAGTTCCTGCGGCGAGGACTTGTCCCCCGCCTTGATGGCTGCACGGCAGGAGATAGAATGCAGCACCCACTCGGTGTGCTCGTTCAGCGCATCATGGCCGCCCTTGAGCAGCTTATTTGCGATCTCCACAAGCAGGCTTTCGGCATTCTGCGGCTCCACATCTGCGGGCACCGCGCGCAGCACCACGGTATTGCCGCCAAAGTCCGCGATCTCAAGGCCCGCATTTTCCAGCAGAGGAATGTTATCCAGCAGGGCCTGCTTTTCCTCCGCAGCAAGGTTGATGGCAGCAGGCTCCAGCAGCATCTGGCTGGGCACATTGCCATAGTTCGCGGCCAGTTTTTCGTACAGCTGGCGCTCGTGGGCAGCGTGTTTATCGATCAGGCACAGCTCGTCGCCGCGTTCTGCAAGGATATATGTTCTGAACACCTCGCCCACATAGCGCAGCGGCTCCGGCTGATCCGCCGTCGGATCAAAGTTCATCTGCTCCGGCTCGGCCGGTACAGTTTCCTGTTCTGCCGCTTCCGGCGCATCCGGTTCTGTTTCTGCACAGGGTGCACTCTCAGGTTCTTCCTTCGGTGCTTCCTGCGCAGGGTTCCACGCTGCCATATGGTCCTGAGGCGAATGCAGTTTTGTCTCACCAAATTCCGGTTCCACATCCAGCTGCGTTTCACTTGCCGCCGCACGGAACGGCTCTGGTGCCTTTGTCGTTTCCAGCTTCGGGCTGTGAAGGGTCACGAACGGATCCAGCATATCCTCGTTCTGAGCACTGCCTTTCCAGCGCGGCTCACTGGGTGCTGTCGGTATTTGCATTGCAGCAGACGGGGCAGGCTGCTGCGGTGCTGCGGCGGGTTTTGCCGGTTCCCAGTGCTGCTGTGGCAGAACGCCCGGGTCTGCTTGTCCCCGAATGATCGCAGAAAGGCCTGTAAAGCTATTATTCTTTACATCATTTTTGATTATATCAGCGTCTATTTTTGGTTTTTCAGCTTTTTCATCTTTTTTGTCTGCTTCAAAGGTAAAAAGCCGTTCACCAGTGCCGGGCTGAGCCAATGCCAGCTTGACGGCATGATACACCACATCAAAAACATCATTTTCGCGGGCAAAGCGGGCTTCGATCTTGGCCGGATGCACATTGACATCCACAAGGTCGGCCGGCATTTCCAGCAGCAGAATGCCGCCCGGGAACTTGCCCTGCATCATGGTACCCTTGAACGCCATCTCCATACCGGCCATCATGGTGCGGTTGCGCACATAGCGGCCATTGATGTAAAAATGCTGCATACTTCGGCTGGCGCGGCAGCTTTTGGGCGGGGTAATCAGACCGGTGATGCGGTACACGCCCTCCTGATTTTTCAGCTCAATGAGGTCCCGGCTGAACTCCCGGCCCAGCACCGCATAGGCTGCACCGCGCAGCTGGCCGTCGCCGGGCGTGACATACTGCAGCTTGCCCTCACGGATGAACTTGACGCTGACTTCCGGGTGGCTGAGCGCTACATGGGTAACTGTATCCGACACAAAGGTGCCCTCGGAGGAGTCCTTTTTGAGGAACTTCATGCGGGCAGGCGTGTTGTAAAACAGATCCTTTACCCGGATGGTAGTGCCCACAGCTCTGGCACCCGGCTCACGGGAGACCTCTTCCCCGCCCTCAATGCGGTAGACCGTGGCAAACTCGTCCACCTCCGTTCGGGTGGTCAGCTCTACACGGGCCACGCTGGCAATGGATGCCAGTGCTTCACCGCGGAAGCCAAGCGTATGGATGTTGGTCAGATCGTCCGGTGTTTCAATTTTGCTGGTGGCATGGCGGATAAACGCCGTGGAGATATATTCTGCCTCGATGCCGGTGCCGTTATCGCTGATCTCGATCAGCTTGACGCCGCCGGATTCAATGCTGACGGTCACCTGCGTGGCACCGGCATCAATGGAGTTTTCCAGCAGCTCCTTAACAACGGATGCCGGACGCTCGACCACCTCACCGGCTGCGATCAGCTCGGCTGTGTGCTTATCCAGAACATGGATCACTGCCATGGTGTTTTCCCTCCTTGTATGGTCTGGGTCAGGTAGAGCAGTTTCATCTGTTCAGGCTGCCCTTCAGGGTCTTTTTCAGCTCGTAGAGGAAGTTCAACGCCTCAATGGGGGTGAGTGTTTCCACATCCAGAGCTTCCAGCTTGTCCATCATCTCGCTGGGCACAGCCGGAGAGTTATACTCCTGCAGGGCATCAAAATCCATCTGCTCTACTTTATTTTTAGGTGCAGTTGCTTCCAGTGCGCGCAGCACCTCATGGGCGCGGCGGGTCACACTGCCGGGCAGGCCTGCCAGCTTTGCCACCTCGATGCCGTAGCTGTCATCCGCCGGGCCGCGCACGATGCGGCGCAGGAAGGTGATGTCCTCGCCGCGTTTTTTTACTGCAATATTGTAGTTTTTTACGCCGTCCACGCCGCCTTCCAGCTCGGTCAGCTCGTGGTAGTGGGTGGCAAACAGAGTCTTGCAGCCAAGGCCCTTGGCGGGGTCTGCAATGTGCTCCACTACGGCGCGGGCAATGCTCATGCCGTCAAAAGTGGAAGTGCCGCGGCCGATCTCGTCCAGCACCACAAGGCTTTTGGTGGTGGCATTTTTCAGGATCTCCGCTACCTCGGTCATCTCCACCATAAAGGTGGACTGACCGGCAGACAGGTCGTCCGACGCACCGATGCGAGTGAAAATTGCATCCACCACACCCACATGGCAGCTGGAAGCCGGTACAAAGGAGCCGATCTGCGCCATCAGCGCGATCAGTGCATTCTGGCGCATGTACGTGGATTTACCTGCCATGTTGGGGCCGGTGATGATCAGGCAGCGGTCTGCACCACAGTTCAGGGTGGTATCATTGGGTACAAACATGCTGCCTTTCAGCATCTGCTCCACCACAGGGTGACGGCCCTCGGTGATGGTCAGCTCGTCACTGTCGTCCACGATGGGACGGCAGTAGTTGTTTTCCGCTGCCACCTGCGCCAGCGCCGTGAGCACATCCAGCTGGGCCACCGCATTGGCCGTGCGCTGGATGCGGTCCAGCTGAGCGCTGATGCTTTCCAGCAGTTCGCTGAACAGGCGGTGCTCCAGCGTGATGAGCCGTTCGTGGGCACCTAAGATCTTGCTTTCCAGCTCTTTCAGTTCCTGCGTGATGTAGCGTTCGCCGGATGTCAGGGTCTGTTTGCGGATGTAGGTCTCCGGCACCATGTTCTTATAGGAGTTGCTTACCTCGATGAAGTAGCCAAACACATGGTTATAGCCGATCTTCAGCTTGGGGATGCCGGTCTCCTGCCGCAGGCGGGCTTCCAGCTGCGCCAGAACGCCCTTGGTATTGTCGCGGATGGAACGCAGCTCGTCCACCTCGGCATGGTAGCCTTTGGCAATGACACCGCCATCCTTGAGGGTAGAGGGCGCTTCCGGGTCCACCGCCGCATAAATACGGGCCTTGATGTCCTCCAACGGATCAATCTGTACTGCCAGTTCAGCAAGCTCCGGGCAGCCGCAGGCCTCAGCCTGCCTGCGCAGGCCGGGCAGCCGGTCGCAGGTCTGGGCCAGCGTATAGATCTCCTTGGGTGTGGCAGAGCCGTAAACCGTGCGGGTCATCAGGCGTTCCATATCCGCAATGTAACCCAGCTCTTCGGTCAGGTCGCCGCGGGCCATGGTCTGCTTGACAAGGCTCTCCACAGCGTTCAGGCGGTGGTTGATGAGTGCACTGGAAATAAGCGGCTGCTCGATCCAGCTGCGCAGCATACGCTTGCCCATGGATGTACTGGTCTTATCCAGCACCCAGAGCAGCGTGCCCCGCTTTTCGCGGCCGCGCAGCGTCTCGGTCAGCTCCAGATTGGCGCGGGTCACGGGCGAAAGACGCATGAACTGGGCCTTATTATAGGTTATGACCGTTTTCAGACGTTCCACGCCCTTGATCTGGGTATCGTGCAGATATTCCAGCAGTGCCGCCATGGCAAAGCGCACAAGGCCGTCCGCTGCAATGCCGGTGGTCTGCGCCCAGTCGCGGCCAAACTGGTTTTCCAGCGATGCCGTCACAAGGCCCGGTGCATAGCGCTCCTCTTCGATCAGCTCCACCGAACAAGTCATATTCTTTTTGATGTACGCCGTCACCTCGCGGCAGTCCAGCAGACCCGGATTCATCAGCACTTCGCTGGGATGGTAGCGGCACAGCTCCGTAATGACCGCCGGGGCGATCTTGTCTGCATTCAGCTCTGTGATATGGGCCGTACCGGTAGAGACATCCGCAAAGCACAAACCTGCTTTCTTTCCTTTGAGGAAGATACTGGCAATGTAGTTATTGCGGTCGTCCTGCAGCATACTGCTCTCAATGACCGTGCCGGGTGTGACCACGCGGATGATGTCCCGCTTGACAAGGCCCTTGGCCTTGGCCGGGTCTTCCACCTGCTCACAGATGGCTACTTTGTAGCCCTTGGCGATCAGCCGCGCCACATATCCCTCGTAGCTGTGGAAGGGCACGCCGCACATGGGTGCCCGCTCTTCCATGCCGCACTGCTTGCCGGTCAGGGTCAGGTCCAGTTCCTTGGATGCCGTCAGGGCATCGTCAAAGAACATCTCATAAAAATCGCCGATGCGGTAAAACAGAATTTCGTCCTTATGTTGTTTTTTGATCTCAAGATATTGCTGCATCATGGGCGACAGCTCTGCCATGGTTTACCCTCTCTCCCGTTCTATGGTTCTGTGCACAAGTTTGCGGCTTGTAACCGCTTTTGCAAACAAAACGCGGTCTGTTTTGCACAGCCGCGTTTTGTTTTTGCCGGTTTTAGTGGCAGCCGCCGCAGGTGGAGCAGCTGCCGGTGCAGGAAGCAGAAGGCTCCTGTACCGTCATGGGGTCGCCGCCATTCATGGCAGTGTTGATGATGGCATCGATATAGTTCACAAGGTTCTCGCAGTCACGCTTGGCCTCGTTGTAAGCCACCATGCCCTCGTTGCCCATGATCTGGCCGTACAGGCTGTTCACCTTTTCGTTCAGTTCGGCGATGCGGGCATCGTTGCGCTCGCTCTTGCCGATCTCATTGTTCAGATCCATGCGGGCGAGGTTGAACTCGCCGATCAGGTTCTGCAGCTCTTCGTCCTTATCGTTTGCCTTGCGGGTCTGATCCAGAACGAGGTAGCGGCTATCGGTCTGCAGCGCAACGGCTGCGCGCTTGAAAAGATCAATGCAATCCATTTGAATGGTCTCCTTCTTATTTTATACGTTCAGGGGCACTGCCCCGGAATCACTCAGGCAAGCTCACCCAGCAGCACAGTCGCCCGTGCGCCCGTGAGATGTACGTTGGCATAGCTGCCCATCAGGGAAGCGTCTGCCGTGAACTCCACCGTCAGGTTGTTGTCCAGACGGCCGGAGAGGGTGCCCTCATTGCGGCCAAAGCCCTCTACCAGTACCTTCACAGTCTGACCAACCTGCGCCTTGACCAGCGCCATGGCGATCTCGTCCTGAACCTTGAGCAGGCGGGTCATGCGGTCAGTCTTTTCCTTGCGGGGGGTGGGGTCCGGCATTTCGGCAGCCTTGGTGCCGGTGCGCTTGGAATAGATAAAGGTGAACAGCTGCATATAGCCCACCTTCTGCACCAGTTCCAGCGTCTTTACAAAGTCCGCTTCGGTCTCGCCGGGGAAGCCAACGATGATGTCACTGGAAAAGGTGATGCCGGGCACCGTTTTGCGAGCGTATTCGATCAGCTCCATGTACTGCTCCACCGTGTAGTGGCGGTTCATCTTCTTCAGCAGTTCATCGGAGCCGCACTGCACCGGCAGGTGCAGGTGCTTGCACAGCTTCGGCTGGGCGGCAATGGTGTCGATCAGCTTGTGGCTGGCATCCTTGGGATGGCTGGTCATAAAGCGGATGTGATAATCGCCGGGCACCGTGCACAGCAGGTTGAGCAGATCAGAAAAGTCCACCTTTTCTTCCAGACCCTTGCCGTAGCTGTTGACGTTCTGTCCCAGCAATGTGATCTCCTTATAGCCTGCCTCCACAAGACCGCGGAATTCAGCAAGGATATCACCGGGCTTGCGGCTCTTCTCGCGGCCGCGCACATAAGGCACGATGCAGTAGGTGCAGAAGTTGTCGCAGCCGTACATGATGGGCAGCCATGCGCGGAACTCGCTCTCACGCCGGATGGGGATATTCTCCACGATGACCGGGCGCTGGGCGGGCTCCATCAGCACACGCTTATGCTTCTGCAGCTTCTGGGCAATGAGCTGCGGCAGGGTGTCGATGCCGTCCACGCCAAACACAAGGTCAACGTAAGGATAGCTCTGGCGCAGCTTTTCTACCACGTGCTTCTGGTTGGCCATGCATCCGCACAGGCCAATGATGAGATCATGCTTTTTTTCCTTGAGTCCCTTCAGGGCACCTACGTTGCCGAACACACGCTGCTCGGCATGCTCACGCACGGCGCAGGTGTTGAAGAGGATCAGGTCTGCATCCTCGGGCTTATCGCACAGGCCATAGCCGATGTCCATCAGCACGCCCTTGATCCGCTCGCCGTCGTTCACGTTCTGCTGACAGCCATAGCTGTGCACAAAGGCCAGCGGCGGCGTATCATAGGCCTGCTTTACCAGCTCAGCGGCGATGTTATTATGTTCAAAACTAATGTATTCCAATCAAACCATCCTTCTCCGCCGGGCCGAAGTGCCCTGTGCGGCGAAAATCTACTTGCACTTTCTGAAAAGAGCCTTCTCTATAGTATACCCTGTTTATACGCTCCGGGCAAGAGGTTCCGTGCAAATTTTATGGTTTAGTGGGCGTTTTCCTGCGCCTGCTTCTCGCAGCAGGCCTCGCATACGCCGATCAGCACAACAGCGCAGTCCTGCACATAGCCCTTCTGGTTTTTCACCAGTTTCATTACCTGCTTTTCGTCCACCTCGGCATCGGTCACGCTGCCGCACACGGTGCAGTACAGATGGCTGTGCCAGGGCAGCGTGTGGTCAAAGCGGTCAGCCTTGCCTGGAATGGACACCCGGCGCACCCGGCCCGCATCCACCAGACTATTCAGGTTACGGTATACGGTGCCAAGGCTCAGGCCCGGGCATTCCTTGACCGCAGCATCATAAATTTCCTCGGCGGTGGGGTGGTCGCACAGGTTCTGCACCGTCTGCATGACCAGCTCACGCTGTTTGGAATATCGCATATCGTTCTCCTTTTTCTTTGTTTTTGGGCTTTGGGTGTAAGGCGTGGCTCAGACGTTCTCTTCGCCCTTGATCTTTGCCCAGTAGGCACGGGCCGCCTGCTCATTTTTGTTATCGCCAAAGGTATAATATTTTACGTCCTTGATGGCATCTGGCAGGTACTGCTGCTCCACCCAGTGGTGGGCGTAATCATGGGCGTATTTGTAATTCTGTCCCTTTACCAGCGCATCCTCACCGTCGTAGTGCTTGTTCTGCAGTTGGCGCGGGATCGGCCCGGTACGGCCCGCCTGCACATCCGCAATGGCCGCGTTGATGGCATCATGGGCACTGTTGGACTTGGGACTGGTGGCCACCAGAATGACGGCATCTGCCAGCGGGAGCCGTGCTTCCGGCAGGCCCACCATGTTGGCGGCATCAATTGCCGCCTTCACAATGGGGATGATCTGTGGATAGGCAAGACCCACATCCTCGCAGGCACATACCATCAGGCGACGGCAGGCCGAGGGCAGATCTCCTGCTTCCAGCAGACGGGCCAGATAATGCAGCGCCGCATCCGGGTCGGAGCCGCGCATGGACTTCTGGTAGGCTGACACGATGTCGTAGTGGTCATCGCCCTCCCGGTCATACCGCATGGCAGTGCGGCGGGTGACCTGCTGGATCATTTCCAGCGTAATGTGCTTTTTCCCATCCTCAATGGGAGCTGCCGTCACCGCAAAATCAAGACAGCCCAGCGCCTTGCGCAGGTCGCCGCCTGCGCTCTCGGCAAGGTAGGCACAGGCATCCTCGTCCATGCAGACCTTTGTGCTCTCCCCTTCCGAAAGCTTTTTCAGTGCATTGTGCACCCCACGCTCCACATCCGCTGCCGAAAGTGATTTGAACTCAAACACCGTACAGCGGGACAGCAGCGCATTATAAATGTAGAAGTATGGATTTTCGGTGGTGGATGCAATGAGCGTCACCGAGCCGTCCTCAATGCATTCCAGCAGGCTCTGCTGCTGTTTTTTGTTCAGGTACTGGATCTCGTCCAGATACAGCAGGATGCCTCCCGCACCTGCCAGCGTGCCGATATCCTTGAGCACCGCCTTGATGTCCCCGGTGCCGCAGGAAGTGCCATTGAGCTTATGCAGCGTCATACCGCTGTTTTTCGCAATGATGCGTGCCACCGTCGTTTTTCCGGTACCGGACGGGCCGTAGAAGATCATGTTCGGGATGCGTCCGCTCTCGATGGTACGGCGGAACACCCTGCCCGGTGCCAGCAGATGCTGCTGACCGCAGACATCTGCCAGTGTTTTGGGCCGCAGACGCTGTGCCAGTGGTTCGTTCATCGTGTTTTCCTCCTCCCGTACCGAGGCGCGATTTCCCCAGCATTTTTCTATAGTATATCGCATTTTGGCAGTAAGAGCAAGGTTTTATCTGAAAATCATTCTCAGATAATTTTTGCTCGCAGTTTACAAAAAACGCAAAACATGGTATTATCGTATCAGCTTTTGTCGATAGGAGTGGATGAAATGCCTGTTCGTAAAAAAGCACCAGAAGACCTTACTGCAAAAAAGGCGCTGGCGCTGGAAGTGATCGACCGGTTAAAAAAAGAATACCCAGATGCCGGCTGTACATTGGATTATGACCACGCCTGGCAGCTTCTGGTCAGCGTGCGTCTGGCAGCCCAGTGCACCGATGCCCGCGTGAACATTGTGGTGGAAGACCTGTTTGCCAAATATCCCAATGTTGCTGCGCTGGCTGCTGCAGAACCCGAAGACATTGAAGCCATCGTCAAGCCCTGCGGGTTGGGACACTCCAAAGCGCGGGACATCTCCGCCTGTATGCGGGTGCTGCGCGATAAATACGGTTGTCAGGTGCCCACCACCTTTGAAGAGCTGCTCGCCCTGCCCGGCGTAGGCCGCAAGAGCGCAAACCTTATCATGGGCGATGTGTTTGGCAAGCCTGCTATCGTAACAGACACCCACTGCATCCGGCTGTGCAACAAGATCGGCCTTGTGGACGGCATCAAGGAACCGCAGAAGGTGGAAATGGCCCTGTGGAAGATCGTTCCTCCGGAAGAAGGCAGCGACCTGTGCCACCGCTTTGTGATGCATGGTCGGGCAGTGTGCAATGCGCGCAAACCAGAATGCGAAAAATGTTGTTTGAAGGATATTTGCCGCTTTGCCCGGGAAACCGCCGGGCAGAGCGCAGAGCTTTAAAACTCAGGAGGTAGAATATTATGTTTGGTTTTATTTTCAGTCTGCTGATCGGCGCTCTGGCTGGTTACATCGCCGGCCGCATTATGGGCAGCGAAACTTCCACCGTGCGCAATATCGTGCTGGGCATTCTGGGCGGTTTTGTAGGCAGCATCGTGTTCGGCCTGATCGGTCTGAGCGCTACCGGCATCGTGGGTGAGATCCTCGTTTCCGTTGTGGGTGCCTGCATCTGCATCTGGATCGGCCGTAAGCTGTTCAACTGATTATTCTTGTGTGCAAGGCTGCTCTTCGAGTTTTTCTCGGAGAGCAGTTATATTCTTGCGTCACAGACTATTTGCACCTGTTCTGCCGCAAAATCAAATCTTGACAGCGCACAGGAAGTATGATAGAATATTTCTCGTTGCAGAACATGCAAGAAAATTTTATCTGCTACTGTGGCTCAGCTGGTAGAGCAGCTCACTCGTAATGAGCAGGTCGCCTGTTCGAATCAGGTCAGTAGCTCCAAAGAGAAATCCCCAAAAAGTGGCTTTGTGCCTAGCTTTTTGGGGATTTTTCTTTTTATAGCCGTCCTTCGGTTTTTAGAAAAAAACGCCTTAATTACCCTTATTTTACCACAACTTCCCTAAATCAGTGGCGCAAAAAGTGGCGCAGAATGGCACACAGCATCAGATTATTTTCGTGCTCTGTATCGCTGTGTATACTTTCCCTGCGCCTTCAGCTTGTCGTAGGTCTGGCCTGCCTGAAGGGCTGCTGCTATACTATGACTTTGTTGGCGTTAACATTTTCGTGATGCCGCGAAAACATCACATATAGGTTTTCTGGCTGCGCACCTGTGCTTCGATCATCGGCTTCAGGTAGCTGTCGAGGTCGCCAAAGGTCTCCTTGATGAACGTGATGGTCTCCTGCGTCAGGGCTTTCTTCGCTGCAGCCAGTGCGCGGTTGTAGGCAATGCGCTGCGCAGCCTCGTCGAACTTGTCCTGTTCCTTCAGGGCATCAACGTAGGTCTGGTTGACGTACTGGACGGCGTTGAACACCGCGTTGGCGGCATTCTGGAGACAGGTCTGCGCAAACTTGTTGTTGATGTAGCCGTTTGCAATGCTGACACCTTTGTTCAGGCCCCAGCCGAAAATGACGGTCATTGCAGGGATGCAGGCAGTAAGAGCGACTTTCAGGAATTCATTCATAAGAGCTTATCCTTTCTGCTCGGTTTCCGAGCGCTGCTTTAAAATGTCCACGGCCTTGGTGATCGCTGCCGGGATTGGCAGTCCCATCAAGCCCGCGTTTTCGATGATGGAAATGGTCTCGTTGCAGATAAAGCCGATCACAACGGCATCCCGCACAAAGGTGGAACCCATCACGGCATCCAGCCTGCAGGCCACCAGCACGATCAGCAGCGTTTCGCCCTTGCGGCACAGGCCCTTCCAGCCTGCGCGGCTTTCCAGCGTGCCGCTTTTGGTCTTGGGGCTTGCATGGAACACTCCTGCCACGATCAGCCCGGTGATGTAGTCGATGGCCATAAAGATGATGAGCGTCTGCAGCGCTGCGTCCCACCCGCCAAACAGGCTGGCAAACGCAGCGCCCAACGCACCCACCGCCATGCAGAAATAATCTTTCAAAACGTCACCCCCCCTCACAGTGTCCACCGGCTCTTGTTCGGGCGGGTGTCTACATGCACCCAGCCCTTTGCCCGGCCTGACTTGACCGGGTAGCGGCCCACGCCGCCCCAGCCGGGCATCAGGCTTTCGGCGTAGGCGGCCACAGCCAGTGGGTCGGTGTCCTGCACCTGAATGTCAGCGGCCCGGCCCAGCAGGTGCTGGCTGGATCTGGAGCCGCCCACCTTGGTGTTGTGGCTGGCGGTGCGGTAGCCGCTGGTGATGGTCACCGGCTTGCCGAAGTGCTCCCGGATGCACTGCAGCAGCACCACAAGACCCTCGTCAATGAGGATGGTGTCGGTGCCGTCGCGGCAGCGGAATTCCCGCACACGGAACGCGGGAGAGAGCTGCTTTGCACCATCATTCTTCAAACTGTACTGCTTGATTGCCATATGTATCACGTCCTTTCATAGGATCAAGCCACGGGCTTATTTTTCCAATTCTGCCTTGATGGCTTCCAGATCGTCCGTGGTCAGGGACGGGTAGTCGGCGGCGATGTCTTCAAAGACTTCACCGGCGGCAATGCGGATTTTGAAAGCGCGGGTCATAATGCGAAGTTTGAGTGCGTTCAGGGTTTTCATAAAAATCAGCCTCCAATCAAATCAGCCATCATCAAAATAATATCGTTGTTTGCGGCTTCCAGCGCGTCCACGCGCTCCGGCAGCTTCTTCCGTGCTTCGGCCTTTTTGCGTGCTTCTTCCTGCGCGGCCAACTCTTCGTCCGTATAACGGATGTATCTCTGCACCGGCACCTGTTCGGTCCATGCGGCCTGCGCAGGCACGCCCGGCACGTCGATGACCTTCCGCACATCCCTGCCGCCGCCGGGATACTCCGTTACGGTCTCGTAGTGGCTCACTTCCTCCACGCCTTCCACGGCGGGGTGCTCCACTGGCTCGGTGCCGCCCACCAGATACCCAAGCGTCAGGTCAGGGGTCTCAATGGCTGCACCGTTCTCGTCAATGATCTTCATGGTTCAAAACCTCCTTTCTCAGGCCACGCGCCGCCAGATGTGCACATAGTAGGCGGCAGGCTGCACGGTGGCGCTGCGGCCGTAGATGGCATTAGACTTGGATGCATCCAGACTGAACTTATATACATCAGAAAAGGAATTGTATTCGCCCGTAGATGCGATCACGTTGCCGGCAGTGAATGCGCCGGATACCTTATGTTCACCCTTTTTTACATCCGCGACAAAAGAGCCTGTGATGTTCGGCAGTCCGGCCTCCACGGTGGTGCCCGCTACGTGGCCGCTGCCAGCACCCATCAGTACCCGGTTCTGCGCAATCTCCTGCCATGTACCGCCGAACAGTGCGGCAGGGCTTGTACGTGCGGTGCTCTGGTAGATGCTGCCCACGGGGTAAGGGTCCGGGGCAGTACCGCCCGCCAGATGCAGCGTGCCGTCTGCATCTGCCGTGAAGTCGTCACTCAGCTTGACACCGCCCAGCGTGGTGGTGGTGGCGGCGGGGAGGGTGTAGTGCACGGTGTCGCCGCTGCCAAAGGTCAGCACCAGTTCTCCGTTTTGCAGCTCTGCACTCTTCAGGTAGTCACCGCTTCCCTTTTCCACCGCACCCACGTCGTCCGCAGTCAACGGGGTATTCTTTCCGGTGCCGCCATGTGCTGCGGGCAGGATGCCGGTCATGTTTTCCAGTGCCGTGGTGTCCTTGGTCTGCATGGTCTTCGTGCTTCCGTCGCCGAAGGTCAGTGTCAGGGTGCGGTCTGTCAGCGAAATGCTCTTCACGTAGCCCGCGCTGTTCGCTCCCACCGCACCAAGATCCTCCGCCGTCAGAGTCACAACGCCGCCCCTGCCGTTCACACTTACCACCGCGCCATCTTCGGGCGGCGCAAAATTCTCGGCACGATCTGCAGCCCGCTGCGCCCGCTCCGCATCGCCTTGGGCGCTGCCTGCCGCTTCCTGTGCCATTTTTGCCGCCCTTGCCGCGTTCGCTCCGGCTGTCGCTGCAGTGTCTGCGTCCTGCTTTGCTGCTGCGGCCGCGTTCCGCGCTTCCTTTGCGCTTTCCTGTGCCCCGGTCGCATATCCCAGCACCCGCGCCACAAAAAGCTCGTACTGCGTCGGGCTGATCTCTGCATCGCCGTCTGTGTTCAGTGTTTCATAGCAGTCATACCGGGCCGGTCGGGTCAACGCCCGGTATCCGTCCTCACCCAGAGCCAGCAGCATCCAGCTGCCGCAGGGGCTGGCGGTAAATTCCTTGCCCACTGCTGCGCTGTGCTCCTCGTCCAGCAGGATCGGTGTCGGCAGTGTGCCGTCCTGCCGCTGGATGTGCAGCGTCACGGCACATCCGGCCCACTCCTGCGGCAGCTCAAACTTCAGCCTTTCCACATTGGCGCTGCTCTGCCCGCCCAGATGCAGCACCCGCATCTCCGGGCCAAACTCCACACCGCCAAAGTTTTTCCGAATAATTTTCACCCGCATCCCGCTGCCTCCTTCCGTCCTTCTCAGCCTATCACACAAACGTCCGTAATAACACTGCGGACTTTTTTCAAACTTTTCCATTTCAAAAGAACCACATATACAAATCCCACGGCGTGAAATTCATCGCGCCGTGGGATTTTTCTTTTCTTACCTCACTGCCGCATACGGGTCCGGTTCCGGTCCTTCCTCTGCTTTCTTTTCTGCCTCCTTCACCCACTGGGCAAAGTTTTTCTCCGTGTACAGCTCTTTGCCGTCCGCGTCCTTGAGCGCCAACAGCATTTCTTCCATCTGCTGCCGGTCTGCATCACTGCCCGCAAGGTATTCCGGCTTTGCCGTCTCGGTGATCTTGCTTTTAAGTGTCGTCGCGCTCTTGCCCGCCTTCGCCAGCCTGTCATATTCTTCCTGCACAGCACCTGCGTCCCAACTGTCCACAGCTTCCACAAGGTCATCTGTCGCGCTGGCGTTGTCGCCCTTCAGCTGCGTTTCGGCCAGCTGGTTCACCGCGCCGGTCACGCAGTCCACCACATCCCCGCGCTTTCCCTTCGGCAGGCCCAGCACTTCGCTCAGCTGTTCGATCATCTCGTTTTCCAGCTCGTACCGCTTCTGGTCGTTTCCTGCATTCTGCTCTTCAGCAGCCTGCCGCACCCGCACGTCGTACTTTACAAGGCGGCTCTTCAGCTGGCTGTACATTTTGTTTTCCGCAATGGTTCCCGCTTCCACCATAGCGTTCAGCTTCTCCACTGCGGCCTTTGCTTCGTCGCTGTCGCCGCCGGCATAGGCGTTGTACAGCCGGTCATACTGGCCGGTGGCGCTTTGCGGCACAGAATTAAAGCTGAACTGTCCTCCGTGCGCAAGATTTTCAAGGTCACCATAGTAGCCCTTTACCGCTTCTACAATCTTCCGTCCATTGCCGTAGGGTACACCCGCCACTTCAAAGCTGTCCTCCAGCAGCGTCATGCTGCGCTGCATCAGCTTATTGTGGTGCTTTTGCAGCTGTTCTTCGTCCATTTCACTGGTGTCTTTCCGGAACTCCGCAAAAAACTTCTGCACATCTCCGGCCAGATCATTCACCACGCTGATGCTTGCTGCACTCAGCACGTCGTAATCCTTACCGTTCACAGCATTGTCGATCAGACTGTATAACTCACTTCCGTACAAAAAGTTTCCCGCAAAACTTTCTGTGTACAGGCTTGCAAACCGTTTCCACATGCTCTTCACGGTCACATCGCCGTTTTCGTCCTGCTCCCGGTCCCACCGGTGCAAAAGGAAATCTGCGCCAATCTTCATGATCGCAAACACCGCCGTCTGTGCCGCCTGGCTCACAACAGCCCGGTTTCGCTGTGTTTTTGCCCGCTGCAATTCCGCTTTGTTTTCATCGCTCTGGTTCTGCCGGTAGCGTTCCGCCTGTGCCCTGTAATCGCCAATGGCATCCGCCAGAATGCCGTAGTTCTGGAAACGTTGGGTGGTGAACATGGTCAGCTGCTTCAGCAGTTCGTTAGGGTTGCGCTGAATGCCCGCCCGCTGCATCACGGTGTAGTTGGGCTGTGTCTGCTCGATCACCTTCTGATAGGTGCGGTTCACCGCTTCCCAATAGGCCGGGCTGCCTGTCACCTCCGCGCCTTCAAACTCGGCCGTGTGGTTCTGCACGTATCGCTTGCTGCCTTCCCACAGGGCTGCTACCGTCACTTCGTCCATCCCGTTGATCCAGCCGGTCAGCCAGTTCGGCAGCTTGTCCATGCCCTTTTCCGCCAATGTTTCCTGCTTGCCAATGCTGGCAAGCTCGCCGTTCTGGCTGCCGCGCTTGCGCCAGTCCAGCAGCACGTCTCCGTGCTCTTTGATCTCCGTTTCCAGCGCTGTCCGCGCCTTGGGCGAAAGGTTCTTCACAAAGGGTACCACTGCCGCCATGGTGTCGCCGCCCAGTACGGCCGCTGCTGTGGGCAGGCTTGCCGCCTGCGCAATGGCAACGCCCGGGTTCAGCGTCAGCACTGCGCCTGCATAGTTCCCGCGCAGGTTTCCCAGTACTTTGTTAAAGGTGCTGGGCCGCTTGCGCTGGGTAGTCTGCAGGTCGGTCAGCAGGTCATCGATGTAGCTCACCGCATCCTTGCCCCACTGTTCCTTGATGATGCCGTTCTTCAGGTTTGCAAGCCTTTCCCGCGTCTCCACGCCGCTGTTCAGGATCTTCTGCACGTCCCGGATGGGCGCGGCCAGGCCCGCATACGCCGCCGTGTCCCGCAGGCTGCGCTGCACCACATTTGCGCATTCTTCCAGCAAAACGGGCTGTCCGCTCTTCACGCGGTTCTTCAGGAAACCGCGTCCCTCAATGGTCGCGTCCAGATTCAGGCCGTCGATCTGGGTCGCCAGCACCGATTTATCCACCGCAATGGGATAGTAGTTTTTCACGGTTGCCCGCTGGTAGCCCACCAGCTGCAGGCTCGTCTCGTTGATGAGCTTCGTGGTGTAGTTGTCGAAGAACTCTTTCATGTCCGCGCACCATGCCCGGTCATAGTCAGTCATGGCCGCTTCCACCGTCTGCAGGATGCTATCCGCTGTCGGGGTCCCGTCCGCATCCGTCAGCATTCCCAGATGTACGGTCTGTCCCTTCTGGTAAGCCTGCTCAATGTCACCTTTGTTGTACAGCTTTGCATCCGGAATCACAAGTCCGCCGTTCATCAGGTGGTTCAGGCTGTCGGTGTTGTGCAGGTGCATGTACAAACTGCACAGCTGTGCATGGGTCAGTTCGGCTTTCTTTCCCTTCACATCGGTCAGGCCCACGTCCACAAGGTCTGCGCCCGGGCCTGCAAAGTTCTGCATTTCCTTCACGTGTTCTTTTCCGGTCACGTTGGCAAACAGCTTTTCGCCTTCCACGGTGATCTTCGTCTGCCGGTACTGGCCGTCGTTCAGCATTTGGGCCATCTTTTCCATCTGGCCGTTCTTCGCGTAGCCGCCCAGCATACGGAACACCCGCTCCGCGCCCAGCATATCCAACTGATACTTTGTCAGCAGATTGTGCACGCCGTCCAGCTTTCCGCCGGGGTGGTTGCCCTTGCTGGCATTCACCTCGCTGGCTGCGCCTTCTGCGATTGCGCTCACTTCTTCAGCCTTTGCAAGACTCACCGTCTTGTTTGCATTGCGGATCACATGCAGCGTCGAGCTGGTAATAGCCTTCAGCATCCGCATCTGATCCACCGTCATGGGCAGATAGGTGCGGTTCTCCGTCTCCTTGATGCGTTTGCGCAGCCGTTCCTGCAGTGCCCATGCTTTCTCGCTGTCCGGTAAAACTTCTGCCTCGGCCAGCTGCTCGTGCAGTTTGGTCAGCTTTGTGTCCTTTGTCGTCTGCAGGTCGTCCCGCAGCGTCTGGATCAGGGTATCCACGCCGGTCTGCTTCCATTCTTCGGTCATGGCGTTGGGGCTGTTCTCGCTGCCCGCACTCTGCCGGATCCGGTCCTGCAGCCTCGTCAGCTGGTTCACGGCCCGTTCGTTCAGAATGGTCATGTCCGCCAGCTTTGCCACCTGTGCTGCCGCATCGATCAGCCCCGGCTGTACATACTTGTCCTTGCTGGGCCGCAGCAGCATCTGGTTCAGCTGTGCCGCGTTCTGACGGATGCTGCGTTTCAGTTCATCCATCTTCCGTGCATCCCGCGCCCGCTGCACTCGCTTTTCCGCTACTGCCTTCGCAACGGCAATATCTTCGTCCCGCTGCTGTCGGGCTGTTTCAATGGCAAGGGCATTCCGCTGCGCCTGTTTCTGCTCCCATGCGGCCCGCTTACGTTCGTTATCCGCCTCCCATTCCATGATCTCATTTTCCTGCACGATCAGGCTGTATTCTGCCTTGTCCGCGCGCCGCTGCTCTTCCCGTAGCCGCATACTCAGATCTGCATTTTCCTCCCGCAGTTCTCCCATGCGTTCCCGATACCACAGTTTTGCTTCATCCAGCATTTCCTGCCGCTCGGCCTTCAGGCGTTTCACTTCCTGCTTCATTTCCCGCTCATAGCTTTCCCGCAGCACTGTCAGCTTTTCGTTCAGGTTGCCCACATTGGAAACATCCACACCAAAGGTTTCAAGGTTCTGGTCCAGCAGCTTTTCCGCTCTTGCGTTCTGCCGTTGCAGTTCGGTCATCTGCTGTACTTCGGCGTTCTGGTTTGCAGTGCGCCGGTTTTCCTGCATTCTGCGGCCAAACTCCCGCTGCTGTGCTTTCTGTACGCCGCGCAGTTCCTTTGCCACCTCTGCAGCACGTTCTTTGCTGCCTGCTGCGGCTCTTGCCACATCCATATTGTGTCGCTGGATGCCCTCAAAGATAGCCTGCGCGTCAGTCATCTCCGGTGTCGCCATAATGTCACCGATGATCCTGCCCGCCAGTTCGATCTTTGCATCCTCATACTCTGCATCGTCTGCAAACCGGCTCATAGTCGCAGGCTTGATGGCATCGTGCAGGTTCATCAGCACATTCAGCCACTCGGTGCTTTCCATGCTCATTGCACCATCCACACCCGCCTGCTGCGCTGCAGCTTTCCACAATGCCTTTGCACCGTCGCTGGTGCCGTCCACAGCGCGGTTGTCGTTGATCACGCTTTCGTACTGCTGTGCCGGGTTGCCGTCCCGCACGCTTTCGGCCTGCCGCAAGGTCACGCCGTGCCTGCGCGCTTCGGCCACTGCTTCGCTCCAGCTGCCGTATGCTTTCACCAGTTCTGCCTTTGCCTGTCCGCTTCTGTTCACGGTATATTCCAGCTTGTGCAGTTCCGGGTATTCGTCCCACAGCTCACTGTTGCGGTAAACTGCCCCGTCCAGAATTTCTCCCGCCAGCGTTTCGGCCAGCGCATTGGCTTTTTCCATGTCCGCACCGTCGGCTTTCAGGTAGTCCACCAGTACCTCGGTCTCCCTCGCAAGCTTGGCCCGGTCCGCCTTACTGCCGTTCGCCTTTGCCCAGCGGCTGGCCAGTCCTTCAATGGCCGTCCGGCTCACCTTCACACCCCGTGTCAGCCCAAAGAACTGGCTCAAGGTGTCCAGTGCTGCAGCCTTGTCCGCAATGGTGCGGCTTGCCATCTGCTGGTCGTTCCGTTTTGCATCCCGGTCGGCCTGCTCTGCCAGCTGATAGCGGAACTTTGCAAGGTCGCTTTCTTGTGCCAGTTCACCGGTCTGGTAATATTCCCGGATCTCCCGCACTATGCGGTCAGCATCCACACGTCCGCTGTATTCCTTGCCGGCTGCCACCCGACCATCTGCTGTGGAGATGTCCAGTGTGAACTGCCGTTTCTCGCCGCCCAGCTCCTGCACCATTCGCCAGATCTGTTCCAGCTGCTGCGTGGTGGGTGCTGTGTCTGCCGAGAGATCCACTCCCGGTGCTTCAGCCATCACGCGCACATTGCCGTCCAGCAGAAATTCGTTCAGCGCTTCTGTTCCATTTTTCACCTCTGCCGAACCGAACACGCTCATGATCTCCCGGTGATCGGTATCTCGGGTTCGGTCATTCTGGGCAAAGTCCAGCATCTGGCCGTCCGGCAGAATGTATCCGGCTCGTCTGAAGTCCTCTGTCGTGCCAAACCGTTCTTTTGCCAGTACGCGGCGGTATTCCGCCTTTCCGCCGTGGGCTTCGGCCTTGGCATCATATACCGCCTGTTCTGCTTTGCCTTTTTTTGCGTTCTGCTGCTGCATCCGGGCACCGGCCTCTTTGATCCGGCCGTTCAGCACAGCGCTCTGGTCTTCCAGCTGCGCCATACGGGCATTGTAGTCTTTGCGCTTTGCAAGATAATTCTGGTATTCTTCGCTGTCCCGGTAGGCTTTTGCTTCTGCAGAAAAAATCCCCAGTGCCTTCTTCTTCGCCTCGATCTCTTTCACGGCGTCGCTTCCCAGCCAGGCACTGCGTTCTTCCTTCAGCTCCCGCCGCTGCTCGTCCAGCCGCTGCTGTTCGTCGCGCAGCTTCGTCAGCTCGTCTGCCTCGCTCAACTGATATCGTACATTTTTCTTCAGCGTCCCGTCATTTCCCTTGTTTTCAGCGGCTTCCTGTGCTATACTCTGGTTAGAGATCTTCGACCCGCTGCTCCCCGAATCTTCGGATTCCATGTGGGCTTTGCCGAAGGTCTCCGTAAAGCTCTCCGGCAATCTACTCCTTGAATCTTCGGATTCTACGTGGGTACCACCGGAGGGCTTTATTTTTGTTTCTTTGATGTTAACAATATCATAAAAAATCTCCCGTGTATCCGGTTTGATGGCTGTCAGCACATCTGCCTCATACGCGTTTTCGCCCACGCGGATTTTAATTCTTCCGCGGTTGAAGGCTTCCGCATTTTTGTGATTTGCGGGCTCGCGGTACACCTCATCCGCAGTTGCAATGATTTCATCAAGATTGGCAGCCATGCGCATCTTGTCCGCATACGCTGTGGCATTTTCCCACTGTAATGCCTTTGAATACTTCGACCAGACAAACTCATTGCGTCCATCTTTGCTGTTCAGAATTGTCCAGCCGTTTCTTACAAAGCCATCCGGGAAACGTTCTCTGATTGCCTGCTTGACTACCGATTTCCAGTTTTCCTGCGGGATTCCTTTCAGAATATCCTCGTCGATCTGAATGTAAGTTTCTCCCTCGGCATCTTTCTTGATTTCAAACCTTGTCCCTTCCGCCGCGCCCTTGTTCTCAAGGGCTGCGGCGTTTTCTTTTGCGGCGCGCAGGCTGTCCATAGCCCTCTCCGCATGGGCAAAGTATTCGTCCTGCAGCACCCGCTTTTCTGCCACCGCAAGGCGCTGTGCTTTCAGAGCGGCCTTGTTCTCCGGGTCTCTTGCCAGCACTTCCTTTGCGCGGCTCACGATGTCGCTCAAAAGCTCCTTCACCTTGGTCATCACCTTGTGGATGCTGCCTGCCTTGCCTGCGTTCTTTTCAGCCTGCCCGCGCTGGAACTCCACCCAGCGCTTAAAGCTCGCTTCATCGCTGAAGATGCCGCGCCATGCGTCCGCCACAAGTTCTTCTGCGGCTTCCTCGTAGCTCAGCCCCTGCTGTGCATAGTCGGAAAGCTTCCCCCGGATCATCTCGTCAATGCCTTCAAAGCCCTCGCTCTTTGCCAGAAATTCCAGTGCATGCTGCTGCAGTGCCTGCGCACCCTCTGCATCAAGTGAGTTGTACCAGTGGTAGTCCTCGTGCAAGATTGTGCCAAACACATCCTCTGCCCGGTCGCTGAAGAAAATGCGCGCCGTCTCGGTGTCCACATAAGCCCTCACCCGGTCGCTGCCCTGCAGTACCGTTTTCAGCACCGCATCGGTGTTCGTGGCCTTCGCATTCAGTTCGATCAGCTGCGTGCCCACCTCGTTTGCCGTGCGCATCGTTCCCTTATACAGCACCCGGCCGCTGCCGCTGGTGCTTTCCGCCGTCAGCCTTCCGCCAAGGCTTGCGCGCTGCATCTTTCCGGCTTCCAGTTCTCCGTGTCCCTGCAGCCATGCCAGCTGCAGCGCTTCCCGTCCACCGTCCTGTGCCAGCACGTAATCGGTGTTCGCAGCAAGGCCGCTCATTCCTTGCGCCAGCTCCATAGCCTTGTCAAAGGTGTGCACATCTTCCATCTGTCCCAGCCGGTACAGGCTACTGGCTGCAGCTGCATACCGCCCGGCATCTCCAATTTCTGTCGGCATGTTCCTGCTGATGGTCGCACTTGCCCCATCCGATACCTGCCATCGGGTCAGCTCATGCTGCACCTCCCGCTGCTTTGTGGTCAGGCTCTGCTGTTCAAGGCCGTAAGTTTCCCGCATCCCGCCAGACTGTTCCGCCGGGCTGCTTTCCACCCTTTCCCCGGTGTTCTCCACGGCAGCTCCGCTCCGGCCCAGCTCACTTTCCGTCTGTGCCTGCCGCGCAGATCTGTCAGCTTCCATTTTTTCTACAATTGCGGCCGTATTTTGTGCTTCAACTGTCGCATTTTCGGTAGCTGTGGCCGGAGCCTGTGCTGCCCGCTGCTGTGTTGTCATTTCCCGCAATACCTGCCGGGTCTTTGCTTCCGTTTCCGGCAGCTCAACACCGTATTCTTCCGCAAAGGCAGCGCGGTTCGCTTCATTGGCCGCATTCGGTGTAAATAGGTTGATGGTCTTGCTCGTAAGCTGCCCATCCTGCACAGCTGCGGCAAGCTGCTGCACAGCCGGGTTTTCGCTCTGTACCATCGGCGCAGTATCCTGCATGGTCGCAAATCCGCTTGTCGTCCCCGTCACTTCCGGCTGCACCGTTTCCTGTGTAGCAGCCGCAGGTTGTCGGGTGCCTGCCGCAGCTTCTTCCGGTGTCTGCTGCATCGCCGTTCCCGGCTCCTGTGCCCGCACTTCGTCCTGCAATGCCTGCCGTGCCCGTTCCATCTGTCCTTCGTAGTATGCCCGCTTCACATTACCCACAATGCTGGCATCGCCGCCGTTCGCCTTTGCAAGCCCTGTGCCCACAGCACCGCCCAAGGCACCGGATGCGCCGCCCGTCAGGCCGCTTTCCAGTGCGGTCAGAAAAGTGTCGCTTTTAAACAGGTCTGCCGCCGCTTCGCTGTCGCCCAGCGTCGCATCAATAGCCTTGTCTGCATAGGTCTCCACAAAGGCCTGCATGGCATTGTCCACGCCGCCGGAGATGGCATTTGCCACCGCCGGGTACCGCTGTGCCAGCGTGCCGTCCGCCGCCACGCTGCGCACCATGTCAGCCAGTTTGCCCGCCAACGTATTCTTTGCGTAGTCACTGCCCATGGTCTTTGCAAGGTCTGCTGCGCCCACACTGTTAATGGCCCAACCCGCGCCAAATTTTGCAAGGCCCCCGGCCAGCGTCTTGCCTGCACTTTCGCCCTTTTCAACGCTCTGGCCCATAGCTTCCGCACCGCCCTGCGCACTCAGCACCGGCAGCACCCATGCCGGGTCAATAGCCGCCACCGCAAGGTTCTCGCCAGCACTGCTCACGATGCCCAGCGCCTGCTTTGCAATGGGGCTAAGGCCCGCCTGTGCAGCTGCGGTCAGATCCTGTCCTCGCTTGTACAGCTGATAGCCAAAGCTCTTCTCCGGGTCTACGCTGTCATGCACTTCCGTTCCGGCAATGCGCGCCCGCATGTTGTCGATCTCCTGCTGCGTGTAACCTTTTTCAATCAGCTCTGCATCCGTGTAGGCATCGCTCTGCGTTGTTTGTGCCGCCGGGGCACTGGCCATTGCACCGCTGCTCTGTGCCAGCTGCAGCGTGTTGTCCCGTGCTGCATACCGTGTCTTTCCGCCGGTCATCAGGCGCAGCAGCTCCTGCTGCCGGTCGTCGCTCTGTACATCCTGCTGCAGCTGCTTCCAGTTGCTGCTGGTCGCTGCTGCATTCTTTGCGCTCTGTACGCCGGTCTCACCCGCCAGAAAAACCGAGGATGCCACCGTGTCTCCAATACCGCCAATGGTATTGGCCGCGCGCCGCGCTGCACGCTGTCCTGCAGGCAGCGCATCAAAGTCGGCAATGTACTGCCGCGCTTCGCTGATCTCCTTGCGGCTGTATCCCTTTGCCAGCAGTTCCGCATCGGTGTAGTCCCGTCTGCCCGCACTCTTTTCCGGCACTGCTGCGCTGGCTGCAGCACCGCTCACGCTCTGGGGCTGCATGGCGTTGTTTTTCTCGGCATAGCTCTGTCCGCCGGTGCCAATGCGCATCAGCGTCACAAGTTCCCGGTGCTTCGGGTCAGCGTCCATCCACTGGTTCAGCCGGTCAAAATCGCTGAAGTCGTCTGTCGCTTTCAGATCTTCCGTGTACTGCTTCACCTTCTGCGCAGTCTGTGCATACCAGCCTTCATCTCCGCTGGCAATGCCTGCAATGCGCTGGCGCTCAGTGGGCTGCACCGTTCCCGTCACCTTTGCCGCCGGAGCTGCAGTGCTCTTCGCGTTCAGCCATTCCGGCTGCGCAGTGCTGCTGCGTGTACCTGTACCGCTGTCGGTCACAATGCCGCTTTTGCCCGGATATGCCTGTGTTCTGCCTGTTTCCTGCGGCACTGCCAGCTGCAGCTTGTGGCCGCTGTCCGCGCCCGTCATCTGCGCCAGCACCCGTGCACCAAGGCCCGTGCCGGTGTTCTGCCTTGCAGCCGCAGCCGGGCTGGCAGCATTCTGTCCGCTGCTTTTCGCTTCCCAGCTTTCCCGCGCTTTTGCAATGCGTTCCGGTGTCCACTTGTCCGTAGTGTTTGCTGTTCCCGCAGCTGTACCGGTGCTTGCCGTCCGGTTTGTGGTGCGGCTGTTGTTTTTCGCTTCCCAACTTTCTCTGTCTTTTTTCAGTCTTTCCGGTGTCCATTTGCTCATAACTGCCGGTCTCCTTTATCGTTCCGCTTCCAGAATTTTCATAATGGACGACAGCGTGTTGTCCGTAATGCCGTCTGCAGAAAGTCTGCCCGCAATATCGTCCAGACTGTAACCCCTCGCCTGCATGCCGCGCGCCGTTGCAAGTCCGCTGCGCAGCGGACTGCTGCGGGTGTTTGCCTGCCCACTGGTGCCGTTGCTTCCCGCCGTGCTGTTTTTCAGCCACCCCGCGTCCGTCAGGGTCTGCTGGTAGAAGTCATACAGTGGGTCTGTCTTCTTCATCCCGGAGAATTTTGTTGCCATCGTCTGCAGCTGGCTGTTGGTAAAGCCGGTCGTTCCCGTCTTGCCGCTGCCAGAGCTTGTGTTTCCGCTCTTCGTTCTGCTCGTTCTGCTGCTCCCGCTGCCGGTCGTCCTATAACGGTTATTCAGTGCCAGCTGGTTTGCTGTGTAATTCAGCTGCCGCTGGTTCAGTGTGGGCGAATAGTCAATGCTGCCGGTATCTACGCCCGCCATCTGCAGGTAGTTTTTGGCTGCAGTGTCATTGCCACTTCCTGCCAGACTTGCACCCTGCAGCAGTGCCGCCATCTGATCCTGCTGTACACTGCTCATGCCCTGCCATGTATCCAGCATCGTCTGGTCCAAACCATATTTCGTCAGCACTGCTTTCGCTGCATCATCAAAGCCTGCCTGTTTGTATGCGGTGGCCTGCTGCAGCGCCGCCACCTGATCGCTCAGCTGAGTGCGTGCCAGACTGTCATTGTACTGTTTTTCCTTGAACTCGTTTTCCCACTTCTGCTGGCTGTACCCCTTGTACGCATCGTATCCTTCCATCACCGTGCTGCCAATGCCCTTCACGGCGTTCCACACATTGTTCCAGAAGTCGCTGTTCTCCTGCCGTGCCTGCTGGGTGCGGTCATAAAGGTAATTGCGCCAGTTTGCTGCATTGCTCACGCTGCTGTCATACTCGCCGCGTTCCAGTGCGCGCTGTCCCAGCAGGGTGTCCAGCTGGTCGCCCGCACCGGCAAGCTCCTGCTGCCACTGGGCCAGTGCGTCCGCCCGTGCTGCAGCAAGGGTGCTGCCGGTGTTTGCCGTCTGCGCCGCTGCTGCCTGATCTGCCGCGCTTTTTGCATAGTCCGCGCCATACCCGCCGGAAAGCGCATCTGCGGTCGCTGCTGCCGCATCTGCACCGGCATTCGCATTGCCCACCATCCGTGTCAGTGCGTCCTTGTAGCCGCTGTCTGCCGTGGTAAAGTCAAATCCCGCGCCGCTGGCCGTGCCCATCTTGTCCAGCGTGTCGGCAATGCCCTGCGCATACTGGTCATCGTAGGCCCCCGGCATGGCGTTTTCCGCGTCCTGCAGGCGCTGCTGCGCGTCGTTCAATCTCTTGATGGTTCCCATTCTTTTCTCCTTTCCTTAAATAAAGAACAGCGGCAGGATCTTCGCTGCAATGCCTGCCACCTGCAGCGCCCCGTTCATAAAATTCTGCCACCCGTTCTGCTTTGCGCTGTAAGCGTTGTCGTACTCGTTCTTTTTGTACTGTAGGCCTTCGGTCCAGTTGGCAAGGTCGTTCTGGTACTGGCTGTAGTCCTGCTTTTCCGCGCTCTGCAGCCCGCTCAGCTGCTGCTGCAGGCCGCTCTTCTCCGTGTTGTACTGGGCCTTGCTCTGGCTGTATAGGCTGTCCAGCACATTGTCCAAGCTGTTCATCGTGCTGGCATAGGCGTTCTGTCCCGCCTGCGTACCGTAGCTGGAGCCGTAGCCGCCGGTCATGGCGGCGGCATTCGCCTGCGCATTCTGGTTTGCCAGCTTTGCCTGCCGGGTGTACTGGTTCTTGTACTGCTGGTAGGCTGCATCTGCATCCGGGTCGTAATCAAAATCGCCCATGTTTTCCAGCTTGTCCATCACATCCTTGATCTGGCCCTGATACTTGCTCTGGTAGTCTGCAGGCTTCGTTTTCTCATACTGTTCCAGGTTGTACCGTGCCGTGTTCAGGCGGTCATTGTTTCCAAACAGTCCCATTTTTTATGCTCCTTCCCCGTTCATCCGTTCTAAAAATTCTTCCGAGCAGTTCTCCCGGTCAATGTTCGTCAGCACATAGTTCAGCTGTTCCGTCAGCTGGTACAGGTAATTCCGCAGCGCACGGGCATCTTCTGCCGGCATCTCACTGCTGAAGGAAGGCAGCGCAATGCCTTCCAGTCCCGCCAAACTTGCCATTTCTACGCTCCTTCTCTCATTTCCTCGGCTGTGCCGCGCTCACGCGCCCACCGGTCGCCGCCGCCAGCGTAAAGGCCACACTGCGCAGCACCATCTGCCCGGTGCCATAGATCTTCAGCTGCAGCGTATCTGCCCGCCGGGGCACAAAGGGCAGGTTGATGCGCTGGTGGTCCTTCCCTGCTGCGCAGGTGCCCAAAGTTTCAAAGGCTCCGCCGTCATAGCTTGCAGCCACCGTTACCACCGTGTGGGCCAGCGCATCCAGCCGCACCGTCACCCGGCTGATGTACTTGTCGTCCGGTACGCTCAGGCCAATGTCTCCGCTCACCGCTTCAAACTGCAGCGCCGTTTCCTGCCCTGCTTCCTCCGTGCCGCTTTCCCGGTCAGGATCTGCGGCCCACAGTACGCTGCCGTCCCACAGGTACAGCTGCTGCCCGGTGGATACCATCTCGGTGCCTGCAGCGCTTTCCTCGTGCCACAGGCCTTTTTCCGTGTCGTATACCAAAAGCCGTCCGGCCTGCGGGCCGCCTGCTTTCTGGTGCAGGTACAGGTAATACCGCATGTCCATGCTTCCCGCCATGGCCCAGTCCACCGCAGTCAGCCCGCTGGTGTCCAGCGCAGCGGATACCTTTGTCGGCAGGCTTCCGTCCCATGCCATCACCCCGTCCGGCGAAAGATAATACAGCGTCTCTGCGATCACGCACAGGCTGTTCGCTGCGTTTGCCGCCACGCCCCGGCAGCGCACGCTGCTCATCTGGTAATCGCTGGGCTTTGTGCCGTACAGTTTGTGGATGCAGTTTTCCTTGAAGAACAGCAGGTATCCCAGACAGCTTGCAGCGCCGGTAAATGCGCCGTCACTGCCTACGCTCACGGCATAGCTGTCCGCTGCAATGCCCTGATAGCTGTACCAGTTGGTCGGGTCGCCCAGAGCACAGGCGTAAATGGTGTTTTCCTTCCGGCTGCATCCCCACACCCGGTTTCCCTGTTCCGTCACAAAGTCCAGTTCCGGCACCCGCCGCTCCACCTTCACCGGTGCGGCCGCTGCGTCGTTCTCGGTCACGGTGCCGTCAGCGCTCTTCCATGTCACACTGGTCTCCGTCATAGTCCAGCTTCCGTAATACCGGTTGCTGTCCTCGGCCCGTGTCAGCACTGCCACCATCTCGTCGCCGTCCATGGTCTGGATCATCACCTCACCGTTCAGTCCTTTTGCCACTGCATTGCACACTGTGTCCGGCATCCCGCTTATGGTCACAGTGTCCCCCTCCCGGATCACTCCGCCGATCCCCGGACACCGGATCTTCACCGCGCTCAGCAGCACTTCCACCCACTTTTTGTTTTTTGCACTGTAGCGTAGCAGCACCGCATTGCTGTCATAGGCTTCGTTGCTGTCACTTTTCAAAAACAGCTGTCCGTCCTCCGGCTCTTTCGGTTCGGTCTTGCCTGCGCCCGCCGGGGTGTATGTCCGGCCTTCGGCATCGCAGGGGGTCACGGTCACGCTTTTCCCGCCCATCTCCCACTGTGCGCCAAGGCGCGTCAGTTCGCCGGTGCCCGTGTCAAAAGCCACCTTGTCAGGCCAGATCAGCACTTTCGTGCCCATGCCCGCCATGGCCTTGCGGTCATCGGTCAGCACGTTCTCCAGCACCACCGCACCGGTACGTACTTCTTCGTCCGGGGTGTATTCCAGCGTCTTTCCGCGGCAGATCAGCAGCCCATTCAGGTGGTACATTCCGTTCACACCCTGTACCGTCCGCACATTCCTGCGCATTTTCCGCGTCTGCAGCGCCGGGTATCCCCGGCTGGAAAAATTCATTTCCCCGCTGAACTCTGCCTCGCTGCAGCCGTATCCTTCGTTCAGCCCGCCAAAGGCCCGCAGCATCTGGCGGCTCGTCTGCAGCACGTTCAGGTTCGTTCCATCCATCATCCCTCAGTACCTCCACTGCGCACCAGCGGCCGGTGCGTACCGCTTCCGCATCCATACGGCAAATTCCTGCAGGTAGTCGCTGTACACCTGCAGCTCATTCATGGCCCGTGCTGTCTCGCCCAGCGCCAGATCCATCTGCGCACACAGCCAGTGCACATACAAAGGGCAAAAGGCTTCCGGTGCCAGCAGCACCGTTTCGTATTCCAATCCTTCGTTCCAGTTCACATCCGCACCCACAGCATCAAAGTCCGCCGTCCGGCTGCGCTGCACAATGCTCGTGCGCATCCGGGCATCGCACTGGTGCAGCCAGCTCTGTTTCAGGCTGTCCGTAAACTGGTTGTTCGGCCGCAGTTCATCGGCCTGTTCTATCGCCTGTCCGGCTGTCATCTTATCAAGTCTCCTTTCCGGTCAGCTCCTGCTGCGCAGGTCACGGCTCCCTGCGTTCTTCCTGCCGCAGCCAGCAGTCGCCTCTGCTGCAAAAACACCCGGCACAGCCATGTGCCGCTGTACCGGGTGTCTGTTTTCATTTTGCAAAATGCTCTTTTCTTTGCAAGAGCTGTGCTCTTCGGCCTTACACGCGCTGCGCCTGCTGCACAGCAGCGCTTTCCGCCGCCACGATCTTTGCCATTGCCTCGCCGTCCATCTCTTCGCTGTGGCGCAGCACCTCAGCAACCGCCTTCGGTACCTCCACGTCCACACCGCGCTGGATCAGGTAGGTCTCACCGTTCACGCCCACGAACACCGGCGTTTTGTAGCGCTGGTTGTCCTTGAACAGCCGGATCACCTCCGTGTCCTTTTCCGGTGCTGCCTGCACAGCGGCTTCGGTTTCCTGCTTCTTTACTGCCATGTTGGTTCCTCCTTAGTTTGCCAGCGCCTTTGCGCTGTAGCGTGCCGAGCAGCTCTCAATGCGCACCATGTACTGCTCGCTCAGCCGTTCCGCCGTCTTGGTGGCCTTCCAGCCCACAGAAGCACGCTGGTTCAGCGGGTCATCGCCGTAGCCCAGCTGCTTCACAATGTGCTGCATACCGCCGCCTTCCAGTTCGGTGGTCGCGTAGGCGTGGGCACCCAGTACCAGCGTGCTGTACACAGCCAGCCCCGCCGGGCAGCCATCGCCCTTCCACACCTTTGCCTCGCTGGAAACCACGAACCGCACGTTGTTGATCTTGCCGATCTCGCCGTTGAAGATCTCCTCCGGTGCCGCATACTTGTGCGCCTCGATCCAGTTCGGGTCCTTGCGGATATCGTAGCTGGTGTGCGGGTGCACAATGGCCACAAAGCTGTCGCCAATGGTGTCTGCGTTCTGGGTCTGCAGCAGCGCCACTGCCTGGTCGATCAGATCCACCGTCAGCTGTGCAGTGGCATCCAGATCCGCACGGCTGGTCACGGCGGTCTCCGCGCCGCCCGTTCCGATCTTCGGTGCATAGATCACGTTGGTGCCGCCGTTCAGGATATCGCGCACAATGGTGTCCATGGTACGGCCGCCCTGGCTTGCCAGCACATTGGTGGCCTGCACGATGTTGTTGTCAATGGCCGTCAGATCCAGCATGTCGGTCAGGGGCACCCAGCCGCCGTACTGGTGCACCTCGGCGGTCACGGTGGTCACGTTCAGCGCCTGACCTGCCGGGGTCACGCCCTCGGTCAGCGGCGTGGTGGCCTTGGGCAGCGCATCATACTTGCGGAACTCAATGGTCTTGCCGTTGTTCGCCGGAATCGGGTAACTGTCGCCGAACTGGTCATGCACCAGTGCAGGCTCTGCCAGATCCAGCAGGGTCTTTTCGTAGTAGGTCTTCATCTCAGCCGTCATACCGGCTGCGCCCGTGGTGTTCTGCAGCTGTGCGCTTGCATCCGCAAACATCTGCAGATCCAGTCTCTTCTTGCTCATTTGTTTATCCTCCTTCAAAAGGGTTTATCTTTCTCGCATTCTTCGCGCGGGAAATCTCTCACAGCACAATGCGTTCTCCGCGCTGTGCCCTGCGTGCCAGCTCTTTCCGCTGCTGCCGTGTCATGTGGGCCACATCCACCTTCATCTCGGCCGCGCCGCCGGGGTGTGTCCCGTTCTCAGCCGGGCGCTGGCTGCGCTGCTGGATGCGCGTCGCCACGCCCTGCTCCACCTGTTTTGCCGTGCGGGCCGTCTGGTTTTCCATCAGGCGGTCAAAGTAGGCTGCACGGTATGCCGCTTCCAGCCCCACGCCCCGCCGGATCATATCCGCCACGGCAGGGTTGTTCAGCACTTCGTCCAGCTCAAAGTCCGGGTAGCTGTTTTTCAGCTTTGCCGCTTCTGCTTCCCACCGGGCACGCACTGCCGCTGCACGCTGCTGGTGCTCCGCGGCCAGCCGCAGCTGTTCGGCCTGCTGCTTTTCAGCATTGGCGCGCTGCAGCTGGCCCTCCATGCGGTCCATCTCCCGCGCGGTTTTCACGCTGATGCCCCGCTGCGCCGCCAGCGTTTCATAATATTCATCGTTCTTCACCCGGCCGTTTTTCACGGCATCGATCAGCCCGTCCATGTTGCTCATGTCAATGCCGTAGGCTTCGGCCAGCACCTTGCCCAGCTCGTTCAGCTGCGGGTTTTCCCGGATGCTCTGCACCGCCATCCGCGCAGCATGCTGCATGGCCTCTTCAAACTCTTCCGGGTACTGCTGCATCGCCTTCGCAAAGGCATTCCGGCGCTGTTCCGGTGTCAGCTGCACGTTTTCTTCGGTTTCGCTGCCCTGCTCCTGCTCGTTGCCCTTGTCCGGTTCAGCTTCCTCCTGCGCCAGCCGTTCGGCATCGACTTTGGCTCCCTCATTGAGGGAGCTGCCGCCCGCAGGCGGCTGAAGGTTTTTTTCTGTCGTCACTTTTGCTGCTTTGCCCGGCCTGCTGCGCTTCGCAAGCCGCTCCTGTGCGGGCCGCAGGGCAGGCGGTGCCACCGGGCTGCTTTCGCCCTCTGAAGCTTGCGCACCGTCACCGGAACTGCCAGCTGCTGCACCGTCACCAAATAACTGCAGATCCATGTTGTCTGCATCGTTTGCATGCAGGTTCATGAGCTGCACATTCTCAGGGTACTGCTGGGCCAGCAGGTACAGCCCATCTATCACCAGCTCAAACTTCGCCAGAGTGTCAAGGCTCCGGTTCGCCTGTACACGCAGGATGTTGTCCCCGCCCGGGTCGCAGGTCACAGTGCCGCTATCCACGCTGTAAGCCAGGCTCTGCATCAGTGTGCTCACCGCCGCGCACACAATGTCCTGTCCTTTCGGCGCATAGCCCGCGTGTCCCGATGCCTGCAGGCTTATGTCCTTCCTTTTTTCGTCGTAAATAATGGTGATCATTTTATTCTCCTTCCCCGGTCACTTGTTCAGATCGATCTGCTCGATCTCCGCCCGGATCTCCATCGTTTCCAGATACATTCCCATGCGTTCCTGCTGCTCCCGCAGCAGTCCAATCGGGCAATCATGCCTCGGCTCTTCCCTTCTGGTCCTTTTCGCCGCCTCGATCCGGTTGCAAAGCCCTTTCAGTCTTTCGTACCGTTCCTTCGTCTGCCGGTACTCCGCTTTAAAGCGTTCCCGGTAGTCGTTACTGATCATGCCATCGATGGTGTTTTTCAGCTCCATGCCGTTCCTCCTTCACTTGTTCGGGTTGTTCACGTTCATGGCCCGCTTTGCGGCCTGGGTCGCCATGCTGTTGCTCCCGCTTTCGCCCACCACATCTCCCAGACTGTTGGTGGTGTCCTTCGCGTCCGCGGTCCCGCCGCCCCCTGTTCCGGCAGCGCCGGCAGCCTGTCCGGCCGCGCTGGCTGCTGCGCTCACGTTGGTGCCGTTCTGCTGGTCAATGATGGCGGCCATCTTCTGCATCTGCTGTGCCATCTGCTGCAGCTGCTGGTACAGCGTGCCGTTCTGGCTCACCCTCTCCCGCACCTTCTCAATGCCTTCAAAGTCCATCATTTCCAACGCAGCAAGGGCAGCATCGGCGTTGGCCGGTGCAAAGAATCCCAGCTGGTAGCACTCCTTTGCCGTCTCGTTCTGAGAAAGGCGGCTGAAAGTGCTTTTCTTTGCCGCGCTTACCGTAATGTCGAACACCGGCTCATGGTCGCCCAGCTGCACACCGCCCACATTGCCGCCGGGCACGGCCTGCAGCATCGCATTGCTGAACGGCACATACTCCACGCCGCCGCTCTCGCCGGTAATGCGGTATACCCGCTCTTCGTCGTAGAACTGCCGCATCAGCTCGATCACAAGGTAGCATTCTTTTGCAAACGTCCGGTACGCGCTTTTCAGCATATCGCGGCTAAGTTTGCTGCCCGCCTCCTGCAAAGCCGCAATGGCGCTTGCCGCTGTCAGGCCGCTGGTGGTTCCGCCCTGGCTCACATCCCGGTTTCCGCTGATTTCCTTCAGCTCGCTCACCCGTGCATCCCGGTAGCTGATGCAGTTGCCGCTCAGTACATTGGTCTGCAAAGGCCGGAAACTGTCGTCCGTCAGCCTGCCCACCACGTGCACGATGTTCTTGCCAAAGTCGGCCAGCTCTTCTTCGTTCACACCCGCTGTGTCGCTCAGCACATAACGGGCCTTTGCAGCCAGTTTCACGTTTTCGTCCATGGCGTGGTTCATCTCGTCAATGGCGGTCTGGGTGTCCTTCATCACATCAATGTATCCAAAGCCCGCCGGGCTGTCCTCTTCCCGGAACAGCGGGTCAAACACAAAGGGGTATTTCCCGTGGTCGTAAAAGCCCCGCTGGGCATACTGCGGGTCGTTCTCGCTGGCATACAGCACCACACCGTTGCAGTATTTGCAGTAATGCAGCACCGTCTGCCCGCCCTCAAGGGCCTTTTTGTAATACCAGTCCACCACAACGCTTTTGTCGCCGGTGTCAATGCTGTCGTCGTGGATGTACTTTGCCACATCCATGCTGCTGCCCGTGTGCCCGGCCATCTGCGGGTATCGCCCTTCCAGCTGGTCATTGTCCATAAGGCTCAAGCTGAACAGGTGCGGCGTGTCCTGAATATCTTCCACGCCCGGCTCCCAGTACAGCATCAGCAGGTTCACGCTCCGGATGCAGATCTCGCCAAGCCCGCCGCGCGCCTCCGGGTCCCAGAACACGCCCTTCACGCCGGTGCCGGTCTTCAGCTTGCGCCACCATGTGTCGCTGTACACGGTCTCGTAGTCGCACTGCTCCAGCACCGTGGGCAGGATCTTGGAAAGCGCTTTTGCTGTTTTCTCGTCGTCCTCTGCCCGCGGCAGCACGTTCGGTTCCGGGTAGTTGTCCATGGCATCGGCGTGCTTGTTGGCAATGCTGTTGAACAGCCATCCGCTGGAAGGCTTGGGCTTGCCCTGCATTTCCTTGTTTTCGTAATTTTTCCAGTGCCCCATGCGAAACCACAATTCGTTATCCACAATGCGCTTGTCAAGGGCTGCTTTTCCGGCCTTGTATTTCTGCAAAATGTCGTTTGCCTTGCGGATGTCCTCTTCCCCGATCACCTGCTGTGCGGGCAGTTCCGGCTCTGTCGTCAAGCCGTTTTCCCCCACCAATGGTGCTTCATCGAAGTGGTTGATAAACTGTTCAAATTTTCCTCCGTCCACGTTCCCGCTCCTTTTTCCTGATGCCGTTTATCGCTAGGGTCTCTTCTCGTGAAAATGCATTCGGAGCGGCCCACAGGCCGCGACAAATGCGAAAAATAAAAATCAAATTCCGCTGCATATGCCCAGAGCGCACGCGGTGGGCATTCAAATCGTTTCACACCCTCATCACCCGCGTCCGGTTCTTGCGTCTGTCCATGTCCAGCGGGTCATCTTTCATCGGCTGCACCGGTTCGGTCTTTCTGGGGCTGATGGGGTTTTCCATCAGCACATACCGGCACTCGTCGTAAATGTGGTCTTCCTGGGTGGTGTCAATGTCTTCCACCCGGCTCTCGTCGTACACAAGGTTCGGAATAGTGCGGATAAAATGCCTGCAGGTGTCAAATACCTGAAACATCGGCCTGCCCTCGCCGTCAAATGCCAGCCGGTAGTGCAGCTGCATCTTGCCTGCAAGTCGCGTGTGGTCGCCCGGTGTCCAGAAGATGTAATTCGGGTGCTTTTCCTGCATGGCCGCAATGCTCTCGCCCTGACTCTCGTTGAAGATAGCCGGGTCTGCCACGCCGGTAATTTGCCGCCCGCGCAGCATTGGGTCGTTTTCCTCCGCTTCCTTGATGCGCCGCGCCTGCTCTACCGGGTCTATCTTCAAGCCTTCGTTGGGCACGCCGGTGCAGCCGTACAGCTCCTTGATGCGGTAAAGCCGTCCTTCCTCGTCCGCTGCGTACCAGCCAACGGAGAAAGGCTTTGCATAGCCAAAATCGTACCCGCGCCAGATGCGCCAGTGTGCTGGAATGCGGAACGGCTTGATCACATGCGTCCACCGCTGATCCTCGTAGTGGGCCGGGTCGTTGCGCCATTCGGTAAATACCTGCCCGTTAAAACTGTCCCAGTCGCCGTAGAGCAGTGCCTGCTTTTCCGCTTCCGGTAAGCTTGCTAGCGTGCCCAGATATCCCGGGTCGTTTTCCAGCAGCTTTTTGTTGTCAAACACCGTGGACGGGATAAACACCCTTGTCCGCCGCAGCTTTTCTACACTGCCGTCCGGTTTTTTCACATCCACCAGCTGCACCATCCTCGTGCCCGGTGGTGCCGGTGTAATGAACCGTGCCTTCACCCATCCGTGGCCAATGCCGCCGGGGTTTGCCGTGGCCCGCATGTACACTGCCGTGCCCGGCCCGGTAGGTCGGTTGCGGCTCATCAGGTAGCTGTATTCCTCCCAGGTAAAGTGGGTCAGCTCGTCCACGCCGATAAAATCAAAGGCTTTGCCCTGATAGTTGTATTTGTCCTGCGTGCGGAACATGCTGCCAAAATAGATCTTCGCCCCGCTCGGAAAGGTCCATACGTGGCTGGAGGCGTTGTACCGCGCTTTCGGGAATACCGGCTTGTAGTACTGCATCGTCTTGTCGATCAGCTCCGAAAGCTGCGGGTAGGTTTTCCGCACGATCAGCCCGCGGTAGTGCGGAATGTCCACCTGCCGCAGCGCTTCGATCACCAGTGCATCGCTCTTTCCTCCGCCTGCTGCCCCGCCGTACAGCGCTTCGTCCTCGCTGCGGCGCATAAAGGCTGCCTGCTTGGGCTGCGGCCGCCAGATGACCAGCCGGTTTTTATACAGTTCCGCTGCCATCCAGCACCACCTCCTGCTGCTCGCCCTCGTCCTGCCGCTCCATCAGCACCGCCGGGGCCGCGCTCTGGCCGCTGCCTTCGTCCTTCGGCACCAGTGCCGCAGCCTTTTCTGCTGCTGTCAGCAATACCGCTGTCACCTTGGCCGCGTCTTTGTCGCTCATGGCAAGGCTCTCGTATCGCTCCAGCTGCTTTTCCAGCTCGGTGCGCTCTTCGTCCGTCAGCTGCCGGTCGTAGGTCCCCGGTGCGCTGCGTATCACAAGGCCTGTCTCGGCAGCGTCCTGCAGGTTTTCTTCCTCGCTCTTCAGCAGCACGCCCAGCTCATAGTTTCTGGCCCGTGCATCCTCATCCAGACGCTGCTGCAGCTTTGTCCGTATCTCGGCGGCGCGCTGGTTCTCTGCTGCGCGCTGCTGCAGGTAGCTCACCTGTGCCTTTGCGCCCAGCGCCGCTCTGGCTGCGATCTCCCGCGCCGCTTCGGCCCGTGCTTTTGCAAATTCTCCGTCCGGCTTCTTTGCTTCCTCTGCCACCCAGCTGCGGATGGTGCTCTCCGGCACGCCGTATTTTCTCGCCACCGCACAGATGGAGTTTGTGCCGATCATGGCCATCACCACCTCGGCCCGCACCTTTGCCGGGTACTTTTTGCCCCGGCCCTGCCTGCCCGGCACGGTGTTTTTGCAGTATCTGCGCTCAGCCATGCCCGGCCCTCCTTCCTGTGCTGTTGCTTTCAGCCTACCACCAAACAGCCTGCAAAAACACTGCGGACATTTTGCGGTCGTCGCAGCGAGTACGGGTTGTGGCTCCCAGCGTCTGCTTCGGCCCTTGGGGCGGGCCTTGCATCCTGCTGGCCACGGCCCCAACAACTCCTCCCTGTTTCCGCCACTGGCGGCGGTCGTCGTTGTTGCATCACAAAACCACCGGATGCATCCGCACCCAGTGTTTCAGATCAGCCCTGCTTTTGCAGCAAACACCGCTGCCGTGCTCAGCGTTTCCAGCTCCTTGTGGTAGTAGGTCGTCCGCCCAATGTGTAGCTTTTCGATCGTTTCCGCCTCCGGCCACTCTTCCAGATACCGCAGCCTGAGCAGAGCCGCACAGGTCCCGTCCGCCTCGGCATAGTAGTCCAGCACCTGCCGGATCACCCGTCCCCATGGGTCCGGCCCTGCGGCCGCACAGCCTGCCGCGTCCGCTGCTTTCTGCTTGCGCCCGTACTGCCGCAGCGCCTTTCTCACAGCCTTCTTCTGCTGTCTGGTCACTCATCCACCGCCTTTCACGGCTCTATCTGCTTTCCAAAATTTCCCTTCATTCGCAGTTTCGGCCCGTTTCCGTCACTGTCCGCGCATTTTTACGCTGATTTTGTGTATTTCTCCGCGTTTCGCGCAATTATTACACGCAAAATAAAATAATTTTATCTGTCAGGTGCGAACTTTCGCAAACCCTCTCCGCCGCAGGATCAGATACGCCTGCGCTTCGGTAGCCTCCCATCCGTCTGGCCGCGGCCTGTCCGCTTCGTACAGCTGTCCGGGGTCATAGATCATCACCTGTACCACCTCAAAACCCGGATAGTGCTGCTCCCACCAGTAGGCATTTTCTGCGCATTCGGTGCAGCCCTTGCGCAGCTGGCGTCGGCTCCACTTCGTGTCGCTGGGTGCCAGTTCTTCCGGCTGGCTCAGATTGCGTGTTTCAATGCAGGCCCGCTCTTTGTGGCCGTATATGTAGCCTATGGTCCCGTTCTTGCCCTGTCCGTCCACGCCCAGCAGCTTCTTCATGTCCATGCGGTCGGCGTTCATGGTGCCCAATGGCTCGTACTCGCCTGTTCCCGGCACGCGCCGCCGCCACAGATCTTCCAGCATTTCGCGCCATTCCCGCCGGTCGGCAGCTCCCATCCCCACACATTCGGCAAAGCCGTGCATGTGCAGCCGTCCAGCTTCGCCTTTGCGCACAGCCCATAGCATCAGCCGTATTTTGTCCCGGCTCACACCAAAACGCTTTACCGTGGCACCGATCACCCGCCGCTTGTAGTTCTCCACATCCCGCCTGCAGGCTGCAAAGTCCTCCGGCAGATAGGACTCTTCGTATGTTCCGGTCAGGAAAAAGCCGTCCCGGCCAAAGTTCGCAATGGCCTTGCGCTGCTTGCGGCGTAAGCTGGCGTGCTTGTTCCGCTCTTTCTGGCCCTGGTCGCTCTCCTTGTGCTTCTTGCCGCGCCTGCGGTGCTCCTGATCTGTCACTGCATAAACGCCAACGGCCATGTACTCGCTGCCGCACCGGTATTTCTTTTCCCGAATGTAGCTCTTCTTCATCTGGCCGTCCTCCTGCATCGGTATGCTGCCGGTATTTGTTTTCTCTTCTGTGCCCATCACCGTCACAGAAATAACGGGTATACTAGCTCCCCAAAGCGCCCACCCCGGACGCTGTAAAAAGCGGTTCATCCTGCTATAAAATAAATGGTATAAAGGCTCCCGCCTGCCGCCGGTACGCTCCGGCAGCACCCGGCAGACTTTATCCTGCTGCGCTGTCGCCAAAGCCCCCGGCATCCTTTTGCCAGGGGCTTCCTCTGTTATCTTTTTCGTCTGCGCTGTCCTTTGTGCGCCATCCAGCCTTCCTTTACGTAGTCGCTCCGGTTCACTCTGTCCCGGGATACCATGTCCTTTGTGTAGGCTTTTTCTGCTTTCACCGCAGCCGCCCATGCCTTGTACTTTTTGCACGTCCCATGGCACGCCGGGTTCCTTCCCGGACAGTCTGGTTTGCAGCACCATGTGATCATGCCGGTGCCTCCGGTTTCCCGGCTGCAGCCCAGTAGCCATAGCTCAGCTCTTTTTTGCCTGCTTTCCGGACCGCAGCGTTGTAAAGGCACAGCTCATGCACAGCACGCTGCAGCTCGTCCGGCTTCTCAATTCCCGTGATCGGTGGCCTGCTCTTTTTCGGCACGCTGCTTCTGGCTCCCGGCGCATTGCACAGCACGCCCCGCCGTATCCTCTTCCGTGTCAGGCCGTAAATGCCCTGCGGCCTGCAGTGCCCGGCATAAAAAACATTCGTCACGGTCTGTGTGTTCTTAAACAGACCCTTTTCTACCAGCTCTGCGGCCGTACCTTCGTGCAGCAGGTTTCCGTCCGCGTCAAACATGCTGTAAAACCATACCTCCCGCATCTGGGTGCCGGTCCTGTGGTCCGGTTCTGCTTTCGGCTTTGGCTGCTTTTCTTCCCGTTCTAGCCGCCACTTTTTCGGCTTTGCCTTTTTCTTCTTCTGGTGGGCATAGCCTGTGCATACGCTTTCAGCGCGGTTGTAGTATCCCTGTTCCATCAGCTCCTGCGGTGTACCTTTTGCACGCAGTGCTCCGGTCTTTGCATCGTACAAACTGTAAACGTATTGCTTGCTCACACTCTTCCTCCATACAGTTCAAACTCCGCACCGTCTTCGGTGATCAGCACCCCGCCGTCCAGCGCTTTTGCCAGCTGCTGCAGCCTCTGGGCGCTCAGCTTTTCCAGCCCGCCGGGCTTGCACCATCGCCGCACATCAAGCGGCCTTGTGGCCAGCATCAATGCCAGCGTGCTTTCATTTTCGCCACGGTAGATCATGGCTTCCTTCAACGTCATCTTAAACGTCTCCTCTCCCAGCTTTCCGGCGCAGCTGCCTGCTGCAGAACTGCCTCGATCTTCTTTTTGATCTCACCCGGTGCCAGCACTGCCGTGCCTGCAGGCGCAGCGCAGCGGCCCATGGCTCCGGCCATGTTCCGCCGGAAGAAAGCATCTTTCTGTTCCTCATAGTCCCGGTCTGCCTGTTTTGCCCGCTCTTCGTCCGGGATGTCTTCCACAATAATGTCGTCGGTCTGCAAAGCGTCGCAGGCACAGCGGCGCAGGTGCTCCATGGCAACATCCAGCCCGTCCGCACGGCCTTCTTCATTCACCTGCCGGTAATTGGCAAGAGTCTCCTGCTTCAATCGGTTCAGCCGCCCGGCACCATATCCCAACAGCTCCATGCAGGCCTTTGCGTATAAGGTCCATACCATGCTGGCGGCCACATCGCCCGCCATGCGCAGCTGCTGCTCCCGTCGGGTACGCGGTGCACGCAGCACCGGCACCCGGAACTCCGGCTCCACGCCCTCCGGCATCCAGTTGTCCCGCATCGCCCTGCTCTGGTCGGTGCTGGGCATTCCTTTGCCGTTCGCCTGCATGGCAATGTTCAGACTTTCCAAGCCCAGCTCTTCGGCACGCAGCTCGATCCGGTTCAGTCGGTCCTTGCCCACACCAAAGCACTGGTGCAGCGCAATGATGATGCACCAGCGTGTCATTTCCGCAGTGCCGTCCCGCGTCAGATCCAGCTCCTGCCGCAGGTTCATTTTCTGCTTCACTGCTGTTTCACTCCTTCCCGGTACTGCTCAAACAGTGCGATCCAGTCCTGTGTGCTCAGCTGTTTGTCCCGGCTCGCTTCGCTCAAAAGCCGGTATGCACTGCTTTCCTTGTCGGCCGGGTGCTGCCAGTCCAGCTTTTTCAGCTCTTCGGCCATCCGGGCACGGTATTCTTCCAAGATCATCTTCGTTTCCCTTTCACGGCTCCCCGCGGTCGTTCATCCAGCTGGCAGCCAGTGCTCTGGCATCCGTCAGCTTGTCGCACAGCATGTTCACCGCGGTTTCCTTCATCCACTCCGGCAGCCGGTCGGCCTGCAGCAGAGCCGCACCCATGTCCCGCACAAGCTCTTCACCGTACTGCTCCATCCGCTGCCAGATCTCCGTTTCTTCCGGTGTCATGTTCATCGGAGGCCGCATCTCAGCCCGCCTTTCTCCGGCTTTTCGGCTTCACCGTGTCCGCCGGGGCTTTGTGTGCCTTGTTGCCTTTCCTGCTTTCCTTGTCCGCACAGCAGCCAAGGCCCAGCATGGCCAGCGCTGCCGCCAGCAGCACCAGCGCCGCAGCGGCCCAGCCCAGCATTTCCCAGCCGTTCGCGCTGTGCTCAATGCCGCTGGATACCAGCAGCGCGCCAATAGCCGTCACCATAGCTGCCATGTACCACAGGCTTGCCCGGATGGTTGCTTTCAGTTTCACTTGTGTTTCCTCCTGTTTCGTGTTAAACTTCTGGTGATAGTGGCTCAAAACTATCACCCTGTAAGCTCGTCGGTGTTCGCTGCACCGGCGGGCTTTTTGTTTGGCCGGTTCAGTTTTCCCTGTTCCAGTGCCCGGTTCTTGTCAATGCGCCACAGCCGCGGTCCCACCTTTTCGGCAGGCAAAAGCCCGCTGCGGCACATCTTCTGCACCGTCTTTTTGTCAATGCTCATCAGTTCGGCGTACTGTGCCGGACTCAGATATGCCGGCAGCTGCCGCGCATCATAGATCCGCGCTTTTCTCATATTACGTCTGCCTCCTCAATCCGGGCTGAAGGTCTGAAACCGGCATTCTTCTCCCGTTTTCGCTTTTATGTACCCGGCATTCTCTGCATCCGCCAGGCTGTAAAAGTCAAATTTTTCTTTCAGGCACGCCAGCACCTTCCGCTGCATCGGCTCCGGCACGCCCGCCTGCCGCATCGCCATCAGGCAGTATCCCATGCAGGCTGCATTGCTCCACGGTTCACTCAGCCCTGCCAGTGCCTGCATGGCGTATTCTTTTTCCATCATTGCTTTTCTCCTTTCGTACACTTCTCCTCCTTGACAAAGGCTCCCTCCCCGAGGGAGCTGTCGGCGCAGCCGACTGAAGGAGTCTCATGCGCTCTTGCCACTTCTCCCTTTCCTGTGCTACAATCATCTCAAAATAGGAAAGGAGGTATTTTCACGGCATCACAGTTTCAAATCCGTACCAAAGATATCCCATTGCTCGTTCATGCGCTGCAATCGCTCGAAACTGTACCGGATACATGGTTCGGATCTGTAGACGACCCTTCTTTGATCTCTGAAATGAAGAATGCTGCCCGCGCCCTTCCGGTCAAACTGCGGCTCAAGACTCTTCAGCTGTCAAGCCTCGATGTTCTGGCTCTGCAGCAGGCTTGCTGCTATCAGTGTTTAGAGTGCAAGCTTTCAAGGCAGGACTACAAACTGCTGGAAGACTATTCAAATCAGTTCGCAGCACTTCTGGCTTCTGGCAATCTTGGTATGTTACAGTAAATATCTTTCCTTGCGCGCCATTCATAAGCGCTGCTCTCTGTGCCCGCCTCAGGCGGGCTTTTTCTTTGTTTTCGTCCACATTCTCTCTCCTTTCATCTCCCGATCCACAGGTCCAGCCCGGCCGCTGCCAGCAGCACACCGGCAAACACCATGGGCGGGTAGCTGATCCACCATCCCACATTGAACACCACCGATCCGATCAGCCCGATCAGCAGTGACCACTTCCGGCGGCTCATGCGCTCTTCTCCGGGGTTGCGGGGTGGTCAATTCCGAAAAGTTCATTCGGAGTAACTCCCAGTGCCTTACAAATCGGTACAACATCATCTGATGTCAGCCGCTTCCTGCCACGTAGCAATGCGTTAAACTTCTTCGGGTCATACCCTGCTGCCCTTGCCACCGCAGATTGTTTCAAACATTTTTCATCAATGATTTTGTAAATCATGTCCGTTGCACTCATTCCATACGCTCCTTTCATGTACAAGTTTCTTGGACATTTTTACAGTAGCACAAGTTTCTTGTTTCGTCAAGAGCTTTGTACAAATTTCTTGTACTTTTGTCTTGACTTTTCAAGACAGCACCTTTATACTGACCATAGAACGACAATTTTAGGGGGTGTTACAAGTGTCCTTCGCAACCCGTCTCAGACAGGCCCGTGAGCAGTCCGGTCTTACACAGCAGGACCTAGCAGAAAAGCTTGGCGTCACAAAAAGCGCTATAGGAAACTATGAAAACGGTGTCAGCAGTCCAAAATGGGACGTTCTTCTAAAAATTTTTGACATTCTTCAGGTAGAGCCAAATTTCTTGTACCAGGACAGCTTTTCGTTAGACGTTTCCGAATCCCGTTCTCTTACCCCCCAGCAGTCCGCGCTGCTGTCGTCCTTCGATCAGCTCAATGAGGAAGGCCAGCAGAAGGCCGTGGATTATGTAGATGATCTGGTGCTCACCGGGCGCTATAAAAAATGTGCTGCGCTTGGCCTGGGCACAAAAGAAGCATAAATAAAAAAATTCCGTTTCGCTACTTGCCGAAACGGTTCGTTTGTACTGGAGTGATTTTCATGTTTTCTACTGGTATTTCTTACAATGAAGCCGAATCTGCCATTCAGAAACTTGACCCTTCCATGCGTGCAGACTATGAAAAAAGTCTCTCCGACCTCCGAAAAGCCGAGACCGTCTATGCGGAAGAAGGACGGCAAGCCATCAGTTACATGGGTTTGGCGCTCAACTTGGAGAATGCCATGCAGGAACTCGCCGCCACAAAGTCTCTCCTAGATCAGGAACGCGAAAAGTGTCAATTCCTCGACCGTAGTATTTTTCCAATGCTTCTTCTGCTCTGCGGTTTTTTGAGTGCTTTCATCATACCGTTGCTTGCACATTCTTTGTCTTTTTCACCCTTATTGGCCGTTGCTGGCTCTATCGCTTTTTCTGTCATTCTATCATTTATCGGCATCGTCTATACCTACGGAATTTCGGAGCACCTTGGCAAGGATCCTGATTTCTATTTGCTCTATAAATCCTCTCAAAAAGTAAAACTTGCCTTTTTTGTGCTTCTGCCCTTGATGGTTGAGACCATCTATGGAATTATTGAATATTTCCGCCGCTAATCATAAAAAAATCCCCGGCACAAATGTGCCGAGGAAGAAAGGATTATTATGGTTTCTTTTTGTGGGCGTAAGCCTCCCGAAGAGCCTTATTCTCCACCTGAGGTCGTACCTGGCGATATCAACAGCTACATCAAGAACCGCCTGGATGATCAGATCACCTGGTACGATAAAAAGGCTCAACAGGCCCAGCGCACCTATAAACGGATGCAGCTTACTGAGTTGATCGTTGCTACAGCCATTCCGCTGCTTGCCAATTATACAGCCAGCTGCCCTGCCATCGCTTTTGTTGTCGGTCTGCTTGGCGGTATCATTACCGTTATTGAAGGCACAGAGCGCCTTGGCCGCTATCATGAGAACTGGGTCGAATACCGCTCTGCCTGCGAAATGCTGAAGCATGAGAAGAATCTCTATCTCATGGACGCATATCCGTATGGCACCGACGAAACCAAAGAGCAGCTCTTCGTCCATAACATTGAAAATCTGCTTTCCTCTGAAGGTAACAAATGGAAAGCCTCCAATATCAAGGCCGCTTCTCCCAAAGAGAAAACTCACTCTGAGACCGGTTCATAAGTTTTTTCAAAGATATCCGGCTTACAGGGATATTTTTCCCCGTTCACGCCGGTGATGATCCAGTCTCCCGGCGAAGCATGCATAACGCCTTCCAGCGTTTCAATGTACATGTCCTTGTCCGTCTGATATGCGTCAACGATCACTCTTTTTTTCTGGAATTTCATACTGTCCTCCAATAGTTCAGAAAGGATGTTTAAAATGCCCGCTTTATATGATTATCGTATTTTTATCAGTCACGCATGGAAGTATGGCGAAGACTATGATCGACTGGTTTCCATGCTGGATCATTCTCCGTGGTTTTCATTTTATAACTACTCAGCTCCACAGGAAAAACCGCTTGCATTATCTTCCAGCAACGCCACCGATGCCGAAATCGAGCAAGCCATCACAGCCAAAATCAAAAACGCACAGGTCGTTCTTGTAATCGGCGGCATGTATGAGCTCTACCATAAATGGATGAAATACGAAGTAGACGAAGCTATGCGCATGGGCAAGCCCATCATTGCTATTATGCCCTGGGGCCAGTCATATATGCCGGTTGAGCTGCAAGCAAAAGCAACTCAGATCGTTGGCTGGAACTCCACATCCATCGTGAAAGCTATCCGCGATTTAGCCTGACTTATTTTATCATTTTTATCCAGCCTATGCAAGCTGCTCCATTCAAACGATTTAACGTAAATTTCATTTTTGTTATGTTGATATCATGCGTGAATTGCAATACAATAGACGCAAGGAAGACGATCTCATGGCAAATAGAGTTTCCCACCTGACGCGGATGAAGCGCCAGAAGAATAACCGGAGGTGTTTTTATGAGTGACCGAGAAAAAATCGTTCAGCTGCTGGATGAAGTTCCTGCCTATAAGCTTGGTTACATTCTGGCATACGTGCAAGGCCTGACCGCTGATGAAGATGCCGATGATGCTTATTGTGAGCAGCTTTACCAGAACTATCTGAAAGACCCGGATCGCGGCCAGACCCTCACGGAGGACGAAGTCTGTAAACAGCTCGGTATTGCTTTATGAGCTATACCATCCTGTACGAGAAGCCTGCTCTCAAGTTCATCCAGAAGCAGCCAAAAGAACAGCAGCGGCGTATCCTGGAAGCAGTTCATGCCCTGCCCGATTCCGGCGACATCAAGCAGTTGAAGGGTCACACCGGGCTGCTGCGGCTGCGTGTTGGTTCCTACCGCATCATCTACACGGTCGATAATGGCAGATTGATCGTTCGTATCATAGATGCTGGCAACCGCGGGCAGATCTATAACCGCTATTGACCTTCAGGAGCGCCCACCCGGCGCTCCTTTTTTACAAACGCAAAGAACCCCTCAGCTGTTTCCAGCCAAGGGGTTCTCTGCTCTGCTGTCTGTCCAAAAGAAAAGTAGGAGTTTCTATCATGGAATGCCTTGCAAATCCCGTCGCGTCTCCGCTTTTCTATTGTAAATCCAATATGATCCTTCTGCAACCCAGAATTTTTTCAGAGGAGGTGTGTACACATGGCAAACAAAAAAGGTTCCGATGGCCGTTACCGCTACCGTGTCTGCATCGGCAAAGATGAAACCGGTAAGCCCAAATACAAAAGCTTTTATGGTTCCACCGCAAAGGCAGCGCGTGCTGCTGCCGAAGCTTACCGCACAGCACTGGGCAAGGGAATGGATCCCGCCCAATCCAAAGCCACCCTTGCTACTCTGTACGATAACCTGATTGCTGCCAAAACAGCCAAAGGCATCGGGCAAAAGAGTCTCGACCGCTATGAAGACAATAAAAACCATTGGGGTCCGCTTCTGGATCAGCCTGCAGCAGACCTTCGCACTGCCGACTTTCAGCGGGTTCTTAACTCTCTGGCCCAGTGGCACAATGGCAAACCACCACTGTCCCACTTCACGCTGTCCAATCTGCGCAGCAGCGCCAAGGCTGCCTATGAACTCGCTATCCCAGAAGTGGTACAATACAATCCCATAGTTAAAACCACCTGCCCTGCCGGTGCTGATCCTGAGCACCGTGAGCCTATCACAGAGGAACAGCAGCAGTGGATCCGCGAAACGCCTCACCGCGCCCAGCGTGCTGCCATGCTACTGCTTTACTCAGGCCTCCGCCGCGGCGAAGCTACCGCCCTCACTTGGGCCGATGTCGATTTGAAAGAAGCCACGATCACCGTTCACAGCGGTTATAATTTCAAGGATAAAAAAATCAAGGATCCCAAAACAGAAGCCGGTGTCCGGGTCGTTAATATTCCAAAGATCCTTGTGGACTATCTCAAAACTCAGCAGGACGATTGCTTGTATGTACTGCATACTGTAAAGGGCCACCGCATGACAGAGCAGGCATGGAAAACTCTGTGGAGCAGCTACATGGCCGATCTGAATGCAAAGTACGGCTATCACGGCGAAGAAAGCAAAAAGCGCCCAGGCGGCCTGCCCATGCGCATTGAACCCTTTACACCTCACCAGCTGCGGCACACCTTTTGTACCCTGATGTACTTTGCCGGAGTCGATGTTCTCACCGCCCGCGATCAAATGGGTCATAAGGATATCAGCGTCACCCTCGGCATCTACACTTCTCTTGACAAAAAATTCAAGAAGAAGAAGATCAATCGTCTGGACTCCTATCTCAAGAAACAGACCGGCTAATTTGTAGTGGCGCAAAAGTGGCGCGCGTTGTTTGTATTTTTATCGTATTTATGTGTTTTATTCTAAATTCCATGCTCGCTCGTAATGAGCAGGTCGCCTGTTCGAATCAGGTCAGTAGCTCCAAAAATCCTACGAATTTACGTTTAGAATCGTAATTTCGTGGGATTTTTTTATTTAGTCTCGCAAGTTTTCGCAAAACCGCAACATCGCCCACAAAACAAGACAAAATAAAACGCCCCGTGACACCATTTCATAGGGCGTTATACGCATTTTTATGCTTTTTGGGGACAGGCTCCTTGAGTTCACAATGTAGGTTTGTCAATGATGAGTTGGTCACAGGATCTTGCGCAGCTCCTGCACAAGGTCGCCGATCACGATGGGTTTGGACAAAAAGCCGGTCATGCCGCTTTCCAAGGCATTGCGGCGGTCTTCATCGAATGCATTGGCAGTCATGGCAAGGATCGGGATCTTTGCCAGTGCAGGGTCGCCCAGTGCGCGGATCTGCCGGGTGGCGGTATAGCCGTCCATCACCGGCATCTGCACATCCATCAGCACCAGATCATAGCTGCCCGGCGCTGCGGTGCTCACCTTTTCCACCGCCACTTCACCGTTTTCCGCCGTATCGACCCGGAAGCCGTACTCGCGCAGGATCTCCTGCGCGATCTCGCGGTTCAGCTCGTTGTCCTCTACCAGCAGGATGTGCCTGCCCTTGAAGTTGGTGTTCTTTTTCGGCAGAAGCTCCTGCGCCGCATCCGTCTGTGTTTGGCCGATGGCGTTCATCAGGGTCTCGCGCAGGTCGGACATGAACATGGGCTTGGAGCAGAAGGCGGTCACACCGGAAGCCTTTGCCTCCACCTCAATGTCGGACCAGTCGTAGGCAGTCAGGATGATGATGGGCGTATCATTGTTCAGGCTGCGGATCTGGCGGGTGACTTCGATGCCGTTCATATCCGGCAAGCGCCAGTCGATGATATAGGCATGGTAAGCATCGCTCATCTCGATGGACTGCCGTGCACGCAGCACCGCTTCCTTGCCGGAAAGGGTCCACTCGGCACGCATGCCCACTTTGACCAGCATCTTTGTCACGCTGTCGCAGGTGTTGAAATCGTCATCCACCACCAGTGCCTTCAGGCCTTCCAGTTCGGTGATCTTTTCCACCGGACGGTGCTCTGCCTGCGCACGCATGGGCACGCGAATGATAAACTCGCTGCCCTTGCCCTGCGCCGTCTGCACCTCGATGGTGCCGCCCATCATATCCACGATGTTTTTGGTAATAGCCATGCCAAGGCCGGTGCCCTGGATCCGGCTTACCGTGGAGGTGCGCTCCCGCTCAAACGGCTCAAAAATCTTTTTGGCGAACTCTTGGCTCATGCCGATGCCGTTGTCCTTGACGCGGAACTCGTACTGCCCGCAGCCGCGCACCGCTCCGGCAAGCTGCCGCACCCGCACCGAGACCGTGCCGCCCGCCGGGGTGAACTTGATGGCGTTGGACAGCAGGTTCAGCAGTACCTGATTCAGCCGGGTCTTATCGCAGTAGACGTCCTCATCAGTCACATCCATGGCATCCATATAAAGCTCCAGCTGCTTTGCGTAGATCTGCCCGCTGACGATGGTTTTCAGGTCGTGCAGCACATCCGAAAGGTTGACTTCCACTTCTTCCAGATGGATCTTTCCGCTTTCGATGCGGCTCATATCCAGCACATCGTTGATGAGGGAAAGTAGATGATTGCTGGAAGCGAGGGTCTTGGCAAGATAATCCTTCACCCGGTCTTTATCGTCAATGTTGCTGAGTGCCAGCGTGGTAAAGCCGATGATGGCGTTCATGGAGGTGCGGATGTCGTGGGACATATTGGAAAGGAAGGTGCTTTTGGCGCGGTTGGCAGTCTCGGCCGCTGCAACGGCATCCGAAAGTGCCTGATTCACCTGCCTGTCGGCGGTGCGGTCGGACAAGACAAGGATATACTTGGTCCTGCCCTCTACCTCGCTGCCCATGGCGATGTTATGGAACCAGCGCCGCTCTTTGGTCTCCCGATGCTCAAACTCGAAATCCCATTCGCGTTGCTGCCCGCTGAGCAGTCCTTCCAGAAAGTTCTTGTCGCGATCCGGGTCATCCTTCGGGTGCAGCGCTGCCAGAGCACGGGCATCCTGCCGCACTTCTTTCCACGGGATGCCCAGCAGCCGTTCGACGTTGGGGCTGACATAATCCACCTTGGAGGTCTTTGCGTCCAGCATCAGGAAAACGTCGTCCACGTTCAGCGAAAGCTTTTGGAACAGCTCGTCCCGGTACAGGATCTCAGTGTCCTTCCGGCGCAGGGTCGTATGGCTTCTGCGCAGGATCAGCAGGATGATCAGCACAGCAAGGCCAAAGGCGATGCCCGCCACGATCTGCACCGTGTGGAACCACAGCTTATCCAGACTGGCATTGACGATGCTGACCGGCACAAGCCCCACCATCGTCCAGTTCTGGACCGCGGTATCCTCGTAGACCAGATAATAACTGGTGTCGCCCAGTTTGACCCGCAGGTTTCCGCTGCGGCCCTGCGCAAAATCATCCGAAAGGGCAAGAATCTGTTCCTCGGAAAGGTCGGAATGGTCGCGCAGCATCGCAATGAAGTTGTAAATGATTTCCTTGCGATTTACGGAATTGTCAATCACCACCCGCCCATCCGGGTAGATCACATAGTTGCTGGCATTGCCCTGAAAAGCAGAGCTGTCCAGCAATCTCAGCACAGCATCATTATAATAGGTGATGGCAACGGCATCGTAGGCAAAGCCCCGGTAGCTGCCCTGCGTTTCGGGGCAGATGAACGCAAGCATCGGGGCTTTGCCGGGCAGCGCCGTATTCACGACGATATCCTCGCCATCGGAGAGCTTTTCGTCCAGATTGGTCTGCAGGCCAAGGTAGCCGGTTCCCCCGGTCACGGTCATGTAGTTGCCGTCATAGGAAAGAAAGTAGAAGTTAACAAATCCGGTTGCCTGCTGTGCTTCCTCGATATAGGCCTGAATTTCATCCTCATTCGAGGTGTTTTTCAGAAAGCCGTTGCACAGATGCAGATAGGTCAGGTTTTTGCGCACCATCTCTTTCAGCATACTATTGGATTTATACAGTACCTCTTCCAGATGCGAGGTGCTTTCCTGATAGATGGTCTGCGACATAAACGAGATGTACCGGAAGCTGAAACCGGCTGCCAGAAAGACCAAAAGAAGGATGGCAGCGGCGGCAGGCAGCCACTTGTGCCGGGAATAGCAGCTGCGTTTGGATTCGTGCTTTTCGTCTGCCATTCCGCTCACCTCAGTGTCATGTAGTTTTCCGGCTCTGCAAGCGCTGCGCCGCCGGAGATATAATCGCGCCATGTGTTTTTTACCCACGTATCTTCGCCAGCAGACGTGCCGCTATCGCTCGCAAGCAGCGCTTCCATCTGCTTTTCCGTTGCAAGGCAGGTCACGGTAACGGTGTCGTTATCTCCCAGTGGCTGCCCGTTCCGGGTGATGCCGGTCAGGGTATAGCTGCCGTTATTCTCTTTTACCTCCACAGCAATGCCGCTGACCACTGGCAGAGAACCACGGTTGAAGGGCACAAACCCGCCCTCGCAGCCTTCCACAAAGGCGTGGACGGTCTCTTTCAGCTCCGCACCGGTCATGGTGCGCTGGCGGGACATCAGACCGTTCGGCATGATCATGGAAGCTGCCATTTTCTGGTTATAATCCGCCTGCAGCACACTGCCGGTAAAGCTGTTTGCGGTGGCAAGCAGCACATCGGTGCCATACACGCCGCGCAGCGTGTTTGCCATCACGGAGAAGGCAGCGCTGCCGCCGTTTGCGTGGAATACGTTGGAATAGGCCTTCCCGGAGGTCAGCACGGTCTCGTTGTCGGCAGGCTCCTCATCGGCAAGGAGCTGGGCATTGAAGGCTTGATACGCCTGCTCAGCGGTAAGCTCGCCTGCGATCATTTTGGAGACCACATCCTTGGAAACGGCAAAGAAATCGTTGGAGGCGATGCGGATATACATGTGGTTTTCTTCCACCACGCTGCGGACGTCCTTCAGATACTCGGTCAGGCGCAGGGGAACGTTCTGGCTGTAGCTCAGTATGTCCTGCCCCTCCGAGACGATGCGGTTCTGCGCCTGTTCGGAGAGCATGACGTTCAGCACCTTCATGGCTTTTTCGCGGCGCGCGGTGTCCTGCTCCAGATCCCGGTTCAGGGCAACTTGGAAATAGGGGGTGGTCATGATCCACGGTTCGCTGTTCTGGCTGAAGAAGGGCAGAAAGATCGTGTCGATGCCCTCATCCTGAAACATCTTCACGCCGGCAGAGCTGCCAAAGTACATGGCAACTTCTCCGTTCCGGAACATTCCGGTCACATCGTCGTAATTCAATGCAAGATCATCTGCTGTAAGGTGGGTATCCTGAATGAACTGCTCCATCCGCTCAAACGCCCCCGGCCATACGGTGTCGTCCAGACCCACCCGCGCGGTGCTGGCGGGGTCGCTGTAGGTAGTGCGCCACTTGCGCCCCGCGGTGGTGGTAAGCTCGGCAGCGGAAAGCCCCTGCAGGGTTTCCATGCAGGTGTAGTCGTAGGTATAATCGGAGGTAAAGCCGCGGATGCCTACCTTTTCAAAAGCCTGACAGGCCGCTACAAAGCTTGCGTAATCGGTGGGCAGGGGAATATCGTACTGCTCAAAAAGGCTGCGGTTGACCACAAAGCCGTGAGCATCCGCGCAGACCGGCAGCCAGTTCACGCTGCCATCCTCGTTTTTGAAGCTGTTGAGGTAGGTGTTGTACACAGCGCCCGCCTCATTGGTCATGGCAAGGTTCATCAGGCTGTCCTTCAACGGTGCCGCATCGTGCAGCGAGAACCGGCAGCAGGTGATGATATCCGGCAGACCGCCGTTTTGCTGCAAAAACTTGTAAAAATCCAGATCGTTGTTGCCGACGATGAACTCAATGTTCACGTCCGGCAGCTGGGACTGGACATAGGGGGCATAGTTTTCGTACAGGCTGGTGCTCCACAGATACACCTGAATAGTCTGAGCGTCTTCCTGCTCCTGTGTTCGTTCCGCATTTTTTTCGCTGCATCCGGTGAGCAGGGATAGCCCCATCACCAGTGCCGCAAGCATGGAAAATAGGCGGCGCAATGTTTTTGTTTTCATCCGATCCTTCTCCTCACACTTCTTGGGCAGCCATCGTTTTGCGGTTGGCTGCTTTGGCTTACTGATCATACATCACCGCCCGCAAGAGTGTGTGCTGTAAAACCCACCCACGGAAAGGATGCCGCAATTTTTGCGTCTTTTCTGTTTTGCGCTCTCCCTCTACCGCGAAGGGGCACAGAATGACAGAGACATAAAAATATTTTACCACTGCCATGAAAAATTTTCAATAAAATTTCATATATTGAACCATAAAAGCTGTGTAGGATTACAATAGATGTGTCACAAAGTGAAAAAAGACGAATGAGTCGTTCGGTGGTACAGTTAAATTGCTACACCAAACATCACAGAAACTGCCGTTCAGGCATAAGAAATAAAGCACCCGCAGCAATTTGCTCACCGGAGATTCAAAACCTCTGTGGCGCTTGCTGTGGGTGCTTTTGCTTTTGGGCGCTGTTTATTTCAGTACATCTGCAAGGACCTGCAGCAGGTGCGGAATATCCAGCGGCTTTGCAATATGGCCGTTCATACCGGCCTTCAGTGCGTTCTGACGGTCTTCCTCAAAGGCATTTGCCGTCATTGCAAAGATTGGGATGCCAGCCTTTGCGGCATCCGGCAGCGCACGAATCTGCCGCGTTGCCTCGTAGCCGTCCATGTTGGGCATCTGGATGTCCATGAGGATCAGGTCATACTGTCCGTCTGCCGCCTGCTTCATCTTCCGGACGGCGATCTCACCATCCTCGGCAGATTCCACTTCAAAGCCCGCTTCCTTCAGGATCTCCACTGCGATCTCACGGTTCAGCTCGTTGTCCTCCACCAGCAGGATCTTTTTCCCTTTGAAGGTCTCCGCGTTCAGCTGCACCGGCCTGCAGGCAGGCTCTGCACCGAACGGCTCTGCCAGCACTCTGCGCAGCTCCGAGAGGAACAGCGGCTTTTCGCAGAAGGCGGTAACACCGGCAGCGCGGGCTTCCTCTTCAATATCGGCCCAGTCGTAGGCGGTCAGGATGATGATGGGGCGGCTTTTTCCAATCACCTTGCGGATCTGCCGCACGATCTCGATGCCGTTCATATCGGGGATCAGCCAGTCGATGATGTAAACGCTGAATTCATCCCCCTGCTCCATGGCATACCGGGTGCGGATCACCGCTTCCCTGCCGGAGATCGTCCACTCCGGCCGCATCCCGATCTTGGACAGCATGGTGCTGACGCTCAGGCAGGTGTCGGTATCGTCGTCCGCCACCAGTACCCGCAGCCCTTCCAGCTGCGGGAGCTGCCTGAGCTCCACCTTTTGTCCGCTGAGCGCAAAGCAGAGATTCACAATGAACTCGCTGCCCTTGCCCGGCTCGCTCTCAATGGTGATGCTGCCGCCCATCAGGTCCACAATGTTCTTGGTGATGGACATACCGAGGCCGGTACCCTGAATGCCGCTGACGGTGGAGTTTTCCTCACGGGCGAACTCCTCAAAGATGTGCTTCTGGAATTCCTCGCTCATGCCGATGCCGTTGTCCTTGATGCGAAATTCATAGCAGGCCCGGCCCGCAGGCGCACCGTTTTTCTCAGCAATGCGAATGCTGATCATGCCGCCTGTGGGAGTGAACTTGATGGCATTGGACAAAATGTTCAGCAGGATCTGGTTCAGCCGCAGCGGGTCGGTGATGATATCCTCGTTCTCCACATCCATGGTATCAATAAAAAGCGACAGCCGCTTTGCCGAAACATTGGGCTGAATAATAGAGCGCACATCGTGGACGAGGTCCGGCAGATGCACCGCTTTTTCCTCGATTTTTACCTTTCCGCTCTCGATGCGGCTCATATCCAGCACATCATTGATGAGGGAAAGCAGATGCTGGCTGGAGGTGGAGATCTTTTTGAGGTAGTCCAGCACCTGTTCCCTATTGTCGATATGGGTCGCAGCCAGCGAAGTGAAGCCGATGATGGCGTTCATGGGGGTGCGGATATCGTGGCTCATATTGAACAGGAACTCCCGCTTGGCGCGGTTTGCCGCCCCCTCGTGCTGAAGCGCGATCTCCAGCTTGCGGTTCTGTTCCTCCAGCTGGGTCTGGTACTTCCTCTCCTGCTCTTTTTTCTGCAGCTCCATCTCCTGCACGGAGCGGCGGCGCAGCAGCTGAAGGATCATTACAAGCAGGATGTAGCCGACCAGCACCGTCAGGATCAGCAAAAGCGACTCCCGGAAGATTATTTTTTCATCCGTGTACGCATAGAGATCGAAGGATCTGCCATGGCAGAACATCCCGAAATAGCAGCCGGAGCCGTTCCAGTCCCGGGTATGGGTCAGCTTCTCTGCGGCCCCGGCTTTGCGGATCCCCTGCGCCAGCGGACTGCCTGCAACATCCTGCCCAATCAGCTCCGGGCGGTTTGCGGCAACGACCTGATTGTTCTGCACGATGAACAGCGTGCCGCTGGTTTCTGCCGGGTAGCCATCCAGTATGCTCTGGATGGACAGCGCCGTTTCCTCCACAAATTCCGCCGGGGTGTACCGGTAGGCAAGCAGGAGCAGCTCTGTGCTTTCTGCCCGGTGTGCCGCAACATCCACAGCAGAGCCATCTTCCAGCAGGACGCGCTTCACATAGGTCTTTCGCGGGTAAGATAAAACGTCCAGAACAGCGTCATTTTTCAGCTGGTCGTCAAACCGGTCATAGCCGATGCCGTTGGTCGTGGACTCGCACCGGAGCGTGCCATCCGGTCCCAGAACCGAAATGCCGGTGAGCCAGAGCTTTTCTGTCTGCCTGTTCAGGCACTGCGGGTCGGAGAGGTCAAGCGCAGGATTCTCTGCCAGCTGATGGACTGCGACCGCCGTGCGGCGGAGTGCCTTTGCCGTGATGGTATCGTTGTGCTTTTCAAAGCTGGTGGACTGGGATTTGACAAACTCAAGGGTCTGGCAAAAGCGTTCCTCTGCTGTGCGCATTGCCCGCCAGCTGGAGAAAAAAGCAACACCGGCCATCAAGAGCACGCCGATGATCAGATAGGCTGTCCATATCCTTTTATCCGGGGTGGTTCTGTTTTTACGCGCCAATTGTGTCCACCTCCAGATACTGCGAAGCATTTTCAAGGTATCGGCCAACGATCCGCTCCAGCGTGCCATCCGCGCGCATCTGCGCAAGGGTATCGGTCAGCTGGCTGTCCAGCCCGCGGGTGTCGTTCTTGGCAAAGGCGATGCCCAGCCCGGTGACCAGCAGCGGTTCCTCCAAAATGCGGAAGTCTATGGCATTGTCCTTCATATATTGCAGGATGCCTGTCTCGTGGGCGGCGATGCCGTCCACATAGCCGCAGGCCAGCATTGCGTACTGCACACTGCGGTTTTCGATGCTGAGCACCTCCACCGTCTGCGGGATGCGCGGGTCGGAGCCGCTGAGAAAGATCTCCTCCGGCTTGCCGGTGCTCTGCACGGCGACGGTCTTGCCGGCAAGGTCGCTGAGGGATCGGATGCTGCTGTCGGCATCCACCGCAACCACCTGACGGCTCACCATGTAAGGCCCGGCCCAGCGGTATACCTCTTCGCGTCCATCCATGGAAAAGCAGCCCCAGATGCAGTCGATGGCGCCGCTTTCCACAAGATTTGTTTTCTGCTCCCAGTTGATCGTTTCAAACCGGGCAGCATACCCCATGCGGCGGAACGCCTCGGTGGCGATCTCCACATCGATCCCGGTGGGAACACCGTCATTATTCAGATAGATATAAGGTGGATAGCTGTCGCTTCCCACAACGATTTGTGCAAGACCGCTGTCTTTCGCTTCCTTTTCTCCGCAGGAAGTCAGACTGCTTACGGCAGCAGCTGCCGCCAGCAGCGTGCATCCGTTCAGGAATGCACGGCGTGAGATTCTGTGTTTCATTCGGGCTTTTTATACTCCTGTTTTGATTGCATCCGCAGCTCAGTTGTGCTGCTGTAATTCTTCTTTCAGGGCAGCTTGGATATCCGTCAGGCATTGCAGCAGAAGCGGCTTCCTGTTGATGAAGTTTTTCCAACAGCTGCTGCTCACGCGCTTTGTAATATTCCTCGATCTCGGAAAGTGTATTCACGTTCTAAGCTTCTCCTGCATCATTTACATCGCTTGTGTGCTCCCTCTGCGGAAACGCGCTTGTCCGCTATTTATTTTCGGGGGGATAACACGAAAGCGTTTTACCGTCTGCTCCAGCGCAGCAATATCCACAGGTTTGGACAGGTGCTCGTCCATGCCGGCTTCCCTGCTCTTCTGCATATCCTCAAGGAAGGCATTGGCGGTCATGGCAAGGATGGGAATGATTCTGCCCAGCGGGTTTTCACCGCTGCGGATGCGGCGGGTGGCTTCCAAGCCGTCCATCACAGGCATCTGCACATCCATCAGGATCATGTCGTACTCGCCGGGCTTTACGCTGGCAAAGGCATCCACGATTTCCTGACCGTTGGAGCAGATGGTGCAGCTTGCACCATTGGCTTCCAGCAGCATTTCCAGAATTTCGGCGTTGATGGCGTTATCCTCGGCGCAGAGGAACTTCATGCCGGACAGAGGAGAAGTTTCTTCCTCTTCCTCCGGGAGCACCTGTGCCTCTGGCACCGTATCTGCTTCAGCATCAACGGGAAATTCCAGCACCACCTCAAAGCGAGTGCCCTTGCCGGTGGTACTCTCCACATTGATAGAGCCGCCCATCAGGTCAACAATGTTCTTGGTGATGGCCATACCAAGGCCGGTGCCCTGCACCTTGTTGGTGCCGGAGCGCTCCTCGCGGGTAAAGGGGTCAAAAAGGGTCTTCTGGTAGGCCTCGCTCATGCCAATGCCGTCATCCTGCACCACAAAGCGGTATCGGGCGTAGTGCTCGTTTCGGGGCAGCTCGTCCACCTCAAACCGGATATGCCCGCCGGTGGGCGTATACTTGACTGCGTTGGAGAGAATATTCATCAGCACCCGATTCAGACGGTTGGGGTCTGCCAGCACGTTTTCGTGCTGCAGATGGGTGTTTACCGTAAAGGTCTGGCGGCGCTGGCCTGCCTGCTGGCGGATGATGCTGTCCAGCTGGCTGATCTGCTGGGGCAGATTCATTTTTTCCACATTCAGGGTGGTCTTGCCGCTCTCGATGCGGCTCATGTCCAGAATATCGTTTATGATGCCCAGCAGCAACTGGCCGGAATTTTCCAGCTTGTCCAGATGTTCGGCCAGCTTTTCCGGCTGGTGCAGCTCGTTTTTCATCAGAGTGGTAATGCCGATGATGGCGTTCATGGGGGTGCGGATATCGTGGCTCATGTTGGCAAGGAAGTCCGTCTTAGCCTTGCTGGCGCGCTCGGCGGACTGTAACGCCTCTGCGGCAATGTCCTGTGCCTGCCGCAGCTCATCGTTTACCTGCGTCAGATGGATGTTGTATTGCTCCAGACGGAGGTTCGCTTCTTTTTCTGCCTGCAGCTCCTGCTGCTGCTTTTGCCGCAGGAGAAACCAGCCGACGAAAACTGTTATGACCGAGAACACCATTGCAATGACGATGATGATGACCATGACGATGGTGACCAGCTTCTGCGTATTCACGGCCACATATTTTGCCGGAACAAGGAATGCCAGTGTCCACTGAGCGTTTTCCATCTGCTTCAGGGCGTAGAAATACTCGGTCCCGTCCAGCACGGCGTTGGAATAACAAGAGCCTGTGCGGTCAAGCCGCTCCTTTGCCTCCGCAAAGGAAGAACCGTGCAGATAGGACATCCAGGAGAGCACGGTGTATACATTGTGTCCCTTCAGCAGTTCGGTATCGTTGGCGTTGAACAGCTTGAAACCATCGTCATCCAGCACATAGACGCTGTTGTTATTTTCGTAGGCATCACAGCGGAAATAATCGTTCAGTTGGGTCATGCTCTGCGAAATACCAAAGTAGCACAGGGTGATCTCTTTTTCTCCGCTTTGCAGTGTGATGGGGGTGGAGAGCTTTTCCAGAAACACCATCCGGGAGTCGTCCACGGTCAGCGAGTTAGAAACGTAGCTGACCCGCTGCGGTGCGCTTTCCAAATACTTCATTCCTCGCAGCAGCCCCATGCGGCCATTCTCAGTATAGTAATGTCCGGCAGAGTCCACGGCAATCAGTTCGATCTGTCTTTCATGGTAATTGGAAAGCTCCGACAGCTTTTTCAGATAGCGATAGAACTCGGTATCGGTCTTTAGCGGGGTGTAGTACAAATAATTGCATTGTACATTCACCTCGTCCCAGTGAGTGTCGATCACATCCTCCAGACTGCGGAACATCTGGTGGGTGACCTCTTCCATCTGGTTCAGCCGCTCATGGTAGACAAGGTTCTGGATGTAGGTCTGGCTCATGATAAAAAGGGTCAGGATGACCGCAACAATGACAAAGCCGGTGCCCCAAAGCAGCTTTTTATATAGGTTGTTGTTCACATCTGGTATCTCCTGTCCGTTCTGTTTCAGACGCACCCTAGCTCCATGCGGTATCTGCCCGGCTGATGGTGGTGTATGCACCAAAGAAGGCTTTTGCAGCATCCATGCCCACCACGCCGCTGTCTGTGACCGTGGTCTCCGCAGCCAACTGGTCGCTCACACCGCAGATGGCAACCTGATAGGTCTTGCCCGCATCCGGCTGCACCGGGCTTACCAGCACATAGGGGTAGCCCTTGCCGTTGCCGTAGGCATCGTAGCCCGTGGCCAGCAGATCGCTGATCTGCTGCCCGGTCAGGGTAACGGTCTGGATGGTGCGGTTCCAGCCGGTGGGCAGGATCACCGAAAGGTCGTAATCCGTAATGTCCTTGGCGTACAGCTTGGCAGCTACGCCGTGATGGTTCTGATCGGTGGGGTTGCCGGGGATCCATGTGCTCAGCGACACCAGCGCAAGGTCGCTGCCGGTAGCCTGTGCAAAGCAGCGGCCCACCAGCATGGCGCAGTCCTCCTGCGAAAGCTCCTCCGTAACGGTAGTGATGGTATCCGGGGTGTTGTTCACCACACTATCCTGATCCTCGTCCAGCTGACGGACCACATCCTCCATGGTGGCATTGCCCTTCATGAAGTCCAGCATTTTAAGGCCAGTGGTCACGATGGTGTTTTCCCAGCCGGAATAGATAAAGGGCGCGGTGTTGCCTGCATTCAGGGCATCGGCGATGTCGGCATAGTAGGTGCCGTCCGCTTTTGCGTCCTTGAAGGGCAGCAGGCTGCTTTTCAGCGCCGTTGCGGGCTGCAGAGCGCTGGTGCCTGCAACGGTGGAAAGCACACGCATCACCTTGAGCGCATCTTCCAGCTTCTGGGGGTCCTGCTCCAGCTTTTTATTCAGACCGTAGAAGCGGTTCACATTCAGCACAAAAACGTTCTGGGTGCCGTCCTCCGAGAGAAACGGCATCAGCCCGTATTTATCGGCGTTGCCGTCTGCCTCCACGATGCCGTTGGTGCCGCCCATCAGAAACAGGGTGTTGCCCTCGGTCATCCTCTGCCGGGTCACATTGTCGTCAAGAGCGTCGCCGGTGTCGTTCAGCATCCCGATGTCCTTCCACTTCTGGACATAGGCCATCGCCCGCATCATGCCGGGGGTATTGCTGACATTCGCCTTACCGGACAGATAATCCCGCTGCCACAGCCTGCCGTCCAGTGTGCCGAGGAAATCGGCGTCCGCAATGTTGCACAGATACTGGAAACCATAGCCCGGATACTGGATCTGCGGCAGACAGAGATCGACCCCGGCTTCCTTTGCCTTTGCAGCCAGTTCTTCCAGCTCAGCGAAAGAATTGGGCAGCTCCCAGCCGTATTTTTTCAGCAGGGTCTTGTTGTAGGTGATGCCGTAGCAGTTGTAGGTCGAGGGCAGCAGGTAGATGGCACCGTTGTCGAACACGTCCTGCAGACGGGACTCCACATAGTTATCCGTAAAATCGTAGCCGGAAAGGTCCAGCAGTTTGTCGGAGACCAGATCGATCCGGGGGTCGTAGTAGGTCAAGGTGCAGACGTCCGGCAGGTCGCCCGCCGCAAACATATTCTGCAAACAGGTGGTGGTGTTATCGCCGCTGTAGGGCACGACCTCGATGTTCACTTCCGGGTAAACGTTGTGTACCTGCTCAATAAAGGCTTCTATCTCCTTATAAGGTGCCATAAAGGTGATGGCTTCGTGCGCATCGTCTTTTTTAGCCGTTTCGGTCTTACCGCCGCCGCAGGCAGTCAACGCCGCCGTGGCTGCCGTAATGCCGCAGACCTGCAAAAAAGAGCGGCGGGAGATCTTTTTCATCATATAAATTATACCTCCCTCACATTATCGGAAAGTGCAGTAGCACAGTGCTGCCCTAGCTATTCTTACACATCCCATAGGAATCCACACACCCGCGGCCTGTCCGCATGGGCTTTGCGCCGAGCTTCCATAAAATAACATTATTATTGTACCATTGCAACAAAAGTGTTTCAAGTTGTTTTTGAAGGCTTTTACATACGAAAGAACTTTTTATATCTGATTCTGCCTTTTGCATGGCATAAAATGCAAAACGACCTATTGAGGAAATAATCGTAGATGGTTAGCATGAATGGAAAAAATGTGCAGGCTCATCATCAACACTAAACCACCCAGTGTGAAGAAGAGCTTTTCACATCCGGCGGCTGCGTGGATCAGCTGCTGCCAAAGGCCCTTTTTCTGCATAAACAAGATCCAGCCCATAGAGGCAATGTAGGTCATGCCGACACCGAGATGACTGAGCATTATCTCCATGTTCTACAACACCGGCACCCGGCTGGGGCTTATCCACGAAACAAGTCATCGAAAAACTGAAACTGCTGACTGATGCGGAGTTTGCCGAGCTGGAATTTCCCCCGGACTGATTATTGCCGCCTGCGGGCGGCGTACATAAAGTATTTTGTTCTTCCAAAAGATATGCTATAATCAAATTAGACAAAATTCCTCTCTTCAAGCGATTTCTCCGCAATTTTCCTGTGGCTCTGCTCGTATCAAAAATAAGGGACCGATTTTTAATTGTCAGAACGGAGGAACCATTATGGCAATCTTTGAAAAGACCATCCGAAACAAGAATTTTGACAAACTGCTTCGGAAGCTGGAACAAGAAATCCCGGACAGCAGTTGGTCGGCAGATTTAGAGGCAGGCAGTGATTTCAAAGAGGGCGATGCCCGGTGCAGTGTCCGTGTATTTGAACGGTACAGCATGATGGGCGGCAACCGCCTGAGTCTGACACTGACCATGTTCCAGAATGCGGACAGTCCGATCCGGCTGTCTGCCATCACTGCAGGAGGCAGTCAAGCGGTGTTCTTCAAGGTGAACACCCTCGGAGAAGAATCTTTTCTGGACGATGTAAAGGACCTGCTGGAAGAAATTTTGGAGGAATAAGATGTTTTACGCTGGAATTGATATGCTGTTCAGCATTCTGTTTCCCATCCTGTTCCTTGTGGTTTTGGGCATGATCCTATACACCATCATCGGAAATATCAGCACATGGAATAAAAACAACCATTCGCCGCGGCTGACTGTTCCGGCAACGGTTGTGGCAAAGCGCACGGAAGTTTCTCACCACCATACAGACAATACGATGGCGCATACGTTCACGACCTATTATGTGACCTTTCAGGTAGAGAGCGGCGACCGCATGGAGCTTACCGTAAGTGGTTCGGACTACGGAATGCTTGTGGAGGGCGACATTGGAAAGCTGAGTTTTCAGGGCACCCGCTATCTTGGGTTTGAGCGGAGCTAAGCGTTCTCCTACATTATACAGTATCGTATCACATTCACCCATTCTCCTCGGAATGCCTGATGCTGAAATTTTTAGCTTCGACAATGGCACGATTCATCCTTGTCAGTATGAAGATACGGACAGCTACGTTATCACCAAAACATTTGTAAATAATCGGCAGCATTTTTTGAACCAGCTTCTGAACGAAGAAACGTAATGCCGGGAAAGGACATTCCATATGAGTGATTCTACGTTGAAAGAGCTTTGGCAGCAGGTCGCTGAAAAGAAAAGCTGCGAAGCAAAACAGAAAGAACTGACCGCCCAGAGAGATACGCTTGCTGATTGCCTGAAAAAGCTGGAAAAATCCAAGCTGGCAGAGCAGGCTGATGTGGACCGTCTGGAGGGACACAGCCTTGCCGCATTTTTCTATCAGGTCATCGGAAAGATGGATGAGAAGCTGGACAAGGAACGGCAGGAAGCCTATGCAGCCCGTGTTAAGTACGATGCTGCTCTCCATGACCTTTCTTCCGTTGATGCCGACTTGGATCAGATTCAAAATAGACTGGCACGGCTGTCCGATTGCGAAAGGCAGTATCAAGCTGCTCTTTCCGAAAAAATCAAAAGCATCAAAGCATCTGCCCACCCTGCCGCACAGCAGGTTGCGGAAAGCGAAAGCCGTATTGCCGCGCTGAAAGTCCAAAAACGGGAGCTGCTGGAAGCTATCAACGCCGGAAAGACCGCCCTGCATACGGTCAATGAAGTTCTGGAAACCCTCGACAATGCCGAGGGCTGGAGCACATGGGACGTAATGGGCGGCGGTTTGATGGCCGATCTTGCCAAGTATGAGGAACTGGACGATGCACAGGAACAAATCGAACAGCTCCAAGTGGAACTGCGGCGGTTCAAAACTGAGCTTGCCGATGTTGAGATCACCGCAGACCTTCAGGTTACGGTGGACAGCTTTCTGAAATTTGCAGATTTCTTCTTTGACGGCCTCTTTGCAGACTGGGCGGTTCTGGATCACATCAATCAGGCACAGAGCAGGGTGGAAAACACCAAGGATCAAATCAAGCGAGTCCTTGCACTTCTGAAAAAGATGCGCGAAGATGTTGATGTCCAAATCGCTGACGAAAAAGAAAAGCAGGAACAGCTTGCGGTGGAAACTGAGCTGTAGGGTTGGAGAGATTACTTTGTGTGCTCGGCGCAACTCGATCGTTTACCCGCCGAGAGAAAGCAACCGTGACCGCCTGTGCGGGATCATCGACACCATCCTTGCAGAGCAGCCGAAGGACTTTGAAGTTTTTCTTCAAAAGCTGATACAGCAGGGCTACGAGGTGAAGCGTGGCAAGCACACGGCGGCGAAGGGCAAGGAGCAGAAGATCAGCAGTGCCGACGAACTGCGGGAACGAGCAACGGCGGCGACAGAACGCTATCATGCCATGGGCGATTCCATCAAGGCGGCGGAAACGAGGTTGGCCGAAATCGCCGTGCCGCGCTTTGCAAGTTGGTATCCTCCGTCTATCTGGAAAGCGATTTGAACCTTCCGTTCGGAAAAAACGGAAAATTTTTATTCCAACTTGGGTATACTCCTGTTGTGTCCGACATGAAGAAAATCGTTCAGAAAGCTGCCGCATTGTCTTTCCCCAAATGGGCGTTAGCCGTATGGGATATGGATACTGCAACATTATATATGGTCAAATACGACAGAAGTCATTGATTTTCTTTGTTTATCTGTGATACCATTCGTTACGAGACCAACGGCGTTGCTCTCTTCGCCTATGGTGGAGACTCCGGCACTCAAAGAAATTTTCCGAAAAACACAACGAGGTGACCATTTTTGAAACGTCGAACTTTTCTTGTCTGCACCGCTGCACTTTTTTGCGGTGCGCTTCTGGCAGGAGGCTGCACTCAAAAAACTTCTCAGCCCGTCCTTCAGCAAATTGAATACTCCAATTTGGCAGATTCGGATACACAAGCTCTTCTCTCCAAGCTTTTGCAGGATGCCGGCGTATCCGACCTGCGGATACAGACCTTCTTTGATCATGTGCAAAAGTTCAACAATGCTGTGGACCCGGCATGGCTCACCACAGGGTTTGAAAACGCCAAGCCTTCGGATCTGAAATACGATCCTTACTCCATGCAGGACGCATGGACAGAAAAATACGATACCTTCCCCGGCTGGAACTGTCGGATCACCGCTTGTGGGCTGTTCGGTGATTTTATCACCGTCACGGGCAAGGCAGACCTTGACTCAGCCGAGGACACCCTGTTTATGGACTATGAAACACTGGATTCTGACCCGGAATCCCTTTGCGGCGACGAACGGCAAAAGTTTGATGCGCTGTTTGCCCCGGTTAAAACCACCAATACGACCGATATTCCTACCCATTTGAAAACGATTCAGCAGGAATGGAAGAAACGCGGTCTCTCCTTCGTGGAAGATGATAAGATCCGTCTCGTCTCCGTAGTCCTGCACGATCAGTTCTCTGAAACGGACAATTCTCTTATGATCGGTCATGTCGGCGTTATGCTTCCCACATCGGATGCGGTATATTTTGTCGAAAAGGTCGCTTTTCAGGAGCCGTATCGCTTGTTGAAGTTCAAAAATCGAACCGAGTTGAGCGATTATCTGATGCTGAAATACGACAACTCGTGGGGACAGGATACTGCCCACACCTTTATTATGGAAAATTCAGACCTGATGGACGGCTGGCGCATTCTTGACGAACAGGAAAACGCAAGCTGAAAGTATATTATTCGTTGGAAGCCGTTCGATCTAACAGACCTTTCGCCCTCTGATGCTAAAAAGACGCTGCAACCTCTCACCCGGAGGCGGCAGCGTCCTTTTTATATATCGGAATATTTTGTTCGCAGGGGAACTCCGGGCTTATGACAGGGTATGTATAATGTGCAGAGCCATATCAGCATTTTCTTTGTCCACAAACACCTCTGTGACATACCTCGGTTTTATGCCGAGAGTTCCAATTCTTGCTTGATCAAATGTGTTATGCCGATTGACATCTTTGGATTTGCAATAGAATTTAATTCCAGCTGCCGCCAACGCATCCGTGATGCGATTGCATTGGTAAGGGTCAGAAACTGTTGCAACTAGCGATTTGAAAAAATGCTCTAACATAAAGAGACCTCCTTGCATACACTCTAATCTCGTACAAAGCCATCCGGCACATAATGGTCGCTGTATCCATTCGGGAGCTATTCCAACGGTTCGCCGTCAACTTGATATGTCAGGTACATCTCAACAGGCAGGAACGTCTGAATCAAGGAATCTTTCTCATTTTTCAGTAGATTCTTCCAGATTCTTTCGGTACTGTGCCGGACTGACACCATACTCTTTCTTGAATACCCGGCTAAAATAGAGTGGGTTATCATACCCTACGATCTCTGCAATTTCTCCAATATTGTATTCGGTGTTCTCCAATAAGCTTTGTGCATTTACCATCCGAAGGGACAGGATGTATTGTGCAGGGCTTATTTTCATGTACAGCTTAAAATTACGGATAAACCAGTTCGTACTGATATGCAGCGATTCTGCGTAATCGTCCACACTGACCTTTGTATTATAATTCTCGTTAAAGTAGGCAACGGCGGCTTCGATTTCTTCCGGGATGCTTGTAGTTGTTTTCTCGCTTTCCTGCTGTTGCCTGCTTACTAAAAGCAGAATGATGTTGAAGAGAGAAGCAATATAGTCTTCATAGCCATATTCACATTGTTGCAGTTCCCGGATGATCTTTCGGAACAGCATTTTGTAATCCGGCAGTGTGCCGCTGTAAAAAACGTGCTTGTCCAATGGTATTCCGTGATAGTTCAGGATGTTTTTGACATCGTATCCTGTAAAGTGAATCCAGAACACCTCTGGATGATCTTCTACATAGTAGACATACTTCTGGATTTCTTTCGGCTGATAAAGCACCATGTGTCCAGAAGTCACCACTTCCTCAACACCATCGAACCAGAAGTGTGCTTTACCAGATGCCACATAGAGGATTTGATAGTCTCTGCGACCCTTTGCCCAAAAAGTAGGTAGCTTAGGGCGTTTTTTCAAGCGATAAGTGCCGCAACTGCCTACGACCAGCGGCTTTGAGTAGTCTTTGAAATCCAAACGGGAGTTGTTCAAATATCCTGAGTTGAAATACATCCCTGCGTCCTCCTCATCTTCAGAGATTTTACAGTGATTTGGGAAATGTTCTATCAAAAAATTACAAACTCTTTGATTTTGTGCATATTCTGTTCCATCTTGTCTATATCTTTTCGTTCCATTAGATTCTATAATATTTTCAGACGGAACGCAAGAGATTTGGGCAACTTGCGTAATGAGAATTCCAGTCTGAAGTGCGCAGCAGATTGGTCGCGCCCATACAAAACAAGCAAGATGGGAGAAAGCACAATGACTGAAAAACGTTATCTAAAGTGGTATAATAAAGCCGGCTATGGTTCAGGCGATATTGCAGGCAACGTGGTGTATGCATTCCTGTCCTCCTTCGTCATGATCTATCTGACCAACACCGTTGGCCTGAACCCCGGTATTGTCGGCACTCTGATTGCAGTTTCCAAACTGCTGGACGGTGTGACGGACATTTTCTTTGGTTCTTTGATTGACAAAACGCATTCTAAGATGGGCAAAGCCCGTCCTTGGATGCTGTACGGCTACATTGGCTGTGCCATTACGCTGGTGGCAATTTTCGCCATCCCGACCAATCTGGGACAGTTTGCACAGTACGCATGGTTCCTGATCGCATATACTCTGCTGAACGCTGTATTCTACACTGCCAACAACATTGCTTACTCTGCACTGACTGCTCTCGTCACGAAGAACAGTGCCGAACAGGTCGAGATGGGTTCTTGGCGTTTCATGTTCGCCTTTGCCACCAGCCTGCTCATCCAGTCTATCACGCTGGGTGCTGTTACGGCATTGGGCGGTGGTGCTGCCGGTTGGCGCACTGTTGCAATCATCTACGCCATCATCGGTCTGCTTGTCAACACCCTCTCCGTTTTCTCCGTGAAGGAACTGCCGGAAGGCGAATTGGTGGATACCACCAACAAAAAGGAAATCGAGCAGGACGAAAAGTACAATCTGGTTCAGGCTGCAAAGCTGCTTGCTGGTAACAAATATTATATGATGATTTGCGTCACCTACATTTTGCAGCAGATCTACGGTGCCATGATCAGCATGGGCACCTACTATGCAACCTACATCCTTGGCAACCAGAATCTGTTCGGTGTATTCTCTTGGGCAATCAACATTCCTCTGATCATCGCACTGGTGTTCACCCCGACCTTGGTTGCAAAGTGGAATGGAATGTATAAGCTGAATGTAATGAGCTATACTCTGGCAACGATTTCTCGTGCACTGGTCGCTGTGGCAGGTTATATGGGCAGCAGTAATGTTCCCCTGATGCTGCTCTTTACCGCAATCGCAGCTCTTGGTCAGGGTCCTTGGCAGGGCGATATGAACGCTGTGATTGCTGCTTGCTCTGAATATACTTGGCTGACGAAGCATAAGCGCGTGGATGGCACGATGTACTCCTGCACTTCTCTCGGTGTGAAGCTGGGCGGCGGCCTTGGCACCGCCATCACCGGCTGGCTGCTGGCTGCAAGCCATTTCGATAGTGCGCTGGCTGTCCAGCCCGAATCCTGCATCAATATGCTGAAGATCATGTATCTGGTGATCCCGTTTGCTCTGGATGCCATCATCACCTTCCTTCTCTCTCGTATGAAGGTCGAAGAAGCAAATGAAAAACTGCGTGCAGCAGTCTGATAACAAGCCATTATCATTTCTCCTTCATCTGCTGTTCCCCGGAGGAATCCAGCGATTCCTCCGGGGAGGCTGGAGAAATATTATAAAATTATAAAAGGTAAATGAGGAAATACTATGGCTGCATTTGATTTTGCAAAAGTAAAAGATCCCACCTTTTTCAAGGAAAACGTGCTGAATGCTCATGCAAGTTTCCGTACTTACGCTTCCCGCGAAGAATATCGGACAGGCTCCTCTTCTTTGGCGCTGAAGCTGGACGGCATCTGGAAATTTGCCTACGCAAAAAACTACACCAGTGCCATCCCCGGCTTTGAAAAGACAGATTACGATTGCAGCGGCTGGGATGACATTCATGTTCCGGCACACATCCAGATGGAGGGCTACGACATTCCCCAGTACGCGAATATTCAGTATCCGTGGGATGGCCGTGAAGAAGTACAGCCGGGTGAGATCCCGCAGCGGTTCAATCCGGTGGCAAGCTATGTAAAATACTTCGAGCTGCCGGAATCCATGCAGGGCAAACCCGTCCACATCGAGTTCGAGGGTGTGGAAAGCGGCATGGCTCTTTGGCTGAACGGGTCTTATGTGGGTTACACCGAGGACAGCTTCTCCGCACACGCATTCGATCTGACTCCCTATCTCCAGCCGGGCGTGAACAAACTTGCTGTGCAGGTGTTCAAGTGGACTTCCTCCAGCTGGTGCGAAGATCAGGACTTCTTCCGCTTCTCCGGCATCTTCCGCAGCGTGTGGCTGTACGCCATCCCCACCGTGCATCTGGAAGATATATCCGTCAAAACGCTGTTTGCCGGGGATGATTTTACTCATTCCACGCTGGAAGTTGCACTGCAGGTGGAGGGAAAGGGCGCGGCCCGTCTGACCCTGCGCCGCAGTGAGCTGGAAGTGTTCTCCGAAAAAATCGCACTGAACGGCGGTTCTGCTCTGTTCAGCCATGCGGTGGAGAACCCCCACCTGTGGAGTGCAGAGGACCCGGCTCTGTATGAACTGGAAATCGAGCTGCTGGACGATGCAGGCCATCTGGTAGAGGTGACCGGGCAGAAAATCGGTTTCCGCAAGTTCGAGTTGAAGAACAATCGGATGCTGCTCAACGGCAAGCGCATCGTGTTCAAGGGTGCCAACCGTCATGAGTTCAGCTCCATTACGGGTCGTGCTGTGGGCGTACACACCCATGAGGAACTGCTTCGGGATATCATCACCATGAAGCAGAACAACATCAATGCCATCCGTACCAGCCATTACCAGAATCAGGATGCACTGTACGACCTGTGCGACGAGTATGGTCTGTATCTGATCGCAGAGAACAATCTGGAATCCCATGGCACATGGGACATCCATCAGGCGGGCATTCGCGGCATCGAGGGCGTTTTGCCCAATGATAAGCCGGAGTGGAAAGCTGTCTTGTTTGACCGCATGAATTCCACTTACCAGCGTGACAAAAACCATCCTGCTGTTCTGATCTGGTCTCTGGGCAACGAATCGTTTGGCGGTGAGACCCTGCTCCAGATGGCAGAGATGGTCCGCCGCTTTGATGACACCCGTCTGGTGCATTACGAAGGTGTGGTCAATGATCCCCGCTTCCTCGAAACCACCGATATCGAGAGCCACATGTACAGCACGGTCAAGGACATTAAAGAGTATCTGGCACAGGGCGATAAGCGGCCTTATATCGAGTGCGAATACTCTCATGCTATGGGCAACTCCAACGGTGCTTTGCACAAGTACACAGAGCTTGCCGACCAGAAGAACTGCGGCTATCAGGGCGGCTTTATCTGGGATTACATCGACCAGTCCATCTGGAAAAAAGACCGCTACGGCAAGTGGTTCCAAGCCTACGGCGGCGACTTCGGCGAGCGTCCTACCGACTATAATTTCAGCGGAAACGGCATTGCCTACGGTGGTGACCGTGCTCCTTCTCCCAAGATGCAGGAGGTCAAGTTCTGCTATCAGAACATCGCCATTTCCATCGACAACTCTGGCTTCGAAGTCTGGAATAAGAACCTGTTCACCTCTACGGATGCTTTCGACTGCATTGCTCTGCTGCACCGTGATGGAAAGCTGTATCAGCAACAGGAACTGACCCATATTGATGTTGCTCCCGAAGAGCGTTCCAGCTTCCCGCTGCCGTTTATGGTTCCTGCGCTCCCCGGTGAATATGCAGTGACCATCAGCTTCCGTTTGAAGGAGGACACCAGCTGGGCAAAGAAAGGTCATGAAGTCGCCTTTGGACAGGGTGTGATCGCTGTGGTTCGTTCCATTCCCAGCAAGAAGGTCACGCCGTTTACCGTTACGCACGGTACACACAACATCGGTGTCCGTGGTGAGAATTTCGATGTTTTGTTCTCCGATCTGAACGGCGGTCTGACTTCCTACCGCTATGCCGGCAAAGAGATGCTTCAGGAGATTCCCCGTCCCAACTTCTGGCGCGCTCCCACCGACAATGACTGCGGCAACAACATGGGCGGCGTTCGCGGTCAGTGGAAGCTGGCAAGTCTGTACGCTACCGTCAAGGGCATCGGCAAGGAGATTCCGTCTGTTCATGGCGGCACCATCCTCCAGAACCCCACCTGCGAGGTGGAAGCCGACAGCGTGGTCGTAACCTATCTCTATAACCTCCAGACCAGCCCCGCGGCAGAGTGCAGCCTGCAGTACCGTGTGTTCGGTGATGGCCGCATCCAGACCACCCTACACTATGACCCGGTGGAAGGACTTGCAGCAATGCCGGAGTTCGGCGTACTGTTCAAGATCGACGCTGACTACGACACGGTGGAGTGGTACGGAAACGGCCCTGCGGAGACCTACTGGGATCGTCAGCATGGTGCAAAGCTGGGCATTTACCAGAACAAGGTCGCAGACAACATGGCACAGTACCTTGTGCCGCAGGAGTGCGGTGCAAAGACCGCTGTGCGCTGGGCAAAGGTAGTGGACCGCAAGGGTCGCGGGCTGCTGTTTACCGCAGATGCCGCAAAGCCCATGTTCTTCTCTGCGCTGCCCTACACTCCCCATGAAATGGAGAGTGCCAAGCATCCTTACGAGCTGCCCCCGGTCCATTACACGGTCATCCGTGCTATGGGCGAGCAGATGGGCGTTGGCGGCGATGACAGCTGGGGTGCCAATGTCCACCCGGAGTATATTCCTGATGTGACCAAACCTGTGGAGTTCACCTTTACGTTCCGTGGCATCTGATGATTGCCCGCAAATGAGGTGTTCTCTGTGAAAAAAGCGAAAAATCAGCCTGAATCTGAACCAGCCGAACTAGCATCCCTTGTTGGAGAACGGATCAGAAAGATCCGCAATGAAGAGGGGTTAAGCCTAGAGCTTTTTGCTTTAAGCCATCAATGAGCCACCAGCCGCAAGTGCAGGGTGGAAAACTTCCGCGCCCTTGCGCCTGATAAAAATTGGAACTTTGATTTTCTCGCCCGACTTTGCCACGGTGGGACGATCAAAGGAGCGTGCGTTTGAACAAAAAGAAAAAGTCCACAAACACTTTCCCTTATCCCGATGAAGTTATTGACCGTCTGGCGCGGGCATTCTACCCCGCCATCCTTGCCTGCTGGAACAGCGAGGAAGGCCAGCGGTCACTTGTCGGGGCGGAGGCCCCTCCATCTTGCTAACGCAAGACCGTTCGGTCGCTTAAAAGCCCCACTGGGGGTTTTGTTGCTGCGCAAACGCGAGCTTACCTATGGCAGGCAGAACAGGCTCATCATGCAAACAACGAAAAACAGGAAGTTCCCGCTGGGAACTCCCTGTTGTACATATCGCTATCGTCTGTGGCTTTTGGCAGGGTGCGTCCGGGTGGACGCACCTTGTTTTTGTTTCATCGTGGTTGGGTGTACGCCAAAACGCATTTACCGGTTCTTTTTCTCCTTGGCTGCATCGTGGTTGGTTTTGCGCTGTTCCACCATCTGGGCGAACCATTCCACCATTGCAGGGTCGTCGTGAGCAAAGAAGGCACTGGTTTTGGTATCCAGTGCGGCGATCCTTTCCATGTCCTCAGAGGACAGCGTAAAGTCGAACACTTCCAGATTTTCCTGCATCCGCTCCCTGTGGGTGGATTTTGGGATGACCACCACGCCCCGCTGCAAATGCCAGCGGAGAATAACCTGTGCCACGGTTTTGCCGTATTTTGCGCCGATTTCTGCCAGCACAGGGTTTGTGAACATCTGACTCCGACCTTCGCCAAAGGGAGCCCATGCCTCCATCTGAACGCCGTACTTTTCCATCCATTCCTTTGCCTTGCCCTGCTGGTGCAGCGGATGCACCTCTACCTGATTCACCATGGGTTTGATACGGGCAAAGCTGCACAGGTCAACGAGGCGGTCAGGATAAAAATTGGACACGCCAATGGCTCGAATCTTGCCTGCCTCATATAGTTCCTCCAAGGCGTGCCATGCGCCGTAGTAATCAGCAAACGGCTGGTGCAACAAACAAAGGTCCAGATAATCCGTTCGCAGCTTACGCAGGGATTCCAGCACAGATGCCTTGGCCTCCTTATAACCGTAATGCTCGACCCAGACCTTGGTGGTCAGAAAAATATCTTTGCGATCCACACGGGATTTTTCGATTGCTGTACCCACCTGCTCTTCGTTGAAGTAGGATTGTGCCGTGTCGATGGAGCGGTAGCCCACCTGCAAAGCATCCAGTACACAGCGCTCGCATTCCTCCTGTGAGACCTGATAGACCCCATAGCCAAGCTGGGGCATTTTTACGCCGTTATTCAATGTGATATAGTTCATATAAAAGCCTCCCTGCTGAGATGATCCTGTGTTTATCACCGCAACTCCTTATAGGTTTCTTCCGGCACCGGCTCGCACCACTCGTTAGAGGTGCCTTCGCCGGGTACTTCCACTGCCAGATGAGAGAACCAGCAATCGGGTGCAGCACCGTGCCAGTGCTTGACCTCCGGGGGAATGTTCACCACATCGCCCGGATGCAGCTCCTGCGGCGCTTTGCCCCATTCCTGATAGTAGCCCCGGCCTGCCACGCAGACAAGAATCTGCCCGCCACCCTTTACGGCATGATGGATGTGCCAGTTGTTCCGGCAGCCCGGCTCAAAGGTGATGTTGTAAATGCCAACCTGTGCGGTGGACAAGGGTGCCAGATAGCTTTTTCCGCTGAAATATGGTGCAAAACCGTCGTTGGATGCACCGATGGGGAACACCATTTCACTCTGGTGCTTTGCCTTGGCATCCTCTGCAGCGTCCTCTGCCCAGACTTCCTTTGCCATACGGAAAGCCGCCCACGCCTTGGGCCAACCTACATAAAACGCCGCATGGGTCAGGATCTCTGCAATCTCAGTCCGGGTAATACCGTTGTTTTTCGCTGCCGTCAGGTGATACCGAAACGAGGAGTCCGTCAGTCCCTGCGCCATCAGTGCTATCACCGTCACAAGGCTGCGGTCCCGGAGGGAGAGTTTATCCTCTCGGCTCCACACCTGCCCGAATAGTACCTCATCGTTAAGTTCCGCAAATTTTGGCGCAAATTCGCCCAGAGCATCCCGCCCTGCCGTCTGTTTCACTGCCATTATACGTTCCTCCCCATCTCGTAAGCCTGTGCCATGGCAGGCGTACCGCACACTGCACCCGGCTCGTAAACGCCACCTGCTACAAGGACTCCCTTTTCCACGGCACCTTCCACGCAGTCTGCATAGCCCCGGAAGCAGGCCAGCGTAGTATCTGCAGAGGATTTTTCCTCGTCTGCCATGGTGGTGATGTAGTAGAATTCCTTGTCTTTGACCTCAAGCCACCGTGCCACGGTACGGTCGATTACTGCCTTCAACTGGGCACTGATGGAGTAGAAGTATACCGGGCTTGCCAGCACAATGACATCGGCATCGATCATCTTTTGCAGGATGTCTGCCATATCATCCTTGTGGACGCAGGCTCCACCGTGGGTGCTACAGTAGTAGCAGCCGGAACAGGGAGCCACCTTTTTCTCAGCGACCCTGATTTTTTCTGCTTTGTGCCCGGCATCCTGTGCTCCACGCAGAAATTCATCGCATAGAATATCAGAGTTACCGCCCTTCCGGGGACTTCCAGACAAAATCAATACCTTCTTGCTCATAGGAACCTCCTTGACAGCGGAGTGCATCCGCATTATGATGTTGATAAAGTTTGATTTTATCATACAACTTAAAGCGTACTTTAAGTCAAGGGCTTTTTGAAAAAACGGAGGTTTCAGATGATCTATACCGTAGGCGAAATGGCACAAAAGCTGGGCGTACCTGCCTCCACCCTGCGCTACTACGACAAAGAAGGGTTACTTCCCTTTGTGGAGCGTTCCTCCGGCGGCATTCGGATGTTCCGTGAAAACGACTTCGAGTGGCTGCAGGTCATCCGCTGCATGAAAAAAGCCGGAATGTCCATCAAGGATATCCGGCAGTATATTGAGCTTTCCATGCAGGGAGACGACACCATTGACACCCGGCTGGAAATGTTCCGGCATCAGCGGGAGGTGCTCACCCAGCAGATCCAGCAGTTACAGCATACGCTGGAGACCGTGGAGTATAAATGCTGGTTCTATGAAGCCGCCAAAGCCGCTGGGACGGTGGATGTCCCCGGTGCGATGGCCGATGCGGATGTGCCGGAGCAGTTTCGTGCCATCCGGCAGGAGCTTCGGGGACAGAAGATTCCGAATGGCGAAAAATAAGAAATGCCGTTCCAGTTGCTTTTGGAACGGCATTTTTCTTAATCTTCTAACCCATGGCTCCCGGTTACGTTTTTCAAATATTCCTCCGGATCACCATTCAGAATCAAATCCGCATAACCCAGTGGATCATTGCAGATGAGATAATCCAACTCCGACCTCTGCGCCATGGTCACATTCAACGCATCCTCGACCCCGGTGCAGTCGATGGAAATTTTTCTTCCATCCCGGAGCAGCAGTTCCACGCACCCGGTGTCCATGTTGAATTTGCAAGCTCTTTCATCGTACTTCATGTTCATGTCCTCCTGAAATCATATTGTGGCTTATGTCGGTCAATCTATGATTTCGGATTTCATCTTCCACGGACACCTGCATGGAACTTGTCGGGGCAAAGCCCCTCCATCTGCTAACGCAGACCGTTCCGTCGCTTAAAAGCCCCACTGGGGCTTTCATTGCTTCGCAAACGCTAATTTTCCGAAGAAAACAAATAATCCGAACCCATCTCCTATCGGAAACAAGTTCGGATTATTTTTGTTTGGTCCGAGTGGCGAGAATCGAACTCACGGCCTCTTGAACCCCATTCAAGCGCGCTACCAAAACTGCGCTACACCCGGATATCGACCGCCGCTTCCCTACCGAAGCGTGGCGACATGAAATATTATACTCAGATACAGCAGTTTTGTCAACAGATTTTTACAATTTTCTTTGCTTTTTTCGTAAAAAGTCTGATTTTTGCGAAAGTACGCGCTTTATTCATTTTTGCTCTTTCGCTTGCAGGAGCTTGTCTTTTTCCAAAAGTGGTTTCAGATACTGGCCGGTAAAGCTGCCCGACACCTCTGCCACCTGTTCCGGCGTGCCCTCGGCCACGATTTCACCGCCTGCACTGCCGCCCTCAGGGCCAAGATCGATAATATGATCGGCGCACTTGATAAGATCCAGATTGTGCTCGATGACAATAACCGTGTTGCCCGCATCTACCAGCTTCTGCAGCACCTCGATCAGGCGGTGCACATCTGCAATATGCAGGCCGGTAGTAGGCTCGTCCAGAATATACACGGTTTTGCCAGTGCTGCGGCGGGCCAACTCATTGGCCAGCTTCACGCGCTGTGCTTCGCCGCCGGAAAGGGTGGTGGCGCTCTGGCCCAGTGTTACATAACCAAGACCCACGTCCAACAGGGTCTGCAGTTTGCGGGCGATCTTGGGCTGGTTGGAAAAGAATACCACTGCTTCCTCCACGGTCATGTTCAGCACATCGGAGATGGTCTTTTCCTTATACTTCACTTCCAGCGTTTCGCGGTTGTAACGCGCACCCTTGCATACCTCGCAGGGCACGTACACATCCGGCAGGAAGTGCATCTCGATCTGCAGAATACCGTTGCCCTCACAGGCTTCGCAGCGGCCGCCCTTGACATTAAAACTGAAACGCCCCGGGCCGTAACCGCGCATTTTGGCATCCTGTGTCTGGGAGAATACCGTGCGGATATCATTGAACACACCGGTATAAGTGGCCGGATTGGAGCGTGGCGTACGGCCAATGGGCTGCTGGTCGATACCGATGACCTTATCCACAAATTCCAGCCCTTCTACCCCATCGCATTTGCCTGCGCGGGAACGCGCACCGTTCAGCTCGCAGGCAAGCGTCTTATACAGAATTTCGTTGATGAGGCTGGACTTGCCGGAGCCGGAAATGCCGGTAACGCAAATAAACTCTCCCAGCGGGAATTTCACGTCGATATTGCGCAGGTTATTTTCCCGTGCACCCCGTACAGTAAGGTAATTGCCGTTGCCGGTGCGGCGGGTCTGCGGTACGGCAATGCGTTTGCGGCCGGAGAGATAATCGCCGGTGATGCTGCGCTTTGCCTTGCAGATGTCCTTCACGCTGCCAGCGGCTACGATCTCACCGCCATGCACGCCTGCGCCCGGGCCTACATCCACGATATAATCCGCGCTGCGCATGGTATCTTCATCATGCTCCACCACAATGACTGTGTTGCCGAGGTCGCGGAGATTTTTCAGGGTGGCAATGAGCTTGTCGTTATCGCGCTGATGCAAGCCGATGGACGGCTCGTCCAGCACATAGAGCACGCCGGAAAGCGCACTGCCGATTTGAGTGGTCAGGCGGATGCGCTGGCTCTCGCCGCCGGAAAGAGTGCCTGCTGAGCGGGCCAGCGTGAGATAATCCAGACCCACGCTCTGCAAAAACTGCAGGCGATTCCGGATCTCCTTCATGATCTGCCCGCCGATCTGCTTCTGCTTTTCGGTCAGGTTCGGTTCGTTCTCGGCAATGAATTTCAGCTCGTCCCGGATGGACATTTCGCAGAAATCGCTGATGTTCTTATCCCCGATGGTCACAGCCAGCACCACGGGTTTCAGGCGCTTGCCGTGGCAGTCCGGGCACTCCACGCCGGACATGAAGCTGCCGATTTCTTCCTTCATCCACTCGCTGTTGGTCTCGCGGAAGCGGCGCTCAAGGTTCTCCACGATGCCCTCGAAGGTATTATAATACACACCGCTGCCGAACTCATTCGTGCGGTGCATCTCAATTTTTTCGCCATTGGTTCCGTACAGCAACGCATTGACAGCTTCGGTGCTCATCTCTTTGATGGGCGTATCCAGCGTAAATCCGTACTTTTTGCCAAGGCCCAGATAATACATTTCGGATACAGACCCCTCGGCATAGTACCAGCCGCTGGCCTTGATAGCACCCTCCCGGATGGAAAGGTTCCGGTTGGGCAGGATGCGTTCCTCGTCCACCCGCATAAAAGTGCCAAGGCCGGTACACTTTTCGCAGGCTCCCAGCGGGTTATTGAAGGAGAAGAGCCGGGGTGACAGGTCGCTGATGGAAATGCCGTGCTCCGGGCAGGCAAAGTTCTGGCTGAAGGTCATACAATCGCCGCCGATCACGTCCACTTCGGCGATGCCGCCGGTAAGCGCCAGCGCGGTTTCCAGCGAATCTGCCAGACGGCCCCGGATGCCCTTGCGCATGGCAAGGCGGTCCACCACGATCTCCACCGTATGCTTGATGTTCTTTTCCAGCTTGATCTCTTCGTCAAGATCATACAGGTTGCCGTCGATCTTCACACGAGCATAGCCACCGCGGCGGGCAGCATCCAGCTCTTTCTGCTGGGTGCCTTTGCGCTGGCGCACCACAGGAGCCAGCACCTGAAACTTCGTACCTTCGTCCAGTTTGAGCACCGCGTCCACCATTTCGTCCACGGTCTGCTGGCTGATCACCCGCCCGCACACCGGGCAGTGGGGCACGCCCACGCGGGCGTACAGAAGTCGCAGATAATCGTAGATCTCCGTCACGGTGCCCACGGTGGAACGCGGGTTGTGGCTGGTGGTTTTCTGGTCGATGGAAATTGCCGGTGACAGGCCGGTAATCTCGTCCACATCGGGCTTGTCCATGCGGCCCAAAAACATGCGTGCGTAGCTGGAAAGGCTTTCCACATAGCGGCGCTGGCCGTCGGCATAGATGGTGTCGAACGCAAGGCTCGACTTGCCCGAACCGGAAAGGCCGGTCATGACGATCAGCTTTTCCCTCGGGAGGGTCAGGTTAACATTTTTCAGGTTGTGCTCGCGGGCACCTTTGATGACGATTTTATCGTTTGCCAAGGTATTTTCTCCCTTTTCGTTGTGTCTGTGAATGATTCTGTTTGCGCTCCGTTTCTGCCGCAGAGTCCACCGTCGGGTTCTCGCCCCGGCGCAGTCGGTCGATCTGGTCACGCAGGAAGGCCGCGTGTTCAAACTCCAGCAGCTTCGCCGCTTCCTTCATCTCACGGGTCAGGCGCTCGATGGCGGCCTCCCGCTCCATCCTGCCCATGCGGCGGGTGTTCAGCTTAGCGTTCTCCGCTTTATCGCTGATCTCAATGCTGTCTGCAATGGCCTTGACGATGGTTTTTGGCACGATGCCATGTTCTTTATTGTAGGCCATCTGGATGGCGCGGCGGCGCTCGGTCTCGGTGATGGCGCGGTCCATGCTGTCGGTGACGATATCCGCGTACATGATGACAAGGCCCTCGGCATTGCGGGCCGCGCGGCCAATGGTCTGGATCAGGCTGGTCTCGCTGCGCAGAAAGCCCTCTTTGTCGGCATCCAGAATGGCCACAAGGCTCACCTCGGGCAGGTCAAGACCCTCGCGCAGCAGGTTGATGCCCACCACAACATCAATGGAGCCAAGGCGCAGGTCCTTGATGATCTCCATGCGCTCAAAGGTGTCCACCTCGTGGTGCATATACTTGACTTTGATGCCCTGTTCGGTAAGGTAGTCGGTCAGGTCTTCGGCCATTTTCTTGGTCAGCGTGGTCACGAGAACGCGCTCGTGCCGCTGGATACGGGTATTGATCTCGCCCAACAGATCTACCACCTGCCCTTCCACCGGGCGCACCGAAATGAGCGGGTCCAAAAGGCCGGTGGGCCGGATGACCTGCTGCGCCACCTGCGTGCTGTTCTGCCGCTCGTAGTCGCCGGGCGTAGCCGAAACGAAGATCATCTGGTTCAGCTTGGACTCCACTTCCTCGAACTTGAGCGGGCGGTTATCGAAAGCGGACGGCAGGCGGAAGCCGTACTCCACCAGCGTTTTTTTGCGGGCATAGTCGCCGCCGTACATGGCGCGCACCTGCGGCAGGGTAACATGGCTCTCGTCCACAAACAGCAGAAAATCATCCGGGAAATAATCCAGCAGAGTGGTGGGCATACTGCCCGGCGCACGGCCGGAGAGCACCGCCGAATAGTTCTCGATGCCTTTGCACATGCCCACCTCGTTAAGCATCTCAATGTCGTAATTGGTGCGCTGGGCAATGCGCTGCGCCTCGATCAGCTTGCCCTCGGCGGTGAACTGCTTCACCTGTGCGTCGCACTCGGCGCGGATCTTTTCCAGTGCTGCGGCCTTCTTCTCGGCGCTGACGATATAGTGGCTGGCCGGGAAGATGGCTACATGCTTGACTACATTCTGTTTGGCCCCGGTGAGAGGGTTGAACTCCGTGATGCGGTCGATCTCGTCCCCAAAAAATTCCACACGGATGGCAAGCTCGCTCATATAGGCAAGGTAGATGTCCACGATATCGCCGTGCACACGGAACTTGTTGCGCACAAAATTCACGTCGTTGCGCTCATATTGCAGAGTGACCAGCTTCTGGCACAGCTCGTCCCGCTCCATCTGCATGCCGGGGCGCAGGCTGATGACCATGCTGCGGTAGTCGATGGGGTCGCCCAGCGAGTAGATGCAGGAAACCGATGCTACAATGATCACATCCCGCCGCTCCGAAAGCGCCGCCGTGGCCGAGTGGCGCAGACGGTCGATCTCGTCGTTGATGGCGCTGTCCTTTTCAATATAGGTGTCCGTGCTGGGGATATAGGCTTCCGGCTGGTAGTAATCGTAGTAGGAGACGAAATACTCCACCGCGTTGTTGGGGAAAAACGACCGGAACTCGGTGCACAGCTGGGCCGCCAGCGTTTTGTTGTGGGCCAGAACCAGCGTGGGCCGGTTGCATTTTGCAATAACATTTGCCATGGTAAAGGTCTTGCCGCTGCCGGTAACACCCAGCAGGGTCTGGCAACGGTCGCCCCGCTCCACGCCTTTCACCAGTGTTTCAATGGCCTGCGGCTGGTCGCCGGTGGGCTGGTAAGAGGATACCAGTTCAAATTTTTCGTCTGCCATCTTCCCTCTCCTCTCCGGCCCTCGCGCAAAGAACCACAATCAGTTGTATTTTACGGTTTGATTATAGCACACCAGTTTTATAATGTAAACACTTTTTTGTTGTTTCACGGATCAAGGCCAGAAAAGCGTACCTGTTTTAAAGTCATAGATCGGCAGGCGGTTTGCGTCCCGCATGGAGAAATACTCCGTATCGGTCAGGATGAAGTGATCCAGCAGATGGATGTTCACAAGGCCCAATGCCCGGGCAATATTGCCAGTGGCTTCCAGATCCTCCATGGAGGGCAAGGCCGCACCGTTGGGGTGGTTGTGGCTGAGCACCACCGTGTCGGTGCCGCCCTTGATGGCCGCAGATACCACATCCTTGATGTCCAGACTTACCCGGTCGGTGGTGCCTTCCCGCAGCCAGACCGCCGCGCGCACCCGCTTACGGCTGTCCAGACTGACCAGCATTGCACGCTCGTAATCCGACCACGCGAACTTCGCCATCAGATAGCTGCCCATCTGCTCGGTAGTTCTGATGCAGCGGGTGGTGCTGGTACGGCTGCGGCCATAGTAGCGGCTGATCTCCGGCAGCAGATGCAACATCCGGGCTGTGGCCGGGCCTACGCCCTCCACAGTGCACAGCTCTTCCTCGCTGGCTTCCAGCACAGCGGCAAAATCGCCAAAGCGGTCGATCAGGTCGTGAGCGATGCCGTTGGTGTCCTTCTGGGCGTTGGTGAGGTACAGCACATATTCCAGCGCTTCGTGCTCGGCCAGACTGTCCAGACCGTAGTTCTGCACCCGTTCGCGCATCCGCTGGCGGTGTCCCTGATGCCGTTTGTGTTCTGCCATTGCGGTACTCTCCTTCTGATTCATTCCTTATAATAGTACCCATTTTGCGCCCGGAACTCAAGGCTTTGCGGTAAAATAGTTTTGATCCGGGGCGTTTCCGCGTTGACTTGCAGCCAAGGCTGTATTACTATAAAGGTATCTCTTGAAAATTGAGGAACATTTATGAAACAATATACCGCAACCGCCAACGACGACGGCGTTCGTCTTTCCCGCTTTGTGCAGAGCGTGACCCGCGATTTTCCCACCAGCCTTTTGTACAAGAGCTTCCGCAATAAGCGCGTGAAGGTAAACGGAAAAAAGGCCGTGCCGGAGTACCGCATTCAGGCAGGCGACCTGATCGAGCTGTACATCAACGACGAGTTTTTCCCGCCGGAAGGCGCAAAAACCGTGCAGAAGGCCGCGCCGAAAAAAAAGCAGAATCAGCCCAAGGTCAATGTCATTTATGAGGACGAAAACATTGCTGTGCTGTACAAACCCACCCACCTTTTGTGCCACAGTGACCGCACCGGCGATGCGAACCTTGTGGATGCTTTTACCCAGTATCTGGCCGAAAAAGGCGAGTACGACCCCCACGGCGAGAACCGGTTCAAGCCCGGCATTTGCAACCGGCTGGACCGCGGCACCGAGGGCCTTGTGATCGCAGCCAAGAACTACACCGCCCTGCGGGACATGAACGAGATCATCCGCACTGACCTACTCAAAAAGGAGTACTACACCATCACGGTGGGTATCCCGCAGTCCGGGCGGTTCACCGCATGGTGGGAGCACGACGAGAAGAACAACAAGGTAAGCATCCATGCACACCAGTCGCAGGACGAGCGCCGCAAGCAGATCATTACGGACGTGGACGTACTGCGCACCGCCGGGCCGTTCGCCCTGTGCAAGATCGGCCTTGTCACCGGCCGTACCCACCAGATTCGTGCACATCTGGCCTATCTGGGCCGTCCGGTTCTGGGCGACATCAAGTACGGCAACCGCAAGATGAACGAGCGCACCGGCACCAAAACGCAGGCCCTGTGCGCTGTGCGGGTCACTTTCCTTGATATTCCCGAGGAAAACACCCTGCATTATCTCTCCGGCAAGGTCGTCAAGCTGAAGGACCCCCAGATCGTAAAGCAGTTCGATGCGCTGGATAAGAGCAAAAACAGCGAGGAAAACCACCCTGCATAAAGTGGAAACAAAAAAGCGGCCGCTGTACTTTACCGTACAGCAGCCGTTTTTCTCTTTGTTCTTTACTTTTTGTCGGAGTCCTGCTCCGCCTTTTCCTGCGATTCCTGTTCACGGCGCAGCTCTTTGATGCGCTTTCTCTCGCTCTGGACATGGGGCCAAGGCCAGCTGAAGCCCTCGTTCTCACGGCACCATTTGACCAGCGGATAGAAGGCGAAAGCCAGACCGAAGAGGTACAGCAGAGCGTACAGCAGGGCATCCAGCGTGATGAGTGCATCCAGTGCACCGATCACCGCCACCACGCAGCCTGCCTTCAAAAAGAACAGGCCGTTCTGGCGGCAGTATTCCTCAAAGTGTTCCGCTTTGACGGCACGGCGGCCCTGATCTCCCCAGACACGGGGATTTTTCATGACCGAATAGCCGTAGAATACCATCATCAGGCCAAGGGTGAGCTGAAAGCCAAAAAACATTTATGATACCTCTTAATCTTCAAACAGTGGCTTCATCAGGGGCAGGAAATCCAGCGTTGCAAAGTAATCGCGCGGCGTCTCGGCACGGCGGATCAGACGGTGGGTGCCATCCTCGCACAGCAGCACTTCGGCGCTGCGCAGCTTGCCGTTGTAGTTGTAGCCCATGGCAGAGCCGTGTGCACCGGTGTCGTGGATATAAACGATGTCGCCAATGTCGATCTTGGGCAGCATCCGGTCAATGGCAAACTTGTCGTTGTTCTCGCACAGACCGCCCACCACATCGTACATATGGTCGCAAGGCTCATTTTCCTTGCCCAGCACAGTGATGTGGTGGTAAGCGCCGTACATGGCCGGGCGCATCAGGTTGGCTGCGCAGGCATCCAGACCGATGTATTCCTTATAGATGTGCTTTTCATGGATGGCAGTTGCCACCAGTGCGCCGTAGGGGCCGGTGGTAAAGCGGCCCATCTCAGTAAAGATGGCCACATCGCCCATGCCTGCGGGCACCAGAATTTCCTCAAACTTCTTGCGCACACCCTCGCCGATGGCCATGATATCGTTCTCGGTCTGCTCCGGGCGGTACGGGATGCCCACACCGCCGGACAGGTTGATATAACCGATGTGCACACCGGTGGCCTTCTGCACCCGGACAGCCAGCTGGAACAGGATACCTGCCAGCTCCGGGTAATACTCATCGGAAATGGTATTGGAAGCAAGGAAAGCGTGGATGCCGAAGTTCTTGGCACCCTTGGCGGCCAGCTTCTTGTAGCTTTCGATCATCTGCTCCTCGGTCATGCCGTACTTGGCATCGCCGGGCTTGTCCATGACCTGAAAGCCCTCTTCGCTCTCGCCCAGACTGAAGGTGCCGCCCGGGTTATAGCGGCAGAAGATGTTCTCCGGCACACCGGCGACACGCTCCAGAAATTCCACCATGGTGGCATCATCCAGATTGATGTAGGAGCCCAGCTCGTAGGCCTTCTTCATATCTTCCACGGGAGTCTGGTTGGAGGAGAACATGATATCGCTGCCGGAGAAGCCACACACCTCGCTGAGCATCAGCTCAGTCAGGGACGAGCAGTCCACGCCGCAGCCCTCCTCCTTGAGGATCTGCAGGATGACAGGGTTTGGCAGAGCCTTGACGGCAAAATACTCCTTGAAGCCTTTGTTCCAGCTGAATGCCTTGTTGATGCGGCGGGCATTTTCACGGATGCCCTTCTCATCGTAGACATGGAACGGCGTGGGCACATCCTGAATGATCTCCTGTGCCATCGCCTCGGTCAGAAACGGTTTCTTTTCCATAGTAACATCCCTCTCATTTTATATGCACGCGGCCGATCACCGCAGTGACATCAGTAGAAACTCCTTTCGTCATCGCTGATGCGATGCCACCCATTCCCCTTTTTGTCGCTAGCGCGACATCTGTTTTTCTCTTTGTTACCTGTGGTGACATTTTTCCCCGGCGCAGGGAGAATCTGTCCCGGCCGGGGGAAGTCTTTCTCAAAGAGGGAGGCTTTGCCGCACGGACAGGCTCCCTCTTTGAGGGGGCTGTCTGCGCAGCAGACTGGGGGAGTTTACAGCTTCAGATTCTGGCGGGTGGGGGTGAAGGTCGGGATCATCTTTGCCAGCTGCTGCACCACACCCTCATCGTTGTGCTCTGCCGCAGCGGCAAGCTCCTGCAGCTGCCCGTAGAACTCGGCCAGATCGATGCTGCGCGGCGAAGCCACAAAAATTTTATTGTGCTGGGTGCGGCGCATCTTATCCTGTTCCTCGTCCATCATCAGCTCTTCGTAGAGCTTCTCGCCCGGACGCAGACCCACGATCTTGATCTCCATATTCACGCCCGGCTCATAGCCGTAAAAGCGGATGAGCTGCTTGGCAAGATCCATGATCTTGACCGGCTCGCCCATGTCCAGCACATAGATATTGCCGCTTTCGGCCAGCGCACCAGCCTGCAGCACCAGCTGGGCCGCTTCCGGAATGGTCATAAAGTAGCGCTCAATGTTGGGATCCGTCAGGGTGACAGGCCCGCCTTTTTTGATCTGAGCCTCAAACAGCGGAATGACGCTGCCGTGGCTGCCCAGCACATTGCCAAAACGCACAGCCACACACTTCATATCCGTGTTGCCCGCAAAGGTCTGGATGAGCATTTCGCAGATGCGCTTGGTACAGCCCATCACACTGGTAGGGTTCACAGCCTTATCGGTGGAAAGCTGCACGAACCGCTCCACGTCGTGTTCGCTGGCGCTCACCAGCAGATTTTTGGTACCCAGAACATTGTTCTTGACCGCTTCTGCAGGGCTGACCTCCATCAGCGGCACATGCTTGTGTGCTGCCGCATGGAACACCACAGTGGGATGATATGTTTCAAAAACCTCATCCAGACGCTTTTTATCGCGGATGGAGCCAATGAGCACCGTTACCGGGATATCCCGGCCGTACTTCTGCTGCAGCTCCATCAAAAGCTCATAGGCGCAGTTCTCGTAGATATCAAAAATAAGCAGCTTGCCGGGCTTGAAGCGCATCACTTGACGGCACAGTTCGCTGCCGATGGAGCCGCCGCCGCCCGTGACCAGAACGGTCTTGCCGGTGAGGTAGCCGGAGATCTGATCGGTATCCAGCGTCACCTCATCGCGGGAAAGGAAGTCCGCCGGGTTCAACTCGCGGAAGGCTCCCTGCTGCGGTGTACCGCTGCCCACCAGCTGCGGGTCACTGAGCAGCTGCACCGCACAATGGGTGCTGACGCACAGATCGATGACATGGTTCAGCTTGCTGCCCTTCAGGGTAGGAATGGCGATGATGATGCTGTGGATGCCGTAGCGCTTGCACAGGTCCGGGATATCCTCCAGCGTGCCCTTCACCGGCACCCCGTGGATGGTCTGGTTGAGTTTTGTGGGATCATCGTCCACCGCCACCACCGCGTGACCATATTCCTTATTGGATTTGCACACGTTGATGGCCCATGCACCGGCTTCGCCTGCACCTACGATCATCACCGGGCGGTTGGGGTCCTTGCTGGCAGCGCCGCGCAGCTTTTCGCCCAGCGGATGGTTCAGGAACAGCCGCCATGCCAGACGGCTGCCGCCCACCAGCAGGAAGATGAGCACCGCCGCCATACAGTTGGCGGAGTTGAACAGCACGCCGTGGATGCACAGACGGTTGACACAGTAGACGACAACGGTAGGCACAGCCACCGTTCCCGCCAGACGCATCAGGTCGCGTTCACCGGCATACTTCCACAGTACGGAGTACAGCCCGCTGAACAGAAAGCTGGCAATGTACACCGCCACGATCCATGGCAGATTTTCGTACAGAAGCTCACGGTTATGCGGCCACCAGGCAGCTTCCACTGCTCCGTCTGCCCGCAGCAGAAGCGCAAAATAAAAGCTGAATGCAACAATGGCTGCATCCAGCAGCACAAGCAGCGCCCGGCGCGCAAGCACCTGCGGTGTGTTCTTTTTATCTTTCACAAAAAAGTCCTCTTTTACATACGGCACAAAAGCCGCAGTTTTGGCCGGAAAAGCTTCCGGTTTCACAGAGTATCCGGCACACCGGACAGCCCTATCTTTATATTATACTCAGAACACTGCAGAATGTCCAGAAAATTTGAATCCGCTGCCAAACTCTCTCTATTTTTTCGGTCTGCCGGGCCGGTGCGCAGCCCAGAGCGCGGCTGCTTCCTCTCCAAGGCCCAGCGGCCATGCCGCCAGCAGGAACACTCCTGTGGTAGCGCAGCCGCCTATGCCCAACGCGGCCAGCTGCAAAGGCAGCCGAGCCGCAAACCCATCCGCAAGCAGCTTCCGCAGCGCCATGCCAGCCGCCGCGGCCAGCACAGCTGCCAGTGCCGGTGCACCCAGCCAGCGGCGGAATGCATGCTGCGTGCCGCTGGAAAACAGCAGATGCCCGGTGTTGGCCGCACAGGTGTACAGGCTGGAAAGCAGGATCACTGCCAAAAAGCCCTTCATGCCAAAGCGCGGCAGCAGCGCCACCACCCCGCCAATGCGCAGGATGGAATCCCACACGCTGTAGCGGAAGGCCGCCTTCTGCTCTCCTACCCCTTTCATGGCACCGTCCACCATGCTTTCCAGATACATCAGCGGCATGGCAGGAGCCAGCGTTTCCAGATAAAACCCGGCATCCGCACTTTGGTACAAAAGCTGTGCCAGCGGCCGTCCCCACACCCAGAACAGCACCCCCGCCAATGCAGAAAAATAGCCGGTGAGCCGCAGCATCCGGTCCAAAAGTGCGTTGAGCCGTTTGGTTTGGCCCAGAATATGAGCCTGCGTGATCTCCGGCATCAGCAGCACCGAAAGACTGCCCAGCAGGCCAAATGGGAACGTAAGCAGCGGCAGAGCCATGCCTTTCAGTTCTCCGTACTGCTCCAGCGCGGCGGTGCGCCCGCCCGCGTTGATCAGATAGACCGCAAGGCAGGCGGGCACCAGCATATTCTCCGCCGTGTGCAGGGCGCTTGCCAGCACCCGCCCGCCCTCCACCGGCCACAGGATCTCCCACAGACGGCGGGCAGGGTCTGCCGGGCGGACGGCTTTTTGCCCCGCAAAGGCACTGCGGGCATCCCGCCGGTAAAAGGCCAGCATGCACAGCGCCGACACCGCTTCGCTGACGGCGGTAGCTCCCAGCACCAGCATACAGCGCACGCCCACCGCAAGGCCCTCGGTGCGGGTAAGCGCCAGTGCCACCAGCGCGATGCGCACCGTCTGCTCCGTAAGCTGGCTGAACACATTGGGAGCTACATGCCGTCGGGCGATGAAAAAACCGCGCAGCACCGCCGAGACCGCCATCCACGGCATTCCCAGCGCTGAAACGCGCAAAGCACCGACGGCGCGGACATCGCCAAGCCACAACCGGGCCGCAAGATCCGCTGTCGTCAGCTGCAGCGCGGCGGCAAACAGCCCCAGCACAAGTCCTGCCGCCAGCAGACGGCGCAGCATGCCGCGGGCTGCACCACGGGCGGAAGCCGGGCCGCTGAGTTCCTCGGCCATGAGCCGGGTAGCCGCCACCGAAACGCCCGCCGTTGCCAGCGTGACGAACAGCGAATACACCGCCAGCACCAGTTGGTAAAGGCCCATCCCCTCGCCGCCCAGCTCGTTTGCCAGCCAGATGCGCAGGCCCATACCGGCCAGCCGCAGCACCACGTCTGAACCGGTGAGCAGCGCCGCATTTTTCAAATAGCTCTGCCGCATGGCGCACCTCCTGCCGGAATGTTCCGGTTCCAGCATATGAAGCGGCGAAACAGGATATGCAAAAGCAGAGTGGCGCGGCGGGTTGTTTCCTGAGCGCTTTTATGGTATAGTAAAGGGGCGGCCTTTGCAGCCGTATTCTGATCAAGGAGGAAGCACACGGCAAACGCCCCGCGCCCGCCGTGCGCAAAAAGAGAATGAGCGAAGAATGCACCCATGACTGCTCCAGCTGCGGAGCAGCATGTTCTTCCCGCGATGCAGCGCCCAAGCACGATGCCCCCAACCCCAACAGCAGCGTCAAAAAAGTCATTGGCGTTGTGTCCGGCAAAGGCGGCGTTGGCAAGAGCATGACCAGCGCTCTGCTGGCCTGCGCCATGGCACGCCGCGGCTACCACTGCGGCATTCTGGATGCCGACATCACCGGCCCTTCCATTCCCAAGCTGTTCGGCATCCATGGCCGTGCCATGGCCGACGACAAGGGCTGCTGGCCCATCCAGAGCCGCATGGGCATTGATGTCATGAGCATCAACCTGCTGGTGGAAAATGAGGAAGACCCCGTTGTGTGGCGCGGCCCGGTGATCGCCGGTGCTGTCAAGCAGTTCTGGACCGATGTGGTCTGGAAGGACGTGGACTTCCTGTTCGTGGACATGCCTCCGGGAACCGGTGATGTGCCCCTGACCGTGTTCCAGAGCCTGCCGGTGGACGGCATTGTTGTGGTGGCAAGCCCGCAGGAGCTGGTGAGCATGATCGTGGCCAAGGCCGTGAACATGGCTGAAATGATGAAGGTGCCCATGCTGGGCATCGTGGAGAACATGAGCTACATCGTCTGCCCCGACTGCGGCAAGCACATCAATGTGTTCGGCGAGAGCCATGTGGATGAGGTGGCTGCAAAGCACGGCCTGCCCGTGCTGGCAAAGTGTCCCATCGATCCCCAGCTGGCTGCGCTTTCCGATGCCGGCATGATCGAAACCTACGGCGGCGAGTATCTGGAAGGTGCCGCAGACGCCTGCGAAAAGCTGCTGAAGAAGTAAAAATCGTTTCTCTGCCCTGTGCCGTTTGCGTGGTGCAGGGCTTTTTGGTTGCAGAAAATATAGCTTTCTGCGCCTGCAGAATGCAGCAAAATGGAGAAAAGACGTTCTTTTCCGTATTTCTTTTGTTCTACCAGCGCTTTAAAAAACAAGGTTCTGTGCCGTTTTTTTCTTTTATTTTTCGTTTTGTGAAGCGGTCTCAACTTTTCATCTGTTTTTTTGAAGCATTTTCTGCTTTCTCGCTATTGTCAAACCCACAGAAATGCTTTATAATAATAAAGCGGTCTGCAGCCATAAGCAGGCCGGTGTGTAAGAACGGAAATCCGGGATCGTCCCAAAGCGTTTTAGCAGCGCGTCCGCTGTGCGGCGGGCCGGGCGATTTCGTCTTTTTCAAATTTTATAGAGTAATTGGGAAAAGGAGTATTCTACTATGCTGACGAATGAATACCTGAAGCGCGTTTACGAAGGTCTGGAAAAGCGCAATGCCAACGAGCCTGAGTTCCTGCAGGCTGTGCGCGAGGTTCTGGAGAGCATCCAGCCCGTTGTTGAGAAGCACCCCGAGTACGAGAAGGCCGCTTTGATCGAGCGTCTGGTCGAGCCGGAGCGCATCATCACCTTCCGTGTGCCTTGGGTTGACGATCAGGGCAAGGTTCAGGTGAACCGCGGCTACCGTGTGCAGTTCAACAGCGCCATCGGCCCCTACAAGGGCGGCCTGCGCTTCCATCCCTCTGTCAATCAGGGCATCCTGAAGTTCCTCGGCTTCGAGCAGACCTTCAAGAACAGCCTGACCACCCTGCCCATGGGCGGCGGCAAGGGCGGCTCTGACTTCGACCCCCACGGCAAGAGCGACATGGAAGTGATGCGCTTCTGCCAGAGCTTCATGACCGAGCTGTACCGCCACATCGGCCAGTTCGTGGACTGCCCCGCCGGTGATATCGGTGTCGGCGGCCGTGAGGTCGGCTATATGTTCGGCCAGTACAAGCGCCTGACCAACAGCTTCCAGGGCGGCATGCTCACCGGCAAGGGCCTGACCTTTGGCGGCTCTCTGGCCCGTACCGAGGCTACCGGCTATGGCCTGTGCTACTTCACCGCTGAGGCTCTGAAGTGCATGCGCAACGACAGCTTTGAGGGCAAGACCGTGGTCATCTCCGGTTCCGGCAACGTGGCGATTTACGCCTGCGAGAAGGCTACCCAGCTGGGTGCCAAGGTCGTGACCATGTCCGACTCCAACGGCTACGTCTACGATCCCAACGGCATCGATCTGGCCTACGTCAAGGATCTGAAGGAAGTGCGCCGCGGCCGTATCAAGGAGTACGCCGAGACCCACGAGGGTGTAACCTATGTTGCAGATTGCACCAAGGTCTGGACTGTCCCCTGCGACATCGCCCTGCCCTGCGCAACCCAGAACGAGATCAACAAGGAGTCCGCTGAGGCTCTGGTGAAGGGCGGCTGCACCGTCGTGTGCGAGGGTGCCAACATGCCCAGCACCCCGGAGGCCATCGAGGTCTACCTGTCCAACGGCATCCTGTACGGACCTGCAAAGGCTTCCAACGCAGGCGGCGTGGCCACCTCCGGTCTGGAGATGAGCCAGAACTCCGAGCGCCTGAGCTGGACCTTTGAAGAGGTCGATGCCAAGCTGAAGGGCATTATGGAGGGCATCTTCCACGCTTCCTACGATGCATCTGTGGCTGCCGGTTCCGAGGGCAACCTGATGGTCGGTGCAAACTGCGCCGGCTTCCTGAAGGTTGCTACCGCCATGATGGCTCAGGGCATCACCTACTAAGTCATACCGCGTCGTCTAAGAGCCGCGCCCGCAGGGGTGCGGCTCTTTTTTGGTATAACCCCGCCCCGCTCTGCCCACACTGGCAGTATCTTATGGCAGAAAGGGAGTTTTGTATGGACGAGCAGATGTTTTGTTTTCAGTGTGAGCAGGCGGCGGG